>Ga0137465_1000038_pt1 | contig 125229 bp, 102 predicted proteins | sample EasRivERMGT828_2_FD_104906 | JGI IMG/M metagenome (GOLD analysis project Ga0137465, IMG submission 104906) | Soil microbial communities from meander-bound floodplain in the East River, Colorado, USA - East River MetaG ERMGT828_2 | ecosystem: Environmental > Terrestrial > Soil > Floodplain ... | reverse complement strand
GCGGGCATTGTCCTGGGCGGCGTCGATCAACTGGAGCGAGGACCCAACCCCGTTGGCATTGGTGGCCCACGGCTCAACCGCTTCATAGCGCACCTGGTCAATGATCACGTCCTCGGCTGGAGTAAGCCCCGGCTGAATCAGCGAGAGCGTTTCACCGTCAAGGTCCAGTTCGCCACCAAATTGATCAAAGGCAGTGCCGCCGTAGGATGAAGCAAAGGCGCCGCGTTGTTTAGCCAGCACCACGACCTGTCGGCTGCTGAGAACCGTTCCGGGCGGAAAGGTATAGCCCAAGCCATTGAGACGCCAATTGGACAGGTTGAAAGCGAAGTTCGGGGCGCTGTTCAATACTTCAACAAAGGAAGCGTCGGGCGCGGCAGGATTGTACATGATCTCATTAATCACAACACTCCGTTCCGGTCGCGCAATCGGGCCCGTGTAGTTGACCGTGAGGGTCAGCGCCAAGCCCGGCAACGCATTGCCGCGGAGGTCATAGCCCTGGAGATTCAAGACATTGCTGGCGTCGTTAACCGGGATCAGCAAAGTCCAATTGCGAACGGTGCTCCAGGTGAGGGGATATTCCACTCCGTTGATTCTGAGGGTGGCCATGTCCACGGGCGCCAAACCGCTTAGAGTCACCAGGTTGTTGCTGGTGGTGATGTTGTTCGTGACGGTGAGGGCAAGGTTGGTGGCGTCTTCCGCTGCGACCTGCGTCACGATGGAGTTGCGGGCATCGCGAATCCAGTTCTTAAGCGTTGTGACATTGGCTTCGGGGACATTGACGCCACTGGCGACCAACGCTGCCTGACGGGCGTCGATAACAGGTTCGACCGAATTGGCTTGCATGATGACGCGGGCCATTTCCTTGAGCCCACGGAGATACATGCGGCGGAACTTGGGATTGGAACCCGGAGGGCTGGCGGAATACAGCGGGGGCATCCGGGTATCAGCGCCGTTGACGACAAACAGATTCTGGCCTGGCGTCCAGGAGCCGCTGTTGCCCATAAGGATGTTGAAGTCCCAGATCATCAAGGTCCATTTGCCGTTCTGCGGTTTATAGCCGTACATGTTCTGGGCGTTCTGCGTGCCGAAATGGTCCCAATCACCCACCGCGTGACAGACCGCAAAAATGCGCATCCATTCTTCCATGTCTGCGAGTTCCTCCATGGCGGCCGTGTGGGCGGCCCAACCACCGGCAGTGGACGTGTTAGCCGCATCGACCAGCGAATAGACCTGCGAAAAATCGTTCGCGGTCTGGTTGGCGGCCCGGACCAGCCAGTTCTGACGATAGCGCGGCGTGAAATGAACGGCCGAGTTCGTGGCAGGGTTGTAACGATTGAGAGTACACCAGTTACGGTTTTGAAAACCGAGTGTGAGACTCGTGCCGTCATCGACCTCGAACCAGGGCTGCATCTTGTAGAGATTCCCGTCCCGATCGTCCGGGAATCGGGAATCAACGAAATCATCGCCTCCCCGTTCTGTATCTTCCATGATCTGAGCGGCGCTGCCCTTCTTGCCACCGTTGACGATCATGTTGACGAAACGTCGATAATTCCATGGCAGACCCATTTGGCGGGCGAACCAATAGCCGATCTGTTCGCGCTGATTGGTATTCTCATCGAAGGCGCTGTTGCCCGGGGCGTGGACCTTGTTCCAGTTTTCCGTGCCCAGGCATTGGTCATCGACGGGCAGTTCGATGGTGTAATGGACACTGCCGGTCACTGGAGAAGTGTGCTGGCCCTGATGATAAGGACTTGAGGAATATTTGGCGCTGATGTTGTAAATCACGCGCGAGTTGCCATAGACGAACGTGCCATAGATTTTTTCGTTGCTGAGGGCGGGACGATTCACCCAGGTGTTGACCGCATTTTGAGTGTACCATTGCCGGTAGGTTCCGAAAGCGCTGGTAAGGATCAGATCACCGAAGCGGACCAGGCATTCGAAGGGCAAGGTATAGCCGGGAAGTTGAAGTGGGAAGAGCCGGGCAGCGCCTCGGGAGTCCGTGGCCGTCACTTGAAAAGCAACCAACGTGCTCGCGGGCTGGGCAGGAATGGTCCCGCTGAAGAGCCCATCATTCGCGACGGCATCACCACCGGTCCCATTATCCAACATGGTCACAGGCGTGTAACCGGCGGCAGGATCTATGCGATAACTCAAAACCAGCGAGGAAATTCCATCCGGGTCGTGAACACGAGCAGTGACCACAGCCGGCTCATTGGCCGCAGGTAACACAGGGCTGTGAGTCACGTCGTAGATGGCCGGCGGAGCGTTGCTGGCGGCCTGGCTGTTGCGTGCGCCGGGCGTGCCTGGCGTCGCCGGCAATTGCAGCCGGCCGAAAGCCTCCATGTAGTTTCCGTGCAGGCGCAATAAAATTTCCGGCCAGCCTTTGAGCCAGCGCACTTGCGCCCGCAAGGTGACGGTGCCGCTGGGGACAGTAATGGGACAAAGCGCTCGATTATGCATCGTGTCGCCCCGGGCACTGGCACGAACAAGCAAACATCCACTCCCGCCCATCCCTTGATTGGAGCTCCATTGTGAGCGGACATGAGTGCCGCGTCCGAGCCAACTGCCGATGCCTGCGTCCAGGGTTGAATTTCCAGCGGCGACCATATTCGCAGCGCCTTGGAGGACTTCCACGTTGTCCACCAAGTATTCCCCTTCGCCCAAAGCCAGAAGCTCGATGAAGTTTGCAGTGTCACCCGCTCCCTGTTCCATTATGCCCGTGCCGGAAACGGTGGTCCAGGGGGCCTTGGCTGTCTCATCACTGTCGGTCCAATTATGCGCCAGCCGATGATTGCTGCGCGGGTCGATCAGTTCCAGACTGCTGCCGCCTTCGTTGGCCCATTTGCCCCAGTTGCCGCCAGTGGCATAGGTAACTTCATCGACGACGACATAAACGATGTTGGTGGAGACCTGGCCCTGACCATTGGTGGTGACGGAGAAATCGGGCATGCCCAGGGCGAGCCGTTCGCCCTGATTGGCCAGCGAGCCGTCGTAATTGCCGAACGTATTGGTGCCATTAAGACTGGCATAGCGCGCCAGCAGGTTGGTGACGTTCCTCGCCACCACCACATAACGATCCGCTCCCAGGACCGCGTTGGAAGGGAAGGTGTAATCGATGCCAGCAAAAAAACGCCAGCCACCCAGGTTCACGGTATTGGTGCCCTTGTTGTAAAGCTCGACGTACTCGTCGTCATTGCCGCCGATCGGCTCGTACATGATTTCGTTGATGACCACATCCCGGATCAAGATGCCACCGTTGTTGGTGCCGGGCGTCCGCGTTGTCAACGGATAGAAGGTCGAAGCCCCATCCGGATATCGCCCGGAAGAGACGCCATTGCCTTGGGCTTCAAACTGAACAGTATCCAGCACCCGAGTGTTGTCTGCGCTGCGAAAATAAATGGTCTCGCCCCCGGAACTTAAGCCGAAGGGAAGTTGGGACTGGTCGAAAATCACGAAGCCGCGCGCCGGGATCACCGTGTTGGTGGGCACAATAAACTTGTTGGTGCGCGCCTCATCGCTCAGGGAACAACCGGAAATGTCCACGGGTTGATTGCCGTGGTTATACAGTTCGATGTAATCCAGCAACGGCGGGTCGGTATTGGCCAGAAATTCATTGATCACCACCGACCGCAACGGCCCGCCACCAGCGCCGTTCGGTGTTCCGGGTGTGCCCCCGACGGTGTCACTGATGGCCCACGCCTCCGAGTTTCTTTCGCCATAGGAAGGTCTGGCCAGCACCAGCGAATGTCCCGTGCCATCCGCAGCGACGGGCCACGGTGGTTGATTGGAGAAAGGGATCTCCAGGTAAACAGCGTTCTGCTTGCTCCGCAGCCGGATGGTTCCTTCGGTGGTCAGGTTGTTGGTATAGGGCCCTATGACATTCGCAATGCCATAAACCGCTTGAATATCCGCAGGCACCTTCGCCAGGACAAGGAACGCGCCGCCTTGCAGGATCGTGTTGGGAGGAAACGTAAAATCGATGTCGCCCGTAATTCTGTACCCGCTGATGTCTTCCCAGTACGGATTCGAATTGTAGATTTCAATGAAGTCCACAACCCGCCCGTCGCCACGCAGTGCGGGCTTGTACATGATTTCGGTGATGGCCAGGCCCGTCCTGCGGCTGGAAGGGCCCAGTGGTTCCACCGGCAGGGTCACACTTCCGATGGTGCCGCCCACCGCGTCCTGCATGTCCCGAAATTGCGCGGTGGTACTTTGGCCAGCATTAGCGCTGACTAAAGCCATGCCAACGTAAACGGGCCGGGGCGCTCCGGCCAACGTAACGGAGCCGAGCTGCGACCAATTCTCGCCATTGACGCTGGCGTACCCGGTGAAGACATCACCGACGCGCCGCAAGCGCAGCCAGGTGTAAGGATAGTTTATCGGAAAGGAGCCTGCGCTGGTGGTTGCGCTGCCGGCGGTGCTTCGCGACTGGAAGAAAGCCCCCGCAACGCTTGGCGTAGCGAAAGAGCCGGCAAAGCGGCTGTTGGCATTCAGAGTATCGCGCGCCATCAGCCCGGCCTTGGCCCACGTGTCTGAAAGACTCAGACTGGCCACTCGTAGTTTGATATCGAAGTCCGTGGCGATGAGCCGCTGATTGAAAGAGAACTGATCGGCCGCGCCGGAGATATTCGTGCCACCCGCAGTTGCATTGTATCCATCCCCTACAGATGTCGCCGAACCACCAATAGCCGGGCTGCCAATGTCGGTCAGCGTAAAATTCGCGGCCGTGAACTGCGTTTGGCTGTTTGCGATGATAGTGTTGGCGGCAACCGATTGATCGGTCACGCCGCTTACCGTTAATGTGTATGTGTTTCCCGGCGTCATCGCGCTGACGCTGAGAAGGAGATTGGTCTGTGTGACATCAAGTGTGATGCCTGAAATCACCAAATTGCCCCCCGGCCCGGTGGCGGAATAATTGGCGAGGTTGCTCACACTGGAAGGCGCAAGGCGCTCGGAGAAAAACGCTACGATCTGCATCGTCCCTGACGGCACCGCGCCCAGCAGGACAGGGCGAACGTTATCGGCATTGACTGTCAACATGGCCACGCTGCTGGTTACGGAGTAGCTCACGTTGCTGGCCACGTTCTGCGCGATGGCTTTGAAATTCAGTCCGTTATAGGCGAGTGGCGTGGCCGGGATGTTATGAGAGGCACTCGTTGCGCCAGCAACGGCCACATCATTGGTGTACCATTGAACCGTTGGTGGAGGATAGCCGCTCAGGCCCACTGTGAACGTCACGGGCTGTAGCTCTCCCACCGTTTGACTCTGCGATTGGTTGGTAATCATCACCGCCGTTTGGACCCCTGGCGTCGCGGTCGCCGAGAAGTTGTCGATCTGATAAACCGTGTCCGGCGTGCCAGAGCCGTTGTCATCCGCCCAAACGATGTAGAGCGGGCTGCCATTGGGCCAGGTGACATTGATGGTGGCGGACAAAAGGCCCGGAGTAGCCGTGGAGAATTGCGGAATCACCGTCCAGGAACCTGCCGCGCCTGAGAGGCTGTAATAGGCTCGGTGCCCATCAACTTCTTCGGCCACAGGCAAGGAACGGACCAGGTTATAGGTGATGTTGGCCGCGACCGCCTCGCCGCCCAGATTGTTCACGAGCGTGCACATCAGAAGTGCCACCGCATTGCCGGTCGGCCGGGTCTGCAAGTAAAGCCCTGTCGAACTCCATGTGGCGGAGGCGTTAAAAGCTGGCGGGTCACCAGCATCGACGACTGTTTGCGCCGTGATGCTGCTCGCGGAAACGCCTTGCACGGCGGTATCCAATACGCCAGCCGAAGTAATGTCTCCTGCCCCTCCAGAAATAGAAAACGTGGACCAATCCGCCGCGGGTGGCTGGGTGGCGAAGTTGTTGGTATAGCCGCCAGAACCCACCGAAGCCGCCTGCACGTCGCCGCTAAAGCCGGTCGCCGCCAGGAGAACTGGAAACCAAACGAAAGGAGAGCCGAGTGTTTTCATAGCTTGTGAAAAATCACATTACTGTGGATTTGAGCGTCGAGGCCTGCCGTTTTGAACAAATCGCTAATCACGAATGGGAGTTGGATCATTGAGCGTCATCAAGAAGACTTCGCCAGTGTGGAGAGCCGTTCAGGGCAGAAGTGGATATTGTCTTGAGGACAATGGGATGGCTCTTTCTGCATGGGTCGGCGCAGTGTTACAGGAATGTTACCGAAATGCAATCACCAAGATCGGCCGCTCCAGGTAAATTTACGGTAACCATTTGGTTTGCAAATCAGCCTATCCCTGATATACGTATGGCAATGTTCCGACCTCCCTTAAGCGATGTGAGAACCGCGTGGTTGCAGGAGCCGGATTTTTGACATGTAAAAATATCCCTCTTCGGATGCCCTTCCACGACGGATCCGGTTAGTTGCGCCGCGAGTGTGTTCTTAATACATGAGCCGTCGAACGAAGGACAAGAAGGAGAGCGCATTGTTTGAAAGAGAAATGAAGTTAGATACCTTTTGCCACTGCCTGGCAACATCCACCGCCCTTTTGCTGAGCTTCTGCACGGCGAGTGCCGCCCTTGACTCGCCCGCCCAGTTCCCGCCTCAAGCGTCGTCGCCGGGGACCGGGCTGGCGCAGAGGTACAGTCGCTTACCAATGAGCTTTGAACCCAACGAAGGGCAAACCGATCCGCGCGTGCAGTTCCTCTCCCGCGGGCGCGGCTACGCGTTGCTCTTGACTTCCACCGAAGCGGTCATTTCACTGCGCGATGGACGCAAGGGACGCGCTTCCCGATCAAAACCCGCGCAGCTGGCAGTGCGCATGTCCCTGGAAGGGGCCACTCCAGGAATCCAAGCCCAAGGACTTAATGAGTTAGCGGGCACCGTGAACTATTTTGTCGGAAGCGATCCCAAGAAATGGAGATCGGGCATTAGCACTTATGCCAAGGTAAAGTATCCGGAAATCTATCCGGGAATCGATTTGGTTTACTATGGGAATCAACAGGAGTTGGAGTTCGATTTCATTGTAGCGCCCGGCGCCGATCCACGGCTTATCGCCCTGAGCTTCGAAGGGGCCGATCGATTGGAGGTCGGATGGCAGGGCGAATTGTCGTTGCATCTGGGCGGCCGGGTTATCCAATGGCACAAACCGGTGGTTTACCAGGAGGCCAATGGGCGACGGGAGGAGATCTCTTGTCGCTATGTGTTCGACGAGCAAGGTCTGGTTGGTTTTGACGTGGCGGCCTATGATCCGGCCCGACCGCTCATCATCGACCCGGTGATGGTTTATTCCACGTTTTTGGGCGGCGGCGGTCTTGACGTGGCTGAGTGCATCGCCGTGAATTCCGCTGGAAACGCATTCGTCTGTGGTGAGACAGCATCGATCAATTTCCCCACGCGTTTTCCGGTCGATGCGGCGGCGAACGGGTTGAGCGATGTGTTCGTGACGAGACTGGGAACCAATGGAGGAGGCCTGGCCTTTTCGACCTATCTCGGCGGCAGCGCCGATGAGGTCGGATTGGCTATCGCTGTTGATCGGAATAACCTGGTGTATGTGGCAGGGCAAACCAGCTCGGGAAATTTTCCAAGGCTTAACGCCTATCAAAACACACTATCCGGCGAACTTGATGGTTTCGTACTAAAGCTGGGCGCCTCGGGAAGCAACTTGCTTTACTCCACCTATTTTGGCGGGTCCGGCTTCGAAAGCGCCAACGGCATCGCCGTCGATGCGGGTGGCAACGCGTATGTCGTCGGAGAAACAGATTCAGGGCAAGGCTTTCCCAGAAAAAATCCATTCCAGAATAACTCGGGAGGTTTTCTGGACGCCTTCGTGGCGCGATTCAACACGGCGGTTTCCGGCTCCGCGTCGCTGGTTTATGCTTCCTGGCTGGGGGGCCGCGACGATGAAAGGGCCAACGGCGTGGCCCTGGATGGGGCTACCAACGTCTATGTTTGTGGTGAAATTTTTACCCCCGAGGTGGACGTCTCCGGGTTTCCGACTCAAAATGCCGTCCAACCGGAATTCGGAGGTGGCTTTACCGATGGTTTTGTCGCCAAAATCAGTTCAGGCTCCTCTCCAAGTGTTCTATTCTCCAGCTTCCTGGGGGGAACCAATGAAGACGCCGCTTTTGCGATAGATTTGGACACAGCTGGCAACCTTTACGTAACCGGCAGTACGATATCCCCCGATTTTCCGACGCGCAATGCGATGCAGCCCATCATTGGAGGAGGAGGGGACTTCTTTACTCACGATGCCTTTGTCACGAAGCTGAATGGCGCCGGGAGTGAGGTGCTATACTCTACTTTTCTTGGCGGGACGCTTGATGAAGAAGGCTTTGGGATTGCCGTGGATACCAGCGGCATTGTTTACGTCGCGGGCAGCACGGATTCTGACGATTTTCCGATCACGCTGGGCGCTGACCAACCTTCGTATGGCGAAGGAGCTTCCGATGGGTTTGTTTCCAAATTCAATCCTGCTGTGCCAGGTCCATCAGCGCTGATCTATTCCACCTTTCTGGGAGGCATTGACCGGGATTTAGTGGAAGGACTGGCGCTGGATGGGAGTGATAACTTTTATGTGACCGGCCAGACCAGCTCGGATGATTTTCCAGTAAAGGCAGGAAGCTTCCAAACGAATCATGCCGGCGGTTTTTCCGATGGTTTCATAACCAAGTTTTCTTCTCCACGGGACTTGTCCATTGCCACGACGACCACGCCGGAAAATGGCGTGCTCGGCAGCAATCTCACTTACACCATCAAGGTCAATAACAACGGCCGCGCCCAGTTCTCCGCTGTGGTTTTGACCGATCCATTGCCGACCAGCCTGACTTATGTGACACACTCCACCACTCGTGGCAACTGCACTTATAATTCCACCAATCGAACGCTGACGTGCAATTTCGGCATTATGGCCAGCAATGTTAGCGCTACGGTGACTCTCGTCACCAGGACGCCGCAGCCGGGTGTAGCGACCAACATCATTCGTCTTACGGCTACGGAAACGGAAAACAATCGCGGCAACAATACGAATATTGTGATCACGCCTATTCTTGGCATGCCGGATGTCACGCTAACCCAAACCGCTTCGCCCGAGCCCGTTATCGTAGGGAGCAATTTGACCTACCGGCTTGAAGTCAGGAATAAAGGCCCCGCGTTGGCCAGAGCCGTCGTGCTTACGAACCGCTTACCTGTTACCGCAGGCATTGTCGCAATTCCCGAGTATTGCTTTGCCATCAGCAACACGGTCGTTTGCCTGCTGGGCAATATGGCTGATGGCGCCAGCAATATTGTCGAAATTACCGTTACTAACCGAATCCCTGGCACCATTATCAGTATCGCGAACGTCACCACCTTTGATTTCGACCCGGTACCAAGTAACAACGTCGTTCGCACCACGAACATCGTGTTCGCCAGAGACATCGATCTCTCTATCTCTGGTGCCGTTGCTCCAAGCCCAGTTCCGCTGGGAAGCGAATTAACTTATACCTTGGTGGTGAGCAACCACAGCAGCGTCAACGCCATGAGCGTCATGGTTACGAACACGCTGCCACAGACCGTCACGTTCATCTCCGCCCAAACCACGCTGGGCGCTTGCAATGCAACTCCAGCGGGCATTGTCTCTTGCGCGCTTGGCACGCTGAGCCATGGAGCGAGCGCCACAATAAATATTCGTGGCCGAGCTACTGTTGAGGGCGCCATTGCGAACACGGCTACTGTCAGTTCTGGCCAGCCGGACACGAACTTGATGAACAACACGGCGAGTACGGTCGTCACGGTCGTTCCTTCGGATGATGTTTCGATTGCCATAAGAGTCGAGGGCACAAATGCGGTCCTTTCGTGGCCGACTTCGGCTGGAGCTTTCGAGTTGCAATCCACGACATCCCTGGATCCATCAATCAATTGGCAGCTTGTAACCGACGTGCCGACAGTTATCGATGGCCAGAATGTGGTGACGCAAAGATTCTCCGAAACAATGCAATTCTATCGCCTGATCAAGTAAGGAGCGGACCCTCGTATCGTCTGTTCTGTTCCTGCTTAATCTTACTCTTATCCTGATTTGTGCCGGTTAATCAAGGCACTGGAGTCTCGACCGGAAGAATTGATTAGGAAACGGGCTGAGCCAAATCCTTCCGATCTACGCAGCCGGATGCCCGCCGTTACTCACCCCATACTTGTCAGAGCACAAAACGCCGGTAAGCTCTGCTGCCATGAACAGCACCCCCGATGGTTTCGTTCGTGAAGACCCCTGGCGTATCTTCCGAATCATGGCCGAATTTGTGGATTCCTTTGAAACACTGTCCGCCGCAGGGCCCGCGGTGACGGTTTTCGGCTCGGCGCGCACACCGCAATCCGATCGATACTACAAGGTAGCGGTGAACCTTGGCTACAAGCTGGCCAAAGCCAATCTCGCGGTCATCACCGGTGGCGGTCCTGGCATTATGGAAGCGGCCAATCGTGGCGCAGCCCGGGCCAAAGGCAAATCGATCGGGCTGAACATCGATCTGCCTCATGAACAAAAGGGCAACCGTTACGCCAACATCCCCATCCACTTCCATTACTTCTTTTCGCGCAAGGTCTGTTTTGTGAAATACAGCATCGGCTTCCTCTTTCTGCCCGGCGGATTTGGAACTCTGGACGAGTTCTTCGAAATCCTGACCCTGGTGCAAACCCAGCGCATTCCGCGCTTTCCCATGATTCTGATTGGCTCGGAATACTGGAAGGGGCTGTTGAAGTGGATGAAAACGACACTGGAAAAAAATCGCTTCATCAGCCCAACGGATAACGAACTGTTTACGCTGACCAATGATCCGGATGAGGCCATTGAAATTATTTTGCAGTATCAGCGTCACGTGGGTGTCACTCCAAGCGTGGCCAAAGTGGTGGCCTGATTATGTATCAGCTCTCCCGGCTCAAGAACGGTTTGATCATCGCCACGGCGGAAATGCCGCACATGACGAGTGTAAGCGTGGGCATTTGGGTGCGCGTTGGAGGGCGTTACGAACCGGCCGAGATCAATGGGGTTTCACATTTCATCGAGCACATGCTCTTCAAGGGCACCCGCAAACGATCCGCCAAGGAGATCTCGCAGTCCGTCGAAGGCATCGGTGGTTATCTCAATGCCTTCACCGGCGAGGAAAGCACCTGCTTTTATTCCAAGGCCTGCCATCAGCGTTTCGAGAATCTGATCGAGGTGCTCATGGATATGTTTCTGCACTCGACCTTCGATCGGCATGAACTGGAGAAGGAACGCGGCGTCATCAAGGAAGAACTGGCCATGTACCTCGACCAACCGCATCAACACGTCCAGGAACTGCTCAGCGAGACGCTTTGGCCCGATCACCCTTTGGGCCGTCCGCTCACGGGCAGTGAAAAGACAATCGATTTGTTGGCGCGCGCGCAGCTTCTTGGTTACCAGAAAGAAAACTATACCGCTGCCAGTGCCTTCGTGATCGCGGCCGGAAATCTGCGCCACGAGAAAGTCGTCAAAGCGGTGGTCGGTTATGCCCATGAATTTCTTCCCGGCAAACGGCCCGTCTTCAGGCCCGTGGACGAACAACAAAGGGAATTACGAGTGCGTCTGTTCACCCGGGCGACCGCGCAGATGCAAATCGCGCTCGGCATTCGCACCTGCTCCCGGCATGATGAACGGCGCTTTGCCCTGCGTCTGCTCAACACGCTGTTGGGCGACAACATGAGTTCACGTTTGTTCCAGGTCTTGCGCGAAGACCACGGGCTTGCCTACTCCATTCACAGTGGCCTCAGCTATTTCGACGACGTCGGCACGCTGATCATTTCCGCTGGACTCGATACCGATAAGCTGCCCCAGGCCTTGAAACTGATTGTCCGGGAAGTGCGACGCTTCCGTGACGGGGCGCCGACGCCCAGGGAAATGCGCCAGGCCCGTGATTATCTCATTGGCCAAATTGACCTCGGCCTGGAAAACACGGAAAGTCAAATGATGTGGCTCGGAGATCAATTGCTGGGCTACGACAAAATCATCCAGCCGGGCGAAGTGAAGCGCCGCCTTTGTGATGTAAGAGCGGGACAGGTCCGCCACGTTGCCGGCGAGTTCTTTCGATCGGAACGCTTGAACCTGGCGGTGGTGAGTCCGTTGAAATCAATCCCCGGACTGGCTTCCATGTTGAAGCTGTGAATCACTCGCCGCGCATGTCGCTGCGCTTGCGGAAAAACCATTTCAACTGCATCGTTCCGGCTTTTGTTGGCGCCAGGCGGATATCTGTTCTATGCTGTGCGCAACGAAGATGCGACCTATTGTCCAGGAGTTTGCCACGCACCAAACGCCGGAGTCCGTCCTGGCGCAATGCCATGGCGCGCCGTGGGTCTTGCTGCGAAGCGCACTGTTCGACTCCCCTCAAGCACACTACTCATTCCTGGCAGCGCGGCCTTTTTTGACGTTTCGTTGTTTTGGATCGCGCTGCGAACTGAGCGACGGCCATGAGATTCATGTGCAGTTCGGAAATCCCTGGCACCTGCTGGACGGCCTGATGGCGCGCTACGAATTGCTCGATGAACTGGATCTTCCGTTCCCGCTTGGCGGTTGCTTCGGTTACTGGGGCTACGATCTGAAAAACTTTGTCGAGCCTCGCCTCAAACGCGAGGCGATTCACGATCTGGAACTGCCCGACTGCCAGGTGGGCTTTTACGACAGCCTGCTCGTTTTCGATCATCGCCTGGCAAAGACCTGGATTGTTTCCACCGGCCTGCAGGCGGATGGATCTCGCAATGAAGCGCACGCCAGGCGTCAACGGGATCTTTGGCTGCGCCAGCTCGATCAACCACTCACAAAGCTGCCCGCCCCGAACGCCCACCGTGGAACGTGGAACGTTTCGCCCAATCGGAAAGCGGAACCCGGAACTCGCCACCTGGGTTCCAGTCTGTCCCGCGCCGAATTTCTTCGTCTGGTCGAGCGTGCGCAAAGTTACATCCGCGCCGGAGATATTTATCAAGTCAACCTCTCGCAACGGCTGAGCGCATCCTGCCCGTTGACGGGCTGGGAAGTGTTTCAACGGCTTAGCGCCGTATCGCCGGCCCCCTTTTGCGCCTATATGGACTGCGGTGATTTTCAGATCGCTTCCACATCACCCGAACTTTTTCTGCGCCTCAGCGGAGCATACATTCAGACACGTCCCATCAAAGGCACGCGACCTCGTTCCATCGATCCGACCCGCGACGCGCAACTTACTTACGAACTGCAGACCAGTCCCAAGGAACTGGCCGAGTTGGTCATGATCGCCGACCTGCTTCGGAACGACTTGGGCCGAGTTTGCGAATATGGATCGGTGCACGTGCCAGAGCTGGTTCGACTCGAACGCTACCCCCACGTGCAGCATTTGGTCTCGACTGTGGAGGGGCGGCTGAGAACGGATGTAACTCATTTTGCGGCCCTGGCCAGATGTTTCCCGGGGGGCAGCGTGACTGGCGCGCCCAAAATCCGGGCGATGGAGATCATCGACGAGCTTGAGCCAGTCGCACGCGGACCTTACACGGGCTGTCTGGGTTACCTGGGATTCAATCGCGAGAGCCAGTTGAGCATTCTCATCCGCACGGCGATTTGCAAACCCGGCTGGGTCTGCTTCCCCGTGGGCGCCGGCATCGTGGCGGATTCCAATCCGGAAGCTGAATACGAGGAAACATTGGCCAAGGCAAAAGGCTTTCTAACCGCGCTGGCTTTCGATGCCAGTCCCCATCTTGCTTTCAGTTTGCAACCCTAGGTTCGATCGCTTATTCCGCTCATCCATTTCGTAAACGTGTTGAGGCTGTCCGAAGTCGTCCCAGGTTCGCGCCCATGCCGCGAATTTTCTCTACGCCGTAACTATGCAGTAAAGGAGCGCGGACGTCTCGTCCGCCCGAATAAGAGCGGGGCCGCTTGCGCCAAATGCCTGCGCCCAAGCCAACTCGTGTTTTGGTGAAAGGTTCGCTTCAGGCAATCGTTGCTGGGAACCAGGCTGGTTTTGTAGGTTCGTGCGGACGAGACGTCCGCGCTCCTATTGCATAGTTACTTAGAAGCCATCCCATTCATTCTTGATTGCTAGCGGCAAAGTTTACAAAATCTCGCGCATGCACACCCTGCGCCGCAGCAAGGCAGGCCGGTTTCACCTCGCCGTGCCGCTATTTGTCTCGATCGCTTTTGCAGCGCAGGGCGCAACTCCATCGGCGCACTGGCCCCAGTTTCGCGGTTCGGGCTCGGTGGGTGTGGCTGAAAATCCGGACCTGCCCGACCGGTGGACCACGAACGAAAATGTCGCCTGGAACGTGACTGTGCCCGGACGCGGCTGGTCTTCTCCCATCGTTTGGGGTGAGCGCGTGTTCCTGACGACAGTCACGAGCGACGGAGAGATGGAGGAGCCGAAGAAGGGCCTTTACTTTGGCGGCGAGCGCAAGGACATCCCCAAGGGCGCCTACCGCTGGCGGGTGCTTTGTCTGGATCTCAATTCGGGTCGTGAGCTGTGGCAACGCGAAGCTCACTCCGGGACCCCACCGAATCAATTGCACGTGAAGAACACTTACGCCTCCGAAACTCCGGTGACGGACGGCGAGCGCGTGTACGCCTGCTTCGGCAACGTCGGTCTGTTTTGTTTCGACATGGAAGGCAAGCGCCTCTGGTCCACGAACTGGCCGGCGGTCAAGACGCGTTATGGCTGGGGCTCTGCGGCGTCGCCGGTCCTGTACAAGGACCGCTTGTTCATCGTCAATGACAATGACGAGAACTCGTTTCTGGTGGCAATCGACGCCAAAACGGGACGCCAACTCTGGCATGCCGCACGGGATGAAAAGAGCAACTGGGCCACGCCGTACATCTGGCAGAACGAAAAACGGACCGAGCTCGTTACGCCCGGCACCCGGAAGGTGCGCTCCTACGATCTCGATGGCAAACTGCTCTGGGAATTCGGCGGCATGTCCACCATCGTAATCCCAACCCCGTTCTCGAAGTTCGGACTGCTCTACGTCTGCTCCGGTTACGTGGGCGACAAAGTGCGTCCGGTGTTCGCCATCAAGCCCGGCGCATCCGGCGACATCAGTCTGAAGCCTGGCGAAACGACTCATGAGTTCATCGCATGGCATCAACCCACAGCCGCGCCTTACAACCCATCGCCCCTGGTCTATGGGGACTACTTTTATGTGCTGTTCGACTTCGGTTTTCTAAGTTGCCACGATGCGCGCACGGGGCGACTGGTTTACGACAAGCAACGGATTCGGCCCGAAGGGAACACGGCGTTTACGGCCTCGCCCTGGGCTTGCAACGGAAAGATCTTTGCCTTGAGCGAGGATGGCGACACCTTCGTTTTCCAGGCCGGCTCCACTTACCAGTTGCTTCACAAGAATTCGCTCGACGAAATGTGCATGGCCACGCCGGCGATGGCAGGAGATCGCCTCCTCATTCGCACTCTGAGCAGACTTTATTGCATCCGGAGTAAAAAGTAAGATCACGAGGCCTGCCGGACTATACCATAGCCTTCTCCTCAGCCAGGACGCGGGCGTATTGCTCCTGGAAGGCAAAGGTCGCCATCGTGCCGCCGGAGTGCAGGAAGAGAATCTTCTTACCAAAGCGGTCTGGAGTTTTCTGAAGTTCAGCGAGCATGCCGCGAAAGGCTTTGCCGGTATAGCTGGGGTCGAGCAACACGCCTTCCTCTCGGGCCAGGCTAAGGTAGAAACGCAAGTCGTCATCACGCGCGATGCCGAAGCCGGCGCCAACATGACCATCCAACACCTGGATGGTGCGATCGATCGATCGCAAGTGAAACGCTTGCGCCGTTTCTTCGATGAGTTTCCCGACGCGCTGCTGAAAGTACTCTGCGGAGTCGCAGACGTTCACAGCCCAAAGGCGGCGTGTCGAGAGGCCGTGCAGTTCGAAACCCAGCTGCAGTCCTCCATGAGTGCCACCCGAGCCCTCAGCAAAGAACAGAGCGTCGGGAGCGTCCGTGCCTGCGCCGAGTTGGCGCCACGTGGAAAGCATTTCTTCGACGGCATGGATGTAGCCGAAACAACCGAGCGGCATGCTGCCACCCTCCGCGATGACATAGGGCCTCTCGTCCCGCCGGCGATATTGTTCGGCGACCTTTTGCAGGAACGGCGCATAGGCGCCACCTTCCGCCTGGTATTCAGCAAGGGAGATATCGTGAATGTCCGCGCCAGCGATGCGATTGAGCAGAAGATTTGCGGTGAGCGGCAGGGGAGCGCTCGCATCGGTTTGGGGTTGGCGAACGACCAGCGCGACTTTGAGGCCGACGCGGCGCGCGAGGAATGACGCCGCCCGCGTGTGGTTGGATTGCACGCCACCGGAAGTGATAATGCGGTCAGCGCCAGTCGCCAGCGCGTGCGCCAGAAGAAACTCGAGTTTGCGGGCCTTGTTTCCCGATTCCACGAAGCCGGTGAGATCGTCGCGCCAGAGGTAGATTTCGTGGCCGATCCTGGTGGAGAGGCGTTCGAGCTTGTGAATCGGCGTTGGCAGGCGGGCCAGTGACAGGCGCGGCGGATAATTCATGGGTGTCTGATAACAAATCTCGCAGCCATGGCAAAGCAGGATGGCAACAGGGGGCAGCGCTCTGGCTTCCACAAGTTCCCGAAGACATCTCGCAGGTGTTTGCAGTCTCGGGATAATGTCTTTAAACGCAGAGGACACAGAGGTTTTCGCGGAGGAGCACGGAGAATCCTTTTGCTCTGCTGCCTCCGCGTCCTCTGCGTTAAGATCAGCACTGGAGAGAGTAACTTTGTGGCTTGAGTGATGAATTTGAGTCCGGCAAAAACTTTGGCGTTCGTTGCACTCGCCATCTCACTACAAACCGGCTGCCGTCCGGCCAACCAAATCTCTGGCAAAGTCACGCTTGACGGCGCGCCACCGCCGGAAATCAAGGTCACCCTTGATGCCGCGAGCGCCAGGCTTCGGCCCAATGGTTTGACCACGCGACATTACATGGTTTCGTCCAACCGCGGGCTGGCCAATGTTTTTGTTTACATCAAGGCCGGCCTGAGCAATCAGACCTTCAAGGCAGCCACCTCTCCGGTAGTAATGGAATTTCGCGGGGCGCAGTTCGAGCCTTATGTCATCGCCGTCTGGACCAATCAGACGGTCCGTTTTCGCAACCATGACCCCATACTGCAAAACGTTCATATCACGCCGCGGATCCCGGGCAACCGCGAATCCAACTTTGCCATGCCTAATCGCACGCCAACGATTAAGGAGGCGTGGTATCAAGCCGCCATTCGCTTCCTGCTGCGGCGGCCGCGGCCTTCCCTGGGCATTGACCGCGCCTTCGCCAGCCCGGAACCGTTCATCCGCGTGAAATGCGATGTGCATCCATGGGAGTTCGGTTATATCTGTGTCGTGGACCATCCCTTCTTCGCCGTCACGGATGCCAACGGCAACTTCAAGTTCCCGTCCGGCCTGCTGCCCGGCAAATACACGATAGAAGCCCGGCATTTGAAGGCCGGCGCGGTGACTCAGGAAGTCGTGCTAACACGCGGTGCGAGGGAGAAGTTGGAATTCACGCTCACGGTGCCTCAAACTCGGGTGCCTTGAGTGCGACTGAAATGTTTTTCCAAGCGCTAAGATCTTCCGGGCTCCTGGGACTGCTCCTGATTTTGCCTGGGAGCCCAAACGTTCCGGGCGCAGATACCAGCTCGAAAGCTGGCGCTGGCAATAATCCGCAACCTTCGCCTCTGCCTTTGGAACCCGTCTATCGAATCAGACCGCTCGATGGAAAGCAGCGCTTCGCCACACCGCGGGATTACGATTTCAAAAAGCTCTCGCCGGAAGGTGTCGCTTTTCTGGCTGTAATCACAAACGACTGGCCGACCGGGTTGGTACCGATCTTCATGGTCGAAAAGACGAACTGGTTCGAACTTCGCCGCCGCCCAGTGCGTGGACAGGAGAACGATTTCGAACCCCTCTTCTTCGCACTTCCACCTGCAGACGAGCCGGATGCCACGAAAATCGCCGGCCACTGGGATGGCCGGGCCGTGCGGGGCAACGGAGACAAAGATTTCCCTGCCTGGGAGCTGACCATCGAAGGCGATCAGGTGTCCGGTCGATTTGATCAGGACAGCCAGTATCGCTACGCCTATCTTGCCGGAGGCACCTTTCGGTCAAATCGTCTGGAGTTGCGCGCTGAGCATAATAACGAAGTTTACCTGCTGAATGGCGAATGGCGCGAGGGCCGAATCAGCGGCGTGTGGCACCACGCGGACGCTACGGAACGCGGAACGTGGGAAGCCACGCGCAGAGAAAGCTGCGTTCCTGCCAGCAGCGAGATCGTCGCCCTTTACGAATGGCGGCGGCCATTGGACAACGGACGCCGCTATGCCCTCGAAGGTGAAGAAATGGAGCCAAGTTGGGAGCGTTCACCCCGACCCCTGTGTCGAGTCTGGCGAGGCTCAGGGAAGAACAAATGACATCGGCGATGGCTCCGCTGTTTTCAGGCAAAGTGGCTTTTGTGACTGGCGGCGCCTCTGGCATTGGCCGCGCCCTTTGCGAGGAGCTTGCGCGCCTGGGCGCAAGGGTCATCGTCGCCGACATCGACAAAAAGGCCGCGCAGCACAACACCGGACAGCATTGACGTGCCGCACGCGCGGTCCTGTCTTACCACAAAGGCTGCCTCCCCGGCGCGCGTGCTCCGGTCAATGCTGTCCTTTGTTCGCTTAGCGTCATCCTCTTTCTCCGTGTTCGTTTGAGCAAGATGGCAATCGCCCCGGTAATAAACAATACATACGTTCCAGGCTCGGGGACCACTGTGCCTTCAATCGATATGTCCCACGTGATAGGCAGGTCGTCTTGCCAACCCATCGGGAATGTCAAGCGGGTCCAGAGGAGACTGGTGCTACCTGGCACCGTGTTGTAGCTCACCATGTCTCCCGTTCCAGTGTTGCCTCCGAAAATCAGCCCATACACGCCCGGGCCAAGAGTGACGGAAACCGGAATATTCAGCGGCGTCGGCAAAATGCCCAGCCCCTCACGATTTTCGGAGCCGTTATCCGCCATGGATAGTGTCGGTCGATTGAACTCCGTGGAGTAAATGACCTCCCCGGGATTGAATGGGTTGCCTTGCGGAAGACTGTTGATCGAAGGTAAACCGACCAGTGCGGCGAAAAATGACCCGCTAGTGCTGGCAAACCGCGCGCGCAAGGCAGTGAGTTCGGTCGGCTGACTGAGGGAAAAGCGCACGCCCACATATTGGTTACTTGTCACGTGGGCGCCGGGAATGCTGAACTGGATTCCGTGAGGCTCCTGATAGACGACTGCTGCCGAAAGGGGGATACCTCTCAGCGCTCCGCCGGCCATCACCAAAACGAGAGCCTGGGCCATAAGAAGAATCTGATGAATGCAAGACGATTCTTTTCATACGATTGGTCCTTTCTATTCTTCCGAAATGGACATCACATTCTTAACCAATCAGTCGATTTTCCTTCGATCAAATCCTTAGGGAACAGTAGCAAGTTGAACCTGGAAAAGGTCCTTTGTCCAGAACATTCCTGGCGGCGGCGGCAAACCGGAGAAACACCAAACTGTAAGCCAAACCCCACCGCGCTGGCGCGCTAGGCAACCGTTGCTGGTGGGCATGGGGTTGGGAGTTGGAGCTTGGGGTTTCTCTGGGGTTTGGGGCTTAGAGCTTGGTGCTTCGTCTGCAGTCGGCTTCTCCGAATTCAACCGCGTTGGGCCAGGATCAAGATTGAGACCAAGAACATCAGAGAACAAGGATTAACCCAGCAGATGAAAGCTCTTCAAAAGATTGATCAAATCCTCGTAATTGGGTGATTTCACCACGTAGGCGTTGGCACCGAGATGATAGGCGTGCTGGATGTCGCTCTGCTGGTTGGAACCGCTCAGCACGACCGTGACCAAACGCTGCAGGTCCGCCTGGTGCCGCAGCCATTCCAAAACCTCAAAACCGGAGCCCGCAGGAAATTTTAGATCCAACAGCAATAACGTTGGGAACGGATATCGGCTCCGGTCGGAATACATTCCTTCCCCGCGCAGATAGCAGAACGCGCTGACGATGTCCTGCACCACGAACAGAGGATAAGGCACCTTCGATTGTCGGAATATCAAGCGGATGAGGGCGGCGTCGTCTGCGCTATCCTCCACCAGGAGGATGACAGCCGGCCTGCCGCCGGGCGCCTCTTTGGACAAGGAGAGAATCGGCAGGCCATTCGGATTGTTTTGAGGATGGGGCACGCTATGCGGCATTGTTCAGTAAGCAGATTTATATGCAAACGTGCCGGCCGGATCGGGCCGACGAACAAAGCGCCCATTGCGGAGGAATCCGGCCCAGGAATACAGCCCCTCTGGCGCCAGTTTATTTGGCATGAACGTGTGCTTTCCCTGGCTGCGAGCCCGCCAGCAACTGAAGGCGCAACTTCAGGCTTTTGATAAATTCCTTCCACTCGGTGGTAGTAGCGGGTTTGACCACATACGAATTGGCGTCCATCTGATAGGCTCGGGTGGCATCGATCGCATCCAGCGAATTGGAATAGACCCAAACATGGAGACCATTGAGCTCGGGCTGTTGGCGAATCCATTTCAGGGCGTCAAAGCCGGATTCGCAAATCAGATCGATATCGAGCAAGAGCATCGATGGAAAGGGATAAAGGGCGCGGTCCTGGTAAGCATTTTCGCCCTTCAGGTAATGGATGGCATCGTGGGCAGTCATCACCCAGTGCAGTTGGGCTTTGAGCTGGAAGCGATCACAGGCCACCTTCAAAAGACGGTAGTCGTTTTCATCATCCTCCACCACCAGCACAACCGCCGGCGCGTTGGCCATCGCCTCCAATGCGTCGCTCATAATTCCAGAAAATAATTCCGCCCAGCCGCTTCATTGCCACCGACTCGCTGTTTGACCCCTTTAGATTATCCCTTGCGGGCGAGGCGTGCCATCGGGGAATTCCTGAGCGGATGCATCGGGAAAAACCTGAGAGAGGCCGTTGCCGCGCAAGGGGCCGGAAGATTCCCGTCCCCTGCCCCTGCTCCAACGCACTCCACCGCTTCGACTCTGAGGCTGGTCAGCCATCCGTTCCTTCGGTATATCTTTTGCCGATGAATCGAGAACGGCCCGATACGCACCAAAAAGCCCTCCAAATCAATCTTGATCCCACCAAGTACGGCACCTTCGCCGAAATCGGCGCGGGCCAGGAAGTCGCCCGCTGGTTCTTTCGCGTGGGCGGCGCTGCCGGGACCATCGCCAAGACGATGTCAGCGTATGACATGACCATTAGCGACGCCATTTACGGCCCGGCCGATCGCTACGTGACACGCCAGCGCCTGCAAAGCATGTTGGATCACGAATATGGTTTGCTGGTCGAACGACTGAAGCCCACGCGCGGCGCCACGACACGCTTTTTCGTTTTCGCGGACACGGTGAGAGCCCGCGGCTACAAGGCGACCGATGAGTCACACGGCTGGATGGGGGTCCGCTTTCAAACCGAGCCTCAAAGCGAACCCTCCCAAATCATCATTCACGTTCGCATGCTGGACAAAGAGAACGTGCTGCAGCAGGAAGCACTCGGCATCATGGGCGTGAATGTGCTCCATGGCGCCGCTTACCTGCATGGCAACCCCGCGGACTTCATCAATTCCCTCATGGACAGCCTGACCGTGGATCGAGTGGAAGTGGACATGATCAAGTTTTCGGGTCCGGCATTTCAAAAAGTTGATAACCGGCTCATGAGTTTGGAGCTGGTTCAACAAGGCCTGGCCAATTCCGCCATGTTCACGGCGGATGGCGAAGTTGTGCAGGCCGCCGAGATTCTGTACAAGAGACCGATCCTCGTGGAGCGTGGCAGCTTTCGGCCCGTCACCAAAGTGACTCTCGACATGCTCGAATGCGCTCAGGCGCAGTTCCTGCAGGAGCCACAAGTGCACGGTGAGGAAATCGTGGTGCTGATGGAAATGACTCTGAAGAACCTGACGGACTCGGGCGGCATTGATCCCAGGGATTTTTTGGATCGGGCCGATCTGCTCGGCTCCCTGGGCAAGACGGTGCTGATTTCCAACCACGCCGAGTTTTATCGCTTGGCGGCGTACCTTTTCCGCTACACGAAGAAAATGATTGGCGTGGTGATGGGAATTCCGACGCTACGGGAGTTGTTCGATGAAAAGTACTACGCGGGCCTGGAGGGCGGCATCCTGGAGTCCTTTGGCCGGCTGTTGAAAAACGCCCTGAAGCTCTATGTCTATCCTTACCAGGACCCCGCCACGGGTTCGCTCATCACCGCCGACAACCTGCGCGTCGCGCCCAACCTGCAACACCTCTATACGTACTTGAGGGAGAATCTGTTCGTGCAAGCGCTGCCCGATTACCACAAGGAGTGTCTTCCCATCTTTTCCCGCGATGTTCTGGCCATGATTCGCAAGGGCGATCCAAGCTGGGAAACCCTCGTTCCGCCTCAGGTCGCCGAGCTGATCAAAGCGCGCAAACTGTTTGGGTGGCGATGAAGAGAAGAGCAGGCTTTGGATGTCAGCCGGGATTGACGGCGCTGGGTTCCTGTCTATAATTTGGCCATGCGCCAGACCCCGGAAAGCGCCAGATTCCTTCGTGCGGCGGTCAAGGCGGGTTTGCGCATGCAGGGCGCCGCGGTTCCCGGCAAATCGGAACCAGCCAGTACCGGCGTGGCCACTCTGCAAAGAATCAAGGCATCCCTCCGCAAAAAGAACCTCCGCAAACAACCGTGAACCAGTTCCACAAACAATGGCTGGGCACTGTGCCATGGGAAACGGTGCTGACGGTGAACCAGGCGCTTTGCCAGGCACAGAACACTCCACACCAACCCAAGGAAAAGGCCTGCGATGAGGCGCGACAACTCTGGGAAAAAGCGATCCCTCAACAGATGTCTCTGAAGGAGGTGCTTGACGTTTGCCGCCGCTGCCACGAACTGGCTCCGTTCAATTTCAACAACGGAAATACTTTTGCCGCCATTGGCAAGACGCTGGTCGAGGATTGGTTGAAGCGCTTACCGCCTGTGGAAGCTCAGATCATTCGCACCACCGTCGCCCATTACATTGCCGGCCAGGTCGGAAAGAAGGAGCTGGTCCAGGTGCTCCGGCATTTTGAAACAACCTGGAAGACCACCGACGAGACAACAGCAGCGGTGCCACTCCCAAACAAACCCGCCGGCCATGCTTCCACCGCGTCTCCCAAACCTGCTTCGGCCACGTCAGCGGGCCCGTGAGCGCTTGGGGCCGAGACTTTATCATGCCCAACTACATCATTGCCCAGCTCGACGAATTGCCCGCGACGCGATGTCCTTGCGGTTTCACGCGCCGCGCCTTCGCTGGGGCCGAGGGCAACGTGGCCAGCATGCACGCGGTGGACATTCTGGAAGACGCGCGCACGCATTACCACAAGAAGATGACCGAGATTTACCTCGTTCTTGAAGGTGAAGGGCAAATCGAACTCGATGGCAAACTGTTTCCCGTCAAACCCATGACTGCGATCTACATTCGTCCCGGTTGCCGCCATCGCGCCCTCGGCAAGCTGCGCATTATCAACATTCCCGTGCCGGCGTTCGACGAAGCGGATGAATGGTTTGATTAGAGCGATTGGGCGAAGGAAATTCCTGGCGGTGCGAACATTCCCCGGAGGGAGAGGGCAAAGGCGCTGCGCGGATGAAAGGCTCACCCGCATCAGCTTTGGATGATCCTGACCATCTCGGTTTTGATTTGCTCCAGTCGTCTCCGGTCGGTGTTTCGTTTCTCGCCCAGGAGTTTGGCCACTTCGGTTGTGGGCTTGAGATGCGACTCCGCGTATTGCTGGATCTTCAAGTCGATCATCTCCTCGATCAATTTTACCAGGTTGTTGCCTTGCATAGGGTGTTGTTCACTTCGTGCCAAGAGCGCAAGGTTGCCGCAATCTCCGATTGCCTTCAAGATGCAATGTCAACACCATGAGAGGAGCCGTTGCTGAATACGGTTCTGGCGGCGATTCAACTTCTCACTCTGCGTGCGATGCGATAGAGTGCATTTGTGCCTGTTATGGAGCATACGTCGCACGGCAGCTTCCAGCGTTTTTTGACCTGCAGCCTGGCCGCCCTTTGTTCGCTCTGGTTAACCGCAAAGGCCGACGACTTTGAGTTTTTCGAGAAACGTATTCGTCCCGTGCTGGTGGAGCGGTGTTACAAATGCCACAGCGCCCAAAGTGAAAAAATCCGGAGCGGCTTGCTTCTCGATACAAAGGAAGGTTTGCTCCAGGGCGGTGAAAGCGGTCAGCCAGCCATCGTGCCTGGCAAAGCCGAAGAGAGCCGTCTGATCGAGGCAATCCGTTATAAGAACGAAGACCTCCAAATGCCGCCCGGCAATGCAGGGGGCAAACTCGGGGATCAGCAGGTGGCCGATTTCATCGCGTGGGTGAATATGGGCGCTGCCGACCCGCGAACCAACCGTGAAGCTAAAAGTTCAAAGCTCAAAGCCAAAAGCTCCGCTCCACACTGGGCCTTCCAGCCACCCAAAGATCATCCGCTGCCTCCGGTCAGGCTGACCTCATGGCCCACGTCGCCGGTCGATTATTTCATCCTGGCAAAACTGGAGCAGAACGGTCTGAACCCTTCCCCGCGTGCGGATAAACGCACCTTGCTTCGTCGGGCCACTTATGACCTGACGGGGCTTTCACCGACACCGGGAGAGGTGGAGGCCTTCCTCCAGGATAACGCTTCGGATGCATTTAGGAAAACGGTCGAACGCCTCCTGGCCTCGCCACGTTACGGTGAGCGATGGGGGCGCTATTGGCTGGATGTGGCCCGCTACTCCGATACGAAAGGTTACGTTTATGACCGGGAAGAAAAGCGCTTCGTGCATTCCCATGTTTATCGTGACTGGGTCATCCGCGCCTTCAATGAAGATTTGCGTTACGACCAGTTCCTGATGTTGCAGATCGCGGCGGATGAACTTTGCGGTAACGCAGAACAAACGTCCCGCCTGTCCGGAAGCCCTGGAGATGATCCGGACGGAAAGACCGGGTCGCGACGATCGGCAAGCTCCTCAGCGTTCGGACCACGCGGAACGCCTGTTCTACCTTGCGATCGCCGCGATCTTGCGGCCATGGGTTTTCTGACCGTCGGCAGACGTTTTCTGGGTGTGATGCACGATATCATCGACGATCGCATCGACGTGCTGACGCGTGGCACGATGGGGCTCACGGTCGCCTGCGCCCGCTGTCACGACCACAAGTACGATCCCATTCCGACCGAGGACTACTATTCGCTCTATGGCGTTTTTTACAACACCAGTGAGCGAACGGTCCCACTGCTGAATCAGCCGCAGCCAACCCAGGATTATGACGAGTATGCGAAGGGGCTGGGTGAGCGCGAGCAGAAGCTCGATAAAACGTTTCAGACCAAACGCAATGAATTGACAGACCGCCTGCGCGCCAAGGTGGCGGACTATCTCATGGCCGTCCTCGACGTGAAGAAACTCCCCAGCGAAGAGTTTTACACGATCATGGGGCCGGACGATTTGAACCCCGTCATCGTCCGGCAATGGGAAGCCTATTTTTTCAAGACCAGGGACAGGTTCCATCCGATTTTTGCCCCGTGGCATGAGTTGGCTGCATTGCCGGAGTTGGATTTTGCCACCAGGGCCGGGGCGATCTGTGCCAAGCTTGTGGCCGTGGAGGATCCACGCGTGCGGGTCAATCCGCTGGTTTTGCAGGCGTTCGCGGATTCGCCGCCGGCTTCCATGCGCGAGGTAGCGCAGCGGTATGGCAAGCTGTTCGGTGAAGTGGATAAGGCCTGGCGCGAGGCCGTGAAAGCTGCGACGGAAAGTAAACGCACCTTACCCACGGCCCTCGACCCCAATCAGGAGCCGATTCGCCAGGTGCTCTATGGCGCAGACTCTCCTGCGAATGTTCCCGATGGCGCAATCATTGATATCGAATGGTTCTTCGATGAGAACAGTCGCGTGGAACTGGCCAAACTGCAGGCGGACATTGACCGCTGGCTGCTCAAGGCCGGCGCGCCGCCACACGCCGTCATACTGGCGGACCGGCCCGCGCTTCGAAATGCCCGCGTGTTTCTTCGCGGCAATCCGGCCAACAAGGGCGAGGAAGTCCCGCGGCAGTTTTTGGAGTTGCTCTCCGGTCAACAGCGTCGGCCATTTGAGCGTGGCAGTGGCCGCGCGGAGTTGGCCCAGGCCATCGCCAGTCGCGGAAATCCACTCACCGCGCGTGTGATGGTAAACCGGATCTGGCTCCATCATTTTGGGGCCGGCCTCGTGCGCACACCAAGCGACTTTGGCACGCGCTGCGAGATGCCAAGCCATCCTGAGTTGCTCGATTGGCTGGCCCTGCGCTTTATGGAGAATGAGTGGTCGATCAAGCAGATGCACCGGCTCATGATGCTCTCGAGTGTATATCAACAGAGCAGTGATGTGGGGCCGGCTTCCAGCCTGCCAGGAGCGAAGCTTCCAGCTTCGCGGTCAAGGGGACAGGTGTTAGCGGCAGGCAGGATGCCTGCACTGCAATTCGATCCCGACAACCGGCTGCTCTGGCGAATGAGTCGTCAGCGCCTGGATTTCGAGGCCATGCGCGATTCGCTGCTGGCAGTATCCGGTGAATTGGATTCTTCCGGCGGAGGGAAGGCGGTCGAGTTGTTCAAACGACCCTTCAGTAAGGGCCGGACAGTCTATGGATTCATCGATCGCCAGTTTCTGCCCGGTGTCTTTCGCGTCTTCGATTATGCGAATCCCGATTTGCACAGCCCGCAGCGTTCGGACACGACCGTGCCGCAACAGGCACTTTTTTTCATGAACAGTCCCTTTGCGCTCGAAGCAGCCCGGGCATTGAATGGCCGGGCGGAGGTCCAACGTTCGAAGAACGCCGAGGACCGCATCCGGCAACTCTATCAACTTGTTTACCAGCGTCCGGCCAGCAGCAAGCAAGTTGAGCTTGGACTGAAGTTCATCAAAACGGCGTTGGCTGAACCACCTCCCGAACCTCCCAAGCCGGTTGTCTCAGTCTGGCAGTACGGCTTTGGAGAATATGATGAGGCCGAAAAACGGATCAAAAGCTTTCAACCATTGCCCCACTTCACGGGTGAGGCCTGGCAAGGCGGACCGAAATGGCCCGACCAGAAGCTGGGCTGGGTCCAGCTCACTGCCGAAGGTGGCCACGCCGGGAACGATCTTCAACACGCAGCGATTCGCCGCTGGATAGCGCCGCGCGATGGCAACGTCATGATCGGCGGCACGGTCCATCATGAACACCAGGAGGGTGATGGCGTTCAAGCGCGAATCATTTCGAGCCGCACAGGCATTTTGGGAAGCTGGGGTCTCCATAACGACAAGGCCGAGGTGAAGATCCAATCAACCGAGGTCAAAAAAGGCGACACGCTCGATTTCGTCGTCGATTTCCGCGCCAACCTGAACTCAGACATGTTCAAATGGTCGCCGGTCATCAAACCGGCCAAGGCCACCCGCGCGACTGGAGAAGACGAAACGGAGTGGAATGCAAAAAAGGACTTTGCCGGCCCCCCTGCCCCGCCGCCCGCACCGCTGGATGCGTGGGAAAAATACGCGCACGTGCTGCTCCTCTCGAATGAATTCCTGTTTGTGGACTGAGCACGCAAATGCCTGTTCGCGGATTGATAGGAGCGCGGACATCTTGTCCGCCACTTCGCTTTGCTGCGCACGTGCGGACAGGATGTCCGCGCTCCCATGGTTGGTTTATCCGGATTTCTTCAAATCCACCCTGGTTGTTTCCTGTAACGATTCCAGTTCAGCTTTCAAAGATTTCTTGTCGACCGTGGACATGCGATCGATGAAGAGGATGCCGTTGAGGTGATCGACTTCATGCTGGATTGCGCGCGAGAGAAGGCCACCCGCTTTGAAGCCGATGCGCTCCCCGTTGCCGTTTAGCGCCGTCACTTCTACGGACTCCGGCCGGGTGATATCGGCGTAAATTTCCGGAAAACTCAGGCAGCCCTCGGGTCCCGTGGACGGTTCGCCGGAAGGCCTGATCTCCGGATTAATCAACACGAGGGGCATGAACGAATGTACGTCCGCAGGCTTTCCCTCAAGTTCCAGAGTCGAAGGACGGTCTTTCACCGCACGCACATCGATCACTGCCAATTGCAGTTCCTGCCCGACTTGCTGCGCCGCCAGGCCTACTCCGGCAGCCGCATACATGGTCTCGAACAAGTCCTCAATAAGCTTCTGAATCGCGCTCGTGATCTTGTCGATCCGAGCGCCCTTGTGCCTGAGGACTGGATCACCGAATGTGCGGATGGGCAGGATCATGAGGGATGCCGAAGGATGAAGAATGACGGACACATCGCAGGTCCCAGTCCACAGTGGCCGCCGCGCTATTGGTCGTTCGCCATTTACAGTTCATCATTTCTTATTCGTTCGGCCAATTCCGGAGCATCGATACAAGATCGTCAATGCTGGGGCTTTGTCCACTGCGAACATAAAAACCGCTCGCCGCCACGCCGATCAACAGACTGGCGGCATTATCGAAGCCGAGCAGCTTGGCCAGACAAAAGCCGGCGTTGAAATGGTCCCCTGCCCCGGTGGTGATGAGCGGCTTTTCCACGAAAGGCCCGTCGACGACACCGAGGGCGCCCTGGCTGGCAGCCAGCGCGTAGGAAACAGGATGCACGATCAGCGTGGTCACACGCAGGTGTTTCTGAATTTCCCTGGCGAGAGCAAACAAGCCTTCGCGGGAACGCTTTTGCGTGTTCAAACCCAAGGCATCACCGATCTCAAAGGCTTCCTTTTCATTCAGGCCCAGGTTCACGTCGAAGTAACTTTCGAAACGCGCGATTAGTTCCAAAGCCCGGACGATATCCTTGGGTGTGCGCTTTTCCGGGTCGGCCAGATCGAAAAACAATTTGCGGCGGACCGTCGTCGAACTGGGGCAAAACTCCTGCAACAATGCGGCCCACACATCGCTCATGTAAGGGATCATGGTCCAGTTCACGAAGGCAACCAAATCCGCGCTGGTAAACTGATAGATGAATTTATCGCGGCCAAAGCGGGCCTGGATGTTCGGCCAGGTGATTTCGCTCAAATGGGCGCTCTTGGTCAGCATGAGTTTGCCATCGTCGAATTCCAAGGCATGCGTGTGCCCCGCTTCGGCGATGCTGTGCACTTCCGCGCGACGGGCAAATTCATTGAAAACCGGATGCATGTTCGGATAGCCCAGGGAGCCCAGGTAAGTAACCTTGATTCCAAGTCGGGCGAGTGCATTGGCCATAATAGGGCCATTGCCCCCCAATTTCGTGCGCTGGTTGACCAGCTCAATATTGGTGCTTTTGCCGGCGGCGCCTGCGATCCGTTCGCTCAGTTTCGAGAGCGTCGTCAGCCGCTGATAGGATTCGGCGTCGTCACGTTTATCCACCGCGTGGACAATTTGGTCCACAAACCCATCAAGCCCCACAAAAGCGCGAAGGTGGCTGGCCGGTTCGACCTGGGTGAGCAGCCTGACGGCGCATTGCTCGCGAAATTCTTCAGGTTCCATAGCAAGGAATTCCGGGTTGGACATCAATACAGCGAAACGCGAAACCCACAACGGCGAGCCCTAATCCACTTGCACCCCTATGATTTGGAGAATGCGTTCGAGCTCGTCGTCGCTGAAGAAGCGAATCTCGAGCGAACCTTTGCCCTGACGATAGCGCAACTGGACTTTCGTACCCAAGCGCTCGCGCAGGCGGTTCTCGAGATTGCCGACATTGGCATCGCGATTGGCCGGCGCGGACATGGAAACGCCGCCGGAACTGGAGTGGCCCTGCTTTTGCCAATGCGCGACCAGTTCCTCGGTTTGGCGAACGTTCAGGTTTTTCTTGATGACACGATCGGCAGCCAGCCTTTGTTCGAGAGCGCCGGGCAATCCAAGAATGACCTTCGCGTGGCCGACCGAAAGCCGGCTATCGCGAAGGTAGGCTTGGACTTCAGAGGGGAGTTTTAACAGACGAAGCGCGTTGGCGACAACGGTGCGGCTCTTGCCCACTTTACTGGCGACATCCTCCTGGCGCAGATGGAACTGCTCGATCAGTTCGGAGTAACCCTGGGCTTCTTCCAACGGGTTGAGATTCTCGCGCTGAAGATTCTCGATCAAAGCCAGCTCCAGGACCGAGCGATCGTCGGCTTCACGCACGATGACGGGGATTTCGGCCAGACCCAGGAGCTGTGCGGCGCGCCAACGGCGTTCTCCAGCGATCAATTCGAAGTAGCCGTTGCGCTCGCGCACAATCAGCGGCTGGATAATCCCCTGCTCTTTGATGGAGTCGGCCAGTTCCTGCAAGGTTTCGGGCGCAAACTGTTTGCGAGGCTGGAAAGGGCAAGGGCGTATTCGATCCAGCACAACGCGTTGCACGCGCTCATGGGTGTCCACGGACGGTTCGGAAACCGCCGGCGCGATGGAAGTGGCGGGCGGTGCTGGTCTCGCCTGAATGGGGACGCCGCCTAATAATGCCCCCAGCCCACGTCCTAATGCTGGTTTTGACATGCAGGGAGAGTGTCGGAGAGAACGGCAAAAGGCAAAATGAAAAAGTAAAATCGATGGCATCTCGTGCAATCTACGGGCATTCCTGAGCTAAGCCTTCCCGTGGCTTTACTTCACAATGGAAACTCCGATTGGAGTGACCCGCGCCAAAGCGTCAATGCGAACAACTCCCCGGCGCAACGGCCACCCGGCGAGCAAAACCAGGACGGGATGATTCCGCCCTGTTGATTTCGCATGGCAAGCCATGTCGCTCCATGGTTAAATCCTTTCTCGTTATGGACTACGAAGCTGTCATCGGCCTGGAAACGCACGTCCAGTTGAAGACTCGCTCAAAGATGTGGTGTGGGTGCACCAACGAATTTGGCGCGTCGCCGAACACGAATGTGTGTCCCGTATGTCTCGGGATGCCGGGTGTGTTGCCGGTCGCTAACGAAGAAGCGCTACGCCTGACCGCCCTCACAGGTCTATTGCTCAACTGCACCGTCTCGCGCTATGCCAAGTTCGACCGGAAGAATTATTTCTATCCGGACATGCCGAAGAATTATCAAATCACGCAATACGACCAGCCCTCTACCCGGAATGGCTACGTTGATTTCGAGTTCCATGGCGGCATCTCACGCGTCCGCATCACTCGCGCCCACCTGGAAGAAGACGTGGGCAAGAACTTTCACTTCGAACGTAACAGCGGCGTCGATTTCAACCGCGCCGGTGTTCCGTTGCTCGAAATTGTCTCCGAACCGGACCTCACCAGCGCGGACATGGCCTATGAGTATCTCAACGCGCTCAAGGATATTCTCATCTACGGAGGCGTGAGCGATTGCGACATGGAAAAGGGCATGGTGCGCTGCGACGTCAACGTGAGCGTGCGGCCCAAGGGCCAAAAGGAGCTTGGCGCCAAGATTGAAATCAAGAACATGAACAGCTTCAGCGGGGTGCGGCGCGCCCTGGATTACGAAATCCCGCGCCAGATTGAGGTGGTCGACAACGGTGGAAGATTGGCGCAATCCACTCGCCGTTGGGATGACGTGGCCGGCGTGACTGAGGAAATGCGCACCAAGGAGCACGCGCACGACTATCGTTATTTTCCAGAACCGGACCTGATGCCATTCCAACCCACCGATGAGTGGCTGGCTGAAGTAGGCAGGCGCGTCGTGGAGCTGCCACTGGCGCGCAAGCAGCGTTTCATGCACGACTATCAATTGCCTGCGCCGGATGCGCAGACCTTCGTGTGGGACGTGCCGCTCGGCAATTACTTTGAGCAGATTGCCAGGCAATCCAGGAATCCGAAGGCGGTCGCGAACTGGGTTATCAATAACCTTCGCGCCAAATTGACCGAGACGCGGACCACGCTGGCCGATCTGAAGTTCAAGCCTGAATCTGTGTTGGAGCTCATCGCGTTAGTCGATGGCGGCAAGATCAGCACCCGCATCGCTCAGGATGTCTTTGGTGAGATGTTCGCCCTTGGGGAAACGCCGGGCTCTATTGTGGAAAAGAAAGGCCTCGCTCAAGTCAGCGATACGGCGGCCATCGAAAGGTTTTGCGATGAAGCCATCGCCGCCAATCCCGGACCTGCCGCCGATTACAAGGCAGGCAAGGTCGCCGCGTTGAACTTCCTCAAAGGCCAGGTGATGAAACTAAGCAAAGGCAAAGCGAACCCGAATCTGGTTGGCGAGATCCTCGAACGGAAGTTGAAATCATAACGGCGCGCGGAGCGCGGACATCGTTGTCTGCGCGTTCGTCCGACGCGTCGAGAACACATTTGCCAAAGCCATAGTTCGACCGCAAGATGCGCGAGCGATGAAACTTCAAGGCACATATGCAATCGCGGCTCCGCCGGTGCGGGTCTTTGAAGCGTTGACTGATCCTGTCATCCTGCAGCGGGCCATTCCCGGTTGCGAGAAGTTGGAGAAGACAGGCGAGGACGAATACAACGCGCATTTGAAGATCGGCCTGGCAGCCATCAAGGGCAGTTATGTGGGCAAGGTCCGTCTAACGGACAGGCAGGCGCCGCACCGATTCACATTGCACATGGAAGGAAGAGGCGCGCCCGGGTTCGTCAAAGGAACAACGCTGGTGGAATTACAGGAAGAGGGCCCAGGCACGAAACTGAGTTCCACCGCAGAGGTGCAGGTTGGGGGATTGATCGCCGCGGTCGGCTCGCGTCTGATCGAGGCAGCGGCGAAGAAACTTGCCGACGAATTTTTCAAGAAGTTTGCAGAAATCGTTGCGGGCGGGAAGTAGCGCCGGAAATCTGATTTGCCTTCCATGAGCACTGGCTGATCTTTCCCCATGAAAACCGTCGCGATCATCGGAGCCTCAGCAGACCGGAGCAAATTCGGCAATAAAGCAGTGCGCGCTTTTCAGCAGCAGGGCTACACCGTTTACCCGGTCAATCCGAAAGAGAGCGACATCGAAGGTCTGCCTGTTCACAAGAGCATCGCTGATGTGCCGGTGCGGCCCGAGATGGTGAGCGTTTACCTGCGCCCGGAGGTCGTGCTGCAAGTGCTTCCGGAAATCGCGGCCAAAGGTTGTGATGAACTTTGGCTCAATCCGGGAACGGAATCTGAGGCGGTGCTGGCGGAAGCGGAGCGCCTGGGATTAAACGTCATTCAGGCGTGCAGTATTGTCGGAATTGGTGTTTCTCCAAGCCGTTTTTGAAACGGCAGCGTTCTGGAATACCATTCGCGACCACGAGGCCGCCGCAAACTCCGCCAGGTCTTGGACTGCGCCAGTCCTCTGGCGCTTTGGCGGCGGACGTGAAATGGACGACGGGCAAACCTAATTGCTCTCAATCCCACCAAGCACTTCCAGAGTAAGATTAAGAGTCCTGCCGATCCCCTGGGTTCGACGGCACTGGGGTGACGCCTCGGTTACAAGGGATCTACCTCTAGCCGTTCACGCCAGGCACGGCCAGAATGCGCCCCAGCCTTTCCGTTGTTCATGACACCGGTTGAAAATCACGGACGAGGGCCTATTTTGAATGAGTATTTCGAGAGGAGTGAAACGATGAAGAAGAACATGAAAAAACAAGCGGGCCATTCCAGGAAGGCGGTGGAACAACCGAAGCCATTCACCCCTGGCATCACCAAGGCAATGGTGCGTCAGCACGCTTTCGAGTTGTATCGCGACAAACTCGCGCACGATAAATTATCGCTCGAAAACTGGGTGCTGGCCGAAAAGGACCTGGTGCAGTCAATGGAGAGCGAAGGGCTTTTGCAGCGCTAGCGCTTACTGAAGCATTGCCCCGTGCTGGAAGCTAGTCTCCCGTTATGGCGTCAACGGCACCGGCCACCTATTGACGACTCGCCTCCGGTAAATTGCTGCGGATTCGGAGCTCAGTTGGCAGGTGATCTTGCCAACAACCGCTCGAGATCGGCCAACGATATGATGGCGGGGCCCGAGGCAGGCGGAGCCTGCCGGCTCAGGAGCAATGTTTGGAAATGGGCGGCCTGCGCACCGAGCACATCTTCCACAAGGCTGTCTCCAACGTGAAGGATGCGCCGGGGTGGCACACCCAAAAGAAACGCGGCGCGTTGAAACATTTCTCTGGCCGGCTTGGCCATGCCCGTTTCGACGGAGATGACCACTACTCTGAAATATTGCTCGAGCTGCAATTGATCGAGCAAAGGACGCAGGCGTTCGTCCCAATTCGAGATCGCTCCCAGTTTGAAACCGCGGTCGCGCAACGCGTCGAGCGCCGGACGAACGTCATCGAAGACGCGCCAGGCCTCCGGACGGGCAAAGCGATCATAAAGGTCATCGAACAACTCCTGGGCAGGTCGAGCAATCAATCCTTCAAAGGTCTTTTGGACCAGGTCTAACCAGGCTCGGCGCGAATGGTCGAAATCTCGTTTGCTCTGCCAGGCGACGGCAAACTGTTGATTCAATTTCTCCGGCTGGAGATTTTCGTGCCCGTATCGGGCGGCGACTTCGGCATAGATGTGACCAACCGAAGGCCATGGCTCAATTAAAGTGCCTCCAACGTCAAATGTCAGCGCTTGAATGTCTGCCAGGGAACTCATGAGGCGAAAATGTTAAGAACGGAAATCTGCCGGAGGGCTGAATTGCTCTTCACGGCCACGAAGCGACAGCACCGGCGAGTAAAGCCACCGTCGTTCGCGCCGCCACCAGGCGTTCGTTGCCCGGCGGGTCCTGAAATCCGTGAAATGGTATTCATAGAGCACCGCGCGAATAAGCCTTGGCGGCTTGTCTGGAAATGGATTGGTTTGGACCAAAGCCAGCACTTCGCGTTTGCCCTGCAACATTCGGATCAGGAAGGCGATGAACCACGGGTTTGCATGATAATCGCTTAGCGCCGCGAACCACATTTGCCAATCCAGCCGCGGCTGGTGCGGCTGCACCCAGCGTGGCGGGTGTTTCACATCGCCAGGTTTCCATTTGAATTCGTAAGACAGCCACGTCTCGCCATCGTGACTTCCTTCGATGATGATTTCCAGACGCACCGACGTCATCACAGAGAACAGACCATAACCGTTAACCAACCGAAAGGGTTCAAACCAGCCCGAGAATTGTTCCAAAAGCGCGATCCAGCGTGCCTGAACTCGAAACAACTGGAGCAGCCGTCCCAGAGACAGAATCAAAATCAGCAGAGCAACCGGGACGATGATCCACCAGGGCCACGGTGAAACTTGCGGGACGGTGGCCGGGAAATTGCCAAACAGGAAATGGAGAGCAGGAAGATAGATGGAGTCGTCGATGACCAGCAAACATAAGGCAATTGCGTTCAGATTGAAGAAGCAATAGTTGCCCGTGAACATGATCAGCAGCATCAACAAGACAAAAGCCGTTGCCGCCACATAACGCAATGGCAACGGCCCAAATAAAAAAAGGGGGAAAACAATCTCGATGGCGAGCATGGCCAGAGTCGAAAACTTGTGAACCCAGCCCGGGAGTTGGTGAACGTACCAGCTCAGCGCCGTCGGCAGCGGCTGCGTTTCATAATGGTATTTCAGCGCCGTCAGCTTCCTCCAGGTTGGATCGCTGCTGCGCCATTTCACGATGCCAGAGCCAAACATAAGCCGGAACAGCAGCCAGTAAGCAAGCCAAAGGATGACGGGCGAAGGCGAAGCCGCCGGCGGCCACGAAGGGAGCAGTTCCAACGGAGCCATGAAGATGGCCAGAAAACCTGTCTCCAAAAGCAAGATGTCCCATTGGTAACTCAGAAAGATCCGGCAGACGGTGAACAGGGAAAGATAAAGCAGCCACAAAAGAACCAGCATGGGCACGGGCGCAATGCCCAGCACGAGCAACACCGACAGGAACGCCCCCGCCCAGCAGACGAACTTCAAAAAGCCATCGCGGCAATTCCACCAGCACACCGACGGAAGCAGAAGAAACCGACGCGTTCCCCAAAGTCTTTTTTCCTGTTCCAACAATTCCGCGGCCGGGAGAATGCCGCCACGCCCGATCAGGCCCTGAACTTGCAAGGCCAGTGAGATGAAAGCGATGCCATAAACGACTCCGAGCGCGCGCAGGAAAAGCCAACTGGACAGCACGTACGTGCCGCGACCAATGCTTTGATGATCGAGATGCCAGTCCATGACGGACCAACCAGGCGAGTGCAAAAGTCGAAAGCCGCGTAACGTTCGTCAAGTTTTCGTTTCGGCGCGGCCACGGCCCGTTGGAACATCCTTGTCGGCATTGCGTGGATCTTTGTCAACGTTGTTCAGTGACGTGGTTGGCACCCGCCGCAACTGCGCCTATTCACCGCCGCTGTTGCCTCCACCCGGTTTATGGATCAAAGTGCCGCCGGCATTCATATGACCATTCTGATTAGCGGCGCTTCGGGATTGATTGGTTCAGCGCTCACTCCGCTGCTCACCAACAGCGGGCACAAGATCATTGTTTTGACGCGGCCCACCTCGAAGGCCCTCGCGAGATCCCCGGCAACGGTCGCGTGGCCGGCGATCTGGGACCCGACGGCAGACAAGATTGAGTTGAGCCGCGCCGGGTCACTCGATGCCGTCGTGCATTTGGCAGGAGAAAACATTGCCGGGCGCTGGACGCGCGGAAAGAAAGCCCGCATTCGTGACAGCAGGGTCCACGGGACACGTCTGTTGAGTGTGGCGCTGGCTGAACTTCCGCAGCCACCCAAAGTCTTAATCTGCGCCTCAGGCATTGGTTACTACGGCAATCGCGGCGAGGAAGTCCTCGATGAACAAAGTCGGCCCGGTGCTGGCTTCCTGGCGGAAGTTTGCCGGGAGTGGGAGGACGCCACCGCGCCCGCAAAGGATAGAGGCATTCGCGTGGTCAACTTGCGCATCGGCGTGGTGCTGGCAGCAAAAGGCGGCGCGTTGGGCAAAATGCTGCCAGCGTTCCGACTCGGATTGGGGGGCCCGGTGGGAAATGGTCGGCAGTACTGGAGTTGGATTGCGATTGATGATTTGTTGAACATCGTGCGCCACGCGCTCGTTCATGAGGATGTGAGGGGGCCCATTAATGCGGTCGCGCCCAATCCAGCAACAAATCACGACTTCACCAGGACGCTGGGCGCCGTGTTGAGACGACCGACTCCCTTCGCGATGCCGGCTTTTGCCGTGAACCTTTTGCTGGGCGAAATGGGAAAGGAAGCGCTGCTTGGCAGCACACGTGTGAAACCTGCTGTCCTCGAACAAGCAGGTTTCAGTTTCCAATTCCCGAAGCTGGAGCCGGCATTGAGGCATGTGCTGGGAAGGTAGGCGGTGGTGTTCAAAGCTTATTTGGCGCGTCTCGTGGATAAATTGTTACCATCAAAGCCTGGCGCCACACTTCCTATTTTCTTTTGAAGACGATAACGTGTTGGCGCGGCAACACTTTAATCGTTTCCACCCACTCCAAGGGATGCACGCTCATCTCCTTGCGCACCTGCGCTTCAGTCATTTTATGAAGCGGCTTGATGGGCACAGACGGATCTTCGCCACGAAATTCCACGAAGATGACCCGGCCACCGGGCTTCAGTGATTTGCAGATGCCGTCCATCATCTCGTACGGATCGGAAAACTCGTGATAGACATCAACCATCAGAACGAGGTCCACGGCACCAGGCGGAAGCTTCGGGTCAGTGATGGTCCCAAGGATCGGCTTGACGTTGGTGATCTTCAGCTCGGCCATCTTGTTCGTCAGCAGGTCGAGCATTTCCGGCTGGATGTCCACCGCCAGTATCTTCCCCTGGTCGCCAACTCTCTTTGAAAGACGGCGGCTGAAGTAACCCGTTCCGGCGCCAATGTCTGCGACCACATCGCCCGGCTTCACTTTCAATGATTCCACCATCGATTCGGTCTTTTCCTCCTCATCGCGCTCTGTGCGCTCCAGCCAATCGGCCGCCTGGTGTCCCATGACGTGGGCGATTTCCCGGCCCATGTAAAACTTGCCGATGCCATCGCGACTGTGGACCTCGCGATATTCGTAGCGACCCGAGGTCTGTCTGCCATCCCGCCCCGGGTCTTGAGCATGGACGCAGTCAGCGACGACACTCAGCAAAACCAGGACCTGAAACAGTCGGAGGTAAGAACGAACGCTGCGCATGCAATGCCATCACTGTGGACGGTCGAATTCGGATTTCAAGCGCCTTTTCACTTGTTGGACCCACACGGCGCGCCCGATCGGTTGGCCGCAATCATTCGTGAAAGATCGTTCGGCCAACAGCGTATTACAAATAGAGCGTGGTCAACTGAATCGGGAAGAACGTATGAAGCTAATTCCAGAATCAATCAAGCAGACAGATTTATCTCACTCCAGGTGCGCGGCGCAGACAGGCCAATATCGGCCCAAGAGCCAGCCCGCCTCGCTGACACCCGCGCCGCGGGCCGACCAACGGCGGGTGTTTTGGCTCTTCATCTTTTCCTTTTCGCTCGTTCTGGTTTACGGCGGCTGCGCTAAAACGGCCGGTCTTCGACGCGTGAAAACCAAAGCTGAAAAGGGCGCTGTGGCTTATGCCATCTCTCGCACGCAGCTCGACAAACCCGCCAACCAAGTGAGCCCCGGTCTCGCAACACCCATCCAAAGGCCGCTTTAAGTGCGAGCAGATAAGGCTGGCGCAACCGACTCGACTTGCTCGGTAAGCGTTTCAAGTGACTGTGATCTCAGTCGCGTGCAGAAGTGAAATCCTTTGCCGCCGTTTTGCGTGGCGTGGGTGGAGAGATTCCAGCGGACGCCCCCGCCGATCGGATCATCAGCACATCGAGAATGCTGGAGAAATTGTCGGTCCATACGGCCCCAGGGGATTTATCTTCACAGATTTCCCAACGCGGGTCCGAAGCCAGCGCCGCAAGATCGGACCAGGCTCTCGCCATGACGACCCATTGCGAAGCGCGCTTACCCTCGACCCGTTGAGCCTCGCTGAGACTCACGTCCTGCTGGGCCATGCATACCAAGCCGGCATCGCGCGCGAGGTTGGCCAGAACGGGTTTGAGATTAAGATGCAAATTGGAGATGTGGAACGCCAAAACGCCGTCCGGTGTCAGTTTGCTCAAATACAGCCGGAGCGCTTCTCGCGTCATCAAATGGACCGGAATCGCATCCGAACTGTAAGCGTCGAGCACCAGCACCCCATAACGCTGGTTGGGCGCCTTCGCCAGCGTCAGTCGCGCGTCTCCGAGCACGATGCTGACCTCCGCCGGTGTATCGCGCAGGTAGGTGAAATAGGATGACTCATTCGCAAGGCGTGCGACTGCCGGGTCAATTTCATAAAACGTCCATGGCTGGCCCGGCCGGCCGTAACAAGCGAGGGTTCCCGCGCCGAGCCCAACCACGGCTACAGGTTCCTGCAACGCCTGAGCGCATTGAGCGAAGAGTTGACCGATGGGGCCGCTGCGATGGTAATAGGTCAAGGGCTCGCGCCGCCGTTCGGGGTTGACACTCTGCATGCCATGAATCGTTTGACCGTGAAAGAGCACAATGTGCTGGGAAGCCGCATCCAGCGTCACGCGGTGAATTCCAAAAAAGCTGCGCTCGGCATGGAGCAGGCGCCCCTGACCCGCGTGGTAAAAGGAGGCTGCGAACAGGATGGCTCCGATACCCAGTGCAAACCGAATGGGCCTTTTGGAGAAAAAGAAACAGGCAGCCACTGCGGGTCCAAAGATAAGTGAAGCCGCCCAAATGCCGGAAGTTGATTCAAGCCAGGGCGTCAGTTTCAGAACGATCACAACAAGCAACCCCAGCATAAACGGCAATATCAGATCCAGAGCGTATTGCCGCGGCGTGGAATGCTTTGTTGCGACACGAATGCCGAGCAAGCAGGCCAGCATCAGGGTCACAGGATATTCAGCGACGGCCGTAAAGACCTGCGGCGCGACGAAGGCATTGAACGCCCCGCCCAGGACGCCGCCGAAAGACATCCACAAATAAAACTCCGTGAGGTGAGCGGTGCCAGGACGATCGCGCGCAATGGCTCCGTGACACACCATCGTGACCAGAAAGAACGCGGCCAAATGGAGCGCGATCAATACAGTGATCGGTTGAGTCGCGCGAATGGCCAGCACCATGATCAGGGCAACGAGCGCTATGGGCAGGCTGCGTTCCCAGATTTGGTCGGGCACAAGGCGTTTTCGGGCGAAGACGAGGATGAACGTCAAGAGATAGAGCGCCAGCGGGATCATCCACAGAAGCGGAACAGCCGCGAGATCACTGGAGATGTAAGTCGTGACACTCAACATCAGGCTCGAAGGCGCAAACGAGAGCAGCAACCAGCGCGCGCGCCGGCTGAAAGTGAGGGCATCCAATGGGGCGTTTGCGGCGGGAAGCGAGGCGCACGGCTCGTTAGCAGCGCTCGTCCCTGCCCCGGGTGATCTCCAGAGAAAAAAGGCGCAGCCAATTCCACACGCGATCAACAGCGCGTAGCCCGCCGCCCAAAACCAGCTTTGGGCCTCGAGTGTCAGATGAGGTTCGATCACAGCAGGATAAAGAAGAATCGCGAGCAGACTCCCGCAATTACTGGCGACATACAGCATGTAAGGATCGGCCGCCCGGGGATGCCCCGTGGCTGAAAACCATTTTTGCAGCATCGGACTGCTCGTTGAAACCAGCAGGAACGGTAGGCCTACCGACACCATGAGCAGTTGCAGCAACCAAGGGATCGGATTGCTCTCGGTGGGCGGCGTCCAACCAGGCGGAATGCCGATGGGCAAAACCAACAGGGGCAACAACAGGAATCCCACGTGCAGGGCCGCCTGCAACCGGACGCCCAGCCAGCGCGTGCTCCAATGCGCATACGCGTAACCGCCCAGCAATGTTGCCTGATAAAATACCAGGGCGGTGTTCCAAACCGCCGGCGAACCGCCCAGCATTGGCAGAACCATGCGCGCGAACATCGGTTGCACGATCAGCAAGAGCATTGCGCTGACAAAAACGGTGGTGGCGTATAGGATTAACATCTCAAATCAGGCCAAAACTTGGAGGCGCCGGGTTTTCAACCGCCGGCTTGGAAGCAAACGTCAAGCCAGTGAACCTCGAAATTCAAGCCGGGCACAGCGAACTGACGTTCGGCTCCTTCCTGGTAGCAATTCCAAAGGGCCTGTTGCCCAGACCGACCGGAGTGCGCCCGTCCTCGGGCGCAGCAGTGTCCATCCGCTTAAAACGCTCCATAATTCACGAGTGCGCCGCCTGCTTTTTTACATTCTGCGCCCGAGGACGGGCGCACTCCGGGGTTTGGGCAACGCGCCCCAAAGATGCGCCCCCCCAGGGGCAGCTTCCACGAAGTTTGGCCGTTGACATGCGCACACGATTGGCTGGAAATACGCGCTGATGACTTTATCCCTCTCTGTGCGCATCGCCGAAGGTTTTCAGTCAAAGGAGGAGGCGTCCATGAGCCTGGGAGCGCTGGCGGAGTTGGCGGCTGCATCTGGATATTCAGCGCTGTGCATGCGCGCATCGCAGGTGGGAGTCCATTCGCCCAAAGCAGCGGTCCAAGACGCAGCGGCGACACTCCGCAAGCAGGGGCTTGGGGTGACGATGGTCACCGGCGATTTTGATATCGTCTATAACAACGATGCGGGTCCGAATTGTTTGCGACAGATCGGGCCTTACCTGGAGTTGGCGCTTGCCTTAGGCGCTCCGATGCTCCGTGTGGCGCTGAAGAAAGAAGAGGATATCCCCTGGGCGCAGCGCGCCGCCGATGAGGCGGTTGAGCGCGGCCTCAAACTCGTTCATCAATGCCACACCCAGAGTTTGTTTGAAACAGTGGATGGAATCGAACGAACACTGCGCGGCGTGCGCCGTCCGAACTTCGGTCTGGTTCTTGAGCCGGCCAATCTGGAATTGTGCGGCCAGGATTACGGGGCCAAGACGGTTCGTCGTTTGGCCCCGTGGATTTTCAACGTGTATCTCCAAAACCAGGTGCTCAAACCTGACGGAAAAGTCACCTTGAACACCTCCTGCCGCGGCCCGGTTGCTTTCGACCTGGCCCCCATTCATCAAAGCGACGGCATTGACTTTGCCCGTGTGTTCGAAGCCCTGGCTGCCATCAACTATCGTGGACCGGTAACCGTCCATCAGGCGCAAATTCAGGGAGACTCCGTGGAATCAGCAGCCAGGGCAACTGCCAGCTATCTCACGGGCCTTGCTCGCCAATTTGGAGTGCAGGGCTGAACGCCAGAACTCCCAAGGAACAGCGCCTGATTCTTATGCCCAAAATTCTAATGCCCATCGGCGATGCGACAGAAACCCTGGATACGTTCTACGCCTATTACCGGCTGCCCGAAGATGGGTTTGAGGTGGTCGTGGCCGGACCGGAAGCGCGACTGTATCACACTGTCCTCCACGAAATCCCTCCAAACTCGGATGTGCCTTGGGACATTACTCAGGAACGACCCGGCTATCACTTGCAGGCCACCGTCGCCTTTCGCGATCTGAAGGCAGCGCATTACACCGGCATGTTCATTTCGGGAGGACGCGCGCCGGAATATATCCGTTACGACCCCGATCTGCGCCGGGCCACGCGCGAGATCTGCGCTGCCGGAAAGCCCATTGCCTGCTTGTGCCACGGCATCGAGATCCTTGCCGCTGCGGATTGCATTCGTGGCAAACGAGTCACGACCGTCCCCAAATGCGCGATGGATGCGGAGCAAGGCGGCGCCATTTACGTCAATGAGCCGGTGGTGGTGGACGGTTTGCTGGTGACCGCGCGCGGTTATCAAGACAATACCCTTCTGTTGCGCGAGTTTGTTCGGCTTTTGAAAGCAACGAAAAACGCGCCCCAATGATCGTCCCAATCCGGTGAACAACAAAGCAGCTCAGGAGACGATGACACCCTCGTTATCGCGCGCTCAACGCTTTTGGATCCTGACCGCGGTGTTTCTTGGCTGGATGTTCGCCGGCATGGAGATGTCGCTGATGATTCCGGCGACGCGCCCGGCGATTCAAGCGTTCGCTTACTCCCAGGGCGGAAGCGAGCCGGAGATCGCGACCAATTTCGTTCGCATGGAGGTGATGGCGGACCAGTGGTTGTCGAGGTTCATTGCGGCATTTCTTTTGGGCGCCGCTGCCGGCGGCGCGCTCTTTGGCTGGTTGGCGGATCGAGCAGGCCGCGTCAAGGCGATGGCGACGAGCATTCTCTGCTATTCAGCCATCACCGGACTCGGTTATTTCGCCAGGACGCCGGAGCAGTTGCTTCTTTTGCGCTTTTTGGCGTGCCTGGGCATTGGCGGGATGTGGCCGACTGGAGTTGCATTGGTCGCTGAGGCGTTGCCCAGCGTGTCGCGTCCGCTGGCGGCGGGCCTGATTGGGACATCGGCCAATGTCGGATTTCTCATTCTGGGTTTGATCATGTTGTATCATCCGATCAAGCCGGAGTCGTGGCGGTGGGTGCTTTTGCTGGGCGCGACGCCCGTGGTTCTGGGATGGGCCGTTTGGGCATGGCTGCCGGAATCGCCGCAATGGATGGCACAGAAGCGGGTCGTTGCGCCGCCGCACACCGTGACGCCGCTGGTGGAAGTATTTCGTCCCCCTCTGTTGCGTCTGACTACGCTTGGGATTCTCCTGGGGACGATCCCGCTCTTGGGCGGATGGGCTTCCGGGCAGCGCCTGGTTCCATGGGCCGGGCAGGTCGCCGAGCAGGCCGGAGTGCATGATCTGAAGGCTGTCACACAAACGGTCTGGGCTTGCGGAGCGGTCTTGGGTTCGTTGCTTGGCGGTTGGGTTGCCGGCAGCATTGGACGACGGCTGAGCTATTTCCTGATGAGCCTCGGATCGCTGGGGTTGAGCGCGTATATTTTTTTGGGACTGAATCCCTCAATTCCCGAGTTTCGCTGGGCTGCATTCGCCCTGGGATTTACGGGCACGATGTTCTTCGGTTGGCTGCCCTATTTTCTGCCCGGACTGTTTCCCACACGCGTCCGCGCCACCGGAATTGGAGTGTCGTATAACTTCGGACGCATTCTCTCGGCCGTCGCAGTCCTGTCGTCCACGGCCTTGAGCGCGTGGTTTCATGGGGACATCGCCAGGATGGGAGCGGCCACCAGCCTGATCTATGCGGCCGGGTTGGTGTTGGCGTGGTTTATCCCTTCGGACGGTGAAGGTGCGAAACAAGAAGGAGCATCACCCCGGCCTGCCTCCGAAGATTCCGAAGATCGAAAGGGTTGATTTCATTAGAGTGATTGTCACCTTCGAAACATAAACTCCTTCGAGTTCAGCAGCCCCCACAAAATATCCTCCAATTCGGCGCGGCGATCCTTCGCCACTCCCAGGCCAGGCAACAGCTGCTCCAATTCCTCTGCTGTCGGCGCGCGTGTCAGGGCCGTCCAATAGAGCTCTTCCATGATCTCACGGTCCGATTTCCCATCCGCCAGGAGCCTGGTGACGCGATTCTCCTTTTCGGCGAGCAACTCGTTTACTGTTAATCCACTGATCATTTGGAACGCCTGGTTCATATTGCATTCGCAGGAACGTTCGGTGTCGGTCGTGATCAGGCGAGGTGGCTTGCCAAAGATTTCGAGGAACTGATCCAACGGATTCGCGCGTCGCTTGCCTTTGCTTTCGGGCCTGACGCCGGGCAACTGAGCGGCGCGGAGGCCTCGCGGGTAGCCCGGAAATTTTAGCGGCACGGCCGCAAGCTGGCTTTGGCAATCCAGAAGTTGTTCGGCGCCGAGACGGCGGACACGCGCGTGCGAGAAATTCATTTCGTCGCCGGCGTTGGTATCATTCGGCTCGGACGCCAGTTGGTACGTGCGCGAGTTCATGATGAGGCGAATGAGGCGCCGCATGTCGAACTGGTGTTTGACCAGATCCTGCGCGAGTCCGTCGAGCAACTCCGGGTGCGAGGCGGGATTCGTGGCTCGAAAGTCGTCGGGGGGATCGACCAGACCCCGGCCCATCAGGTGAAACCAAATGCGGTTGGCCTGCACCCGCGCGAAGGTGGGGTGTTGCGGGCTGGTCAGCCAGGCCGCGAGTGCGTCGAGCGGGTCGGACTCTGCCTGTGCGACAGGATCGGGCGGGGGGTCCTCAACGCGCCGCTTGCCTCGAGTTGACGATGGCGCGCTGAGAACAGCAGTCCCGGCCTCACCGGAGGTCGGCGCCGTCAGCCCGAGAAAGCGCGGAGTCGCATTTTGGCCCGTGCGTGGATTCTTCACCGAGCCTTCGCGCGCGATGAACACGATTTGCTCGCCATTCCATTCGTGTTCATCGCTCGAGATCTCGCGCTTGTTTTCAATGACCTTGTAACGCACCCGGGCAAACAGCGCCGCCCAATCATAGTAATCGTCCTGGGTCCAGCGGTCGGAAGGATGATTGTGGCATTCGGCGCATTGCAGGCGTGTGCCGAGGAACAATTGCGCCGCCGCTTTCGCGCGCGCGGCCGGATCACGATTCGGACGATAGTAATTCGCGGCCGGGCTGCAGTAGGTGCTGCCGCGGGCGGTGATGAGCTCGCGGGCGAACTGGTCGAGCGGCTTGTTAACCGCGATGCTTTGGCGAATCCAGTGATGAAAATTCTGCACGCCCTTTTGGTCGAGCGAATGCCCTTCCACCCGCAGCAAGTCTGCCCATTTCAGCGTCCAGAAGTCAGCAAACTCAGGACGCTCCAGAAGTTGCTCAATGAGGCGTCCTCGCTTGTCAGGCCGTTGGTCCGCGACAAATGCCCGCGCCTCTGCCGCCGTGGGCAAAATGCCAAGCAAGTCCAGGTGCGCGCGTCGGATGAACACGTCATCGGAACAGAGGCCGGAAGGATTCATGCGCAGCGCGCGCAACCTGGCAAAAATATGCTGGTCGATGTAGTTGTGCGCCGGCGGTTGCGTCCATTTAAAGTCCGGTCGAGCCGGGAGGAAGGCCAGCCGCATAGGCTCCTGGCAATGCAGGTAACGCACCAGCACGGTGGATTCGCCGATGGTCTGGCGTTGCACAGCGCCTTGAGGCAGAACTTTGGCGACACTGTTTACCGGTTCATAGACAGCCAACGAGGTCACGTCGCGTTTGCTGCCATCCGAAAACGTCGCCGTGACCTGCAATTGGACTCGCTCCTCAGGTTCGATCAGGACGCTTTCTCGCGGTGCGACCCTGATGCCCTGCAGCCTGGGCGCGAAGCCCAGGTCATTGGGCATTCCACTGGCCAGCCATTGCTGAAGTAACGCGTATTCCGCAGAATCAGTTTTGAAACGCAAGCCGCCCTCATGGGCTATCTGCGTCGTTGGCTTGAGCAGAATCAAGCTTTTCTCCGGCTCGAATGGATTTGCCCGGCGCGCAAATGAATCGCGCGTCAAACTCAGATAATCGATGGCCGGATCCTGCCCGCGCAACGAAAGTCTGAATCCACCTTTGCCATTTTTGTTGCCGTGGCACGTTCCCGCGTTGCAACCGGCCTTGGATAGAACGGCCATGACATCGTTGCGGAAGGAAGGCGCGGCTGGCAGTGGCGGCGGACCGGATTCCGCAGCGGCCACATTTCGGAACATAACGAGCAGCACGAACCAGCCACCAACTCTTCGTGCCAGAAGGTTAAGGGCCGGCCACCTCATAAATCCGCAATCCACTGTTTTCTCCCATGATAAAGGTCACTCGGGCGGCGGAAGTTTCATGAGGACTTTGCCATCACTGCCGTCCCACACGTGCAGCACACTGTCCTGTCCGCCGGCGACGACGGTTTTACCATCAGGTGTGGCAGCGGTCGCGTAAAGATAATCCGCCGCGCCGGAAAGAGAGCGGACACTTTCGCCATTATCGCGGAGGATGCGCACCTGGCTGTCGGCGGAAGAGGCAATTGCCTGGTCCGTAATTCCAATGAAGTGAATCGAAGTCACTTCCTTGGTGGCCCCGTCGATGTTCTTCTTTCGCTCGCCGGTCAAGAAATCCCAGACCTTGATGACATTGTCAGCGCCGGCGCTGGCCAGCGTTCGACCATCCCGCTTCCAACTGACTCCCAGCACATGATGGGTGTGGCCTTCAAACGATCTGACCACTTTGCCGCTGGTCAAATCCAGCACGCGGAGAAACCGATCTGCCGCGCCGGAGGCCAGGTATTGTCCATCGGGCGAATAATCCAGAGTGCATACGGCATCACTGTGGACGTTCTTGAACTCGCGCACCACGTTGCCGTCAGCCACTTGCCATATCTTGATTTCGCTGCCTCGGGTTGGTTCTCCCCCGCCCGTCGCCAAATGCCGGCCATCGGGGCTGAACTGAAGGGCGTTGACCCGGTCCGCCAGGGGCGAGTCTGCCCCGCCCGTGCCGATGACTCGCTTCAGCGCCCAGCCGGCGTTCAAGTCCCAAACGACGGCGCTTCGATCCGCGGACACGGAGACCAGCGCAGCGGATCCGTTAAACGCGACGCCGTGAACGGTTCCCGTGTGTCCCTTGAATGTTTCGAAGGCGGCTCCATTTTCAGCGCTCCAGGTGTGGACCGTCCAATCGTCGCCGGCTGTCGCCAGGGTCAAATTATCACTGGAGAAAGAAAGGGCACGGATGGGCCTTTCCGATTCCGCCGCGGCTTTCCTGGCCGCTTGCAAGTCCGCATCTTTTTTCTTTTGTCCCGCCTCGGCCGTTTGAAGCGTGCCTTGAGCCGCGTTCATGGCATCCTCCGCCTGTTTGGCCGCCTTGTTGGCCAACTGGAGTTCATTATCCGTGGTGGACTTTGTAATTTCCGCCTTCTTAAATTCCTTCTCAGCGCTCGCAACGGCGTTTGTCGCTGCGGTGAGCTTGTCCGTCGCTTGCTTGATTTTGTCCGGAGCCGCATTAGTGACGCGCTCGTGAGCCACTTTGATCTGACCTGCGGTGTAGGATTTCGCCGCCACTTCATCAATGGCCTTTTCCGCAGCCGTCTTGATATCAGCAGCAAGTTTCGATTTTGCCGCAGCATCAGCGGCCACGCTTTCCGCAAATGCCTTGGCCTTGGCAGCAACCGCCTCAGCCTCGGCGGCAATTTTTTCCGCCGCCGTGATCGAGTCAGCAGGTTTCGACTCAACGGGAGCGCTGGGATTGTCGGTGGAAGCCTTCGTCCTGGCGGCGACGGCTGCGGCATCGGCTGCGACCTTTTCCATCTCGATCTTTGTTTGGGCCGCCTGGTCGGCCGCGATTTTAGCCTGAGTAGCTTTTTCCACTCCCGCTTTTGCGTCGGCTGCCGCCAATTTCGCCGCTTTCTCGGCTTCATTGAAATCATCCGTCGCCTTTTTGATTTCAGCATTCACGTCGGCCAATGCCTTCTCGGCAGCCCCTCTGGTATCGCCTGCAGCCGTCATGGCCTGTTGCTTTTCTTTGAAGGTCTTTTCCGCCGCTGCAAAGGCTTCCGTCGCTTTCGTGACCCGTTCGGCCTGGGTCTTGTGATTTTTGCCGGCCGTTTCGAGAGCGGTTTTGCGATAAGCAACTTCGCCTGCCGCCAGGGTCAAGGCGCGCTCGACCTCCACAGCGAACTCTTGCGCGTATCGATCTCCTTTCAACTCGGCAATCTGCTTGCCATCCTCCGCGTTCCAGAGTTTGGCCATGTTGTTAAGACCCGCTGAGACGAAGCGTTTGCCGTCGCTGCGCACCGCCACGGCCGCCACAGGGCCACCCTGTTGCATCTGGCGAATTGTCTCGCCTCTTTCCACGTCCCAATAACGAATCGAGCCATCGACGCTGCCGGAAATAATTTGCGTGCCGTCAGGCGCCAACGTGTCGAGCGATGTCACCGCGCCTTCATGGCCTTTCAATTCTTTGACAAGAGTGAGCGCTCCGGAAGCCGCGTCCGGCAACTGCCAGATTCGAATCACGTTATCAGCAGCGGCGGAGGCAAGTTGCTTGTCGCCGCTGACCCAGGTGACCGCGTTCACCTCGGCGGCAGTATTGGTCTGCGCGAAAAGAGCGCCGTCCGCGAGCGCCCACACGCAGACGGTCCTGTCTGTGGAAGCCGAATAGAGCTTGGCGTTGCTGGGCGAAAATCTCAGTGAAGTGACTGCCGCTTCGTGGCCGGAGAGTGCTTTGACCGGCTTGCCGTTGGGCAAATCCCAAAGTTGGATGACGCCGTTCGACTCGCCTGTTGCCAGCCATTTCCCATCCGGACTCACGGCGACGGCTTGCAGGACATCGCTACCGGCGGATGCGAGGCGAAACTTCTCCACATTGCGCGGCCGACGCCACAACTTAACTTCCCGGAATGCGCCCGATGCCAGCAGAGTTCCATCCGGGCTGAAAGCCAAGGCGTGCACCATGTCCAGATGAGCCACGCCTGCGCGTCCGTCGTCGGCGGCCTTGAGTAATTGCGGATCCGTCAGCCTCGTGACGAGCTGCCGCGAGGGGAGATGATAAATGAAGATCTGATTGGCCCGGCCGCACGCGGCAAATTGTCCGTCCGGAGTAATGACGACCGCATAGATCGGGTTCAAGCCCGGCGGCAAGGGCCGCCACTCCATGGGCGCAACGGCCCGCACTTCACCCTTCGCTCCCTCATCAATCCAAAGTTTGATCACGCCCAACTCTTCAGGCGTGAGGTCCACCGCCGCCACTTTATTGTCCTGGGGCGGCATGCGCGGCTTTTCCTGATGTGAAGCGAGTTTAAGCAAGAGGCTTTCGGCACTCTTGCCAGGCACCACCGAGGGCCCGGACTCGCCACCCTGGAGAATTGTCTGCGGCGTTTCCAGAATCAAATCGGCTTTGGCCTTCGTTTGATTGTGGCAGGCCAGGCAGTTGTTTTTGAGAATGGGCAAAACTTCCCTTTCAAAATCGACTGGCGCGGTTCGTTTGATTTCGGCGATGGACATCGCGGCGCTTTTACTGTTGTCGTTGGTTTTCTCGCCGGCCTGGGAGGAGGACGCGCTTAAAATTACCAGCACGACCATGAGCAGCGAATGGAGCGCGGGCCTCCTTCTCGCAGTGGTTGCCGAAGTTGCAAAGACCCTGAAAGCCCTTCCGGCGCGCTCGACCTTCGGGGCGCGGTGCGGGCAGGATGCCCGCCCTCCCTTATTCGGGCGACTGATTTGTGAGGAAGTTTGGATGCTCATTTCTTGTCACCGGCTGCCAGCTTCTTCTCCTCGGTCGTGACCTTGATCTGAATCGGGGCTGAGTAGGCGGTGATGGTCAGCTCTTTCGCTTTTGCCTTTTCGACGGCGGCCTTGGCGCGCTCGGCCAGTGCCGCTTTCTTTGACTCGGCTGCCTTGGCTTTGGCCGCACCCTCATTGGCGCTCTTCTCAGCAGCAGCTTTAGCTTCGCTGGCGGCCACCGCCTTTGCTGCTGCCTCCGCCATTTCTTTCTCCGCTGCCTGCCTGGCAACCGCAGATTTTTCGTCCGCCGGATTTTGTTCTGCGACAGTTTTCGCAGCGCTCGCCTTTTCCGCCGCGGATTTGGCCAGTGCTTCAGCATCTTTAGCCGCTTTGTCGGCCGCAGCCACGGCATCGGCGGCTTTTTTCCCTTCGGCTGCCAGATCCGCAGCGAGTTTCTCCGCTTCCTTGGCGGCTGCCTCCGCGAGTTTGGCGCCTTCGGGATGATTGCTGTACTTGCCCTTGGCCTGGGTCTGCAAATAAAAAGTGTGAGTGCCGGCAGGAACCTTGTTTTGCGCGACGTCGATTTCCAGAGTGGCGTTGGTAGCCTTTCCGTCCACCTCCAACTCCTTCAATGAATCGAGCGCGCTGAGGCCCGCAGCTTTCAATTTCAAATTCTCACTGAACTCTCCACGACGCACGATGGTGAGCGGTACTTTTAGTTTCCCGCTACTGGTGGTCTCCCAAATTCTATTCTCGGCCGCCAGGATTGATATGGGGGCAGATTCCTCACCACACACCGCGATGGCAAAGTCGCAGGTAAGCCGGGATGGAACGGCCTCGGTGTTGTAATCGCCCACGTTCCAACTGACCGTCCCGCCTCGTGCCTCTCGCACAATGGCGGTATCGCCAATCCTTGCCTTTCCGACGATGCGAACCACACCGCTCCACTGGGTGGTCGCATCCGTGGCGGTCAGCAAGAGCGTTCCGGAATTCCTGCCCGAATCAATCCTCGTATTCGCAGCAGAGACACCGGGGGGAAGGCCTTCGCCGCTGAGAGCAATTTCGCCACTGAAACCATCCCGCCGAAAAGCAAGCACCTTGATCGGAATCGTTTCGCCGCGGCGCAACAGCGTGGTCCAGCGCAGCAACTCTTTGGAATCTTTCTTGGTCGGCGCCGGGGCTTGGGGCAGAGCCACCAGCCGGAAATCGGGCGTCTCCTTCCGCAATGAAAAACGATAGACGTGCCGCGGATTGCTTTCCGTACGGTTGAACAAATCACGAACCTGTATGCGAAAAGTTCCGTCCTCTTTCACTTCGAAGCGGGATGCGGGATCGAATGTCGTCGTTTTGAATTCCATGCCACCGATGTTCCCCTCCGAATCATACAGCTCCTGCACATCCGAGACTTGCTCCTCGCCTTTGTCGGTGCGGCTGATCTTCTGGATCAGCGCGAACGGGTCGGTCGGCAACCCTAATCGATGGGAAAACACTTCCACCCAATAAATTTCTCCTTTCTTCGCATCGAAGGTCAGCCAGTCCTGGTCGCCGCCCGGATAGAGTTGCCCAACGAATTCGCACGGCAGCCAAACCTTTTGCGCCGACTGCGGCTTGTCGTTGGGGTTTTGCTCGGCGACCACCGGCGCGGTCGCCAAACTCACGAGGATGGGATTGGAGATGCCCTGCGGGGTGGTCATTCGGTATTCAATTCCCTCGACGACCGCTGCCGCCGGCCTGGTCAGCACACCCGGAGCAAGGTTTCGTTGAGCCGTCGCATCTGCCGGCAATGCGATCTCGACCGTTAGTTGTTCCAACGCCCTTCCGTGGACCAGAACATCTTTGGCCAGCGTGCTACCGGGCAGATTGCGACCATAGACGACATACTGGTTGGTCGTGCCGGGCAAACCCGACGGTGGAAAAATGAAATCGATGTAGGGATCCATTCCGACGCTTAGCCGGTAAAAGTACTCCGCGCCGCCACGATAGAGAAAATCGTGCACCTTCAAAACATATTGGCCGTCGGCAGGCGCGGCGAAGTCCAGCAGGCCACCGCGACGATTGCGCTCCAGTTCACGATTGGAAGGGTCGCACACCAGCAGCGATGGCTGCATTCGCGAGTCGATACTCTCAGCCGCGCAATCAATCAAAATGCGCTGGCCCTTCTTAGCGGAGAACTTGAAGTGGTCGATCGCATTGGCATCGGCCTGGCCGTTAATAGTGCCGCCCAAACTGATCTCCGCAGCACTTTCGAGCGAGTGGTTGCCGGACTTCTCAGGGGTCTCTGTCCGTTGACCCATCACAAAGGCGCGCGGATTCGAAATCCCGAAGCGCCCCACCACACGGACATCGCAGATACCGAGCGGCGCGTTGGACGCGATGTTCACGATGAATTTGTTCTCGTCGGGCAGACCCGTGATCTCATTGGTCTTTGGCGTGCCTGAAATGTTCGTGGCGGAAAAGTGAAGTTGAGCCGCGTCGTCCAAATCAACGCCGCTGATCGTAACCTCAAAAGCCGTGCCCACTTTGCCGCCGGGCGGGAAAATGGTGGACAACCGAGCCGTGGGCAGTTGGGCAAAGAGCGCTGGTGCGCCGGCCACGAGCATGGACAGCCACAACGCACCTCGATGGTTCAGGAAGAATTGTCTGAGCTGCCTCGGGAAGCTCCGCCGCTCCATTGCCATCAAACGGCGGAACTCGGGACATCCGATTCGGTTGCTTGCTTCTGGCGACATCTTGGCTTCGGAGATCGTGCAACTGGCTAGTGATTGAAAAGAAATTCCTTGGTGTTGATCAACGCCCAGATGATGTCTTCGTAGGTCTGACGCTTGCCGGTAACCATTTCCTTTTGCTCTTTCCCCTTAGTCAGCTTTTCAATGTAACCCTTCGCCAGCGTCAGCTCCTTTTCATCCGGCTCGCGCGAATAGATGCGGCGATAAAGTTCGTGGATTTTCGTTTCGTCCGAGTCACTGGTATCGGTCGCCATCAGTGCGGCGCGGCCTTTGTCATTGGCCAGCTTCTCTTGAATGTCCTTCGCGTTCAACAGATGCAGGCTTTGGGCAAGACTCGCGTCCTGCGAACGCTCGCACTCGCAGGAGGTGGATGAATCCGGGCGGCCAAACACCGTCAGGAAATAGGAACTGGCGTTGAAGCTGTTGTCGGGCAGTTGCACGGCGCGTGTGCCTGGAGGCAATCCGTCAAATTGGCTCTCTGATTTTGTCACGTCATTGACCGCATCGAGAAGCACTTCCGCCGTGAGCCGTTTCGGGTAGTAACGGGAGAAATACTGCTTGTCCACCCCGTTGTACTTGTTGGGCAGGGAACTGAGTTGATAGACGTGCGAGCGGCAAATGGTTCGCACCAGAGTTTTCAGATCGTAGCCGCTCTCCACAAAACGTTTGGCCAGAGCGTCGAGCAATTCCGGATTGGTAGCCGGATTGGTCTCGCGCATATCGTCTTCGGGATCGACCAGGCCGCGATTGAAGAAATGTTTCCAGTAACGGTTGACCAGCGAGCGCGCGAAAAAGCGATTGTCTTTGGCCGCCATCCAATCCACCAGCGCTTGTCGCGGATCGTCATCCGGAGTCAAACCCACCGGGATGGTGCCCAGGCCGGCGGGCTTGACCGACTGTTTAGTTTTCTTGTTTGTAGCCGAAGCGTTGCCGCGCTTGTGATAAATGATTTCTTCACCCGGTTGCATGCCCGGCTTTTTGGCAACCTGCGAAAAGAACGCCGCAAAACTGTAATAGTCCTGCTGGCTCCACTTCTCAAAGGGATGATGATGACACTGCGCGCACTGGAGCCGCTGGCCGAGGAAAAGCTGAGCGGTGTCTTCGAGTTGCGTCGTCGGCTCTTTGACCTGCCGGTACCAGGCCACAGGCGGGTTCAGTCCCATCTCGCCGGAGGCGACCAGAATTTCGCGGACGAATTGATCGTAAGGCTTGTTGGCCAGCAGGCTGTCGCGAATCCAGGCGTGGAAAGCATACGTGCCTCGTTTGTGCGTGCCCTCCGTGCGTTTGTTGCGCAGGAGTGCCGACCATTTAGCGGCGAAATTGTCGGCGTAGTCCGGACCGTCGAGCAGTTTGTCGATCCATTTGTCGCGCCTGGCTGGATCGCTGTCGCTTAGAAATTCCCTGGCTTCCTGCGGTGTCGGCAGGCGCCCGGCGATGTCAATGCAGGAACGACGGATGAACGTCGAGTCGTCGCACACTTCCGAAGGCGGCATCCCGACGGTTTTCAGCTTTTTAAAGACGAGCTCGTCGATGAAATTTTTCGCCGGCGGCAATTGGTCCACCGGCGCGCCCAGTGGAATGGTTGCGTTGAAAACAGCCACCTTGGCCTGATAGCGAACCATCACGGCCACGTCGCCAGGCTGCCCCAAAAATGTGACGTGACCGTCCTCGCCGGTCTTGGCCATGTCCTTGTCGTTTGGTTCGTAAAGCGCGCTGCGCGTGACGTCCTCAACCGAGCCGTCCGTGTAATGGGCCAGCACTACGAGTTGCTGCTCACCCCCCAAGGGCATGGCGCGTTCCTTCGGAAATACCTCGATGCGCGCCACGGTCGGATCATTGGTCTTGCCGTAGGGCATTCCTTGCGAAATCCAACGCACCAGTAACTTGTAGTCCCCGGAAGCCGGGTCCAAATGTTTGCCGCCGCCGTGTGGCAAGGTGGCGGTTCCTTTGAGCAACAAAAGACTGTATTCGGGCGCCGCCGGGAACAAACGCCGGCCGCGCGCTTCCTTGACCAGATGCTCGTAATCTTCCGCAGGCTCAAAGCCCAGCAGGGAGAGTTTGAACCCGTTTTGGCCGCCCGATTTTCCGTGGCAGCCGCCAGCATTGCAACCCGCCTTGGTGAAGATGGGAACGATTTGGTTGGGGAAATTAATTGGGTGGACGGTTTTGAAGTGCTTCACCGCGGCCGGCATTTTGGCGCTTAACCCCTCCGGCCCCCTGGCGGTGATGGTAGCGGCGCCGTCAGCCAGAGGCGTGAGCAGACCATTCTTATCCACGCGCACGATCCCGTCGGGAGAGATTTCGTAAGTGACCTTGCGAGTGAAATCAAGCGGGCCACCTGAGCTTTGTTTTGCTGTGACCAGCAATTGCTGCCGCGCATCGGCTCCCTGGAGGCGAAGCGATTGGTTGGTCTTGTCAGGCTGAACGTGGAGTTGGAGGCTCACCGGTTTGCCGGGCGATTTCAAATCAGCGCTCTCGTTGGCAAGAACAGTGCAGACAAAGATTGAGAAAGTCAGGCATGAGGTGGTCGCAAGGGTGAATGCTTTGGAAGCACCGCTGGCTTTTGGACTGCGCCAGACCTCTGGCACTTTGGATCTTGACCCGTCATTGCGGCCGGATTGAAAGCGCCAGGGGACTGGCGCAGTCCAAGACCTTCGGATTGTTCGCGCCGTTGTGTTCATTGCTAGATCAACACCTCACGTATGGGTTGATAACCATCCACGAGGTAGTGAGGCCGGCCTGACAAATCCGTGACGGTCGCTTTGTTCACATCGATGCCCATGTTGTGATAAAGCGTGGCAAACACTTCCTGGAAATGCACGGGCCGATCCGCGGCCTCGCCTCCCAGGCGGTCTGTGCTTCCGATGACCTGTCCGGTCTTCATCCCGCCCCCGGCCAGCAGCGCGCAGGAAACTCTGGGCCAATGATCGCGCCCGGCGTCTTTGTTGATGGTCGGTGTCCGGCCAAACTCGCCCCAAACGATCACCGTGACATCCTTGTCCAGGCCCCGATCGTGCAGGTCTTGCACCAGCGCGGTCACGCCCTGGTCCAGCATGGGGAGATCCCTCCTGGCGTTCCTGAAATTATTGCCGTGGTAATCCCAAAAGCCAAACGCCACCGTCACCACGCGCACCCCGGCTTCGACGAGGCGGCGCGCGACCAGGAATTGTTCCATGAGCATGGGGGCAGCGTCTCCGTGCGGCTTGGGATCGCCTTTGCCGTAACGCTCGATGCGCTTCTGATCTTCACGCTGATAATCCAAAGCCTCCAGCAGCTTGCTCGAAGTCAACATGCCGAAGGCTTGCTCGTTGAATGCATCCAGTCCACTCATCAGGCCGCTGCTGTCCACGTCCCTGCGGAAGCGATCGAAACTCGATAGCAATGCTTTGCGATCGGCGAGCCGTTCGAGCGTGACGCCGTTGAGGACCATGTCCGCCTTGCCTTCGCCGGCAGGACGAAATGACCGTTGGGCAATGCCCAAAAACCCGGGCCCCGAAGCATTGTAAGGCTTGTGTTGCATGACGGGCTCCAAGCCAACGAATGCCGGCACGGCACAATCAGAATGCCCCTGGAGTTTTGAAATGACCGACCCGATGGACGGCCATCCGCCAGGCGGCTCGCCTCGCTTCAAGTGGCCAGTCATGCATTGATAGTCGTAGTGATTATCCTCCGCGCCCACGATGGAACGAATGGGCACGAGCCTGTCCATCATCGCCGCCATGCGCGGCAGGTGTTCGCAAATCTCGATGCCGGGAACCTTGGTCTTGATCGGCTTGAACTCGCCGCGGATTTCCGAAGGCGCCTCCATTTTGAGATCGAACATGTCCTGGTGCGGCGGCCCACCGGGCAGGTAAATCATGATGATCGCTTTGTGCAATTTGCGAGGGCCGGAGTTGGCTTCGGCCTGGAGGATTTGCGGCAGAGCTAAACCGCCCAGGCCAAGAGCACCGATCCTGAGGAAATTTCTTCGGGAGAGGCCATCACAAAAGCGGGATTCGTTGCCATAGATGGTCAACATAGTGTCAAACCAACTCGCGCATCGGCTGATGCCCGGCGTCCACCAGATACTGGGGACGGCCTGTCAGATCGTTGACCGTCACCTTGCTGATGTCGATGCCCAGGGAATGGTAGAGCGTCGCAAAAACCTCGGGGAAGGTCACGGGGCGCTCGCTGGCTTCGCCGCCCAGACGATCCGTGGCGCCGATGACCTGCCCATGCTTCATGCCCCCGCCGGCAAGCAACGCACACGAAACGCGCGGCCAGTGATCGCGGCCTGCATCCTTGTTGATGGTGGGCGTGCGGCCAAATTCGCCCCACACAACGACGGAGACATCTTTGTCCAGTCCGCGCTGATGAATATCGGTCAGCAGCGCGCTTAAACCCTGATCCAGCAACGGAAGGTCCTGGCGAAGCGCGCCAAAATTATCGCCGTGATGGTCCCACCGGCTGAAGGCCAGGGTCACGCAACGCACGCCCGCCTCGACCAGCCGGCGCGCAATGAGAAAATGCTCCATCAGCTTCGGCCCGCCATCGTCGCGGTTCTTCGGGTCGCCCTTGCCGTAACTGTCGCGAACCTTCTTGTCCTCCTTTTCCACATCCAGGGCGTGCAGGAGTTTGCTGGAAGTGAGGATTCCAAAGGCCTGTTCGTTGAAAACGTCGATGCCTTCCATCATCCCACTGGCGTCGAGATCGCGGCGGAACTTGTCGAAGCTGGCCAACAACAGCTTGCGATCGGCCAGGCGATCGAGCGTGACGCCATTCAACGACATGTCTTCTTTGCCGCCGCCCTTGTTGGGTTGGAACGGAGCATGACCGACCCCGAGGAATCCCGACTGGCCATTGTCGGACCACGGCACATGCCCCATTTTAGGGGCGAGACCGACAAACGGCGGCATCGATTTCTCCACCGGCCCGTAGAGTTTGGAGAGCACGGAGCCAAGGCAGGGCCAGCCGCCGGGTGGCGCATTGCGGGCGTGACGGCCCGTGAGGCATTGGATGGCGTAATGGTTGTCTTCCGCGCCGACCATGGAGCGGATGAGGGTGTATTTGTCGGCGAGTTTTGCCAGCAACGGGAGGTGTTCGCAGATTTCAATTCCCGGAACGCTGGTCTTGATGGGTTTGAACTCGCCACGGATCTCCTTGGGCGCATCCATCTTCAGATCGAACATGTCCTGATGCGAAGGTCCGCCGGGCAGGAAGATCATGATCACCGCCTTGTGGGAACGGCGGATGCCCATCTGTGATTCGGCCTGCAAAAGCTCCGGCAAGGCCAACCCGCCCAAACCCAGCGCGCCGATTTTCAGGAAGTTTCGACGGGAAACCCCGTCACAGAAACGCGATTGTTGTCCGTAGATTGTTAACATACCCGAAATGATTCCAACGTTACTCACAGGCACTGCACCAGTGCCGGACAGCAGACCTCGGTTAGATGATCGATAGCTGCAAATCCCTGTCAAGCGCTTAGTCTGGAAATGTTTAGCGCGTCCACGATGTCCTGACGTATGGGGAGGCCGGCTTTATTCACCCCAATTCCGGCCTGCTCAAATGTGTGGTGTCCAATTGGAGCGCGGACGTCTCGTCCGCACGAGCCGCAGGCACTGGGATTGGTACCCAATTCGCCGAATGGTTGCCTCCAGCAGGCACTTCGTTCGCTTGGGCAAAGGCATTGGGGCACAAGCAGCCCCCTTATCATTCGTGCGGACGAGACGTCCGCGCTCCTTGGCTCCCTCAGGGTTTCTCCTACTTGAGGCATCACGCGCCGCGTTGAAGTTTGTAAAGAAGGCAATGCCTGACAACACCGCGACTTTAACCATCAACGAACTTTAAAACAATGAGTGCAAATGGGACGACAGAATTGGATCGGGTACGCGCGAACACCAATCCGGAAGTATTGCAAGCCATCGATGCCCGAATCGAAGAGCGAATCCGTTTTTACGCCACGCAACCCAAAGAGGCCATCTCGGAACATATTCAGGAACTGGACCGGGAATGGGACATCGAGCGGTTCTTGCAGACCAATGCCGCGGCCCTGGCGCTGACCGGCCTGCTCTTTGGGTTGATGAGGCGAAAGTGGCTTCTGTTAACCGGCGGGGTTTTGGGCTTTCTCTTGCAACACGCCATCCAGGGCTGGTGTCCGCCCATCCCGCTGCTGCGGAGGATGGGTGTTCGAACGCGCGGTGAAATTGACCGCGAGAAGTATGCCCTGAAGATTCTGCGCGGCGATTTCCAGAATATATCAACCGACCTCGAACAATTGAAGGCCAACCCGGCCAGCGAGGTGTTGCACGCCATCAGTTCTTGAGGAGGAACGCAGCAGAGATATGCCGAAGAATTTCGGCCCCCCGGAACCGCCAATGACAAACTTTTGTCGCATATGCGACAGAAGTTTGGCCAGATGCGGCGAGTTCACGAGGAGATTGGCAAACCGCAGGGCGGGAGTGCAATGCAGTAACGGCCTGAAAGGTTTGCCGGCCTTCGAAGCTTATTGCCCCGGCATCGAAAAAGATACCCGCACGGTCGTCTCCACCCCCGGCTTGCTGTGGATCACAAATTGGCCGCCCAGCAGTTCGGTCAGCCGCTTGGAAATGACCAAACCGAGCCCCGCTCCTTGTTGCTCATAAGTCTTCCGGTCGAATTGGATGTGAGGAGCGATCTTGGAGATCTGTTCCGCGGTCATGCCGCGACCCTGATCCGTGATGCTCAGCGTCAGCGTGTGGTTGACAACTTCGCTGGTCACGCGCACAGGCTTGCCAGCCTCGGAGAATTTGAAGGCGTTGTCCACCAGCTCTTCGACGATCTTTTTCAGGTTCTCCGCGGGAATAAGGACGTTGCCGGTTCCCACCGCCAGTTTCAAATCTGCTTCGCGTTTGAAGCGCGCGGCGACGGCACGCGCAATCTCCGGCACGACCTCCTGCACGGAAGCCGGCGTCACCGTGGACATCTCGATCTTCTTCGATTCGCTGGCCATCAACTCGATTTGAGAAAAAACCAGGAAGTTCTCGATCAACCGGTGCAGCCGCAGCGCGGATTCGTGGATGTAGCGCGCCGATTCCAAAACTTCTTCGGGCGGCAGATTGGCGTAATCGTCCATCATCAGGCTGGCCAGACCCATGATCCCGTTGAGCGGGGTGCGCAGTTCATGCGGCAATGCGAGGGTGATATTGCCGCGCAACTCATCGAGCTTCTTCTCGGAGTGGCGCTGAAATTCGGCTTGTTTTTCGAGGCGCGTATTGACCGCGGCCATCAGTTCCTTGTGCGTGAAAGGCTTGGTCAGGTAATCATCGGCGCCCAGTTCCATCCCCCGGCGCATGTTGATCTTGTCCGAGGCGCCGGAGAGAAAGATAAACGGGATGGTGGCGGTCGCTTCGTGCTCGCGCAACGCGGTCAACGTGCCGTAGCCATCCAGGTTGGGCATGTTGATGTCGCAGATGATCAAATCGGGAGATTGTTCGCGGGCGATTTTGATGCCAGTCAGGCCGTCGTCGGCTGCCAGCGTGCTAAATCCATAAAGGTTGAGCGACTCGCTGATGATCATCCGAATTTCCTGGGTATCATCAATGACTAAAACTTTTTTCATCATCTGCTTAAAATCGGGCTGCTCAGGTTTCAAACGAGCAGGGCTTGAGTCACTTGGAGCCGACGTTCTTTGATGGTTCGGCCTCCGCTTGCGGAACCGAATCCGTGTTCCTTCGACGCCTCAAATTGAGCCAGGGCGCATTCCTGGAAAAGAACCGCGCCAGGCCGACCGGCTTGTCTCCCAGGTCTGGCAACGTTGTGGCCTCGCCCTCATCCGGGTGGACAACATCTTCGGACAGCGGTTTCATTTGCCGTGGTCTTAGCAAATGGGATGCCGCCGGGTTGTAAGCGGTTGAATCTTATGAAAGTGGGTGGGGCTTTTGAGACTGATACCGCCGGCTTCCGCCAAAACTGCGCCTGAGTTTGAGATTTCCCATCTGGGACCGCAGGCCTGGCCTCAATCAAAACGGCAAATTTTGCAGCTTCCTTTCGACGTCTGGAAGACGATCCGCGCCGGTTTTTGCCTGTCGGGTATCCGCCTTCAAGCGGAACCGCCGAGGTTAGAGCTTTGAGATTCTGGCCTGTTGGAGGGTCCCCACGATCTCTCCTTTGAGAGGTTTGACAATCTGAAGCGCGCCTCAATAATCTAGTCCATGCTGCCCAGGATGCTCCCCTCGCTGCTGCTCTGGCTCGTCGCTTTACTGGCGGCTGCCCAAACCAATCAGCTTCCACAAATGAAGCGGATTACGAATCGTGATTCGCTGGCACACCAGGCGGCGAAACGCTTTCTGCGTGGCGTCAATCTGGGCAACTACCTGGAAGCGCCACCGAAGCAAAACTGGGGGGCCAACTACTCGCTCGATGATTTCGCGCACATCCGTGCAGAAGGCTTCGATCACGTTCGCCTGCCCATAGCATGGCAGCATCACGCCGGTCCGGGTCCTGATTTCAGACTCTCCAACGAGATTTTTGCCAAGGCAGACTTTCTGGTGACGAATGCCTTGAACCATGGGCTGAATGCGATCGTGAACATCCATCACTTTGACGAATTCACGGCCAATCCACTCGGGCTCACCAATAAATTCTATGCGCTTTGGAGACAAATTGCGGCCCATTACGCCACATCAGCGGCCTCAGTCGCCTTCGAGCTCCTCAATGAGCCCAAAGATGCAGCCACGACGACCGTGCTCAATCCGATTTATGCGGAAGTCATCCGCCAAATCCGGCAGAACAATCCAAACCGCACCATCTTTGTCGGCCCAGGAAGATGGAACCAGGCGAGCGAACTGCCAAACCTCCGCTTGCCGGAGGAAGATGCAAATCTGATCGTGACAGTGCATTGCTATGAGCCCTTTCATTTTACACATCAGGGCGCCAGTTGGGCCGGGCCGGATGTCCGAGCGCTCAAGGGGATTGTGTTTCCGGGCCCACCGGCCACGCCGCTGGTTGCGGATGCCTCCGTCAAACTGAAGGCTGGTCTTTCAAATTGGATCGAACGCTACAACAAATTGCCGGCGGACAGCAATCCGTGCGGCCCTCGCGCCTTTCGCGGCCCTATCGAGAAGGCAAGTCAATGGTCGGCCGAATTTGGCCGTCCAGTGCACATGGGAGAATTTGGGTGTTACCTCAAAGCGGATGCGGATTCGCGGGCGCGTTTCTACCGGGAATTTCGCCAGGCCCTCGACGAGTTCGGCATCGGCTGGGCGATGTGGGATTGGAAAGCTGGCTTCCGTTATTGGGATGATGCGGAGAAGCAGCCTGCGCCCGGAATGCGCGACGCGATTTTCCCCAATGCGAAGCGTTGAGACGTCCGCTCTTTTTCGGCGCACCCGGCTTCCTGCTATATCGATTGCCAAAAGTAATTTCCAAAAAGGTGGGCGACGCCCTGCTGGGCGTTGCGGCAAACCGGCAGGTTTGCCCCACCTTTTCGGAAATTACTTTTGGCAATCACTCTACTGCGTTAGCGTGACTCGATAGAAACGGGCCGGCGTCCCGGGAGGAACAGAGTCGGTAATCGTGAAAGGCCGCGTGCTGGAATCGACCGGCACATCGATGAGTGTTTCCCAGTCACCCGTCGTCAACGAATCGCGGAATTCGATGGTGTAAACCTTTTCAGCCACGGCCATGAAACGCAACTCCACCTGGCCCGGGCTGGTGAAGGAGACCAGTTCGAGGTGGAGCCGGCTGGCGGTGTTGCCTGGATCGGTGCCGGCCAAATACTCCTGCAAATTCGTGGCGCCATCCATGTCAGGGTCTTCGCTGGCATCATCGGGGTCGTTCGGATCGAGCATGTGCATCTCTTCCCAGACGTTCGGCATGCCGTCGCCGTCCCAGTCGTTCGGGTTGCTGGTTGTGGCGACATTAGAGTTGAAGGAATCACCAATGAAATTTGTAGCCCGTATGCGGAGAGAATAGTTCTGCCCCGTAACCAGGCCTTGGACCAGCGCGTTCGTGACATTCATGGCGGCGTTGGTGACGAACGACCACACAACTCCATTCGTGGAGCTTTCAATCACAAACCCGGACTCGTTCCAACTTGTGTCCTGCCATGCCACCGAAGCGAAAAACCTATTCGTTTGACCCAGGACGACTCCAATCCCTGCCACGTTAAAGTTCAAGGGCACATCCGGCACGCCGCCCACCGGAAAAGTGACACCCATGGTGGCGCCGTTTCGGCCTGTGCCGCGGCAAGGCGAGTTCGTGGCCAGCCGGTAATCGCGTTCCGCCGGGTTGAGGAAGAGCGGATCGGCATCGATGTTGCCCACGCCGGGCCAATTGGTGTTGCCCAGGTCCGAATGGTCGGCCACCACAAGGCCATCATTGAGCACGACGATGGTGCGGTCATTGTCCCAAAGAATGTTGTTATAGGAATTGGTCGTCCGCCCGCCTCCGGTGGGGGCACTGATATCGGGCTTGTAGTAATTTGTGAAACCCGCCCCGCAATCAACGATGGTGCAGTTAAAGATCCCGGCCGTACAGTCATCTTTCACCGCCACTCCGGCGTTGCATCCATAGATGAGGCAGTTACTCACGATGATGCCATGGGACGTGTTAAAGTCTCCAATCGAAACCCCCTTGTCCAAAGGAAAGTTAAACATGAGGCAGCTTTCGATCAGCAGATTTGTACAGCCGCGCGACCCATCAGGCCCCACATCCAGGGCATCCACATTCCCGCTGGTGCCATTGCGGAAGGTGCATCGCCGCAGGATGGTTCCCGCGGAGGCACCGTCGAAATCAAGGCCATCGCCATGGATGTCTTCGAACAGACAATCTTCGATTAACAGCAGCCCGTTGCGTAAAAGCGTCTCGTGATACTCGCGGAAATGGCAGCGGCGCACTGTGACGGGTCCGGCAAAATGGGTGAGCAAGATGGGTGAAGTGAATATCGTTCCGCCGGAAAGCAATCGGTAATGGTGAATGTAAGAGTCTTCCAGCAATCCGACCGCGTTCGAATAGACCGTTACTTGTCCTCCGGCAATGTCTGCGTGGCGAATGGTAATCGAGCCACCGAATTGCGCCGAGAGTTCGGCCCATAGGTTGGCTCCGCTCCAACTGGAGAAACCGACCTTCTTGCTGGTCGTGCCCAGGATATTGATCACCCCGCCGACGGCCCGGATGGAAGCGTTGTTGGTCAGCTTGATGGCCGTGCCTTCAAGAATTGTGAGAACGATGTTAGTCGGCACAACCACATTGGAGCGCACAATGATCACGCCCATGTTCGTCGTCCATGTGGTGTGATTGGTGAGCGTTCCTCCGACAAATGTTTCGGAAACAGAGGGGCCTTGTGTCGGCGCGATGGCAATGTTCGACCAGGGTGATTCGCCGGATGCATTGTAGGCTTTGATGCGAAGATACGGACGGCTGGCTGACAGGGGAAACGTCACACTCGTGACGTTGGGGCCGGGCTCGACTTCGCTTTCCCATTGGCTGCCATCAGGCGCGGACTGCACGATGAAACCCACCTCATTGTCGGCGTCTTCCTGCCAGCGGAGCTGGACTTCGCCCGGGCCGGCTGACAGCGCCGCCAGATTGAAAGGCGCGGAAGGAATTCCGCCGAGCGGATAAAGCGCACCCATGTCAGCTCCATTCAATCCCGTTCCCATGGCCGGCGAACCAGCCGCCAACCGATAATCGCCCGCCGCCGCATTCACGAACAGCGGATCAGCCGAAATATTTCCGGTGCCCGGAAACGAGGCGCCTTGAATATCGCTGTAACGGATCTCGAGCGTGGTGGTGTTGCTTAGAACGACGTTCTTGGCGTTGTCCCATACGATCAGGTTCGTCGCGACGCCAATGGCGGGTGTGGGATTGTTCCGGAAGAAAATGCCATTGGCACAGTTGGCAATGGTGTTGTTGACGAATACCAAATCGGAAGACGAGTAGCCGGAGATTCCGATGCCGCACTTATAGATGACCGACTCGCGGATGGACGTTCCCGGAGCGCCTCCTATCGAAACGCCTTTATCCGGGAAATCATGAATCAAGCAACGCTCCACCGTCCCTGCCCCAGGCCCAAAATCGATTGCATCGGCGTTGGAATTGCCGGGGTCACCAAAGCGCAACGTCGAGCGGCGCACGACCAGCGGGGCATTGTTGGTCGCCTTGATGTCCACGCCGTCGGTAAAGAACCGTTCCAGCAAGCAGTCTTCGATCAAGACGGGAGTCTCGCGCGCATCGACTTCATTGAATCGAGCGATGTGACTTCTCCGCAGTGTCACTTGCGAGCCGTTCACACCGGCGACAATTTCCCTGGCTCCCGCGATCAAATCGCGCAGCACGGAATCTTCCGCCAGCACTGCTCCGGCGTTGAGCGCCCGCACCTGGCCGGCCACGACGACGGCGTGTCGAAGGGTCAGAGATGCGCTCGCGCCGGTTGCCGACAATTCCTGCCATGCATTCGTCCCGTCCGCAGGCAGGAACCAGGTCTGATTACTTTCAGTCGCATTGACGTTCACCACGCCGCCCTGGGCTTTGATCGAATTGGTTTGTCGCAAAAGCACCACGACGCCATCGGAGATGGACAGAGTCATTCCGCTGGGAACAATGACATCATTGGTGAGGCGGATGATGCCCATGGCTGAAGTCCACGTCGTGTTGCTCGCAAGGGTTCCGCCAACCAGGGTGGAAGACACCTCCGCAACCACATCCTTGGTCACGGAGGCGAGAATGGCTCCGCTGCTGTCCAGCGCCGCGATGAACAATCGATTCATTCCCGGCGCGAGCTGTTGGGTCTTCGACCATGTGCCTGCGGCGATGTTGTACGCGGCATCGACCCCATTTACCTGAACGCGTGCTGAATTGGGAATCGTGTTGCTGCCTGTAAGCTGAACGGAATTGCCGGTCACAAGCCGAAAATAACCATCGACACTCGGCCCGCCCCCGCCCGGCCCCGTCAGACCCAAATCAGCGATTAAGATAAAGTCCGTGCTGTTATTCGCGCGGTTTAATCCCAGCACGGAGAGCACGTGAGTCCCAACGGTCAACTGATCGCTGAGTGAGATCGTCATCGGCGGCTGTGGTGAGTTGTTGGGATTGCCGTCCCGTGATTCGTGGGAAGCCGTGGCAACGTCGGTGTTGGCGGGCTCCGCGCCCACGGCGCCCGGCGCATTGAAACGACCCACCTCCGCACCATCCAGATAAGCCACAAACCCGTCGTCAAAATCCATTACAAGGGAAAGAGTCTGCCCGGGATCAATAGCATTGGTAATTTCAAATGTCCTGCGGATATAAAGCGTTGTAGGGCCGTTGAACATATTGCCGACCCCGGTGGCGCAGCGGTTCGTTTCCGGCGCCCAATCATTCGAATAGCCGAATCCGCCAGCGCCTGTCAGCCAGGTGCCGTCCAATGAAGCGTCCGAATCAGTCTGCCAGCCGATACCAGGCGCCGTGCTGCCGAAGCGATAACGCCAGCTGTTGCTGTGACTGACCAGTGATTCCGGCGGCGGTGATGGTGTGCCGATTTGAACGGTCAACGTGCCCGTCTGTCCCCGGGCTGGTTGAATAAGCGATAGGAGGAGGGGAATCAGCCAAATGGCGCTTTTAAACTTCATGCATTAGAGATCTCTCGGCGCGAGGGGGGCTTAAGAAACTGGCGCAATAGTTCGAATTTGGAGCACGGAGATTTGTAACTCATTCACGCACGAAAGGAAAGCACGCATTTAGAGGCGGCTTTCGGCCCGGCCATAAGCTTTTCACCCCATTGCTGGAGCCAGGGATTGGCAGCGACATTACTAGTGGGTCTCGCTGGCACGAGCTCGGACGCTGTGTCGATGAGAGGCGGGACGAAAACCGAAACTTAAACAAAAGATGTTTGAAATGAAACGCAAACTGTTACTGCCAGGGGTCGCCTGCGCTGTCGCCAGCTCGCTGCTGCTGTGCGTGGCGCTGGCAGATCACGACAAAACACATAAGGACAGTGCCATTTCCCAACCTCACAAGATGATGAAATTGAGCCAGGCACAAGGCGCCCAGGTATTGGACCGCCAAAACAATAACGTGGGCACGATCCGCGATCTGGTGGCTGAACCGGACAGCGGGCGGATCCATTTTGCCATTCTGTCACTGACGGGTGCGGAAGCAGTGGGCAAATTGACCGCTGTGCCTTGGAGCTCGCTGCATCAGCAAAGTCCAAATACATTCGTCTTGCAGGCGGACAAAGAGACGCTACGAACCGCGCGGAGCTTCACACAGGACCACTGGCCTGATTTCAGCCAACGGGATGTCGCCGACAGCTACTACACTCATTACGGCTTGACCTATGATCGTAGAGCGGACGCCGGCGGACGCGTGACCCTGCCGAGCGGCATGGAACGAAGCTCGGCGGAAGTCTATTATGAGGAGGAAAGGGAAACCTTCTTTCCGCGTCCTCAACCGGATGGTCATAGCACGTTCCCGCACTTGAATCGCGGCGAAAAGGATTGGTAATTGACAGTCACGAACCGCGATTGTCTGGTCATACACCCTCGGGGAATCCGTGGATTCCTCGAGGTTTTTTGGCCGAAGATCGGCTCCAAGCCCTGTCAATGCAGCGGTAAGCCTCTTGGTGCAAGCTTTACGCAGATGGGTTTTAGTCATAGCCTCAACTTGCATGAGCGAGCTGAAGGTCCTTTTCGTTTGCATCCACAACAGCGGGCGCAGCCAGATGGCCGAAGCATTTCTGAATCGGTTCGGTGGCCAAAAGTTCCAAGCCGAGAGCGCAGGACTTGAACCAGGCACCTTGAATCCGCTGGTCGTCAGAGCCATGGCCGAGACCGGCATCGATATCTCGGGCAACAAAACCAAATGCGTGACGGATTTCCTCCAGCAGGGAAAAACCTACGATTACGTGGTGACGGTGTGTGACGAGAGCAGCGCAGAAAGGTGTCCCGTCTTTCCCGGCTCCGCTGAAAGGCTGCATTGGAGTTTTCCCGATCTTTCCGCCCTCACTGGAAGCGAAGAACATAAACTGGGGCGCGTTCGTGAAATTCGTGACCAGATTCGCGCCAAAGTAATGGAATGGTTGAAAACCGTTTGACCGGATCGACGATCGGGTTGAAGCAGGGCCGGGATGTCAGGCGCTCTTGAGAACAATGTGCCTGATAATATTGCCGGCATCACGACAGCGGTCCGTCACCCTTTCGAGCAGTTCAAAGATGTCCTTGAGAAAAATGACCCGTCCCGCATCGTGCTGGTTATTGTAGAGGCCGCGGAGGAGTTCGAGCACCGTCTTGTCGGCATCGCCTTCCACGGCCTGCAGTTGTTCATTTAGCGTTTGGACCCGGGTTTTGGACAAGCCCTTCCGCAACTCCTTGACCATCTGCAAAAGGGTGCCCGTGGCCTTGTCCAGCATCTCCACTTGCGGCACAAGATCGACGCCGTTCAAATGCTGCGGCGCCAGCAGGATGCGTTCAGCGATTTTCTCCACCGTTTTGGGAATCTTGTAGATGCAATTGGACAACGCCTCGATGTCCTCCGTTTCCAAAGCCGTCACCACGCTGGTGCACAACGCCTCGTTGATTTGCGCGGTGATCGCCTTGTCCCGGCGGCGGGAGGCAACGAACTCATCCAAGGTGCGTGCTGACTCCGATTCAGCCAGGAACTTGCTCAGGGCGCGGACACTGTTACACGCCTCCCCCGCGCTCGCTTCGAAGAGGTTGAAGAACTTGTCTTCCTTGCCCAGCAGTTTTTGCAATGACACCATCGCACTCCATTCTTAACAAGGGTGGACCATGGCGTCAAATCACCGATCCCAGGAGGAACACGGCCCACGTTCGACCGCCACCAGCCGATGATGTTGCAAAAGCTTTGCCCAGCTTACGGGTGCTCGGCTTTACGGCCAGGCAGCCACAAGGAAAGCGCGCCCGCCATGAGCAGAAATCCGGTAGATGCCAAAAGGCACGCGGTCAACCCGCCATTCGTGCCGGAGCGCAGGCCGAGTTGATAAAGCAGTCCGGACAAGACAGTGCCGGCCAGCCGCCCGCAGGCGTTGGCCATGTAATAAATGCCAACGTTCATCGCGACTTTGTTGTGATCGGTGTAGGCGAGAATGAGGTACGAATGCACCGCGGAGTTAAGCGCGAAAACGACTCCGAACAGAACCAGACCTCCGACCGTGGCCACGGCGGGGTTGACCTGAAAATAGAGCGCGGCCGCGATGGCCACCGGAAACAGCGCGAGGATAAAAGCCAGCCCTGTAGCGGTGCGGCTGTCGGGCTCCTTCCTTTGGCCGTCGGCGGTTTTCCGGCGAATGAGTGCGGGGGCCGATGCTTGCACCGCTCCGTAGCCGACGACCCACGCCGCCATAAACGCGCCCGCCTGCCAGAATTTCCACCCCAACACCGACGAAAGAAAAACCGGCACCGCGACGACGAACCACACATCTCGCGCGCCGAAAAGAAACAGCCGGGCCACGGCCAGCACATTCACCGCGCGGTTGCGGGAAAACATCTGGCTGAACTTCACCTTCTTGTTGGCAACACCCAACCCGCCGCGCATCAGGCTGGCGGCAATAAGAAGACCCGTCGCCACCAGCGCGGCCAGCGTCCAAACCGCGGCCTGGAACCCGATCACGGAAAGGAGCAGGCTGCCGAGGAAAAAGCCAACTCCTTTCAGTGCGTTCTTGCTGCCGGTGAGCAGAGCGACCCAACGATAGAGCCGGCCTTCGCTTTCGCCCGCGACCAACTTCACAGCGCTTTTGCTGCTCATCTTGGTGAGGTCTTTGGCGATGCCGGAAAGGGCCTGTGAACCCATCACGTAAGCCACGGTCAACGCGCCCGGTGGCATCAAGGCCAGCATGCTCAACGCGACGAGCTGCGTTCCCAGGCCCATGAACAATGTGGTCTTGAGCCCGAAGCGCGAGCCGATATAGCCACCGCAGAGGTTCGTGAGGATCCCGAAGATTTCATAGAACAGAAAGAGAGATGCCACCTGAAGGGCGCTGTAACCCAGTTGGTAGAAGTAAAAAAGGACCAGCGTGCGAATGGCGCCATCCGCCAGTGTGTCCGCCCAATACGCGAGCGTCACCAGGGCGTAATTGCGCACCCCGGCCTTCCCCGTGTCGGCTCCAGCACTGGTCGTGGCGACCGTGTCAATGGCGGCACTCATGGGCGCGAGTTCAAAGCGAGCGCGACCTTTCGCGCCAGTTCGGCGTAACGATTGGCATAGCCCCATTCGTTGTCATACCAGGCCAGAACCTTCACCTGCGTCCCGTCGGTGACCATCGTGGAGGGAGCGTCGATGATGGAGGAATGCGGGTCGTCCTTGAAATCGACGGACACGAGCGGCCGTTCCTCATAGGCAAGGATGTGCTGCAAGGGGCCTGCCGCCGCCTTGCTTAACAGCCCGTTCACTTCCCCGATGCTCGTCGGTCGGGCGACCTCAAAGACGCAATCCGTAAGCGAGGCGTTGAGCAGCGGCACTCGCACGGCCATGCCATCCAGTTTGCCGAGCAATTCCGGAAAGATCAGACCGATGGCAGTCGCCGATCCCGTCGACGTCGGGATCAACGACAGGGTTGACGCACGCGCGCGGCGCAGGTCCTTGTGCGGCGTGTCGAGAATGGACTGTGTGTTGGTCATGTCATGGATGGTCGTAATCATCCCGTGCACGATGCCGATGCCCTCGTGGATTACCTTCACCACGGGCGCCAGACAGTTCGTGGTGCAGGAAGCGGCGGTGAGCAGGTGGTGCTGATGTGGATCGTAAAGATGGTCGTTGACACCCATCACGATGTTCAGCGCGCCCTTCTTCACCGGCGCGGCCACGATGACCTTCTTCACTCCCGCCTTGAAGTAAACTTCCAACTGTTCCTGCGTGCGGAACTGGCCGCTGGACTCCAGCACAATGTCCACGCCGAGCTCGCGCCACGGTACGGCGGAAAAATCCTTGTGACTGCTGTGGCTGACCGTTTTGCCATCGACGATGACCTTGTCTTTCTCACCCCGAACATGGCGGTTCCACCGTCCGTGAACGGAGTCAAAGTACAGCAGGTGCGCCGAGGTGGCGCCATCGCCGCCAATTTCATTGAGATGGACGAACTCCATGTCCGGCCAATCCCACCCGGCGCGAAAAGCGAGCCGCCCCATGCGCCCAAAACCGTTTATGCCGACGCGTGCCATAAGTGCCGCGCCGATATATTCGCTTAAGCGAATATCTTCTCAACCAAAAAAGCTTACCGGGGGCAGCATCCGCCCCTCTTTTTCAGTTTCGCGGCTCGCACGGCGTCCTTCTGGATCGCCGGCACTTCATCGAAGCACTGAGACAGACAGTCCATCAGCTTTTGTTGAAACACATTCCGAGCGGGGGCCAGCGCGTAATACGTCCACTGCCCGTCTTTGCGGGTTACCACCAACTCCGCGCGGCGCAGGTAAGCCAGGTGCCGCGAGGCGGTTGGCTGCGGCACATCGATGATCTCAACGAGGTCGTTCACGCACAGTTCGCCCGCCCGCAGCAGATGCAGGATGCGCAGGCGCGTCTGGTCCGAGAATGCCCGGAACTTGGCGTTCGCTCCATTTCTGTTCGTCGCCGGTTTCATGTTGAGCCTGTGCGACAGTTTCGGCGTTGCTGTCACCAAAGTAAAGATTGTCGGAGCTTCAGTTACGGGACCTTCGTTGGGATCGTTGTTTCTCCAGGCAACCGGAGTGGTGCGTTTCTGAGCCATAGCCGCAGCGTGGCGCGAAGGTGGCCGCGCGGTCAACGGTAAGGCTGGCTTTACAAACGGCTTCCATTCAAAGGATCGACCCTTTGCGTCCTTTTCCCAATTCGTTCGTCTTCATGGGTGAAGCGCCCTGACCGCGTTGACCGGCGCAACCAAAAAGACGAACGATGTGAACAAACGAAACCGAAGGGAGGTGAAAAAACCATGACGATGAAGAAAAAACTACTCGCACTGTGCGCAGTTGCAGGTCTGGCGACGGCAACCATCGCGGCGATGATTCCGTCAAAGGGGTCCTGCACACCCTGCGATGAATGCCCCGAATGCCCGCCTGCCTGCTGTCCCCCTGCTTGCAAGTAACGCAGCGCCCGACACGGCGGCTACAGCCTCGTCTGTGGCCGCCGGAACTGCTGCCCATCGCGGCCTTAAGGATTACGTTGTTGCAGCGGCGATTAAAGCGCTAAGATGACGACGATTGATGACTCCAACACTGGAAAACATTTGGAACGAGTTCGCCATCAAGCTGGGTCAGTTCATCCGCGCGCGGGTGGCTGACCCCGCGACGGCGGAGGACATTTTGCAGGATGTGTTCGTGAAGATCCATGGCCGGCTCAACCAGCTTGAAAACCCGACCAAACTTCAAAGCTGGCTCTACCTCATCGCCCGCAACGCCATCATCGACCATTACCGCACGCGCAGGCAAACGATTGAAGTCCCCGAATCGCTGCCGGCGGAAGGGCCGGAGAATACCACCGAGCTGGAAGGTTTGAAGGACGCGTTTCGGCGCATGATTTACAGCTTGCCGGAGCCATATCGGGACGCGCTCGTGCTCACCGAATTGGAAGGGCTGACACAGAGGGAACTGGCCAAACGAGTTGGCATCTCACTTTCCGGCGCGAAGTCGCGCGTGCAGCGCGGACGGGAGCAGTTGAAAAAAATGCTCTTCGATTGCTGCCGGTTTGAATTCGACCGGCGCGGTCGCGTGATTGAGTGCGAACCGCGATCCCCGGCCATTTGCAAGGATTGCCTCTCTCCGGATAAGCTTGCAGAGCACTCGATGGACAGCAAAACGGTTTGAGCCGATCAAAACCGCTAAGAAAAGTCGCCGATTAGTCGTGCATGCAAAAAGTCCTTCGAGAGGGCCAGGCAACGAACCAGCACCGCAGGCTCCTCTCTAAAAGGACCTGGTTTGTGCGGCAATTTGGAGTCGCAGCGCTACTTTTTGTCGCTCTTCAGTGAAGCGCCGTAACCAGCCTTCTTCACTGCGGCAATTAATTTGTCGGCGTCTGTCTTGCCTTTTTTGATCTGCACGACGGCCTTGTCTGGATGTGTGACCTCCGCGCTGACCACTCCGGAGACTTTTTCGAGTGCGGACCGCACCCGTTTTGGACAGTTGACCGGTCAGGTCATTCCCGAAATGGCAAGGTTCACAGTTTCCTGTTGTTCCTTCACTTCGGCTGTCTGAGGGGTGCTGGGTTGAGAGACCGGAAGAGTCCCAAAGGCGTGGGTTGTCGCCAACATCGCTGCCATTGCGACGGATGCTTTTGGATTTCTCACGGGCGAGATTATTAACGCACTCTCGGACAATGATCAAGCAAAATGGTTCGCATGTGATCTGGCGCTTTGGGAGCGTCCTTGAGATGGACGCGGGCGAAACCTAATCTTCAGGCTTCACCATGTTCCGGGAGAAGAGCGGTAGAGGACTACCGCACTCCAAGACGCTTCGCGAGTCACTGGACCCTTGGAAACTCCGCCAGGTCTCGGACTGCGCCAGTCCTCTGGCGCTTTGAGCCCAAGACGCTTCGCAACCTCTCACGGCAAACCACAAAGCTCACCATTCGGGACCAGGATCGAAAATAAGGCGGACTTTCCTTCCACCAAAACCAGGAAAGTCACCCAATCGTAGCTCCAAGTTAACAGGAACGTCGTTTGCCCAACAAACACGCGGCAGGCCAAGGTACTCATATGAAAATAATCCGGTTTATTGTGCTCCTCGCAGGCAGAGCTGTTTTCTGCCGCGAGTGCGTCGTGTCAGCGGGCGTTGCCATGGGGCGGCTGCTTCCGCCAGGGTACTGGCTCTGCGTCCCAACTCCCGTTCGACTTTATGAAAACAAGTATCACCCTGAAGTTGATTATTCTTTACGCGGGGCTTCTCGTCATCGAAGCACAATGACGCACGGTCTCAGGAGTCCTCCAGGAGAATTATGAGTTCCAAGGGGCGCGACCAAGTCAACCTATGCCCAATCACAAAGAAGGTGCCGAGCTTCCGTTCGCAGTGGTGCGCCAGCACACCCAGGGCGAAGGCCTAACCGATGGCAGCCGAGGGCAACGCCCCCGGAAAGTACCCAACATATTAAAGCAGGGCTCCGGGGCACTCTGCCTGGAGCGCCTACCACTTTTCGGCCAACATCCGGTTCGGCTTTTTCGAAGCCCTTGTCACGGAAACGTTGCAAATCTGCCTCATCGCCGTAACAGATGTCGCTTAGGAATACCTGTGTAGCATTTATGGCAACTCATTTGGAAAAGAGTCTTCAGGGGGACATCGATCTTATCCGTAGCAAGATCACGGAGATGTCCGGGCGCGGCGAGCAGGCGCTCAAGACGTGCGTTCGGGCGTTGAAGGAGCGAAACCGGCAGTTGGCCTATACCGTCATCCTGCGGGACCAGTATATCGATGAGTTGGAGAAGGAGATCGACCGGCTTTGCCTGGAGTTCCTGGTGCGTCAGCAACCTGTGGCCGGTCATTTGCGCTTCGTCTATGCCACGATCAAAATCAATGCCGAGCTGGAGCGCATTGGCGATTACGCCGAGAGCATCGCCCGGCAAATCATCAAAATCAGTTCCGTGGAACTGCCGTTGCCGCCCGACCGTTTCGTGGAACTGGCCGATTTTTCCATCCCCATGCTTCGCAATGCCATTGAGGCTTTCGTGCAGCAAGATGCGCAACTGGCCCGCGAAACCATGATCGTGGAGGACCAGGTGGACCTGTTGCGCAATCAACTGAGCGCCGATTTGCTGGCGCACCTCCAGCAAGGCAAGCTGGCTATCCCGGCGTTCACTCCCTTGATGACCATTGCGCGCCGTCTGGAGCGCGTGTCCGACCAGGCCAAGAACATTTGCGAGGAAACCCTCTACATGTGCACGGGAGAATACAGCAAGCACAAGGGCACGGAGGTGATGCGCATCCTCTTCGCGGACGAACACAATTCCGCCAGCGCCATGGCGGAGGCCATCGCCAATTCGCTCGACAACGCGCACTTTATCTTTAGCAGCGCCGGGATTGACCCTCGGCCCATCGATCCTCGCCTCGTGACTTTTCTGGCGGAGAAGGGGATTGATGTCTCCCGCCACATCCCTAGAACGATCAGCCAGGTTCCCAACTTCGATCATTACCAGGTCATCGTGGCGCTGACTAAAGAAGCCCGAAAAATTTTACCACCACCGCCTACCAAGACGGTGGGCCTCGACTGGAACGTTCGCGACGCCTCGACGGTGCAGGGCTCGCCCGAACAGGTTCACGCCGCTTACGAAGAAACGTTCCACCACCTCAACACCCACATCCGGGATCTGGTCGAGGCGATCCTGGGAGAACACGTTAATGGAGAGAAAACAAATGCAAAGTAGAGTCATACCCAAAGTCTGTGCGGTGCTTGCCGTCTCGGGCCTGGTGGCCCTGCCGTGGACCGCAGAAGCTCAAAAGAAAGTCGTACAAAATGCCGGTTCGGACACCATGGTCAACCTCGCCCAGGCCTGGGCCGAGGAATACGCCAAGGTGGACAAAGACGTCTCGGTCGAAGTGTCCGGCGGCGGGACTGGCACCGGGATTGCCGCGCTGATTAACGGCACCTGCGACATTGCCAACGCCAGCCGAAAACTCGAGGAGAAGGAAGTGGAAAAGGCCCAAGCCGGCACGGGCAAGCTCCCCAAGGAGTTTATGGTCGGCTACGATGCGCTGGCCGTTTATGTGCACAAGGACAATCCCCTGAAGGAGATTAGCATCGAACAGTTGATGGAACTGTTCGGTGAGGGCGGCAAAGTCACCAAGTGGTCTCAATTGAACACGACGGTTCCTAAATGCAGCAGCGACCAGATCATATTGGTCAGTCGCCAGAATAATTCCGGCACTTACCATTACTTCCGAGAGCACGTGCTGAAGAAAAAGGACTTCAAGCAAGGCACCAGGGATATGCACGGTTCCAAGGACGTGGTGGAGCTGGTTTCCAAAACTCCCTGCGCCATCGGTTACAGCGGGTTGGGTTACAGGACGCCCGATGTCAAAGTCCTGCTGGTGAGCAAAAAGTCGGGCGACAAAGCTTACGAGCCCAGCATCACGACCACATTGGATGGGACCTATCCCATTGCTCGTCCGTTGTTCATGTACACACCCGGCACGCCACCGGCCCATATCGACAAGTACATGAAATGGATCATGTCCGCTCCGGGACAGAAAATCGTGGAAGAAACCGGTTATATCCCGTTACCGGAATTCGCCAAAACGTCCAAAACGTCCTCTGCCAAGTAATCTCGGCATCTGATTACTGACTGACTGATTACTGATCACTGGCTGACTGATGACGCCGGCAAATCCAACCAGGCCGAACGTGTCTCCTCCAGAGGCAGGCGAAACGTCATCGCGACTGTCGCCCGAGCGAAGCACTGCCGGGAGAGTGGATGAAGCTGGTGCAAACGCGAAGGCAGCCTTGGCCGGAACGTCCGGGCCGACGCTGCCGGTAGAATCATCGCCTGCCGGACGCCAAGCTGTGGTGCCGCGCCGTGGAGTCCCTGGGCCCTCACGGCGCTGGCATTGGCTCGGAGAAAAGCTGATCGAGTCACTCATTCGCTTGTGCGGGATTAGCTCCATCATCTTCGTCTTCGGGATTGTTTTCTTCCTGCTTCGGGAGGGTGCGCAGTTCCTGTTTGGCGGTTTGGACCTGGTCCAATTCTTTACCAGCTCGGCATGGTACCCGACCTCTCAAAGCAACGTGAGATACGGGATCCTGGCGCTGATCGTTGGAACGGGCACCGTCACGCTCCTGGCCATGCTGATCGCTCTGCCATTTGGACTGGGCACGGCTATCTTCATTTCCGAGTTCTGCGGTCCGAAGCTAAAAGAGTCCCTGAAGATTATCATTGAGATGCTGGCCGCCGTGCCCTCGGTCGTGTGGGGTTTCATCGGGTTGTCCGTGATGAATCCCCTCATCATAAATTTGTTCAACGCCCCCGTCGGCCTCAACGTGTTGAACGGCGGCATTATTGTCGCACTGATGAGCGTGCCGATCATCGTTTCCATCAGCGAGGACGCCCTGAAGGCCGTTCCCGATTCCTACCGTGAAGCAGGCGTCGCGCTCGGGGCAAATCAATGGCAGATGGTTTTTCGCGTGCTGATGCCTGCCGCCAAAAATGGATTGCTCGCCGCTGTTCTGCTGGGAGTAGGGCGAGCGGTCGGGGAGACCATGGCCGTTTTGATGGCCACGGGACATTCGATCAACATGGTATTCGTCAAGCCGGAGGGTGGGTTCAATCCGGGATGGCTCTTTGAAAGCTGCCGTACCATGACGGCCACCATCGCGGCCGAACTGGGCGAGACATCGGTACATTCGGATCATTACCAGGTGCTGTTCATCATCGGGCTGCTGCTGTTTTTTATTACGTTCATTGTAAATCTGGTAGCCGACGTGATCGTGCGCGGTGTCCGCGGCAAAAAGTGAAACAGACCTATGAGCACGGTGGCTATAAATCCCTCCCTTCGCTTCACTGAAACCGCTGCGGTGCGGAGAAGGAATCGAACCCAACTCGCGGTTAAGATCGTCTTCTTCCTGATGGCGGTGCTGATGCTAATCCCTCTGGTGACGATCCTCGCCTACTTGTTTTACAAGGCGAGCGGAATTCTTTCCTGGGAATTCCTCACCACCAATCCCCGGCGGGGGATGAGGGAAGGCGGCATCTGGTCGGCTTTGTTGGGAACCATCTATCTCGTCGTGGCGTCGCTGTGCGCAGCGGGGCCGGTCGGCGTGCTGGCGGCGGTTTATATGAATGAATACGCCAAGGACAATTGGTTCAAACGCGTCGTCAATCTGGCCGTCATCAATTTGGCGGGTGTCCCGAGCATTGTCATGGCCCTGTTCGGGCTGGGGGCCTTTGTGCTCTTTGCCGGAATCGGAAAATCAATTCTGGCCGCTTCACTGACGCTGGCGGTGATGACGTTGCCGGTCATTATCACGACGACGCGGGAATCCCTCGCCGCGGTGCCAATGGCCTTCCGCGAAGCCTGCTGGAACGTCGGTGCGACGCGCTGGCAGACGATTCGCCGCGTCGTCCTGCCCAATTCCGTCAGTGGCATCATGACCGGGTTCATCTTCGAAGTATTGCGGGCCGCCGGTGAAACCGCTCCGATCATGTTTACCGGTGCGGTGTTCTACAAAGCCATCGAGGAAGGGGACCTCTTTGCCTACGGGCTTTTCGATCAATGCATGGCTCTCGCCATGCACCTCTTTACCATCTCCACGCAGGTGCCGGGCGTGAAACCGGAAGTTCAGTATGGCACCGCCGCGGTCCTGCTTGTGACCTGCATGTGCATCAACGCGGCGGCCATCGTCCTGCGGGTTTACATGCGCTCGCGCAAGAAATGGTGAGGCGATGATGTTGGAAAAGAAGATCGAAGTCCGCGACCTGCGGCTCTCTTACGGCCCGAAGGAAGTCATCCACGGCATTTCCTTCGAGATTTATCGCAACGAGATTCTTGGTGTGATCGGGCCCGCGCAATCCGCTAAGACCTCGCTCTTGCGCTGCATCAATCGCACGATCGAATTCACCGCCAACGCCCGCATGAGCGGCACCATCAAAGTGGACGGGGAGGACGTGAACAAAGTTAAGAACGTTTACGAACTGCGACGCAAAATCGGCATGGTCGCTCCGCTGCCGGTCGGATTGCCGCTAAGCATCTACGAGAATGTCGCGTTCGCCCCGCGCACCGCGGGGATGGGTAACAAGGCGGAACTGGACGCGCTCGTCGAAAAGTGCCTGCGCCAGTCTGCGCTGTGGGATGAAGTGAAGGACCGTCTCGATTCGCTGGGCACTAAGCTTTCCGGCGGCCAGCAGCAACGCCTGACCATCGCGCGAGCGCTATCGCACCAGCCAGAGATACTTTGCCTCGACGAGTTCAGCATCGCCATCGACCCCGTCACAACGATGCGCATTGAAGATGTTTTGAAGGAACTGCGTTCGCATATGACGATCATTCTCGTCACCAACCTGGTGCAGCAAGCCCGGCGCCTGGCCCGGCGCACGATGTTCCTGTGGAATGGGGAGATCATCGAGCTGGACGACAATGAAGTCATCTTCAGCGACAAGGCGAAGGACAAGCGGACTTACGAGTACGTAAATGGGATTTTTGGATGAGCACTTGCCAAAGCACCAAGCACCAAGCACCAAACTCCAGAGAAATTCCAAGCTGCAAATCCCAAGGATACGTGCGAGGGCTTCGGCCTTTGGAGCTTGGGATTTGGCGCTTCTTTGGATGTTGGAGCTTGGAGCCTGGAGCTTCTTTTCCATGATCGATCCCATCAAACACGCCATCACCGCCAAAGACCTGAACCTTTGGTACGCCAAGTTCCAGGCGCTCATCAAGGTCACCCTTAACATCAAACAGGGGATCATCACTTCGCTCATTGGTCCATCCGGCTGCGGCAAGACCACGTTGCTGCGCTGCTTCAACCGGGTCAACGAACGCTACGGCTACGTCACGACCACGGGCGAGATTGTGATCCAGGACAAGAACATTTACGACCCGGACGTATCACTGGTCGAGCTGCGCAAGAGCGTCGGCATGGTTTTCCAACGTCCGAATCCATTGCCCATTTCGGTCTATGAAAACGTGATCTTCGGCCTGCGCGTTCACAACGACGGAGGGATCAAGAAATCCGATTACGACGACGCGGTGGAGAAGGCACTCACCGAAGTGGGCTTGTGGAAGGACTTGAAAGATCGACTCGACCAAAAGGCAACCACGCTGCAACTCGAGCAACAACAGAAGCTTTGCATCGCGCGATTGCTGCCGCTCAAACCGGATGTCATTCTGATGGACGAGCCGTGCAGCGCACTGGATGTCGAAGGCACCCGCCACATCGAGGAGCAGATGTTCGAACTCAAGGGCCGTTACACCATTGTCATTGTTACCCACAACATGGCCCAAGCACGCCGCGCGAGCGACGAATGCATCTTCATGCTCCTGGGTGAACTCATCGAACACAGCCGGACCGAAGATCTTTTCCTCACGCCCAGGAATCCGAAGACAGCGGACTATATCGAGGGCCGTTACGGCTAAAAGCGGCTTGCGTCCAGAGACGCTTCAAGGTCGGCCAATAACAAATGGCCACCAAATTCAGAACCAAAGGTCTGAGATTAACCTTCCCGGCAACGGGTTGTGTTTCGCTCATCCTCTGCGCTTGCCTGAATGCTCAGGAAGCCAGGCCGAGGAAAGACCTCATTCGCAGTCTCGGTTCTTCTTCCATGGTTGGCTTGATGCAGGTGTGGGCGGAAGCCTACTCAAAGATCGATTCCAATTCATGGGTTGAGGTATACAACGGTAATCCGATTCTCGAAGTGCTGTTCACGGACGCCGCCGACGTTTTTTGCAGCGACAGGAGCAGCGTGACACGTGAAAGAATTGCGAAGGCTGAGAAAAACGCGGGCAAAAAGTTGAAACAATTCCACGTCGGCTACGATGCACTGGCATTCTATGTTCACGAAGACAACCCGCTCAGCCAAATCACGCTCGACCAGCTCGCGCAGATTTACGCGCGCGAAGGCAAGATCACCAATTGGTCGCAACTGGGCGTGGCTATTCCCGGCGCCTCAGACCAGAGCATCGCCTGCGTCAGTCGGTACAATAGTTCCAGCGCTTACTGGTTTTTCCGTGAAGACGTGCTCAACAAGCAAGAGTTCAAAGCCGCCTGTCGTGAGATGCATACCTCGAAGGAAGTTCTTGAATTTGTGAGCAAGACACCCACGGCAATTGGTTACGCCCGCGCGGACGCCGGGCCAACGACGGTCAAGATGCTTAAGCTCGCAGCGAAATCAGGCATGGCAGCGCTGGCTCCTACGGTCGAACACATACAGAGCAAGCGGTATCCTCTGGTTCGCGACCTCCACGTTTACACTTTGGATGATCCACGGCCGGCAGTGAAGCGATTTGCCGATTGGACTCTTTCCGATGCCGGCCAAAAGATTGTGGAAGAAAACGGCTTTGTTCCAATCGCACCGCAGGCCGCTGCTAAACCGCCAAGGAACCGACCTTAAGGGACCGCTGCCAGGTCATGGGCACGCTTTGGCGTGTTCACGGTGCCTTTGCACTACATTACGGGCTTGTCGCGTCTATTCGGCACCTCTATCCTCCATTGAGTAACACAACTGTAACTTGGGCGACATATGATCGTAACATATGTCCTCTAACAGCATCAGGCACTAACCATGGCCCATCTGGAAAAAAGTTTGCAGCGGGACATCGATCTGATTCGCGGAAAGATCACGGAAATGTCCGCGCGCGATGAGCAGGCGCTCAAGACGGCCGTTCGCGCGTTGCAGGAGCAAAACCGGCAACTGGCTTATGTCGTCATCCTGCGCGATCAGCACATCGACGAATTGGAAAAAGAAGTGGATCGGCTTTGCCTGGAGTTCCTGATCCGGCAGCAGCCGGTAGCGGGTCACCTGCGGTTTGTTTACGCGGCTATCAAAATCAATGCGGAGCTGGAGCGGATCGGCGATTATGCCGAGAGCATCGCCCGTCAGGTCATCAAGCTGGGTTCGGTCGAATTGCCGGTGTCGCCGGATCGCTTCGTTGAGATCGCGAACTTCTCCGTCCCCATGCTGCACAATGCAACTCAGGCCTTCGTCAAGCAAGACGCAGAGTTGGCGCGCAGCACAATGGTCGTGGAGGACCAGGTGGACGTGTTGCGCAACAAGCTTAACGCGGATTTGCTGACGCACCTGCAGCAAGGAAAGCTGCCCCTGGAAGCGCTCACTCCCTTGATGACCATCGCCCGGCGGCTCGAGCGCGTTTCCGACCAGGCCAAGAATATTTGCGAGGAAACGCTCTACATGTGCACGGGCGAATACAGCAAACACAAGGGGACCGAGGTCATGCGAATCCTCTTTGTGAGTGAACGCAATTCCTGTCGCAGCCAGATGGCGGAAGCGATCGGCAACTCTCTCGACGAACCGCGATTACTCTTCAGCAGCGCCGGCATCAACCCGAAAGCGGTGGACCCGGCGACCGTCAGATTTCTGGCGGAGAAAGGTTTGGATGCTTCCCGGGCCAACTCCAAGTCAATCGCGCAGATTCCAAACCTGGAGCATTACCACGTGATCATCGCGCTGGACAAAGCTGCTCAGAAGGCCTTTCCCACCCCACCGACCAAGACCGTGACTTTGGATTGGAATGTGGTGGACCCTTCGGCCGTGCAAGGCTCGCCCGAGGCCATCCGAATTGCCTACGAAACGACCTGCGAACACATCCAAACGCATATCAAGGAACTGACTGAAGCCATTCTTGGGAGCAACAACGACTAGGAAATATGAACCAATCGACTCAACATAATCGTGCATGCAAACACAGCGCCGCGCTTCTGGCAGCGGCTTGTCTCATCTACACCGGTTGCAAAAAGAGTGATGCCGGGAGCGCAGGCAGCAGCAGCGGCAGCCAGAGCAGGACGGCCATTCAAAACGTCGGTTCCGATACGATGGTCAATCTTGCTATTGCGTGGGCGGATGCCTACACGCAGGTGGATCCGACTGTTTCGGTTGAAGTCAATGGCGGTGGTTCCGGCCAGGGCGTGGCAGCGCTTATCAATGACGCGTGCCAGATCGCTAACTGTTCGCGGCAGTTCGAAGAAAAGGAAATCGCCGACTTCAAGGCCAAACATCCCGGCAAGGAGCCCAAGGAGTTTCTGGTGGGCTACGACGCGCTCTCGGTCTTCGTCCACAAGGACAATCCGATCAGTGAAATCTCCATTGAAGAACTTCAGCAGATGTACGCGAATGACGGCAAAACCTCCAAATGGTCCCAGCTCGGCGTTCAGAACATTCCCGGCGCGAAGGGGGACGAAATCATTCTTGTCAGCCGGCAAAATAACTCCGGCACCTACCATTACTTCCGCGAAGCTATCGTGGGGAAGAAAAATGAAATGCGGCTGGGCACGGTGGACATGAACGGCTCCAAAGACGTGGTGGAACTTATCGCCAAGACTCCCAACGCCATCGGCTACTCCGGCATGGGCTACGCTACGCCGCAAGTGAAGCAGCTCCGGGTCTCCAAAAAGAAAGGGGAGAAAGCGGTGGCTGCAAGTATTGCGACCACACTGGACAAAACCTATCCGATTGCCCGCCCCATGTTCATGTACACAGCAGGCGAACCGGCTCCGCATATCAAAAAGTACCTTGATTGGGTCGTCTCCGACGCTGGGCAGAAAATCGTCGAGGAAACGGGTTACGTGCCGCTGCCAAAGAAATGATGACCCATCGTAGCAGCCGACGTAAGGAGGCTGTGACTCAACGGCCGGTGAACTACGAGAGCGCAACAGAGCCTCCTCACGTCGGCTGCTACTAAATCCATATGGCCACTAAACGACGGCCCTTCGAAGTTATTGCCGAACGGCTCATCGAGTTGTTGATCAAGCTTTGCGGCATCAGCGCCATTATCTTCGTGTTCGGCATTTTCTTCTTCGTCTTCCGTGAAGGGGCGCCTTTCCTCGCCAAGCTCAAGGTGGGCGAGTTTCTTTTCTCGTCCGAATGGTTTCCGACTTCTCAGACTCAAGCCAAATACGGCGTCGGCGCATTGATAGTCGGAACGCTGAGTGTGACCATCCTGGCCATGGTCATCGCTGTGCCGTTTGGCCTCGGCGCGGCGGTTTTCGTTTCCGAATTTTGCACCGGCAAAGTCAAGGAATCGCTCAAAGTCATCATCGAACTGTTGGCCGCGATACCGAGCGTCGTCTGGGGCTTCGTCGGCCTGAGTGTGATGTCGCCGATCATCATCAATACGTTTCACGTGCCGATTGGCGTGAATATGTTCAACGGGGCGATGCTGCTGGCCCTCATGAGCGTGCCCATCATGGTCAGCATTGGCGAAGATGCTCTCAAGGCAGTGCCGGATTCGTATCGTGAGGCTGCGCTTGCGCTCGGTTCCACTAAGTGGCAAACCGTTTATCGCGTGCTACTGCCCGCTGCCAAGAATGGCCTCCTGGCCGCCGTGCTGTTGGGCGTCGGTCGTGCCATTGGCGAGACCATGGCTGTGTTGATGGCCACCGGCCATAGCGTCCGCATTCCGGACAGCATCTTTGACCCGGTCCGAACACTCACGGCCACCATTGCCGCCGAGTTGGGCGAGACCAGCAAAGGGTCCGATCATTACCAGGTGCTGTTTCTGATCGGCATCCTCCTCTTCACCATTACGTTCATCGTGAACTTAGCCGCTGACCTGGCGGTGAAGGGCATCAAGAAGCAATGAGCGTGGAAGCCGCCATCACAACGCCGCCGCAGCCTGATGCGCCTGCAACAAGCCGCCTGTTCGCCGAAACGGCGCTGGTTCGGAAAAAGTATCGCCGTGAATTGATCGCGAAATGCTTCTTCGGCGCGATGGCGGCCGCGATGGTCATCCCGCTCATCCTCATCGTCACGTACATAGTAGTGCAGGGCGCGCCGTCTCTGAGTTGGGAATTCTTGCGGACCAACCCGCGCCTGGGCGGCATCCGCGGCGGCATCTGGTCGGCGGTGGTGGGAACGATCTACATAGTGACTATTTCGCTTTGCGTTTCTGCACCTATCGGTGTTTTGTCCGCGGTCTATCTCAACGAATACGCCAAGGAAAGTTGGTTCACACGGATTGTGAACCTGGCTGTGGTGAACCTGGCGGGCGTACCGAGTATCGTGCATGGATTGTTTGGTCTCGGCGCGTTCGTTTACGCAGCGGGCATGGGCAAGAGTATCCTGGCCGCATCGCTGACGCTTTCCATCATGACGCTGCCAGTGATCATCGCTTCAACCAAGGAAGCTCTCGCAGCGGTACCGGTCCCGTTTCGTGAAGCTTGTTGGAACGTTGGCGCCACGCGATGGCAGACGATCCGTCGTATCGTATTGCCCAACTCCATCAGTGGTATCCTCACGGGCGTGATTCTCCAGGTGAGCCGAACGGCGGGCGAGACCGCGCCTGTGATGCTCACGGGCGTGGCTACATTCAAAGCGGTCGATGGCACCGGTCTCCTATTGTACAATCCGCTCACTGATCAGTGCATGGCGCTTTCCATGCATCTTTACTACATCGCGACTCAGGCCAGCGGCGCTGCCCCATCCTTGCCCTATGCCATCGCGACGGTGCTGCTATGCGTGGTGCTGTTGGTCAACGCCACCGCTATTCTCGTCCGTGGGTATCTCCGTTCCCGAAAAAAGTGGTGAGATGAAGACTGCGGAAAAGAAAATCGAAGTGCAGGGCCTCCGCCTTGCCTACGGGCCAAAGGAAGTCATTCATGGCATCTCATTTGAGATATACGAGAACGAGATTCTTGGAGTGATCGGCCCGGCCCAATCGGGCAAGACGTCGCTGCTCCGCTGCATCAACCGCACCATCGAATTCACCGCACATGCCCGCATGAGCGGCACCATCCAAGTGGACGGCGAGGATGTGCAAGAGGTGAAGAACGTTTATGAACTGCGGCGCAAGATCGGGATGGTCGCCCCCCTGCCGGTCGGCTTGCCGCTGAGCATTTACGACAATGTCGCCTTTGCTCCGCGCGCCGCCGGGATGCGCAACAAAGCGGAACTGGAGGCCCTCGTAGAAAAATGCCTGCGCCAATCGGCGCTGTGGGATGAAGTCAAAGATCGATTGGATTCGCTGGGCACGAAGCTGTCCGGTGGGCAGCAACAACGGCTTACCATTGCCCGAGCCTTGTCGCACCAGCCGGAGATTCTCTGCCTCGACGAGTTCAGCATCGCAATCGACCCCGTAACGACCATGCGTATCGAAGACGTGCTGAAAGAGCTGCGCTCGCACATGACCATCATTCTGGTCACCAATCTGACGCAGCAGGCACGTCGGCTGGCCAACCGCACGATGTTCCTTTGGAACGGCGAGATCATTGAGTTGGATAGCAACGAAGTCATCTTCAGCGACCGCACGAAGGACAAACGGACTTATGATTATGTGAATGGGATTTTTGGCTAAGCCGGTTGAATCGTTGAATCGTTGAATCGTTAAATGAGTTCCATCCGTCATATCTGCTGTGTAGAACCGATTGGCAACGGGCGACCTCCGATGTGGACGTGCCTTGCCCGTGTGCGCACTCGATTTCACTCATTCAACCCATTTAACCCATTTAACCGCCCGTGAGCGATCCCGTCAAATACGCCATCACGACAAAGGACTTGAACCTTTGGTACGCCAAATTCCAGGCGCTCATCAACGTGACCGTCAATATGAAGCACGGCATCATCACCTCGCTAATCGGGCCTTCCGGTTGCGGCAAGACGACCGTCTTGCGCTGTTTCAATCGTGTCAATGAACGCTACGGCTACGTCACGACCACGGGCGAAATCAAACTGCACGGCAAGAATATCTATGATCCGGACGTGTCATTGGTGGAGTTGCGCAAGTCGGTTGGCATGGTCTTCCAACGTCCGAACCCGCTTCCCATTTCTGTTTACGAGAACGTCGTGTTCGGCCTGCGCGTTCACAATGACGGCCGGTTAAGGCGCTCCGATCTGGATGAGGCCGTTGAAAAAGCCCTCGACGAAGTGGGCTTATGGAAAGACCTGAAGGATCGCCTCGATCAAAAGGCCACCGCGCTCCAGCTCGAACAACAGCAGAAGCTGTGCATTGCGCGGCTGCTGCCGCTGAAACCGGAGATCATCCTGATGGATGAGCCGTGCAGCGCGCTGGACGTGGAAGGCACCCGGCACATCGAAGAATTGATGTTTGAGCTGAAGGGACGCTACACCATTGTTATTGTCACTCACAACATGGCGCAAGCTCGGCGCGCCAGCGATGAATGCATCTTTATGCTTTTGGGTGAACTGATAGAACACAGCCGCACGGAAGACCTTTTCCTTGCGCCCAGAAACTCCAAAACGGCCGACTACATCGAAGGTCGCTACGGGTAATGGCAGGGCAAGTGGAGTCATCCCCTCATGACGGCTCCATTGCATTGACCTTCCACAAATTCCTTGGTGGCTCAAAGCGCGCCGCTATACTGCGCGCATGACGCAGGTTGGTATTGGTTACGATGTTCATCCATTGGTGACCGGACGGAAATTGATCCTGGGCGGCGTGGAAATCGCGCATGGCAAAGGATTGGACGGTCATTCGGATGCCGACGTTTTGATGCACGCCATTTGCGATGCCATTCTTGGGGCTATAGGAGAAGCCGACATTGGCACCTTCTTTCCCAATAGCGACCCGCGCTGGCGCGGCGCCGCCAGCAAAATCTTTTTGCAAGAAGCGGCGCGGCGGGTGGCGTTTCGCAAAGGCACCATCGTCAATATCGATGCGACCCTCATGGCCCAGCAGCCCAGAATTGCTCCGCACGTGCCGGACATGAAGAGCAACATCGCTGACGCGCTGGGGATTCACACCAGGCGAATTGGAATCAAAGCCACCACCAACGAGCAGCTCGGCTTCGTTGGCCGTGAAGAAGGCATCGCCGCCATGGCCGTGGCGAGTGTCGATTTGCCCAGTATCTAGTTCCGCTTTCCAGTACCTGGATTTGAGTTCACTGATCAGATTCTGCACCCATCCGCTGGCTGGACTCGGAACGGGAAAGCCGTAACCTGAACGTCTATCTGGTCTATGGCTAAGGCAGAGATAAGTTGGAAGCGGCACGGCGACGACGGAGAAACACTCCAGGTTTACGCCCATCATGTGGGCAAGCGATGGAAATTCTACATCCGCCAGCGACGATATGAGCAGTGGCAAACGTTGGAACATCCGCCTTTGGACGATTGGCTGAAGTTGCTCGACGCGATTCGCCGCAGAGTTGCCCGCCGCTTGCTGCGACCTGAAGAGATACCCCGTGTTAAAAAAACCATTCGCGAACTTTTTCCTGAAGCAGAGATGTGACCTCCTCACCAAGCATCCTCATCTCGGGCTGCACGGACAAACGTGGCGTCGAGTTTGGTGACGCCTCGAGCAGCGTGTCGCTGAATTATCCGCTGGCCATTCACATGGCCGGAGGTATCCCGTGGTTGTTGCCTTGCGTGCCCGACCGGGATTTTGTCGCCGAATCGGTCCGCCGTAGCGATGGCGTGATGTTGACCGGCGGCGATGATGTCCAGCCCGAACTTTATCGGAAAGGGCTTCCTCCCCGGTTGAGGAAAACCGTCCATTTGGCGACGCCAGAGCGTGATCTGTTCGAATTGATGCTCATCGATGAAACGTTTCGCCAGCGGAAACCGCTCCTGGCTATTTGTCGCGGCCAACAAATACTGAATGTCGCGTTGGGAGGAACACTCTTAGTGGATATCGCCACCGAGGCGTCCGGTGCGATAAACCACACACGCACCGATCGAAAGAATCAGGTCGTCCATGAAGTGGACATTCACCTCGGCTCACTCCTTGCTGAAGCGACCCAGTGTCTCCGTCTGGGAGTAAATAGTTCGCACCACCAGGCGGTGGCAAAAATTGCTAAACCTTTGCGTATGAGCGCTGTGAGTGAGGATGGGATTATTGAGGGCCTGGAATTGGAGCCCGGTTCGAGGCAATTGTTGCCTTACCTTCTGGCTGTCCAGTTTCATCCGGAACGGATGTTTGCCCGCTACCCGGAACATTTGGAACTGTTTCGAAGTTTCACCCGAGCCTGCCTCAAGAATCGCCGCAACAAAATATGAAACATCAAATCTTACTCGTGGATGATCAGGCTGAATTGCGGACCATTCTGTCGGAGAACCTCAAAACGCGTGGCTACGGCGTGATCGAGGCAGCCGACGGCGCCACTCTCAAGAACCTGTTCGCCGGTTCGCAGCCCGACGTCGTCCTTCTCGACTTAAGATTGCCGGACGCCGATGGCCTCGACTTGCTTTCCCTCATCAAACGTCAATGGCCGGATACGGAAGTCATCGTCTTGAGCGGATACGGCACTCTGGATTCGGCCGTGGAAGCCACCAAGCGAGGCGCGTTTCATTTTCAAACCAAGCCACATAACGAAGGCCTCTACACCCTCGTGGAGCGCGCCCTCGAGCGTAAACATCAGTCGCAGGAAAACAGCCGGCTGATTGACGCCCTCAAGAAGATGGGAGGCGATTCCTCTCCCATTTTCCAATGTCCTGCCATGAAGGCCGTGATGCGGACCATCGAGCGCATTGCCCCAAGCGATGTCTCTGTTCTGGTTACGGGTGAAAGCGGCACGGGTAAGGAAGTGGTGGCCGATTTGATCCATACGCTCAGCAAACGCAACAAGGGTCCATTCATCAAGATCAACTGCGCGGCCCTGCCTCGGGAACTGATCGAAAGTGAGTTGTTTGGCTCCGTCAAAGGCTCGTTTACGGGCGCAACCGGCGATCGTGAAGGGCTCTTTCGCCAGGCTGAAGGTGGCACGTTGCTATTGGATGAGATCTCCGAAATGCCGCTCGATACGCAGAGCAAGTTGTTGAGGGTTTTGCAGGAAAAGGAAGTCCGCCCTGTCGGCGGGCGCACCAGCTATAAAACCGATTGCCGCATCATTGCAGCCACCAACCGCGCCGTCGAGGATGCCATTAAAGAAGGGAAGTTGCGAGAGGATCTTTACTATCGTATCAGCGCCATCTCCATCGCTTTGCCCCCCTTGAAGGATCGGCGTGAAGACATTCTTCCGCTGGCCCGGGCCTTCCTGAAACGTTTCGCTTCACAGGCCGATCGGCCGCTGGTTGACTTCACGCCCGCCGCTGCCGAGCGCCTGCGCAAGTATGATTGGCCGGGGAATGTGCGCCAGTTGCAGAATGAAGTGCAGCGCGCCGTCCTCATGTGCGAAGGCAAAGAAGTGGATATCCACGATTTGTCCGTCACCAACGTCATCGCCAATGGAAACCTGGATGACGAGAACCTGACGCTGATGGAAGCGATGGAGCGCAACAAGATTATTGAGATCCTCAGAGAAACCAATGGTAACAAGCTCGAGACGGCCAAGCGCCTGGGGATCGGGCGCCAGACCCTTTACAACAAGATCAAGGCTTACGCGATTGCGGCGTGATCCCTACTGCAGATTCCTGGTTTCTCCAGACGGCATGCTAACACATTTGTCCTGCCTTCAAAAGTCCACTCGAACACGATAGAAGCGTCTGATCGAACTCACGGTATTGTCCGTGACCGCCAAGGCCTCGCCGGTTCCATTTGTGTTCGTCAATACTTCCCAGGCGGAGGGAAGATTTGTGGTGAACTCAACGTAATTGGTCTTGCCCGCGACACTATTCCAGGAGATTTCGCGTGTTTGGTTCGTTAGCAGTCGAACGTGCACGTTCAGCAGAGAAATATCGACGTATTCCAGATCCGCGACTGTGGGCAGCCGCGTGCCCTGGTAAGTCACCGGCAACTCGCTCAAAAGCCCCCCCAGATTCTTAATCCGGTTGTTGATGGAGCGACCCCGATAAGCGTTCAGAACATTCGTGCCGCGCACCACCCGGCCAAACACAGTGAAAAAATTATCAGAGTCCGTTGTGTCCAGAAATGAATTATTGTTCAAGTTGAAGAACCACTGCGAACTCGCCGAATTCGTATCGCCCGCGACTTTCGCCATCGCGATGGTGCCGTAAATATTGCTGAAGCGACGCCCAACACCGAACTCGTTCGGAATATTGCCGAAGGTGGGAATGAAATCGAGCCCTGCATTAGTGCTATTTCGATCGGCCACGTAAATGCCACCGCCCTGCACGACAAAATCCGTCACTCCGGTGAAACGATTGGTCGGACAACGGTGAAAAATTGAATCCCGGTAAAGGCCACTCTGCGCATATCGAAGGAAATTGCGCACCGTGATGGGTTTATCCTGATCGTACAACTCAACCTCGATATCACCCCAAATCGTGCGGAACTGCACATACGTTCCGGCATTGGCCGTGAATACGATCAAAGGAAGTACCAGCGCGATCAGAGAAATCAGCAAGCCTCGGCCGGCAAATCTGTTCGGGGTGCGCACGAACCACTAATAAATCAATACGCGAATTTTTCAAGCTTGCGTCGCAACAGTCCATTGCTGGCGATGATCTGGTAGGCATATTGACCTTCGACCGGACGGCGCCAGAACTCTCCGCCCGCGCACTCGATCATCAATCCGCCCGCGGCGATATCCCACAGTCGCAGGCCATATTCGAGGTAGGCATCCACGCGTCCGCTGGCTACGTAAACCAGCGCCAGGGCCGCTGAACCCATGATGCGGATTTTTCGGACGCGGCGAATCAACTCGTTCAACGTGGGAAGCATCTTGTCGAGTGTAGAGCTCTCCTTGGCAAAGCCGATCGAAATAATCGCTTCATTCAACTTCCGTCGCGTGCTGGCGTGAATGACTTTGCCGTTTAACCGCGCCGGTTGTCCGCGCAAGGTCGTCCAAAGCTCGTTGACAAAGGGATCATAGACGACGCCGAGGATAGTCTCGTATTCCGGATTGCGAAGGGCCAACGGCGCATGCGACCTCGGACCTCGGACCTCCGAACCCGAAACTCTTCCCCGGACCTGGAGTGCAATCGAAACAGCCGCGTGTGGAATTCCATAGGCGAAGTTGACCGTCCCATCAATTGGATCGACCACCCAACGATAGTCGGCCTGCGGGTCCCCCAGCGTACCTTCCTCGCCCAGAATGGCAATGTCGGGAAAGGCGGCGCGCAACCTCTTCTCGATCCGTCTTTGACAGCGGACGTCCAGTTCAAGTTTGATGTCGTGTTGGGTGGCTGAGTTGATTTTCTTCGGCGAACGAAGATTATGCCGCATGAGTGTGCCGGCGGCCTGAGCAGCGGTCACCGCGCATTGCAGCGCCATTCGTTGCCGGGCGGAGTTCATCGCAGTTGGATGGTCAGGAACGAGTAAATGAAGCCCCGGACCGACGAACATCCCCTCCCCCATCGCTCTCCGCGAGTGGAGGAGAGGGTGCCCGAACGGCGGGTGAGGAGGGAAGATGATGACGAAATAGACGGCCGCAGATGCAAGTGAATCTGTTCGCTCTCCAGGATCACGAGAGAGCCTCAAGTGCGCGCTGCAATTGCTGCTGTTTGGCCTGCCAATCGGCCAGCCGCTTTTGATGTTCCTGCAGGACCTCGGGGGGCGCGTTCTGGACGAATGCCGGATTGGCGAGTTTCTGCTCTACCTTGCCGATCTCGACGCGGACTTTCTCCAGTTCTTTCACAATGCGGACCTTCTCCGCGGCGACATCGATTAACCCTTCTGTGGGCAGAAACAGTTCACCCATTTGGGAATGTGCCACGGGCGTTCCCTTGATCGGCTGGTAGTCGGGGTTAACTTCGAACGGTTCCGCATTCAGCAGCACTTTCAAGACGGCAGCATCATTGGGCGAAATCGATTCGGCCGGCTTGAGGACGAACCTCACCTTTTTGCTGGAAGGAATGTTCGCCTCGCGCCGCAAGTTGCGGCCCAGAGTGACCAGCTCGTACTTCGCATTTACGAAGTCGATGTAGCAATCGTCCAGACTGTAGAAGTCGCGCATGTCGGCATCGAAGGGCTTCGGCCATGGCGCGAACATGATACTTTGGCCGCCCTGGTCTGCGGGCATGTCCTGGTTGTAACCCATCCCTTGCCAAAGCTCCTCGGTGATGAATGGCAGGAAGGGATGAAACAGCCGCAACGTGTGCGACAGAACAAAGTCGATCACAGCCAGCGTGTTGGCTTTCTTGGCTTCGTTCGTGCCCTGCAAGAAAGCTTTGCTGGCTTCCAGGTACCAATCGCAAAACTCGCTCCAGAAAAAGCGGTAGAGCGTCTGCGCGGCTTCGTTGAACTTGTAGTTGGCCAGCGCGTCGGTGAGTTCGCGGATAGCGATGTGCAACTTCAGCAAAATCCATTTGTCGTCGCTGGTCAGTTTGCTCGAATCCATCTCGCCTTGAACTTCTCCGCCCTGCATCTGGCGGAAGCGGCAGGCGTTCCAAAGCTTGTTGCAGAAATTGCGACCCAGCTCCACGTCCTTCTCGTCGAAGAGCACGTCCTGACCGAGCGGCGCGCTGCGCATGGTGCCGAAGCGAAGGGCGTCGGCGCCGTACTTATGGATGAGTTCGAGTGCGTCGGGCGAATTGCCGAGTGTTTTCGACATTTTGCGGCCCTGCTTGTCACGGATGATGCCGGTGAAATAGACATTGCGAAACGGCATCTCGCCCATGAATTCGTAGCCCGCCATGATCATGCGCGCCACCCAGAAGAAAATGATGTCCGGCCCGGTGACCAGATCGGTGGTCGGATAAAACTTTTTCAATGTGGCCGTTTGCTCCGGCCAGCCCATGGTGGCGAAGGGCCAGAGCCAGGAACTGGCCCAGGTGTCGAGGACGTCTGGGTCTTGGGTGAAGCCGAGACTTTCCAATTTACTGACGAGATCGTCCCCTTCAGGGGAGACACACGCCTCAATCGCATGAATGTGATTTCGAGATGCGCTCTCGTTATCGCCAGTCAGAGCCCTGATTCCGCTTTTTGTAACGCCGTAACGAACAATACTGCCATCGGACTGACTCAGCACAACGAGAGCTTTTGATAACTGAGCTTGTGTGCAGTCCTTATCGTTTGCGCGCCACACCGGAATCCGATGCCCCCACCAAAGTTGCCGGCTGATGCACCAATCCTGAATGTTCGTCATCCAATGGTCGTAAACCTTCGCCCAGCGATCCGGATGGAACTTCATCGTTCCCGTCGCCACGCAATCCTTCGATGGTGTGACACTCGGGTACTTCAGAAACCACTGCTCGCTTAATCTTGGCTCAATTGGTACCTTCGCGCGCTGACTGAAGCCGACCTTATTCTCGTAGGGTTCCTCCTTCACAAGTGCCCCGAGACTCTTGAGAATCTCCGCCGCCTTGACGCGCGCTTCGAAACGATCCAGCCCGCTCAGATCCACGCCAGCCTGATCATTCATCGAAGCATTCGGGTTCATGATGTCGATTGGCATCATGCCTCCGAGTTCCTCGTTCTCGTCGGCCAGCCCCTTTGCGACGATTCGATTGTAGATATCGAAGTCCGCTTTGTCATGCGCAGGCGTCACTTTCAACACCCCGGTGCCAAACTCCGGGTCGATGAGTTCATCGGCGATGATCGGAATTAGCTTTTTCTCGCGCGGATACTCGGTCGGCAACGGACGCAGCACATGCTTGCCAATGAGCCTGGCGTATCGCTGGTCCTTGGGGTTCACTGCGACAGCCGTGTCACCTGGAATCGTTTCCGGTCGGGTGGTGGCAATCGTGAGAAAGGTTCCGGGCTCCTCCGCCACTTCGACTTTGAAATACCATAGAAACCCCTTCTGCGGCTCCATGTCCACTTCCTCATCCGACAAGGCCGTGAGTGTGGCCGGGCACCAGTTCACCATTCGCTTGCCTCGGTAGATCAAACCCTTCTTATAAAGCTCGACGAAGACCCTCTGCACGCAGCGCACGTAATCTTCGTCCATGGTGAAGCGCTCGCGGCTCCAGTCGCAGGAACTGCCGAGCTTCTTGAGCTGTTCGATGATGATGCCGCCATGCTTCTCTTTCCACGACCAGACACGTTTGAGGAATTCCTCGCGACCGAGATCGCGTTTGGTCTTGTGTTCATCCTTGCGAATCTGCCTTGCCACCATTCCCTCCGTGGCGATGCCAGCGTGATCGGTCCCAGGCAACCAGAGCACTTCCTTGCCATCCATGCGCGCCTTGCGGGCGAGGATGTCCTGGATGGTGTTGTTGAGCACGTGCCCCATGTGCAACACGCCGGTGACATTCGGCGGCGGGATGACGATGGAGTAGGCCGGTTTGGGCGAAGCGGGGTTGGCGACGAAAAATTTGTTGTCCAGCCAGAATTGATACCACTTCGACTCGACCGCTTGTGGTTCGTACGCTTTGGAGATTTCCATGGGGCAATGCGCGCAATTCGCGTCTCATTTCTTGGTCAGCGCGTACTCCATACTGTCAACCAGGGCCTGGAGACTGGCTTCGATGATGTTCTGGCTCACACCCACGGTTCCCCACTCGTGCTTTCCGTCACTGGATTCGATGAGCACGCGGGTTTTGGCAGCGGTTCCCGGGACGGTCCTGTTGACCAGAGCTTCCACCCCGAGATCCTTAGTCACTTGCTCTTGCGTATCTTGAAGTGCCAGCGGCCTGACCTCGCTATCCAATATACGCACCTTGTAATCCGTAAGCTTCACGTCCTTGAGTTGCGGATAAAACTTCCCCAACGCCGCTCGCAGCGCGGAGTCCAGCGCGTTGACCGGGCCATCGCCCTCGAAAACCCGGTGAGCGACCTGGTCGCCGACCCGGACCTTGATGGTCGCTTCGCAAATCGATTTGCCTTCATCACCGCGCCGCATCGGAACGTCGCGGCGCAACGAGACGTGATAGGCTTCCACCACAAAGGGAGGCTCCTCGCGTTTAAGCCGATGGCGAATCAACAAGGCCAGCGAACCTTCGGCGGCTTCAAACTCATAGCCCTGGTGCTCGAGTTCCTTTATGCGCGCCAGGATGCTCTTTAACTCCGGCGTTTCAGCGGTCAGCGCAAAGCCCAGCTCCTGCGCCTTCATCAGAATATTGCTGCGGCCTGCCAGATCGCTGATCAGAACACGGCGGTGATTTCCAATTGCTTCCGGGTCGACGTGCTCGTAACTGTGAACCACACGGTCAACGGCATGGGCGTGCATGCCGCCTTTGTGCGCAAAGGCCGTGGCGCCCACCCAGGGCTGCCGCGGATCAGGCCGGATGTTTGCAATCTCGTCCACGAAGTGAGAAAGCTCTTTGAGCTTCGGCAATGACTCCGCGGGCAGACACATCTTTTTCATTTTCAACTGCAGGTTTGGAATCACGCTGGTCAGATTGCAGTTTCCGGTGCGTTCGCCATAACCGTTGATCGTGCCTTGCACTTGGGTCGCTCCAGCCTCGATACCTGCAAGAGCGTTGGCGACGCCGAGACCGATATCGTTGTGCGTGTGGATGCCAACGCCTGCGCCAAGTTTGCTCTTTGCAAAAGCGGTGATGCGGCTGATCTCTTCGGGCAAACACCCGCCATTGGTGTCGCACAGAACAATACAATCCGCTCCAGCCCTTTCTGCGGCCTGCCAGGTTGCCAACGCATAGTCAGGCTGGTCCTTGTAACCGTCAAAAGAATGCTCGGCGTCGTAGAACACCGTCTTCCCGTGGTTTTTGAAGAAGCTGATACTGTCTGCAATCATCGCCAGGTTTTCATCCGGCGTGGCGCGCAACACTTCTCCGACATGCAGCAGCCATGTCTTGCCCACAATAGTGATGACCGGGGTTTCGGCCTCCAACAACATCTGCATCTGTTCGTCCCTGTCCACAGCGACACCTTTGCGGCGCGTCATGCTGAAAGCGGCCAGCCTGGAATTCTTGAACTTCCGCTTTTTGGCCTCGGCGAAGAACTCCATGTCCTTGGGATTCGAGCCTGGCCAGCCCCCTTCGATATAATGAATTCCGAACGCATCGAGCCGCTCGGCAATGCGGAGCTTGTCCGCAACCGAGAAATTGATGCCTTCACCCTGGCTCCCATCGCGCAGAGTGGTGTCGTATATCTCAACTTCCGGTTTCATAACATTCCCGACTCGGCGGGAAGGGGCTTTTTACGCCAAAGGAGGGCAAGTTGCAAATCCCAAAACGGCCAGCACCGCCAGCAACGAATACGGACTTTTGTCTCCGGCATACGACGGCGGCTTCAGGTAAAGCCTGCGACTTGCACCAACGCGGCGCAAACCAAGCCAGCGCTGAAACCAGAATCCCTGGTCGAGCTTCAGGGCAAACGCGATCAGGTCCGTCTCGCCCAACGCTCGCGTTACTTGGCGCGGCCATCCGCCGGATTGCGGTCCGGCGCTCTTTCGCTACACTGCACCCGTGATCCGCAACGTCATTTTCGATTGGTCGGGAACTTTGGTGGACGACCTGCCGGCCGTATGGCAGGCAACCAACTTCGTCTGCCGCCAGGCGGGGATTGGGGAAATGACTCTGGAGCGCTTTCGAGCTGAGTTCTGTCTGCCCTTTCAGAAGTTTTACGATCGCTATCTGCCCCATGTCCCGATGGCTCAACTGGAAATCTGGTTTCACAGCCACTTCAAACAAGTCCAGGATTCGGTAGTGGAACTGCCGCACGCGCGGGAGTTCCTTCAATTCTGTCGAGAACGGGGCCTGCGCACCTTCCTCTTAAGCGCCGTTCATCACGAGCATTTTGCGGCGCAGACGGCCACCAATGGCTTTCATCATTTTCTGGATCGACCTTATCTTGGCGTTTGGGACAAAAGAGCCCGCATCCACGAGATTCTGACCGAGAACAATTTGTCGCCCAAGGAAACCCTCTTCGTCGGCGACATGCAGCACGATATGGAAACGGCGCGCCATGGCGGCGTCTTCTCCTGCGCCGTATTGACCGGCTACCACAGCGCCGTCCAACTCCGCGCCAGCGAACCGGACTTGATGGTCGAACACCTGGGTGAACTGCGCCGGATTTTGGAGCGGAATGGTTTGAAAATGACGCTCCAGTCGACCGTCGAAGTGTCTCGCCCGAAAAACTCCCCGGTAGCAACTGTCGGCGCGCTGATTTTTAACGAACGCGAGCAGGTCCTGATGATTCGCACTCATAAATGGTCGAACCTGTGGGGAATTCCGGGCGGGAAGATCGAATTCGGCGAAAGCTCCATCGATGCCTTGCGCCGCGAAATCAGGGAAGAAACCAATCTGGACATCGCGGACATTCAATTTGTGCTCGTGCAGGACTGCATTCACTCGAAGGAGTTTTATCGCGACGCCCATTTTGTTCTGCTGAACTACACGTGCCGGGTTGCGGGCGAACCGCAGGTCCAGTTGAACGAAGAGGCGCTCGCGTTTCGGTGGGTTCCCATGACCGAAGCATTCACGATGGAATTGAACGAGCCGACACGCAAGCTGCTCGAAGCGGTTGGGAAAGTTCAAAGGTAACTGCAGGCCGCCGCCAAATCACGACTCCCGGTGACCTTCAGACAAGACCGTAGCGAAGGCACAGGCGGTTTCTGCGCCAAAAGACCAATCCCACAGAAAGCCCGGCGAGCAAAAGATTCTCCGCCAGTTTCCGGCAAATCAAAACTTCGCCCGCACCGCAGCCGCAATCGAATTTGATGGAACAGAATGGCTGTCCGCCCGCCTTATAAATATCCAGAGCGCGCAGCAGCACCAGTACAGTGAATGGCACGAGCATGGTCACTAACATGACCGCCGTCCCGCGCACGGCAATGCCAAGGACCAGCAGCAAGCCGCAAAACACTTCGAACCATGGCAGCGCCGAGGCAACGAGGTTCAACCCAAAGGGATGATGCAGGACGTCGTACTGGCGCACGAGCTTGAGGAACTCAACGGAATGCAACGCCTTGCTTAGTCCCATGTAAATAAAGAGCGCACCGAGCGAATAGCGCGCGAGCAAAGCCAGCAGGTCAGAAGCGCGCAGAGGTGCGGAAGCAACAGCGTCAGCGGTCATGGCCCGGATTTGAGCAACTGGCCGCTGCGGCGCGCTCCGGTCTCCACCGGTAGTCCGTTGGTCATCCATTCCGTGATTCCGGCTGCGTAAACGAACAGGTTCTCGCGCGGGATGCCGGCGTCACGCAGCATGATGGCGGCAAATTCGCTGTCGTCGCAGGTGCCTCCATTACAGTAAATCACGATCTTCTGCGCGTTCAGGCACACCGGCAGGATCGTTGGCAAAAACTGTTCCGGCCGGTAGTGATTGAACTGCCAGGCGCCGGGAATGTGGCCCGCCTGATAGTGCTGATCGTCTCGCGCGTCAAGAAACACAACGAGGCCCTGCTCGTGACGCGCGTCGCGGAACAATTCCACCACGTCATTGCTCTGGATCGATTGCAAGCCTTGCTGCTCAAGACGGCGAAGAGTGGCCTCCAGGACCTGATTAGGCAAAGCGCCGGCGGGTTTGCTGATAAGGTTTGTGGCTGACACAGCGGGCCTGTTTCCGCCCGGGAAATAGTTCCGACTCAGATGGAGTCCGCGCGGGGAAAGCGCATTACAAGCGAGGGCAAAAACTGCGCCTGCAAATGCCACCAGCAAGGCTTCCAATACCACCGTCCTGGCGTTTCGCATAAACAGGCCGCATCCCAGCGGTCACTTGCCACCGGGGGCAGGGACCACCACGGGTCCCACAACGGGCACCGGCGCCGGCTGGATAATGGGGACTTTGAGGACCGGATATTTGGGATGGGTCGTCTTGAGGGACAGCTCCATCGTCTGACCGGGTTTAGCTTGAAACCCCTGCGGAATGTTGAGCTGAACTTTGAAGCTCTTGCCTGGCTCCATTTCCTGAACTTGTGCCGTCGGACCTTCGACGCTAACAGAGGGATCGGAAACCTTGATAAGCGCCCGGCCATTATTGCGAATGGTCAGGGGATACTGGTATGTCCCCGCGGCAGCGGCGCCCACCGGCAACTGGATAGTCTGCGGCAGGACAACCACAGCCGGCTGAGGCATGGCAAACGTGTTCACGCTGAGCGGTTGCGAGCCCGCGATCGACGTGTTGATAGTAATGTTGCCCTGTGGAGGCGCGTTGCTGACCGGCCCAAGGTGCGTGATCAGGAGTTCCCACTCTTTGCCCGGGCGCACTTCCTTCACCTCGGCCTTAAATGCAGGAGTAGAGGGGCGCGGGGCTTCCAGCGTTATCGCCTCTTCCTGATTGTTGATGATGCGAACCACCTTCGTTTCGTTGGTTTCTTCGCCTTCCACCGACATGAAGTGGACATACTGCGGCTGGACCTCCACCGGACGCCAGATCGTGGCCTGAATTTGCAGGTAGTGCGTTGCCTGCGCGGGGTCGTTACAGGTCACGGTTACTCCTTTGGAAACCGTGCCATAGAAGTTAGCCGGGTTGAACTGGATGGGAATTTTCCCGGTCTTGCCCGGCTCGATCTGTCGATCCCATGCGCCCGCGGTCGTACAACCGCAGCCGGGCTGCACGGCCGTGATTTCCAACATGGCGTTGCCCGTGTTGGTAACGATGAACGCGTGTATGAGGGCGTTTGTCGCTTGCACTTTGCCGAAATTGAAAACGGTTTCCGAAAACTGAATTCTCGGTGCATTCGTTTTCGCTGTCGATGTCGCGGGGGCAGGCCCTTCCTGAGCTGACAAGATCCACGGAGCCGCCATCGCAACTGCGTACGTGAACCCTGCAAGTTTAAAAATCTGTTTCATAGCAGGGGCAATCTTAGCATAGGCCGGAGCCGAATGCACCAAGAACTTTACGCTTGTACCAGGCCGGCAGCCTGGCTGACGTCAGCTTGCTCAGGCATCTGAAAACTGGCCTGAAACCGAGGTGTTAGCAGAACGACGCCAAGTTCAGCCACAAGAGAGAATTTGTGGCTGAACCCATTGGCGGTTCCCAGTTTCCTTGGCGCTTCCGCTAAAATCCGAACAGAAGCAGCCACGGGTGATTGCCCGTGGCTGCCGGGTGGTCAACCCTATCCTCCGTTGGCGTCATTTGACCTGGCTGGATTTTACAAAGATCGCTTCCATAAAATTGGAACCCCGTGGCTGCGCCTTTCTTAGGTGGTCTCATTTGTTACCCTGCCTATACGCATAAGCGCACCCGGTTCTTTCAGAAAATTTCATAAAATATTTTGGTGTGTCTTTGCCGCCGTTAACCGCGCCTCCATTCGAACGGCAGCCGCCGGGACCACTTGCTGTATGCTGCGACCGAAGCCGGCTGTGCGGCTTGGAATTTGTGTTGAAAGAAAAGGCCGGTCGCGTAGGGTGTAGGTCTGAAAAGATGAGAGTCGCGCCTAAAAGTTCGGAGGATCTGCTCCCCACCCGGCGGAGTCTTCTCAGCCGACTCAAGGACTGGGAGGATGCCGATAGCTGGCAGGAGTTTTTTAATCGGTATTGGAAATTAATCTATGGCGTTGCCATCAAATCCGGCTTGACCGATGTGGAAGCCCAGGAAGTCGTGCAAGAAACGATCATCGCCGTTTCCAAGAAGATGCCGGCCTTCAAATACGACCCATCCATCGGCTCCTTCAAAGGCTGGCTCCTGCATATGACCCGCTGGCGCATCACCGACCAGCTTCGCAAGCGCCAACGCGAGTCCGGGCCAATTACGCGGCCGAGCGAGCAAGTGGGACGCACGGCGACGATCGAGCGCATTCCCGACCCCGCCGGGTCATGCCTGGACAGCGTCTGGGATCAAGAGTGGCAAAACAATCTTTTGGAGATGGCCGTCGAGAAGGTCAAACGCCAGGTCAAGCCCAAGCAATACCAGATCTTCGATCTTTATGTGGTTAAGAAATGGCCCATCCAAAAAATCGCCGGAACGCTGGGCGTTAACATGGGCCAAATCTATCTGGCCAAACACCGGATTTCCGCTCTCATCAAAAAGGAAGTCAAAAGTCTGGAAGCGAAATTGATTTAAGCAAGACGGGCCTTGCGGCCGATGGCCGCGGCGCCTGCTCTTAGCTGTCCCAGAGATTCGTCGCGAGCCGTTGTGCTCATGGATTATCCAGCACGGCGCCGAAGCGCAGACCGCGCGTGCTCACGTAAACATTGGCGAAGCTGAAATACTGCATCACCGCTTCGTAGATCGCCACGCCCATGAGGATAACGTCTGCGCGGCTGGAAGGCAGGCCGACAATCTTTTTGCGCTCGGCCAGCGACAAACTCCAGAGATGAACCATCACTTCCAGAATTCTCTGGCGGCTGAGGCGTGTGCCTTCGATTCGCTCGCGGTCAAAATTCTCCATTTGTTTTTCCATCCGTGCCAAAATAGTAGTGGTGCCGCCTGTGCCGACCAACTGCGCGTCGGCCGCTGGCACAACGTTCAAAGCCGATTCCAACCCGGAGGTGATTTCGCGAGCAAAGAAATCTTTGAGCCAGGCGCGACATTTCGCCAGATCATTGATGCTGGGAGGATCGCGCGGCTGAAGCTTCTCGAGCAAGCGCACGCTGCCCAGGGCGAAACTTTGGCGAAAGGAATGATGCTCGCCCTGGCCCAAAATGAATTCCGTGCTGCCACCGCCTACGTCAAGAATGAGCAACCTGATTCCCTTCAATGCCGGGTCGGTGCAAACGCCACGAAAGACCCATTCCGCCTCCTGCTGCCCGGAAATGATTTCGACTTTCAAGCCGCAAGCGCCGCTGATCGCCTGCGCGAGATCCGGCTGGTTGCTGGCATCACGCGCGGCGCTGGTGGCAATCACCCGTATCGAAGAGACTTGCTTTTCCCGGGCCAGTTTCGCGAAAGCGGCGACCGCCTGGGCGGTCTGCGCAATGGCTTCAGCTTGCAAGCGGTGGGTTTCGTAAAAACCGCGCCCCAGCCGCGTCTGATCGCTCTCCTCCACCAGCGGCTGGACGCCACGGTCGGTCACGTCCGCCACCAATAACTTGACGGAATTGGTGCCAACGTCGATGACGGCTCGGCACAGCGGTGGCATGCGCCGTCCACTAAAACATCAAAGCCAGGTGCCCCCAAGACAAAAAGGCTCCAACCAAAGGACACGCACTGCCGCGGCATGACAGAATGGCGCCGTCACCGGATTGTAACGTTGCCCAATCTGTTTGCCCTGGCTATGATTTAAGTCTATTTTGCGCGCGCCATTAGCATGAACCCATTCGGCCCAACTCAATTCATCAACCGTGAGTTGAGCTGGCTCGAATTCAACCGGCGCGTGCTCGAGGAGGCCATGGACGCGAAAAACCCGTTGCTGGAACGGGTGAAGTTTTTCTGCATCTTCAGCTCCAACCTGGACGAATTCTTCGAAGTGCGCGTGGCGGGTCTCAAGCAACAAATCGAAAGCGGCGTGGTGGAACGCAGCATCGATGGATTGACCGCCACCGAGACGTTCCGGGCGGTGACGCAACAGATCCGGCAAATGATCGAGCAGCAATATGCCTGCTGGCGCGAGCATCTGGTGCCGGCCCTGTCCAAAAATAACATCCGTTTCCTGAACATGCTGGAATTGAGCAGCACGGACCTTGATTGGCTGGAACAGTATTACCGCGCCGAGGTGCGACCGGTCCTCACGCCGCTGGCCATCGACCCCGCTCACCCATTTCCACAATTGCTCAACAAGTCCCTGAACATGATCGTGCAGGTGGACATGCCGCAGGCGGGGGAAATGTTGCGCCATTTGGCTGTGGTGCAGGTTCCCCGCGTTTTGCCCCGACTGGTAAAGCTGCCGCGCCACGGTCCCCATCAGGATTATGTTTATTTGGGTTTTCTTATTGGCTATTACCTGGCGGATTTGTTTCCGGGCACGCGCATTCGCGGTTACTGGCATTTTCGCGTCACGCGCAACAGCGAACTCTACATCGACGAGGAAGAAATGGCCAACCTCCTCAAGGCCGTTGAAAACGAATTGCACAATCGCCGCAAGGGTGACGCCGTGCGCCTGGAAGTGGACCAGGATTGCCCGCCCGACATACGGCACGCCTTGCTCGGCACGCTACGACTGGCCGAGGAAGATTTGTATGTCATCGACGGACCGCTGAATCCCACGCGCTTGATGGCCATTAACGAGGGCGACCACTCGCCGGAATTGCGCGACCCTCCATTTGTCGCTCCTGTGGCGGCAGCCTTGCGCGATGCGGTGGATTTGTTCTCCGTGATTCGGCAGCGCGATATTCTGTTGCATCATCCCTACGAGAATTTCTCCAGCGTCGTCGATTTTCTGGAACAGGCCGCGGAAGATCCCAGGGTGCTGGCCATCAAGGAGACATTGTATCGCACGGGCGGCGACCCGCGCATCATCGGCGCGCTGATGAACGCAGTCAAAAACGGGAAGCAGGTCACGGCCGTGGTGGAGTTGCGGGCGCGCTTTGACGAGGCGAACAATATCAGTTGGGCGCGACAGTTGGAGGAAGCCGGCGTGCACGTGGTCTATGGTTTGGTCGGGTATAAGATTCATGCCAAGATGTGCCTGGTCGTTCGCCGGGATGAAGACCGCATCCGCCGCTACGTTCACCTTAGCACCGGGAATTACAACCCGACCACCGCGCGCATTTATACAGACGTCGGGCTGTTCACCTGCCGCAGCGAATTTGGCGAAGATGCGACCAATCTTTTCAATTTGCTCACCGGCATCTGCCAGTTTCCGGGGATGCGAAAACTACTGGTGGCGCCCTTTGAACTGCACGGTCGCATCCTCAAGCTCATCCAGCGCGAAACAGAGAATGCCCGCAAGCGTCTGCCGGCGCGCATCATCGCCAAAATGAATTCACTGGTGGACCCTCAGGTCATCGAAGCTCTTTACCAGGCCTCGCAAGCCGGCGTGAAGATCGACTTGATCGTGCGCGGCATCTGCTGTTTGCGCCCGGGGATCAAAGGCATCAGCGCCAACATCACCGTGCGCAGTATCGTGGACCGTTTCCTGGAGCACAGCCGTATCTTTTACTTCGAGAATGCCTGTCAGCCGGAAATCATCGTCAGCAGCGCCGACTGGATGCCCCGCAATTTTTTCCGCCGTATCGAAATCGGCTTCCCCATCGAGGACGGCAACCTGCGCGAGCGGTTGATTAGCGAATTGCTGGCCGTCTCCTTGGCCGATAACAGCAAGGCGCGCTATTTACAACCCGACGGCTCCTATCGACGGGACGCGCCGGCCAGGGGGGAAAAACAGCGACGCAGTCAGTCTGAGTTCATCGCTCTGGCCGGCAATGCAGACAAACCCAGGCCAGCAGCTTCTCGCCGCAAATCAAAATATCCGCCTGTCAAACTGGCGCCGAGGCCGTTCGGGAAAGCGAAATGAGCGTCTTGGCTGGTTCCTGAGCGCTGCTGAAGTCGGTTTGCAGGAGGCTCTCCTTACTTGGTCTGTCTCCGCGCCAGGACCGCGCCGCCGACAATGCCCGCGTCATCCCCTAGTTTAGAGGCCACAATTTCAATGCCCTTCGCCGTGCCTGTCAGCGCGTAGTCCATCGCCGTTTCAATCACGATCGCCAGCATCTCGTTCTCCAGCGCTTCAATGACTCCTCCGCCAAGGACAACGATTTCCGGATTGAAAATGTTAATGAGGTTGGCCACGGCAATGCCGGTGTACTCCGCCGCTTCCTCCACGACGCGATCAACAAATTTATCCCCACGCCGAATCGCCTTGCGGAGGTCCCCGCTGCGCAGGTCTTTTAAGTCCGGTCCCAGCATGTCGGTGAGGATGGTTTTTTGTCCTTCTTTGACCGCGTTCTGTATGGTGCGAAAAATGGCCGTTCGACTGGCCAGCGCTTCAAAACATCCGTTGTTGCCGCAACTGCACTTCGGACCGTTGACCTCCAGGACCATGTGGCCCAATTCACCCGCCGTGCGGTTGAAGCCCGAATACAGCTCGCCATTCAAGATCAATCCTCCCCCGATGCCGGTCCCGATAAAAATCCCTGCCATGTTACGGGGCTTGCTCTTCAACTCCATTTCGTAAACACCCATCGTGCAGATATTGCAGTCGTTCTCCACGAAGACGGATTTATCCAACTGCTTCTCCAACTCCTTTTTGAGAGGAACATTTTCCCAACCGAGATTGGGCGCGAAGAGGACTCGACCCGTCTCGGGATCGACCGCTCCCGGCGCTCCGATGCCCACGCCCCGCACCTGTTTTGGGTTCAGATCGCATTCGTCGATCACGTCCGACACGCAACGCGCAATGCGTTCAATGACCGCGTCGGGGCCGCGCTGCGCCTTGGTGCTGACTCGCGCTGTGCCGACACACTCCATCGAGCCATTGAAGGCCCCTGAATAAATCTTGGTTCCACCGACATCGACTCCAATGACGTACTCGGCCTTGTCTTCAGCCATAAGTCTAGGCGTGTTGCCTGCCGGCCAGCACCACGGCGATTCTTTTCTTGAACTCGGCACTGACATCGTCCACCGAGCCATTGCCATCGATGATGGTGAAGCCGTAACTGGCTTGCAGCCGTTGGAAGACCTTTCCAATGGCGCGCTGGTACTGGAGAAACGAGTCGAACATATCGCGCGAGAATCCCAGGTCCATTCCGCTCTCCCAATAATCCAAGGTGGCATTCTTGGCAAAATTGCGCTGCACCAGCTCTTCCGGCGAGACCGTCAGGTAAAAAACCGCGTCCGGCTCCAGGGCAATGCCGTAAACATTTTTCAACCACGCTTCGTCCATGCCCCGCACCATATCGCGCGCCATCAGGGTATAAATGTAACGATCGGCCAGAACAATGAACCCCGCCTTTAATGCGGGCAGAATGATGTTTTCCAACTGGTCGGCAAAGTCCGTGGCGTAAAAAAGACTGAGCGTGGTTCGGCTGAGAATGTTGCCCTGCTTGGCCTGCTCCAGCTCTTCACTCACCAGGGTGGAGCGTTTAAGCCCCACTTGCACGGTGGCATGACCGTTGCCTTCAAGCCATTCCACCAGTCGGGCAATTTGAGTGGAACGGCCCGAACCATCCGCTCCCTCCACCACGATCAACTTGCCCGCCACTTTCTCCCCATCGACACCGGGAATGCCATGCCCATAGAAACGATGGTGGCTGGGGCGCGGGACGACGATGCGATCCTCGACCTGACGTTTTATTCGTAGGGCCCTTCCTCGTTCCATAATTTGTTCCTCACCACCGGCGCGCGCTTGGCGTAATAGCTTTCCTTGTGTTTGAAATCTTTGAGGTTGATCCGCTGACTGATAAGCTCCCGCACCACCAACTGCTGCGCCTCGATCAGTTGGTTGGCGTCGATCACCAGAAAATTGAACTCCGTGCTCATGGCCAGGTATTGCTCGAGAATGCGTCCCTGAAAAATGCGGAAGCTTTCGTAAGGATCGCTGGAAAGGCGCAAGTCCATCCCGGCTTCAAAATACTTCAATTGCGGCCGGCCATCCAAAATGCGCTGCAAGGAAACTTCCAGCTCGGCTTTAAAGAAAAAGGTCAGGTCCGGCAAGGCGGCAAAATCGTAAATGCCGCGCACCCATTCCGGTGGACAACCGCGCACGACATCACGCGCATAGGCCGTGAAAATATACCGATCGCACAAAACGATGTAACCAGCCCGCAACAAGGGCACCAGATGGCGCTCGTACCTGTCCGCAAAATCGGTGGCGTGAATCAGACTGAAGGTGGTAGGCGAAAGCAGTTCGCGCTTTTTGCCTTTGCTGGTGGCGGCTTTGACCAACTCGGAGGAATTCCATTCGCTGAAATAGACCCGCAGACCCTGCAATTCGAGCCAGCGCTTCAGCAGATAAACCTGGGTGGACTTGCCCGAGCCATCCAGTCCCTCGACTGCGATCAGACGGCCCGGAAATTTCAGTTCCGCAAATGTCTTCGCCATGTTCCGCAAACCAACCTACGAACTCGCGGACGGAAAACAATGTTTTTATCCGAGCCGTGTCAGGGGCGGCACCCCAGGCGCAACGCTGCTTTGCTCGCCAGAGCGCTATCGCCTGGGCCTTGTGATGGCGGCGCGTGGTGACCCGAACAAGGCATCGAGCGCGGCAGCGTTTTTAGGGTGCGCCTTCGTTAGTTCTCATTGTCCTTTCTGCCGGGGTGCGTTATGAAGGCGCCAGTAAATTGGGAAACCACTATGAAGCATGTAAGAAAATTGACGATGATTTTGGGTCTCGGTCTTGCCAGCCAGGTGACCGCTGGCGAATGGGTCGTTTACGAGGGCAAGGAAGGTCCTGGCCAAGGCAAACAAATTGTCTTCGTCACCGGCGACGAGGAGTATCGCTCCGAGGAAGGCATGCCGATGCTGGCCAAAATCCTGGCGGTGCGACATGGCTTCAAATGCATCGTCCTTTTCGCGATCAATCCGGCTGACGGCACCATCGATCCAAACAATCAGACGAACATCGCCGGCTTGAAGGCCCTTGAAGGGGCCGACATGATGGTGCTTTTCACACGGTTCCGCGAGCCGCCGGATGACCAGATGAAATACATCGTGGACTTCGTGAACTCCGGCAAACCCATTCTCGGTATTCGCACCGCCACGCATGCCTTCCAAATCAACCGCAACAAGCAAAGCCTTTTCGCCCGGTATGATTGGCGCAGCAAAGAGTGGCCCGGTGGTTTCGGACAACAGGTCCTGGGCGACACCTGGGTGAGCCATCACGGCAACCACGGAAAGGAAAGCACGCGGGGCATCCTCAACGAAGCGGCGAAGGAACATCCGATCTTGAAAGGCGTCCAGGACATCTGGGGTCCCACGGATGTTTATGGCATCGTTCATCTCCCCAGCGATGCGAAAGTGCTCCTCCATGGCCAGGTGCTCGAAGGCATGAGCCCCACAGACAAGCCCGTAGCCGGAAAAAAGAATGACCCGATGATGCCGCTGGTGTGGATTCGCGACTACACGGGCGCGAAGGGCAAGACTTCGCGCGTGATCGGCAGCACGATTGGCGCGGCAACGGATCTTGAAAGCGAAGGTTTGCGTCGCCTCCTTGTCCATGCATGCTATTGGGGCGTCGGCTTGGAGGACAGGATAGCCCCCCGCAGCAACGTCGATTACGTCGGCGAATACAACCCCACCCCTTTTGGCTCTGGCAAATTCAAGAAAGGCGTCAAGCCTTCTGACCACGCGTTGAAGTAACGCCTTGCCCTCGCGGGAGCCCGCGACAGGAGGCTCGGATTGTGGTCTTTGATGAATCCCAATTGGATTCCGCCGCGAAGTCCAGGGTTGCGAGGAACGACTTGCCATGGGTGTCAGACTGAAAAACTTCATTGGCCTGTAAGCTTTTTGAGGCCATATTCGACCCAGCAATAATGAAGATCGCCATTTTACTCTCGATGGGCCTTCTGCTCAATGCAGCCGCGCCTGGATTTGCTCAAAAGACCAAAGCTATGGAAAACACAACCAACCGAACGGATCTGGCCACCTTTGGCGGTGGCTGCTTTTGGTGTATCGAAGCGGTTTTTGAACAACTGGACGGCGTAAAGTCTGTGACCAGCGGCTATGCCGGCGGCAAAAAGGACAATCCGACCTACAAGGAGGTTTGTTCCGACACGACTGGCCATGCCGAAGTGGTGCAACTCGAGTACGACCCGAAGAAAGTTTCCTACGAAGAATTGCTGGAGTTATTCTGGCAAGCGCACGACCCAACCACCAAGGACCGCCAGGGCGCCGATGTCGGCTCGCAATACCGCTCGGTCATTTTCTATCACAACGAACCCCAGAAGGCTGCAGCCGAGAAATCGAAAAAAGAGGCTGCCGCGCAATTTCGTGAGCCGATCGTGACGGAGATTGCGCCACTGACCAGGTTCTATAAAGCGGAGGCGTACCATCAGGATTATTTTCGGAACAACCCGCGAGCGCCTTACTGCGCCGTGGTTATTCGCCCCAAGCTGGAGAAGCTCAAACCGAAGATTGGCCAGAGTAAATGACGGCGGGCCGAGTACCTGCATGGCTTTGAAGGCGGTGCTCGAATCGGCCGCAAATCAGCTTTTTGAAACGCCCGCTCTCCATCAACGCCTCAATAAACGACCAGGGAACGAACCGGAAGTCCCTTCAGCTTGTCGCGCCCTTTCAGAAAGTTCAGTTCGATCAAGAAACTAATCTCCAGAATGTGCGCGCCGACCTTTTGCACGAGTTGGGCGGCGGCGGCGGCCGTGCCTCCCGTCGCCAGCAAGTCATCGATCAACAGCACCCGGCTGCTGGCCTTGAAAGCATCGGTATGGATGGCGATGGTGTTGGTGCCGTATTCCAGATCGTAGTCCTGTTCGAAAGTGGAGTAAGGAAGCTTGCCCTTCTTTCGGACCGGGATGAAGCCGGCCTTTAACTTCAAAGCCGCCGCAGAGGCGAAGATAAACCCGCGCGCATCGATCCCAACCACAAAATCCACCTCGCCAGTTTTAAAGTGCCCGATCAAAAGGTCGATGCTGGCAGCAAAGAGTCGGGCATCGGCCAACACGGGGGTGATGTCTTTGAACTGGATGCCCGGTCTGGGGAAATCGGGGATGTTGCGAATGGCCCGTTGCAGATCGAATGCGCTGACTTTGACAGGATCCATAGAAAAACTCGACTACTTCTTAACCGCTTCGAGTTTTTCTATCATTTTGCGCAACTTGTTCAACGCAATATTTTGAATCTGTCGGACGCGCTCGCGGGTGACCCCAAATTTCTGGCCCACCTCTTCGAGCGTCTTTTCGCTCCCGCCGTCCAGGCCAAAGCGGTAGCGCAGAATGGTCGCTTCACGCTGATCGAGCGTCTTGACCATTTCCTGCAACATCCGGGTGACGGTTTTGTCTTCCAGTTGTTCGTAAGGGGTGTCGGCGTTTTCGTCCTGCACGACTTCAGCGAAATTATTGGAATCATCATCGCCGATGGGCGCGTCGAGCGAGGCGGGACGGATGGCCGCGGTGCGCATCTGGGCGACGCGCGAAGGGGAGATGCCCAACTCCTCGCCCAGTTCCTCGTCGGTCGGTTCGCGGCCAAAGACCTCCTGCAGCTTCATGGCCACCCGTCGCATCTTGGAAATCTTGTCCACGAGATGGACGGGAAGCCGGATCGTCTTGGACTGATTGGCCAGCGCGCGTTTGATGGATTGTTTGATCCACCACGAGCCGTAGGTGGAAAGCTTCCCGCCCTTGGCAGGATCGAAACGCTCGACCGCTTTCATCAACCCAATATTGCCTTCACTGATCAAATCCAGCAGCGGCAGCCCGAAGCCTTCATAGTCGTGGGCGATCTTGACCACCAGACGGAGGTTGGCCTTGATCATTTGCTCGCGGGCCTTCTTGTCGCCCTTCTTGATCTTTGCGGCCAAATCGATCTCCTCCTGGGGTGTGAGCAGTTTCACCTGGCCGATCTCCCGCAGGTATAGCTTGATCGCTGTATCGCCGTCGTAGGTGGACCGCTCGCGTTCGGGTGCAGGCGGAGTAATCGGGGCGGCCACTTGTTCGACTGCCCCGGCAGGCGTCACTCGCGTCTGCAACGACGGGCTTTTCTTGTAAGAGTTGACCGCCTGCGGCTTGCGCGATCCGCTGCCGCGGGAACTGCGTTGTGGCCTGGAGTTCTTAAGTTTCTTTCGGACAGCCATATGCCAAGGGGAGATAATTAGTGGCTCGCTCGCTTTCTTCGCAAGCAAATTAACAACTGTACGTCGAAGAGATATGAAGCTTTAACTGATTTGCCGTTTTCTACCCTTGCCTCGACTGCTTTCGGGCCTCTTAAAGCCGCCTAAGCTGCATCTATGCAGTAAAGGAACGCGGACGTCTCGTCCGCCCGAATAAAACCGGGCCGTTTGCGCCAAATGTCTGCGCCCAAGCCAACTCACTGTTTGGTGAAACGTTTCGCTTGAGCCAATCATTGCTGGACATGGTATCAACCTGGTCATTTGTAGGTTCGGGCGAACGAGACGTCCGCGCTCCTATGCATCGTTATGGCTAAGGAAACCATCCCGAATGGCTTTATTGGCACAAACCAACGTGATGCGAAGTGGGGTAGTTCCCTATCTTTTGAGCACACGATTACCACCGCGTGTGCCCGATGCTGCGAATTCCCAGTGGCGTATGGAGCGGCGTCTGCGCCGCTCAGCCAGGAGACAGGCTCGGTTTTACGGGTCAATCCTCCGGTAACTACGGCTGCGGCAGGCAGAGGGCCCTTTGGACCAGAGGCGATTGGCTAAAAGAAAGAATGGAAAATTTGCATTGCATATTGGGCGATTGAAATTTCAAATCGGGATGGCCGACACTGTGTGCGCCTAAGCAATGATGACCACGACGCTCGAAGTCCTTTTAAGTCCGGCGGAGTTGTCGCAAATCCGGAAATGCGATTTGAGCCAGACGGTCTGCGTGGTGTTCGACATTCTCCGGGCCACCACCAGCATGGTCACCGCCCTGGCCAATGGAGCTCAGTCCATCATTCCCGTGGGAGAGATCGCCGAAGCCCTGGCCTTTCGCGCCCAAAGACCGGACGTGTTGCTGGCCGGGGAGCGGGACGGACTCCGCATTCGCGCTGCCCTCAGCGGAGGCACCGATTTCGATTTGGGCAATTCCCCACGCGAATACACCGCCGACAAAGTGCAGGGAAAGACCATCGTCATGACCACGACCAACGGCACGCGCGCCTTGCGGGCGTGCGCGGGCGCAAAAGCCGTCCTGGTCGGTTCCTTCCTGAATTTGCGCGCCACCTATACGTGGTTGATGGACCAACGTCCCTCCCATCTGATTTTGGTGTGCAGCGGCACCTTTGAGGAGGCGGCCTTGGAAGATACGCTCGCCGTCGGAGCCGTGTGTGAACGCATCTGGCCTCGATACGCCGGCGGCCACATTTCTGATTCCGCTGAAATCGCCCGGCGCATCTATCCGCTGATGCAATACGACCTGCTCGGCGCCATGAAACACTCCCGCAACGGACGCCGCCTGCTGGCCAATCCCGACCTCCGTAGTGATGTCTGGTATTCGGTGCAACGGGAAACGATCCCGTTCGTGGCCGAATTACTCGCGGACGGCTCCGTTCGGAAGCGTGGTTGAGTGCCTTGTGGATGAATCGCAGCCACCGCTCCTGGAACCATTGCCGCCGGCGCCGCGCGCGACTCCCCTCGGCTGGGCGGTTCATTTGGCGTTGTTGACTTCCTATCCGCTGGTGCTCGGTGTGGTCAGCTTTTTCGCAACTCCCAACACAGACCAGCCAGTTATTCCCACCGAACTGCTGTCGTTCCTTGGGATGATGTCCTTTGAACTCCTTGCTTTTGGTTTCATCTTTGGACTCGCATGGCTGGCATCACGGGCCTCCGCGGAGGCCCTCTTTCTAACCTGGAACGGTGGCTGGCGACCCGTGTGGCGGGGCTTTCTTTATGCCATCGGCCTTCGGCTGTTGATTGCCCTCGTTTTCCTCTTTGTCGGCTTCGTCGCCACAGCGCTTTTGGGTTCGAGTGACGATTTGATGAAAAAGCTCCAGCCCGAAACGGAACAATTGGTAAACGCGCAGGCTTTGGCGAAAGATCCGGTCTATCTTTGGTTGAACCTCACGTTCGTGAGCTTCGTCGTGGCCGGCTTGCGGGAGGAACTTTGGCGCGCCGGGATGCTGGCAGGTCTATTCGCGTTGTTCCCGCGCCGATTCGGCGGAACGGCGGGCAAAGTGGTGGCGGTCAGCCTCGTCGCGCTGGCGTTTGGCCTGGGACATTTGGTTCAAGGATGGGGCGGCGTGACGATGACAACGATACTCGGAGTTGGCCTGGGAAGCATAATAATTCTCCATCGATCGATTTGGGAAGCGGTGCTGGCCCACGGGTTCTTCGACGCAACCACCTTCACGTTGCTTTATATCCTGGCGCGCTTTCGTCCGGACTTATTACCCGGCACTTCCTGATCTTAGTCTCAGCATGTCTGACCGAAAAAGCGACGTAGCGCCGGCTTTCCAGCCGGCCAGTGGCGAGGCTTTCGAGCCTCACAGGAGCCTGGAAAGGCTCCCAACTTGCCGACAAGAATGTCGGCGTTACTTCCACCGCGCATGGGCGCTGCTCCATTCCCAATCTTCCCAACGCTCGCACAGGCCTGCCTTGATCGGATTATCATGGATATACTTCGTCAAACGCGCTTTCTCGGCGTCATCGCGAATCACATGATCGTAATATTCCCGGTCCCAAAAACTTTGGCCCGTGCAATTCAGTATTTTGTTTGCTTCCCGCGAGGTATATCCCTTCCAGCTTTGCAGAATTTTATTCAGCGTATGCTCGCCTTCGGGCCGGACGATGACGTGCACATGATTCGGCATGACCACCCACGCCGTCAGTTCATAACGTGACGCCGACTTTTCAGTCGGCAAGTTGAGAGCCTTTCCAGGCTCCTGCGAGGCTGGAAAGCCTCGCCACTTGCCGGCTGGAAAGCCGGCGCTACGCTTTTCAGTCGGCAAGTCCGGACTCTTCGCATCGAAAAACCGCAGCGCATTACAAACCAGCTCCGCCAACCGCGCATCCTTGAGCCAACATTGGCCGTAACCGGCATCGAGATACGCTTCCACCTTCGCTGAGTACAATTCGAACAAACGCTGTTGTTCATCCCAGGAAAGCTGATATCCATCTCGTTCCGCTTGCGCGCGCAATGCGTCGCGCTCTGTTTGATACTGTCGCAACACCTCCTGAGGCAACGTGCCTTCGAGCCGGAAAGTGACAAAATACGGGCGTCCTTCCACGCGCACATGAGGAAGAAAACCGCGCGAATAACGGCCGGTGCGCAGATGAGCAGGCTTGGAGACTTCCATAACGGAGCAGTAACAAGCGAACAAACCGGAAAGCGAGCGAAAAACCTACGTAGCGCCGGCTTTCCAGCCGGCCAGTGGCGAGGCTTTCGAGCCTCGCAGGAGCCTGGAAAGGCTCCCAACTTGCCGACAGGAATGTCGGCGCTACAGCAGATGTATTGGCCAAACGCCCGAATAGGTGACCACTTTTAGGATTCGAGGCATGCAGGGGTCTCCATCACTCTCGGTGAAGGATCGGCCTTTGCCCCCGGCAGTCGGAGCGATGAAGTTGCGTGTCTGGTGGAGCCAAATATAGAAGTACCCTGAGCTGAAACAGGGACGACGGGGTAGCGGCGATTTAATTTCCATATCCTTGGGGAACTGTTCGTCGCTCCCGACCGGGGCAGAATCCCGTTGATGAGCATTCCCAAGCCCGTATTCGATTCAAGATTGCTTCCATAAGGCGTCATGTACAGGGTGGGCTTGTGAGGAAGCCTCTGATCTTCGGTCTCTGTGACGCCGTGGACAATGAAACCAATGGCTGGTTGTATATGTTTAGCGTCGCTTGTAGCGCGGGCCTCCTCGCCTGCGAGTTTTTGGGGCGTCCCCGCCCCATGTCCGATGAATGTTCGCGCCGCGAGACGCGGCTCGAACCCGCAGGCGAGGACGCCCGCGCTACTAAACACATACCGCAAGGTGCGTTTGGGGGCGGATCATGAAAAAATCATCCAGGAAAATTCGAAATCCCGTCCTCAGAATAGTCGAGCGGATGGTGGCAGCTCTGGGGAAGGGCGATGATAAACGGCTCGCCCGGTATTACGACCAACTGCATGACCATTGTGAAAATCTGGACCACGATTCTCCTTTAGCCTGGGAAGCGCTGGCGACGTGGACGATGGAGCCACGAGCGAGTTTGCGCTATTTCAAAATCGCCCTTAAGCAGTTTCGAAAGCTCAACGATCCGAATGATCCGTCTTTGCCGGATGTCTTGTTCCACGTGGGCCGGCTCGCGCTTGAAACCGGCGATTTGAAATCCGCTCAGAAGCATTTGGCAGAAGCGCAACAGGAAGCCCTGCGGCAGCATAAGGTGTATGCCGGAGGGCGTCACGCGGAAGACATGCTCAAACTGGAACGGCGCATCGCGGACTTGCTGCTACGGATTCATTTATCCAACCGCTGACAGACCACACGGCCAGTGAGGACAGGGAAACCATCTTCATCAGCGGCTCGGCCCATTGCAAAGGCGAAGTCCCACTTGGCAGGGACCGTAGCAGCGAGCGCGACTCCACCGTCGCCAGATGATTTTCCGCGAGTTCGGGTTCGTGAGACAGTGATGGTGGAGTTCGAGAGCGAGGACCGGAAGAACCATGTCTTCGTGTTATTGGATCGCTCCAGCGGAGATTTCGTGGCGGGCGGATCGAGCGCTTGCAAGCCGAGTTGAAACGGTACGTGCGCAGACCCAACCACTGTCGAATTGTAGGCAGTAACGCCGGCTTTCAGCCGGCAAGTCCCAAGGCTTTCAGCCTTCCGAAGACCGCGAGCCTGGAAAGGCTCCTTACCTGCCGACAGGAATGTCGGCGTTACTGCGCTCCTTGCCTTGCCGGGCCAAATCAAGGTGGGTTGCAGTATCCCACAGTGGCTGAGTGTAATTCAACTTGGGTCGGACGACGCAGTTGCTTCAAAGCAACAGGTGGGGTGAACGGAGCTATTAGTACATTCACTGAAATAAGATGGGTTAGACCGCCGTTGGCCAACCCCATCCCTTAAAGTCGGCTCGTTTAGTAAGTGCTTGCGACGGGTCAAGCGACGCGGAATAATCGGCTTGGACACCTTGGAGTGAGCGCGAGGAATCAATGCACTATTACGCCCATACCGCAGAAGATGCTGAGGGCGTCGTTTTGTCGGAGCCGTGTAGAACATGGCATTCCTCTGATGGAAGGAACAATCGCATCAATAAATAAATACATGAAGTTGCCATGAAATTCTACGCGCACACGAATCAATCTTTAGCGGCGCACTTGAAAGGCGTGGCGGATTACGCAAGCCGCTTCGCTTCATTCTTCGATGCTGCTGAACATGGCCGCCTCGCGGGACTGCTTCACGACTTGGGCAAGGCTGAGGAGGAATTCCAAAAGCGAATCCGCAAAGCTGCAGGACTCGCAAAGGAAGACGGCGAAAAGCAGCCGCACGCCCATCACGGCGCGGCCTTACTCCTTAAAGCGGACGAGACGCGTGGCGGCCCGGTGTGGCCGGTCGCGTTCGCCATCAACGCCCACCATGCCGGTTTGCATGATCGTAGCAATCTTCAGAAACGCGCCAGCGTGCGTGACAAGGCGCTTGCGGCCGAAGGGCGGTTGGTCGGTGACCCAGACTGGAACGAGACTTCGTGGCCCGTCGCGCACTTTGGGAAGAATTTGCCCGACTGGCTTGACACGTTGCCCTTTGCGACTCCAGACCAGCGCGCAGTCAAGCTCCGCGCAGTGGACCTCTACACGCGCTTTTTGTTCAGCGCGTTGGTGGACGCGGATCGTTTGGACACCGAGCAGCAAGCTCCCGAAACCAAGGACAATTTCGCCAAGCGCCACAACTGGCGGTTTGGCGACGCGGGACTGGCCGCCGAACCAGCGCCGGAGAAACTGCTCGCCTTGCTTGACGATGCGCTTCGGAAGCGCAAAGCAGCAGCGCAGTCCAAGGGCACGTCAACCGACGTGCTGGAAGTCCGCGCCGAAGTTCTGCAAGCATGTCACGCCGCAGCGGAGAAGCCGCGCGGTGTGTTCACACTCACCGTTCCTACGGGCGGCGGCAAGACGCTGGCTTCGGCTTACTTCGCGCTCAAGCACATCGCCGTGCAAAACCAGCAGCCAACTGATCCCCACCGGAAGTTGCGCAGAATCATTGTGGTGATTCCGTTCCTGAACATCATTCAGCAGACCGTCCAGGAATTGCAGAAAGTATTCGGCGATCTCGTATGGAAAAAAGATGCTGCTGACCCCGTGACTGGGCGGAAAACAAAGAATCCCGAAACGGGTGAAGAAGGCGCTTGGGTGACAAACGACGCCTCTGACCACAAGCCTCTTGTTTTGGAACATCACTCGCAAGCCCAAGACCCGGAGACTCCTTCCGGCAAGCAGGCGGACAAGGGCGATTCCGACGATTACAGCCGCGAGCGCACGTTGCGTCAGCTTGCCGCCGAAAACTGGGACGCGCCGATCGTCGTTACCACCAGCGTTCAGTTCTTCGATTCGCTGTTTTGCCGTCGGACTGCCGACGCGCGAAAGCTGCACAACATCGCGCAGTCAGTGGTCATCTTCGATGAGGTCCAGACGTTCCCACCGCGCCTCATGCAGCCCATCCTTGATGCGCTCGGCGAACTGACCAACCCCTCGCGCGCCTACGGTTGCTCGCTCGTCCTCTGCACCGCCACGCAACCGGCGTTGCTCAAGAGCGAGGACTTGCCCTGCGGCTTTCCGTTCGAGCAGGTGACGCATATCGTTGACGATCCCAAGCCGATGTTTGCGCGCCTCAAACGCACGACCTACCCGGAACTCGATAGCAAAGAACCAATCCCGCAACTCAGATGGCCAGACCTCGCCGCCCGAGTCCTCAAGTCGCCGAACGGCCAGGGTTTGGTCGTGGTGAACACCCGGCGTGATGCGCGGAAGCTCTTCGATGAACTCCGCAAGTCGGAAGGCCACCGGGACGCTACGTTCCACCTCTCCACTTGGTTGACGCCCGCACACCGCGTCGAAGTCCTCGCCGAAGTCACGCGGCGGCTGGACGCCAAAGAGCCATGCTTTCTGGTCAGCACGCAATGTATCGAAGCCGGCGTGGACGTGGACTTCCCTGCCGTCTGGCGTGCGCTCGGTCCTTACGACGCCATTGTGCAAGCCGCTGGCCGGTGCAACCGGAATGGTCGGCTCAGACCGGAAGAAGCCCAGGTGCATGTTTTCCGAACCGAGGACGACAAGTTGCCACCGGGCGTTTACCAGACCGCGACCAACCAGACTGAACTGCTCCGCAAAATGGCGGCTGCCGATCCGCATGATCCGGCGTCCTTCGAGACATATTTCCGTCTACTGTATCAACTCAGCGTCCCGGACGAATGCGAAATCCAGCGCGAACGCGAGCAACTCCATTTCGAGAAAGTCTCTGACTTGTTCCGGTTCATTGACACGTTCACCGCCCCGGTGATCATTCCGCGCTGGCTCGACCCGCAAACGAATTCTGAGCGAGACAACCTCATTCGCATCGGGCAACAGGACGTGCCGCTGCCTGCTTGGATTGAGAAAGAGCGAATCAAAGGTTTCCTCCTGCCCCTCGAATGGCGGTCCATCCAACCGCATATCCTCAATCTCGATCTGCGCGACGGGAAGCAGCGCATCTTTCTGAACCAATGCGCGAAGCCGGCCTTTCCCAAGGAGAAACCGGCCGAGGCCACGCTTTGGATTCTGACGGCCTGCTCGCTTTACCAAGGCGGCTTGCATGGCGCAGGTCTGGACGCCGCCGCCAACCCCCTAAACCAAATTCTCGGAGGACTCTGACCATGATTTCCGATCCCATTTGTCTCCGTGTCAAAGGCCCGTTTGCCTGTTTCACGCGCCCGGAGTTTCATGTCGAGCGGGTGAGCTATCCGGTCATCACACCCAGCGCCGCGCGCGGCGTCCTGGAGGCCATCCTGATGAAGCCCATTGAGAAGCCGGAAGCGGGCGAGCGCGGCAACAAGCTTGGGTTTCGTTGGCGAATCTTGCGCCTGGGTGTCGTCCGCGAGGGCGTCCTTGTGCCGATCCTTCGCAACGAACTGGGTTACGGAACACACCAAGCGTATGGAAACGCGCGCGGCTACGACATCATGGATGAGCGTGCCCAACGCCACAGCTTGCTTCTCAAAGATGTGGAATACCTGATCGAAGGCGTCATCCAGGTCATCAACACAGGCCGTCGCAATTTGCCCAATGGCGCGGGCCGACGGCCCAGCGAGGAGTTTCTTGCGCGCAACAAGTATCACCAAATGTTCCTGCGCCGCGCCGCCGCCGGACAATGCTACTACCAGCCGTTTCTCGGCTGCCGCGAATTTTCCGTTTCGGAATGGGAACTTGTTCCAAAACCGCCGGAGGCCATTCCGGAAGCTCCGGCGCAAAAGGATTTTGGCGTCGTCTTTCGCGACTTCGATTTCAACCCGGTCTGGAATCACTGGGGACATGCTGCCGGTCGGAAGCGTCCCGACGATGGCTGGAATCAACCGGGCAAGCGACCCGAGCAGCTTCCACCGCTCAAAGCGCTGGCGCGATGCGGATGGATCACGACGGCCGAAATCAAAGGAGGAGATGTGGAGGACCTGATATGATCTCGGCACTGATTCAAGTAGCGGACAAATGGGCCTCTGGCCCATTGACCGGTCAAGAACCGCACCGGCAGCGTTCTGTGCATTGGTTTGTTGACTTGGATGCCAAGGGAAACGTGCTGTGGTTCAGCCCTACAGCGGGACAGGAGGAGAAAAAGGCCAAACAGTTCGCGCTTCCAGGGAATTATCGGCTCGGCAGCCCAAACCAATTTAACTGGTTGCCGGACTTTCTCAGCGGCCCACCGAATGAAATCTTCCGGAACGGTGTGTCGGGCACGAACTCCGAGGGAAACCGGACAAAACAAGCGAAGTGGCGTGAGCTTGTGCTGCGCGCAGGCAAAGACCTTCCGAGCAACGCAGCAATCCTGAGCGTCGCCGAATTCGTCAAACGAAATCCTGAGTTTTCGGAACTCCCGCTGCCGGAACTCGCCGACGAGGAAAAAAAAGCCCTGTTGAAAGATTTCGATGCAGGGACAGTGACCTTGTCTTTCCGTGTCAATGGGCGGCTCGCCGTCAAAGACGCAGAGGTCAAGTCGTGGTGGATGCGCCAGGTTCAAGCCCAGCGGAAGGAGATCGTTGACCGTCTGCGGTCTGGCCAGGATGCGTTCCTTCCAGACAGCGGACCATTGACGGATTCATCGCCAACGGTTTTCGGGAACGTGCCTCTGGCCTCCTTCGACAAAGCTCCATTTTCCAGCTACGGCCTTGGCAACCAAACCGCGACGTTTCGATTGGAAACTGCTGAGAAGGCAGCAGCGGCCTTAAACGCACTTGTCCACGATCAGAGTTTTCGGATTCAACTGGAACAGTTCGGCAAGAAGCAGCTCTTCGCGGTCTTTTGGGCTGTTCACCGCGCGACTGGGCAACAGGTCACCGCCGACTTCATGCAACTGCTCGATCAGCCCGATCCGCTGGCCGTTCAGGATTATCTGCGCGGCATTTGGGGAACGCGACCGCCCGAAATTGCCACGGCGAATTTCCATGTCGCCATTCTGCTCAAAGGCACGGGACGGTTCTCTGTTCGTTCCTGGCACACCGACACCCTCGGCCACGCCGACCAGCATGTCCGCAGGTACTTTGAAGCCATCGCGCTGCCAGAGGGCGAAGCACAGTCGCCGGCATTGCGCGACTTGGCTTGGGCCACGATTGCCAAGAGCAAGAAACAGAAAACCAAGCCAGCCCCCGCAACCTACAACGCTCTGTTTGAAGCGGCCTGGCGCGGCACACCGCTGCCGTTCGATATGCTGGCCGCCACCATCGAGCGGCAGCGCATCGAACTGGCCTCGGGCGATCCCGACGCTGCCGATTTCAAAGCGCGCCTCGCCGCGAGAACGGCGCTCATTCAACTCTACTTTGCCCTCAAACCAAACGCCCCGTTACGCACCAACACTGAATTGATCATGAATGCCAAAGAAACCGCGATCCTCTGTGGGCGATTGCTCGCCCTTCTCGACAAAATCCATGATGCCGCCCACGACGGAAAGAGCGCATCGTCACCAGCCAATCGCCTCTATGGAGCGGCGTCGGCAACTCCGGCGCTTGTTTTCCCCCGGCTCTGCCAGCTCGCACGTTACCACTTGCAGAAAATGGACGCGGGGCTGGCGCGCAAGCTGGAGTTTGGCGTGCCGAAGGACCGTCGCGACGATGGCGTGCCGGAAGACTTCGCGGGCCTTGCTGCGGTCGTGGCGTGTCTGAATGAAGCGTCAGACGGCGACTTCCCGCGGACGCTGCCCTTGGAGGACCAAGGCCGTTTCGCCTTGGGCTTCTATTACGAAAGAAACCGCAAGTGGCCGAACTTCAAACCTAACCAAGCTCAAACTCAAACCGCTTAAACCAAGAACGACAAGATCACGTGAACACTCCAGCCAAACTCCATCACAACCAGATCGAACTCCCGGCCGGCAAGAAGCCCGGCGACATCGTCGGCGAACGGCACGAATTCGTGTTGCTGTTCGACTGCGCCAAATCCAACCCCAACGGCGACCCCGACACCGGCAACATGCCGCGCGTCCAGCCGGACTCGCTCAAGGGCCTCGTCACCGATGTCTGCCTGAAACGCAAAATCAGAAACTTCTTCACGCTCTATTACCCACACGCAAGTGAACCTCGTGCCTGGCAGGATGACACCGATAAGAAAGAAGAGCGGAGCGGCTACGAGATTTTCATTCGTGAAGGCGCGGTTCTCCAAAAGCTGTTTGATCCCAAGACGGGAACAGAGGACGCCAGGCGCATTGAGACGCTTGCGAAGGAGATATTCGAGAAGGAGTTGAAGCAGGACCCCAAAGCATGGGACGCCAAAAAGGCCAAGGGTGGCAAGGGCAAAAAAGGCAAAGGCAAGGAAAACGAAACGCAAGCCAATGAAGCCGCGAATGCCGAGGCCGGCGAAACGTCAGCACCTGAAAGCGATGAGGCAGAGCAATCCAAGGAAACCAGCCCGGCCGAAGAAGCGAAACGCCGCGCTTATCAACTCGCCGTCATGCGCACGTTCTTCGACCTGCGCGCCTTTGGCGGCGTGCTCTCAACCGAAGGCCCGCTCAAAGGCAGTTTCTACGGCCAGATTCGTGGCCCGCTCCAGTTCACGTTTTCCGAGAGCCTCGACAAAGTTCTGCCGCTGGACTCGACCATCACGCGTTGCGCTGTTGCCAGCGTGGACGAGGAGAAAAAACAAGCGGCGGCGGAGTCCGGCGACAGCCGCACGATGGGCCGCAAATACGGCATTGATTACGGCCTGTATCGCTGCCACATCCACTTCTCGCCCGCGTTCGCGGCCAAGACTCGCTTCACTTACTACGACCTGGACAATTTCCTGTTCGCGCTGGCCCACATGTTCGACGACGACCACGCCGCTGGACGCCATCTCCGCCTGGTTGGCCTAGTGGATTTCCAGCATCAGTCGGCGCTAGGCAATGCACCCGCACACAAGCTGTTTGAGTTGGTGAAGGTGAAAGGAGTGGTTGAGAACAACAGTAAGAGCGTTTTCAAATCCAGCGGCAGCGAGTTCCCGCGCGGCTTGGACGATTACTCAGGCGACGCCCCCAGTGGCGATTTGCACATTAAAGATGGCAAAGTGTTGCCGGGCAAGAACGGCGAAGGCGTTGCCGTGATCAAGGCCAAACGCATCATTTGGGAAATCCCAGAACTCGACGGAAAGCCTTCATGACCCCAATCGAAAACCCAGAATCGCAGCTTGTGAATGCCGCGGAGCGCGAGCGATTGCCCCTCTCGCTCCTCAACGACTTCCTCTACTGCCCGCTCCGGGCGGCGTTGAAGATCGCCGGGGGTTGGCTTTTAGTGAAAAGATCAGTTAAAAACTAAACGTATGAGCACCAAAGAAATTCTTCTGGAAGTGGCGGAGAAACTCCCGCCGGACGCCACACTGGTGGACGCCATCGCCGAACTGGAGTTCCGTCAAGCCGTGGAGCAGGGTCTGGCGGAATTAGATCGCGGCGAGGGCATCCCGATTGAGGAGGTCAAAGCCAGGATCGCCGAATGGGCTGGAAAGTAATCATCGCGCCGTCCGCGCGGGCCGACCTGGAAAGCATTGTCCGCTTCATCGCACGCCAGAATTCCAACGCCGCCGCCCGCATCGGATACGAATTGATTGTTCGTGCCGAGGGTCTGGCGGCTTTTCCGCAGATGGGGCGGGTTGTCCCGGAATTCCGGCAGCCGAATCTGCGGGAGATTGTCTGCCGGTCGTATCGAATCATTCATCGCGTGCGGCCCGAGGAGGAGTGTATTGAGGTCGTCCGCTTCTGGCATGGGGCACGGGGCCTGCCACAGATTCCCAAAGAGGACGCGCCATGACTGATGCACTCCCGCTCTCGCTCCTCAACGACCTCCTCTACTGCCCCCGCCGCGCGGCGTTGAAGCTAATCGAGGGCTGGCGGGAGGCGAACGAACACACCGTCCGTGGTGACATCGTCCATGAACATGCGGACCTGCCGGGCTACGAAGTGGCCAAAGGCGTCACCTTGTTGCGTGGCCTGCCTGTTTGGTCCGAACGCCTTGGGTTGAGCGGGAAGTGCGACATTGTCGAAGTCCACTCCAGATTTGTAGGAGACGAGGTAACGAGGCTCACCCTTGGGCAATCGAAAATCGGAAATGCGAAACCAGAAATGGAATCAGAGCCTTCTCACGTCGGCACCGACACAGCATTGGTTCCGGTCGAATACAAGAAGGGCAAACGCCGCCAGTTCGACAACGACGACGCACAACTTTGCGCGCAGGCGTTCTGTCTTGAGGAAATGTTCAGCATATCCATTCCACGCGGTGCTGTCTTTCATGCAGATTCGAAACGTCGGCGCCAGGTCGAGTTTACGAGCGAGCTTCGTGCACTGACGGAGCAGGCCATCCAAGAGTTGCACGCCCTCGTATTGTCCCAAGAGGTGCCGGCGGCCGTTTACAAGCCGGCATGTGAAGAGTGCTCGCTGTTTGAAATTTGCTTGCCCAAGGCCACGGCACAGAACCGCCGTGCCGCCCGTCTGATCCAAGCCCTCTACACGGTCGATTAAAATGGGAGACATCCAGCAAAATACACTCTACCTGACGACGCCCGGCACTTACGTATCACGGGATCATCTTACGCTGTTGGTTGAAGTGCCTGTTTATCCACCTGAGTTGCCGTCGGAACAGCGTACCCGGCAATCGGCCATTGATTTTCGAAAGCTTTCCATTCCCATCCACATGCTCGAATCCATCTGCGTATTTGGCGCCAGCACAATTAGCCCTCCCGCGCTGGACCTGTGCTGGGAACATGGTGCGGCCGTCAACTACCTGAGCGAAGGGGGTTACCTCCAGGCGCGATTAACTGGTGTGGCTGACACCAGCGTTATGCTCCGGCGCACTCAGTTCCGGGCAGCGGATGACGAAAACAAATGCGCGGCCATCGCCCGGCAAATCGTTGCAGGCAAGATTCAAAACTCCCGCAATAGTCTGCTCCGGGCCGCGCGCGAAACAGAACAGCAAAGTGAACGGGAGCAGCTCCAGAGTGTCATCGATGGATTGGCGAGGCAGGTCCTTTATCTCGCCAAGGAAACCGAGTTAGACAGAATTCGTGGCGCTGAAGGCATGGCCTCGCAGACTTATTTCGCCGTCTTCACCCTCATGCTTAAGCAACAACGCGACGCGTTTGTCTTCACGGTCCGCAGCCGTCGTCCGCCTCGTGACCTGATCAACTGCTTGTTGTCGTTTCTCTACGCGCTGATACGCCACGATTGCATCGCGGCCTTGACTGCCGCTGGTCTCGATCCGTTTGTCGGCTTTCTTCACGTAGACCGCCCAAACCGCCCCTCGCTCGCCTTGGATCTGATGGAGGAACTGCGTCCGTGGCTGGCGGACCGTTTGGCCATCACACTCATCAATCGTCAGCAAGTCTGGCCAAAACATTTTGTGGAACGCGAAGGCGGGGCCGTGGAATTCACCGATGCCGGCCGGAAGCTTGTCATTACTGCATATCAGGAACGCAAGCAGGAGATGGTGACCCACCCGTTGCTTGATCAGAGTTTTCGGATTGCCCAGTTGCCTTTTATTCAGGCCCGCGTTTTGGCGCGGTACTTGCGCGGGGATTTGCCCGATTACGTGCCGCTCGTGCCCAAGTAGAAGTTTTAGAAATAGATTTAAGAACAACCGATTTGGCCTAGAATCATGACGTGCTCGTTCTTGTGACGTATGACGTTTCGACGGTGAACAAAGCAGGCCAGCGGCGCCTGCGCCGTGTTGCGCAGGCATGCGAGGATTACGGCGTGCGCGTACAAAAATCCGTGTTTGAATGCCAGGTCGGGCAAAAGGAATGGGCGCGGCTGCGCGACCGTTTGCTGACCGAATTCAAAGCTGACGAGGACTCGCTTCGTTTTTACTTCCTCGCCGAAGATACCGTTCAACGCACCGAGCACCATGGCGTGGCCAAGCCCTTGAACTTGACGGAGCCACTGGTCTTGTGATCGGTCTTCCGCGAACCATTAGTAACGGGTCGCTCTGGTTCCACTCGCGATTTTTTTATCACTTTTGCGGTAAACGCTTTCCCATGTTCTTTGACATCAAAAATGATCTTGGCGCGAAAAGATGTCGTCCGGTTGGCGAAAAGCGGCTACAAAGTGCCTGCGGCTTAGGCTAGTGGCTAGGCCGCAGTCGCCCCGTGCTTGCGTGCGGGGCGCGGATTGAAACGACACAAGCTGTGTTGTGGCAGCACTGTAAATTGAGTCGCCCCGTGCTTGCGTGCGGGGCGCGGATTGAAACGGGACTGGGCAGCCGCAAGATTGATATTCCAGAAGGTCGCCCCGTGCTTGCGTGCGGGGCGCGGATTGAAACACGTTTATCAAAGTCACCAGAGCAAAACGTTCAAGGTCGCCCCGTGCTTGCGTGCGGGGCGCGGATTGAAACATCTATCGTTTGCGGGCATGAGTGCGCAACAAATCGTCGCCCCGTGCTTGCGTGCGGGGCGCGGATTGAAACTTCTTGCGGCTGGCTACGTGTGGCGCACATACGTGGTCGCCCCGTG
>Ga0137465_1000035_pt1 | contig 129073 bp, 84 predicted proteins | sample EasRivERMGT828_2_FD_104906 | JGI IMG/M metagenome (GOLD analysis project Ga0137465, IMG submission 104906) | Soil microbial communities from meander-bound floodplain in the East River, Colorado, USA - East River MetaG ERMGT828_2 | ecosystem: Environmental > Terrestrial > Soil > Floodplain ... | reverse complement strand
CGACCAAACCAAGAGCCAAGGCTGCTGCGCCTCACAGAGGCGCGCTCCGGGAGCGCGGGTCTGCGACCCGCAGCATGTCCAATAGGTTGCCAATCGGAAATGAATTCTGGCAACCGCTCTATGTCTGCTGGCGACAGCTTCGCAACACACGGTCCAGTTGCCCGGCATGGACGTCGAGTCCGCCCTCAGTCCAGATTACGAAATGGGAGGCGAGCATCTTCTTTTCAATGGGCCACTGAGCACGAAGGCGCTGTTCGATTTGCTCCGCCGTCCAGCCGCGATCCATCAAACGCTTTCGCTGTGTCCTGGGGGAACAGGCGACGCAAATAATGGTATCAAAGCACCGCTCTGCATTGGTCTCGAATAGCAACGGAATGACCACGACGCCGCTGTCGCGTCCTTCCGCGCGCCAGACCTCGACGCTGGCGAGCCACAACGCGCGAATACGCGGATGCAGGATCGCCTCCAATCGTTGCCGATGCGTTTCGTTGGCAAACACCCGCTGGGCCAGCTGGTCACGGCGCAGTTGACCACGAGCATCCACTATGTCGGCGCCGAAATATTCCTTAATTTCCTCCAGGGCGGGCTGGCCGGGTTCGACCACCTGGCGCGCCAGTTGATCGGTGTCCACTACGGGCAATCCGCGTTGCGCCAGCAAATCCGCGGAGGTGGATTTGCCCATGCCGATGCCACCCGTCAGGCCAATAACATTCATCCTGCCGTGGATGATGTCATCCGCGTCAACATCTTCAATAAAGTGGGACCAACCTGTTGTTCCGGAACGTCTTCAATGGGTCCTCGCATAGCAGCTTTTAGAGCATTTTAATACAGATGCTCAGACGCCTGCCATCAGGAGCGGTCTGGAGGCCAGGACCCGTGTTGGCGACGGCCTTGGCGATCACTCTCGCCGCAAGCGGTAGAACTTGCTCGACCCGTTCGGATTGATCGTAATTGTCACCTGCCCCCCGTTCTGGGTCTGGCTGTTGGTGACGGCACTCCAATTGGGCGGAGAGAGCGTATCGGTTGCCTCAATGACAAACCCGCTCGCCGCTGAAGGCCAGGACAAAAGGAGCTCATTCCCCTGCCGCAACACGGAGAGCGACGGCTGGGACACAACCGTGGTGACCATGACGACCGAATTGTCGCCGGAATTAAAGTCGGTTTGGCTCCCCGCCACATTGACCGTATTGGAAAACGTGCCCGCCGCCGTGGTCTTGACCACGACCGTCGCGGTTGCTTTGCCGCCATTGGTAAGCGTGCCCACGTTCCAGATGAAATTGCCGGATGCATTCGCGTAAGTTCCCTTGCTGACACTGGCCGCCAAAAACTGGATGCTGGCGGGCATTGGATCGGTCAACACCACGTTGGTCGCCATGGCAGGCCCATTGTTGGTGATGCTCAGCGTGCAGGTCACATCTCCGCCCAGCAAGACGGGATTTGGCCAGGCGGCGGCGCCCAGTGAAAGATCTGCCGCCGGAGTTATCGGGTCGCTGGTGTTGATGGACAGCCGCCAGCCGTTGGAAATGACACCCGCATCACCCAGGAGATCATCCACCACGAACAACGACCAGGTGCCATTGGGGTTGGTTCCATTGAACACAGACAATTGGACATTGGTGTACGGCACTCCCGGGGCCGGAGGCGGAAAGGAGTCCGCCGAGCCCTGAGTTCCCAAATAATTAGCCGGTCGGTAGGTGCCGGATACAATCGGGGCCAGGAATGGCAGCGTAGCAGCGGCCGAATCATCCAAGGTGAGAGTCACGCTGCTGATGTCTGCGTTGGTGCCTGCGTCGGACATCAACGTCACTTTCTGTCCCCCGGGCCCGACCAAAAGCACATCAATGTCACTTGGCCAGGTGTGATTCACGTTGCTGAGTGTCGCGGTCAGTTTGGTGATTTGCCCGCCGACGTTGGCGACGTTGATCGTGGAGGGATAAGGCGAAGCGATCGTATTATCATTGATCGTAATCCGATTGGTATTGGCCAGATTAACAGTGGCCTGACCGCCCAAGGTGAACGAAAAATCCACGAAGTTCGTGGTGCCCTGGTCCGTCAGTCGCAGCGTCGCCACGATACGGTTGCCCAGAACGCCGCTGGCCCTGAAAGTAAACTGCCTTGATACCGATCCGCCTCCGGCCACCAGCACGCCGTAACTTACCGGGCCGCTTGGCACGGGCATGGTCACGCCATTGCCCGACAGCAAGGTTGCCATCAGGTCCGTCGTGTTTGCGCTGCCAATGTTTCGAAGCGCAAATGCCATTGTCACCGTCTCGTCTGGATCGATGAGGCCGTTGGGATTGCTCTCCGAGATCAAAGAGGATCCGGACGCGATGATAAGATTGGTGTCAATATCCAGAATCGTGAGCACGGCGTTGGAGGGGCTGCCCAGGGTCGCGCCGCCGGTCGGATCCGACAGCAGCAAGTTAATCGTTTCAGTGCCTTCAACCAAAAGATCGTCGAGCAGGCTGACCAAAACGCTTTTCACAGTCTCGCCATCGGCAAAGGCCAGGATGTTGTTCGTCGCCCGATAATCAAAACCGGCCAGCGCCGTTCCATCGGCAGTGCGATATCGGGCCGAAACCACTCCGGTGCTCCCATTGGTGCGCACGACCGTGATCACGACGTTGGTATTGGCTTCTGAGGCGGCATAATTCAAGGAACTGAACTGCAATCGGCCCGGACCGAAATCGTCATCGACGATATTCAAGGTCGCGCTGGAGATTTCCAGGAAGGTCGCGCTGCCGCCGGCGCTGACCGCATTGCTCAGCATCAAAAAGACCGTCTCGCTGACTTCGATGTTGGTGTCGGCAAGGATGCGGACGTTGAAGTTCCTGGCCGTTTCTCCCGGCAGAAAGGTCAGGACGCCATTGGTCGGCACATAATCCACAAAGGGCGTCGCCGTGCCGCCAGCGATGGTGGCGAAATTCACGCTCAGCATGCTGTTCGTGCCGAAGCGGCGGTTCACCGTCAAGGTGGCGCTGCCGCTGACGGGCGTTTCATTGATGCTGAAGTGGGCTGAACTGAATCCGACGCCGACTTCGTCGTTGACGATCAGCAAGACCGCGTTCGGTTGAGGGCCGCTGGTCGTGCCGCCGGTGTAGCCCGTCAGTGACAGATTGACGGTTAGATCTGCATTGGTCGCCACGTTATCCGTGACCTCAACGATGAAGCTGCCCTGAGTTTCGCCTTCGGGAAAGGTCAGGACGCCGCTGGCGGGCACATAGTCGATGCCCGCTCGAGCCGTCCCATCACTGGTGAAGTAGCTGACGCTGACGGGCTGGCCATTGGTGCCGTTGGCGGTGCCGCCTCGACGCCGAACGGCAATCAGCACATTGGTGGCATTCTCACCCACGGTGAACAGACCGCGGGTGAATTCGAAGGTCCCCGGTCCGGACATGGTCCCGCCATGGATGCGCGCGATGCGGAGCCGAGGCTCGCCGTCGTAAACAGTGAACCCACCGCCAAAAACGATCTTGCGATCCGGCTGGATAACCAGCGTGGTGACGAAGGCATTGGCGCCAGAGCCGAAATTGATGGTGGCATCGCTGGTGCCATCCGAGTTCAAACGCGTCAGCCGATTGCGCGTGACATCGTTGAAGCGGCCAAAGTCTCCCGCCACGATCACTTTCCCGTCCACCTGCAAGCCCAGGGCATAGACCGCATTGTCGGCCCCGGAAGCGCCATCCATGAAGTTGGTGTCGAGTGTGCCGTCGCTATCGAGCCGCGCCAGGTAGCTGCGAGGCATTCCCGCGACAGTCGTGAACGAACCTCCCACAATAATCTTGCCGTCGGGCTGGATCAGAATGGTGCGCACGGCGCCGTTGATGTACCCCAGGCCGATATCGAAGGTCGAGTCCACTGAGCCGTTGGCATTGAGCCGGGCCAGATAGCTTCGCGGGAAGCCATCCACGGAAGTGAAGTCGCCACCGACGAGAACCTTGCCGTCATTTTGCAGGGCCACCGCGAAGACAGTGGAATTGGGACCGGCGCCCGTATTAAAGCTCGCATCCACGACGCCGTTGGTGTTCAAGCGCACAATGCGCGGCCGCGTCTGGCCGCTGAAGCGGTTAAAGCTTCCGCCCACCAGAATCTTTTCATTGGGTTGAATAACGAGGGAGTAAACCGGGTTGTCAGCGCCTGCCCCCGGATTAAACGATGCGTCCAGCGTGCCGTCGATGTGGAGGCGCGCAATGCCATTGCGATTCGTGCTCAAATAGTTGGTAAAGAAGCCGCCCACCAACAGTTTGCCATCGTGCTGCAACGCCATGGTGCGGATCGTGTCATTGGCGCCAATACCGGGATCGAATGAGGTGTCGAGCAGGCCGTTGGTCAACAAGCGCGCCAGACGGCGGCGTGTGACATTGGCAAACTCGGTGAATTCGCCAGCAATGGTCAATTTGCCATTGGGATGCTGGACAATGGTATAAACCGGACCATTGGCCGAAGCGGTGGAACTGAATCCCGTATCGAGGCTGCCCGCAGGCTCGTTGAAGGACTCGTTATCCACGATGGTAATGGTGACCTCGTTGGGAACGCCCAGACCCATGTTGGTGGGATTGGAGAGAGCAATTTTAAAGGTCTTGTTGCCGTGGCCCACCGTGTCGTCCAACAGCGTGACGTGGAACGTGGCGCTGTGTTGCCCGGGCAGAAAGGTAAGCTGGCCGTTGGTCGGCACGTAATCGACACCGGGCGTTGCGCTCAACGGGCTGATCGCATAATCGACCGTGCCCATGCCCGCGACACCACCGATGCGTGAAACGGTGATCGCCACCGAACCACCGTTCTCGTCGGTCTGATAAAACGGTTGATTGAAAGCGACGGCGCCATAGGCATCCGCGTCTTCGATGAACAAAGTGGCATTGGTCCGCAATCCCAGTAGGTTCGTCTGGACCACCCCCAGCACTCGCCCATCGAACAGCCGCACCAGGACCGTCTCGAAACGCGTGCTGTCGTTGTCCACGATGCCATCGGTTATTAAGGGCACACTAATCGTTCGGGGCGTGTTATCGCCGGCGTTCCAATTGAGAATGCCACTGGTGCTTACGTAGTCTGAACCCGCGACGGCGCCATTGGGTGGCGGCCCGTTCAGCGTTTCATAACGGACGGAGACAGCGTTCTGACTTCCACCGGAACGCGTCACCGTGATGGTAGCGACCCCGTCGCTTTCCGAATTCGTATAAACGGTCGAACTGAAGTTCAGTCGGCCAGAAAGGAAATCGTTATCGACAATCGTGAGAATGGCCGCGAGGGTCGAAGTAGGCCGGCCGTCGGGTAACCTGGCGCCGCCGCCGGGATTCGACAAAACGAGACCGATGTTCTCATCGAATTCGACTTCCGTGTCGTCGCGGATTCGGACCGTGAAGGTTGCCGTCGTCTGGCCAGGACCAAAGAACAGCGTGCCGCTCTTGCTGTCATAATCGCGGGTTGATCCCGGCGTGGCCCGGGGTGGCGCGGTGTTGGTGGTGGTGGCGTATTGAACCCAAACCGTTCCCACCGTGCCATTGGTGCGAATGACCGTAATGGTAGCTTCACCTCCAGGCAGATTTTCGTTGGTGACGAAGTTGGAAAGGGCAAAACCAAACGTGCCGCGGTCAACGTCATTTTCCTTGATCGTCAAAGTGGACGTCGTGCGCCCTAAAGCGCCGCCCAGAGGAATATATTCTCCGCCCAGGGTGACGCTGCCACCCGGATTGAGAAATCGCAGGTCGATCACTTCATCGCCCTCTTGCAGCGTGTCGTCCAGAAGCGGCACCTTCAGATACACGGGTTCAACGAAGCCGACAGCGAAAGGAGCGAAGTTGGTGGGATCCTGGGAATCAAAATTCGTCATATAATACGCTTCTGGCCAGACGTTGGCCACGAAGTTGGAAACGTAATCCTGGCCGGCCGACGCCAACCGATCGCTTGTTTGTGAAGACGCCGTCAACGTGCCCAGGCGACCGTCCGTGCGCTGCAGTTTCAAGTGGGCCACGCCCGCGTGCTCATCGATATAATAGTCCTCCGTGTCGAAGCTGGCGTTGCCGGGGCCCGGAGTAACGCCGCCCCAGACGCGAGCGAGGTTTGCGCGCTTCCGCTTGTCCGCGCGCGTAAACACCGTCCAACTATTCCTCAGCGGCGCGTTGTAGGAAGGCGAGCCGCCGACCTGATTGAAGGCGCCGCCAATGATGAGGTTGCCATCGGGCTGAATGGCGATGGAGTTCAACAGATTGGGCGGTTCAAAACTGAAATCATTGATCAAACCCGCGAATTGATTGTGGGCTGTATCCATGAAGGTGGTGTCAAGATCCCCATTGGGCCGAACACGGGCCAGCCCTATCCGGCGCGTGCCATTATAGCTTCTGAAAAGTCCTCCCAGCAGCGCCTTGCCATCGGCCTGTAGCGCGAGCGTGAAGACGGCGTTGTCCGGACCGGCGCCTGGATCAAACGTCGTATCCAGAGAGCCGTCCGGATTCAGGCGAGCAATTCGGTTTCGTGGCCGGGTGTCGATTTCCGTGAAATCTCCCGCAATCAGAATCTGTCCATTGATCTGGGCGGCCAGGGCGTAAATGGGACCGTTTGCACCCAGGCCGGTGTCGAAGGTGGCATCCACGGAGCCGTCGGCGTTGAGTCGGGCAATTCGGCCTTGAGGCACTCCATTTATACGGAGAAAGTCACCAGCCACAAACACCTTTTCTCCGCCCGCCCCATCGGAGGTCAGAGCGAGCGCCCAGACAATGCCTGGCACGCCTTCGCCCAATTGCACTCCTTCACTCACGACGAAAGTCGGATCCAGGGCGCCGTTCGATTCAAGGCGGGCAAAGCCGTGCCGGATCTCGTCATTGAAAAGGGAAAAGTCTCCGGCAAGGACAATCCGTTCGTCCGCCTGCAACGCCATCGCCCGGACAGACCCTACAAGGCCGTCCAATGTTTTCGCGCCGTTGCCGGGATTGAAACCGGGATCGAGAGCGCCGTTGCCGAGCACGCGAGCGATCCCGTTGCGTTCCTGGACGTTGTTGTAGGAACTGAATCCGCCGGCGATCAGGATCTTGCCCGCGTTGAAGCTGTTGGTGCGATACAGCGCAACGGACGAGACAAAACCATTGGCCCCTCCATTCGGATTAAAGCTGACATCAAGCGATCCGTCGATGTTCATTCTGGCGACGCCATTGCGCGTTTGCCCGTTCACACCGGTAAACTCTCCGACCAAAACCGTCTTGCCGTCGGGCTGCGCCGCCACAGCGCTGACCATTCCATTGGCACCGGGCACGGGGTTGAAAGAGGGAGAAGTGTGCGAGGCATTGTCCGGGTTCCATTCACGATCCAATGAGCCCGCCGGAGGATCGTCATGCAGGATCGTCAGGGTCGTAGAAAAGTTTGGGCCGAAGTCATCAGGGCTGGAAGGGTCGTCCAAGTAAATGATAATGTCTTCGTTGAACTCGACGGTGTTATCATTCGTCACCCAAATGGTCACCGACTCCCGACATTGACCCGGGATGAAAGCGACTGTGACGTTCGTGGACCACACATCCGAATAGTTGGTAATGGTCGTAAGAGCCGGATCGAAAAAGAACGGATTCGGCCAGACCTGATGGTTGGTGAAAGGGGTGGTATTCTGATCTTCAAAAACTTCGGCGTGATCAGAACCGGCATTGAAGACAATTTTGGTGGCGGGATCCGGACTGCGCAGGGTAAAGGGATAGACTGTTCTAAAATAAAGCTGATCCCCGAATATACTGGCGACTTTAAGCCGGACATTGCCAGGGCCACCGGCTGGAAACAAGGTGACATCGATATTGATGGCCCGCAGCCCCCCATTCGTTCCGGGCGTCGGGAACTCGTCCACGCGATAGTTCGCTCTTTCGATATTCCACCAACTATCGGGAACGGTGTCGGTCGGCGAGTCAAGGAAGCCATCATTTATCTCCAGGACGAAAAGACCCGCTTCCGCACCGTTTCCGAGTTTCGGTCGTATCAGACCCGGCCTTTGCGCTTCCTCTTCCAGCGCCGGTCGTGGATTGCTCAAGACCAGTCGAACGAAGTTGGCCCCCGAAGAAACAAAGAAAAGCGAGTCGGAAATCACCCTGACCAGAAAGGTGGCGCTGGTTTGAAAGTCATCAAACACCAAAGTGCCGTTCGTCGGATAATAGTGGAATCCGGGCAGGGCAAAGCCACCGGGCTCCGTCGAGAAATCGACCAAAACTCTTCCCGTGCTGCCGTTGGTGCGCACGACGGTGATGATCGCGCCCGGCGCGCTCCGGTCTGGCAGGAGAAGGCTCGGCACGAAAGCGCCACACAGAGCGTTGGGAGTGGTCTCATTCTCCGTTACCCTGTAGGGAACGCCAAAGTTCAAATAGCTGCTGAAGGTGAATTCACCCGCGATGCTTGGCAATGCGAGCGTATCGTCATCGATAATCGTCAGGACCGCATTACTCAGACAACCGAGCACAGCGCCACCCTGTGGATTGGAGAGGGTCAGCTTGACAGTCTTGTTGGAGTGCACGTCGGAATTGTCAATAATTCGGAAGGTGAAGTTGGTGGAGGTCTGCCCGAACGCGAATTCCAGCCTGCCAGCGGCTGGTTCGTAATCCGCACCGGCTATCGCCGTGCCATCACTTGTGGCGTAATCAACGGATCCGGCCATTCCGCCAGCGTTGAGCACCGTAATGGTGGCAAATCCAGGCGTGGCCTCATTGACCTCGTAGGCGCCCGACGAGAAAAGGATTTGATTCGTGTTGGCGCCAATGACATCGATGCGACCCCACCACACCGCCCAGCGGCTTTCGGTGGAGAAGAAACCAGGCGGATTGGTGCCGGCAGGCGTGGCTGCGTATTCCTGAATCGTCCACATGTCCACGTCGTTCACCGGGTCCACCATCGTGGCGCTGTAATCGCCCCAGCGATTGGCAAAGCCACCGAATGTTTTGAAGTACACGCCTTCACCCGCTTTTAATAAAACATCCGAGCGCAACGTGTTGGGCGGGTCCGTGCCGAAGCGGAAGGAATAGTTCGCGCTGGCATACTGGTTGGTCGAAAAGCTGGAATAGCCGATGAGCACGTCATTGCAGCGATTGACCGCGATGCTGGGATACGCATACGACGTATTCCCCGTTTCATCCTCGATGCGACCCGTTTGGAGGATGTCGCCATCGGGTTCCAACTGCCACCATTGCACGGCACTGTGGAAAGGAACGGTGAAGAAGAATTCATTGGGCAAATAGATGTTGTGGGTACACCAAAGCGAGCCGTTGCGATAGACCACGTTCTGAATACGCGAATCGCCAAGATCGATGCCGAAGAAGCCTCCGCCCAGTTGCGGTCCCGATCCTCCGATCAGGAAGAAAAAGTCCAGCGCCCACCACCAGTCCACGGATGGCGTGTAGGCTGCGGCCAGCTCCAGCACCTCAGACCCGACCGGCCCGGTAATGGTGCTGATCTGGAGACGGTTCACACCCAGGGGGAAGAGAAAGTTGATCAGGTTGTCCACCTGCACCATATACATGGTCGAAAGCTCATTATCGTGAGTGACGGCGGGGATCAGGGTGAACCCTTTGGTACTGTCGTCCTTAAGAAGAGTGTGCTCCCCGCTGCCGTTCGCGTACAAATTGGTTTTGCTGAACACGTAAATGTTCGCGCCAAAATACGGGTGAATGATTTGGTCAATGGGATTGATGGCAAACATGTTGACGGTGGCCACGATCCAGTCCTTGTTGAAGCCGAGGTTCGGATAATCGGCCCAGGCCAGGTTGGCGGGGTCGGCATCAATGCGATAGAGATTCCAATTGCCGGTCGGATCGCTCGTTTGGGAGACGCCAATCAGAAGCGACGAAGTGTCGGCGAAGGAGTCGGACACAGCGGTGAAGATGAAGCGATTTTCAAACGAATCGTAGAATGCCTTGGGATCAAACGCGTCCGGACTGCCCAGGGCTTGCCAAAAGGTGTCCAGGTTCACCGTGGAGATGACCGCGCCGTTACGATCCTGCACGCGCACCTGGCTGTTGAGCACCGTCAGGACGTGGTTTGGCCCCACGGCGCCGTGCGTGTCCGGAGGGATGATCGTGTTGTTGTCAACCAATCCCTGGAAGCTCGTCGCTGGCGGCGGGGACTGCCCAGGCGGCGGGCCAACCGCAGCAGCCACACTGGCTTCCGGCGGCGCATCCGGATCGAACGGCGCCGATGCAGCCTGCGGTGCGGACTGCCCGCCTTCCGGGGGCGGTTGTCCACCCGCGTCCTGCCACTTGTTCTGTCTGTATTCCTGGTCCCAGTCGCCGCCAGGCAAGGGAGGGCGGACCGCTTTGTGCCGGATCGTCCGATTGGTCACGCCGTGCGCCCGCTCGAAGATCGACATGCCTTGCATGTTGATGACCGCGCGGTAGGTGACCGCCTTGCGCTCGCCGGTGATGGTCTGTGGCTGGGCCACGGAGCGACTGCTGAAACCAAGCAAGAACAATAAAAGCACGGCCACTGGCACGGCCGAACGCAAACGAATCCGATTCGACCCGTTCCATGAATTTACTTCGGCCTTTATCACCGGGTGGAGGTCAGCACCAAACGGGCTTCGCTGTCCTCGATTTTCCGTCATACTCATCATAGTCCTTAACTCACTTCGATCTTGGGATACTGACAGGCGTTGAGTTGAAGTTTCATGGCGCCATCTGAAAAGCCCGATAAAAGCGGTGGTTGAAACCGCCGGCATTGGGATCCACCAGCGTCAACGTCGATCCGCTGGCAGTGCCGGAAGCGACGCTCACCCAGTTCACCAAATCCGCGCTGGCCTCCAAAACGTAGGTCGCTCCGGCAATACTGTTGATCGTCAACTGCGCCGGAGTGCCAGCCGTATATTGAAAGGGCGCGAAGCTCAAACCCGTGTCGGCCGCAATGATGCGGGCGATGCGATTGCGCGGCACGCCGTTGACCACTGTAAAGTTGCCGCCGATCAGAAGGTTGTCATTGGGCAACACCTTCAACGCATAGACGGTATTGTTCGCGCCCGTGCCCGGATTAAAGGTGCCATCCACCGCGCCGTTGGAAAGCAACCGGGCGTAACGAAAGCGCGCCACGCCGTTTACGGCCGTAAAACCGCCGCCGATGATGATTTTGCCCTGCGCCTGCAAGCCAAGGGCAAAGACGATTGCGTTCGGACCCGTGCCGACATTGAACGTGCCATCCAGGGAGCCATCCTCATGGAACCGGGCCAGGTTGACCCGATTGGTTCCCGCCGTGGTGACAAAGTCGCCGCCAGCGAGGATCTTCCCATCGTTCTGCACGGCCAGACAGTAAACAGCGCCGCTGGTGATGGCCACTGGCAGAAAAACCGGATCCAGGTCGCCATTGGCATGGAATTGGGCCACCCGGCTGCGAGCCTCTCCTTTCACGGTTGTGAAGGAGCCGCCGATGACCACCTGGCCGTCCGGGCGCGCGAAGACACAGAGGACCGGCGCATTAGCCCCAACGCCCGGATCAAAACTGCTGTCCACACCGCCGTCGGCGCGCAATTGAGTGATACCCGAGGATGGCTGACTAAACCCGCCGCCCACCGCCAGGCGTCCATCGGAATGAGCCGCCAGGCTGCTGACCGATGCGTCAAAGTCGGGAAGCTGATTGAAATTGAAATCCTGAGAACCATCCGTCAGCAAACGTCCCAGCCGATTGTAGGGAGCGCCGTTGAGATGCGTAAAGGAACCGCCCAGCGCAACGTTGCCATCCGGCAGGACCACCACCGCGTTGACGAGCGCGTCGGCGCCCGAACCAGGGTTGAAGCTCAGGTCATGAGAGCCATTGGCATTGAGCCGCGCAATGCGGTTGCGGTTGGTGTTGTCAAACAGCGTAAAGGCGCCGCCCACGACGATCTTGCCGTTGGCTCCCACCGCCAGTGAGCTGACAAAGTTATTGGCGCCGGCTCCAGGATCGAAGCTGCGGTCGAGGCTGCCTGGACCGAATTCTTCATCCACAATCGTGATCGTCGCGTTCGTTGGCCCGCTGATGGTGGCTCCCGCACTCGGGTTGGAAAGGCGGATCACAAATGCTTCGTCTCCTTCCACGAAACTGTCATCGAAAATGGTGATAGTTATGGTCTGGTTGGTCACGCCTTCGGGGAACGATAGCGTGTCTGACTGCGCCTCGAAGTCACTGCCGACCGAGGCCGTGCCGGCGACAGTCGTATAATCGACGTTGATCGCCCCGGTCGCGCCGTTGGTGCGCAGGACGGTGATGGTCACGCTGCCCGCGCTCTCCGTGACGGAGTAGGCCGGTGCCGAGAACGTAAGGTCGCCAGGCCGGAAGTCATTATCGAGGATGGTGACGGTGGCCGACGCAATGATCAACCCGGCACTGCCCGTCAGGTTCGTCAGAATGACACCAAAGGTCTCATTGGGTTCAATGAGACTGTCCTCGGTTATGGGCACAGTAAAGGTTTGCAGGGTCTCGCCAGGCGGAAAGGTGAGCTGGCCGCTCGTCGCTGTATAATCCTGGCCGGCGATGGCCGTGCCGCTGGTAGTCGTGTAGTTCACGCGCGCGGTGCCGTTGGTCGCGCCCGTGCGAAGGACGGTGATGACCACGCCACCGCCGGGTGCATTTTCGTTAACGGTGTACGAAGCCGAGCTGAAACCCACACCGCTGTCATCATTCAGAATGGTCAGCGTGGCACGCGGCACATCGCCCAAAGTCACCCCGGCCGTCTGGTTGGTCAGAAGCAAGAGCACGGTTTCATCCGGTTCGCCGCTGGCGTCATTTACGATCGGCACCGTGAAGGACCGGTGCGACTCGCCTTCCGGAAACGTGAGCGTGTTCGCCACGCTCGTGTAATCAGAACCGGGTGATGCGGAGCCGGGCGCCGTCAGGTAATTGACCATCACGTTGCCGGTCAGGCCACCCCTGCGGCGCACCATGATCGTAGCGGAGCCGCCGCTTTCCACGACACTGTAAAAGGGCGAACTGAACTGAAGGCTGCCGGGACCCGCAATCGAGCCGCCGTGCAGACGAGCCAAAAGCTGCCGCGCTTCGCTGTCGAACTCCGTGAAGCGACCGCCAATGACGATCTTGCGGTCGGGCTGGATGACCACGGTGTTAATCGAATCGTTGGCGCCGTCACCGAAGTTGATCGTCGGATCCGTCGCGCCGTTCGCACTCAGGCGCGTGATGCGGTTGCGGGTCACACCGTTAAACCGGGTAAAGTCGCCTGCCACGATGATGTTGCCATCGAACTGGAGGGTGATCGCAGAGACATCGTCGTTGGCGCCTGCCAGGCCGCCCAGAAACATCGCATCCAGCACCCCATTGGCGTCCAATCTGGCAAGGCGATTTCTTGCCGTCCCGTTGACACTGGTAAACGAACCTCCGATAAGAATCCTGCCGTCCGGCTGGAACGTGATCGCGTGGACGGCTTCGTTGGGCCCGTCACCTGCGTCGAAAGTCAGATCCACCGAGCCGTCCGGATTCAAGCGCGCCACGCGCGGGCGGTCGATCCCTCTGACCATCGTGAAGTCGCCGCCAAGGAGAATCTTTCCATCGTTTTGAACTGCCAGCGCGAAGACGGTGCCATTGACCCCTGAACCGGGATTGAAAGCCGTGCTTAATCCCCCGTCGGCTTCGATGACGACAATCCCCGACCTGGAAATACCGTTGTAAGTGGCAAACGAGCCACCGACGACGATCCTGCCATCGGGCAGAAGGGCCAGCGCATGGACCGGATTGTCCGCACCCGCGCCCGGATCGAAGAATCTGTCCGTGGTTCCATCGGCCAGCAGGCGGGCGATATGGTTGCGGTTGGTCCCGTGCACTTGATCGAAGAAGCCGCCAATGACCACGCGGCCATCCGTTTGCAGGACCATGGTTCGGACAGCGCCATTCGGACCGGTGCCACTGTTGAAGGCTCGATCCAACGACCCGTCCTCAAACAGACGGGCGACACGATTGCGAGGCACCCGGTTCATGGTGCGGAATTCCCCGCCAATAAGGATCCTGCCATCCGGCTGCAGAAGCAGACTGTGAATCGCGTTGGTCCCGCCCGCCGCAGTGCTAAAAGTCGTGTCCAACGAGCCAGCCAGGCCGCCAATCGACTCGTCATCGAAAATCCGCAGCGTGGCGACCGGAATGGCGCCCTGGGTTATTGGGGGACTAAAGTTCGTCAGAAGCAGCGTTACGGTCCGATCACCGTCGGTGATGTTGTCATTCAGGATTGTGACCTGAAAATTGGTGGCCGTGACGCCGGATCCGAACGTCAACGTTCCATTGGCAGCCAGGAAGTCCGTGCCGTCTATGGCCGTGCCGGGAACGACCCTGTAACCCACAGTGACCGTGTCAGCGACGCCGCCCGTACGGATGACCGTAATCGTTACGTTCGTTCCGCGCTCGTCAGCATCAAAGATTGGCTGGCTGAACGACAAGGCACCGTAGGAGTCGTCCTCGAGAATGGTCAGCGTCGCGTTGCTCAAACTGCCAATGGCGCCGATGACCGATGAATCGAAAAGCCGCAGTCGAACCGTTTCGTTGGTTTCCACCGCGACATCATTGATGAGCGGCACGAGGAAAATCTTCGGGGCAACGTCGTTATGAACCCAGGTAAGCGTATTCGTCACCGGGGTGAAATCGGCCCCACCGGTGGCTGAGCCGTTAGTGGCCGCCACACTCACCGTAAGCTCGCCGGAGCTCCCGCCCAAACGCACCAGGGCAATCTCCGCCACGCCCGCCCCTTCGCTGGTCGCGTAGGTGGCCGAAGCAAAGTGCACCCGGCCCGAAACGAAATCGTTGTCGATAATGGTGGCCGCAGCGGAGACTGAGGAGTTGGGCATGCCGCCGGGAAGGGTTGCGCCACCGGTCGCGTTTGTGAGCACGACCGTAAAAGCCTCATCGGCTTCCACAAAGTTGTCGTTGCTGATGCGCACCCGGATGTATTGCGTGGTCACTCCGGATGCGAACGTGAGTGTCCCGTTGGTCGGTGTGTAGTCCTGGCCGCCGATGGCCGTGCCGTCGATCGTGTAGTACCGCACCCTGGCCAGCCCGTTGCTGCCATTGAGGCGGATGACCTCGATCAGGTTGGTGCCGGCATTTTCGTTGGTTGCATAGTTCATCGAACTGAACGTGAACGTGCCATGGGCGAAATCGTCGTCGATGACCGACACAGTCGAGGCCGGCCGGCCCAGTGCCGCCCCCAACGGGATGGTCTCTCCACCCAGGAAAATGCTGCCCATCGGATTCTTGAACATCGCCGCCAGCAACTCGTCGCCTTCCACCGCGTTGTCGTCGGTGACGGGAATCCGGAAGTAATTCTCGCCGGCGTAACCGACGCTGATGGGAGTAATAAAGGGAGTACCGTCTTCAAGCCAAATCAGTGTGGTTTTGGTGTAATCAAAGTCCGTCCCGCTCAGGGCCAGGTTGTCCATGGTGGAGGCCTCGGCCTGGATGGTCCCCAATCGGCCATCGGCCCGGCGCATGGCCACCTCCAGGACACCGCCATTTTCATCCGTCGTGTTTTCGGCAGCCACGAACTCAACGTTGCCGGGACCGGGCGTATAGCCGCCAATCAAGCGAGCGACATTGAATCGGGCGCGTTTATCCTGCCGGGTCCAGGCAAAAGGAAACGTACCTCTCCGGTTGATCTCGGAGGCGAAATTGCCGCCGACATTCGTGAACGATCCGCCAATCATCACATAGTCGTTCACCGTGATGTTCGTTGTTGTGACATTGCTAATGGTTTGGACGATCACGTTCGTGTAGGTGAACGGAGCGATAGCATTCACGTAATTGGGCGGCTGAAAGTGGTAGGAATTATTCAGGCCGGCAAACTGGTTGTAGGCCGTGTCAAGAAAACTGGTATCCACCGTGCCGTTGACGAAAAGCCGCGTCAGACCCAGGCGGCGGGTCTGATTAAAGCGGGTGAAGACTCCGCCAACCAGCGCCTTCCCATCAGGCTGCAATGCGATCGAATAGATCGAGTCATTGGCGCCCGAACCCGGATCATAAGAAAGATCCAGCGCGCCGGAATTCTCCAGCCGCGCCAGGCCTTTGCGCGCGCGGAAATCTATGGACGAAAACGCCCCGCCCAGCAGCAATCGACCGTCCGCCTGCGGAACAACCGAATAGACCGGGCCGTCCGCGCCACCGCCGGAATCATAGGCCAGATCCAGCGACCCATCGTCATTCAAACGCGCCACGCCGGAGCGATATTGGTTGTCGAAACTGAGGAACTCGCCACCGACGAAAATCTTCCGCTCCAACACCGGGACGGTGATGTTGGCCCGATAGCTCCAGGCCGTGCCCAGAATTCCGCCCCCCTCGTTCACGATAATCGTCACTTTGGTCGATGCGCCGGGCCCATAGGGGATCATCAGTTGCCCAATGCCGTTGGTCATTACCTCGAAGATACGGATGCCATCGTAGTAAATGCGCAGGTTGTCCTCGATGGTAAGGAAATCGTAATCAATCGTGATGACGCCTCGATCCGAGCCGGTCTCAAGCTCGTTGACGTCCTCGAACTCGAAGCCCTCGGCCGAGCGCGGCACGAAAATGTTCTGCTGCGAATCGCGCACCGCCACCGACCAGATCGTGCCATCGGCGCCCAGGCCGGGATTGAAGCCCTGGTCCAGCGTTCCATCGGTGTGGAGCCGGGCGACGCCATTGCGATCGACTCCGTTATACTGGGTGAAATCACCGGCGATCAGAACCTTGCCGTCACTTTGAATGGCCACCGAATGCACCACGCCATTGGCGCCCCGGCCAGGTGTGAATGAGTTGTCGAGCGATCCATTGGCGTTGAATCGGGCCACGCTGTTGCGCTGAATGTTGTTTATGGAGGTGAATGCGCCCCCGATGACAATCTTTCCATCGTTGGGCGTGCTGTTGGTTGGGATGGTCGGATAAATGGCGACTGCGCTGACATAGCCGTTGGCGCCGGAGCCAGGACTGAACGATCCATCCAGCGAGCCATCGACGTTGATTCGCGCAATGCGATTGCGAGGCACGGCATTATACGCTGTAAAATCACCGCCGATGACCGTGCGCTGATCCGCCTGGACCGCCAGGGCCCGCACCGTGTTGTTCGCCCCTGGCGTGTCGTTGAAGCGCGGCGTGGTGGAAGAAACCAGATCGGGATTCCAATCACGGTCCAGGGCGCCGGCTGGCTGGTCCTCGAACATGATCGTGAGGTTGGCGAAGAAATTTGCCCCAAAGGGAGGATTGTTCCCCGGCACAGGACGCAGGTAAACCAGAATGTCCTCATTAAACTCCACCATCGGGTCGTTGAAAATAATGTTGGTCACGGAGAGCCGGTTTTGGTTCTGCGCAAAATTCAAGCGGACAGTCTGACCGGCGTAATCCGCCACGTTGGTAATGGCGTTGGCCCCGTCGGTATAAGGGCTCTGCGGCCAGAAGAAATCCGTGCTATTGGGGTAATCGGAGGCGGCTGAAAGAGGATAGCCCACAAGGATGCCGTTCCACGTCTCGTAATCCACCTGTCCGGGCCCATTGCCATGCAGGATGACATCCACCACCACCACGGCAGCGACGGGCACGCCATTGCTAAAGCGAAATTCATCGACGGCATAGCGGCTCCTTTCGATGCTGAAGTTCGTCACCGCGTAGGGACCGGTTTCCCCGGGCTTGAAGATTTCCAGGATCGTCAAAGTGGCCATGGACAGGCCGCCCAGGACCGGAGCGATCAAACCGGGATTCTGCTCCTCCTCCTCTGGATCGGGCCGTGGATTTGACAACACTAAATCCAGGGTTTTGTTGCCGTTATTTGCAAAATCACTGAAGACGGGAATGAGGAAGCTTGCGCTCATCTGGAAATCATCGAACGCGAGTGTGCCACTCACATCCAGATAGTGGCAGCCTGCCACCGCTATGGAGGAGTTGGTGTCATCGCACGGCACCAGAAAAGGGTCACCCCCCATCAGCGTGTAATCGACCAGGACCCGACCCGCCGTGCCGTTGGCGCGCGTGACGGTGATGACGGCGCCCTTGGGACTGCGCGAATTGACGGTGGGAAAATCATCGATCGGATTTCTAAACTGAAAACCCTGGAATGTTTCAAATTCAGTAACGCGATAGAAGGAAGAGCTAAAGTTAAACTCCCCGGCTCGGACCGCTGTCGGCACCGCGATGTCGCCTGGCTGCCAATTGAGTGTGAACGGCCCGAAGAAAAAAAGCGTGAAGGGCGAGTAGCCATCCACCGCAAAGTAGTAATCAACGCCGGCTACGGCCGAGAAGGTGATGCGGCTGGCGGTGATGCCCGGTTCAGCATCGTCATTGCCGGCAACCTTCGCCAGAGAACTCAGGTTGGTTCCGGTATAGGCAACCAGCACGGTATCAAACAAGCTGCCGACGGTATCGAAGGTGATAATGCCGCTGTTCGTAGCGGTCCACCGATACCACACCGACGCTCCACCTGTCCCAAAGTGGGCCGGCTCGTTTGTTTCCACCGTCGCGCCGCTCGTGTCGCCGCTGACCGTGCCCGAGTTGCCTGCTATCACTTCCGCGCTGCCGAAGTTATCGTTGGCGGGCTGGCCCATCAGGCCGGGAACGCCCAAACCCAGAACCAACCCGCACACCAAAACCCACAGGCCACCCGGGCGGTGATCGGATCGGTCCGCGCGCAGAACAACCTTGCCAGTGTTTGGCTCTATTCGCATATGATTCCGTTCAAAGTGATCGTGAAGCTCCTGCCGTCGAAAAAAGTTACTTTGGCGACTGTGGCCCGATACGCACTCGATAAATCCGCAGCCCTTGCTTTGACAAAGGCTCCTCCAACGTCACTCGAGTCGTGACCGAGCCGCTCACGAAATTTGTCACCACGGTCCAATCCGTGGCGGAGAACGACGGCTTGCACTCCAGATAATTCATGGAATTGGCCGGGGCATCCCAGGAGAGGACGACGGCCCCGGCGGCGGCTTTCACAGGAGCAATGCTCAACCTCAACTCACGGGACGAAAGAGTGGCGGGCAGCTTGGCGTCCGCGACGAGTTCCGGCATCTCCTGGCTCCGGGCGACGGCATGCGGCGCGGGAACGGGAATCGGCTCGGGATCATCGGCGTTGACGATGCCATCGCCATCGGAATCGAGATCCTTGCTGGTCACCAGCGCGATATTGAAAGTGTAGGTCTGGCCCGTGGACGCATAGAAAATGTTGGTGGAGCTGAGCGGGCCCGCGAACGAACTCACCCATTGGAATCGGCCCCCGGCCGCGCCGTTGAGCTTTTCCGCAGCCACGTTGGCGGCGGCAAAATAAATGGTCAGGCTGGGATCGATATCGAACACGTTCTCATAATCCAGCGCGTTGTCCTGCAATTCGATATAGTCCACATACAAGGCCCCGGAGCCGCCACTTTGCTTGGTCTGCGCCGGCGCGGAAAAGTGGAAGAGGGTAAAGTTGGTGCCGTTCAGCGTCAGTTTGCCCAGCGCCATGTTGTTGAAGAACCCCTCGCCGTTCGGTCCGTAATCGATGCCGCACCAGGTATGAAATATTTCCTGGCTATATAAGCGCGCCTCCGAGGTCAGGTGTGTGCCTAACAAATCGCTGCTGGCCGGCAACCGCCCGCATTCAAATCCACCGGAAGTAAACCACCGGCTGAGGGCGTTTGTGCCCGAATCGAACAAACTATTCGTTACGGTCAGTTCCAGCGTGCTGCCCGAGGAGATGAAAGAGTTGGAGACGATCAAGTCGTTGGCCAGAATGCGCACGTCGCTGACTGCCTGGAGCTTGGAACCGAACACGTTGGTCACTGCGTTGGTAACGACCACGGTGAGAGGCGCCCCGGAAGGGCCCACGATGATAAAACCGAATTGATCGAAGACAAAGTTGGTGGTGACGATGTTGGTCACTTCCATCACGACGCCCTGGAGAGAGGCATTGCGCGCCTGAATCGTCAGCACGCCGCCGCTGGCTGTAATGCACCCGCTGTTGTCAAACGTCGCCGTGCGAATGGAATGCGACGCCGCCCGGTTCGTTCCCGTATTGACATAAGTGAGGTAGGGATTGGACCGGTCTCCGCCAAAAAGCCCATCGCGGGGAATGTTGATGACACCGTTGTTGGTAAATCGCAAAAGACCCACCACACTGGTGCGATTCCAACTCGATGCGAACGGCAACGACAGCCCGCCCAAAACGGTGAGATCTCGGGCATCCAGCCGCATGCGGCTGCCGATGCTCAGATTGTCCTGGATGACGAGGTTGGTTGCTTTGGCGAGAAACTCGTTGACCAGCACCGGTTGCAGCGCTTGCAGGCCATTATCCACGATCAACACATGAAACTGGATATAATTGGTGACGCCAGCGGCCGTCACTTCGATGTTGTCCCAGACTCCGCTCCAGGCCGCCAGCTGGCCGGAAAGGCGGCGCACCGTTGGCGGGGCAAGATTGGAAATGACCAAGGGCGTGGAGAGCAGCGACGTCAAATCGTAAATGGCGAAGGGCGCATCCACCGTGGGCAGCTTGTTGTTCACCAGATCCCCGGCTTTAATCACGATGGTCGATTCCGCCCGCGCGCGCGTTTGGTTGAGATTGACCCGATTGCCGGTGATCTCGATGCGACCGGGAAAGGTGCGCGGTTCAAAGGTGCCAAACCCGACCCCCAGCGCATTGCCCAGACCGGTGGAGCTGATCTGGGCGGCGTATCCGCCATACGCAACGGGGACGGTATTCGACAGATAACTGGTGTTGTAGAGCAGGCTACTGGAGAATGTGCCGTTGCCGGGGATTCCAAACGCGAACTCAAAAGGCATGTTCCGCGCGATTTCGTAATTGCTCGGACGCCGTGTATTGCCGGTGGTCGTGCCCAGGATGGTGGCCAGAAACGGACGCAACAGGATGATGTTGGTGGCCACGGCCGCGGTATCGATCAAATAAACCGCATTGGTAATATTCCTTTGCTCGACGATATCAAAATCGACGGACTTGTATTCCACCACCGCCGTGGCTGGCTGATTGATGAAATTCTGGAAAAACCGGACGTCCACGGAAAAATTCGTGTCCACATTATTGGTGGGAATGAAAACCACCTGCACCACCGAACTGGTAGGCGAGAGTGTGTTGGTATAAACGTGCGCGTCGTAGGATGCCCGGAAGAAATTGAGGAAATTGGTGCCAAAGAAAAAGAAGGACGGCACAGTCACGAAATTGGTAAATCTGCCCCCAAACCGCGTATCGACCACCTGATGCAAGGGGGATTGCGGGAACGGCAGCGTGAAATTGCCCCCGAGCAGCGACATGGGCTGGCCCTGGTCGTTCAGGAAGTTATTCGTGCCTGCGCCCCAATAGACATCCGTCACTCCCGCCGCGTTGACGTAATTGGAGCCGATGATGAATCCGTCGGAGAAGAACGCGCCGGGAGCGACCCCCGAACGAAGTCCATTGCGGGCGACACTGACGTTGCCTCCGCTCAATCGCATCAGGCCGGCCGGACCGACACTCATCGAGCCGGAACTGTTAATGTTGTCGGAAAAAACCATCAACCAGGTCGCACCGGAAATCGAGCCCTGGTTGACCCAGTTCCTCATTCGGTCCCTTCTATTGCCGTGGAAATAATCCCAGCGAAAGCCCGGATTGCCCGCTATTCTGGCGTTGGGTCCATTGGTAAAGAACTGGGTGTTCAGAGTCTCATAAGGCAGCACGCGGAACCCAAAGAATGTGCCGCCGATCAACGTGCTGAAAAAACTATTGGTGATGAAGAAGTCGCTTCGATTCACGAAGCGCGTCGCATTAATCGTGGGTGCACGATCCGGCGGTGATGTCACTGGCGAATTGTTGACGTAGATGTTTCGCGGAGGGGCCGCCGCGGAGGCGGTTAACGCACTGACCAGGCAGGCTGCAAGAATGGAGAAGAACTTCATAAAGGATATCGAAAAAGAGATGGAGCCGTTCATCATTGGCCAAGCACTTGAGCCTCCAGGTCCTGGATGGAAAGAAAATCCGGATAGACGACAACCTCCTCTGAGCTGGCATCAAACGATCCCCATACCACACTTCGATTGAATGCATTTGGCCCGCTTAGAGGATCGACGCCGAGAAAAAAGTCGCTCGAAGAGTTGAAATAATAAGGAAGGATGTTGGAAAATGAAATGTTGAGGGGCCGGGTGATCGTGCCGGGTCCGGCCGCTTCGGTATTCCCATTGATCGTATCATTGTTCACAAAGGTCGTGCCGCGGGCGGCGAGAACCGGGATGCCAAAGACGGTGCCGAGATCGCCCGCCGTAAACAGCAGGTCGGGGAAGGGAATGGTCCGCTGCACGAACTGCGGAATGAGCGTGAAATTGCTGATCACCTGGTCGGTATAAAAATTGGTGACAGGAAAGAAGCTCTGGCCGAGTAACGAATCGAAGTGCACCCGAACGAAGCTGATCTTCTCAAGGCCAGGCCGCAGTCCGACGTTGATAACCAGATTCGTGAGGTTGGTGGAAATGCCTGGAATGCCGGGAATGCCGGGAATCACCACCCCGCTAATGGGCGTCCAGGGAGAGAAAATACCCCCAATGACGTTCGTGAATATATTGGTGGCGCCGATATAAGGTGTCCATGGGCCTGATCCCGGCGCTCCAGGTCTTCCCGGCGCAAATCCCGGTACCAGCGACGTTGTTGGAGGAAGCGTCTCGACATTGAGATTCTGGGACCGAAACAGATAACGCCAGCCGCCCGCGTCATCCCGCGTCAGGCCCGTGAATAATTCGCCGGGACCCAGCAGGAAGGCGCCCGCCACGGACGAAAAGTTAAACTGCGGATCAAATAATGGGACTTCCACCGCTTCGGCGTAATTAGGAATCGGAATCGGGTCCAGAATCTGGTAAGAATAAAAAGCATCATTGACCCGGTTGGTCGGAGCATAGGTCACCGGGTCAAAGTTGCGTATAATGACAGAGTAATTCGTCACCGGGGGATTGCCCGCCACGTTTCGGCCCCGCAACGTCCACGTCCAGCGCTCCGGCTCGGCTAATCCCATGACCTCCAGCATCAACGTCAACGCGGTGGATTTAAGATCCCGAACTCCCAGGTCTCTGGCCACGAAATTGACTTTCGTGTTTTCGGTCGGGAACTCCGTCAGATCCGCGCTCATGTTGGAAACGGGCGGCAGGTCATTAAAGATCTGGATCGCTTCTTCAATCGCATCCACCCCGCGCTGGCCGAAATAAATCAGAAACGACTGGTCGAAGGCATAAGTGATGGTCGGACTGTTCCAGCGATATTCGTCGCCCAAATTCATCGGGCCACCGATATCCCCGGGCAAATCGTATGCAAGAGCGACCACCTGCCAGGCTGCAAGCCCGGTCGGCGCCGCGTTCGGATCGGTTGGCAACGGACCGAGCAGGGAGAATCCGTGTGCCAGGCAAGTCATTCCCAGCACCACGCACAGCACCAATGTTCGTTTGATCGTTTCGCGCATAGGTAAACGAATTTAACGTGTCCGCAGCACCCGGTAGAACCGCGGGCCGCTCGCGGCCTCGACAGTCTTGTAGTCGGCCAGGCCCGAAGCGGCTTGCGGCGTTCCCACGTTTTGCCACGAAGAAAGATTGGTGGACATCTGCACCTGGTAAACGCCACCGGTTTGCGTGCTCCAACGAAGGGTCACGCCCTTCTCCGTCAATGCGATCTTCAATTGTGGCGCGCCCAGATCGGCGGCCGGGTTCGATCCGAGGCTGGCGGCTTCAATGCTGTTCCCGCTCTTCACGAACGTCGCGTCGTTGGTGCTCAAAGTCGTGCCGGACGCCGGTTCGGAAAGCGCCGATCGACCGCGGCCATCCAGCCAGTAAGCCAGCCGGAAGGAGTGCGTGCTCGACGGAGCAAAGCCGCCTGCCACCCAGTTGTTGCTCGACACCGTTACCGGATTGATGGCGCCATCCACAAAGAGCTCGTAATTCTCCAGTGATGCGTCCGCTACCTCCGGCCATGCGACCAACAAACTTTCCGGGCTTGCCGGCGTGATCGACGGCGGCGCAGGCGCTGGCGGTGGCTGGACCGCAACGAATCGTTGCCCCATCAAATCATAGCCGCTGGCAAGGCCTGTGAAACTCGCCCACACGGCCACAAAATGATCGCTGCCGTAGGCGGCCACCGCGGGATGGATCTGCCCGGCGCGCGTGGTGGTGTTGACGCGGAACTCTCCTCCAGCTGGAATGCCACTCGCCAAAAGGCGGCCATAGACCCCTTCGCGCGAACCGTCCTGCCCGAGGCTGGTCCAGACCACGAGTTCATTTGCGCCCGACCTCGATATGTCCGGCTGAATCTGGTCGCCATAGGTGTGAGTGTTGATCCGGAAGGGCGAACTGGTCGCGGCGCCGCCCGGCCCAAAAGTGCGCCCGTAAATATCCCAACTGTTCGTGCGCGATCGATCCACTTGATTCCATACCACGGTGAATCCGCCACCGGCAGAAGCACGGATCGCAGGGGACGCGCAGATGGCGGCTTCGGTGCCGTCAATGCGAAACTCATCGCCGAGTGGATTGCCACTGCTGCTGTACTGGCGGCCTTTAATCACAACGTAATTGGCGCCTCCAAACAAATGGCGAAACTGTTCTTCCGATACCCAGACCACAACAAAGGTTCCGTCGCTGAGCGTGGCCACGGCGGGGTCGCGCTGGTTGAACGGGTGAAACTGATTGACCAGAACTTCGGGCCCCAGCTTCTGTCCACTTGCGGAAAGACGTTGAAAATAGATCTCGCGCATCCAATCCAACCGGGTGCGCACGGTCTGCGGCACGGTGTTGGTGTAGGGGCGGCCCCGCACGTAAAGCACCTGCCGAGTCAACTGCGTCCTGTTGGTAACGTCCCGTTTGATGCCGGAGTAAACCACCACGCCGCCATCGGCCACGCTGGTTGTGGCTGCATTTTGATCCTGGAGGCGCGCCTTGTTGATGGTGGTTCTGAACGTGAACGCTTTGCGGACAAGTCGATTGTTCTGCCAGGCCCGCAGGTAGGTTATCTTGCGATCGGTGGTAACACGCGAAACTCCACCCAACCGCACATCATTCGTCAAAAACTGCCCATCGTTTCCCAGAACACGCGCGTAAACATACGGAAAGCCCGTCTTGCCAGATTGCCAGGCAAACAGGGCGTTGCCGTTGCTCAGAACGGCCACGCTGGGCTTGGTTTGGTCACCACCAACCTGTTGATTGACCGGGAAGGGACCTCCGACTGCTGCGGCCATACTATCCAGACGTTGAGCGCCAATGCCGAGTCCCTGTCCATCCAAGTCATTATCCTGCCATACGATGTAACCGCCATTTGCTGTCAGGCTGATTTGAGGAAAGGTCTGCTCACCGAAAAGCGGCTCCACCACCGGGTATTCCTGCCCTTGCGGTGTCGCACTTTGACCAAAAAGCAAAAGCGGCCATGCCAGGGCAAGGCAATAGAGCAATGGCTTTCTGCAAGCGCTCAACAGTGAGAACATATGAATGCGATTTCTAACAGCCTATGAACTTTTTGTCCACGTCTTCTTGCCGAAAAAACCGAGTCTGCAGTGTAAATTCTTGAACTTTTGTTCAACGGCGCGCGCGTGAGTTCAATGACGTTCGACGACGCCGCGAGTCGCGCCTCAAACGGGAATTGCCCTTTGTCTTTTCTCATTGCGCCTGGCCCTTCATGCCAATCGGATCGCATTCTGCGCTACGCCTCTTGAAGACATAGCCGCGTGAGTACATATCCAAGCCCGTGTCCATTGCTGGCAGTCTGCGCCGGACAGCTAGGGCGCGGGCGCGGGCCGCTGCGAAGGAATCGCTGTCTGCGTGAACGGCAGGTCCTCCTCCGCATGCACGCGATTGCCCGCCGGATCGACAATCGTTGGCGTGACGAAAATCAGGAGATTCTTCTTCATGGTCATGAACGATTCGCTCCGGAAGAGGCGACCGGCGAAAGGCAAATCGCCCAGCACCGGGACCTTGTCCTTCATTTTCGTGACATTCTCGGCGATGAGGCCGCCCAGGACCACCGTTTGGCCGTCCCAAACAATGGCGCTGGTAACAACCTGGCGAAGACGGAAAATTGGCAAGGGTACGGTCTGGCTTAACGCTGGGGCCGCCGCAACGCCCACCGATTGGGCCTGGGCCTGGAACATCTGCGCGGTCTCTTCATCGTAACCGATGAATTCCTTCAGCGTGGGAATAATGGTCATCTGGATCGTATAGCCGTCGGCGGAAACATAAGGCACGATGTCCAGAACCGGCCCCAGTTCAATGGGTTCAGCTATCGGAAGAATGGCCGAACCCACCGCACCGCCGCCGCCCTGAACACCACCCGCCGTCACTCCACCGCCAGTGGCGGTCTGATTCAGGTCCAGATCCGTAACGATGTAGCGCACATCGACCGCTTTGATTTGCGCCTGGCGGCTGCTGAGGGTCGTCACTTTGGGCGCGCTGATCAGATCGACTCCCTTACGCTGCTCCAGGGCGCGGATCACCACGCGGAATTGCGGGTCGGTCAGAATGCCAGTCAAGGTGCCCAACGCGGGCGCGCTGTTGCGCAACCCGCTGGTCAGAATATTGTCCGTGGCCGACGGTGAAATGGCATCGACGCCAACGATACCTGAGGGACCCGGAAAGACGCCGTTCGGATTGGCGGTCGACGGGGCGCCCACAAACGACGGCGCTGTGCCGCCTTGAAATCCCATGGCCGCATTGTTGATGAGCGTGTTTCCCAGGAACCAGTCAAAGCCCAGCGCGCGCGAGTCTTCCTGGGTGACCTCGGCGATTTTGGCTTCGATCGTGATTTGCGGCGGCGCAATGTTCAATACCTGGATGGCCTGCTCGATAATATCCAGGTCCTGCAACGATGCGCGCACCAGAATCTGTCCGGAGCGATCGTTGAAAAAGAGACTCTTTGGCGGGGCCAAATCTACTCCGGCAGTCGTGAAAAACAGGCGGACGAGCGTAATGATTTCCTGTTGGGGTGTCTCCTGCGTAAGATTCCTGATCCCAGCTCCCTGTTGCCCCGCGCCGATGCCTGTGCCCGGAGCGCCGCCGGGTCCGCCGAACTGACCGCCGCGTCCGCCAGGCGCCAAAGTTATGCCCACATACTCAGAACCGCCGCCAGTGCCAGTGCCTTGGCCGCCACTGCCCTGGCCGCTGCCGCCGCCGCCACGACTACCACCGCCACCTCTTCCGCCACCGCCCTGGCCCCCCCCACCACCACCCAACCCGCCCCCTCCAGACCCAAAGTCAAATGCGGTCACACCCTGCAGGCCTTGCAAAAACGTGTTCGGATCGACTTTGAACCAGCGCGTGTAAAGCGGAACAGGCTCGGCGCCCTTCGCTGAAAACACCACCGCGTAATCCTCGACTGAATACTTGATTGGCCGGTCGGCCACTTTGGTGATCGCATCCATGGCCTCGTGCAGCGTGATGTCTGTCAACGGGGGAACGATTCGGATCGTGGTCGCGCTCAGGTCCGCCACCTCCGCCTGCGCAGCCGGCGCCACCGGCAAACCGGTGGCCGGGTCGATGGTTGGCGCCGCCACGGGAGCAGGATCGAGTGCCGTGCTGGTGATGATATTGATTCCCTTTTGATCCGGATCCCGCTTTTTGGCCTCTTCGCTCAATTGCTTGATCACTTCGCCCAGGGGAAGGCCATCGTAGGTGATCTGATCCAGCCGGATGCGATCCAGCTTGGAATAAATGCTTTGCCGGCCCCGGCTTGTATAGACGATGTTCGTCCGCGCCATGGGGTTGGGGATCGGCAAGGCATCACGTCTGACGGAATCCGACCAGGATTTATTGATTTCGAGCAATTTCTCCTTCGACCAGAGTTCGCGGCGGGCCGCTTCCTGTTTGTGGCGCTGCTCGCGGATATAATCCAGATATACATAGGCCGCGCGATTGTTGGGATCGAGTTTTCTTGCCTGGTTCAGCTTGGCCTCCGCTTCATCCAGCCGGCCGGCTTCGTAGAACAATTTGCCATCCTGGACAAGGGTGGCCGCTTTAAGGCGCTGATCTTGAAATTCAGGCACCCGTGCAATCGCTTCCTCGCTGGGCCGGTATCCTTCCATGGCCAACCGGGCCTTCTCATTGGAACTCTTGAAGGCGAGAGCTGCCTCGTTTTTCGGGTCCTCTTTGAGGATGAAATTTACCTGGGCGTCGGCCTCGGCAAAATCCCCACGGCGCTGCGCCTGCTCCGCCAGCACGAGGCGCGTCTGGATGATGCCGTTCATCACCTCCCTGTATTCGGCCTGGGCGCTGGGGCCGATCTTCTTGGTCAGATCCAGCGCATCCTGGTAGAGCTTGGCGGCAGTGAAATGGTCTCCCTTTTTTTGCGCCTCTTGAGCGTCGGCCAGCTTTCGGGCCAGGTCCACCTTGTACGATTCGATGCGCACGGCCATCCGGACCGCATCATCGACGGCCGGGTTTTGGGTCTGCCCAAAGACGGTCAGTGAGAACAAAACGATGAAACAAGCTGCAGTGGCTTTAATCATGGGTTGCCTTTCTAAGCTCAATGCAAAAAATCACGTCCCGGGTTTGTACGGGATGGTGTATTTCTTGTCGTTGGGCGCTAATAATATTACTTCGCTCGCTTTGATATCAAATATTTTGTAGTCTTCCCCCTGAAACCTGACGGTCATGCCGACACGCTGTCTGTTGTAAGGTTTGTTCGCTTCGACCTTCGATCTCAAATCCGCTTCGTAGGCTTCGGCGCGGATGAATGGCTTATCCCTGGCGATGGAGACGCGCTCGCCGCTCTCCTTGATTTCGAAAACCCACTCCGCCGGGTCTTCGGGCGGCCCTTTGACCTCGCGCAGGATAATGACTTTGGTATTGGTCGAACCCAGGGTAAAATATTGGCTGACGCGGCGCTGAGGCGGAGTGGCGGCAACCTCATTGGTGATCGTGATCCAGTAGCCCGGTCCGGCCACGCGGTCGAAGGCGATCGCAAAATTCAGTCCCCTGGTGGCAGCAACGAAGATATGGTCGAGCTCGGAGCCTTTGGGGCTTTTGATCATCGTGCCATCTTTCATATTGCGCTGCCACCGCACCGGATTCAACAGGTTGTGGGTGCTGCCATATTCCAGTTTCGGAGGACTTTGCGCCATCTGCATGATGGCATTGAAGTGAGTCATGTCGGCGGGTTTGACCGGGTTCTCTTTCCGGCGGCCAATGTCTCTCAAAAAGTCGGCGATCTTCTCCTCCTCTTTTTGGCTCGCGCCATACAAGTACACCACCGCGCCCGCCAGCCCCGCCAGCACCAGACAAAGAATGATCTTTTCGTAGTGCGTCCGGCAGACGTCACCAAATTTTTTGAACATGTCCATCTTATTTCGAGAGTTTGATCACTTCGACCAGGAGCATGACCTTCAAAAGTCTTTCATTGAGTACCGTCTTGAGCGTTTCGGCAGCTGCCGTAAGGATGTTTGTCGGCGGCGGCGGCGTTCCCGCGGGAGTCGCGGCCGCGGCGGCGCCGCCGTCCACCGTCAGCGCCCGGACGATCAGACCATGCGCGGATTTGTTAAAGTTCTCCAGTGTGGCCGCCAGCTCCGGGCTGAAGCATTGGAATTCGACGATGTAAGGACTCGACATGGCGCCGGTGGTGGGGTCCTTCTCCATTTTCAATTCGTGATAATCATTGGAGCCAGGCGGATCATCGGTGGTCAGACGTGTGCGGCGCAGATTCAGCAGCTTGTTGACCTTGGCGTCGAAGAGCAATTGGCAGATGGCTTTGGTTTCGGCCAGTTGTTCAGGCAGCGCCGGAAAACTCCCCTGTGCAAACTGGAGCAACGCCTTTTGGGCCTCAAAGGAAAAGGCGTAGGTCTTGCTGGGCACCACCACACCGGAAGCCTGGGCATTGGTATGCAGTTCGTAGATGGTGTTGGCGAGCAGCGTTTGGAATTCACGCCCGGTCACTTTCGGATAAGTAATGGGCGTGAAGTATTGCTGGGCTTTCTTGACGGCCTCCTGGAGCTTGACGGTCTCCCCCTTGGCGATGGCGATGTTCGTTTTGCTCGGGAACGGATCCAGACCATAGAGCCGGGTCAACGTCGCCTTGGCCTGCTCCAAATCGGCTTCGACCTTCTTGTTCTTATTGGTGTTGGTAAGCAAATAGAAGACCCCGAACGCCAAAAGCCCCGCGGAGATAAGGCCCCCAAACACCAGGAAGAAATTTCGCTTGATCCAGAGCATATCAAAATTTCACGGGCCGCTTTAACTTGACCGTGACTTCAAACGTGAAGGTGTAGGTCGCGGCATCGGGCGAGAGTGTGCCGGAGAGGGCAGTGCCGGTGGCATCGAAGTAGTTTGTGCGCGCTCCGATCTCCGCGTTCACGGCGTAGGCAATGCCGCCATTGGCCGCGGCAGCAAGACTGGTCATATCCACGGCACGACAGAGCAGCAGTATCTTGCAAACCTCCCCGCCGGCCAGCGATCCCTCCGTGGCCTGGCCCGAGGCCCCACCCCGTTTTTTTCCTGCGCGCGAGGTCGGAGGTGGTGGCGGCGCGTTCGGATCTCCCGGGGCGCCAGGATTGACAAGATGGGCAGCGGGATCTGGCAGCCACGGACCGGCGGGCACGGTGCTGGCAGAGACGGCAGGGCCGCAAATCAGCGGCGTGAACTTTTCTATCCAGACACCGATCTTGGCTTTGAGCGCCGTCTCTTGTTGCGTTTCGACGGCCATCATCACTTCGCGCAGTTGTGTCAGGACACTGGACCAGTAAAACTTGTCCTCCATCCAGGTGAGGTACTGATCGGCCTCCGCTTCGGCGGCCTTCATCTTCTTCACTTCGGTGTTGAGTTGTTGTTCGTTTCGTTGCAGTGGCTCGACTTTTTGATTCAGCTCCACGAGCGCTTCCTCTTTTTTCTTGGCCACCTTTTCGTAAAACCAGCCCATCGCCACGACCATAAGCACCAGACAGAACACGGAGGAAACGAAATAAGGCTTTTTCTGATTGAACAGCTGCCGGTCGAGCGAACTCTTGGGCATGAGATTCAACTCCACCGGGCAATGCGCCAGGTTGCGAAGACCCAGCCCGACGACCTCGCCCATGGAATGGGCCACCTTGGCCAGCTCTTCGCGGTTCAGCGCCGGATCGATCTGGACGTTGCGAAATGGATTGAAGTATTCCACGGCATCGGCCGGCAAGTTGAGTTTCTCGGAAAAGAATTGCGCCGTGTAGGGCATCACGGAAGCGCCTCCGGAAAGGAACAGGCGCACCGGCGCGGACCCTCCCTGCTGCCCGCGATAGAACTGCACGGTCTGATTCACCTGAATGTGCAGACGTGTCATCACCTGCCGCGCGATTTTGGAAATGGCGGCCTGATGCGGGTTTTCCGGCTCTTCGTAGGCGCCGCCCAGACTCACAAACCCTTCTTCGATCTTCAGCTTCTCGGCTTCGGCGAAACCGATCCGGCTTTCCTTCGAAAAATCCTGCGTGATGGAATTGGCGCCGATGTTGATGCCGCGGGAATAGACGCTGCCTTTCTCGAAGAAGAGCAGATTGCTCGTCTTGGCGCCGATGTCCAGGAGCATGGTGCATCCGTCGAGGTCGCCGTAGTTGTAGCGAAACGCATTGCAGAGGGCCGCCGGTGAGACGTCCACCAACTGCATGCGCAGGCCGGCGTGCTCGGCCACTTTGAAAATGCCTTCGACGATGTCGGACTTGATCGCCACCAGCAGGACTTCCAATTCGCCCGTGGCGGTGGCGCCCAGAATCTGGTAATCCCACACCACTTCTTCCAGCGGGAAGGGCACGTTTTGTTGCGCTTCGTACTGGATGATCTGCGTCACTTTGGACGTGTCCACCGGCGGCAGCTTTACGAACTTGGAAAAGGTATGAAAGCCAGGGGCGCAGACATTGATGTATTTGGAACGATACGGTTTTTCGGAGAACAACTCTTGCAAGCCCCGCAGCATAACTGCCTCGCGACTGGCTTCCTGCGTGCCCTCCTGCCCCAGCGACTTGAATCCATATTGGCGCAGAAGCAGCCCACCGTCATCGTTGGTCTCAAACTCCGCGAGTTTGACATTGACCGCCCCGAAATCGACCGCCAGAAATGATTTCGAATTTAACATGTCGCTCTATCCTTCCACCCGTAGCCAATGACGGCAAGCCAGCCCTCAAGTCGCACGTCCCGGAAGTTCATCGTGGTTAACAAGGAATGATTGCCATGGTCAAATTAAAAAATCCTTTTCGTCGTGCTACCGTGCAAACTGGCGATTGAACTCCAACTCCCGTCAAACTCTGGGCCGAAAATATGCGATCGTTCTCTTCAAACCTTCCGCCAGCGGCACTTGCGGCTCCCAGTTGAGCCACTTTCGCGCCCGTGTAATGTCTGGCTGACGCTGTTTCGGATCATCCTGCGGCAACGGCTTAAAAACGATTTCACTCTGTGTGCCGGTGGCGCGCATGATTTCGGTGGCAAACTCCAGCATGGTCATCTCGCGCGGGTTGCCAATGTTCACCGGTTCGGCATGCGGACCCATCATCAGCCGATCGATGCCTTCGATGAGATCCGAGACGTAACAGAAGCTGCGCGTTTGCCGGCCATCGCCGAAAACCGTCAGAGGTTTGCTTTTCAAAGCCTGGCTGAGGAAAGCAGGCACAACCCGCCCATCGTTCAAACGCATTCTCGGCCCATAGGTGTTAAAAATGCGGACGATACGGGTTTCCATCCGATGCTCGCGCGCATAAGCGACGGTCATGGCTTCGGCAAAACGCTTGGCTTCATCATAGCAGCCGCGCGGTCCGATGGGATTGACGTTGCCCCAATAATCTTCGCTTTGTGGATGCACCAGTGGGTCGCCGTAAATTTCCGATGTCGAGGCCAAAAGGAATCGCGCCCCTTTGTGCCTGGCCAGGCCGAGCGCCTTATGCGTTCCCAGCGAACCGACTTTCAGAGTCTGAATGGGCAGCTCCAGATAATCGATCGGACTGGCCGGGGAGGCAAAGTGCCAGACAAAATCGACCCGCTCATGAAGGAAAATAAATTCCGTCACATCCTGCTGAATGAACTTGAAGTTCGAGTTGCCGCTGAGGTGATCGATGTTCTCCACCGTGCCGGTAACAAAATTGTCGATCGCGATCACGCGATGGCCGCGTGCCAGCAACAGATCGACCAGGTGCGAACCAAGAAAGCCAGCGCCACCGGTCACCACCGAAGTAAGTTGTTTTGATTTTGGGCCCTTTGCTTTCCGCTGCGCCATGGCCCTTAGATACAAAGCGCCACGCAGATGTGCAAGGTTCCTCGCCTGTGGACTGCGATGGTCCACATGAACGACCCCAGGGCGCCGACGCCGTCGCTCAACTCGGCGAGCAGTGCAACTTCGTCAAGGCCTACTTTGATTCCGGGATCAAAAGCTAACGCGCAGAGCCGCGCTCACGCTATGCGCAAGGACATCATCCGCCTTTGTATCCTCGATCTCAAAACCGGGGTTGCCCGAGAACCGGTACTGCACGCCCAGTTCCACTTTGTCGCTCAGGGGAAAAGTCAGGCCGGCCTTGGCGTAGTAGGTGAACACCATATCCTCACCACTCGTTTTGGAGGAGCCACTGCTGGGAACGGGAAAGTCGATGTCACCGAACACAACCGCGGCGCCGGCGCCGGCGCCCACAAAGGGACGCGCTCTCTCAAAAACTTTCAGGCCCCAGTAGTTTATCTCCGTTGGTCTGGGAGACGCGGGCGGGGGCAGAAGCGGGCGCCAGGTCACTCCGACAGTGACGGGCACCACCCACAGGCTGGCATCACCCTTGAACGGAACGCCGCCGATGATGGCAGAGTATGTTCTCGTCTCATTATACGAAACGCCGGCCTCCAATTCTGCTGCCAGAGCGGGCAGAAAGGCATAGCCGACGCCGACTGTGCCTTTGGGTCCTGGGTCAACCTCCGCAGAGAAGCCGTCCGTATCAACTCCCGCGATGCGGTCGAAGCCGATGTCCTGGACAAAGTTCACCCCCGCATCGGCAATGAAGTAGAACCTGTCGGCGGCATGACTGCGAATAGCCAAGAAGACAAGGCATCCGCACATTACGGAAATAATTCTTGAATTCATAAATATCCAGCTCCAATGAACCCCGAAACGGCGTGGTTATTGGCCGGGCGGCGTGGGAATGCAAGGGTTTTTTTAACACCTTCCGCAAGGACGGGCGCATCTGGGACGTGTTGCCCAAGTCATCTCAGGGGAGGGCGATCGTCCTCGCGAGCCATGCTGATCAAAAATCGCGGGCAAAACAGGGCTCGTCAGGAGCCTCGCCCTCCCCGAACATCGCAGCCGCCATTTGGGCAACGCGCAAGGCTAATGGCGAGCAGGAGCACGCATCTCAGTGAGTTCCGTCCAGCCAGGCCGCTGAAGCAACGACTCAACCGAAGTGGCCCCAGTCCAAATTGGCGAAGCGGTTTCGCTCTTGGCAACCGGAGCGACGTTGTTATAGGAAGAGCACGGCCGCAGCAGCCGCTCCGCGACATGACGCATGAGACCGAATTCCAAAAGCCATCGCCAGGCCTTCACTCTGATTGAGGTGATCGGGGCACTGACGGTCATCGCCGTTTTGGCTGCTCTGTTGGTTCCCAAGATTTTCGAGGCCGTCGACAGCGCCCGCGTTGCCCACACTCTGGTCAGTATCCAGACAATCAAGACCGCGGTCCTGGAACACCACGGCAAATTCCTCTCTCTGGCCTCGAGCAATGGCACCCCTTTGACGGTGACGAACAGTTGCGACAATTTCGACGCGATTTTGTTGGCCGAAGGCCTGATTGACAAACCTTTTGCTTCCAAAGTCGCCGCCACCACGCTGATTCGGCTCAGAAATGTATCCGGACTCGCTTACACTCCAAGCGCGTCGATGGATCCGAAGAAGGGTTTGAGCACATACGATCTGGATGGCGACGGGGACAATGACATCGTGGGCGGGCAGTACCTGGTTGAGGCAGTGTTGGTCAATGTGACTTTAACCGATGCCAGGGCGCTGAACGATCTCTGGGACGGATCTCGCTTAGGCGAGAAGAACAGCGGGCAGGATTTCAGGGGACGAGTTGCTTACCACAAAGCCGGAAGCAATCCGTTGGTGGTCCACATCTATCTTACGCATTATTGAGCCACGTCTGCGCGGGCGAATGAATCGCTGGATCACGAATTGACCCAGGGCCGGGCAGGTTTAAACGCAGAGGTTGCGGAGGTTTGCGCAAAGGACGCAGAGCAACTACCTCTTCTCTGGTTCCTCTGCGAGAACCTCTGCGCCCTCTGCGTTAAAACAGCGGTCTCCGAAGTTCATATCTCTTTTGCTGGGATCACGATTTGCCCCAGGGTCGGGGCGGGCTTAAACGCAGAGGTCTCGGAGAGGCGCAACAGCTATGGCACTAGTCTGGCGCGGTAGAAACGTCGCACCGGATCAGGGTTGGAGTCGATGCACTCGGCCGTTGTGTCCGTCAGGATCAGAGTCTGCAACGTGACCCAATTGTTCAGGTCGCTGGAGCCTTGAATTTCATAACGCGCCCCGGCCGACCCCGAGACTCGGAACGAGCATCGGCCATCAGCAAGGTGCTGGAGCGTGGCGGGCAGAATCTGTGGCGGCGGACATGCCGGCACGAAAGTCAGATCGTCCAGCACCAACGTCGGCGACAGAGTAGAAACCACCACCGATCGGATGGCGTCGCCGGTCACCTGCAGTGGCGCCATCTTGCCGGCGAGAATACCGGATGCGCTCGCCACCGCATGTCGATTGAGATCGTAGGCCGTAAGAGTTACACTGTGGCCGGGGTCCAGTCCGGAACCAGCCATCAGCCGAACAAACGATACGTTCGTGGCAAAGAAGATCGATTCCGGCCGGTGCGCAACGCCGCCATCTCTCATCACTCCCTCACTATTTAGCGCGAGAAAGTTCCGCCCGGAATAACCGCTGACACCGAAGTTGGAAAATCGATTCAGGATCGCCCCGCCGTCCAGCTCACCCGGTCCTTCGAAAGTCACGCCCAGTGCTTGATACCGATCCGTCAGGTGAGTCGTCTGTGGGAAAGTCGCCGGTGCCGTCGCGTCATCGAAGTTGATCACGGTTACTTCGCCGCAGGCCACCAAGACCGTCAGCGTGGCTTCGTCGCTGAGAGTGTTGCCAAAACGATTGCTGACTACGCAACTGAAGCGGCTGCTGGAATCAGTCACCTGCACGTTCGTCAGCGTATAGGTCGGCGCGTTCGCCCCGGGGATGGGCACGCCGTTACGCAGCCAGGAGTAATAAAGTGGGCCGCTGCCGGAGGCAACCACACTGAAGGTGGCCGTCCCGCCCACAGTCGTAACGACGTCCCGAGGCTGCGAGACGATGGCGGGCAGCGGGCTTCCCCCGCCCACAGTCAGCAGCCGCAGTTCATTAATGGCCAAGACGAAAGCGTCGTTTCTTGAAGCTAAGTCCACCAACAGGAAACCATTGACGAGGACACGCCCGGACCTGCCCAGCACGATCGCTGCTCCGAGGTCCCCGAGGTCACTCGTAAAGCCCGCTAGAGCGTTGGTCAAAGGCGAAAGCCTGGTTCCCGCTGCGCCTCGGTTAAATCCCAGCGGACTGGTCAAGTTGTCAAAGACGCTGGAGTTGTTCCGATCGTACACCATGAACGTGCCGAGAAATAGGCCGGAGCTGCCCACCTGGCTCGCCCCTTGCAGAGCCGGGACCGCTTGCAAAGCCAGGTAATCCAAAATGGCCCTCCCGCCCGCATTTAAAAAGGCAACGAGGTTGGTCAAAGCACTGGTGCGGCTCGAGGCCTCCACGATCACGAGCGTGTGCGGCGGGTCGGCGGCGGCGACCGCATCAGCAAAGGCGTTGGAATCTTCCGGGCCGAAGAACTGGAACGGCAAGTTCAGGTTCACAAGCGCATTCGTAAAGTCGCCGGCGGGCGATTCGCTGAAGACCAGGATTTGGCTGGCCGGGTTGTGGACTTGGTGCCCCGCCCAGAGCAGCGCGTTGGCCATCAGTGTGCCGCCATCTGTGTCGGACTGCCAGCCGTACAAATCCACGTCGTCCGAGGGCGGCCAGAAGTTCAATCCGACCACGCGGTGACCAGCAGACTCCGCCGTCGCGATCAAGGGCGTGCCGCCGGTCCAATGCGCGACCAGCGTGGCGCCTGAAGTCAGCGTCACACCGTTGCGCGTGCTCCCGAGGCCACCATCAAACGTGGAGACGTTTTGCAGAAGGGCGTGTCCTGCTTGGTCCCTTACCAGTGTGAGGTGGGGCGAATACTGGATGGACCCCGCGCTCAACGGCAAATACCCGCCGCTCACGATCCTTCCGCCCAGGCCAGAAATGCCATCGTCGGAGAAACTGTGCGTTGCGACCACAACGCCGCCTTTGCGATCTAAATAATCCGCCAGCACGTTGCCCAAGGCGTCCGGGTCGTTGAAGCGGAGGTTCGAAAACACGAGCACGGCATCGTATTCCAGCAATTCGCCCCGAGTCGGAATCGGCTTGCCCTCGGCAACCGAAAGTGTGGCCACTTGCGAAGCGCTGAACAGACCTGACGCCACAATCTTGGCTTTGACGTCCGCAATGATGAAGTCGTCCTCCGCTCCGAGAATAGCAACGCGCGTCTTCACGCCCCGGCCGGAGGCATGCACGCGCAGGATGGGCGTGAGTGGATCATTGCTGGCGATCTCGAAGGTGCCACTCTGGTCTCCTTCAACATCGGGCACAAATTCCACGGCGAAGGAAACGCAGGCGTCCGGTCTGATCACTACGGGGAAGCCGCCCGGAGGCGGCACCACGCGAAATTGCGGGTTGCTGTTCGTGATGCCTTGCACCACCAGGTCCTCCGTGCACGTGCTGCACACATCAAAAGCGGTTTCCGTTATTTCGCCGACTTTTGTGTCCGGAAACGACACGGAGGCGAAGGTACTGATCCTCGAGGCATTAGTGGGCACGGCAAAACTCCAGGCGCCCCGTCCGAGCGTGCCCACGACGACGAGATTGGCCCTGAGATTGAACGACATGTCGTAGGCGGGCGCATTGGGCAGGCCCGCGCCGAGTTTGAACCAGTTGCCCAAATCATAATCCAGGCAGCCATAGACGCCGGTGTCGGTGCCCACCGCCAGCACGCACGAGCAAGGGAATTGGATGAACTCCACGCTACGAAGCTCGCCCACACCTGTGAGGTTTCCGGTGATCTCAATCCAAACCATGCCCACATCCGGAGTGAGGTAAACGCGTGAGGAATCGATGACAAAGACGCGCTGCCAATTCTTGGAGTCCAGCACGACGTCCCGGACAATTCCTCCAGGAAAAGGCGCCGGCGTGCTGATGACTTCCGTGCCGGCACTAGTGCGGCAGAATACTGTTGAACCCGAGCCGTAAAAGAGGACCTCAGGGTTGGGCAAGTCAGCCAACCGTCCTCCGTACGCGATGCCACTGAGATGGTTTGCCCCGGAACCGCCCGCCAATTTCAAAACGGTTTCACCCTGGTCAAACGATTCGTAGATGGCATCGGCACCACCAATTACCAACCGCCTCGGATCGACCTTGTTCAGCTCCAATGGCGTGACAAATTGGGGCGCGTTCGTTTCCAGGCCGCTCAGCGCGGGAGACGCATGGCTAATTCTGATGTTGTTGGCATCGTAGGTGTCTCGAAAGAAGTTTCTCAGGAATTGCGAACTGCCATAGCGGATGGATCGACCTGGAACGCTCGTGTCGTCAATCGTCACATCGCCGCCATCGCCGCCCTGGATCAGTCGCCAGGCCAGCGAGTCAGGAGCGGACTGGATCTGTGTCCCGTTGTCCTGCGTGCCGATCATGGCTACGCGCGCGACGCTGTCGTAGGCCACGTCGTGCGCTTCGATCACCGCCAGATTGCCAATGACCGAACTCCACGTTCCCAATGACGATTGCGGGACTGAACGCCGGTAGATGCCACCGTCATCGGCTTGGATGAGATTACCGCTCACGTCGAAGACCATCTCGCGCGAATCGGCATGGGGCGAGGTGAAGCCCGCGTTCTCATCCATGATCGCCTGGAATTGGCTGCCGCGCGGACGCGAAGCATCCCCGCGGAAGAGGTTGCCTGTAAAAGGTGAAGCGTCGATCCGGTCGCCACCCACATACACGATGGTCGGGCTGGCCGGATCGGCGGCGATGGCGAAGTGAACATCGCCTTGTCCGCCGGGGTGGATCGGAGGAACATCCATGAGCGTCCACGACACGCCTGAATTGACGGAGCGATAAACCGCCGTCAGTTGGGAATGGTTCATGGCCGATTTGGGGTCCCGGGTGTTAATGATTCCCACGTAAACGGCATTGCCCGCGCCGCTGCTGTGCACGGCCATTTCAATCTTGACGGTGAGATCACTGATGGCGGTGATTCCCCTGGTCACATCAATCCAATGAGCGCCGGCGTCGTCGCTTCGGAAGATGCCGTTGGTTCCAACAGCGGCGTAAAATCGGTTTGTGTTGCCCGGGACTCCCACGAGGTCGGATACCCAGCCCGCAGGCAGGCCCGTGCCGGCACTGCCCGAGATGAGCGTAAAGGAGAGGCCCACATTCGTGCTGCGAAAGAGACCGCCACTGCCGGCGGCGAGGCTCCACGTCGGATCTGAAGCCGCCAGCAAAACGTCGCCCCGCGCGGCCACGCTCGTGATATCCTCGTTCGCAAAGCTGTCTCTCCCCAGAATGGTCCAGGAGTTGCCGCCGTCCGTGGAGCGTAACACCCCAATGCGCGCGCCTCCCTCCGCGGCCAAAGTGCTCAGGCGCGCGCTGCCGGCAATGAGCGTCTGGTGCGTCCCGTCGGTCGGATCGAATTCAAGGGCGCCGATCGAAAGCGACGGCAGCGTGTCCGTAAGCGGAATCCAGGTGGGGTTGGCTGCGGTCGCGTTAGTGGTGCGCCAGATCCCGCCGTTGACCGCGCCGATGTAGAGGATATCCGCATTTGTGGGATGAGCGGCCACGGTTTGGATGGCGCCGCAGACCGGGCTGTTCGGCGGGATGACTACCTGGGCACTGAAGGCTGGCGCCGGTCCCATGGCCACCCAAGAGCCGAGCGCCTGTGAGAGCGGTCCGGGAGACTGGGACTGGATCTGCTGCGTGCTTGGTTGAATCGCCGCCGATTCGGGCAGTCCCGACTCGGTGTGAGTGGGTCGGTAATAAGCGGCCGGTTCCGCGGCTTGTGTGCAGGTAAAGAGGAGATGCACAAGAAGAACGGCGGTCAGCCAGAACCGCGCCACCCAACCAGCCAGCAGCAGTGCGGTCATTGTTTGAGAAACGACTGCTCGCGTGGATAGTCGAGGCCAATCGCCCCTAACGAGAAGATGGATTAGAGTCTGCACCTTTCAGCCCGAGTGGCTCCCGGTTGCCGCTCTTTTGCTCTCCGCCGCTCGTGTGGACAGCCGGGAATACGGCTGCAAGTGAAGCCAATTTAGTAAGCAGTGGCAAGCAAATTCACGGCCCGGGGTTTCAACGGTTTCAACGCCTTGTCATTACCCACATCTTTCGAGAGGGCAGAAATTCGTGAATCCCGAAGGGATTCCGGCTCAAAGCCCAGGGTTGGCGCGCCGCGCCCTACCCTGGGAACGCGGCCCGCAGAGAGCTCTCAACCCCAACGGGGTTGCGCCTGGGGCGTTTTCCACGGACACAACCCCGTTGGGGTTGAGACGGTTCTCGCCCGGATATCCCAGGGTAGCTCGTGCCTCGTAACCCTGGGCTTTGTTGCGGAATCCCTTTGGGATTCGGTGAAGAGATCCTTGGGAGTTGTGGGTAATGACAAGGGTTTCAACGCTGAGTTGAGCCGAGAATACAGACAAGTCCCGGGACGGCAGAAAATCCAACTCTTAAACCTGATCTTCCTTCGTCGGAACACCAAACTTCTCACCTGGCCCCGTTTCCCGTCAGCACGACGGGAATGGTCCACCAGATGATCTTCAGGTCCAGCCAAAGGGACCAGTTATCGATGTATTCCAAATCCAGCCGCACCCAATCGTTGAAATCGCTGACGTTATTGCGTCCGCTGACCTGCCAAAGGCAGGTGAGTCCCGGCTTGACGCTCAGCCTGCGCCGATGCGCCGGATCGTCAAAGCGCTGCACCTCATCCACCGGCAGCGGTCGTGGACCGACCAGGCTCATTTCGCCTCGGACCACATTGATGAGTTGCGGAAACTCATCGATGCTGAATCGCCGCAGGAAACGCCCAATGGGTGTCACCCGCGGATCCTTGGTCACCTTGAAAACAGGTCCTTCCATTTCGTTCAGCTTGGCGATTTCATGTTTGCGCTGCTCGGCGTCGCTGGCCATGGAGCGGAACTTGAGCATGACAAACGGCTGGCCATTGAGCCCGCAACGTTGCTGGCGGAAAACAGCCGGTCCGGGGGAAGTGAGCCGGATGATTGCGGCCACGACGAGCATGGGAACAGACAGAATCAACAGGAGGATAAGCGCTCCCACGATATCCATCAGTTGCTTGAGTATGCCCTGCCAGGAGGTTTCGGGAGCAGAACGAAACACCAGCACGGGCCGGCCATAGAAATCATCGAAACTGGTGTGCGAAATCTGCGTTTGGAAAAAATCTGCCACCAGCCAGGCCTCCACTCCCTCCAGTTCGCACACCTGGATGGCTTTTTCCACCCGACCGAAATAGGTGTGCTTCGCGTTGAGAATAACGCCGTTGGGAGAGCGTTCGTGCAGCAATTGGATCAGTTGGTCGATCGTGTTCTCGTTCAGATCCAGTTCGCCCACAATCTTCAGGCCTTCATCGGCCTTCTGGCTCAGTTCGGCCTTCATGCGCGCGGTGTCTTCCGGAGAACCCACCAGCAGGACGCGCTTTTTGAGTTGCGACTGTCCGAATCGGCTTTTGTAAATGACCCAAAGCAGTTCCTCGGTCAATAACACCAGCACAAAACTCATGGCGCCGAACAAGATGATGACCGAACGCGCCAGGGCCATTTTGAACAAGAACATGACCAGGATGACTCCGAAGGTCACCAGCATGCAGCTCTTAAAAAGCAACCAGGCGGTGATACGACGGGAACAGAAGAGCGGGCGTTGATAGAATCCCTGCAACTCCAGAACAAGCGGCACGCATGGGAAGATGATCAAGTAGAGCCAGGCGAAATTTCCGAATGCCTCTATCGGTTTGTCCTCGAAGATTTCCCACGTCCAGGTTGACCGCCAGGCGTGTGCCAGCCATAGAGCGAGCGAAAATAACGCCGCATCCTTGATTTGAAGGATCTGGGTCCGCAGTTGTCGATCGCGTCTAAGCATAGGTTAGCGGCGCACACGAGATCGGCGGGACCGATCGGAATTATGTCTTGATAACATCAAAAGCTGCGCGATTTTTGGCTCATGGCCGTCATCGCCAAGGCTCGTCCATGAGGATTGATTCACAAACTGCCGGCCATCCTGGCGGGCGCACCGGCGGCCAATTGAAATTCAGGCACTGCCGCGGCAATAAAATCTTTGAGCCGATTGTAGGTGGCTTCTTCATGCCCTGGCAGACAATGCGCCAGGCAGGAAACGTAAGCCCAACGTTGCAAGGTGCCGCTGCGCATCAATTCTTTGGCCGTCCACCACATTCGCTGGCCGTGCCGGGCAGTGATCTCGCGCTCGGCGACGAACCAATAAACATAAACACTGCGGACAGTTTCCGTTCTTCCATCAGGAGTTTGGAACGCCTTGGTTGCAATCAAGCGTCTCACCGGGAGATCATAGGAACGCCGCCCCGAAATCGGGATGGTGAGGAGGTCCGCGTCCGGATCGATCTTCCACCCTTGCCCCACCAGACAAATCTCCGGTTTATGAATGCTTCCGCGATCGGTGCCCATCAGCACCACGTTGAGCATGATGTCAAAACGATCGTCCGCGCGGTAAAAGCGTCGCGCGTAAGTCGTGTCCTTGGGCAGCCAACCCAGTTCCTTCAGAGAAACATGACCCGGCTTGGATTCGTAATTGAGGACCTGCACCGGCAAATCCACCGTGTTGGTGCCAACGACTTTGCCGTTCTCATCGTAAACGGGTTGACTCACCATCTTGAGTCCGGGTTGGCCCAACTTGCGATGGGTTTGCATGTGTCCCAAAAAAATGGCCGTGGACCCGATCAGTATGAGCGTCAGCGCCAAAACTATCCACTTCTGCCTGTTCATACGGCTTTCGCTTCCAGTCTGCCGACGGTTTGAGGCTCACGATCCTGCAACCAGTGGCCCAACACGAGCACCAGCACGATGGCCACCCCGAATGTCAGAAACCCAAACTTGGTTTCCACATAGGCGCCAGCCTCGTGCCCAAACGCCTCGGCTACCACGATCACGCCAGTCAACCGCACGACATTGGCCACCACCGCCAGAGGAAGCGCCGATGCCACCATCAGCCACCGTTTCCACCCGATCTTGAATGACAGAAAACCGTAAATGGTGGTCAGTGCCAGCAAGGAGGTCAGGCTTCGGATCCCGCTGCAGGCCGGAGCCACTTCGTATTGGTAGGTTCGTCGGGAGTCGAAAATCTGGACGCCATCCTGAATAACATCAATGCCCAGTCCAATATGGCTGATGCCCACGGCGATCTTCGAGACCAACAGCCGCAAGGGAAAGGTGAGCGTTTCTGCCATCGTCCCCAAGGGCACACAGAACAGAAACAGAAACATGGGGAAGAAAGTCACTCGCATCCACCGCCAACCCCACACCAGTCCGGTCAACCCATAAAGTCCAAGGAAAAATGCGACGATGGAAATGCGCGTCTGCTGGACAACGTAACCGATGACATGCAACACCAGGGCCAGCAGAACCAAAACGAGCGCAGGAGAGCAGAGTGTTTTAGGCACAAGCCGCAATTCCTCCCGCTTCCAGAACAACAGGCCCAGGACCACCAGTGGAACGAACAAACAATGCTGGTCGTCGGCTGAAGTGGTGAAAACAAACCACATCCAGCCGAACAGTGAAGAAGTGCCAACATAACCAAATGTAGCGTTGCCCCAAAAATGGAACAACGCCACCCACGCGGTGAGGAGAATGCCAAAAACACCTTTGCACGGAATCGCTTTCCAGAATTGCTCCAGATCCTGGCGGTATCGGGCGAAGCCGCGGGCGTCAGATTGGGTTCCGGTGGTCATGCGTCTGAGTATATATAAGGAAAGTACACCTGGCTTTTATGTTCAATGATTATTGTACTTTTCCGCCTTCCAGACCGATCGGTAAGCGGCCAGAAGCTGTTCAGTTGACTTCTCCCAATTCAACTGCGTCACGATGCGCTCAAATCCCAAACGTCCCATTTTCTCGCGCGCATTAGCATCGTCCAATAAATCGTCTATTTTTTCCGCCAACCGTATAGCAGAATTCTCCGGCACGTAAATCGCCGCCTCGGCCGCTGAAGCGCGCCCTTCTTTGAGATCAAACATGACCTGGGGTTTTGCAAAAGCCATGTACTCAAGGACTTTGTTCATGGTGCAATGGTTATTATAGGTATTAATCGGGTCACACGATACTCCAAGATCGATCGTTCGCAAGGCCGTGAAGAGGTAATCGTTGGAGACCCGGCCTGGCATGTCCAGGTAGTCAGTCAGTCCCAAGCGATCACGTTGCTGGAGCAAGCGATCATATTCCGGACCCGTGCCCATCAACAGAAACTGCACATCTTTGCGTCCTATCTGATGGACTAAATGAGCCGCGGCATCAATCAAATAGTTGACCCCGTCGGCGTTGCCCATCACGCCGACATATCCCACCAGATAAGGCCTGTTTTTCTTCAGGCTCAAATCCGGCGCGTGCTCCAGACTGAGAAGGTTCGGAGCGGTGCGCACGACAAACACGCTGGCCGGTGCTTTTCCGCCGCGCTGCATGGCCGTCTCCCGCACGGACTCATTTGTGGCCAGCACCACGTCGGCGCATGCGTAGGTCAGGCGTTCGGCAACTCGCACCGCCCAGTAAAAGATCCCTCGGCGGCCGAACTTCGCCTCGAACATCTCCGGCCAGAGATCGTGCACGTCATAGATCATCCGGACGCCAAACAATCTGAAAGGCAGCGCGATGAGGAACAACAAATCCGGCGGATTGCAAAGATGAATGATCCTGAAACGGTGCCGGCGCCATGCTTTCCAGGCCAGCCAGAATTCTCCCCAAAGAGCCGAAGCGTATTCGCGAAAGAATCCCCCGAAGCCGCCCGCCTCCTCGCTAATCCAGTGCCGGTAAATCTGTATGCCCTCCAGTTCTTCCTCCGGCTGAGCGAACCCTCGCATTCGCGGGCAAATGACGACAACGTGGAATCCGGCATCGCGAAGGGCGCACGCTTCCTGCCACACCCGCCGATCCAAGGGCACGGGCAAGTTTTCAACCACAATCAAGACACAGGGCTTGTGCACGAACGGAAACTAGAGTCATACAAGGTTTGACTTCCAGCCTTCACCAGCAGAAGCCCTCGTATGGCGCCGGCAGATGTCGCAAATCCGGCCAGCCATTAACGTCAATGATGTGATGTTCGGGGCCGAGACATTTTCTCAGTTCTGCCACTTCGACACATCGCTGCGTCACCAGCACCAAACCCTTTTTGCCCAGAGCGGACGGCAAGTCCTCATATAACAGCGAAGCCAGGTCGGGCATTTTCAAGTCAGTCACGCGCTTGTTACTGCCAACCATGCGCGCCAAGTTCAACTGCGGATCATAAATGCGCACCTGATATCCCTGGCTGAGGAGATTTTGCGCCACATCGACCATCGCGCTTTCGCGCAGATCATCGGTGTTGAGTTTAAACGACAAGCCCAGGATCACAATTTGCGAATGCCCTCGGGCGGCAATCAATTGCAGCAAGGTGTGAAGATGCTGTTGGTTGCTCGCCATTAGATTCTCCACCAAAGGCAGACTCACGCCCTGTTGGCGCGCGTAGCGGCTCAAAGCGCGCACGTCCTTTGGCAGGCAGGAGCCGCCGAAAGGATTGCCGGGCCGCAGGTAGTAGGGCGAGATATTCAGCCGCATGTCCTGGCAAAGCAACTTCATCACCGCCTGCGCATCGACTCCTATCGGTTTGCTCAAGCGCCCAATTTCGTTGGCGAAGACCGCCTTGGCAGCGTGAAATGCGTTACAGGCGTACTTCACCATCTCGGCGGTGCTCCAATTCACCACGGTAATCTTCTCACCCAAAAGCGCCTTCAGCCCCACCGGGAATGATTGGCCATCTTTGGTCCCGACAACTGCCAGCGACGGGTCGCGGAAATCCGCCACGGCTGTGCCCTCGCGCAGGAACTCCGGATAGTAAAAGACCTCCAGACTCCCGTTGTCGAAAAGATCCGACAGCAACTCGGCAACTAATCGCTGCGTGCTGCCGGGGAGCATCGTGCTCCGGAAGATGAGGATGTGCTCTTTAGGCTGGTCGCACAGCGATTGGGCTATTTGCGCGGTCACATCCTGCACGTGCGCGAGATTCAGCGCTCCGTCTTCCCGGGAGGGCGTGCCCACACAGACCAGCGATAGCTCAGAAGCGGCGACCGCTTCGGCGCAGGTTGGCGTCGCCCTGAGGCGTTTCTCCTCATGGGCTTTCCGCAACAACGCACTCAGCTCCGGCTCAAAAATGGGGGCGCGACCGTGATTGAAATCTTCCACTTTCTGCGGGTGGACATCGACACCGATGACATCGTGTCCTTGCTCGGTCAGGCATCCAGCCGTCACCGCGCCGACATAGCCCAAGCCGAAAATGCTGATTCTCATTTAAGGTTCTGAAGTTAAAAACGTTGTGCGGAAAACGCAAGTTTTGTCACCGGCCGACGCGGTCAACAAAAGATACGGGGCAAAACATAGGCTCCGAAACGCAGGAGAAATACTGCCCCCGAAGCTCCTTGATCTGCTGAACGGTGACGCGCGCAGGTTCGGCTCTTTTCCCGTCACCGGCTCGGCCAGACTTGCCCCGATCCACTTCTGGTCCACTTCGATCACGATGGAAATATCCGCGCGCCGGACTGAGAATCTTCGCTCGCCAAGATTTTTCACCCGGCTTCCAGGCGCGAATTGCCATCGCACAAAAAACTCGCCGGTCTTGCCGCCGTTGAGTTCATACGCATCGTCCACCTGCCAGCCACGGTCGCCATCGACTGGAGTGACGCTGCGTTGCAGGCGGCCCTTCGGCAAAGTCACTTCGCTCGACAACTGTTTTGTTGCGCTGCTCCAGACTGGAGTCGCGTGATGTTCCGACCAGAGGAAGGGGCCTAAGCGCCTGGGGTAATCCATCCCGGAAGGGCATGGCCCATTGTGCGCTGCGCGTGACGCTAACCATGTCCGCAAGGACGCGTCCGCGTAGTAGGCGCCGGTTCCCGGATCGATGACCAGCGCGACGCGTTTGAACCAAATCGAAAGATGCAACGCATCCAGATGCCCGTGTGCGGCCGTTCGGAGATAGCCGAGCGGCGAGAGGTCCCAGCGCAGCCACCAAAAGCCAGATTCGCATAGGGCCATGCCAGACTTTGGATAAACCCACCATCCTCCCGCGGCGATGGTGTTACGCGGCTGACCTCGTCCCAATGGGGGCACAAATTCCGGCGGCGCGTCCAGCCAGTAGGCCAGCGCTCGATCCGTCTGCGACCCCTGCAACCAACCTCGCCATTCCCGCACGACGCACTTCAAGTCGCAAGCCCACGGCGTAACAAAAGCATTGTCCGAGTCACCATAGTCCCAGATATCCTTGGTCGCTTGAACCTCCCAAAAGAATCGGGCCGCATCAACCAGCCGCGCCTGGACCTGCGGCGACACCTTTTGTCCCGAGGCAATCAGAGCCATTCGCGCCTGCCAGCAAAGTTCCCACGAAAACAGTTGGTAATTCAGCGCCTGCTCGCGATTGCCGCCGTCTTCAGCGAACTGCGCCAGCACTTCATTCTCCCAGCGGCGCTGAAGTTCCTCCAACGGCGCCCCCCATTGCGCGAGTTTCGGCCAGCGCACCGTCGCCAAAATCAATCCCGCCAGCTCACCGAGCAAATGATTATTCGCTGAAGAGCCAAATGACTTGTGCCGCCAGGTGAACCACACGTGGGGCGGCAGAATCTCGTAGCGCAGCGTGTCCAGTTCTGAATCCAGGCCCCATTGTTCCGCGCTGCCCGACAACAGCGCATCAATCCAGGTCAATTGGATGAGGCGCATTCCTGCTTCGAGGGGGCTCGTCCAGTTCCAGCCGCGATAGGGCGGATTGTGTGTCGCCCAATCTTCCAGCCAGCGAACGCATTTGCGCGCAGCCTGTTCGTGGTTCAAGACGTAAGAGGCCATCGCCAGTCGCACCAAGGGATGCCATCGGCTTAATTCCCAAATCAGTTTGATGTCCGCGCCGTCCGGCAACTGACGATGATTTAATCGAAACGCCGGCTGGTTCGTCCTGAGGTCTTTGCCGGCCAGATAATCGGTATGCCACTGCGGAGGATCATCGACCTGGAGTTGCAGATGTCCGAACGCCTGCCACCGCCCGGCCAAAATATCCGTGACATCCCTCTTCAACGCGTGGCGCAATGCGTTCGGTGCCGCCGCTCGGTCTGGCAGGTCTGGAAAGGGACCGGAATTCTCCAATGGCACGGCTCCCCAATCCCGTTGCCGCCGCGCATCGACGAACTGAAAGAATTTCCTCCTGACATGCCCGCCGATTTCGGCTGGTTCCATCGCGCGCAAGCGATGGTAATGCCAGAAGAAACTTTTCATCTATCGAACGGCAATGAAGGATTTCGTCATTCCGCAAAATCGTTCCCGATGAATCTGGCAATCTGGGAAAAGCGATTTCATCTCTTTATAGGTTAACAACCGCACCTCATTGAGGAATTCATCGATCTGCTTTCGACTCGGTTTGGTGATCAATCCCCAGATGGTGAAATAACGCAACAAGGGCCGCTGCCATTGCTTCGGCAGATAATGAATCCATGGCGTGATCAAATGCGGTTCAATCCAAAACCATCGTGAGGGTGTCTGGACCCAAATGCGTTTTCCCACGCGGCGGATTTCATTGGCGAACTTCTGCTGATTTTCAAAGGTGGAAAGGTGCTCGATTGTGGAATTGGAGTAGCCGATATCGAAGCCTTCGTCCGCAAACGGCAGGTTGCAGCCATCCCCCTTAATCCTGGGATACGGACTGGTGTTATCGACGAGCTCAGGGATGTGCAAATTGACCAGGGTAATCTTCGCCGGGCATATCTGCGGCGACCAACACCAGGGATATCCGCCAACATCGACGATGGTTGTATCGGCATTGGGTGCGAGCAATTGCACAAATTGACACAGCCGCTTGCGTCGAAACCGGGGCTGCAAGTAACCGAAAACCGTGTGAATAGTCATGACGATCCCGAGCGGCTCGGTTGAGGGTGCGAGCGGCCAGTGACTGCCACTTCGATGGCCTGCCCCTGTTGGATCGATTCCAAGACTGCGAACGTCATCAGCATGCTGGCGCGCGATTGTTCGTAAGGTAACGGATGTTCGCGTTGGCCTTTCAAGAATTCCACCCACGCCGCCATCTCTTCAGCGTGCCCTTTGGATCGGTAAGAAAATCTCTTCACCCTGCGCTGACGATACACGGTCAGCTCCTGAAAATTTGTCGTCTCTATCACGATACCTGTGCCCAGGACGGTTAAGCTCTCTTTGGCAAAGCTGGCATCGCCTTCCGCGGAGTAGATCAACTGGCCGGCTGAACCATCGGCGAATTCGATCTGGGCAGCCACGCTGTCTGGAAACGGGAGCCGGCCCGATGGAGGCCAGGTCGTTTGCGCAAATACTCGCACCGGTTTCGAATCAAACAAGAAACAGAAATAATCGAGAAAGTGGCAGGCTTCGCCGAGCACGCGACCTCCACTCTCCGCATAATTCGCGTACCAATGCTGCGGATCGAGCTTGCCAGGGATGACGCGATAAGTGGCAGACTTGGGACCGGGCGACGACACAAGTTGTGATTTCAATTCCACGCTCGCCGGGGCAAAGCGCCGATTGAACCCGACCATCACCGTGCCCTGACTCTTCGAGAGCGCCAAATCGATTTCCGCCAATTCCTCGCGCGTCAGGCAAAGTGGCTTTTCGACGAACACGTGCCGGTGCGCCTCCAGCGCGGCTTTGACCAGCGGCGCGTGCAAGTGATGGCGTGTCGCAATCAATACCGCTGCCGGTTCGGGGTCGCGCAAGGATTCGCCGTAATCCGTGCCAGCAGCCTGAAAACCGAATTTCGTCTGAACATGCCTGGCGCTGAGCGCGGTCTGGTTCGCGACGGCGCCGAAAGGAATCTTACCATTGAGATGCGGCAGCAACATCGTCCGGGCAAAGTTGCCGGCGCCGATGACATCGAGGCGCGTGACAGGATGCGCAATCCGTGCTGCGTGATGGGTGATGACACTGGAGACATGCGAGCTTTGCGGTTTGGCTTTTGAGCTCGGCGTATTTTCTCCGGGATACTCTAAAATCACGCCCACATCCCGGCCGCCATTGGTCAGCAAATCCTGATACACTTTCAGGGCGTGATCGAAAGGCACACATCGGGTGGTGATCGCGGCAAGGTTGATTTTTCCTTCAGCCATCAAGTGGAGACAGGCTTGAAAATTGCGCTGCTCCGTCCAACGCACGTAGCCGATGGGATAGTCATGGCCGCCCCATTCATAATTTGGGTCGTAACGTCCCGGTCCATAGGAACGTGAAAAGCGGACATCCAGTTCCTTCTCGTAAAAAAGCTTCCAAGGCAGTTCGATCTTGGTGATGCCGACGTCAACGAGCCGCCCGCGATCCCGTAAGGCTTCCGCAGCTTGCTCGACGGGGGCGTTGCTTTCGGTGGCCGTGCAGAGGATCGCCGCATCCACGCCATAGCCCTCGGTCCAGGCGCGCACCTCGTCAGAAAGATTCTGTCCGTCCGTAATGACTGTTTTTTCCGCGCCCATCGCTTCGCAGAACGGCCGGCGCGCCGGGTGGACATCGACCGCCATAACCCGCGCGCCGGCGACTTTGAGCAGGTTGGTAACAAGCAGACCGATCAGTCCCTGTCCGATCACCAGCACACGATCGCCCAGTTGCGGTTCGGTTTGACGGACTGCCTGTAGAGCAATCGAAGACAACGTGGTGTATGCCGCCTGCCAGTTCTCCACCACGGCGGGCACCAGCGCGACCAGGAGATCCGGCAACGCCAGGTGCTCTGCATGAAAGGCACACTCCGCTCCGGCGCAAGCGACACGGTCGCCGACACGAAATCGTGTGTTGGCCGGGTCCACTTCGACGACGATTCCCGCCGCGCTGTAACCAAGGGGCGTGGGCGTTTCCAACCGATTCCGTACTTTCTCCAGCGCGCTCCTCCAGCCAAGAGTTTTGGCGGTGTCCAGGACTTTGCGAACCTGGTCCGGGCGCGCCCGCGCCTTTTGCAGCAGGTTCATCCGGGCCTGTTCGACTTTCATTTTTTCGGTGCCGATGCTGATCACCGAATGTGTGGTGCGCACCAGCACGCCGCCCGGCGGAGGTGTGGGCATGGGCACATCCTGCAACTCCAATCGCCCGTCCTGATATTGCGCAATCTGTTTCATCGCACCCACGCTATGGCTCCCCAATGGTGCCATGATTGGTTATCGCCATAGGGCACAAATCAATCGGCCCGGCCGTTGGCGCCGGAGAGTCCAATCCCCGATAACCATCCTGTGAGACGCCGCCATGGCAATGAGGCCCGACGTTCATCGTGGAGTCGATCATGCTGGTTAGAAAATCAGAACACGATGACGTTCAAAAGGCATATGCGAATGGGACCCTTACGGCGAGCGCCCGTCCAGATAGATCCGCGCCCACAATTCGAAACTCAAGAGGATGTAAATGAGATAATTGTAATCATGGCGCCCCGCTTTGTTGTCCTGAATCAACCCGCGGACATAGATGGGATCGAAAAACCCCCGGCGCCTGACGTTTTTCTCCGACAGCAAATCGTCGATCATCTCTTTCAAATCGGATACAATCCAGGTCCGAATCGGCGCCCCGAAACCCGCTTTCTTGCGCCGCAGGATATCGGGGGGCAACAAGCCGCGGAGCGCTTCCTTCATCAGATATTTCCGAACCGTTCCGCGCATTTTCAGCTCCGGCGGGACTTTGGTCATGAAATCAACCACTTCATTGTCGATGTAGGGCACACGCACTTCAACACCGAAGGCCATGCTGGTCTTGTCCGTGTAGGTCAGGTTTAGCGACGGCAGAAACGTGCCCATGTCCAGGTGCAACATGCGGTTGATGTAGTGCCAGGATTTGGATTTCCGCAAGAGCTCGCAGTGCGCGCGCTGCGGCGCTCCGGCCGCGATCAGGTGCGTGTAGCGTTCGCCGAACAGGCCGTCCAGATTATCCTCGTAGGCATAGGACAAAAAGCCAATGAGCCGGTCCTCAAATCCAAGTGAGGCGCTGTGGTTGAATTTCCGCAGCCGGCGGAAGGTAGCCGTCATCGGCCCACCCTTGGCGGCGGGCAGTTTGCCGAGCCAGCTTTCCAAAACACCGCGAACGGATTTCGGCATGCGATCGTAGTAACGGGCCAGTTGCACGGCCAGATGCCACGGATAACCGCAAAAGACCTCATCACCCCCCTGGCCACTCAGCAACACTTTGATCCCTTGCTCGCGCGCCGCCTGGCAGATCAAGTAACTGGTAATGGCGGCTGGATCCGCAATCGGATCGTCCAGATGCCAAATCACTCTGGGCAGGAGATCGACAATCCTCGGTTCCAAAATGATTTCACGGTGGTCGGTCTTGAACATTTGAGCCAGCTCACGCGCGTAACGCACATCATCGGGCTGACCCTCGAACCGCTGATCTTTCCGCCGAAACCCAATCGTAAAGGTCTTGAGCGGTTCCGGATTAAAACTCCTGGCCATGGCCAGCAGGCCGCCTGAATCCACTCCCCCGCTCAAGAATAAGCCCACCGGCACATCGCTGATCATCTGGCGGCGAACGGTCTGGACAAGCAATTCGCGCAATTGCCGGACCAGGACCTCCTCGCTTGGCGCGCCCTCGCTTTGGCCAAAGTCCAATTCATAAAAACACGACGCAGACACACCCCCGGGCGCAAAAGTCATCACGTGCCCCGGCTGGACTTTTCGAACGTGCTTCAAGAGTGTGAGCGGCTCCGGACAATACCGAAAGCGCACATAGGCCAGCAGCGCCTCCCGATCAATCTCGCGGCTGAGATTCGGATCACAGAGCAACGATTTGATCTCCGAGCCAAAGAGCACACGGCCTTCGTGCTGCGAGTAATAAAGTGGCTTCACACCGTAACGGTCTCGCACGAGATGGAGCTGTTGACGAACCGAATCCCAAAGGGCGAACGCAAAGATGCCGTTCAGCTTGTTGACGAACTCAATTCCCCACTGCTCGTAGCCATGAAGCAACACTTCCGTGTCCGTCCGGGAACGGAAGCGATGGCCGGCCGCCAGCAGTTGTTCCCGCAGCGCAGGGAAATTGTAAATCTCCCCATTGAGAATCACCCAAATGGTTTCGTCCTCGTTGGCCATCGGTTGATGACCGGCAGAGCTCAGATCGATGATGCTCAAACGGCGATGACCGAGGGAGACAGCTTGATGGGAATCTTTGAAGACTTTCACCCCCGCATCATCCGGTCCGCGGTGGGCGATGGTTTCCGTCATGCGGCGGATCAAGTCTTCATTCGCTTCACCCCAGATTCCGGCAATGCCACACATGCGTGTTTGACAGTTGATTACGGACCGGGACTCAATGGCTGGTGTGCCTTTGTAGCGAACACAAACAGATACCATCCTATCCTGGAAGCCAGCAACCTTTCTAACGCGAACGGCAGCCACCGTGAATACCTGTTCAGTGGGAAATGGGCAACTTTCGTCCGCAATTCGAAAAAGGCTCTGAACAGTTTGTGCGCATCCGACTTGCTGAAGGCGTAAGCGATGGGGCACTCCGGCCCGTCCGTGCAATGATGGATGAAGTTTTTCGCGCGGAGATAATTCCAGCCTTCTTTCAGGAAGTTCAGGTAATGAATCTCCCACACCCGAGCGTCCTGATTGCCGCGCACTCCACTCAATACGTGCGCCTCGCCGGCCATCTTTCGGCGGCCCAGATGCAAGGCGATGGTGAGCAAAACCCGTAGCCGCATCCAGGTCATGATGCGCACATAATAATTGAAGCTGTGTTTATGATACAACATGATGATTGCCCGCCCGCTTGGCTTGAGCACGCGGTAAACTTCATCGATCGCCTTCTGGGTATGGGGTGTATGATGCAGCACGCCGTGCGAATAGACGATGTCGAACGTTTCGTCACCAAAACCCAGGCATTCCGCGTTCTCCTTTCGAAATGTGCCGGACAGGCCCAACACTTCAAAATGGCGGCGCGTAGCCTCGAGCGCTGCTTCCGTCAGATCAGCGCCCGTATAATCGGCGCCATTCAGGGCGAACATCGCCCCATCGGCGCCATTGCCAATGCCGATTTCCAAAACCTTCCTGCCCCGGGCGTCGGCGAAGGGAACCAGCAGTGGCAAGTGCCATTGGGTCCGATATCGTTGCTCGCGGAACCGGGTGAAAAAATCGATATCATCCACCGCATGCTCGACCACGTGAGCATCACAAGCTTCGGTGTTCCAAAACGAATGGACGCTGGTTAGGGACGGCTCGGTTGCCATTTGCTCGATTCTATGTTGCCATCTATTTGGAGGCATGACCAGCAGGTTTTTGCCCGGCGAGCCGGCCTCTGCATGGCTTTTGGGCTTGTCATACAACGGCCACTTGTCGAATGTGCGCTGCGAATATTAACGTGCATCGATACCGCTACAAGTCAGGACATGAACCGCTTGTCTCATGATGGAATTGCCGTCCCAGAGCCGAGAGCTTTCGCGCTCGCGCGTCTTCATCCAGGTTTTTAACCGTTACGCGTTACCCGGAGGCGAAGAAAACTCGGTCCAGCGAATCGCATCCCATCTGGAGCTGGCTGGTCATCGGGTGATTCGATTTTGGCGTTCCTCTGCCGAATGGACGGCGCCTGGCGGGCCATCCAAATTCAAGCAACCCTTCTGCATGTGGCGCAACCGCCGCGTCTTGGATGAGCTTCGCGAGTTGCACGTTGCCAGCCGGCCGCACGCATGGATTGTTCACAACGTTGTGCCGGTTGTTTCGTTGGGGATTTATCGCCTCGCCAACCAACTCAATGTGCCCATTCTGCAATGGCTGCACAATTATCGCCCTCTGAGCCCCGGAGGCGCTTTGCGCGCGCAGGGCAAGGCCTTGCAGCCGGAAGATCCGTTCCTTTACTGGAAAGAGATTTTAGCGGGCACATGGCGCGGCCGCTTTTTGACAGCCTGGTTGGTGGCCGGTTATGCGCTGCTCAGATTGCGAGATGATTTTTCGTCGGTCCGGGCCTGGATTGCCGTAAGCGAAGAAATGCGAAAGCTGTTTGAGCGAGGCGGCTTTCCCGCATCACGCCTGTTTTCGCTCCGTCACTCCTGGGACATCACTCAACCGATTTCGCCAGACGATGAGGGCTATTTTCTATTTCTCGGACGAATGATCGAAGACAAAGGAGTAGGTTTCCTCATGAATCTCTGGCGCGATCCGGCCTTGCAGTCTGTTTCTCTCGTTATGGCCGGGCAGGGTCCCTTGGCGGATGTCTTCAGGCCGACGTCTCCGCCCAACATTCGATGGGCGGGATATGTTGAGGGCAAAGAAAAACAGGAATTGATCGGGAAGTGTCGCGCCATCGTTTTTCCAGCGCTCTGGGCAGAACCGTTGAGCACGGTGGCTTATGAAGCTTACGAAATGGGAAAGCCCATCCTCTCCAGCGATGTCGGCGGCATGAAAGAGCTGGTGCGGGATGGCGAAACAGGCCGATTGTTGCCCGTCGCCAATGTGACGCAATGGCGGGAGACTATTCTTCGATTTGCGCAAGATGCCGCGTCTGCGCGCCGCCTGGGATTGAATGGACGCCGGTGGCTTGAAGCCAATGTATCCCCGGCGACGTGGAACCTAAGCTTCGATGCCATCCTGCGGAAAGTACTGAACCCATGAATTGTTTGCCGACTTATGGTTTGCGATACGAATTGAGGATCCATCGCACCTTTCCTGTGGCCGACGGCGGAATCTCTTCCACCTGCTTCAATTCAATGGCAACCGATTTGCCAAACACCAACTGAAAACTCTCTTTGATCTTCCGTAAATTATCTTCCAGTCCTTCCATACGCATCGGAACGTAACGAAAAACGAACCGGGTTCTGTCCGTTTGTTCCAGCTGCCACTCGCGAATGAGCTGGCGGTTCAAGCTCACCCCCACAAAGTGCCGAACGAAGACCGAGGATTGCAGCGTGCCATCCTCGGTGACCAGCATGTCGTCCTGCCGCCCTTGCAGACTTTGGATGCGCGGAAAAGGTGAACCGCACGGGCAATCGCCTGGTGCCGCCCAGGCCCCGATGTCGCCTACGTCATACCGAATCATTGGAAAACTCAGGTTATTGAGCAACGTCACCAGGATGCGGCCCGTTTGGGCCGGCGGACATTGTTGGCCGGCTTCATCAACAATTTCCAGATAGGCGTTTGGTGAAAAGACGTGAAGGCCTGTGTGATGGCCGCATTCACACGCCAGGTCACAGCAATCGCGCGAGCCGTACTTGTCAAAAACCTCCGCCTGAAAGGTCTCTTGCAGGATCTGCCGGTACTCCGGAGAAACTGTTCCCGCGCACGCCATGATCGTTTTCAAGCGCGGCCTGGGCAATCCCCGATCCTGGATATAAAGCGCCAGGCTCACGGCGGCATCCACATAGGCCATCAGATGCTGAATCTCCGGGTGGGCCATGATCGTTTGCGCATGCCGGCTCAACTCGGCTTCCTTGGCGCGAAACGCGTTCAACAGGACTTCCCCGAGCAGGCTTCTCAAAACGCGAAGCTGGAGCGGCGCCTTTTGCTGCAATAGATCCGGCTCCGAACCCCACAATCGAAAATAGCGTGTGCCAAGAGGAAAACCGCACTGCCGCGCAGCGTAGAGTCGGGTGGCCCGCCCCCAATCCCGTCCGCGCGCGTCATGGACAACGGTGGTTGGCTGTCCCGTGGTGCCGCCGGTTTTTACAATCAGCCACCCATAGCGGCCCCTGGCGGTGCTCGACGGAGAAGTGATCTCATGTCGCAATGGATCGACCACCAAGTGGGTGAAGTGCTCGCGCACTTGACCGCGACTGAGCAACGGGAACCTCCGCAAAAAATCAAACGCAGACTCATTTGCGGACCGCTGCAATCCCAGGCGGCGATAGTACTCTGATTGTTCGGTGGCAACGCTGAGCAATTCAGAGAGCCGGCTTTGCACATGCTCCTCGAGTTGCTCTTTGGTAAAGCAGTCCCATGATTGGAACTCCCGCCACGTGGAAAGAATGCGTGAACCTATCGGTCGTTGCAGTCCGAAGTACAGAGCGCGCCTCGCCGGCGACGGCAGTCGCGATAACCACTCAACGTTCAATCCAGGTCCTCCACGCCGGCGGGGGCACGAAGTTGAAGTTCACTTTTGTCTCCAGCACTTTGACCTGCTGCCCATCCAACTCGGCCGTTAACTCGGAGAGCTTGAATTGTCCCCATCCCTTCCCTCCAAAGCGGCTCCTTTGTTCCACGACCGGCACCTTGTGTGGATCGAAACCCATAAACCAACATAAGGCTGCATCGATCGCAAAGGGATCGGACCCGCAAATCAACCAATCCGTTTCCCGAGGCAGCGGCTGCAACGGACCGTTCCCTTCCCCGCTGATCAGTCCATCCACAATGCAAAAATATTCCCGTTGCGGTTTGGACTGCAGACGCCCCTCGGCATCCACACACTGGATGACCAGATTCAAATCGTAGATCATGCGCCAAAGCGTATCGTTTCCGTGCCAGGCGCCTCCGGCGGTATAGAAATTCTTCGGATTGGCTTTGGGATTGTCCAGCCGCGTCTCAATTCCGCGGGCCCACTTGATGAATTCCCATCCTGGTTTGAGTGCCTTGAAGGCCAGTGGGCTGCGCTTCTGCAACTTCTCGCGCAGAACGGTTTGCGCCCAATATAACCAGCGCCCCTCGTCACGGTATTCGTCACCACCCCATCGGGGCGCGCCGCGGCGAAAGTGGGGCAAATAAGCCTTGTCGCCATTAATCCCTACGAGATTCTTCAAGGCGGCGGTGATCCCGCTCTTGGCGTGCGATTTCCATTTGGGCAAATTGATGAAGAGATCCGCATTGAGCACGCTTTGGCTGACGAAGTAACAATGTGAGCCGCGGCCATGGTTGCTGCTGGTCACTTCATGGCTGTAATCATTGACGGCAAAGCGATCGGCCTGGTTGGAGATCGGTTCCAGGTGGCTCCGGTCCGCTATCTCGATCTCCCGGTATCCACAAGGATCTCCAGGCTCCTTCGAAGCGGATTCCATGAAATGATTCTGCGTTTGTCGAAATGCCTCCTTCCGCAAGTCACGGAAAACGACCTTGCCATTCGACATTCGGGCCAATCTCTCGATGACCGGCGCCAAACCGCACTGTTCGCACATGCGCGTCCAATCGGCATACTGCAGTGGACAGTCGCCGACCAGGATGGAGTCCGCCCCGGGGAACAATTTGAGGCAGGCTTCCACGACCGCCTCGATGACTCGCGCATCGGTCACCAGAGCGCGGATGGGAAACGCCGGATCCGTCTCGTGAAGGACCCAATTGGGTTTGAGCACAATACGGCGCGGCTGGAGATGGCCGCAGGCGGCGCGGAGCTCTTCGAATACCAGCGATGTTAACCGGGCGGCGGCGCGGGTATGGATTTTGGTCATCACTCGCCGACGAAATCGTAAGTCATACCATTAATTCGGTCCCCGTGCGCTGCCCGATGGTCTCACACCACTTTGCTGGAGGGACATCTCCACACAATCCACGAACATGCGAAAGCTTGCTGCGGAAAACTTCCTGCGAGAACACGCGTTTCCAGCAGCAGCTCTGGTCATCCAAACAACTCCATAATCGGTTTGCCCTCGCCATCGCGTGTGACGTAAAAGGGCCGCTTCTCGATCTCGTAGGCGAGCTTCGGAGAAATGCCCGCGGCACGGAAGATGGAAGCATGCAAATCTTCGATGACGACGCGTTTTTCGATCGTTTTGCAGGGGCGTTCGTCAGCCGTTTTGCCGTGCAAATGGCCTTTCTTGATTCCGCCGCCAAAGAGCAACACACAGCCTGCGTCGGTAAAGTGGCGATGCATGCCGTAGTTTTTCATGTCTTCGATCTTGTCAGGCACGGGAACCTGATCCTTGACCTTCTTGTCCGGCTTGCCTTCGACCAGCGAATCGCGGCTGAACTCGCTGGCCAACACGATCAGAGTGCGATCGAGCAGCCCGCGCTCTTCGAGATCCAGAACGAGTTGGCCGATGGGCGCATCAATCTGCTTCTTCAAATCGGCCAGCTTGGTGTGACCATTCTCATGCGTATCCCAATTGAGAAACGGAATGTACTCTGTCGTCACTTCGATATAACGGGCGCCGACCTCCGCGAGCCGCCGCGCCAGAAGGCAACCCAATCCAAAACGCCCCATCGTTTGGCGCTCATAAGAGCCATCCCGCGATTGCGTTGCGCTGACCGACTGGCCCGGGTCAACGCCTTCAGGAAGATACTTCTTAACCGATTCCTTCGGTTCCAGAGAAAGGTCGAACGCTTTGGCCGCAGGCGAGCTGAGCAGGCGATGCGCATTGGCGAACGAACGTTCCAACGACTCTTTCTGATAGTCGCTGCCGAATTCGCCAATCGGACTGGCCGCGACCAGTCTCTTGTAGAACTTGTTTCGATCCTGAAAACGGTCCGGACTCATACCGCCGGGCGGGCGGACGGTTTGGGCCGCCTGATCGGGATAGGGAATATTGAAGGGCCCATACTCGCTGCCCAAAAAGCCGGCGGTGGTGAATGCCTTGAGTTCTTCACCTTCCCCGACATCGAACCGTTGACCGATGTTGATGAAAGCGGGCACGGCTGGACTCAGCGGCCCGAGCGTGCGTGCGATGATCGCCCCGATATGTGGGGCGGCAACGGTCTGCGGCGGCGCGTATCCGGTATGCCATTGATACTGATGACGCGAATGCAAAATGAAACCAAGATCGCCTGCGGTGTAGGAGCGGATGAGCGTGCCACGATCCATCACGCGCGCGATTTTTTCGAGGCCCTGGCAGGCTTTGATGTTATCCACCGTAGTATCAATCGTCGGGAACGTGCTATAGAGCCCTTCGGGCGACATGCCTTTTTCGAAAGGCGTATGGCGTTTGGGATCGAACGTTTCGGTGTGGGCCATTCCGCCCGCCATCCACAAAACGATGACCGTGTCGGCAGTCGGCTTGATCTTGTCGGTCGTGTTCTCCGCAGCCAACAACCGGCGCGGGTACCCCGCCCCCAGCGCGGCAACGGTCGCTGCGCTGGCCGTGCGGAGGAACTCGCGGCGCGACCATCGGTTCATCGTTTTCATAAGCGCATCCTCAAGCCGTTTAATAAATCAGCTGAAACTCCGGCAGCATCAGCATGGCCCACAGCAAATCCTCGACTTCTTCCTTTTGGACGGAACTGCCAATCAATTCTTCAGCCAGGCGCCACTCGTCGCCCGTCGGTTTGCGTCCCAAGGCCTGCAGATATAAGCGCTCGACCAATTGGCGGCCCGATAGTCCATTCTCCACCAGCTTCGCCGCCCCTTTTTGCAACAATTCCGAGAGCGTTTTGCCATTGGTCAATTCGAGCATCTGCAATGTGGTGGCTGCGGATGGCCGGCTGGTGGTCACCTGCTCGCGATTGGGGCGGCCCAGGCCGATCATCAACGGATCCGCGGTAACAAGGGCCGCGCGGGCTTTCCCTTGCATCACCGTCCCGGCCACGGTCTGCGCCAGTTTCTTCTCCAGCTTCCATGGCAGCATGGCCGCATCACCCAACTCGATGGCCGGCTTCCAATCGGTTACGCCGAAATCGGGTTTTTTCCAGCCTTCGTCTTTGTCATTGGCCCAGAGCCAGGACTTGTCACTGCCAAAATCCAAAATCTTCCTTCCCTGCCGCAAGCGGGCATGAAAATAAAGGCCTGCGGCGTTGTCGGTCGAATTGGTGGCGGTTTTGTCGCCGCTTGGCGGGGAGTTAATGGCCGCAACCGCCAAAACATTCGTGCCTTTGCGCAGGTGCGGTCGCAGATCAATGAGAGCAGGATTCTTATACTCCTTGCCGGAGCCGGCGTTCTTGCCGTTGACATAAAGAGTGAAGCTGTTGTCGCACGCCACGACCGCCATCGCTTGAGTGGGCACGTGTGCCAGCGTGATAATCCTCCGAAAGTAAACGGCGCCGGTGGGAGCGCTCTGTGCAGCAGCGGCCTCACTCCAGATCCATTTTCCTTTCAACCCGGAGCCGGTGTTCCGCGCGTCCGGATCCACGCAAGTGAAATCAAACTCGCCCGCAGGCTTCGCGTGCCAGTTACCGGTCAGCGCCGCGACTCCATCCACGAACTGCTCCGCAGAAAGCCGCCGCACGCTTGGCCCGCGAAACACGAAGACCTTCTCCTGTTGCTCACTCAAACCGACCGACGGAAGTTGGTAAGACTGGGAAGTCAGAATCTGCTCGATAGTGTGCTTGAGATCGTAACCGTGGGCCACCAGGTCCTCAGCCAGCCAGTCCAGCAAATCGTTATTCCAGGCCGGCTGTTCCATGTCATCCACGGGCTCCACCAGGCCGCGCCCGAAGAATTTTGCCCAGAGGCGATTGACGACCGTGCGCGAAAGGCGGCCGTCCTTTTTGCCGGTGATGATTTCAGAAAGCTGTTTGAGCCGGTCGGCTTTTGGCGCGGCGGCATCGATGTCGCCGAGTTCCGGGTAGATGAATTTCGTTGCGGCCTTCCTGCCGATGGGCTTGTCGCACTGAAAGACCTCCAGGGGTTCGTCGCTGTAAATGTTGGCCAGGCCGTAGGCATCGGCGAGCGTCCAGTCGTTGATGAAGCTGTCGTGACAGGAGGCGCACTTGAGATTCACACCCATGAACACCTGGGAAATGTTTTGCGCTGCCTGCATCTGCGGGGTCTGGCTGGCATTGACCACACCGCGCCAAATGATCCCCTTGGTAAAACCTTCCGACTCCGCGGTGGGATTGATCAACTGCGCGACAAACTGATCGTAGGGCAAGTTCCTGACCAGGGCCTCAAAGAGCCAGGCTGAGATTTGCTTGCGGCCGCCATCGATGTAGCCCGTGCCTTTGTAATCATTGCGCAGGGCATCATTCCAGAACGTCAGCCAATGCTCGGCGTAACGTTGGTCGTCCGCCAGAAGGCGCTTTACCAGACGGGCGCGTTTGTCCGCGCCTTTGTCGGCCGCAAACCGCTCCAATTCTTTTGGAGCGGGCAGCAGCCCGATGACATCCAGGTAAACCCGCCGCGCGAAAACGCGATCCGCCACTGACGGGGGCCGGGCGATGTGATTCGCCTCGAAGTAGCGCCCTATAATACGATCGATGGGACGGCTGAGCCCGCCGTGTTTCGCATCGGGAACTTCCGGTGTGCGAGGTGTCAGATTCTGCGGCTGCATCCTGCCGAAGGAAACATCGCTGTCCCAAGGCAAGCCTTGATCGATCCACGCCCGCAACAGTCCCACTTGTTCCGGTGTGAGCTTCGATCCCTTCTTGGGCATGACATTGTCAGGATCGATTCCGGATACCAGTTCAATCAGGTAACTCTCCGCGCTTTTGCCGCTCAACGCTGCCGGTCCCGATTCGCCGCCTTTCAACACCGTCTCACGCGAATCGACACGAAAGCCGCCCTTGTTGCGGCCGCGGCCATGGCATTTGACGCAGCTTGCCTCCAGAATAGGTTTGATGTCCTGGCGGAAGCTTACAGGCCGATTGGCCGGAGCCGGCAGGCGTGTCACTTGTTCCGGCGTCAGTTCGGCACGGCCCGAACCAACCAAACCTGCCAGAAGCAACATCAAACCGATGGGTAGAGCCGACTTCATCTGTCTGGTTATTAAATCACATCCGGCTCGAAAATGACAAATGCAACTTCGGACGCACTTTTGGCAGGAATTAGCTTCAGTTCAAAGCCAATTTCCCCGTGTATTAAGCCAACGATGAATGCGATCCTTGGTCACAACCGCCGCGCCTGGGACGAACGGGCTCGACAGCGTCTGCCACATACGGAAACGGCTTCCGACAAGGAGTTCCAAAATCCGATGGCCGTGATCGATGAATGCGGGTGGCTGGGCGGAAACGTTTGCGGCAAACGCGTGCTTTGCCTCGCGGCTGGAGGCGGGCGGCACAGCGTGCTCTTTGCCGCCGCCGGGGCGGAGGTGACTGTCGTGGACATCAGCGCGGAGATGCTCGCGCTCGATCGCAAGCTTGCGGCGGGGCGCAGATTAGGAATCCACGTCGTTGAAGCGTCGATGGATGATTTGTCGATGCTGCCGATGGCGCATTTTGAAATTGTGATCCAACCGGTCAGCACGTGTTACGTGCCGGACGTGCTGGCGGTCTATCGCGAAGTGGCGCGGGTGACGGCCACCGGTGGTCTTTACATCAGCCAACACAAACAGCCGGCGACCCTGCAGGCGGAGGTTGTTCCGTCGGCCAAAGGTTATTTGCTCAATGAACCCTATTACAGGACCGGCCCATTGCCTTCCGTGGAAGGCAGCCTTCATCGCGAATCGGGAACTCTGGAGTTCCTTCATCGCTGGGAAGACCTGGTTGGCGGCTTGTGCCGGAGCGGGTTTGTCATCGAAGATTTGCTCGAACCTCGTCATGCCGATGCTGGCGCCGAACCCGGCGCCTTCGCGCATCGCAGTTTTTATGTGCCCCCGTATGTGACGCTCAAAGCGCGCCGGACCTCCGAACCTGTCGAACAAAAAGCCGGCTCACGACTATGGACTCCCGATTCGCCTGACGGATGAACGATCACCGGAATCGACGGACGCAAAGCGTACCGGCAAGAAGGTTGAACCGTAACTCGCCATTGAACTCATTGCATTCACCAGGCACAATCACCCGAAGACTATGAAACATCTTCTCATTTTCGCTATTGCCGCCTCGCTTTCCTTCACGGCGAGCGCTGCCGAGAAAGAAACGTCTGCCAGGGCCGCTGAAGCAATTTCGGCCAAGAGCGCGACCGTGGATGCGAAGACACATGAAGGTGTTTGGAAGCCCATTGCCGCCGTCCTCGGTGGCGCGAAGCTGCCACCCGCTGCCGTCAAGGCCATCACACTCAAAATCACCGGGAGCAATTACGTCGTCACGGTCGAAGGGGAAAAAGAGCCGGACAAAGGCACCTGCACGATCGACACGAGCACAACTCCCAAACGCATGACGATCAAAAGCACGGACGGCCCCAACCGCGGTCAGACCTTCCTCGCCATCTACGAGATGAAGAACGCCGATTCGCTGCGGGTCTGCTACGATTTGTCGGGCACAGATTTTCCGAAGGAGTTCAAGGCGCCGCAAGGCACGCATCTCTATCTGGTCGGCTACCGGCGGCAGAAGGAATGAGCCGCTAGCGCCGCCCGCGATGCGAGTCTGATGCGAGTCTGCCTTGAGCGCGTCCTCCGTTGTTTTCCAGTCATTCTTTTGCTACCGTTGCCAGCATGTCCTCAGGTCGTTTTCTCGTAATGCTCAATTTTCTTGGCGCGTTCCTGCAATTTGGCGATCTGGGCCATGCCCAGATCAGCAAGGGACATCAAATCCTGATCAATCGCGGCCTGCAGGTGCAAGGGATGGTCACCCGCGACGACGTGTTTCATCTGACTACGTATTCCAATGCGAATTACACCTCGATTAACTGGCTGTGGGATTCCAGCCCATCACTGATGGGCACAGCCCCGGGCTTCCCGTGGTCGCGCTGGGCAGGCAACGAAACGAATATGCCTGGCATGCCTCCGCGCACCAACGAAATCCCATATCTCAGCCAGCTCGTGTCGCCTCGATCCGAACACGCAACTTGACAGTCGATTGGAATGTTTTGGACACTGCTGCTCGTGACCACGTTGTCAGAGCGCTGTGCTTTCCACCAGCGCATCGCCATCACATGCAACCGGCTGTAATCGAGAAAGAGATTCCGAAGCAAAGCGTTTTTGAAGGAGTGACCTCCTATCATTGGCTGGTCGTGCTCATCGCTTCCTGCGGCTGGCTGTTTGATTGCATGGACCAGCGGCTGTTCGTGCTGGCGCGCGAGTCCGCATTGAAAGAACTGCTGGCTGATAACGCCGAGGCGCTTAAGGCGCTCAGGACTTACATCGGCTATGCGACCACGTCGATGATCATCGGCTGGGCCACCGGCGGCATCATCTTCGGGATGCTCAGCGACAAGATCGGCCGCGTGAAAACCATGGTGGCGACGCTCATCGTCTATTCCGGTTTCACGGGCTTATCGGGCTTCGCTCAATCCTGGATCGATTTCACCATTTATCGTTTTCTGGTCGGACTGGGCGTGGGCGGAATGTTTGGCGCCGCCACGACGCTTGTGGCCGAGAGCGTGCCGGGGCGGTTTCGGTCGCTGGCTTTGGGATCGCTGCAAGCGCTGTCGGCCACGGGCAATATCATCGGTTCCTTGATTAGCCTGCAGATCAAACCGGGGACGGCAGACTTCTGGGGCGAATATGCCGGTTGGCGCGTGTTGTTCTTCGTCGGCATTCTGCCATCACTGCTTGTCATTCCTATCATTTTCCTGCTCAAGGAACCGGAGGCGTGGAAACAGGCCAAGGCGAATGCCAAATCGGGCGCGACCAAGCCAATCGGTTCGCCATTGGAACTGTTCGCCGATCCACGCTGGCGTCGAAACGCGCTGGTTGGTCTGTTGCTGGGCGTTTCTGGCATGATCGGGTTGTGGGGCATCGGCTTCTTTTCCCCGGAACTGATCTCGCTCGCGCTTAAGGGGGCTCCCCAATCGCAGGTGGACACCGTGCGTGGATGGGGACTGGCGCTCCAGGATGTCGGCGCCTTCGTGGGAATGCTGACCTTCACGTTCGTGGCGTCGTTCCTGAGCCGGCGGATCGCATTTGGAGGCGCGTTCCTGCTCTGTCTCTTCGCGACCGCGTTCGTTTTCAACTCGCTCAACAGCGCGACGGACGCGTATTGGATGCTGCCGCTGATGGGTTTTGCGCAGCTCGCCGTTTTCGCGGGATACTCCATATACTTCCCCGAACTCTTCCCGACGCGCTTGCGCGGCACGGGTGTGGGTTTTTGTTATAACACGGTTCGTTATCTTGCGGCGCCGTTCCCGACTTTAATGGGATTGCTCGCCACCGTAATTTCCTTCCGCTCGGCCGCGATCATCATGTCATCGGTTTACCTGCTGGGCCTGCTGGCATTGGTCTGGGCGCCGGAAACCAAGGGCAAGCCGTTGCCGGAAGATTGATTGGGCTTTCAGTGAATCGTGGCGCTGTCGTCCTCCGGCAGACCCTGGCCTCTGGTTTCAGGCGCGAACGGCAAGGTGACCAAACCAATCAAAAACACCGAGCACAAGACCAGGCCGGCGTAACGCAAGGGCATGGGATCCGGATGGCCGCTGAAAACTTTGCTGGTCAGTAATCCCAGTGTCAGCGGTCCCAGCGCCGCGACGAACCGGCCGACATTATAGCAAAAGGAAACGCCCGTGCTGCGAAGCCGCGTCGGGAACAATTCGGGAAAATAAATCGCGTAACCGGCAAACAACGAGAACTGGCAGAAACCCATCAGCGGAATCATCCAAAAAATGTCGGTCATGTCGTTCAGAAACCAAAAGCCGCCAGCCGTGCTCAGCATCGCCAGGAGGAAGGCAACGGCAAAGGTGGGCTTGCGGCCAAAGCGTTGCGCGAATGGACCGAAGTTGTACAACCCAAAGAAGGCGCCCACGTTCATCATGATTAAGGTGATTCCCACCCAGATGCCCAGTTTGCCGGATATGGCCGCCGGCGAAAGGCCCTGCGCCACGAACGACGCGCGCAGCACAAATCGGATCAAATCGATGCTGAAGAACAAAATGCCCCAGAGCCCGACCACGCCGACGAACGCCAGCAGGAATCCAATGATGGCGTTTTTGCGCCAGCGGGGTTCCCCAAACAATTCTGCATACGAGCCCATCTTGTGCGGGCCGGGCTTTTCGGCAAGGGCCTTCCAGCGCTCGGGTTCTTTCAATCGCCGCCGAATGAACACCGCGAGCAACGCCGGCACTGCGCCGACGACAAACATCATTCGCCATCCGTTGGCGTGTGAAATCATCCCGGCTTGCTCCAGATAGCCGATGCCCATGCTGACCAGAGCGGCAGTGATATTGCCGACCGTCGAAAGGGCCTGCAGCAACCCCAGGGCATAAGGCCTGGCGCGCTCGGGCATCACTTCGGCCACAAGCGCGACTCCGACCGCAAACTCGCCTCCAACACCGAGGCCGGTCAGGAAACGATAAATTGCAAAATCCCAAAAGCCGACCGAGAGAGCGCTCAGCCCGGTGCAGAGTGAATAGATCAAAATGGTCAGCACCATGGTTTTGGCCCGTCCGATCCGGTCGCCCATGATCCCGAATCCCAGACCGCCGGCCGCCCAACCCATCAGGAAGACGGAAGTGGCGTAGCCGCCATACTCCGCGATCTGGCGCATGTTGTCCGTGCCAAGCAGTTCGCGCATGGCCGGCACGCGCGCGGCGTTGAAAAGCTGCTGATCGAGACAATCAAACATCCAACCCAACGCGGCCACGATCAAAACGAACCAGTGGTAACCGTTCAGGCAACCCCACCAGGGCGCGGAAGCGGCCATCGGCAGCTTTGGCAAAGGTGAATGGCTTCTGGACATTTCCGATTTTTTAAAGCGCTGTGCCTACACAGGATTGAAGGCCAAGCCAAGGCATTATTTCTTCAGGAGCCGATTTGAAAAAAAGCCCGTTCTTGCGAACGGGCTTGTGAAACTTTAGATCACTTGCACTTCACCTGGTGGCTTCAGCCTTCTTCTCTTCTTTCTCCTGTTTCTTTTCCTGTTTCTTTTCCTGCTTTTCTTCCTTAACCGGTTCCTCGATGGCGATGGGCACATCGACCCACTCCAGAATGGCCAATTGCGCCGCATCGCCCTGGCGCTGGTTCAGTCGCACGATGCGGGTATAGCCGCCGGGACGCTCTTTCTGTGCCGGGGCGATCTCATTGAAGAGAATGCGCACGGCATCCTCCTGGTGCAATCGGGCAGCCGCAAGGCGGCGGTCATGGATGGTGCCGTTCTTGCCGAGCGTAACCATCTTCTCCGCGACCGAGCGCGCGGCTTTGGCCTTGGCCACTGTGGTGGTGACGCGCCGGTGTTTGATGAGGCTGCAAACCAGGTTGGCCAGCATCGCATTGCGATGCTCGCCTGTGCGGCCCAGCTTGGCGGTTCGTTTCAGATGTCGCATAGGACTGATTTTCTTATTCCACGATTGCCTTCTCCTCTTTGGGAGTCTCCAGCAAGTCCGCTTCAAAGTTCATTCCGAGGCTGAGGTTCAGGGCGGCCAGTTTTTCTTTGATTTCGTTGAGCGATTTCTTGCCGAAGTTGCGATACTTAAGCATCTCGGCCTCGGTCTTCATGGCCAACTGGCCCACCGTCGTGATGTTCGCATTGTTCAAGCAGTTGGCCGCGCGCACGCTCAACTCGATTTCGTTCACGCTCATGTTGAGCAGTTTCTTCATGCGGGACTTCTCATCGTCCTGCTTGTCGGCCACTTCTTCGAATTCGACTGCGTCCTTGTCGTAACCGACGAAGACGTCGAGGTGATGTTGCAGGATGGCTGAAGCCTGGGTCAGCGCGTCATCGGGCGAGATCCGGCCATCGGTCCAAACCTCCACGATGAGGCGGTCGTAATCGGTGCGCTGACCGACCCGGGCGCTCTCCACGGCATAACGAACGCGAGTGACGGGTGAGAACAGCGAATCGATGGCAATGACGCCGATGGGCTGGTCCAGTTTCTTGTTTTCATCGCCGGGCAGGAAGCCCCGCCCGATCTTTACCTCCAGCTCCATCTCGAACTTTTTCTTTTTGTCGAGCGTGCAGATGAGCTGTTGGGGATTGACCAACTCGACGTTCTGGTTCAACTGGATGTCGCCGGCGACGACCGAGCCGTCTTTGTTCACGGAAAGCAGCAGGGTCTGCGGCTCGCGTGAATGGGCTTTGAAGAGAATCTTCTTCAGGTTCAAAACGATATCGGTGACATCTTCAACCACACCTTCCACAGTGGTGAATTCGTGCATCGCTCCGTCCATTTTCACCGAAGTGATCGCAGCCCCTTCCAGCGAGGAAAGGAGCACGCGGCGAAGCGAGTTGCCAACGGTGTGGCCATAACCGGTTTCAAACGGCTCGGCCACAAACTTGGCGTAGGTTTCCGTGGCGGTCGAGTCCTCGCGGGTCAACCGTTTGGGCATTTCGAAACGTCCTAGACGTACTGGCATAGTTTTCCTTTCAACAATTTTAATCTGACTTCCCCGGCTGCTTATTCCCGCGCGCCGAGGAGGTCCGTATAATTGTTATGGTTTGATTTCCAAAAGCTCCAATTCGCAAGCTCCAAGCACCAGAGAAACTCCAAACCCCAAATTCCAAAAGCGGGAGGCGTTTTGGATCTTGGATTTTGATGCTTCTCTGGAGCCTGGATGTTGGCGTTTGGCGCTTTCCATTTAGCGGGAATAAAATTCGACGACGGCCTGTTCGTTGGCGATGGGCTGAATCTCATCACGAGTCGGGACACGCATCAGCACGCCCTTCAATGCTTCCCTGTTGAGGGAAAGCCAATCGGGCACCGCCCGGCTGGTGGAGATTTCCAGATTTTTGGCCGCCAACTGCCGCGAAACATTTGAGTCTCTCACTTCAAGGGCATCGTTTACTTTGAGGGCGTAGGACGGGATGTTGACCTTGCGGCCATTGACTTTGATGTGACCATGGCAAACCATTTGCCGCGCCCCTGCGCGGGTATTGGCGAAACCCAGATGATAAACGACGTTATCCAGCCGCGTCTCCAGGATCTGCAGCATCTGCTCGCCGGTCACGCCACGACGGCGCAGCGCACGTTCATAGACGCCACGGAACTGGCGCTCCAGCAAACCGTAGTAGTAACGAAGTTTCTGTTTCTCGATCAGGCCGAGGCCGTAGTCGGTATGTTTGCGGCGCGATTTGGGGCCGTGCACTCCGGGTCCGTAGTTCCGGCGCTCAAGATATTTCGTGGGGCCGAAAATCGGTATGCCGAAGCGGCGGCTAATGCGAACGCGAGGACCAGTGTAACGAGCCATAATTAGTGGGTAATAATAAGTGACCAGTGACGAGTTAAACGCGGCGCTTTTTGCGTGGCCGGCAGCCGTTGTGCGGCACCGGGGTGCAATCTCTTATCACGCTGATTTCGAGACCGATGGCCTGGAGGGCTCGGATGGCGGATTCGCGGCCCGACCCTGGCCCTTTGACACGCACCTCAATCTCGCGCATGCCATGAGACATCGCCTGACGGGCGGCATCCTGGGCGACTTGCTGCGCTGCAAAAGCGGTGCTCTTGCGCGAGCCTTTGAAACCAACCCGACCGGCAGTGGACCAGCCCAGCAAATTGCCGTGCATGTCCGTAATGGTCACCTGCGTGTTGTTGAAGGTGGCCAGAATGTGCGCGATGCCGACAGAAATGTTCTTGGCGTGCTTGGCCTTGATGATCTTCTTGCCCGCGAGATCGTCGCCCAGCAACTCCGCGGCCGTCGGTGCGGCCACGCCTTCAGGCGGTTTGGGCGCTTCCGCCGTTTCGGCCCCTTTGGCAGGAGCCTTGGAGGGTTGACCTTCAGGCGCGGGTTTTGCGGCGGCTTTTTCAGCCTTCTCCCGTTTCTCGACAGGGCCCGCAGTTTTACCTTCAGCGCTTTGAGCCTTGCCTTCTTTGGCGGCAGGGGCCTTTTTGGGTTTTGTTTCGTCAGCCATAATTCAACCATCAGTGAATACCGGTCTTTGCCTGGGGGTTGCGCTGCACGCCCACAGTTTTGCGCGGGCCTTTGCGCGTGCGCGCATTGGTGGAAGTGCGCTGCCCACGGACCGGCAACCCACGCAGGTGCCGAATACCGCGATAGCATTTGATGCTCTGCAGCCGCTTCAAGTTCAGGCCGACCTCGCGCCGCAGGTCGCCCTCGATCACGTACTTGCCATCTTGAATGGCATGGACAATTTGCGAGAGTTGCTGCTCGTTGAGGTCCTTGGCCCGAATGCCTGGATCGATCCCGGCCTTTTGCAGAATCGCGACTGCATTGGTGGCGCCGATGCCATAGATGTAGCGCAGGGCGATGTCGATGCGCTTGTTGGGAGGAACTTCAACTCCGATGATACGTGCCATGGTTCGTTAAATCGTTAAATGGTTGAATCGGTAAATCAAATCGTTAGCCCTGCCGCTGTTTGTGACGTTGGTTTGTACAGATCACACGGATCACGCCTTTGCGTTTGATGATCTTGCAATTCTCGCAAAGCTTCTTCACTGATGCTCGCACTTTCATATCAATTCGTTTTCTCTTTCACGCAAATGCGGCCCTTCGAAAAATCGTAGGCCGACATTTCCACTCTGACCTTCCCGCCCGGCCTTAAACCCGCATTGCCCGAATGCCTCTTCGGCAAATGCGCCAGGACGCGATGTCCGTTCGGGAATTCCACTCGGAAAAGCTTCTCCCGGAGGACTTCCACTATCGTGCCTTCGATTTCAATAGCGTCTTGGCGGGACACGTCAAAATCTCCGGCCCGGACTCCGTAATGAGCACGGTATGCTCAAAATGGGCAGATAATTGACCATCTTTGGTGACAACTGTCCAGCCGTCATTCAGGATTTTTGTGGCGGGTGAACCTGCGTTCACCATCGGTTCGATGGCCAGAGTCATGCCCGGGCGCAGCTTCTGATTGCATTTGGAGTCAACGTAATTGGGCACTTGCGGCTCTTCATGCATGGAACGGCCCACTCCGTGCCCCACAAATTCCCGCACCACACTGAAGCCGTTGGACTCCACGTAGGTTTGGATGGCACGGGAGATATCCGTCACTCGATTGTCCGGCACTGCCTGGGCAATTCCCTCGTAGAGGGCTTTTTCGGTGATATCCATCAAACGCTGCGCGCTCACATCGCAACCGCCGACGGCGACGGTGCGCGCGATATCGCCCACAAAACCATTGTAAATAACACCCACATCCAGGCTGATGATGTCACCGAAATCCACCCGTCGATCACTGGCCAAACCATGAACCACCTGCTCGTTGACCGAAATGCAGATGTAACACGGATACTTGCGATAACCCAGGAAGGCGCTCCGCGCGCCATAATGTTTTATGCGCGAGGCAGCGAACTGATCGATCTGGCGTGTCGTCCGTCCGGGCTGAATAAATTCCGACACTTCATCCAACACCGAGCGCGCCACGACACAGGCCGGGCGCATGGCTTCCAGGTCCCGCTCACTTTTTAGAATGATCATTTGCTTGCCCATTCCACGGCCCAACGGCTCAGAAGCGCCCTTTGAGGCGCCCCTTTTTCAAGAAGCCATCGTAATGCCGCATTAACAAATGGGATTCCATCTGACGCATCGTGTCCAACATCACACCGACCAGGATCAACATACTCGTCCCGCCAAAAAAGGTCGCCACCGGAAAGGGCACTTCCATCAATTGATTCATCAAGATGGGAATGATCGCGATGACGGTCAGAAAGATGGCCCCGGCCAGGGTGATTCGGCTCATGGCATTGTGCAGATAGGTGCTGGTGGCTTGTCCCGGCCGCACTCCGGGAATATAGCCGCCATACTTCTTCAAATCATCGGCAATTTGGATCTCGTTGAACTGGGTCGCCACCCAGAAGTAGGAGAAAAACAGAATCATCGCGCCATACGCCACCATGTAAAACGGCATGCCTTCCTGCAACTGCGCTCCCAGTCTGGTCAGGAAGGGCAGACTGAAACTTGTACCGAGAAACTGGAAAATCTTTTGCGGGAACATCAAAATGGCCTGGGCGAAAATGATCGGCATGACGCCGGCATAATTCACGCGCAAGGGCATAAAGGAAGTGCCGCCGGCCACCACCTTGCGCCCGATGGCACGCTGCGCATATTGGACCGCCACCTTGCGCTGCGCTTGCGTGACCGCGATCACGCCCGCAATCACGCCAAGGAGCAGCACCACCATCATGGCGGCGTGGAACAAATTGAACTGCCGTTCGACACCGCCGCCCGGCGCAAACATATCCTTCAATGCCACGGCTGCCTGCGGGAGGCGCGCCACGATGCCGATGCTGATGACCAGGGAAATGCCGTTGCCAATGCCGCGCTCGGTGATCTGTTCTCCCAACCACATGAGCAAGAGCGTGCCGGTGGTCAGAATGACGACCGTTTGGATTCGATACCACCACAGATTCGTATCGGGAAGCAACAATGAGCCTTCGAATCCCTGGAAAACAGTGCCCGCGTTTTCCCAGCCAATGGCCATGACCAATCCCTGCCCGAGACATAAAATGACCGTGAGATAGCGGCCATATTGAACGATCTTCGAACGTCCTCCTTCCTCACGCGCCAACTTGCTCAATCTCGGCAGGACCGCTGTCAGCAACTGGATGATAATGGTGGCGCTGATGTAAGGCATGATGCCCAGCGCGCCGACCGCGCAGTTTTCCAGCGCGCCGCCGGTGAACATGCTGTACATGCCGAGCAGGCCACCGCCACTTTTGGACGCGGTCTTCTCAAAATAATCGCTGAGGGCCCTGAAATCCAAACCGGGAATGGGTATGTAAGCCGCCACGCGGCAAATCCCCAATACGATCAAGGTGAAGAAAATCCGCGATTTAAGCTCCGGAATTTTGAAGCAGTTGGCGAAGGTGTTGAAGATGGTTTTTAGCATGTGCGACGGCAGCGATTAGGATTTGGGCACTTCAACTTTTTTCGGCGCTTCGCCCTTCGTCGGACCAATCACTTCACAAACACCACCTTTGCCTTCAATCTTGGCTTTGGCCGAAGCGCTGAAAGCATGCGCCGTTACGGTCAGTTTCTTCGTCAACTCGCCCTGGCCGAGGATTTTGATCCCGTCGCCGGGGCCGTTGGCCAGACCCGCTCTGCGCAGGGCCTCGACATCCACACGCGCGCCATTCTCAAATTCATTGAGCGCGCCCAGGTTGACGGGCAGGTAGCGCGTGGCAAAGCGCGCATTATTGAAGCCGCGCTTGGGAATCCGCCGAATCAGCGGCATTTGCCCGCCTTCAAAGCCGATGCGAATGGAACTGCCCGAGCGGGCGGTCTGGCCTTTGCCGCCCCGACCGCTGGTCTTGCCATGGCCGCTGGACTCACCCTGGCCCAGGCGCTTGCGCCGATGCTTGGCGCCCGGACGCGGTTTTAGATTATGTAGTCGCATAAAATCTAGGCTGTCAGCGCCGCGGCGTCACCGGGTTTTGCTGGAGCCTTTATCTCCAATCCGCGGCTGCGATAAATGTCATCACGCAACCGAAGTTGTTGCAAGGCGTGGAGGGTGGCCTTGACCACGTTGGCCGGGTTCTTCGAACCCAGTGATTTGCTCAACACATCTTTGATACCGACCGATTCCAACACCGCGCGGACGGTTTTTCCGGCGATGACACCCGTTCCTGGTGAAGCCGGCCTGAGCAGGATGTGCGCGCCACAGTACCTGGCGATAATCTCATGAGGAATCGTCTGATCCTTGAGGGAAATATTGACCATCTGCGATTTGGCCACTTCCCCGCCTTTGCGAATGGCATCGGCAACCTCACCGGCCTTGCCGAGTCCCACTCCCACCCGCCCGTGCTTGTCTCCCACCACGACCAGGGCGCTAAAACTGAAACGGCGACCGCCTTTAACCACTTTGGAAGAGCGATTGATAAAAACCACCTTTTCGGAAAGCTCGGCCGCAGGCTGTCCGTCCCCGGTGATAAACTCCGTCTGCCCTTCCGTTGTCGACCGGCCGCGGCGTGGACCGCGTCCTGGGCCCCGGCCACCGCGTCCAGCACTACTGCCCGCTTTGATTATCTCTGGCACGATATGGTTCTCCTGGTTAGTTTAAAATTTCAGTCCGCCTTCGCGCGCAGCGTCCGCCAGCGCTTTGACTTTGCCGTGAAACCTGGCGCCGCTGCGGTCAAACACGACCGCGCTGATGCCTTTGCTTTTGGCCGCTTCGGCGGCGAGGGCGCCGATGCGTTTTGCGCTGGTGACATTGGCGCCGAGTTTGTTCCGATCGGAAACCGCCTTGGCCATCGTCGAGGCGGAGGCCAGCGTCACACCGGCCGCATCGTCGATGAACTGGATGTAGATGTTCTCGTTGGTGAAGCGGACACTCATGCGCGGACGCTCTTTGGTCCCTTGGACCTTTTTGCGAATCCGCCAGCGGCGCAATTGCGCGTGTTTCTCTTTTAATGTTGGCATCGCTTTGGGGCCGCGGATTTGGCCGCAGCCATCTTTGCACATTATGATTATTGAACGGTTTTGCCTTCCTTGCGCTTGACTTGCTCGCCGGCGTAGCGAACGCCCTTGCCTTTGTAGGGCTCCGGCGGATAGAAGCTGCGAATTTCGGAGGCCACCTGCCCCACAACCTGCTTGTCCGGGCCCTCGATGGTCAGCTTGGTATTTTCTTCCACGGTCACTTTCACCTGGTCGGGAATAGGATAATTGAGGGGATGCGAATACCCCAAACTCAAATTCACACTTTTGCCCTGCACGGCCGCTTTGAAGCCGACGCCCTGAATTTCGAGCTTCTTGACAAAGCCTTCGCTGACCCCTTTGACCATGTTGTTGAGGATGGAGCGGCTCAAGCCGTGCAGCGCCTTGGCTTCGGAATCATCGCCGTCGCGGCTGACCAAAACGCTGCTGTTTTCCACTTTGGCAGAAGTGCGGCGGGGCAATTCAAAGTCAAGCTTGCCCTTGGGGCCTTCGACAAAGACTTTCTGGCCTTTGATATCCACCGTCACTTTTGGCGGGATGACTACGGGCTGTTTTCCAATGCGAGACATAAGCTTGTTGAATCGTTAAAAACGCGACATGGTCCAGAGCTTACCAGACGTAGCAAACCAATTCACCGCCGAGTTTATTCTTGCGCGCCTGCACCCCGGTCATGATTCCTTGCGACGTGGACATGATGGCCGTGCCCAGCCCGCCGCGAACGCGCGGGATATCCGTCGCTCCGACGTAGCGGCGCAAACCAGGCGAACTCACACGGCGCAATCCTTCGATGACGCCTTTCTTGCCTTCGTACTTCAATTTCAGCTTGAGGGTCTTGATGATCGCTTTGCCTTCCACGCTGACATCCGCAACGTAACCTTCCTTCTTCAGGAGGTTGGCGATGTTTTCCTTCATTTTGGAGTACGGCACTTCCACGCTCGGGAGCAACGCCCGGTGCGCGTTCCGAATCCGCGTGAGCATATCTGAAATCGGGTCCGTCATCTTGTTTCCCTAATACTCTTAATCTTAATCTTAATCTTAATCCCCATCCTGCTTACCAACTGGCCTTCGTTACCCCCGGTATCAACCCGTTCAAAGCCGCTTCACGAAACGTCAATCGTGAACAGGCGAACTTGCGCAGATACCCATGGCGGCGTCCAGTCATCGAGCAGCGATTCACCAGCCGCACGGGACTCGCGTCGCGCGGCAGCTTGGCCAGCCCGGCATAATCCTTTTTGGCCTTCAACTCCGCGCGCAATGCGGCGTACTTCTTGACGGTCGCCGCCTTTCTCTTGTTTCGTTCAAACCATGCTGTCTTAGCCATAAGTGTTTGGATTAAGATTATGAGAAGGATTAAGATTAAGAAACTTCGGTGTTCCGCCTCTTATTCATACTCTTTCTCTTAATCTTAATCATTTCTATTGTTTCGCTTCGGCAAAAGGCATGCCCATCAGTTTCAATAAATCGAGCGCCTCCGCATCGGTCTCGGCGGAGGTCACAATCGTGATGTCCATCCCTTGTTGCCGTTTAATCTTGTCCAATTCAATCTCGGGGAAAACTGTCTGGTCGGCAATGCCCAGAGAGTAATTTCCGCGACCATCAAAGGAGCGCGTGGATATGCCGCGAAAGTCACGAATGCGCGGCAAGGTCACGGCCACGAGGCGGTCAAAAAACTCATACATGGCTTCACGGCGCAAGGTCACACGGCAACCGATGGGCACGCCCTCGCGCAACTTGAAGTTGGCGATGCTGTGCCGGGACTTGCTGATGACCGGCTTGCGGCCCGTGATCAGGGCGAGGTCTTTGGCGGCGTCGTCCACGGCGCCTTTTTCCAACGAGGCGCTCACGCCCATGTTGACCACGATCTTCTCCATCCGTGGCACCTGATGGACGTTCTGGTACTGCCGCTTCTCCTTCAAAGCCGGCATCACTTCCTTAACGTACTTTTCGTAAAGTCTCGGTTTCATTTTCGCTTACGCATTGGCCTCTGGCGCCGGCCCCCGCCTGGCGGCCCGGGCGTCAAATCGTTCTGCCGGCATCACATTGGAAATATGAATCGTGCCCTCGCGCTCAATAATCGCCCCTTGCGGGTGCGTCTGGCTCTTGCGGGTGTGACGCTTAATCATTTTGGCCCCTTCGACAACGATGCGTTGTTTCTCCCGCAGCACTTGAAGGATCTTGCCGCGCTTGCCCTTTTCAGTGCCGGCCAGGATGACCACGACATCGCCTCTCTTAACATGGAATCGCTGCATAGGTTCAAATGACTTCCGGGGCCAGGGAGATGATCTTCATGAACTTCTTGTCTCGCAATTCGCGGGCGACCGGCCCAAAGATCCGGGTTCCCCTCGGATTGTTTTCCTTGTCGATAATGACGATCGCATTGGTGTCGAACCGCAGATACGAACCGTCATTGCGCCGGATGGGCTGCCTGGTCCGCACCACCACCGCATCGACGACCTCGCCCTTTTTGACCGTCCCGTCCGGAGCCGCCTCTTTGATGTGCGCCTTGATGATATCGCCCACCCGCGCATACTGTTGGTTGCGACCAAGCACTCCAATGGCGGCCGCGCGCTTGGCGCCCGTATTGTCAGCCACGTCTAAGATGGAACGGATCTGTAACATAAATGCGAATCAGCCGCTGACGCGCGCCACGGCAGTGTTGCGTTGGACGACCTCCACGAGGCGCCAGCGTTTTGTTTTGGAGAGCGGACGGGTCTCTTCAATGCGCACCCGATCGCCCGGTTTGGCTTCGCTCTTCTCGTCATGCGCGTAGAACTTCTTGTATTGCGTGACGACTTTCTTGAATACGCGATGTGGAAAGCGGCGCTCGACGCGCACGATGATGGTCTTGGCCATCCGGTTGGACAGGACCTCTCCCACGCGTTCCTTGCGGTTTCCACGATTTTCTTTGCTGCTATCAGACATAACTTCAGGCCGCCTTCTTCCGCAGAGCGGTGATTTGAGTTTCGGTGCGCGCGATGTCACGGCGCAGATTGCGTAGCCGGGCTGACTTTTCCAACTGCCCGCTGGCCTGTTGCAAGCGCAGGTTAAAGATCTCCTGGCGCATGCCCCGGCTGTCGGCCAGCAGTTCGGTCAATGTCTTTTCCTTGATTTCTTTGCGTTGCGACTTTTTCATCAACTCGTTTCCTTTTCAGCCAAGTCCATGGCGGGAAATAAACTTGGTTCGAATGGGCAGCTTCGTCGCCGCCAGGCGCATCGACTCGCGCGCCACGGCTTCAGGCACGCCGTCCACTTCAAACAGAACGATGGCGGGACGAATCACCGCCACCCAGGATTCCAGCGGACCTTTGCCTTTGCCCATCCGCGTTTCCAGAGGTTTCTTGGTGTACGATTTCTGCGGAAAAATCCGAATCCAGACCTTGCCGCGCCGCTTCATGAAGCGCGTCACCGCCACGCGGGCCGCCTCAATCTGTTTGGTGTCGAGCCAGCAGCGCTCCAACGCCTGTAGTCCGTACTCGCCAAAAGCGACGGTGGCGCCGCGGTAGGCAGTGCCGGCGCGGTTACCGCGGTGCATCTTGCGGTACTTCACTCTTGCGGGCATCAATGGCATAAGAGAGTCTCCAGCTTCAAAATCAACCCAGCGTCACGGTCTCAGCCGGCTGCGGTTTGTCCGCTTTGGTTTCACCTTTGCAAATCCAGACCTTCACGCCGAGCTTGCCGTAAACGGTGTTCGCTTCGGCGAAGCCGTAATCGATGTTGGCGCGAAGCGTATGCAACGGCACACGCCCTTCATGATACGTTTCGACCCGGGCCAACTCCGCTCCGCCCAGTCGTCCGGCGCAACGAATCTTGATCCCTTCGGCGCCGAAATCCATGGCCGTCTGGATGGCCTTCTTCATGGCGCGCCGGAAGGAAACGCGGCGCTCCAACTGCAATGACACATTCTCGGCCACCAGTTGCGCGTCGGCTTCCGGGGTCTTGATTTCCAGGATATCAACGTAAATCTCTTTGCCAGTCATCTTGCTCAATTCTTCCTTGAGCTTGTCGATCTCCGCGCCCTTCCGTCCGATGACGACGCCCGGACGGGCTGTCAAAATGGTGATGCGGCAGCGGGTGGCGGCGCGTTCGATCAAGATTCTGGGCACTGAAGCCGACTCGAGTTTCTTTTTGAGCACGTCGCGGATCTGGCGATCCTCCGTCAGCAGCGTGCCGAATTCCTTCTTCTCGGCGTACCACTTCGAGCGCCAATCTCTATTGACGGCCACTCGCAGACCGATTGGATTTGTTTTCTGTCCCATAAAATCTATTCGTCTGACAAAACAATCTTGATATGGCAGTTGCGCTTCAGGATGCGCCCGGCTGAACCTCGCGCTTTTGGAGCGAATCGCCTGTAGGTTGTCGCCGTCCCCGCCACGGCTTCATGCACGCGGAGTTTGTCCGTATCCAGGCTTTTGTAATTGATGTTATTGGCCTTGAGATCTTCCGCATTGGCAATCGCCGACTTCAACGTCTTGGCCACCAAACGCGCTGACTTGCGCGGCACGACGGCCAACACAGCCTGCGCGTGCATGGCGGAGAGTCCCTGGATCTGCCGCACCATCTCGCGCATTTTCTGCGCCGACATGCGGACGTTCTTGGTGATGGCGTGAACCTGCATACCTTACTTCGCTTCCGCTTTGGCGGTGTGCGCGCCGTGTTTCTTGAAGGTGCGCGTCGGCGAGAACTCGCCCAGCCGATGACCCACCATGTTCTCGGTCACAAACACGGGATTAAACACTTTGCCGTTGTGCACGTTGAACGTGAGGCCGACAAAATCCGGAGTGATCATCGAACGACGCGACCAGGTTTTGATCGGCGTTTTGGACTTGGTCTCTTTCGCCTTACTAATCTTTTCCAGCAAGTGGCCGTCAATGAACGGCCCTTTCTTAATCGAACGTCCCATAAATCTTGGTCTTAATCTTAATCGTAATCTTGCTCTTAATTTCTCCGGTTATTTCAACTTCATGGGCCGGCCATCACGACGCACCAGGATAAACCGGTTTGAATACTTCCGTCGGGAACGGGTCTTGTAGCCTTTGGTAATAACGCCCCAGGGCGTGACCGGATGCCCACCGCCGGAAGTCTTTCCGGCGCCGCCACCCATGGGATGGTCCACCGGGTTCTTGGCCACGGCCCGGCTCAACGGGCGGCGGCCACGATGGCGCGAGCGTCCGGCCTTGCCCAGAATCACATTCTCGTGCTCCGGATTTCCAACCTGACCAATGGTCGCATAACAGTTTTCGTGCACCTTCCGAATCTCACCCGAAGGCAAACGAATCTGCGCGTAACCTTCATCGCGAGACATCAGCGTGGCCGCTGTTCCAGCCGTGCGGACCATTTGGCCGCCTTTGCCGGGGGTCAACTCGATATTATGAATGGGCAGACCCACCGGAACCGACCTCAACGGGAGACTGTTGCCTGTTTCAGGCGGAGCTGTTGGACCACTGACGATCCTGGCGCCCACTTTCAAACCCAACGGAGCCACGATATAGCGCTTCTCGCCATCCCGGTACTTGAGCAAGGCCAATCGCGCCGTGCGGCGAGGATCGTATTCCAACGCGATGACCTCAGCCTCGACTCCGTGCTTCTGCCGTTTGAAATCGACACTGCGAATCTTCTGCTTGTTCCCTTGTCCCAGGCCCCGGCTGGTAATGCGCCCATACGAATTGCGGCCACCGGTCTTTTTGCGGGTAAAAACCAGGCCCTTCTCCGGTCTCTTTCTGGTAAGGTCGCTGTAGTCCGCAATCGTGATGTATCGCGTGGACGGCGTCAGCGGTCTGAATGCTTTAACTGGCATAAAATCTCTAGGTCAGAATGATCTTGTCGCCCGCTTTCAAGGTCACGATGGCCTTCTTCCAATTGTTGGTCTCGCCTGCCTGAGGCGTGCGCTGGCGGCGGGCCTTGCCGCGCACATTCAGCGTGTTGACTCGGACGACTTTGACCTTGAAGAGTTCCTGGACCGCCTGTTTTATCTGCTGCTTGTTGGCGCGAGGATCAGCCACCACCGTGTACTGGTTGAGCTTCTCTCCCTGACGCGTGCCTTTCTCCGTCAGGCGGGCTGTCTTAATGATCTCAAAGGTGTTCATCGCGCTTAATCCGTCAGGCGTTCTTCCAGTTTTTCAAAAGCGCCGCGGGTGAAGAGGAGTTTGTCGCTGCGCAAGACCTGATACGTGTTCAGGGAATCCGCGGTGGCCAGCTCGACCTTCTGCAAATTGCGCGTGGCCAGGCGCAGGTTTTCTTCGACAGTCGACGCGACCACCAGGGCGGTGCCGTTCACATCAAACGCATGCAGCACCTCCAGAAAAACTTTGGTCTTGGGTGAATCCAGCTTCAGATCGTCCACGACCAGCACATCGCCGGCATTCAAGCGCTCCGAGAGCGCCTTGCGCAGGGCCAGTTGTTTGGTGCGGCGCGAAACTTTTTTGCCGAAATCACGGGGTTTGGGACCGAATACCACGCCGCCACCGCGCCATAAAGGCGAAGCAAAAGAACCGGCGCGCGCGTTACCGGTTCCTTTCTGACGCCATGGTTTTTTGCCCGTGCCAGCCACTTCGCCCATGGTCTTGGTGCAAGCGGTGCCCATGCGCTGATTGGCCTGGTAGGCGACGATGACATCGTGCACGGCCTGCGTGCCTTTGCCGCCCTCGACCAGCGGGAACTTTACTTCGAGCTCGCCCTGATCTTTTCCGGAGATATCTTTAACAGGAAGTTTCATGATCACTTCTTGGCCGCTTCAGCCGCTGGTTTCGCCTCGGGTTTTGGGGCAGCAGCAGGTTTGGCCGCGCCTTTCTTGGCGGGGCCGGATTTGGCACGTGCTTCGGCCCGGGCCTTAATCCGGGCCACCTGTTCACGAGACAGTTTCTTGGACTCGCGGATGACGACGTAATCCCCTTTCGAACCCGGAATCGCCCCCTTGATCAACAGGACATTGTCCTCTTCGCGCACCTGGATAACTTCGAGATTCTGCGCGGTGCGGCGGACCTGTCCCATGTGGCCGGGCATCTTCATGCCACGCATGACCGTGCCCGGGAACAAACGCTGGCCGATAGCACCGCTGCGCCGATGCCAACCCTTCGCGCCGTGCGTGCTGTCGCCACCGGCAAAACGATGGCGCTTGACCACGCCTTCAAACCCGCGCCCTTTGGTGATGCCAATGGCATCCACAAAGTCGCCCTTGGCAAAGACGTTGGCGCCGATCACATCGCCGGGCTTGACCTCTTTGGAAAAATCACGGAATTCCCTGATGCGTTTCACCGGCGCCGCACTGTGCTTCTTCAAATGTCCGAGCAACGGCTTGGCCAGGCGCTGTTCCTTCTGGTCGTCGAAGCCGAGTTGCACGGCTTTGTAACCATCGCTCTCCACCGTCTTGCACTGGATGACGCGATTTGGGCCCGCCAGCACGACCGTCACCGGGATCAACACGCCCTTCTCGTCATACACGCGAGTCTGTCCTAATTTTTTGCCGAGCAAACCGAGCATAAAAGTTTAATGATTTAACGATTCAACCAGTTCACGGCTAGATCTTGATAGTGATGTCCACGCCGGCGGGCAGGTTCAGCTTCTTCAACTCGTCCACGGTCTTGGCCGTCGGCTCGATGATATCCAGCAACCGCTTGTGCGTGCGCTGCTCGAAGGTCTCCTGCGATTTCTTGTCCGCGTGAGGTGAGCGTTGAACGGTGAACCGTTCGATGCGGGTCGGGAGAGGAATGGGGCCTGCCACACGAGCACCGGTGCGCTTGACCGTTTCCACGATGTCGTGCGCCGACTGGTCGATGACCCGATGGTCAAAGGCCTTCAGTCGAATGCGAATACGTTGTCCAGCCATACAAAGAACAATTTTATCGTTATGGTTGTTAAGCTCGTGCTGCCGGTTTTGATTTCGCGCTGTCCAGAATCGTTGCCACGATGCTGCTCGGGACCGGCTCGAAACGAAACGGCTCCATGGAATACGCTGCCCGGCCTTTTGACAAGGAGCGAATTGCGGTGGCATAACCGAACATTTCCGCCAGGGGCACTTCGGCGTTGAGAATAGTCGAACTATCCTTCGCTTCAATGGCCACGATCTTGCCGCGACGACGGTTCAGGTCACCCAGCAAATCACCCTGATACTCGTCAGGCGTGGTCACTTCCACCTTCATGATCGGCTCCAGCAAAATACAATTGGCCTTCTTGGCGGCGTCTTTCAGCGCGAAAATCCCGGCCATCTTGAAGGCCAGTTCGCTGGAGTCCACCTCGTGGAATGTGCCGTCCACAATGGCCACCTTCAGATCGACCATCGGGTAGCCAGCGAGCACTCCGCCCGCAACCGCTTCCTCAATCCCGTCGATGACCGCCGGGATGTATTCCTTGGGAATGGCCCCTCCGACAATCTTGTTCTCAATCTCAATCCCTTTGCCGCGCTGGTTCGGTCCCAGCGTGACTAAGGCATGCCCGTATTGACCACGGCCACCCGACTGGCGAATGAACTTGCCTTCGCCTTCGGCCGCTTTGGTGACGGTCTCACGATAAGCAATCTGCGGTGCGCCTGCATTGGCTTCAACTTTGAATTCCCGGAACAATCGGTCGCGAATGATTTCCAGGTGCAACTCGCCCATGCCGGCGATGATGAGCTGGCCGGTCTCTTCATTGGTAAAGCAACGGAAGGTCGGGTCTTCTTCGGCCAAACGCTGCAAGCCTTCCGACATTTTCTCGCGGTCGGCCTTGGTCTTGGGCTCCACCGCCATCGAGATCACCGGTTCCGGGAAAGTGGGCGGTTCGAGCAAGACCTCGAAATCTTCGTCGCAAAGCGTGTCGCCGGTGGTGATGTTCCTCAACCCGACCAACGCGGCGATGTCGCCCGCGTAGGTGGTTTCCACCTCAATGCGCTTGTCGGCTTGAATCATCATGACACGGCTGACCCGCTCCCGTTTGCGCGTGCGCGGATTGTAGATGATGTCGCCCTTTTTGAGCTGGCCGCTGTAAACGCGGAAGAAAACGAGCTTGCCCACGTACGGGTCGGTCCACAGCTTGAACGCCAGGGAACAGAACTTTCCATTGTCATCTGAAGGCACTTCGATCTTGTTCTCGCTGCCGGCTTCGAGTCCCGTGGCCGGGGGAATGTCCAGAGGCGAAGGCAGGTAATCGATCACGGCGTCCACCAACGGTTGAACGCCCTTTTTCTTGAAGGCAGAGCCGCACAGGACCGGGACGAGTTCAATCTTGCACGTGAGCCGTCGAATGGCCGCCTTCAAGACCTGCGGCGTGATGGGCCTGTTTTCAATGACCAACTCGGCCATCTGGTCATCTTTGTTCGAGACCGCGTCGATCAATTCCTCCAAAGCCTGCTTGGCGCGTTCCTGGTCCTCCGCCGGGATGTCCGTCACTTCGTACTTCAATCCCACTTCGTCGTTCAGGTCGTAGATAATTGCCTTCTGATTGACGACGTCGATTACTCCCGAGAAATAATCCTCTTTCCCGATGGGAATGATCACCGGATAAGCATAAGCGCCCAACTTCTTGCGCATTTCATTGACCGCGTTTTCGAAGTTGGCGCCCGTGCGGTCCATCTTGTTGACGAACGCGATGCGTGGCACGCGGTACTTGGTGGCCTGACGCCAAACGGTCTCGGATTGAGGTTGCACTCCTGCAACGCCGCAGAACACCGCCACCGCGCCATCCAATACGCGCATGGAGCGCTCCACCTCCGCGGTGAAGTCCACGTGGCCCGGAGTATCGATAATGTTGACGCGATGCGGAACACTGGTGAAAGCCTTGTAAGTGCCATCCTCCTTCTGGGTCCAATAGCAGGTCGTGGCCGCGGAGGTGATGGTGATGCCCCGTTCACGCTCCTGCTCCATCCAGTCCGTGACCGTGTTTCCGTCGTCCACGTCGCCCATTTTGTGGATAAGCCCCGTATAAAAGAGGATGCGCTCGGTGGTGGTCGTCTTGCCAGCATCGATGTGCGCGGCGATGCCGATGTTGCGCGTACGGTCCATCGGGTACGGCCGTTTGGGCGAATTGACTGACTTCTTTTGTTCCATTACAGCGTCCATCTCAAATCTCAGAGAATAAAAACGCCCCGAGTTCATCCGGCCTTCGGGGCGCTCTAAATTTATTTAATCCTACCAGCGAAAATGGGCAAATGCCTTGTTGGCTTGCGCCATCTTATGGACTTCGTCACGCTTGCGAATGGCGTTCCCCTGACCTTGGAACGCTTCCATAATCTCGGCCGCGAGGGCTTCCTTCATGGGGATGCCCTTGCGCGCGTCTGCAAAATCGACCAGCCAACGCATGGCCAGAGCCAGCTGACGGTCGGTCGGCACCTCCAGCGGCACCTGATACGTGGCGCCACCCACCCGGCGGGCCTTCACTTCCAGGCGCGGCTTGGCATTGTCCACTGCCCGCTGCAAAATTTCCAAAGGCGACGTGTTCGGGTTCTTGGTCGCAATCTGGTCGAATGCTCCATAAACAATCCGCTGGGCAAGGCTCTTCTCGCCGCAGACCATGACTGTGTTGACCAGACGGGTGACGAGAGGACTGTGAAACTTCGCATCCTCGGGCAGCGGTCTCTTGATGGCTCGACGGCGTCGGGACATGGGTTCGTTAAATCGTTAAATCGTGTTTAAGTGGCCGCAGCCGCAGCCGCGGCGGGTTTTGATTCCTTCGGCCTCTTGACGCCATACTTCGAGCGGCTTACTCGGCGCTTTTCCACACCGGCGGCATCCAATGTGCCCCGGACAATATGATAGCGCACGCCGGGCAAATCCTTCACCCGTCCACCCCGCACCAGCACAATCGAGTGCTCCTGGAGGTTGTGCCCCTCGTCCGGGATATAAGCGATCACTTCATAGCCATTGGTCAAACGCACCTTGGCCACCTTGCGCATGGCCGAGTTCGGTTTCTTGGGCGTGCGCGTCATCACCTGAAGGCACACGCCGCGACGGAACGGCGAGTTTTCCAAGGCTGGCGACTTGGACTTGCGCTTTAACTTGTTTCGCCCTTTACGGACGAGTTGATTGATAGTCGGCATTGCTGCGTTTTTGACCGTTTCCCATCTTGTGAAAACGGAGCGCGGAATATAACAAAGGCAAAAGGGCCTGCAACAAGTTTTTACAAAAACTTGCCCAGCCGGATTTTGACTGAAAAACCGCTAATTGAGCGGCTTGTTACTTAGCGGAAAAGGAGCTTGGGCGCAAGCTGACAAATAGACGCTCGGGCAGCTGGGGCAGCCGGCCCCTGGAAGGCCCTGGAAGGTCGGTTGTATCGGGATGGGCGTACACCGGTTTTACCTCTGTTTGTGCTTCCTAAGTCGTTCGTGCGCCCGTCCGCGGACACGAAGGTAGCTCATCGCCAGATTAAGAGCGAAAGCCCAATCGAAGAAGACTTCAGCTCGGCTCTTTGCTCGATTGGACGATGCTCAGTGAGGCGGTAAGGGTCAGTTTTCGAAGGGCCGCAAACGCTTGGACGGACTGCGGGAATTGGCCGGCGATGCGTCTTAAGGCCTGGCGTGACGCGGCAGCGTCATTGCGATAATGCTCCTGCCATTGCGACAGTAGTCCAAGCCATTCCATGATCTTGTGCGCAGGCTGATCGGGCAGCTCCAGCAAAAGCTTCAGTTCCCGAATGCCACAATCCCCCTCGCCAAGGTGCTCCGCATATAGCCGAGCCAGTTCTTCGCGCGCGGCCGCGTCGCGAGGGTCGCGCTCCAGGCACCGAACGCAGGCGGTGACGCGAGCCCTGGCAACCGCCTGATTCAATCTCGGCCCTGACATCGTGCGCTTGTCGTTAAGAGGATCCTCCACCGCCATCCTCGCCGCTGGAGGGCAGCGATTCTTTGTAGTTGGCTGCAGTAGCCGGTCCAACCGCTCCTGAGCGCCCTGCGCCAAGTGCGTCCCGGGCATGCGTCTGCCGATCTCCCTGAGCACGCGCTGAGCAGCAGCGACGTCCTGGGTGATTTCCAGGTGCCAATCGGCCAGGCGATGCAGCGCCACGGCTGTTTCTGCCCAGGTAACATTCTTTTGGGCACAGGTCGCAAGGACGGTCTCCTGGGCGGAGTCGACGTCCCGATAGTGTTCGGCATACACTTCCGCAAGCAAAAGCCAGCCTTGAAAGTCCTCAGGAAACTTTTCCAACTGCCTGAGAATTTCCCACTCAGCGGCAGCAACCCTGCCCTCGTTTAAGCTCTCGAATACGCTCTCGTATCGGGGGCGATCCTGCGTCCTGGACAGATGCGGAAGAATGGCATGAGCTAGCGGAAGGAGCCAGACAGTGCTGGCGAACCCCAGACCAACCCAGCCGGAAACCAGCACTATACCCATCGCTGGAAGCAATCCAAGCAGCAGGCCGAACATCAGAGACTTCGCTGCGCCCTTCCGCGATTCAGGGAATCGCTTTAAATGAGTGCCTACCATCCAAAGGAGGCTTAGCGCAGCCCACCAACTGATGATGACCAGCCCGATCAGACAGTACTCTGTCCAGGCCTCTGCCAAAGGCTTGTTCGGTGCGCTTCCATTCACCTTGTAAAGTATTGGGGGAATGCCGGGAGCGGGCCCGAGACTGAAGGCAAACAGAACAAGCAAAGGGACACCTGCGCCTCTCCACAACCAGTCCCGGAAGCCCGGCAATTTGGTGCGAGGCAGACTACTGAATCTGCTCCAGTAGCTTTTCACCAGAGCGATCAACCCCGTTCCCACGAGGATGCTTATCAAAACAGCCATAGCCGTAGCCTCACAAGAGCCTGATTTTTCACAGGCCTATTAGGAATGCAATCTATTATGGGACAAGACGCCACGAACGACCACGATGCCCGTGAGTCCTCCGCCATCGGGACTAATTTGTCACTATGTTGGTGCCGGCAACGGGCAGCGCGCCTTGGAGACGCCGAAGGTCGGCCAGGTCCTCATTATTGTCCGCCACGTGCCAATCGGGCTGGCGCGGGCGCTGCTTGTGATGACGCCACTTCCAGTATTCAACGTGCCCATCAGCAAAGGAAAGGGTGCTGCCGCGACTGTGGCGATCCGTGGGCAGGTTGGACCAGCGGTTATCCGGACCCGGACGGACAAAGAAGTGGGCGTCATCGATTGAATTCTCACTTTCGTCTATAAAGACGAAGGCGGCGGATGGGTTGGCGATCTGAGCCAGCTTATGAATGATAATTTGGGGCTGGTTGGTGGCGCCATCCAGATTGCTGCACATGGAAATGCTTCGCGTGCGCGGGACTCCAGGTTTGTCCTTGACGGTTGATTTGTCGGCTGGGCATCGATAGAGCGCCACCGAGCGGTTGTAGTCATACTTGAACAGGAGGCCTTGCTCGATGGGCCTGGTATCCTCATCGAGGTAGGCGTTGCTGTTGCCGATCCACGAGTCAGGCGAACTCCGCCACACGCCGCCTGCATTGACGCTTTGATTGGGCGGCATGGAGTCCTCGTTGTCGTGGCAGTACATGATCCAGCAGAGCTGAACCTGGCGAAGATTGCCCTGGCAGGAAATCGATTTGGCCTTGTCCTTGGCCTTGGAAAGAACGGGCAGCAAAAGTGCAGCGAGAATGGCGATGATGGCAATAACCACCAATAGTTCGATGAGCGTGAAACCAGGCACCGGCTTTGGACGACGCGTTTTCATGCACGGAGCTTCACAAGAAAGCGGTTCAATCCACACTCAGCGCCAGCAGAAACGGCGCGGAGCTGCTCATGACAGAAACGTAGTCAACCGATTCGATGACCGCGCTCGGTCGCGGATTCTGGAAGGTGGTTCGGAACAGACGCTGGAATTCACCCGGTCGCGAGCCCGCATTAGTCCCCGTCCACGCCACCTGAGTCGTGGGAGACTTGGGCGGCGTTGGGGCGGTGTTTGGAGGATAGAAAGGCGACCAATCGCGGACATGGTAGCCGTAATTGAACATCAGAGATTCCTTCCCGCCACCGCGGTAGTTTAATACCAACAACCCAAGCGGCGAGCCGTCCGGAATCTTAAACATGGTGCCATGCAAAAGATGAATGCGCCGGCATTCCTCCCGGATCGGGATTTCCGCGACATTGGTCGGGAAAGTCGGGTTCTTACGCCGCAAATCGCGGCCGCTCAACTGGATGAGGCCGTAACCCACGTCGAAGCGCACACCGGCGAGCACCCTCCGTCCACGCGGCAGCAAAGCAAAGTTGGTTGCGGATGAGTCGGCACGCACCCAGTTGTCGTCCATGGCGGCGTTGAAATACTTACTCAGATCCACAGGGTGCGCCCGCTCGCCGCGATTGGACTCGCGCCAGTTCCACACCCCGTACCCCGCGCCGGAAACAAACAGCACTGCCACGAGGGCCGCCATTGCAATTTTAAGTTTCGTGCTCATAGCGATTAATTGAACCAATCCAAGTCCAGCACCTGCAGTCGTGGCGGTGGCCAGGCTCGTGGTGGTAATGATGGTGGCAAGACCGGCTGGAGCTGCCGTGACAGCGTGCGCGCTTAAAGTCGCCGCCAGCGCCGTGGCGGAAAGCGTGACACCGCGGCGGATCAACACCCCGTGAAGTTTGTCCAGCGCCCGGGAGACACGCTTGCGCGCCGCATCTTCACTCAAGCCAAGGATTTGCCCGATGGCGCGGAGTTCGCGCTGCTTGAAATAGCGAAGCAGCACCGCATCGCGGTCAGCGCTTGGCAGTTCGGCCAGGGCTTGGTCGAGCGCCGGACGGAGTTGCTCCCAGTCGTGTTCGGTTTCGGTGGCAGGCATGGTGTTGAGTTCCTGATCGTAAGCGGCGGTTTGTTCCCGCCGGGCGCGGCGTTGCTCACGACGGATGACATTGGCCGCCGCATGGTGAGTGGCCGTCCAAAGCCAATTCGCAAGGACCGCATTGGGGTTAAGAGCACGCGCCTTGCGGGCGAGGTCAGCAAAGACCGTTTGCGCGATATCCTGGGCGCGATGAGTATCGCCGTTAACCATCCGCAGGGCTGCCGAGTGTACCAGCGGGAGATAGCGCTCCACTATTTCGCGAAAAGACGCCTCGGAACCGCTCACCTCGTAGTCGCGCATCAACGCGGCGTCCGTGTTCGCGGTGTCCGTGTTCATTGTCATCCGCATTATAACACCCGCGGGCGGAGAAACCGGACAGAAAATTCAGACCGAAACTGGAGGAAATGGCAAAGGAGCAACACAGGTTGCTCCTTTCCGTGAACGGTTCTATTGGAACTTGGTCGTGGTCTTATCCTGCGAGGGGCTCGCCTTCCAACTGGGCGACGGGCTCCGGCGCCTCCGCTTCCTCAATTTCCACCAGCGGCTTGATCTTCACCATGCGATGATAATTGAATCCCGTGCCGGCCGGAATGATATGACCCATGATCACGTTTTCTTTGAAGCCGCGCAGGTAATCGACCCGAGCCATCGTTGCCGCTTCGGTGAGGACGCGCGTGGTGTCCTGGAACGACGCGGCGCTGAGGAAACTCTCAGTCTCCAACGAAGCCTTGGTAATGCCGAGCAGAACCGGCTGCGCTTCGGCAGGCTTGCCACCCATCTTCTCCACCCGCTGGTTTTCTTTCTCAAACTCGATGCGGTCCACCTGCTCGCCCCACAGAAAGCTCGCATCGCCCGGCTCGGTGATGCGCACCTTGCGCAACATCTGTCGAACGATGATTTCGATGTGCTTGTCGTTAATGGTCACACCCTGGAGGCGATAGACTTCCTGCACTTCGTTCACGAGGTGTTCCTGCAATTCCTGTGGTCCGCAGATCTCCAGGATTTCGTGCGGGTCGATCGGCCCCTCGGTCAACTGCTGGCCTTTCTTGACGAAGTCGCCTTTGAAGACGATGACGTGCTTCCCGATCGGAATCAGGTGTTCCTCTTCGGTGCCGGTCTGTTGGTCCTTAATCACCACACAGCGCTTGCCACGCACACTCGGACCGAAGTCCACGACGCCATCGATCTTGGAAATCTCGGCGGCGTCTTTGGGACGGCGGGCTTCGAACAATTCGGCCACGCGCGGCAAACCACCGGTAATGTCCTTGGTCTTGGATGTTTTGCGAGGCGTCTTGGCCATCAAGGTGCCGGCCACAATCTTGTCGCCTTCGTTGACAACAATGTGCGCCCCGGACGGGATCAGGTAATTCGCCACCGCCTCGTTGTGTTCATCGCTGATGATGATTTGGGGGTGCAGATCTTCCTTGTGCTCGATGATGACCATGGCCTCCTGACCGGTGGTTTCATCGGTCTCCTGCTTCATGGTTACCCCCTCGATGATGTCGTGGAACTTCACCTTGCCGGCCTTCTCGGAAAGAATGGGCACGTTGTAGGGGTCCCATTGCACGAAGGCCTCGCCTTTCTTGACCTTGCCGCCATTGGACACGGAGATGACCGAGCCGACCACCAGGGTGTGGATTTCCAGTTCGCGGCCGTCTTCCGCGTGGATGGAAATAGATCCGTTTTTGTTCAAGACGATGTTGTTGCCGTCCTCCAGTTCGACCAGGCGCAACTCATTGTAGCGGACGATGCCATCGTGCTTGGCCTTGATCTGCGGCTGTTTGAAGACCACCGTGCCCGTCCCACCGATGTGGAAGGTGCGCATGGTCAACTGCGTGCCTGGCTCGCCGATGGATTGGGCGGCGATGATGCCAGTGGCTTCGCCTAACTTCACCAATTGGCCGGTCGCCAGGTTGCGGCCGTAGCACGCCACACAAACACCGTGCTTGCTTTCACAGGTCAACACCGAGCGAATCTTAATCTTCTCAATGCCGGAGTCCTCAACCAGCTTCGCTCTGACCTCGTCGATCTCTTCATTGGCCTTGGCCAGAATGTTCTTGGCGTTGCGCGGATCACGAATGTCATCGGAAGCAAACCGGCCAACCAGCCGCTCGCTCAACTTGACCACTTCGTCTTCGCCTTCGTAAATCGCCTGCACCCAAATGCCATTGCTGGTGCCGCAATCGTGTTCGCGGATGATCACATCCTGGGCCACGTCCACCAGCTTGCGGGTCATGTAACCCGAGTCGGCGGTCTTGAGCGCGGTGTCGGCCAGACCTTTGCGGGCGCCATGTGTGGAAATGAAGTATTCCAGCACGGTCAGTCCTTCGCGGAAGTTCGAGAGAATAGGCTTCTCAATAATGTCGCCTGAAGGCTTGGCCATCAGGCCGCGCACACCGGCCAACTGGCGCACCTGCTGGCGATTGCCACGAGCGCCCGAGTCCACCATCAGCGACACAGGATTGAATTCGCGCTTGCCCTGGTTGTGTTCCAGCGTGCGCAACATGACGTTGGCGATCTGGTCGGTGCAATGCGTCCAGATGTCGATGACTTTGTTGTAGCGCTCGCCCGGAGTGATGACACCTTTGCGATACTGCTTCTCGACTTCGCTGATCTGCTTCTGCGCAGTCTCGATTTCCTGATTCTTCTCCTTCGGAATAATCATATCGTCGATGCCGATGGAGACACCGGCGCGCGTCGCCTCGCGGAAGCCAAGCTCCTTGAGTTTGTCGAGAGCGGTGACTGTCTTCTCGTGGCCGCAAATCTTGTAGCAGCGCCAGATCAGGTCGCCAAGCTGGGCCTTGCCCATGACTCTGTTCGGGAAGCCCAGTTCCTCCGGCCAGATTTCGCTGAAAATGACCCGCCCGACGGTGGTCTCGACGACTTTCCTGTCGGGATCGCCATATTCGGTTTTCCTGCCCAGATCCGGATTGGCCACTTGAACTTTTTCGTGAGTCGTCAACGCGCCGTCGGCGTAAGCAAAGATCACTTCGCTTTTGGAACCGCACAGCTTCAGCCGGTCGCCGGCCTTCTTGCCCTCGATGCGCGGCTCGGCGGTCAGATAGTAGCAGCCGAGGGTGATGTCTTGAGTGGGCGTCATGATGGGCCTGCCGCTCGATGGACTGAAGATGTTGTTGGGCGCCATCATCAGCAGGCGGGCTTCCAGCTGCGCTTCGACCGACAATGGCACGTGCACGGCCATCTGGTCGCCATCGAAGTCGGCATTGTAAGCCGTGCACACCAGCGGATGGATGCGAATAGCCTCACCTTCGATCAGCAGCGGCTCGAACGCCTGGATGGAAAGCCGGTGCAATGTCGGCGCCCGATTGAGCAAGACCGGATGGCCCTTGGTCACTTCTTCAAGGATGTCCCACACTTCGGGCGACTGGCGTTCGATCATCTTCTTGGCCGAACGAACGGTGTGGACGTAGCCAAGTTCCTTGAGCCGTCGAATGATGAACGGCTCGAAAAGCACCAGCGCCATCTTCTTCGGCAAACCGCATTGATGGAGCTTCAACTCCGGCCCGATGACGATGACCGAACGGCCCGAGTAATCCACCCGCTTGCCGAGCAGGTTCTGACGGAAGCGTCCGCTCTTGCCCTTGAGCATATCGCTGAGGGATTTCAGGGCGCGATTGCCTGCGCCTGTCACCGCCCGGCCATGCCGGCCATTGTCGAAGAGCGCATCCACGGCTTCCTGCAACATGCGCTTCTCGTTGCGGATGATCACTTCCGGGGTCTTGAGCTGGAGCAGGTTCTTCAATCGATTGTTTCGGTTGATAACACGACGATACAAATCGTTGAGGTCCGAAGTGGCAAAACGGCCGCCCTCCAATGGCACCAGGGGCCGGAGATCGGGCGGAATGACCGGCAGCACGGTGAGGATCATCCATTCGGGCCGGCTTTTGTTGGCCAGGAAGGACTGCAGGAGTTTGATCCGTTTGGCGATCTTCTTGCGGATTTGTTTGCTCTTGGTTTCGGTCATCGCGATCTGCAATTGATCGATCGACTTTTGCAGGTCCACGTTGGCCAGAGCTTCGCGCACTGCTTCGGCTCCCATCTTGGCCGTGAACGCCTCGGGGCCGTAGGTCTCGCGCGCCTCGCGGTATTCATGCTCGCTGAGCAATTGATGTTGTTTCAATGGGGTCGAGCTCGGATCGATCACCATGTAATCCTCGTAGTAGATGACTCGTTCGAGATTGCGCGCGGTCATGTCGAGCATCAGGCCGATGCGCGACGGCATGCACTTGAAGAACCAGATGTGCGAAACGGGCACGGCCAGTTCGATGTGGCCCATGCGCTCGCGACGCACGCGGGCCAGCGTCACCTCGACGCCGCAACGATCGCAAACGACGCCCCGATGTTTGATGCGCTTGTATTTTCCGCACGAACATTCCCAATCCTTGACCGGGCCAAAGATGCGCTCGCAAAACAAGCCGCCTTTTTCGGGCTTGAAGGTGCGGTAGTTAATGGTTTCGGGATTCTTTACTTCTCCCTTGGACCAGGAACGAATCGCCTCCGGTGACGCCACCGAAATGGCGACGTATTCGACCTGATTGACCTTATCCAATCCGAGTAATTCGCGGGTGGATTCTTTGGTTATCATAATTTTGCCTTTGGCGGGGACGCCCGCCGTAAAATTGATTTCTGTTACACCAGAGTTGCCAATGCGGCCGGCTGCGCAGGCTGGTCGAGCGGGTTTGAATAACCCACTTTGACATCCATGCCCAGCGATTGCATTTCCTTGACGAGCACATTGAACGATTCCGGCACACCGGCTTCGAGACTGTTGTCGCCTTTGACAATGCTCTCGTAAATGCGGGTGCGGCCCTGCACATCGTCGGATTTGACCGTGAGCAATTCCTGCAGGGTATAAGCGGCGCCATACGCTTCCATGGCCCAGACTTCCATTTCACCGAAGCGCTGCCCGCCATATTGCGCCTTGCCGCCCAGCGGTTGCTGGGTGACGAGTGAATAAGGCCCCACAGCGCGGGCGTGGATTTTATCCGCGACGAGGTGGCCCAGCTTCATCATGTAGATGTAGCCCACCACGATTTCCTGATCGAATGACTCGCCCGTGCGGCCATCGATTAGACGCGTCTTGCCATTTTCTGGAAGTTTGGCCTCTTTGAGATAGCCGCGGATATCCTTTTCCCTGATGCCGTCGAACACGGGCGTGGCAAACTTCAATCCAAGCAGCCTGGCCGCCCAGCCAAGGTGCGTTTCCAACACCTGGCCGACGTTCATGCGCGACGGCACACCGAGCGGGTTCAACACGATGTCCACCGGGGTTCCGTCGTCCAGGAACGGCATGTCTTCCTCAGGCACAATCTTGGCCACCACGCCTTTGTTGCCGTGACGTCCGGCCATTTTGTCACCGACCGAGAGCTTGCGCTTGGAAGCGATATAGACCTTCACCTGTTTAATGATGCCGACGTCAACTTCCTCGCCTGCCTCCGCGCGCTCCATCTCTTCATCGTGCTGCATCTGCAAGTCGTCGAACTTCTTTTTGAAGCTGCCAATGATCTCGTTGATCTTGTTTCGAATGGGAGACGGATCGATTTCGATGCGGTCGTAAACCTGAGCCAGCTTGCGCAAGAGCGTCTTGGTGATCTTCCGGTTGGCGGGAATGATAATCTCGCCGGTCTCCGAATTCACGACGTCGAGCGGTATCTTTTCACCCAGCAGAATATTGCTCAGGGCCTCGGTCAATTGCTCGCGCAGTTCTTCGGTCTTGGTTCTGTATTCCTCCTGGACCTGTTTGGCGGCCTTCTTGGTCTCTGTGGGGGTTGGCTTTTCCTTGTCGGCTTCCCGCTCCTTCTTGGAGGAAACTTTTACGTCCATGACAATGCCGTAAGTGCCAGAGGGAACCTTGAGCGAGGTGTCCTTTACGTCGGCCGCCTTCTCGCCAAAGATGGCGCGGAGCAGGCGCTCTTCCGGGGCCAACTCCGTTTCGCTCTTGGGGGTGATCTTGCCGACCAGGATGTCGCCCGGCTTGACCTCCGCGCCGACCCGGATGACGCCATCGGGGCCAAGATTCTTCAGCGCTTCCTCACCGAGGTTCGGAATGTCACGCGTAATTTCCTCAGGTCCAAGCTTGGTGTCGCGCGCGCCGACTTCAAACTCATCGATGTGAATCGAAGTGAAGACGTCCTCCTTGACGATACGCTCGCTGATCATGATCGCATCCTCGAAGTTGTAGCCATTCCACGGCATGAAAGCGCACAAAATGTTCCGGCCCAGCGCCAGTTCACCGCCGGACGTGCACGGGCCATCGGCGATAATCTGGTTGGCTTTGATCGAATCGCCCTTCTCCACCAGAATTTTCTGGTTGATGCAGGTGGCCGCATTCGATCGCATGAACTTGCGAATGGGATAGACATGGACCCCACCAGCGGGATCATGCCGGATCTTTTTCTTGCCGTCAGGCAATTTGCCGTCACCCGTGACGATCACTTGACTTCCCGTGACGGAAGCGACTTTGCCGGCAACCTCAGCCACGAGCACGGCTCGCGAGTCGCGCGCCACCCGGTCTTCGAGGCCCGTGGCTACCAGGGGCGCTTCGGTGACCAGCAGTGGCACGGCCTGGCGTTGCATGTTCGAACCCATGAGCGCGCGATTGGCGTCGTCGTGCTCCAGGAACGGGATCAAGCTCGCGGCCACCGATACGAGTTGCTTGGGAGAAACATCCATGTAATCCACGCGCGCGGCTTCCACATCCACGAAGTCGCCTTTCGCCCGGCACGTGACGCGCGAGGTGGTGAAATGTCCCTTGTCATCGACCGGCGCATTGGCCTGTGCGACAATGAATTGCTCTTCACGATCGGCCGTGAGGTAATCGATGTGATGGGTGACGCGACCCTTTTCCACTTTGCGGTAAGGCGTTTCCAAAAACCCGAAATCGTTCACCCGCGCAAAGGTGGCCAGCGAGGCAATCAAGCCGATGTTCGGACCTTCCGGTGTTTCCACCGGACAAATGCGGCCATAGTGCGAGGGATGAACGTCTCGCACTTCGAACCCGGCACGGTCGCGGGACAAACCACCCGGCCCCAACGCGGACAGACGGCGCTTGTGGGTCAGCTCTGCCAGCGGATTAATCTGGTCCATGAACTGGGAAAGCTGGCTCCGCCCGAAGAAGTCGCGGATCACCGCCGAAAGGGCTTTCGGATTGATCAGTTTCTGCGGCGTCATCGTCTCCAGTCCCTGATCGAAGAGGGTCATGCGTTCCTTCACGAGCCGTTCCGTGCGGGCTAATCCGACGCGGCACTGGTTGGCGAGCAATTCGCCCACGGTGCGAATGCGGCGGCTGCCCAAATGATCGATGTCGTCCAGGCTGCCTTCACCCTTCTTGAGGCGCAGCAGGTATTTCGTCGCCGCCACCAGGTCTTCCTTGGTCAGGATGCGTGAAACCGTCTCGTCCTTGATGCCAAGCTTCTGGTTGATCTTATAACGCCCGACCCGGCCCAAATCATAACGCTTCGGGTCAAAGAACAGGCGTTTGATCAAAGCACGCGCGTTGGCGGCGGTCGGCGGATCGCCCGGACGCAGGCGCCGATAGATATCCTTCAGCGCCTCTTCTTCGTTCTTGGTGGGATCCTTCTTCATGCATTTGATGACGATCCCGTCGTCCACCGTCGTATCGACAACCTTGATCTTGTTGACGCCCAGCTCGGCAATTTGCTTTACCACTGCCTTGGAGAGGGGTTCGAAGGCGCGAGCCACAACGATTCCCTTGTCCGGATCGATCGCATCTTCGATCAGAACTTTGTTCTGAATGTCCTCAAGCTTTTCCGCCTCGCGGACGGTCAGTTCCTCGATTTCGTAAAACATCTCCAGGATATCCGCGTCGGAGCCAGACCCTTTGTTCTTGCCCTCATCCAGGAAGGTCAGGGCGCGGAAAAAAGTCGTGGTGAGGAATTTGCGCCGGCGCTTCTTGCGATCCAGATAGACGTAGAGCAAATCGCTGGTGTCGAACTGCGCTTCGTACCACGAACCCCGATCCGGGATGATGCGAAAGGAGTGGAGCAGTTTGCCGTTTGGATGATGGGTGGCTTCAAAAGCCAGGCCCGGTGAGCGGTGCAACTGGCTGACGATGACGCGTTCGGCGCCGTTAATGACAAACGTGCCTTGCGGGGTCATGAGGGGCAGTTCGCCCATGAAGACTTTCTCTTCCTTGGTGCCCTTTTCTTCCTTGAGCAGGAAGGTGACATAGAGCGGGGCCCCAAAAGTGATTCCTTCACGCAGGCATTCGAGCCAATCCTGTTTGGGCTCGCCGATGTCATAGCTGTGAAAATCGAGCACACACTTGCCATCGTAGCTTTCGATGGGAAAGACTTCCTTGAAGACAGCTTGCAGACCCACGTTTTTGCGGCGGCTCGGCGCAACATCCAGTTGCAGGAATTCCGCGTAAGAGTTGGTCTGCAGTTCGATCAGATTCGGCGGGGCGATAATTTCCTTGATCTTACCGAAATTGATTCGTTCTGAGGCTCGCGATGGCATTTTCTTGGTTCCTGAATTGGCCGGCCACTCGCCGGACCGTTGGTTTCGCTTAACGACACAAGGCAAGTGCCCCGTTTCACCGGGAAACTTGCCGGTTTCTCAACCTTTTGCTGGTTCCGTAACTAAAACGTATGCGTATTATATGGATGCCTGGGCGGCGAAGCAAGTCCGCCGCCCAAATAGTTCATTCCTATTTCAATTCAACTTTCGCACCGGCTTCCTCAAGCTTCTTCTTGGCAGCTTCGGCGTCAGCCTTGTTGGCGCCCTCCAGCACCGGTCTGGGCGCGCCTTCCACCAGCGCCTTGGCTTCGGCCAAACCCAAACCTGCCTTCACTTCGCGCACGGCCTTGATGACGGCGATCTTTTTGTCCGCCGGCAACGACGCCAGAATCACGTCGAAGGTCGTCTGCGCTTCGGCAGCCGGAGCAGCCGCTCCGCCTGCCGCAGCAGGAGCGGCAGCCACCGCCACCGGCGCGGCCGCGGTCACACCCCAGGCTTCTTCCAGTTTCTTAACCAGTTCAGCGGTTTCCACCACTGTCAGTTTGCTTAGTTGATCTACGATTGTTGCTAACTCAGCCATGTTGCCTTTCAGTCTCGTCGTCATCCGTGGCCACGGATGTTTTGAGTTCTACGGCCTGCGAACCGACGATTTACTTTGTTGTTGTTTTGTTTGTCCCTATCCGTTGGCTTTAAACGGGTGGGAAACTCGCTTCATTGTTAAATCGTTAAATCGTTGAATCGTTGAATCGTTGAATGGTTAAATGGTTAAACGCGTTATCCAATTGTCTATTTAACGCTTTAACCTTTTAACCATCTAGCCTTTCTCTGCTTTGGCTTTAAGCACTCTCGCCAATTGGCTGGCGGGTGTCTGCAACAGTTGCACCAGCCGCGTCGCCGGCGTATTCAGCAGCCCCAGCAGTCTGCCTCGCAACACTTCGAGCGAAGGCAAATCAGCCAGAGTCATGATCTCCGCTGTTTCCAGCCGTTGATTGCTTAAATAACCGAATTTGACCTTGGGTTTCTCGAACTCCGCCGCAAACGTTTTGATGACCTTCGCGGTCACCGAAACATCGCGCTGCCCGGTAACAACGGCAATCTGTCCCGTCAATGCCCCGTTCAAATCGGCCACGCCAGCCTCTTTGGCAGCGAGACGGAACATGGAGTTCTTGACGATGTGCATTTCGGCGCCGGCTTTGGCCAGGCGCTTCCGCAGTTCGGTAATCGGTCCGACTTTCAGCCCTTTGTATTCGACGACGATGAAGAACGGCGAAGCGTTCAGGCGGGCCTTGTATTCGTCGGTGATGCTCTGTTTTTCCGCGCGCATGGTTGTCTGGTTGTAAAGTTAGATGTGAACGTGGAGATCGCGCAAATCCACTCGCACCGCCGGGCTCATGGTCGTGGAGATCGTGCACGTCAGCATGTAATGGCCTTTTGAGCTGTGGGGCTTCGCCTTGTCCACAGCCTCGATCACAGCGCGGGCATTTTCCTCAATTTGATTCGCCGTAAAAGAGGCTTTGCCAATCGGGACGTGAACGTTGCCTGCCTTGTCGATCTTGAATTCCACGCGCCCCGCTTTGACTTCTCTTACGGCCTTGGCGGTGTCTTCAGTGACCGTTCCGGTCTTGGGATTTGGCATCAACCCTCGCGGGCCAAGGACCTTGCCGAGCTTGCGGACTTCGGACATCGCGTCCGGTGTGGCAATGGCCACATCAAAATCGGTCCACCCTTCCTGGCACTTCTTGATCAGGTCGTCGAAACCAATGTATTCGGCTCCAGCGGCCTTGGCGGCGTCAGCAGAAGGCCCGGCCTTTGCAAAGACCAGCACCTTGACGGTCTTTCCACTGCCGTGGGGCAAGGGCACCGTCCCGCGGACCATTTGGTCGGATTGCTTGGGATCGACGCCCAATCGGAACGCCAGATCGATGGTCTCGTTGAACTTTGCCTTGGGAAATTTCGTCAACATTTCGACCGCGGACTTGAGCGGATAGGATTTCTTTCCGTCCACCAACTCCAGCGCTTTTCGATAACGTTTGCTTGGTTTATTTGCCATGTTTGGAATTGCGGTTCAAACGAGTCCGTCCACAGGACTCTCCCGCGCTTGATTTACCCAACGACCTCAATGCCCATGCTGCGGGCAGTGCCGGCAACAATGCGGAACGCAGCCTCTTCGTTCGTCGCATTCATGTCTTTAAGTTTTATTTTCACGATGTCCATCACCTGCTTTTTGGTGACCTTGCCGACTTTGTCCTTGTTCGGCGCCGCGGCCCCGGTGGCGATGCCGGCGGCCTTTTTGAGCAGCACGGCGGCAGGCGGCGACTTTGTGATGAAAGTGAATGACTTGTCCTGATAAACGGTGATGACCACCGGGATCACCATGCCGGCCTGATCTTTGGTGGCGGCATTAAATTCCTTGCAGAAACCCATGATGTTCACCCCCTGCTGACCCAAGGCCGGCCCGACCGGCGGCGCCGGATTGGCCTGACCTCCCGGAATCTGCAACTTGATCTGTCCTGTAACTTTCTTTGCCATTGTCTTGAGCTTGGTTAAATCGTTTAAAGGGTTGAATCGTTAGATCGTTGAACTGCTCTCATGCGCTTAATCATTTTAACCATTTAACGTTTTTAACCGTTCAACGGGAATCACGCCTTCTCCACCTGCCAGTACTCCAGTTCCACCGGTGTGTTGCGCCCGAAAATATTCACAGTGACTTTCAGCTTGCCCCGCTCCGGCTCGATTTCCTCGATCACGCCGCTAAAATTCAGGAATGGGCCATCGTTAATCTTCACGGTCTCGCCGACCTCGAAATGAACTTTGGGCTTCTCGTGGTCCTCAGACTCCGAGATCTGCGCCTTGATAACTTCCATCTCCTCGGTTGAGGCTGTCTGAGGCCGGTCGCCCCCGACAAACCCGATGACTCCCTGCGTTTCCTTTATGAAGTAAAAGGACTTGGGAATCACCCGTTTGTTTTCATCCAGCAATACCATATTGATATAGACGTAGCCGGGATGCAGTTTGCGGGTGGTAACGGTCTTTTTGCCGCCACGCACTTCAGCCACTTTTTCCATGGGCACCAGCACCTCGGTGATGAAATCGTTCATTTCCTCGGTCTTAAGACGCTTCTCGATGCTCTCTTTGACCTTTTGTTCCTGGCCGGACAGCGTATGGATAACGAACCACTGACTTTGCATGCTCTTAGCTACGAATAATGAAGCGCACCAATTGGAACAAAACCTGATCCACGATGATCGTAAAGACCCCAAGTATAGCAATGGAGATCATTACCACCACTGTGGAGCCCTTGAGTTCATCCCAGGTGGGCCAAGTGCACTTCTTCAGTTCCTCACGGGTCTCCTGAACGAAGTTCGCCAGTCGCGCGAGATAACCCTTTCGCCACAAGAAGATGAAGGCGGTGGCGATGATCGCCGCCCAGATCGCCGTCGGTAAATAGTCTTTCATCATTCTTAAAGATTACGAGTACGATTATGATTAAGAATCCTGCTGGAACCCGTCCACAATTCCGTGTGTTCCCTTCATAATCTTAATCTTAATCACAATCAGTTTGGCGGAGGGGGAGGGATTCGAACCCCCGATGGCCGTTAAGCCATAACGGTTTTCAAGACCGTCGCGATAGACCACTCTGCCACCCCTCCGGCATTGGCCTGGTTGGCAGGGCGAGAGGGACTCGAACCCCCAACCGACGGTTTTGGAGACCGCTACTCTACCAATTGAGCTATCGCCCTACGTTCACTGTTTCGTTTTGGTTTTTAGACTAAAAGGAGGCGGAAGACTGCCCCGCGCTCCTGAATCGTTTCGCTTTGTTACTTTACAACTTCACTGATGCGTCCCGCGCCAATGGTACGACCGCCTTCGCGAATCGCGAAGCGCTGGCCCTTTTCCATAGCCACAGGGGCAATCAACTCGATTTCCACAGACACATTGTCACCCGGCATTACCATCTCCACCCCCTGGGCCAGAGTCACGTTGCCCGTCACGTCACTGGTGCGGAAATAGAATTGCGGACGGTACTTATTGAAGAATGGGGTGTGGCGGCCACCTTCTTCCTTCGAAAGCACATAGACTTCGGCCTTGAATTTGGTGTGGGGCGTGATCGTGCCGGGCTTGGCCAGCACCATGCCCCGTTCCACTTCTTCCTTCTTGGTCCCGCGCAGCAACACACCGACATTGTCGCCTGCGCTGGCCTTGTCCAACAGCTTGCGGAACATCTCGATGTCCGTAGCCACTGTCTTGCGGGTTTCTTTCAACCCCACGATTTCCACTTCCGACATGCGTTGCAGTTCGCCGCGCTCCACACGGCCGGTCACGACTGTTCCTCGACCCTCGATGTTAAACACATCCTCGATGCACATCAGAAAAGGCTTGTCCACTTCCCGAGGCGGCAGTGGAATAAATGAGTCGATGGCGGTCAGCAATTCCTGAATAGACTTATCCCCTTCGGGATCTCCCGACATGGCCTTTGTGGCGCTCCCACGAATGATCGGGGTCTTGTCACCGGGGAACTGATACTTCGACAGCAAATCCCGGATTTCCATTTCCACCAAATCGAGCAACTCCGGATCATCCACCAGGTCAATCTTGTTCAGGTAAACCACGATCGCCGGCACACCCACCTGCCGGGCGAGCAGAATGTGCTCCCGCGTTTGCGGCATCGGACCGTCCGCAGCGCTGACCACCAAAATGGCGCCGTCCATCTGCGCGGCGCCGGTGATCATGTTCTTCACGTAATCAGCGTGGCCCGGACAATCCACGTGCGCATAATGACGCGTGTCACTTTCGTACTCGACATGCGACACCGCAATCGTAACGGTTTTGGTCTCATCACGCACCGTGCCGCCTTTGGTGATTTCCGCATAGGAGATTTTCTTCGCCAGATTCTTGCGGGCTTGCACCTCCACAATGGCCGCAGTGAGGGTCGATTTTCCATGGTCCACATGACCGATTGTCCCCACATTGACGTGCGGTTTAGTTCGTTGAAACTGTTCTTTAGCCATGCTATCTCCTGCTTTCGTTAGTTATCTCAATTCACAAATAAAACGTCATACAGCCTGGAGCCCATGATCAGGATTGAACTGATGACCTCGTCCTTACCAAGGACGCGCTCTACCGGCTGAGCTACATGGGCCACGAGCCGAACTCCATCTCACCCTGATCGCCCGAAAAAAACGACAAAATACCATAAGCCCCGGATTGCCTTATTAAAAGTTCCAAGGGGCTGATGGCTCTCTAGTTTTTCCGGCCCTTTGACTGACGAGTGAAATTATGGAGGAGCAAAGCGGCTGTCAACGGTTTTTTCTTAAACTTTTTGCGCCAGGTTTTTTGCGCTAAGCCGTTCAACGCCAGCATGGAGAGCGTCCATTCCAATGAGGCGATTCGGTTCTATTCTTCGGAAGGCCGATCCGTCCTGCCCCGCGACCGTTGCGGAGTGCCGGGCTGGTCGTCGTTTACCTCGGCGCCGCTGCGATTTATACCTCACAGTATGATGTTGACAAAGCCTCACAGCATGAGGTAATCCTTCGCCACGTGACACGCGGCAATCCCAGTTTTCTCAACGGCGTGCCGGAACTCCTCGTCCTGAGTCTGCTGGAACAGCGTGAAATGTACGGCTATGAACTTGTTCAGTCCATCCGCGCCAGGTCCGAGGATGCCTTCCGCTTTGGGGAAGGCTGCATTTACCCTTACCTGCATTACCTCGAAGACGCCAAACTGGTCTCAAGCCGGCGCGCAGAGGCTGCTGGCCGCAGCCGGCTTTACTACCGGTTGACCTCAAAAGGCAAGAAGCGCCTGGCGGGGCTGACCGAAGAATGGCGGCGCGTCGCCAAGGGGGTTGAAATGATCCTGGGAGCCGCCCATGCGTGAACCGCCCTGCATTGCAAAACTTCGCGAGCAGTTGCACCGGCACGGACTGCCACAGCAACGGCTGGAGCGAATCCTGCGCGAAGTCGCCGAACATTGGGAGGACGCGTACGCTTCCGCATCGGAGCAAGGCCTGGATGCCGAGGCCGCCCGAGCTCAAGCGGACGCCGCAATAGGCAATCCGGCTCTGTTGGCCGGTTCCTTCGTCGCCCAATTGCGGCGCAACACATGGCTCGGTCGGCATCGCTGGCTGGCGTTGGCGATATTGCCCACGTTGCTCCTCGTGGTGGTGTTTGCGGTGATGGCGCTGCCGATGTGGGGTGTCGAGGAGCTTACCCATCTTTCTGAACTCGATTTCTGGAAACGAGCGCCTTATGTCCAGTTCGGCGTATTGATCGCGTGGACCCTCTACTGTGCGGGAACCGCGACTGTTCTCATTGTGTTGTCGTGGTGGGTGTGGCGAGAGGGTCTCGGTCGGCGTTTGGTCTGGCTGGTTTGGGCCAGTTGCCTGTTAGCGGCGGCCTTTCGCTTCTTTGATGCCAGCGCCGTGAAGCGGCACGTCGTCGTTGGTTTCCGGTTTCCTCCACGTCTGGATACTCATTCGATTATGATGTTGCTCCTGCACGTCGCCGTCGGTGTCGCGGTTTTCGTCTTGATTCGCTTCTCAAGTCAAACAACGGTCCGCTCTTCCAAAACACATGAAAACTAAACTTCAAATCGCAGTTCTCGCCCTGCTGTTGGGTTTTGTGGCCGAGGGCGCAGCTTCACCTAAACCCAAAGCGGTGCACGAACGCGGCTGGATTGGGGGCGACTTTCAACCGGCCGGCGCCGGGCTTCGGCCCAAGGACGAACGCGCGACGGTTTACCTTCGTCAGGTTTTTACCAATACTCCTTCTGCGCAAGCGGGACTGCAAACTGCGGACTTGATTCTGGCCCTTGATGACGAGCCGGTGAAACACCTGCGCGATTTTCGAGCGCGAGTGGACGCGGCCAAACCCGGCCAGATCCTGAAGGTGACCGCATGGCGCGCCGGCCAACGCATCGAGGTGCCGGTCACCGTCGGCCGCGAGCGCTATGAACAGTGGCACTCGCTTCGGTTGGGCCTCGGCCTCTCGTCACATCTGGACATTTTGCCCAATCCCAATTTTTCCTTGCTCCCGGTGGCTTCGTTCAAACGCGAGACCGACCGCGTCGAATTGAGTTCCCCCGAATCGATTCTCCAGCGCCAAGCTCACAAGGCCGCCGGTGATGACCCTCCTGGTCTGAGCAGCAAAGAAGGCTGGCACGCCTGGCTTGTCGTGTTCGGCCTGGGAGGACACAAGAAAATCATCTCACAGGAAAGCATGGGCCCGCTGACGGCGCATCGATAAGATGCGGTCCTGGCAGGTCAAGAGCCAGCGCCTTGCCAAGGCAAACTCAGTGGGGCAGGCCGCACGCGCACGCGACGCGCGCATTGGCAGGGAACTGCTGCTCAGCCGGATTGTAATTGAGGTACGGCCCAAGCCATTTCTCCACCTCTTCCAATGGCATGCCTTTGCGCACATGGTAATCGATCACCTGATCGCGACCGAGTTTGCCGACGGCGAAATACTTTGACTCAGGATGCGCGAAGTAAAGTCCGCTCACGCTGGAAGCCGGCCACATGGCGTAGTTCTCGGTCAGTTTGATGCCGGCATTGCGCTCGACTTCAAGCAACTCCCAAAGAATCCCTTTCTCCGTATGATCCGGGCATGCCGGGTAGCCGGCCGCCGGGCGAATACCGCGATACTTCTCGTCAATCAACTCTTCGTGCGAAAGCTTCTCGCCTTTGCCGTAACCCCATTCCTGGCGGACACGCTTGTGCAGATACTCGGCAAAGGCCTCAGCCAATCGATCCGCCAGTGCCTCGGCCATGATGGCGTTGTAGTCGTCGTGGTCCGCTTTGAACTTTTTGACAAGCTCATCCACGCCATGACCGCTCGTGACGGCAAAAGCGCCCAGGTGATCGTGATGGGTGATGCGTGATGCGTCATTCCTCTTCGGCGCGACGAAATCCGCCAAACACCAATTTGGAGAACCGGTCTTCTCTATCTGTTGCCGCAGGAAATGGAATGTCGTGAGGACATTCGTGCGCGACTCGTCTGTGTAGAGCTCCACGTCGTCGCCAACGCGATTGGCGGGGAAGAGGCCATAAATACCGCGCGGTACGATCAGGTTTTGGCTGACCATTCGTTGCAGCAGTTCCTGCGCATCCGCAAAGAGCTTGCGCGCTTCTTCGCCGTGCCTTTCGTGATTCAGAATGGCAGGATACCGTCCACGCAATTCCCACGTGTGAAAGAATGGTGACCAATCGATGAAGGGCACGAGATCAGTAAGGATGATGGGTGATGGGTGATGCGTGATTCCTGGCGGCGCATCGGCTGCAAGAACGTGGACGCCTGCGAAGTCCGGCTTCGGCAAGTCATCATAATTCGGCTTCGGCGCTCGGGTGCGGGCTTCCTGAAGCGATATCAATTTCGCCTGCTGCCCGGCGTGCTGAGCACGAATGCGGTCGTATTCGGAACGAATCGTTTCCACGAACACCGGTTTCTGCTGGGCGCTGATGAGGCTCCCAACGACCGGCACGGCACGGCTGGCGTCCAGAACGTGAATCACCGGCTGCGAATATCCAGGAGCGATTTTGACCGCCGTGTGCGCTTTGCTGGTGGTCGCGCCGCCGATGAGCAAGGGCAATTTGAAGCCTTCGCGTTCCATCTCTTTCGCCACGTGGGCCATCTCGTCCAACGAGGGTGTGATGAGGCCACTGAGGCCGATCATGTCCACCTGCTGTTCCCGCGCCGTCGCCAGGATTTTCTCGCATGGCACCATCACGCCAAGATCGATCACTTCGTAATTATTGCAGCCGAGCACGACGCCGACGATGTTCTTGCCGATGTCGTGCACGTCGCCCTTAACCGTAGCCATGAGGATGCGTCCCTGGGCTTGAATCCTGCCGGAAGCCTTTTTCTCCGCCTCCATGAACGGCAGCAGATGAGCAACGGCCTTTTTCATAACGCGAGCGCTCTTGACCACCTGAGGCAAAAACATTTTGCCGGAACCGAAAAGGTCGCCAACCACGTTCATGCCCGCCATCAAGGGACCTTCAATGACCGCGAGCGGCTTGGGGTATTTCTGACGCGCCTCCTCCACGTCCTGCTCGATGTAATCGACGATTCCCTTGACGAGCGCGTGGCTGAGACGTTCCTCGACCGTGCTTTTGCGCCACTCGTCTTCGACCGTTTCGGCCTTGTCCTTCTGTTTGACCGATTCGGCAAACTTGACGAGCCGTTCGGTCGCATCGGGACGCCGGTTCAGCAACACGTCTTCGACCAGTTCGAGCAGGTCCTTGGGGATTTCCTCATAGACCTCCAGCATGCCGGCATTGACGATGCCCATGTCGAGTCCGGCCCTGATGGCATGATAAAGAAACGCCGAGTGCATCGCCTCGCGCACGACATTATTGCCGCGAAAGCTGAAGGAAATGTTGCTCACACCTCCGCTGACTTTGGCGCGCGGCAGATTCTGCTTAATCCAACGCGTCGCCTCGATGAAGTTGACCGCGTAGTTGTTGTGCTCTTCGATGCCGGTCGCCACGGTGAGGATGTTCGGATCGAAGATGATGTCCTGCGGCGGAAAGCCCACTTTTTGCGTGAGCAGATCATAAGCGCGTTTGCAGATTTCGCTCTTGCGCTCCAACGTGTCGGCCTGACCGCGCTCGTCGAACGCCATGACGACCACGGCCGCGCCGTAACGGCGGACGAGCCTGGCCTGTTCAAGGAACTTCGGCTCGCCTTCTTTGAGCGAGATCGAGTTCACGATGCCTTTGCCTTGAATGCACCGCAGTCCCGCCTCGATTACGCTCCACTTCGAGCTATCGATCATGACCGGTACCTTGGCGATGCCCGGCTCGGTCATGATGTAGTTCAGGAACCGGGTCATGGCCTCGGCACCATCGAGCATCCCTTCGTCCATGTTCACATCGATGACTTGCGCGCCGTTGTCCACCTGTTGGCGCGCGACGCTCACGGCCTCTTCATAATTTTCCGCCAGGATGAGCTTCGCGAACGTTGGCGAGCCGGTCACATTCGCGCGCTCGCCGATGTTGATGAAATTGGTCGTTGGCGTGAGCGTCAGGGCATCCGTGCCGCTCAAACGCAGGTAAGGCTCCACCACCGGGACTTTGCGCGGCGGGACTCCTCGCATGGTCGCTGCAATCTGCGCGATATGTTCGGGCGTCGTGCCACAGCAGCCGCCGACCATGTTCAAAAGTCCCGCGTCCGCCCACTCGCGGAGTTGCGGTGCGAGCGTTTCGGGCGTTTCGGGAAAACCGGTCGGGAGCAACGGATTTGGCAAACCAGCGTTGGGATAAGCGCTGAGGTAGATTGGCGCGACGGCCGAGAGTTCCTCGACTCGCGGCCGCAATTCCACCGGACCGAGCGCGCAATTCAGGCCTGCGCTCAACAGAGGGACGTGCGAAATCGAATTCCAGAATGCGTCGATGGTTTGTCCGGTCACACCCCGGTCGCCGTCCTTTTGAATGAACGTAACGGAAGCCATCAGAGGAATCTGCGATTGGGAATTGGCGGTAGGCGATTCGGAAGTCGTTGACAACTGCGCGATCGCATCGGCATAAGAAAATGGTTTCAGGCCGCGCTCATCGAGGACCTGCATCACGGCAAAGAACGCAGCCTTGGCATTGAGCGTGTCGAAAATCGTCTCGACGAGCAGAACGTCTGCACCACCGTCCAGCAAGGCACGCGTTTGCTCGCCGTAAGCGCGAACCAGTTCCTCCCAGGTCGTTCCGCGCGCGGACGCGTCATCGACGTTGGTGGAAATGGAGGCTGTTTTCGTTGTCGGGCCGATCGCACCGGCTACCCAGCAAGTCCGGCCTGCATGCGCGGCCATGACTGCATCTGCAGCCCGGCGCGCGCATTCTGCTCCCGCGCGGGCCAGCTCGTAGGCCAGGGATTGCATTCCGTAATCGGCCAGCGAGATGAACTGTCCATTGAACGTGTTGGTCTCGGCGATGTCGGCCCCCGCTTCGAAGTAACGGCGATGAATCTCTTCAATGATCCGAGGTTGTGTGAGATTGAGCAGCTCGTTGTTGCCTTTGAGATCCTTGCCCTTCCAATCCCGAAACCGATCGCCGCGAAACTGCTCCTCGGTCAGCTTGTATTGCTGAATGGTCGTGCCCATGGCGCCGTCGATGATAACGATGCGTTCGCGCAGCAAGCGCGCAAGGTGCTCGGCTCGGTTCAATGCACTGTTCATGTCTTATCTACCTTAAAACGACGCGTGACAAAGAATGGCACTTCGACCGATCTTAGTCAAATCAAGATATCGTGATTTGAAGATATGAAAATGTGCAGCCCGCGGTTTGGCTTCGCCACTGGCAGAAAAGAAATCAACCGCTTGTTTTGGACAAAGCGCCTTATCCGCGCAAGCTAATCGCCCCCGCATTTCACGATCCGCCAAAAACCCAATCCATAGCTTCTTGCTTTCCCGTTCGCTGCTCTGCGAGCATGTTTGAAGCATGTCCAGTGTGATCGCCATTGTGGGGCGCCCCAATGTGGGGAAGTCCGCGTTGTTCAACCGAATTGCCGGCAGGCGGATTGCCATCGTGCACGACGAACCGGGTGTGACCCGCGATCGCATCAGCGCTGAAGCGGAATGGAACGGGCGGCCGTTCACTCTGATGGATACCGGGGGAATCGGTTTGCTGCGGGGAGAAACGGCGCCGGATGTCATCACCAGGGCCGCTTTCGATCAGGTTGAACTCGCGCTCGAAGCTGCCAGTATCGTTATTCTCGTGGTCAACGTTCAGGAAGGTGTCGTGCCTTTGGATCGAGAAGTGGCTCAACGTTTGCGCCGTTCCGGCAAACCGGTCTTGGTGGCCGTGAACAAAGTCGATACCTATCAGGCGGAACCGGCGGTAGTGGAATTCGCCGAACTTGGCTTCGACAGGATCTTTCCCGTCAGCGCCATTCATGGCGAGGGCATCGACCCGCTGATGAATGAGGCAGCGGCGTTGCTGCCGGCCCTCAGTTACGGCATCACGGACGGTCAACCCGCAACCAGGAAATCGGAATCCGGCACTTTGAAATTGGCCATCGTCGGCCGCCCCAACGTCGGCAAGTCGTCCATCATCAATGCGCTCACCAAATCCGAACGCGTCATCGTCACACCGGTTCCCGGAACGACTCGTGATGCGGTCGATGTGCCTTTCGAAGTAGAGACCGACGGTGTGCGGCAATGCTATGTCCTGATCGATACGGCCGGTGTGAGGAAGACGCGGCGAATCGGAGACTCCATCGAATTCTTCAGCGTCAAACGCACGGAGGATTCCATCGCGCGCTGCGATGTCGCGATGCTGGTGCTCGATGCCGAGGCTGGCATTACCGAGCAGGACAAAAAAATCGCGGACAAAATCGTTGCAGAACGCAAGGCCTGTATCGTGGTGGTCAACAAGTGGGACCTCGTGGAACCGAGCGTGCGCAAAGCGCGCGAGGAAGAGATTCATCGACGCAACAAAAAAGAAAGGCGCGCGGCAGGACCGAAACGATTGACGACACTCGCGGACTTTGGCCATTGGGTTCAGGAGCATCTGTTCTTCCTGGATTATGCCCCGGTGATTTTTACTTCCGCGAAATCGGGTTTTCATCTCGACCGACTGCTCGAGGCAGTGCGCTATGTCGCCGCCCAATTGCAGCAGAAGATTCCCACAGCCGTCCTGAATCGAACGCTGCACGATGCGGTCGAGCGGCGGCAACCTGTCAGTGCTTCCGGCCATCGTCTGAAATTCTTTTACGCTACGCAGGTAAAAGAGGCTCCGCCCACTTTTCTGCTTTTCGTGAACCGCGATGAACTTCTGGCGGAGCCTTACAAGAAATATCTCATGACTGAATTGAGACGCGCTTTCGGCTATGAGGGTTGCCCGATCATTTTGGTGCCCAAGCCGCGACCCAAAACGGTGGCGCCGGTGCGAGCACATTCCGCTCGCAGGAGAGCTCGTCGGCGGACAGCACGATCTTATTAGCCATCAGGCTTATTCCCACCTGCGGATAACTCTCCGAACTGCTTCCGTTTGTGGCTCTATTTAGCGACTCTGGATGGGAATAACGTCGGAGTAACTTTTTTGAAAATTTTCCTTGTCACCCCAATATGTAGTGCTAAGGTCGCCACCGCTCCCTACTAAATGGGGTCTGAGATTGAAATTGCGGGTGAGCTGGCCCTATTAAGTAGGGAGGGGATGACGTTATTCCCCTTCTGCTCGCGGGCTATATTGAACTCCGTGAGATCTAACTTTTGTTACGAAAGGTAGCCAAATGATTGACGTGCGAAACGAGGTTCGGCTCTCTGCAACAGCAGGCGAGCGCCACCATCCCGCGTCGGTATCCGTGGTCCGTGGCGCCCACAGGAAAGCCAGCCGCTCCCCAAAAACGCTGGACGTCCCGCGCGTTTTCAGTGACCCAAAAACAAAGCCCTTCGACCAAATTGAATGGGAGAAACGCACCGCCGAGATCACGGACGACAGCGGCAAGGTCATCTTCAAACAGGAGAACGTGGAGGTGCCCAAATCATGGTCGGTGCTCGCGACCAAAGTCGTCGTTTCAAAGTATTTTTATGGTGAGCAGAACACGCCGGAGCGGGAAACTTCCGTGCGGCAACTGATTCATCGTGTTTGCCGGACCATTGCCGATTGGGGAGTTCAGGACGGCTATTTCAGCAAGAGTGAGGGGGAAGTCTTCTATGACGAGCTGACCTGGCTGTGCGTAAACCAGTATGGAGCATTCAATTCACCGGTCTGGTTCAACGTCGGGCTTTATCATCAGTACGGCGTCGGCAAAAGTTCCGCCAAGGGCAACTGGTTTTACAATCGCAAGACGGGTCAGGCCGAGCGCGCCGGCACGCAATACGAATACCCGCAAGGCAGCGCCTGTTTCATCCAGTCCGTCGACGACAACATGGAAGACATCATGCGTCTGGCTTACAGCGAGGCGATGCTCTTCAAATACGGTTCCGGCACCGGCACCGATCTCTCTCCCATCCGGTCCAGCAAAGAAAAACTGAGCGGCGGAGGCCGGCCGAGTGGTCCGCTCAGCTTCCTGAAAGTATACGATCAGGTCGCCAATGTGGTGAAGTCCGGCGGCAAGACCCGGCGGGCGGCCAAGATGAATACGCTGCGCGATTGGCACGGTGATATCGAAGAGTTCATCGATGCCAAGCAGAAAGAAGAGAGGAAGGCCTGGGCGCTAATCGAGCAAGGCTATGACGGTTCCTACAATGGCGATGCGTATGGCAGCGTCATGTATCAGAACGAGAACTTGTCCGTTCGCGTCAGCGACCAGTTCATGCAGGCCGCTCTGGATGGCAGGGAGTGGTGGACGCGCAGCATCACGACAGGCAAGCCGCTCCAGAAGAAGGATGCCCGGACGTTGTTGAACAAAATTGCCGAAGGCACTTGGGTTTGCGGCGATCCCGGCTTGCAATACGACGGCTCGATTCAGAAATGGCACACGTGCAAAAGCACCGAGCCCATCCATTCGACCAATCCGTGTTCGGAGTACGTCTTCCTCAACAACACGGCCTGCAACTTAGCGTCCTTGAACCTCCTGAAGTTTAAGCGCCAGGATGGCACGTTTGACGTGGAACGTTTCAAAACCGCGGTCCGCATCTTTATCACTGCGCAGGAAATCATCGTCGATAATGCCAGCTATCCCACCAAGGAGATCGCAGAGAACTCCCATATCTTCCGCACGCTCGGCCTGGGCTATGCCAACCTGGGATCGCTGATCATGAGCTATGGGTTGCCCTACGATTCCAACGAGGGCCGGGCCTTGTCCGGCGCCCTTACGGCTATCATGACCGGACACGCCTATGAGCAGTCGGCTGAGATTGCGAGCGTCATGGGAACCTTTAAGGGTCATCGCGATGCTCGTTGCGCCCACATTTCCGAGCCGCTGGCCAAGGACAATGTGGATTCCATGTTTGACGTCATCAGACTTCATCGCATGGCGGTCGAAGACATTCAGCCAAGCGATGAGTTCAATTACCTCAAGAACGAGGCTCGCAACTGTTGGGAGCGCGCGCTCGCGCGTGGTGAGCACAAGGGCTACCGCAACGCCCAAGTGACGGTCCTCGCGCCGACTGGCACCATTGCCTTTCTCATGGACTGCGACACGACCGGGGTGGAGCCGGACATTGCACTCGTGAAGTACAAGCTGCTGGCCGGCGGCGGCATGTTAAAAATCGTCAATCGCACCGTGCCGGAGGCTTTGCGCCGCCTGGGCTACACACCGAAGGAAATGGAATCCATAGTCGCACACATCGAGAAATACGACACGATCGAAGATGTTGAGGAGACCCTGCCAGAAGGCCAGAAGCAAACAATTCAAAGCCGCTTGAAACCCGAACACCTCGACGTGTTCGACTGCGCCTTCAAAGCATATCGGGGCAAACGCAGCATTCACTATATGGCCCATCTCAAAATGATGGCCGCGGCCCAGCCATTTATCAGTGGAGCAATTTCCAAGACAGTCAATCTGCCGCAGGATTGCACTGTGGAAGACATTCGCGACGCCTACGTTCAGGCCTGGAAGATGGGCTTGAAGTGCGTCGCCGTCTACCGCGACGGCTCGAAACGGTCGCAGCCGCTCAACACCAAAAAGACCAACGAAGGAGGGACTAAGGAACCTACGGCGGCGGGAGACTCCCGCATCCATGAACTGGAAGCAGAAGTCGCCAGACTGCGCGAGCAGGCTGGCATGCCGCTCCGCCGCCGCCTGCCAGACACACGCCTGGCGACCACCCACAAGTTCGACATCGCAGGCCATGAAGGTTATCTCACCGTTGGACTCTTTGAAGATGGGCAGCCGGGTGAGCTGTTTATCACCATGGCCAAGGAGGGTTCCACCATCGGCGGTTTGATGGATTCGATCGGCACGCTGACAAGCATGGCGTTGCAATATGGCGTGCCGCTGGAGGCCCTGGTGAAGAAATTTGCGCATCAACGTTTCGAACCTTCCGGGTTCACCAAGAACCCGGATATTCGCAACGCCGCTTCGATCATCGATTACGTTTTCCGCTGGATGGCTGTGCAGTTCATACCCGGCTATCGTGAAGCCAATGCCGGCAATCGGAACCAACCCGAATTGCCCATGCCGGGGTTGCTGGAAGAGGTGAAAAAAAAAGTGAACCGGCCTGTGCCGGAACTCCCGCTGGCTGAGGACACTGAAATCCTGGTGCAATCCGCCAGTGTGGTTGAGAATTCGGGCAATGGCGCTCGCCATGGAAATGGTTCAGTCCACGGACGGGCGATTACAACCTTGAGTGACGCCATTGCCCACTTCCAGGCCGACGCTCCGACCTGTCCGGGTTGCGGGCACGTAGCCGTCCGCAACGGGGCCTGCTACAAGTGTCTCAACTGCGGCGAGAGCTTGGGCTGTTCTTGAGGATGAGTGTCGGGAGGAACTGAGCCGGAGGACGAAGTTCTCCGGCTTATTTCATGGGCAGGCTTCGTCCCCACAAATTCACAGACCTCCTGCCATTACTCTATTTGCTCTTCTCTGTACGGAAGAGCACTCTGATTTTCCTGATTGAGTCGAACCGATATTGGCAGTATGGAAATGCCATGCGAAATGTGCGGCGTCCTTGTTCAGCAATTCTTATCGTCTTACTACTGCCAGCTGCTTTGCCTGTCAATCTTTTCGGGCAGGCCAAGCCATTTGAAGCCCAAGTATCGGAAATGAAGGGCTCCGCCACGTATTCAATGGCTAATGAATCGCCCAAGCGTTTGGACGCGGGAACCGTTCTGCTCCCAGGCGCGATCGTTCAGACTGCCAAAAGCTCTGCCGTCGATATCCGTTTGGGCGCAGATGCCGGGGTGGTGCGAATGACCGAGAATTCAGTCCTGGCTTTGGAAAAACTCAATGAAACGAGAACGGGCTCCGGAAACACAGTTGAAGTACAATTGAACGTGCGCGCGGGAAATGTGCTTGGAAACGTCACCAGACTGCCGGCCGGCTCAAAATATCACGTGAAAGTCTCCAATGGAATGGTTGGGGTTCGCGACGGTCAATTCCGGATTAACGCCCAAGGCTTCGTCGTGCTGCTCAACGGAGGGTTGGCCGTGGTTCATGTTCCCGCGGTCGGCGAACCCACTCCACATACACTGACAGCTCCTCCAGCCGTTTACTTTTCTCCGCTTGAAAGCGTCAAGCCAGCCCCTCCACCTCTTGTGCAGGAAGTGCAAAACCAGCTCAATGCCCGGCTGCGGGGTCCGTAACGAAATTAATCATCCTGCTGGTCCGTGCGCTCAAGGCCGAAGCCTGACCCGATAAAATTGGTTCGGTTGCCCGGATCCACCCAGGTCCGTGACCTCCACGGTTGAGCCCGTGCCCGGAATAGCGTCAACGACAGTTGTCCATTCGTTCGCCGTCAAATCGTGAGTGCGCTCCAGGCGATAGCTTTCGCCTGCCACGGTAGTAAAACGAAGAACCACATCGGCGGCTTGTACTCGCACTTCCGTGATTCGCAGATTTTGAAGCTCGCTGCCGGCTTTCAAGCCGGCGTGAGCGGCCATGCTCTGTGCAACAATCGACACTTGATAATCTTCCACCTCACCGTCTGGGGCCTCGTCATCGAAAGAAAGCCCGCCAACGCTGCTGAAACGGAAGCGGGCAAAAGTGCTCCCTTCGTTGACAGTCTCGGGAATCACCAACGTGAAAGGATTATTCCCCGCAGCCAGCATCTCATTGGTGAACACCTGCTCTCCGGAATCAGACCAATCTCCATCTCCATTGTAATCGATCCACGCGTTGAGCAGACCGCTCGTCGAGACATTCACAACCGCAACGGTCAATGAGCCGGCAACCAACGGTGTTGCGAGAATCACGCCGTCCTCATCGTCGCTGCCGGTAAGATTATCGCCGGTCGCGTTCGCATCTGGCTGTCCGTCCGCCTCAAAATCGATTCCTGAACCCATGTAAATCCCCGGCACGATAAAATGCCTCGCCCCGTTGTTGGACAGAAGTGTTGGGTAGCTCGGGTCAGGCGCATCTCCCAAATCGACTTCGAACACCGTCAAGGTGGCACTGTTGGTCACGCCGTTACAGGCCCCGATGACCTCGACGCTGTATAGGCCCGCATCGGTCGCCATGACATTACTGATCACAAGCGAACTATTCGTGGCACCAGGCAGGTTCGTCGCGTCCTTGCTCCATTGGTAGCTCAAGGGCTCACTGCCGCTGGCCAATGTACTCAAAACGGCCGTGCCTCCTGCATAATTGGTTAAGTCATGGGGGCCCGTGGCGGTCACCGGCACACTGATTGTAAGAGGGGCGCAGTTGGTCACGCTGTTGCACGCTCCGCTGACTACCACGCAGTAGTTGCCCGCGTCGGTGGCGTCCAGGTTGGTCAGCACCAGACTGCTGTCGGTTGCGCCGCTGAGGCTCGTCCCGTCCTTGCTCCATTGATAGCTCAACGGTGCTGTTCCACTGGCTACGGTGCTCAAGGTGACACTGCTTCCAGCACAGTTGGTCTGATTGGACGGGCCGTTCACAGTCACAGGCACGTTGATGGTCAGCGTGGCGCAGTTGGTCACGCTGTTGCAGGCTCCGCTCACCACCACGCAGTAGTCACCCGCGTTGGTGGCGTCCAGGTTGGTCAGTACCAGACTGCTGTCGGTTGCGCCGCTGAGGCTCGTTCCTTCCTTGCTCCATTGATAGCTCAACGGTCCTGTTCCACTGGCTACGGTGCTCAACGTCACGCTGCTGCCGGGACAGTTGGTTTGATTGGACGGGCCGTTCGCAGTCACAGGCCCCATGTTGATCGTCAGGGTGGCGCAGTTTGTCACACTGTTGCACGCTCCGCTCACCACCACGCAGTAGTTGCCCGCGTTGGTGGCGTCCAGGTTGGTCAGCACCAGACTGCTGTCGGTTGCGCCGCTGAGGATCGTTCCTTCCTTGCTCCATTGATAGCTCAACGGTCCGGTTCCACTGGCTACAGTGCTCAAGGTGACACTGCTTCCAGCACAGTTGGTCTGATTGGACGGACCGTTCGCTGTCACTGGCACGTTGATGGTCAGGGTGGCGCAGTTGGTCACGCTGTTGCACCCTCCGCTCACCACTACGCAGTAGTTGCCCGCGTTGGTGGCGTTAAGATTCGTCAGCACCAAACTGCTGTTCGTCGCCCCGCTGAGGATCGTTCCGTCCTTGCTCCATTGATAGCTCAACGGTCCTGTTCCACTGGCTACGGTGCTCAACGTCACACCGCCGCCGGGACAGTTGGTTTGATTGGACGGGCCGTTCGCAGTCACTGGCCCCGTGTTGATCGTCAGGGTGGCGCAGTTGGTCACACTGTTGCACGCTCCGTTCACCACCACGCAGTAGTTGCCCGCGTTGGTGGCGTCCAGGTTGGTCAGCACCAGACTGCTGTCGGTTGCGCCGCTGAGGCTCGTTCCGTCCTTGCTCCATTGATAGCTTAATGGTCCTGTTCCACTGGCTACGGTGCTCAAGGTGACACTGCTTCCAACACAGTTGGTCTGATTGGACGGACCGCTCGCAGTGACCGGCAAGTCGATCGTCAAGGTGGCGCAGTTGGTCACGCTGTTGCACCCTCCGCTCACCACTACGCAGTAGTTGCCCGCGTTGGTGGCGTTAAGATTCGTCAGCACCAGACTGCTGTTGGTCGCGCCCGTCACATTCGTCCCGTTCTTCCTCCATTGATAACTCAACGGTCCTGTTCCATCGGCCACGGTGCTCAACGTCACGCTGCTGCCGGGACAGTTGGTTTGATTGGACGGGCCGTTCGCAGTCACCGGCACGTTGATCGTCAGGGCGCCGCAGTTGGTCACGCTGTTGCAGGCTCCGCTTACCACCACGCAGTAGTTGCCCGCGTTGGTGGCGTCCAGGTTGGTCATCACCAGACTGGCGTTAGTCGCGCCGCTGAGGCTCGTTCCGTCCTTGCTCCATTGATAGCTCAACGGTCCGGTTCCATTGGCTACCGTGCTCAAGGTGACGCTGCTTCCAACACAGTTGGTCTGATTGGACGGGCCGCTCGCAGTCACCGGCAAGTTGATCGTCAGGGTGGCGCAGTTGGTCACGCGGTTGCACGCTCCGTTCACTACCACGCAGTAGTTGCCCGCGTTGGTGGCGTTAAGATTCGTCAGCACCAGACTGCTGTTGGTCGCGCCCGTCACATTCGTCCCGTTTTTGGTCCATTGATAACTCAACGGTCCTGTTCCATCGGCTACAGTGCTCAACGTCACGCTGCTGCCGGGACAGTTGGTCTGATTGGACGGGCCATTCGCAGTCACCGGCACGTTGATCGTCAGGCTGGCGCAGTTGGTCACACTGTTGCAGGGCCCGTTTGCCACTACGCAGTAGGCGCCGGCATCGGCGGCGTTGAGATTGGTCAGCACGAGACTGCTGTTAGTCGCTCCATCGAGATTCGTCCCATCTTTGCTCCACTGATAGCTCAACGGTCCCGTCCCGCTCACGACAGTGCTGAAGGTGACACTGCCGCCCGGGCAGTTGGTGCGGTTGCTCGGTCCGCTGATGGTGATTGGCGTGTTGACATTGAGTGTGCCACTCTTAATCACGGTCGCCGGGCCGTAGTTGACCTCCACGCTGTAAGGTCCGGCATCAGTCGCAGTGACATTGGTGAGCAGCAGCGAACTATTTGTCTCTCCCACCAACACGTTTCCAGCCTGGCGCCAAACAAAGGTGAATGGCCCGCTTCCCACAGGTGCCGTACTGAAGAGCGCATCTCCTCCCGGACATTGCGCCAGGTCCTGCAAATCATTATCAGCCTGATGGGCGCTGACGGAAACAGTCGACAGGCCTGGGTAGGAAACATTGAAGTTAGCCGTAGCATCATCGGTATCGCCGTCCTCAATAGCACCGATGGCCACTGCTCGAGCAATGTTCCAATTGGTCGGATTAAAGACCAGAGCAGCGCCGGCGCTTACACGCAGGTTAGTGTTTCCGCTGGAGAAGGCCGTGACGACTGTGACGTTGGTCAAAGGTTGGGCGTTCAGACGCACGGTAAAAGTTCTGTTAGTGCCTTCAGGCACCAGGAGCAGGTTGGTCGAAAGCACCAAGAATTGCTCGTCGTTGTCGGCCTCGATGGCGCTGACGATCTGATTGCTCACGCCAGCCAGGAAAATGGTGAAGCCGGCCAGTCCATTAGCCGCGTCGTCGTCTTCGGCATCACGCACCGCGACCGTTTGAGACACGTTCCAGTTGGCCGGATTGAAAGTGAGGGTGCCGCCATTGACGACGCTGAGATTGGTATCACCGCTGACTCGGGTCGTGGTGACAGCAATACTGTTCGTGGGTTGAACATTTAGACGAACCGTAAAGACGTTGGTGCCGCCTTCCAGCACCGTGATTAAGCCCGGGTTGGCCGAACTGAGCAATCGAAGCCGGTAGAATCGCATGGGCTGTTGGCCTCCACCGGTGTCATTCACTTCGACCGTATGCCCGGTGCCAGGGATGTCATCCGCAACCGTCGTCCACAGAAGTGTTCCGAGGTCTTCCGTGCGTTCCACGCGATACAAACTGCCGGGAACGGTGAGGAAGCTGATGATTGCGTCTGTGTCGGCCAATCGTATGTCTGTGATGCGCAAATTCTCCACGGTTGAAAGCAGCAGACCAAGAACGTCGTTATTCACTTCAATGGCTTTAACAGTGTGATTGGTCATACCCGGACCAGAGAGAACAAAATCCGCCTGGCCGTTCACCAGGTTGTCATCAGCGGAAGCACTGATGGTTACGGTTTGAGCGGCGTTCCAGTCCGCCGGAGTGAACACCAGGCTGGCTCCGGCGGTCACAGTCAGGTTAGTGTCACCACCAGTGACAGCGGTGATGTTGACGGTAAGATTGCTGGAGGGTTCAGCGGTGAGACGCACCGTAAAGCTGCTGCTGCTTTCTTCGGGCACCAAGAGTCTGTTCGTCGAGACTATCAACTGGACGAGGTCTTTATCCGCTTCAATGGCCGTGAGCACCAGATTACTCAACCCGGCTGAAGAAACTGTAAAGGTGGCCTGGTCGTTGATCCCATCGGCATCTACGGCTGCGTTGAGCAAGACGGTCTGGGCTATGTTCCAGTTGGTCGCGGCGAAAACGAGCGTCGCGCCGTCGCCGACGCTCAAATCCGCATCGCCACTGGTGTGGACAGTGGTAACCGTCACCAGGTTGGTCGGCTGGGCGGTTAGACGCACCGTGAACAGATTGCTGGCACCTTCGGGAACGGTCACCACATTGGTGGACAGCACCAGACGGACGGTGTCGTCATCGACCTCCACTGCTGTGACCGTTTGACTGGTTAAGCCAGCAGAAGAAACAGTGAAAGTAGCCTGGCCATTCACAATGTCATCATCCGCGGCGGCTCCGACGGTGACTTGTTGGGCCACGTTCCAGTTGTTGGAGGTAAACGTGAGAGCAGCTCCAGCGCTAACACTCAAGTCGGCGTCACCGCTGTTGAAAGCGTTAACCACCGTGACCATGTTGGTGGGCTGGGCGCTCAGGCGCACGCTGAAGGTACTGCTGCTGCCTTCCGGCACCGTGATGCGATTCGTCGAAAGCACGATCCCCTGCACGTCGTTGTCAAGAATCATCACGCTGGCTGCATTACTGGACGCGTTAATCGCATAGGCGGTGTTGGTACTAATCGTGAGGATGACGGACTCGATCGGTTCGACCAGAAAATCGTCCACGGGCGTCAGCGCAATTGTGCCGGAGGCCGACCCATTCGAAATCGTCACGGTCCCGGAGAGCGCGACAAAGTCACTGCCGTTGGCGGCGGTCCCGCTCATCGCGTAGTTGACGGCCAGTGATCCTGCCGTGCCTCCGATCCGGCTCACCGTGAAAAGGCCCCCATTCGGGGCCGTCTCCGAAGCATTGGCATCCGTCGCAGCGATGCTCACAATGGGAAGGATGGTCGTAACGGCCGCAGCGGTGTTGTTGGTGGGGATAGGATCGCTCGTTACGGAATAGATCGAGGCGCTGTTAGTAATTCTGCCAGCCGCAATTGTCGTCGCCGTAACGGTGATTGTAACTCTGGCGGTATTGGTAATCGAACCAAGTTCGCAGGTGACAACACCGCTGCTATTGGTGCAACTGCCCAGGGTACTCGTCGCGGACACAAAACTCAGGTTCCCCGGAAGCGGGTCGTTGATAATCACGCCCGAGGCGGCGTAAGGGCCACGGTTCGTAATCGTAATGGTGTAGGTGAGATTGCTGCCGAATATGATCGGGTCAGGCGCATCGACTTTGGAAATCGCAAGGTCGGCCAGGCTGTTGATCCCGCAGCAGATCGGATCGCCCTGACTGGCCATCGTTATTCTCCAGCCAGCTGTGAAGCTCCCGCCATCGCCGCCAACGTCATCAAAAACATAGAGCGACCACGCGCCGTTCGGATCCTCACCGTTGAAGACCGACAAGAGCGGGTTGTCATATGGCCCTGGCGGCGCTGGCGGATCGAAGCTATCCTCCGCATCATAGTTGGACGGCTTGTAGGTTCCCGAGACGATTTGATCGAACTCCGGCAGAAAATTCGACGCAGCGTCATCAAATTTCAACGTGACGCCGCTAATACCTCCCGCGATACCTGCATCCGACATCAGCATCACCATTTGTCCCATCGGTCCGACCAGCAACACATCCATATCGGCCGGGTACGTGTGATCGATGTTGGTGAGCGTGACAGTCACCTTCGTGACCGCCCCTGTGATGCCGGAGACGGTGATGGTGGAAGGATAGGGATCCGCTGGTCCGCCTTCCAGAACGGTAAGCAAACTCGAGTTTGCGAAGACGTTCGTGCGGAAGGAAAATCCTCCCACACGGAACGTATTGGTCACGAAGCCCAAATCATTCGGCCCATCCTGAAGCTGAAGCACTGCATAGAGACTCTCGCCGCAATTACCGCTGCCACTGAAAGTAAAGGAGCGGCTGACTGCCGGCCCACCAACGGTGAGCGCTCCATAATTCTGCGCGCCGCTCGGGGAAACTACTCCGCCGACCGCTCGCAACGTAGCCACCAAATTGTTCGCGTTCGCCGGACCGGCGCTGACATTTCGCAATGAGAAACTCACGGTCACGGTTTCGTCGGGATCGATTCCCATATTGGCAGGGCTGCAATCCTCGGCCGTCACCGCGGTTGCCACGATCCGGATCGTGGGAAAAGGATCGTCATTGGCGATGGTGGCTACACCTTGGCCGTCGCCAATGTTCGCATTGACCTCGTTGAACAAGTTCACAAAAAACGTCTCGTTCGATTCGTTCAAATTATCGCCGACAAGAGCAACGAACACTGTTTTGTTCGTTTCACCTGCATTGAACACGAGGGTGCCGTTGGTCGATGCGTAATCCGCAGGCGCCGTGGCCGTGCCATTGGCGGTAGCAAAATTGACCGTCACCTCCTGTCCGCTGGCGGCTGACAAGATCACCGCCAGGCCAGCAGCGACATTGCCTTCAGGTCCAAACGCATCCGCGATCGAAACGGACGGCAGTGGATCATCATCGGTAATGAGACCGGCCCCTTGGCTGACCCCAAACGTGGCATTGACCGGATTGAACAGATTAACGGAATAAAGCTCCGTCGCCTCGTTAAGCACGTCTCCACGCGTCACGACAGTGATCGTCTTTTCCAAGTCGCCAGGATTAAAAGTCAGAACTCCATTTGTGCTGATGTAATCGCTCCCAGCATTGGCCGTGTCGTCAGCCGTGGCATAATGAACCGTGACAGTCTGGCTGCTGAATTCAGAAAGACTGACAGTGAAGACCGCGTTAGTGGTGCCCGTATCGCCCTCCGCCACCTCCGCGGTGGTAATGGAAAGGACCGGTGTGGTCACCGTGGTGAGCACAGTGACGCTGTTGTTGGTGGAGACAAAGTCCGGTTGATTGACGATGACGCGGGCCTGGTTAGCGAGGATTCCCGGCTGGGGCGGAGTTACTGAAATCGTAACCGTAGCGGCGGCATTGCTGGGGAGAGTGCCCAGATTGCACCTGACGATCCCGCTGTTATTGCTGCATGAACCTTGCGAGGAAGAAGCCGAGCCGAATATCACGCCCGCGGGCAGTATATTTGTAACAATCACCCCAGTGGCGGAGGCCGGACCCGTGTTAGTAACATTGAGTGTATAGGTCAACGGATGTCCGACGACCAAAGGATCGGGCGAATCCGACGCGCTAATCCTTACATCGACCGCATTCGTGGGAACGCAGCAGTTCGGATCCAAAGTGGTTATTGACAGCGACCAGCCCCCGGCCAGAGTTCCCTCATCCCCCACCGTATCGTCTGCAATGAACAAGTTCCAGGTCCCATTGGGGCTGGTGCCATTGAAAACGGATAACGCAGTTCCATAGGGTCCGGCAGGGACAGGACTGGGCAAAACGTCGCCGGATTCGTAGTCGCTGGGTCTGAACGTTCCGGAAACGATTTGTGATGCATTGGGCAAAAGCTCGCCGGCCAAATCATCGAACGTCAGTGTAACATTGGTCAGATCCCTTTCCTGGCCCGCATCAGACATTAAAATCACTTTCTGGCCCTCGGGGCCGACCAACAGAATGTCCAGATCATCCGGCCAGGTGTGGTTGAGATTACTCAGCGTGACCGTGAGTTTAATGACCGTGCCCAACAGCCCGGAAACAATGTTGGTGGACGGATACGGCGTCGCCCTGCCGAGCGGAGGCATGGCAATGAGGTTTGTTTTCCGAAACGAAGTTTGGTTTGTGAGAAAATTCCCAAGATTCAACGTGACGGTCGCGATACCGTAATCGACGGAGCCATCCTGAAACTGCAATGCGGCCAGAATCGTTCCTCCACAAAACCCGCTGGCCGTGAAACTGAATGGCCTGGATACCGCGGCGCCGCCCGCCACCAAGACGCCGTAAGTTTGGGGGCCACTGGGTGAACTGACGCCGTCTGCCACGCGCAAGGTTGCCACCAGGTTGCCGGTATTCTCCGTCCCAAGATTCTTCAAAGCAAAATTCACCGTCACCATTTCTGCGGGATCGATGAGGCCGTTGTTGCAGTTCTCACTCGTGAGGACAGCGCTATCAATGGTGAAGTGGGTTTGGTTTACCGTGACCAGCGCGGTGGCTGCGTCGTTGGCCGAATTGGTATCAGTAATGGTCGTTGTGACACTGGCGGTGTTGGTGATCGTGCCAAGATCATTGGGGGTGACGACGATGGTAACGGTCGCGGTCCGCCCATTGGTGATAGTTCCCAAGTTACAACTGATCGTGCCCAATTGGTTCACACAACTGCCTTGACTCGCTGTGCTGGAAACGAAATTGACGTTGCCGGGAAGCACGTCGGTGACGGTGACACTACCCGCAGTGGATGGTCCCCGATTTGTGATGATGAGCGTGTAAGTGAGGCTCCCGCCAAAGAAGACAGGATTTGGAGTGGCCACGTTGCTAATGGCAAGGTCAGTCAGCGGGATTACTGTCACCACGAATTGTTGCGTAACCGTATTCTGCCCGCCATTCGCTGTGCCGCCGGTATCCTGCACGATTACATTGATGGTGGCCGTGCCGGAGGCGTTGTTTGCCGGACTGAAAGTAAGAGTACCTGTGGGATCAGGACTGCTATAGTTTACGCCGGGATTCGGAATAAGGGCCGGATTGCTGGATGTGGCCGCGACGGAGAGCGATTGATTTTCGTTGGCTGGACCGAAAGTGATGCCGGACAGATTCACGGTCTGAAGTCCACCATTCACGAACACGGTCAAATTACTGATCGCATCCAGCGTAGGTGCATCGTTCACTGCATTCACGGTCAAAAGGAAATCGCGCGCTGTGATATTCGTGCCGTCGCTGGCCGTGATGGTGATAGTGGACATTCCATACCCGTTCGGCAAAGGCGTGAGAGTGATGCTGCGATTTGTCCCGCTGCCGCCCATCGATATGTTTGCGTTGGGCACGAGACTGGTATCGGAGGAATTGGTGGACAGGATCAAGGCCGAGGCGGTGGTTTCAACGTCGCTGACAGTAAAGGTAATGTTGGTGGACGTGTCTTCGTTAATCACCCGACCGCTGATGGCTGAAATCACTGGCGCATCGTTAACTGCTTTGACTGTCAGGACGAAGCTATTGCTGCGGGCCGCCATCCCGTCGCTCACGACGATCGTAATCGTCGATGTTCCGTGTTGATTGGGCGCTGGAGTAATGGTTACGGTTCGATTCGAACCCGTGCCGCCTGAATTGATATTGGCATTGGGGACGAGACTTGGGTTGGAAGAATCAACGTCGAGACTCAAGGAATTGGCGGGCGTTTCCGCATCGCTAATGCTGAAATCAATTGCGCCGGTGGGTGTGTCTTCGTCTGTCATTTGGTCGCCGATTGCGGAAATTGTGGGGACGCCGTTGATTGAAAACACCGAGCTCAGACCATTGGCCAACCCAGGCGCGCCGGCGGTCAACTGCTTATTCGTGCCGCCACTGCCAATACTTAGATCGGTATAGCTGACCGTGCCACTTCCCCCGGACGTACCGATATTCAACACCGTTGTCCCCTGGAGAGGACCAGTTCCGGACGTGAGTGTGACCGTCACGTTCAGGCTGGCGGGTAAACCCGAAGAAGAATTGTTGCCAAACTGATCCTGCGATTTGACGACGGGTTGGACACTGAAGATGGAGCCGGCGTTAGCCGAACCGGGTTGAGTAGTGAACACAACCTTCGCTGCCGCACCGACCACTTCGGAAAGAGTGCCGAAGCTCGTCCCGCCAGAGCCGTTTGCATTCCCGGTGGCGATAATCCCGGTAATGGTGGCCGAGCCGCCTCCGGGAGAAGGGCGAAAAATCTGGCCGCTTGCCAGGGGAGTGCCTGCGGTTGGCCGCACCTGGATGCGAGTCACGCTTCCAACGGTTAGCCTGTCCACGTTGCTTGTCCCACTGATAGTGAGCGTAATGGTGATGGTGGTCGAATCCGTCATCGCGATCGCGGCGGAAGTAATGTCCTGGCCCGACGTAAAGGTGATGTTTGGTGTGACGGCTGTATTGAATTGGAATCCAGCCGGCGCTTTGAGAACCAAGGTCACATTGTTGCCGCTGGCAAAGTTGTCCCGGTTGGGATTGCTCGTCTCATCGATGACAATCGGCCCCAGACTGGTCCACATGGGCGACGAAGCGTTGGCCGCCTTGTCAGCCGAGATGTTCACCCCATTGGTAGCGGGAGTAATCGTGACCGCACCAAAGGCTTTGGTTGCGCACAACAAAACCAGTCCCAGGGTCACGAGGATGATGCGATCCAAGCGAAAGATCTCAGGAATACAACGAAGGACAGCCTGGCGAGGTACGGACAACAACATGTATTTCGCGCGGTCCTTGCTTCGGCTCCGAAACCTACGGTTTGCCGCGGTGGATTTCGGATTCCTCCTTTGTGGAGTTCCTTTCCGGGTTCAGGGACGCGGTTTAGTATTGCCTATGGCTACGTGGGATGCAAGCCGAATGGAACGTATTTTTGGCGTTTTGACGGTCTGCTTTAAATGCAGCAGGCGGGTCATCGCTGACCCGCCTGCTGTTGTGTTTCTAAGTCGATGTTATGGTTTCGCCAATCCAGGGCCGGTTGGATTGTGTGGGTCGCAATTCTTGATCTGCGGATGGATCTGATGATTGCCATGCAGCAACTCTCCACCATCGTCGATGTTCGGAGTGCGCACCTGATCGGGTAAAGCTCCTCCGTTAGGTGGAGCCGGGAATCTGATCAGGCCCACGGTACTCGTATCTTCGCCGGGGCAGATGTTGCCATTACAGTTATTCACATCACATCCAGCACCCGTGCCCGAGGCGCCGCCGTCTCGGAAGTTGATCCCGTTGCAAGCCGAGATGGCATTGCGGAAGGCCAGCAACCCGTCCGCCGGATTTCTCAACCTGGCCTCTTCATCTTCCGTCAATACCCAGATGCGGATACGATATCGATCCGGAACGCGATTCGGCTTGCCGTTGGAATCAAGCGCATGGGCGTTACCGGGCTCGCCGCGATCTTCAATATCCACGCGGAACAGGCAAGCTCGCGGGCGGCGGTGACCAGGTTCACATGTCCAGTCACCCACACCGGTGAAGGTGATCTTGTTGGCGGGCGCCTTACGCGGCTGTGGTCCCGTGCTACGGTCACCGCACAGATCTCCGATCGGCGCAAGCAGGTCATAACTACAATCGGCATTCACATTGGTCTCAAGGCACGCGCAGGTCAGCGTGTCATAGAAACGCGCATGGAAGTTGCCGCGCAGCCCACCCTTCTTGTGCCGGACATGCGTCCAGCGACCGTGGATGCAAGGATTACCCAGCTGCCAGTTGGGCAGGGTCGTGTCAATCGAGCAAGTGTCCTGACCCACCGGCGCGCCTACCTGGCCGCCATGAGTGACGTAGCGCACATCCGCATCCGGGCAAACAATCGGGTCGTCTTGTCGGCCGCCACCAGTCACACGGCAGGCTTCCGGTGGACTGCACATTACGGCCGCCACGCACTCGCTGGTGGCTGTGACTGTCGTGTTAGTCTTTGTAGTGACACAGATGTTGGTTCTAGTCGTATCAACCACAGCACTGACAGTAACAGTGTTGTTCGATGGACTAGGCGGACACGTGATCATTATCGCCTGACCGCCGCACAAGCTGACCGTTACCGGGGTGCCCGGCGACAGATTGACCGTTATGGGCGGACAGTTGAAGTTTTCATCGTTGATGGTAACAACCAACGGTAAACTCCTGGTAGTGCTTACGGTTACCCTGTAGAAGACTGGTGTCGTAGCATTGAATGGGACTTCCACTTTAGTATCCCAAGTAACATTGTCCAAGGATACTTCTTTCTCGCAAGCGACGTCGAACGGTATGATTTCCACCCTGTTGGTGTCTTTCGTCTCGGGAACCGCTTGACCGGAAGTTGTCACTACCCCGTTAACAGTGACGATATTAATTGTGTTTTCTCTGATCTCCACAGGACTGATGACGCAGAACGTCGTGCACTCGCCGGGCTGCAGCACTGTTCCCACAGCTAGCGGAAGCGCACCAGCGCACTCACCAAACCTGGAATTGACGCTGGTTGGGGTCCCGTCTGGGTGCGTATCAGTGATGCTAGTGATTCTTACCGGCGTGTTGCTGACATTGCACACTTGATATCGGTAACAAAACGCTGGGAATTGGTTGTCCGTATAGGCTCCCCGCGCCAACTTTTGCGTGTTTAAGTCCGGGTTAAAAGGTTCACACGTGTTGGGCAGATAGCAAACCACCTGCTTGTAAACCTTAAGTGCACCTCCGCATACATCCGGCCTCAAAGTCGCCGTGCAAGTATTCGTGCAGCCGTTGGCATCGGTTACCACCACCGTATAGTTATACGTAATGCCCGCTACTGCACATTGATTCGGAAGCGTGCTGACATTGCCCGGGTCAGGGGAGAGAGCAATCGGAGAACGCGACCACCTGAAGCTGTATGGCGCCCTGCCACCAGTCGCCGTGACGGTGAAATTCGTGCAATCGCCTGGGCAAAGTAGGGCGTTTGCCGGAGTTATCGAGCAACTCGGCGATGGGAAGTTGGTCAAACTACCCGTGCACGTGGTTCTGCAAGTGTTCGCATCGACCACAGTGGCGGTGTACGCTCCCCGGGTGCTCACACTGAAGCAGAACTGATTTGGTCCCTGAGGAGCAACCGGAGTAGCGGGCCCCGGTCCACCCAGACTGACTGTGAACGGTCCCCTACCGCCTGTGACATTGACACACAATGTCCCCGATGGCGCTTCAGGACAAACTCCCACATCCGCGATCGTGCAACTCGGCGCTGGGAAGTTGGTCAAACTGCCCGTGCATGTAGTTCTGCAGGTGTTCGCATCGACCACAGTGGCCGTGTACGTTCCTCTGGTGCTCACGCTAAATACGAAGGGGCCGGGTCCGCTTTGCGAAGG
>Ga0137465_1000033_pt1 | contig 130019 bp, 108 predicted proteins | sample EasRivERMGT828_2_FD_104906 | JGI IMG/M metagenome (GOLD analysis project Ga0137465, IMG submission 104906) | Soil microbial communities from meander-bound floodplain in the East River, Colorado, USA - East River MetaG ERMGT828_2 | ecosystem: Environmental > Terrestrial > Soil > Floodplain ... | reverse complement strand
ACAGAGATCTTTACCACCAATGCTCAGGACGACTCTTCTTGCGTCAATCGCACTGTTATCCAGAGGGTCTTCCAGTTCTGAGAGTTATAGCTGGACACCAGTGCGCAGCAGCGCCGCCCTACCCTTTCGCATCGGCCACAGAATTTCTGAAAGCGCTATAGTCCCAACGGGATGGACATCGGCGCGCCCAGGTTGCGAGGAGCGAGCCTGAAAAGGTCGCCTTCCACTTTTTGCATCTTGCACTTTGCAGATCGAACCGATTGAGTCAGGCGCATGACGGGAACTCTGCTGAATGCGGCCGGCATTCTGATCGGCGGCATTATTGGCCTGACTGTGACCAAACAGCTTTCGCCTGCAGCCCAATTCGCCATCAAAGGGCTGATGGGCGTGGCCACGGTCTTTGTCGGCCTGCGCATGACACTGATGAGTCTGGGACACAGCTTCTGGTGGGCGGGCAAGCAATTGCTCATCGTGGTGCTGGCGTTGATGGCGGGCCGAATCATTGGGCGGCTGCTGAGATTGCAACAGGGCTCCAACAAACTGGGCCAATATGCAAAGGAGAGGATCTCGCAATCGCAAAGTCAGGAAGGCCGACGTTTGGCTGAGGGATTCGTCACCTGCACCGTGCTGTTTTGCGTTGGCCCGATGGCGATTCTGGGCGCTCTGCAGGACGGTCTGGAAGGCAAATGGCACGCCCTGGGCATTAAGGCGTTAATGGACGGATTTGCGACCATGGCATTCGTAACCACCTTTGGCTGGGGGGTGATGCTCTCGGTCATTCCCGTCGTCGCTTATCAGGGCACGATCACGCTGTGCGCACAATGGCTCGCTCCATTTTTGCGCGACCATGCCTTAATCGACGCGGTCACCGCTACCGGTGGTTTGTTAATCTTCTGCGTTGCACTGATCGTCCTGGAGATAAAAAAGATTGCGCTGGCCGATTACTTGCCGAGTCTCCTGGTTGCGCCGCTGCTGGCTTGGTTGTGGAAGTGACGACGCGGTAGCTCGCCTTTATGGCCGACCCTCTTTCAGCATCACAGGCCGATGTCCTGATCGTTGGCGGAGGTCCGGCCGGACTTGCCTTGGGCTTTGAATTGAAGCGGCGCAATGTGTCCTTCCTGATTCTGGAAAGAGGAGTGACGGTGGGAGAGTCCTGGCGCAGAATGCCCGCTTCGCTTAAACTGGTCAGCCCCTGGAAAGCCAATCGCCTCCCCGGCACGAAAACAAATCTGTTCCCGCGCCATCACCAAATGACGCGATCTGAATTCTTTGACTATCTCCAGAGCTATGCGCAAGAGCAGGCATTGCCGGTCCAAACCGATGTCGAAGCCGTCCGGGTTTCCAAAGCTGGCGACGGCTTCCTGATTCAGACCTCCAAATGCGACGTCACCAGCCGCGTGGTTGTCAATGCCACGGGCTATTTTTCCAACCCATACATTCCAGAGATCCCGGGCGCGCGAGAATCCAGCATTCCTCAAATCCATGTGGCCGATTACAAAGACCCCGCAAACGTACGGCGCCTCCTGAATCACCCACCAGGGCCCATCCTCATAGTGGGCAAGCGCCTTTCCGCTGGCCAAACAATGGTGGAACTGGTCGAAGCCGGCTTTGAGGTCACCCTGTCGCATCAGACTCCCATCCAATTCGGCGCAAGTCCGACCTCAGGGTGGTTGCTGTTTCGCATCTTTCCCTGGCTGGAATGGCTCAAATTAAAAACTCTCGGAGCAAAGGCGCCCAGCAACGATGTGCGCATGGAAGGCGGGGCGGCCAGGAAATTGATTGTATGCGGACGCGTAAAGACGTTTCCCGCCATCCGATGTTTTGAAGACCGAACCGTTGTCTTCCAAAGCGGCTCAACACTGCGTCCGAATATGATTATTTATGCCACCGGGTTTCGGCCCACGCTGGCGCATTTGGCGCCGCTGGGTCTGACCCTCCATGCCTCCACAGGCAAGCCCCAATTGCATGACCTGGAAAGCGCGTCCGTGCCGGGTTTGTTCTTCATTGGCCTGGATCACGGGCGCAACTTCCAGAGTCGTTTCATCCGCGGCATTCGGAACGACGTCGTTTTCCTCGCGGACCGGTTGGAGCGGCTTTGTCAACATCGCGGATGGATGCCAGAGAGCAGACTGTTTTGAGTAACTGCATGCCCATCACGTTTCACGTTTGGCATTCGCTTCCCAGACCAGACGCAATCCCTCCAAGGTAAGCGTCGGCCGCACCGCTGTGATTTCCGGCATTTTGGCCGCGATCAGTTTCGCATAGCCGCCCGTAGCGACGACCGGCAGGCGCGAGGACTTCAGCTCTCGCTTCAACTCGGAAAGTAATCCGCGAATCAATCCGCGATAGCCATGGACAGCCCCAATGAGCATGGCCTGTTGGGTGTTTTTACCGACCACCGCATTGGTTTCGCGAATTTTGATCTTGGGCAACAAAGCGGTCTTCTCATGAAGTTGATTGGTCATGGCATCCAATCCAGGCGCGATGATACCGCCGACGTAATCTCCGCGCCGGTCCACCACGTCAAAGGTCACGGCCGTGCCGAAGTCCACCACCACGGCGGGCGCTCCGTAATGATGCCGCACGGCCACGGCGTTGGCGAGGCGATCCGGGCCGATGGTATCGGGCCTCGGATAATTGATGCCGACGCCACGGACCGTCCGCGGATTCAACTGGAGCGTTTTGAGATGCCAAACGTGTTTCACCGCGCGCAAAACTCTGGGTGTGGCGTGGGGCACAACGCTGCACAAGGCAGCACCTTTCAAGGTTGCGCGCCCGACAAACTGTTTCAGCGCTCGGGTTGCCTTTCCGTTGAACCAACCCTGGGTTGGAATGTCCCTTTGCCGAAGCACCCGCCTTGCATCAGCCAGGCCCAAATGCGTGTGCGTATTTCCGATGTCGAACAGGAGAATCATTTTGCCAGCGTCACATCGCCGCCGATGACCCGTTCCAGATGGCCGTGCTCGGTGCGCAGGAGCAAGGCGCCATCCTCGTCGAGAGATTCCGCGCGGCCCTGGATGAGTCGATCGCCCACGCGAATGTTGACCCGCCGGCCCAGCGTGGTGCATTGCGCCTCCCATTCGTCAGAAAGCTTCGAAAAGCGGCGGCTGCAAACCAGGGAGTAATCCCTGTCCAATTCCCGGAGGATGGCAGCAGCCAGTTCCGCCCGCCGAACACTGCGCCCAGTCTCCATCTGGATCGATGTGGCTAGTTTGCGCAGGTCGGATGGAAAATCGCTGGTGTTCAAATTCACATCCACGCCTATCCCCAGAATGATGTATTTGACGTGGTCGAGCTCGGCGCTCAGTTCCGTGAGGACACCGGCAACCTTCTTGCCGTTGAGCAAAATGTCGTTGGGCCATTTAATCTCCGGACGGAGGCCGGTCACTTGATGGATGGCCCGGACCAGCGACGTGGCGGCGGCCACGGTCAATTGAGTTGCAGCCTGGGGCCGCAGGCTGGGCCGGAGCAGAACGGAAAACCACAAGCCTTTGTGCGAAGGAGAAAGCCATTGCCGCCCCAACCGCCCGCGGCCTTTTGTCTGCGATTCGGCAAAGACCGCCACGCCCTCGCGCACTCCGTCGCGGGCAAGCCTCTCCGCGACATCATTGGTTGAACTTGTTTCCTCGAAGACCCGAATGTCGCGACCGACCACACGATTGGACGCCACCAAAGAGAGGAGATCGTCGGCGTGCAGGACATCAGGCGCGCCGAGCAAGCGGTACCCGTGGTGAGGATCGGCGGCAATTTCGTAGCCCAGTGAACGCAGTTCCTTAACCCGCGCCGAAACAACAGCGCGGCTCAGGCCTAACTCCTGGGCGAGTTCCGCCCCGGACACGGACTCTCGCTGGGCTTTCCGCAGGAGAGACAGGATTTGGGTGTCAAGGCTCACTGGTTAAGATTTCGAGTTTCGAGTTCAATAAAGTCCAGACCGATATCCACGGCGCGAGCGGAATGGGTGAGCGCGCCGACCGAGATGCAATCCACTCCCGCCTCGGCGATGGCCCGCACCGTGGACAGGTTCACGCCGCCGCTGGCTTCGGTTTTGGCGCGACCATCGACCAGCTTCACGGCGGCGCGGAGTTGGTCGGGTGTCATGTTGTCGAGCAGGATGGCATCGGCGCCCGCCTGGACGGCTTGCTCGACTTGTTCGAGCGTGTCTGCTTCGACTTCGATCGTGAGCTGCGGGTATTTCGAACGCGCCCGCTGCACGGCAGCCGCAATCGGATTCGGGGGTGCGCCGCGCAAGGCGATAAGGTGGTTGTCTTTAATCAAAACCATATCGAACAGACCGAAGCGATGGTTTCGTCCGCCGCCGCAGCGCACGGCATATTTTTCCAAATGCCGCCAAAGCGGGGTCGTTTTGCGTGTGTCGAGGATACTGGCTCGTGTTCCTTGGACTGCGGCAACAAACTGAGCGGTCAACGTCGCGATGCCCGAAAGACGCTGCACAAAGTTCAAGGCCACTCGCTCAGCCGTGAGAATGGCCTGCGCGGATCCATAGACTGACAGAATGGTTTTTCCCTGAGGGACTGAATCTCCGTCTTTTGCCAGTTGCTCGATCTGGATGGCAACGGACCGCTCCTGGAAGGCGGCTTCGGCCAACGCCATTCCAGCCACCACGAGGGCCTCACGTGCCACCATGACCGCCCTGGTCGCAGCGGCTTGTGGCACGGTAGCCAAAGTCGTCACGTCGCCGCTACCGATGTCCTCGTCCAGGGCCAGTTTAACCGCCTGCCGGATAATGTCTGCCGACAAAACGTGCATGACTGTCAGCTTGCAGGATGTGCCGAAGGCGATGAAGAAAAAAATCCCGTTATTCGGCCGTCGAGTTGGCTCTCAAACAGCGCCGTCCAGACACTTGCGCACAGCTTCGGCAAGCCGGGGCGGAGTATAAGGCTTTTGCAGGAAGTGTGTGGCGGCTTGTCGGACCCATTCTTTGTCCAATTCGTCCAGGCTGGAGCCGCTGGTATAGAGAACCTTGAGAGCGGGCTTTTGGGCGTGCAGTTTCCCAGCCAGCTCCAAGCCAGTCATGCCTTCGGGCATCAGGAGGTCGGTGACGAGCAGATCGATTTGGGCGGCGTGTTGTTTCCAAAGCGATAAAGCGATGGTCGCCGAAGCCGCTTCGAACACGTGATAGCCGCAGCGTTTGAGGACGATGCGCGTCAATTGGCGCAGGACGGCGTCGTCCTCGGCCACCAGGACGGTTTCGTGCCCGGCGAATGGTCCTGCAGCCAGGAATTTGGTTTCGGATAGAGCGGGCATCGTCGGCGGTCCTCTTATCCGTCCACTGCTTGTTCGCACATCTCCTCTTTAACCACCGGCGGCATCTGGCACGAAACAGCGTCCTCCTGGTGGTTATCCAGACACTCACGCACGGCCTTGCCGAGCATGGCAGGTGAAAAGGGCTTTTGCAGAATCGGGCCATCGGGAGGAAGCGCCAGTTTGTGTTCCACCAACTCAATGCTGTAACCGGTCGTATAGATGACGCGGAGATTGGATTTTTGGTCGCGCAATTTTCTGGAAAGCTCCCAGCCGGTTAAACCATCGGGCATGATCAAATCGGTGAGGACCAAATCCATCTCGCCGTCGGTCTTCTCCCAAATGGTCATGGCTTCCACACCGGAAGCTGCCTGGAACACGCGATAGCCGTAACGGCTCAGGATTTCGGCAGCGACTTGGCGCAGCTCCGCTTGGTCTTCCACGATCAGGATGGTCTCATGGCCGCCGGCAACTTGCGGTTCGGCTGGTTCTCGAACGGGCGCGGCGATTAACTGAGGTTGCCCGGGTAAAAATATTTGGAAGGTCGTGCCTGCCCCCATCTGGCTGGTCACTTCGATCCATCCGTTATGTTGTTTGACGATGCCGTAAACCGTCGCCAATCCGAGTCCGGTGCCATCCCCGGGGGCTTTCGTCGTAAAGAAGGGCTCAAAAACGTGCGAGATAAGGTCCGGAGCAATGCCACAACCCGTGTCACGGACAGTCAAACAAACGTATCTTCCTGGCCGCGCTTCGGCATGGCGCCGGGCAGACGACTGGTCGATTTCCCTGCACTCGGTGCTGATGATCAATTGTCCGCCGTGTGGCATGGCGTCGCGAGCGTTCACCACCAGATTCAACACTACTTGTTCCATCATGCTCGCATCCGCCTTGATGGCCGGCAGCGACGGCGCATAACGGAAATGCAAATGAATATCCTCGCTGATGACGCGCTGCAGCATTTTGGCCAGGTGAGTGAGGATCTGATTCAAGTCCAGAACCTGAAGCTTCATCGCTCGTTTGCGACTGAAGGTAAGGAGCTGGCAGGTGAGCTTGCTGGCCCGATCGGCTGCGATAAAGACCTCCTGGATGTATTCGGCTGCCTCGCTGTCCAGATTGCCCCGGGAGAGCAAAAAGTTTGCGTAGCCCTTGATCACAGTCAGGATATTATTGAAATCGTGCGCCACGCCGCCGGCCAATTGACCGACCGCTTCCATCTTCTGCGAATGCCGCAACTGCTGCTCCAGCACCTTCCCTTGCGTGATGTCCCGCGCAATGCCCATCACGGACGTGACCTGACCCGCTGAATTCTTGACCGGCACAAGCCACGTGCTATGCCAAATCTCCTGGTTCGGAAAGGGTCGCTTGGCTTCTTCATGAAGCGGTTCGCCCGATTCGAAAACCCCCTGGACGATCCGGAGGTTGGCCTCGGCTACCGGGGGAGGGAACAGATCGGATTGCTGCCTGCCGATCATTTCCTTCTGGCTGAGTCCGAATTGGCGGGCGCCGTGGCTGTTGATATATTCCACCGCGCCGTCGCGTTTGACCACAAAGATCGAATCGGTCGCCGTCTCCGCGAGCGTGCGATAACGTTCTTCACTGGCCCGCAGTTCATCCGTGAGACGCAGCAACTCCTGATTCTTGTCCTCCAGTTTCGCGATCAGTTGCTCGCTGTGTGTTTTCATCACGTCCAGTTCCCTGGGAGACTCCATCGGAAGCGCAGGCGTTGAACGGGCCGCGCATGCTACTTTCTCGAGGATTTGAACCATCGCTTTGGGTGGAATGGATTTCCGCACGAAGAGATCGGCTCCCATAATCAGCGCCACTTTCTCATCCTTGGGCGAGATATAAGTCGCCGTATAGACGATGAATGGAATGTGAGGGAGCTTCTTGCGGCGGCGGACCTCATAGCAAAACTGATAGCCGTCCATGCGTGGCATGAGGGTGTCCGAGATAATCACATCGATCTTGTTTCGTTTCATTTTTGCCAGCGCGGCCACGCCGTCTTCGGCGGCCAAAACCGTATGGCCCGCTTTTCGGAGCACGGACTGAAGGAGTTTGCGTTCTGCCTGGTTGTCATCTGCAATTAGGATTTTCATGAGGTTGTTTCCGACCGATTCTTTTAAATGCCAACCGAACGTCATCCATGCACTGGGAACCCGAAGCCGCGCTATTCAACGGCACACTCGGACGCCGCCCGGATCAAAGTTCTTTGCCTGCTTCTGTCGCTGGACGCCCGCCTGAACACGACGCGTAAACAGACTTTGAGTCGATACCCTGCTCGTTAGGAATTCTCTGGGACAATGTCGTGCGCTACCCTGACAGTGCTCATTCCTGTTTCACCAACCGGAAATTTCAAATTGTGACATCCGGTTCCACGTCACGCGCTCCACCAAAGCGCCCGCATCATAGAAGGCCTGCCGAGAATTTGTATATCCGTATCGTTACGGAGCCTGCTGCTACGTAGATCTGCGCAGAGAGAATAGCAGATAGATCAGACTGATGTGTCCATCGCGCGTAACCACCGCCAACATTTGAGCGTTGTTCGAAGCGGGGCTTCGTGGGAAAGTCCGCGCATGACCAACTCTTTTCGCGCGGGCCTGCTGAGACGACTTCTCTCATGGCCGTGCATGGCGTTACTCGCAATAGCTCTTGGCCTGCCGAGTACGTTCGCTCAACCGGAGGAAACGACCGCTGCCAGGTGGGAGCCGGAGATCAAAGCATTCGAAGCCGCGGACAAGACCAATCCGCCGCCGGAAGGGGCCATTCTCTTCATAGGAAGTTCCAGCATCCGCCTGTGGAAGACGCTGGCCCAGGATTTTCCCGAGCACAAGATCGTCAATCGTGGTTTCGGTGGTTCGCAGATCGTTGACTCCGTGAGTTTCGCCGAACGCATCCTCCTGCCCTGTCGGCCCAGGATGATCGTGCTCTATGCAGGCGGCAATGACATCAACAGCGGCAAGCCCCCCGGGCAAGTATTTGCGGACTATCGATCCTTCGTGCAAAAGGTCCACGCCGCGTTGCCGGAGACGCGCGTCGCCTACATTTCCATTGCTCCCAATCCAGCGCGGTGGGCGCAAGTGGAAAAGGTCAGGGCCGCCAATGAATTGATTGCCAACTACGCGCGCGGGCATCCGAAACTTGCCTTCATCAACGTTTTTCCGCATATGATCGGCGAGGATGGCAAGCCGCGTCCGGAATTGTTCGTGGAGGATCGCCTGCATATGAATGCCAACGGATATGCGTTGTGGACGAAGATCGTCAGCCCGTATCTGAAGGAAATGAAGTAAGGGCTCATGGAGCATGGTGGGAATGCTTTGGCTTTGCGGCGTCGCGTCGCCCTATCAACTCCAGGGTGCTCCTGATCGGATTTTTGTGGCATCCGTCGTCGCTTCGGGCATTCTTCGTTCATGGCGAACCTGGTTGTGACCTGGATGAACTGTTCTCGGTCGCCTGATTAGCGCCGGCACGAACATGGACCGTTATTCTCCCGATCCGAATCTGTTCTTAATCGTCATCCCGATTTTATTCCGCTCGCACCCGGACCACGAGCGCCCTCGCATCGGCCATTTCCATTCTGACTCTCATGCCTGTTCCGGTCATTAGCGTCGCGCAGATGCGCGAATGGGAAAAAGCCACCTGGGCTTCCGGGCAGACCGAAGAGGCGGTCATGCGACGCGCAGGCGAGGCGGTGGCCCGGCGCGCGGAACAGCTCACTCGCGCCGGCGAACTCATTTTGGTCTTCGCAGGCAAAGGTCATAATGGAGACGATGCCCGTTTTGCCGCCGAAAGTATCTCCGCGCGCGATGTCCGTTTGTTTCGGGTGACCGATCCAGACTTGACCGCCAACCAACTGCCCTCGGTGATCGCGCATCAGCCCGCCTTGATTATTGACGGGCTGTTTGGCATCGGCCTCAATCGCCCCCTGGCCCGCAATTGGATTCAGTTAATCCGGAGAATCAACCAAACGGGCCGGCCTATTCTCGCGGTCGATGTGCCGTCCGGTCTGAATGCCGACACCGGTATGCCACTTGACGATGCCATTCGCGCCAGGGTCACACTTTGCTTCGGGGCCGTGAAGCAGGGATTGCTCAAAGCCAGCTCATGGCCATTCGTGGGGCGGCTGGAAACAGCGCCGGAGATCGGCCTGATTGCCTATCCGTTCAAAACGGAAATCAGCGTGGTCGCGGCCGACGATTTTGCTGACTTCCCGCCGCCGCGGCCCGTGAGCGCCCACAAAGGGACCTTTGGTCATCTATTCATTATAGCGGGCAGCCTGGGGTATCATGGCGCATCGGTGCTCGCCGCGCGCGGAGCACAACGAGCCCAGCCGGGCTTAATCACGCTCGCGACTGCTCCCAATGTTTATGAACCTGTCGCCCGACAAACCCAGTCCGTGATGGTCACGCCGTGGACGGCCGACCTCGCGCCGCCTTCCACGTGCACGGCGATTGTCATTGGCCCTGGGCTGGCAGCGGGAGACATCCCGGAGTACTTGATCCTTTTTTGTCGGAAACTGTGGCAGGAATCGTCGCTGCCGACGATCGTGGATGCCAGTGCCCTTGACTGGCTGGTGCCGGGGCCGGGCCCAAAAAATGCACTGCGTGTCATCACGCCTCATCCCGGCGAAGCCGCCCGTCTGTTGCAGATCTCCACCGGTGAGGTGCAACGGGATCGTGGTCAGTCGCTGCGGCAGCTATCGGGCCGCCTGGGAAATTGCTTCGTGGTGTTGAAGGGACATCAAACGATGATCGGGCGAAGCACGGGCGATCTTTTGGTCAATTGCTCCGGCAATCCCTATCTCGCCCAGGGCGGCAGCGGCGATCTGCTGGCGGGCTATCTGGGCGGATTGCTGGCCCAGCCCGCTTTGCAAAAGGCAGCCGACAAAACGATTCCGTACGCGGTGTGGCAACATGGCGCCGCCGCCGATATGCTGTCGGCCACCAAGTCGAATTGGACGGTGGAAGATCTGGCGGAAGTTCTGGGGAGTGTCCGATAGAGGTTGCGCTTCAAGCTGGAGTACGGAAATTTTCTTCCTTTGCCCAAGGCCATTTGTTATTCAAGCCTCAATGATTCGCCGACTGCTATTGTTGTGTATGGTTTTGGGATGCGTCGCGGCGCGGGCACAAGGGGCAGAAGTCGAAACGTATCAACTGGTCACGAGTGGACCTTTGACGGGCGAACCCATTCATGCGGATGCGCGCGGTTTGGTGGTAAAAACTTCCGATGGCAGCTTCGCCCCGCGCGTTGCCTGGACCAATTTCACCGAAGCGGACATGAAAAAGCTGGTCAACCTCCCGATGGCAAAGCAGTTCGTCGAGCCCTATCTGGAAGCAGAGGAGGAGCCGGCCCAAAAGCAGGCGGTGGAAATAAGACCCAGACCTGTTCCTCGCATGGAACGCCCGGATCCCAAGGCCGGTTTCGGCTCCATCTTCGTTTCGCCCTTGAGCCTCACGCTGTTGATCCTTCTTTACTTCGCCAATATCTATGCGGGTTACGAGGTTGGGAATTTCCGCAATTATCCTCCCGTGGTGGCTTGCATTGCCGCGGCCGTGGCGCCCTTCATTGGCCCCATCATTTTCCTGTGCCTGCCGACGCACACAAAAACGGCCGCCCTGCTCACCCTGGAACCACAGCCGGAGCATGTGCTGCACAGCGATCAATCCGCCGCCTTCGAGGTAACCGAAGCCCAAGGGCCGAACGCCGCCGCCCCGGCCGAGCGCGCACCCGCTAAACCGCATCTGCGGCCGCCGACGATCTACCAGCGGGGTCACACCACATTCAACCGGCGGTTCTTCGAAACGAAGCTTTCGGGTTTTCTCCGCGTCGTGCCGAGCGAGGCGGAGAGGGACATGATCATACTCATCAAGTCCGCGCGCGGAGAATATGTCGCTCAACGCATCAGCCGCGTCATGCCCAACGAGGTTTACCTCCAGGTCAGCAAAGGCGGGACTTCTTCGGACGTGATTCTGCCTTTCAACGAAATCACCGAGGTGCAAGTGCGGCACAAGGACGCTTAAACTTATGAAATACCGCACCGTCTTACTGTTGGGAGCCCCCGGCTCAGGCAAAGGCACTCAGGGAAAAATCCTGGGATCGATCCCCAACTTCTTTTATTTTGCTTGCGGCGATGCCTTTCGCAACCTGCGAATTGATGATCCCATCGGGCGCACCTTCATCGAGTATTCCAGTCGGGGTCAACTCGTGCCGGACGAGCCGACTATCAACCTTTGGGCCAAAAATATCCAGGCCAGCACGCTGGACGGGGAGTTTCAGCCCGCGCGCGATACGCTGGTCCTGGATGGGATTCCACGCAACGTCAAGCAGGCGCAAATGCTCAAAGACACCTTGGATGTCAAAGGAGTATTCAACCTCACCTGCTCGGACCCCACCAAGATGATCGAGCGGCTGCAACGCCGTGCCTTGCGCGAGAATCGCCTGGATGATGCAAACCTGGAAGTCATCAAAAAACGCCTGGATATTTACGACCGCGAAACCAAACCGGTGCTGGACTTCTACGGACCAGCGGTGGTGCATCACATCGATTCGACGCAATCGCCCTTAAATGTGTTGCGGAACATTTTGGATATTCTCACCGGGATTTAGCACGGACCATGAAGGAACAATTCGGCGCCTTTACTGCCAGCGAGCTCTACTGTCCGAAGTGCAAGAGCGCCCAGCCGGTGCGGGAACGATTGCTGCTGGTATTGCCTTCGGGGGAGCTGCATGAGTATCTCTGCGCACGCTGCGCCACCTCGCTGGCAGAACGGACGGTGTCTGCTCCTCCTGTAACTCAGGTCCAGGCCCGCCGAACGGCTCCGGCTCGAACCAACCGGCCACGTTTGTTGATTAAGTAGCAGACAGAGTTATGGTCGTTGTCGTCCTTGCCTTTCTGCGACGATGACGCGCGACGAGGACGATCATCTTTATGCGCATCATTTTCATGGGCACAGCAGAGTTGGCCTGTCCCAGCCTCCAGGCCCTTTGCCATCAAGCGCCATTCCGGGTCGTCGCGGTCGTGACGCAACCGGATCGGCCCAAAGGGCGCGACCTCAAATTGCACTTTTCGCCCGTCAAAGAACTCGCCTTGCGCGAGGGTGTGCCGATCTTGCAACCGGAACGAGCACGGGATGCACAGTTCCTCGATCGGTTGAAGGCCCATCAACCTGAGCTGATCGTCGTCGCGGCTTATGGACAGATTCTGCCTCCGGCCATTTTGGAGCTGCCGCGTTTTGGATGTCTGAACGTCCATGCCTCCTTGTTGCCGAAATACCGCGGCGCCGCCCCCATTCAATGGGCCATCCTCGAGGACGAGACCGAGACTGGTGTGACGATCATGAAAATGGACGCAGGCCTGGATACCGGCGGCATTCTCGCACAAGCCGGCGCCGTCATCAGGGCGGAAGACGATGCGGAAACGCTTCACGATCGGCTGGCCAAACTTGGAGCCGAGCTGTTGGTGAACACCGTCCCGGATTACGTTGCAGGAAAAGTTGCTCCCTATCCGCAACCCGTGGAGGGCGCCAGCTACGCCCGCAAGATCAGGAAGGAAGACGGTCATCTGGATTGGTCGCTTCCAGCCCGTTCACTCTGGAACCGCGTCCGCGGTTTTACGCCATGGCCCGGCGCATTCACGTTTGAACCTGCGGCGCCGAAGCCGCGGATGTTGAAAGTCTGGAAGGCCGAAATTGAAGCGCAGAGGATCGGCCAGCCCGGAGAGGTTCTAAGTGCGGACAAGAACGGCATTGTGGTGGGATCCGGAAAACAGGCCTTGCGCATTCTGAGTTTGCAACGCGAAGGAGGGCGGCGCTTGAGCGCTCAGGAATTTTTAGCGGGAAACGATCTGCCGCCTGGGAGTCAGTTGAGTTGAAGTAACGGGGAATACTTCGCAAATCTCGTAAACAGATCTCGCGACCTGGGCGGGAAAAGCTCCAACTCCCAAGCTCCAGAGAAACACCAAACTGTAAGCTCCAAACCCACCGCACTGGACGCGAGGACATCCGTTGCTGGTGGGCATGGAGTTGGGCGTTGGAGCTTGGAGGTTCTCTGGTGTTTTGGGTTTGGAGCCTGGTGCTTCGTCCAGAGTCGGCTTCTCCGAATTTCAAATACCTTGGCCGGGATTAAGGAGCGCCGGCACATTCCGTGGGCTCAAAACACGTTCTCTTTCCGGCCTTCCGCGGCCCAAAGAAATGCCCGCAGATTTTTTGAACTTTCTTTCCAGGCCGCTGTCAACTTCATGTTCCCTGACTGGATCTGGTCTGAAGATGAACAGAAGAGACACGGTCGCTTTTGTCGATGCGCGTTTTCCACCTCGCGCGCAATCGACTTCACGTCCGCAGATTGATTTTATGGTGGAATCCAAGATAACGGCGCAGTGAACATGCACGAACACACCAGCCGATGAATCCAACCGCGCTTCAAGAGCTGTGAGAAAGAGGTCGTGGCGGCTGCTTTGATGTTTGCCGCCACGGACCCGCCGCGCCGGCTTTGCTCCAAAGATACATGAACGCCAATCTGATTGTCATGACGGAAACGGCTGCTCCATGAAAACGCGCAACTTCTCTTGCTCTCGAACCTGTCGTTCCGGCAGGAACAAACGCATACTTCCCGTTCTCTGTTGACGCGCCGCAGCAGCAGGTTGGCCTTTCAGAATCAGGACTCAATCTATGGACAGACTCTTTGCAAAACGTGGCCTCGCGGCACCTCCGTTCGTAGCTCCTTTTTGTCAATGGCTGGCGATCGCCGCTGGGCTGCTGCTATCGGGTCTATTTGTCGCTCCACATCTTGCGGCAGCGGAAGCGGCGAAGGGCCGGACCGGTGTGGCCACCGGGCGTGACACAGGGAACTTCACCGAACTGGCCAACCAGGAAAAAGGCTCGGCACGAACAATTCCAGGAAAATCCAAACCGGCTCGCGCCTTAGTCAGACCCCGGCCAAATCTTCCGGTGCCAGAGAGCGCCAGACGAGAGGCCGCATCGCGCATCGCTGCCAGCAGCCTTACCACGGCGACCGCCAGCACGACGGCCGAAGCCGTTGCGACCCCGGAAAGTTCCGGACAGCCGCCGCCGCCGCTGACAGCCAGTTTTGCAGCTTTGGGTGATAATGGCACCGCGTTTAACCCCGACACACAGGGGGCTGTAGGGCCCAACCATCTCATGGTGACACTCAACAGCCAGGTACGCGTTCAGAACCGTTCGGGCGGGACCCTCAGCACGGTGTCTCTGGAAAGCTTCTGGTCCGGTCTGGGTGCTTCCAATGTTTTTGACCCGCGCATTCTCTACGACCCTTATGGGCAGCGCTGGATCTTTACGGCGGAGGCGGATCCTTCCGGAGTGAATCCTCTGTTGCTCATCGCGGTCTCGCAGACCAGCGATCCCACTGGCAATTGGCACAGGCGATCCGTCGATCTGAATCGGGTGCAAGCCGTTTACACCGATTCGCCCAACGTCGGTTTCACCAAGGACTGGATCACGGTCCAGGCCGATATCTTTGACACGACCGATTCGCTTTTTGTGCGTTCGGACGTGTATGTGTTCAACAAAGCTGACCTGTATGCGGGCGGCGCAGGAATTTACTCCTACTTTACCATCGATGATAGTTCCTCGGCGCATGCGCCGGCGGCGACCTACAGTCCCTCGCTGGACACTCAGTATTTGGTCACGGTCTGGAATGAAAATACCGACGGTTTTGGCTACCTGCGCATTTATAGCATCAGCGGCGTTGTGGGTGCCGAGGTCCTGACTGCTCTGGACGTTTATCCCAGCAGCGATCCATGGGAATACACTTCAGACGCTCTGAAATTTTTCCCGCAACTCGGATCCGCAAACAAGATCCTGGCGGGTGACTCGCGTCTGGCCAATGTGGTCTTCCGCAATTCGACTCTTTGGACCACTCACACCATCTTTTTGCCGGTAGGCAGCCCCACCCGTTCGGCTGTCCAATGGTGGGAGTTCAGTCCTGGGGGTGGTTTTCAACAGGACGGAATCTTGCAAGGCAACGTCAACTTCTACGCCTTTCCCAGTATTGCGGTGAATCGGGACAATGCGATGCTGCTGGGTTATTCCCTCTTTGCATCCAACCAATACCCCAGCGCCGCCTATTCCTATCGCAGTGATGTGCCCGACGATCCGCTCAATCTCCTGCGTCCGAGCACCGCGCTCAAAGCGGGCGAGGCACCATACAATGTAACGACTGCCGCCGGCTTTTCTCTCTGGGGCGATTGGAGCGCCACGACAGTGGATCCGGACAATGATACGGATTTGTGGACTATCCAGGAATATGCCGCCACGTCTGGAGGATTGGGGGCCTGGGGCACATGGTGGGGCCGCGTTACTCCGCCCGTCGATCTCGCTCTGAGCATGACCGATTCTCCGGATCCGGTGCTGGCGGGGACGACGCTGACCTACACTTTGACGGTCACAAACAACCGCCAGGCGCGAGTGGATGGTGTCTTGGTCACCAATACGTTGCCTGCGGGCGTCAATTTCATCTCCGCCATACCCTCCCAAGGATCTTGCAGCCAGGCTGGCGGCCTCGTGGTTTGCGACCTTGGCCGGCTGGAGGATGCAGCCAGGGCGACGATCACGATGACGGTGACGCCGATTGGCGGCCCGCTGATTACGAACACCGCCACCGTCACGGCCAGAGGACCCGAGATCACTCCGGGCAACAACAACGCCTCGGCTGTAACCACAGTGGATCCGTCGGCGGATTTGGCGGTCACGGTGTCTGACTTTCCGGACCCGGTGGCTGTGGGCAGTAATCTCACCTATGTGGTGACGATCACGAATCATGGTCCTTCCACGGCCAGAGGCCTGGTCGTGACGAACGCGATGCCCTTCGCGTCCACCTTTGTTTCGGCTTCGCTAAGCCTGGGCACGTTCATACGCACGAACAACCTGGTCATTTGGACGATCGGCCCTCTGGCCGTGGGCGTTTCCCCCACGATCACCATCGTCGTGAGGCCCACGGGCGCCGCGACGATTACCAATCGTGTCACCTTGCGATACACCTCCATCGATCTGGTGCCGGGGAACAATACCGTCGTAGTGACCACTCTGGCCGGTGCGCCGCCTACGATTCAGACGATTGGCAATCGAACCATTGCGGAGGACACCTTCACCAGCATCAATTTCGGCGTTGGCGATCTGGAAACGCCAGTTGAGAATTTGGTGGTCACGGCCCGTTCATCCAACGAAGGCATCGTTCCGAACGCGAATGTGATCTTAACGCCTCTGGGCGGTTCCAACTGGATGATGACTCTCACGCCATTGCCCGAACAATTCGGCCCCACCACGATTACACGAACCGTGACGGATGAACATGGGGCGGCCACATCCAGCCCCTTCACGTTGACGGTTGCCGCGGTCAATGATGTGCCCACTCTCGATCCGATCACCGGTTTTCCGGCTCAACTGAACGAAGATCCCGGAACACAGATGGTGAACTTGAGCGGCATCGGTTCTGGCGCGTTTAACGAGATTCAGCCCCTCACGGTTACGGCAACTTCCAGCGACCCCGCCATCATTCCCAACCAGCAGCCGAATCTGGTGGTTGGTTACACCAACGGAAACAGCATCGGTGTGGTGAGCTTTGCTCCGCTGGCCAATGCCAATGGGTCGGTGACCATCATGGTGAGGGTCAACGATGGCGGGACATCGAACAACATCGTGACCCGGAATTTCACGGTGAACATCAACGCGGTGAATGATCCACCGACGTTGAACCCGCTGTCGAATCTGAACATCAACGAGGATGCGCCCCCGCAGGGCGTTGCACTGAGAGGCCTCAGCGGCGGGCCGGCCGACGAGTCTCAGGCCATTACCATCATCGCGACGTCAGACAATCCCGCTTTGATTCCCGATCCCGGAGTAGTCTATTCCGGTGGCATTACCGGCCTGCTGACCTTCGCGCCGGTTCCGAACACACACGGGTCCGCTCTCATTACGGTGACGCTGAACGACAACGCCGGCTCCAACAATATCGCGATCCAAAGGTTCACGGTGATCGTCAACGAGGTAAACGATCCGCCCACGCTCAATACGAATGCCAATCTGTTTGTTCCTGAAAACGCAGGCGTGCAAACCGTTTTTCTCACTGGAATCAGTTCCGGTGCGCCGGACGAAAGCCAGTTTCTAACCGTGACGGCCAGCACGACGAACTCTTCGTTGCTGGCCAATGTGATGGTGAATTATCAAAGTCCCAACAGCACGGCCACTCTGACCTTTACGCCCGTGAACAATGCGAATGGATCCGGCTCCATCACCGTCACCGTCCGCGATGATGGCGCTTCTAACAATGTCATCAACCGCACCATCAACGTCACGGTGGCGTCGGTAAATAACCCGCCGACGCTCGATTTTATTGGCGATCGGGATATTCCGGAGGATGCCGGCTTGCAAACCATCATACTGACCGGGATTACGGAAGGGGCGCCCAATGAGACCGCCCAAAATCTCACCGTCACGGCCAGTTCCAGCGACACGAGCATCATTCCCCATCCGACCATCAATTACACGAATGGGAGTACGACGGGCGTTTTGCGATTTACGCCGGTGGCTAATGCGTTTGGCAACGCCGTCATCACTGTGATGGTCAATGACGGGCAGAGCATCAATTCCAATATTGTTCGCATGTTCACTGTCAGAGTGATGAGCGTAAACGATCTGCCGACTATCTCCGCGGTTGCCAACCGGACGATTAACGAAGATACGACCACGAACCTGACCTTCCAGGTAGGCGACGTTGAGACCGCGCCGGGGGTTTTGAGTGTGGTTGGCACCTCTTCCAACCAGCTTCTCGTTCCAAACTCGGCCATTGTCATCAATAATCCCGGAGGCAGCAGTCGCGTCGCAACCATCACGCCGGCAGCCAATCAAACCGGCTCCGCCACCATCACGCTGACCGTGACAGATTCGGACGGAGGCAGAACCGATGAGATCTTCACCCTTACAGTCGGCGCGGTGAATGATCCTCCAACCATTAATCCGATCAGCAGCTTCCCCATTAACGAAGATGCCGGACTTCAAACCGTTCTGCTCAGTGGGCTTAGCGGCGGTCCGGCCGATGAGCTGCAAACGCTCACGCTCTCGGCCATCTCGAGCAATACCGCCATCATTCCCACGCCGACGATCGTCAACCATGGCAATGGCACAGCCACCCTGAGCTTTACGCCCAACGCCAATGCCAGCGGCAATGTCGGCATCACCGTCACGGTGCGGGACAGCGGCACCTCAAACAACGTCACGCGTCAAAGTTTCACGGTGATGATCAACCCGATCAACGATCCGCCGATCATCAGCGATATTCCGCCCCGGACGATCAACGAAGACACGAGGTTCACGCTCTCTTTCCGAGTGTTTGACGTGGAAACACCGGCCGGGAGTTTGAGGCTGGAGGGACAATCCTCCAATGAGGAGCTGATCTCCAACGCCGACATCACTTTTGGCGGCAGCGGGACCAACCGGAACGTGACCATCCGCCCGTTGACCAATCAATTTAGTTCGGCTGCGATCACCATCACGGTGACCGACAGCAACAACGCGAGCGTCAGCACCTTCTTTGAATTGATCGTAAATCAAGTAAATGACCCGCCCACAATCTCGCCACTCTTCAATGTCTTGGTGCGGGAAAGCACCTCGACGCCGCCCATTCCTTTCACCATTGGAGATGTGGAATCGCCGCTGAGCGCGTTGACTGTCTCCGGCAGTTCGTCGAATCCCAATCTGGTTCCTAATTCCAATTTCCTGTTCAGCAACAATGGCGCCGACTGGACGGTGATCCTCACGCCGTTGCCCAACCGCAATGGCCTGACCACCATCAGCATCCGTGTGAGCGATGGGGAATTAACTCGCACCAACTCATTCGTGTTGAACGTGAATGACGGGCCGGATATTTCAAATATCACCAACCGCATCACCAACGAGGACACGCCCATCACCATCCCCTTTACGATTGGAGATGCTGAGACGCCGGCCGCCAACCTCATGGTCGCCGCCTCCTCCTCCAATCCGGCGTTGGTCTCCACTCAGAGCATGGGCATCACCTTTGGAGGCTCCGGTTCCAATCGGACCGTGACCATCCGGCCGCTGACGAACCAATTTGGATCGACCTTCATCACTCTCTTTGTCAACGACGCACAAGCCATCACTAATTCTCTCACCTTCGAATTAACCGTTCTCTCCGTCAACGAGGTGCCGGCGATTCTTGATCTCTCCGGACGGTCGACGCCGGAGGAGACGCCCATCAGCGTTTCTTTTCGAGTGGGCGACGTCGAGACTTCGGCAACGGATCTGATCGCAACGGGCAACTCTTCGAATCAGGGTCTGGTGCCCAATGCGAATCTCTCCTTTGACGGGAGCGGCTCCAATCGCACGGTCACGGTCAGACCCGAGCCCAATCTCACGGGCACGGCGATCATAACTGTTTTTGTCGTCGATACCCACGGGGGAATCGGCTCGAACACGTTTCAGTTGACGGTTAACGGCGTGAATGATTCACCGACGATCTCCTCGTTGCCCGCTCTGACTATCAATGAAGATACGCCGACTGGACCGCTTCCTCTGACGGTTGGCGACCTGGAAACACCGGCCGCCAGTTTGAGCATGAGCGGCAGTGCCGGCAATCCGTCGCTGATTTCCAGCATTAACTTTGGCGGCAGCGGCGTCAACCGGACCGTGACGATCTCGTCGGCACCAAATCAATCAGGCACGACAATGATCACCCTGAACGTCGGCGACGGAACGACCTTCAGCACCACCAGTTTTCAACTGACTATCAATCCGATAAACGATCCACCGACGTTACTTCCTCCCGGCAACCTGACCCTCAGTGAGAACGCTGGACCGCAAACCGTCATCTTACGCGGTCTGACCGGCGGCCCCGCCGATGAAAGTCAGGCCCTGACTGTGTTGTCCACGACCAGCAATCCCGGTTTGATTTCCAATCTGAGCGTGAACTACACGCCCGGGAACACAAACGCCCCGCTGACCTTTACTCCCGTGGCGAACATGAGCGGGACCGGAATCGTCACCGTGACGGTGACGGATGGGCCTCCGCCCAACAATATGGTCAGTCAACGTTTCACGGTGGTGGTCAATTCGGTGAGCGATCCGCCCAGGATCAGCGCTGTGACCAGTCGGACCATTCTGGAAGATACGTTCATCACGGTTCCATTCACGGTTCAGGATCCGGACACGGCGCCCTTGGATCTGATCATGACGGCCAGTTCGACCAACCCCGGTCTGATTGCCAATACGAATATCTTCTTTGATGGAAGCGGAACCAACCGCACGGTGACTCTCGTGCCGACGCGCAGTGCAAGCGGCGCTGCCGTGATCACACTGACCGTGAGCGATGGCACCACCAGCGTTTCCACCAACTTCACGCTCAACGTCACGGGCGCGAACGACCCGCCGACCTTGGACCCGATTGCCGACGTGATTCGGGTGGCCGGAAACAATTTGACTATCACGGTGAACCTGACCGGTATCACCTCCGGCGCAGGGAACGAAAGCCAGACGCTGACGGTGACAACCAGCTCTAGCAATACGAGCCTGGTTCCGACGCCCGGTGTGACCTACAGCAGCCCGGCCAACACTGGCAGCCTGAACTTCCGGGTGCCGAACAATGCCTCGGGCTCGGCCATCGTGACGGTGACGGTGAGTGATGGGCAGGCTTCAGTCAGCCGGACTTTCGGTGTCTACGTCCGAGCCAGCGGGAATGCTCCACCAACGATTTCTGCGATCGCGAATCGAACGATCGTGGAAAACACGTCGGCGAACATCTCATTTACGGTGAATGACGCCACGACGGCGCAAAGTCTCCTGATGGTGGTGGGCCGATCTTCCAACCCGGATCTCCTGCCGAACAGCAGCATCGTGATTACAGGCGCAACCAGCAGTCGGACTCTGATTCTGACGCCGTTGCCGAATCTCGCGGGCACGTCCACGATCACCGTTTCAGCGACCGATACCGATTTCGGTTCTACCAATGTCTCCTTCGTGCTCACGGTCACCAACGCGAACGATCGACCAACCATCTCCGCCATCGCCGACATCGTCATCAGTGAAGACTCCCCTTCAGCGGCAATTGCGTTCACGGTGGCGGATGCGGAAACCCCGGCGGCCAATCTGACCGTAAGCGGGACCTCAGGAAACACGGCCCTGGTGCCGAACACAAATATCGATTTCGGTGGCAACGGAACGAATCGCGCCCTGGTCATTATTCCGGCCGCCAACCAAACCGGCAGCGCGAGCATCACCGTCACCGTGAACGACGGCAGCGCGTCCACGAGCACGAACTTCACTGTTACCGTCACGGGCGTGAACGATCCGCCCACGATCACGGTGATGGATTACGTAATGACCGAAGACTCCATCGGCATGGTTCCATTTATCGTCAGCGATGTGGACACCGCCGGAGTCAATCTGAGCGTAACCGCCACGTCGTCGAATCCGGCGCTGGTGCCGGACTCAGCTTTGCAAGCGATGGGCAGTACCAGCAATCGCACGCTGATCGTCACGCCACTGGGCAATCAATTCGGCACCACCACCATCACGATTACGGCCAATGATGGCAGCGGAGGGGCCAGCCTTGCCAGTTTCCTGCTGACAGTCAATTCGCTGAATAATCTGCCGACTTTGGATCCCTTCAGTAATTTGACCTACGCGCGCACTTCGAGCACCCAGGTGCTCAACCTCACCGGGATTGGTTCCGGCGCTCCTGATGAGAATCAGACGCTGATTGTGGCCGCCAGCTCCAGCAATATTGGATTGGTGCCACACCCGACCGTGAGCTACACCAGTCCCAATGGGACAGGCCTGTTGACTCTCACTGCGGCGGGCATTTCGAACGGCACAGCCACCATCACCGTGACCGTGAACGATGGCCAGTCGCAGAATAACACGGTGGTGCAGACCTTCACCGTCACCGTCAACGCGCTTCCCACCATTTCCAACATACCCCCGCAATCGACATTGGAGGATACGCCGACGGCGGCGATTCTATTTACCGTGGGTGATGTGGAGACGCCCGGCGCTTTGATGGTGAGAGCCACTTCCAGCAATCAGAATCTGGTTCCCGACCAGAACATCGCCCTGGACGGCACCGGCGCCGACCGCACCGTGAGCTTGACTCCGGCCGCGAATCAATTCGGATCGACGACGATTCAAATCATGGTGACCGACGGCAGTGGCGCGATGGCATCAACCAGCTTCTTGCTGGTGGTAGCCTCGGTGCAGGGGAACGATCCGGCTCTGTTGCGAATTTCCCGTGGCGACAACAACACGATCGTTGTCTCATGGCCAGTCAGCCTGACGGGTTTTACTCTCCAGTCCAGCACGGGTACGGGAGAGGCCGATGCCTGGGCGGTGAGCCCCGGGGTGCCATTCGTGATTGGAGATCGCTATCATATGACCAACACGGCAAGCGGCAGGACGAGATTTTACCGCCTGGTGCAGGGAGTAGGGCTTACCGTCACTTATTCCAATAACAACATCGTGATTGCCTGGCCTTTCCCATCGACCGGTTATGTCCTGGAGTCTCGTGACACATTGTCGGCATCGAGCAACTGGACGCCTGTGAGTGGAACGCCAATCCAAATAGGTGATCAAAACACTGTGACCGTGAGTGCCTCTGGCCCTGCAAAGTTCTACCGCTTGCGAGGTCCGTGATGGCTCACTGTAAATTTCCCCCCTAGGCTTGAACGCCAACAGGGGCGGCGTAGTAAGCCGCGCCGAAACCAGGCTAAGGGTAATGCCTTTGGGGAATTCAGGCCGGGGTTTGTCCCGGAGGGACATCCGACAATAGCCCGGCGTTTCGACGCCGGGTTGAGCCGACAATACAGACAAGTCCCGGAGGGACGGTAGAGAATCCAACCCTTAAACCTGATCTTCGTTCGTCCCTCCGGGACTCGGTGGTTTTTGAACCGAACCACCCGGCGTTGAAACGCCGGGCTATTTTCACTATGTCCCTACTCCGGGACAAGGGACGGCGATTTCCCGAAAGGCATTAAGGCATTAAGACGAACGGGAAACGGTGGTTGAATATTTCCTGGCGTGGCGTATTCTACCCGGCGTGAAGTGGCAGAAAGCAACTGTCGTGATGGCGGTGCTGGCGCTATGGCTGGCAGCGGCAAATCATTGCAAGCTCGAATCCATTCCTGGCTTTCAATTTCTCGTGTGCTGCGAGCAGGGCGAGGCGCCGCATCAGGATTCGGATTGCGATACGGACGCCTGTGCGCTTGTGGAGTCAGGCCTTTACAAGGCCGAGAATAATCGCGTCACCGTCAGTGCGCCCGCGGGTCTCGCTGTCTTTTTTCTTCCGCCGCCGTTGGAGCAGATGTCGGATTTGGAAGCCCTCAAGCGTCTTTGTTTGGATTTGGTTCCACCAGAGCTCCCCAGAGTCTGGCAATTCTCCCAGCGTACGGCCTTGCCGCCTCGCGCTCCTTCCCTCCGTTCGTAAGTAGTCCCTCGTGGGACGCCCTCTAAGGTTCGTGGTGTTCGTGCAGCACTACGAAAACTCTTCGCTGTAGTCTGATCGGTTTTGGTCTGCTTATGAAACAATGCTTTGTCTCAACATGTATCTGCCTGGCCGCACTCGGCAGCATGACTTTGAACACCCACTCCTCCGAGGCGCCGGCAGCGGGCACCAATGTCGTGACGCTGGACGCGCTTGTGTCGGGAGTAATGGAGAAAAATCCCGAGCTTAAGTTCTATCAGGCTGAAATGGCGGCTGCTCGTGCAGGCGCGCGAAACGCTGGCCGGTTGGCTGCGCCGGAACTCGACACTACCGTGGGTCATAAGCGCGCACGCGATGATATCAATCGCTTCTCCGGCGAAGGCATGGCGTGGAGCGTCGCCTTGCGGCAGCCGATTGAATGGCCGGGCCGTCTCGGGTTGCGCAAGGCCATCGCAAATCGCGACGTGGCCCTGGCCGAACTCGGTCTGGCTCGCTTCCGCACGGCGCTGCTGAGCCGGATCCGTTCACTCGGTTACGAGTTGATCGTGGCACAGCAACGCGCCGCCGCCGGTCGCGCCGTGGCGGAGCGCTTTCGAGAGTTACGCCAGGTTCTGGTCGCGCGAGACCCGGCCGGCCTCACGCCGTTGCTCGAGACCCGGGTGATTGAGGCGTCCGGAGTGAAGGCGGAACACACTGCCGCCGAAGCCGAGCACGACGTCGAACATCTCACCATCCAGATCAATTATCTTGGCGGCCAGGCGCCTGCGACGCCGCTACGCTTGGCAGAAACAACGCCGCAGTTTCATCCCGCGCCCGCACTGGAAATCCTCTATACGGCTGCGGCGAGCAACAATTTCGAGTTGCGTTTGCGCGTGGCAGAATTCGAACAGCAAGGCTTCAAGGTGGCGCTGGCGAGGAATGAGCGATTTCCGTCATTCAACGTCGGTCCCTTCTTCAGTGAGGAAAATGCCAGCGACCGCGAGCGGATCGTCGGGCTGGCGGTTTCTTTTCCCATTCCGGTCTGGCAGAACAATCGAAGCAAGGTAGAGGTTGCCAACGCGCGGCGTGCGCAGGCGGAGGCGGCGCTGGAGTCGGCGAGACGGCAAGTCGAGCGCGACGTGACCGACATCTGGCACGAGTACGAACACGCGCGGAGTGTGCTCGCGAAGTGGCGGCCCGATGCGATCGAACACTTCCGGGAGGCAGCCGAAACCGCCGACCGTCATTACCGGCTTGGCGCCGTGCCTGTGGCAACTTACATCGAGCTTCAAAGGCATTACATCGAAGCTGTCGAGGCCCTGCTCGAAGCTCGCAAGGAGGCGCTCGAAGCCGCTCAGCAATTGGAGCTGCTCACTGGCTTGCCCGCGCCATTGGCAAGCACAATCGCAAAGGAGGAGAACCGTTGAGAACGACGTTGTGGATTGCACTGGCCGCTGTTCTGTTCACGCTGACCGCCTGCGGCGAGCGCGAAATGGAGCGCGCCGGTGGTGAAATTGACGAGGTTCAACTCTTCGAAAAAGGCAAAGGAGTGCGCCTGCCGGAAGAGATGCGCCAAGTACTGGGCGTCGAGACTATCGAAGTAACGGAAAGGGCTTGGCCTTGCCGCTTTGAGCGCTCGGCTCGAGTTTATCGCGCCGGCGACGAAACGAAGCCCGCGTCGGCAGTGGTGATGCTTGATAAAGGTGAAGCCAAAGAACTGATGCCCGGTCAGGAGGTCGTCTTACAGGGCTCGACACCGAGGACAACAGAAATCCTCGGCAAGCTGGCGCGGTGCGAGGCGCAAGCGACGGTGCTCGATCAAGTCGAGGCGTTAGTGGAGTTTCCTGATGCGGGACGTTGCTTTGCAGTCGGCTCCTTGCTGCGCGCCGTTTTCACGCTGCCGCAAACCAACGCGGCCTTTGTAGTCCCGCAATCTGCCGTGTTGCGGGGCGTGGAAGGCGCGTTCGTTTATGCGGTCAACGGCGATCACTTTACCCGCACCCCGGTTAAGGTTGCTGGGGCTCGTGATGGCTCAATCGGAATCATCGAGGGCCTCTATGCTGGTGATGTCGTCGTGGCCAAAGCAGCCGACGCCATGTGGATGATCGAGCTTTGCGCTCTGAAAGGCGGCACTCCGTGCTGTCCCGTGCCGAAGAAGAACTCAGGCCGACGCTAAGAGCGCATCATGATCAACAAAATCATCGAGTTCTCTTTGCGCCAGCGAGCGTTGGTGCTGATCGGCGCCATCGGCCTGATCGCGGCAGGTGTTTGGTCGGCGTTGCGCTTGCCCATCGATGCGGTGCCGGATGTCACCAACGTTCAGGTGCAGATTAACACGGTGGTGCCAGCGCTCTCGCCGGAGGAGATCGAACGCCAGGTGTCGTTTCCCATCGAGACAGAGATGGCCGGGCTGCAAGGGCTGGAGGAGATTCGCTCGCTGTCCAAGTTCGGTCTTTCGCAGGTGACGATGGTCTTCACGGACGACACGGACATCTATCGCGCGCGCCAACTCATCTCCGAGCGTCTCTTGGGCGTCGCTGCTGAACTTCCTTCCGGAGCGCAACCGCGGCTTGGGCCCATCTCCACGGGTCTTGGCGAGATTTACTTCTACACCCTCGATTATCGTTCCGATGCGACCAACAAGCCTGCCAGCCGCTACGATCAACTGCTGGAACTGCGGACGATTCAGGATTGGATGGTCAAACCCGCCCTCCGCAGTGTGGCAGGAGTTGCTGATGTGGAGACGTTCGGCGCGTATGAGAAGCAAATTCTCGTGCAGCCCGACCCTCGGAAACTCTTCAGTGCCGGCTTGTCTTTCGACCAACTGGCCGGCGCTATCCGCGAGAACACGGAGAACATAGGCGGCGGGGTGATTAACAAAGGACTCGAACAAGTCACCGTGCGCACGTTGGGCCGCGTGCAAAGCGTCGAGGAGATTGGCGAACTGCCTCTGAAATTTGGCGCCTCCGTGCAGCCGCTGCTGGTGAAAGATGTCGCCGCAGTCGCGGTCGGCTCCGCGTTTCGCACCGGCGCGGCGACGGTCAATGGCCAGGAAGGGCTGGTGGCTTACGCCTTGATGTTACGGGGCGAAAACAGCCGGCTGGTGGCACAGCGTGTCCACGCAAAAGCACAGGAGGTTCAGGGCAAATTGCCATTCGGCGTCGAACTCAAGACGCTCTACAACCGCAGCGATTTGGTCCATGCCACCATCCGGACGGTGCGCAATAATCTTTTTGAAGGGGCGGTCCTGGTCATCGCTGTCCTCTTTGCCTTGCTCGGCCAGTGGCGGGCGGCGCTGATCGTTGCTTCCGCCATCCCGCTGTCGATGCTCTTTGCAGTCACGGGCATGGTTCGCTTCGGCGTGTCGGGAAACCTCATGAGCCTGGGGGCGGTGGATTTTGGCCTCATCGTGGACGGCGCGGTGGTCATCGCCGAGAATGCCGTCCGGGTGGTGGGCCTTCGTCAACGCGCGCTTGGCCGCCAGCTTAATTCTTCGGAACGGCTGGAAATGGTTTTGGAATCCTGCAAACAGGTGGGCAAGCCCATGGTATTCGGCGTGATCATCATCACCATGGTCTATGTGCCGATCCTCGCGCTCTCAGGCATCGAAGGGAAAATGTTTCGTCCGATGGCGCTAACCGTGATTTTAGCGCTGGTCGGATCGTTGCTGCTGGCGTTGACAATTATTCCCGTGCTATGCGCCTGGTTTCTCTCGCGCGGCGTGGCGGAGGAGGACAACCGCGTGATGCGCTGGTTCAAACGCGCCTACGAGCCGCTGTTAAAGTGGAGCCTGGCGCATCGTCTTTGGCTGGTGGTCGCCACCGTCGTCGTGCTGGCCGCGTCGGGCTGGCTCTTCCAACGTTTGGGCGCGGAGTTCGTTCCTCAACTTGATGAAGGGTCGCTCGTGATCCAAATGGTGCGGCCCACCAGCATCAGCCTGGACGAATCGGTCGCCATGCAGCAGCGCGCCGAACAGATCATCCTGAAGGAGTTTCCCGAAATTGCCTCCGTCTTCTCGCGCATCGGCACGCCGGAGATCGGCACCGATCCCATGGGCGCCAATCTGGCCGACACATATCTCTTCTTCGCGCCATTGACCCGATGGCGCAAGGTCAATGGCACGATCATTTCGAGGGACGAGTTGATCGAACAGATCACCCGAACCCTGGAAGCCAACGTGCCTGGGCAAAACTACCTGTTTACTCAACCCATCGAGATGCGCTTCAATGAAATGCTCGAAGGCGCCCGCTCGGACATCGCAGTCAAGATTTACGGAGATGAGTTCACGAACCTGCAACAGATCGCGACCAGCGCGAGAGCGTTGCTCGAAGCGATTCCCGGCACCGGCGACATCGAGTTGGACAGCGACAATCTCGGCACCGCCCCAGTGCTGGAAATCATTCCCGACCGCGCGGCCATGCGCCGCTACAATCTGCATGCCGGCGAAATCAATCAAACCGTGGCGGCGGCGTTGGGCGGGCTGAACGTGGGCATGTTCCTGGAAGGAAATCGCCGCTACGAGATCGTGGTGCGCATGGCGGACGCCGATCGCGAACGGCTGGAAGAACTGGGGCAGTTGCCAGTGCGTGTCAACCAAACGGGCTTGTTGCCGCTCGGCAAGGTGGCGAAGATATCGGTGCGCGAGCAAGTCAACATGATCGAACGCGAAGGGGGACAGCGGCGGGTCGGCATCGAAATCAATCTGCGTGGGCGCGACCTGCAAAGCTGGGTGAACGAAGCGCAAAGCAAGATGCAAACACTGGATCTGCCGCCGCGTTACTACATCGAATTCGGCGGCCAGTTCAAACAACTGCTGCTGGCACGCGACCGACTGTCCTTCATCGTGCCGGTCGCGCTGGTGCTGATCTTCCTGCTGATTTTCGCCGCCTTTGGGAGCGTCCGTCAGGCGGCGTTGGTATTCGTCTGCGTGCCGCTGGCCGTGACGGGCGGAGTCTTCGCGCTCTGGCTGCGCGGCATGCCTTTCAGTATCTCGGCGGCCGTGGGTTTCATTGCCTTGAGCGGGATCGCGGTGCTCAACGGCATCATGATCATCACCTTTATCAATCAGCTTCGCGCCGAAGGGCTTCCTTTACACCAGGCCGTCATGGAAGGCTCACTGACACGCCTGCGCCCGAAGTTAATGACGGCGCTGGTCGCCAGCCTCGGTTTCGTGCCCATGGCCATTGCGACCGGTTCCGGCGCGGAAGTGCAACGCCCCCTGGCTACGGTCGTCATTGGCGGCATCATCAGCTCGACTTTCCTCACGCTTGTGTTGCTGCCGACGCTTTACGAGTGGGTGGAACGGAGAAGTTCAAAGCGCAAAGTTCAAATCCCAAAAGAAACACCAAACCTCGAAGTCCAGGACCAAACTGTATGAATACGATCAAACTAACCACCATCGCGGCCCTGCTGCTTGCAGGCCCCCTGATCGCGGCTGCCGCGGATAAGAAAATCGAAGCTGGCCCCAAAGGAGGACGCATACTCGAAAAGACCAGCCCGAAGACTGAGTTTCTCGTTGAGAAGGACCGCACGGTCACCATCACGTTCTATGACGAAAAACTGCAACCCGTTTCCGTCGGCAATCAGGTCGTCACGGTGGTCGCGGAAGCGCAAAGCGGAAAAACCAAACTTGAACTCACACGGAAGGACGGCCGGCTCGTTTCCTCGACGCCACTGCCCGAAGGCGAAGGCTACATGATAGTGGTGATGCTCAAAGCCCGCGAGGACACGAAATCACAGAACTTCCGTTTTAAGCTGGACACTCACAACTGCGGCGGCTGCAAACGGGCCGAGTATGCCTGCACGTGCGGACATTAACTGGAGCAGCCGCCAGAAATGCCATTTGCCGGGCGGGCTAACGCTTCTGCATCCCTCACGAACGGGTTCTCGATGTCGCCGGTGATGTACGCGGTAGCGATATTCCCGACCGGACAAACTTGCTACGTCTGACTTCAAAGACACGGCTTATACGAAAAAGGCCTGTGGCGGTGTCATCAGTGTGAAAGAATAACGCACAACCATGCACAACGAAGATCACAAATCGGAGCCGCATCGGATCTGGTTGATCATCGGGAGCAGCCTGCTTGTATTGGTGATGGTGGCGCTCTTGCCTCGCAAGCGCGAGGATCCGTCCGCACCAGCGTCTCCGAATGCACCGAGGCTGACTGCTGAAGTCGATTCCGCGAATGATGTGCGGGCACGGCTCTGGCAACGCCGCTCCAAGCCCGGCGCATCCCACGCTACGGCCGAAGAAATTGTCACTGGCAAACTCAAGCAATTCGTGTCCAGCAGGCGTGATTTGGCCCATGCACTGGCACGCCGGGCCGGCATCGCAGTGCCTTCTGAGGTGGAGCGCTTCTTCGATGCGGTGGAGGCAGGCCGCTGGGATGAGATGCACACGCTTTACGAAATGATCCAGACGCAGAAGAAGCAGGAAGCTCCTCCTTTCGCCCTGCGCACTCTCGGACATGTGATTCTCGAAACACTCGGTGTGGCGCAGGCCGTTCAGAAGTGGCCCTCGCAAAAGCTCCTGGATTACGGCCATTCTATTCTCGACTCGCTTCGTCCTGGAATGGTTTACGTCGGAGGCACCGATCCGGGCCGATACATTCCCACCCTGCTCAATGAGACCAGCGACGGCGAGCGCCACATTGTTGTCACTCAAAATGCCTTCGCCGATGCCACCTACCTCGACTACATGAACTTCCTTCACGGCGATCGCTTCGCCACGCTTACGAAGGGAGACTCAGACCGAGCTTTCCAGGATTACTTGTCTGACGCCAGAAAACGTTGGGAGCACGATCAACAGTTCCCCAACGAGCCCAAACAAATCCGGCCGGGCGAAGATGTCCGCATGCTCGAGAACCGCATTCAGGTGAGCGGACAGATTGCCGTCATGGCCATCAACGAACGCCTCCTGCAAATGCTGATGGCAAAGAATCCCGATGCCTCTTTTGCTATCGAGCAATCGTTCCCTTTCAAATCCATGTACGCCGACACCAGTCCGCTCGGCCCAATCATGGAACTCCGTGTGCAGGATCCGCAAAACGTCCTGACACCTGAACGCGCGGCGCAGTCCGTGGACTACTGGCGCGCGGCCGCTCAAGCGTTGCTCTCAGATCCGGGCGCTGTTGATGCCGAGGGTGTGCGCATGACCTACGCCAAGATGGCCGCGGAGCAGGCGGCCCTTCTCCTTGCCCGAAGCTTTGGTGCTGAAGCTGAGCAGGCCTTCCGCCTCGCTACCGAAATCGCTCCCGGCAGCCCCGAAGCAGTGTACCGCTACGTCAATCTCCTGGTTGCGCAGGGCCGGCTTGCCGACGCGATTCCCGTGGTAGAAGCGGCCGTGAATGCAGACGTGAACAACCAACAGCAGTTCCGGACGCTCCGGGATGAGCTGAATAGCATGGGGAAGAACTGAGTTGGCCGCATCTGCAGCCTTTTCAGCCGCACCGCCTCAGCCGTTGGCGAGGCTAAATTCCTTCTGCAAAAGTAGCCGGGCTTTTCTGGGCCGCAGGAATCTCGGCCGAGAGCGGCTCATTCTCGCCGCGCAAGATGCGGAAGCTGCGTACGGAGATGGAAACTTTCTGGCCTTCTTTCAGCCCAAGCTGCGCATACTCTTCTTTGGTCATCCGCGCCCGAACGGTCAAGCCGGACATCAGTTCCAATTCCAGCCGGAGCATGACTCCCAGAAAAAACGTGTGTCGCAGGATGGCGCGATAAGGAAGCTGGGTTGGGTTGGGCGAGACTTGAATGGCAAAGGGCCGAAAGCCGATGCGCAGTTTCCCGTCAGCATGATCCCGCACGGGAAATTCCAGTTCGCCCGCCCGCCCGACGCCACCGCTGACCTCCAGCTCCAGGACATTCATCACACCGATGAAGCGGGCCACAAACTCGTTGGCCGGCTCTTCATAGACCTCGCGCGGAGTCCCGATTTGCTCCAGGTTGCCTTTGGAAAAAATCACGATGCGATTGGAAACCTCCATCGCCTCCTCCTGATCGTGAGTGACAAAAAGCGTGGTAACATTCAAATCGCTGTGCAGTGTCACCAGCCACTCGCGAAGCTCCTGGCGGATTTTCGCGTCCACCGCGCCGAAAGGCTCATCCAGGAGCAGAACGCTGGGCTTGGAAGCCAGGGCGCGAGCAATCGCTACGCGCTGGCGCTGGCCGCCGGAAAGTTGATGCGGATAACGTTTGCCCAGGCCATCCAATCCCAGAAGCTCCAGCAGTTCGCTGACCCGATTACGGATATCGGCCGATCTCCATTTCTTGATTTTCAGACCAAAGGCGATGTTCTTGAACACGTTCATGTTTTTGAACAGCGCGTAATGTTGAAAGACAAACCCGATGTTCCGCTTCTGCACTTTGATGTCGTTTACTCGCTGGCCCCGAATGTAGATGTCGCCCTCGGTCGGCACTTCCAGGCCGGCGATCAAACGAAGCACCGTCGTCTTGCCCCCTCCACTGGGGCCCAGCAAGGCCATGAGCTCACCTTCTTGGACGGAGAAACTCACCTGGTTCACCGCGGCGATCTCGCCGAAATGCTTGGTGACGTTTTTCAGTTCGATACTCATGCGCGGCTGCTGTTGGGCTCAATCATAATCGCAAAAGCGTTCCGGGGATACCTGCATTCTCTCGGAAGTCAACGCTGCAGTTCGGTCTCGACCTTCTGGCCTGGCACGACTGGCGCGCCGGCAGGCTCGGACACGCGCTGGGCCCGTTCATACTCGCGCGCCTCTTGCCATTCGAGCAACGTTTTGATGCCGAGCGTGAGCAAAGCCAGCAGCGCCAGCAGACTGGAAATCGCAAACGCGGCGGCACTGTTGAATTCATTGTAAAGCTTCTCCACCCGAAGCGGCATGGTGTCGGTCTGCCCGACAATGTGCCCGGAAACGACTGACACCGCGCCAAACTCTCCCATCGCCCGCGCGTTGCACAAAATCACGCCGTAGAGCAATCCCCACTTCACCGAGGGCAAGGTCACCCGCCAAAAGGTTTGCCAGCCGCTGGCACCCAGCGTGAGAGCGGCTTGCTCCTGCTGCGAGCCTGTGGCTTGCATGACGGGGATCAATTCGCGCGCCACGAAGGGGAAGGTTACAAAAATGGTGGCCAGCACGATTCCCGGCACCGCAAAAATGATCTTGATGTCATGTTCGGCCAGCCATTTGCCGAAATGACCCTGCAGGCCAAAGAGCAACACGTACATCAAGCCGGCCACCACGGGCGAAACAGAGAATGGCAAATCGATCAACGTGTTTAGAATCGACTTCCCTCGAAAATCAAATTTGGCGATGGCCCACGACGCCGCCAGGCCAAACACGACATTCAACGGCACCGAGATAGCCGCCACCAGGAGCGTGAGTTTGATCGCCGCCAAGGAATCGGAATCCACCAGGGCTCTCCAGTAAGCCTCGACTCCTTTGCTCAAGGCCTGCGCGAAGACGTTGACCAGAGGCAGCAACAGAAACACGACCGAAAAAAGCAATGCCACCGCAATGAGGAACCATCGAATGAACACCGGTTCCTCCGTCCCCCGGCGAGAGGGCGAACGCGCTACCTTTTGCTGTTTCCTGATGTGACCCGGCATACTACGTGGAATGATACCGCCCGGCCCAGACTTCCAGATAGTTGATCACGGCCAGAATAATGAAGGAGATGATCAGCAACACCACCGCGATGGCGGTCGCGCTCAGATAATCGTACTCTTCCAGGCGAATAACAATCAGGTAGGGCGCAATCTCCGTCTCAAAAGGCTTGTTGCCGGAAATAAAAACGATCGAGCCGTATTCGCCGACCGCGCGCGCAAAGGAAAGCGCAAAACCGGTGATGATGGTCGGCAGAAGCGTCGGCGCGATGATCCGCAGGAACGTCCGCATGCGCCCGGCGCCCAGCGTTGCCGCCGCCTCTTCCACGCCGCGATCCAGATTCTCCAGAACCGGCTGGAGCGTGCGCACGGCAAAGGGCATGCCGACAAACGTCAACGCCAGCACCACGCCCAAGGGCGTGAAGGCGCCATGAATTCCCAGGGGAACCAGGTGCTGCCCCAACCAGCCGTTCTCGGCGAAAAGATTGGAAAGCGTCAGCCCTGCCACTGCCGTCGGCAACGCGAAGGGGAAATCCACCAGAGCATCAATAAAACGCTTGCCAGGAAAACTGTAACGCACCAGCACCCAGGCAAGGATGGTGCCGAAAAAGGCGTTAACCAAAGCCGCCACGAGAGACGCGCCAAAGGTCAGCTTGTAGGCGGCCATCGCTCGATCCGTCGTCACCACAGTCCAAAACTGCTCCCAGGAAAGGTCAAAGGCTTTGAGGAACAGGGCGATCATGGGAATGATGACGATGACGCTCAGATAGAAAAGCGTAAAACCCATCGTCAAGCCGAAGCCGGGCAGGGCACTAAGTTTTTTTCTGGCCATGATCGCGTTCGGTGATGCGGCGAAAACTTAGCGGTTGGGGAGCCGTTCAGGAAGCTTTTTTTGGATGGGCGCCGTTAGATGTTTTGAGCAATCGCCATCAAGTAGCGGTATTCAACCAGGATGGTTTGCAACGCCGCCGCTAAGGCCTCGACCTGAAGGTGCAAAGGTGCTTTCTGCGGCGTCTCCAAAGTAACCTCGAACGGCGGGAGCCTCAGTCCCGGGACCGCTTTTAACACGCCGTTGTAGCTCTCGTAGACGATCCCTTTGCGCGCCGGAAAACCGTCAATTCTCCGCTGCCGGTTACGTGGCAGGAAAGCTTCTGCGGCTCGCAAGGCCGGCTCCAAGAGGTTTTCGGACAGGACCGCTCCATTGACAAAACCATACAGCCCCTTGCTGGTATCGTCCGAATGCAACGTGATGATTCCATGAAAGGCGTGTGTCCAAATTTCTGTTTCGAGGAACTGCACTTCCGGCTCGGCTGAATCTTGCCAGAATTCGCGATTCAAATCCTTCCCCGACCGCGAATGGCGTGTGTTGTCCTCGAAACCGGTCGGATTGCAAACCGGGTAGAGAAACAATGCGTAACCCGTGGCCGCTTCTGGATCCTTCTCCAGCAGGCTCAATAGCCGCAACAAGCCGAGCGCACCTTCCGGTTCATCGCCGTGAAGCGTCGCAAAGATCCCAATGCGGATCGTGTCCCCACCGCCCCTGGGACCAAAATAAATGTAACGTGGCAGCGAGTAACTCTCTCCCGCGCTCTCAAACTGGCCAAATGTTTTGCTCAGCAGATGGGTGGAGCTTTCCGCCGCCCGGTCCAGCGGACCCAAGAGACGGTCCATCGCGCGCCGCTGGGAAAACACGTTGGTGCGTTCGGGTAAAAGAGGATTTTCGAGTAAAGCTTTCATCAATTCAGGGACGTGCCATTATCTCTTCTTCGTGTAGATCTTGTCGAAGATGCCGCCGTCGCCAAAATGTTTGGGTTGCGCCTTGGCCCAGCCACCAAAGACTTCATCGATGGTGAACAGTTCGACCTTTGGAAACCGGCTGGCGTATTTGCTCGCGACTGCTTCGGAACGCGGACGGTAATAGTGCCTGGCAACGATTTCCTGTCCAGTCTCGGTATAGAGATATTCCAGATAAGCTTTGGCCACCGCCTCCGTGCCGTGCTTTTTGGCAACCTTGTCCACGACGGCAACCGGAGGCTCGGCCAGAATGCTGACGGAAGGCGCAATGATTTCGCACGCGCCTTTGCCGACTTCTTTCAAGGCCAGGAACGCTTCGTTCTCCCAGGCAATCAGCACATCGCCCATGCCGCGCTGAATAAACGTCGTCGTCGAACCGCGCGCCCCGGTATCCAGCACCGGGACGTTCTCGAATATCTGCTTCAAAAAGGCCTCGGCTTTCGCTTCGTCTCCGTTTGAGCGCTTTAATTCGTAGCCGTAAGCAGCCAGGTAGTTCCAACGCGCGCCGCCGGAAGTCTTGGGATTCGGTGTAATGACCGACACGCCAGGTTTCACGAGATCGGGCCAGTCCTTGATCCCTTTCGGATTTCCCTTCCGCACCAGAAAAACAATGGTGGATGTGTAAGGTGCGCTATTGTTTGGAAGGCGTTTCTGCCAGTTCTTGTCGATCAAGCCGCCTTTCTCGGCAATCGCATCGATGTCGTAAGCAAGGGCCAGTGTGACAACATCCCCTTCCAGTCCATCGATGACGGAGCGCGCTTGTTTGCCCGATCCGCCGTGAGATTGTTTGATCGTCACGGCCTGTCCGCTCTTTTGTTGCCAGTGTTTGGCGAACGCGGCGTTAAAATCGCTGTACAATTCCCGGGTGGGATCGTAGGAAACGTTGAGCAGATTGACGGCCTTCGGCGCCGCCGCCAACGGCAGCCAAGCCAGAGCCGTCACTGTCAGAACCAGTGTTAGTTTTTTCATGATCAATTTTCTATATGTTGTGGCTCGGTCAGAATACAACCTGTATTCGGCTCACACGTGAGTCGTGCACTACGATTTGCACCACGCCGAAGTCCAGGGAATGGACCTGTTGCCGGACGATATTTAGCCAGATCAAGTCGCGAGGATCTCTATTAGGCCCAGTATTCATAAACTCTCTGCAAAAATCATTCGTCACAGAATAAAGCTAATCTACATTGTGTCAATAGAGATTTATAATATTCTTTTTTGCTTGGTTTTATTGACTGAATCGTGGATGGTCCAGAGGCTCTAAACTTATTCTTGATTGATTCAATGGAGTTTGTAGTTTGGGTGCGTGAAACTATCGTTACGTGGCGAATACACCTTGCGGGCGTTGGTTGTTCTCGGGCTGAACTACCATCAGACCGTGATCCGAATTCAAACCATCTCCGAGCAGCAGAATATTCCGAAGCGATTTCTGGAACAGATTCTCAACGACCTCAAATCGGCGGGCGTCGTGGAAAGCAAACGCGGCGTTGCGGGTGGATATCGTCTGGCCATGCCGCCGGAGAACGTAAACCTCGCGATGGTCATTCGTCACATGGAAGGAGCGCTGGCCCCCATCAGTTGCGTGAGTGAGAACTTTTACGAGAAGTGTTCCTGTCCAGACGAAGCGCGGTGTGGTATTCGCAGTGTCATGAAGGAGGTGCGCGATGCGGTGGTAAGGATCCTGGAGAAAGTGACCGTGGCCGATCTTTGCCAGCGGGTGCGCAACCTGGAAGCCGATCAAATCAAACGCCTGGATTACGTTATTTAAGGAGACGGAACTCTGGTGCTGCGGAGCCTGTAAGGTTGAGCAGGCCGCCAGTTGCTGGCAAAAACAGCGTGCTATTGGGGGTTCAGCCGCTAGATTGATGATTATGACTGCCTCTCGGCAAATTCAAAACCTCGCCCTCATCGGCTTCATGGGGACGGGGAAGTCGTCCGTAGGACGTTTTGTGGCCGGTCAACTGCATTTCAGGTTTGTCGATACGGACGAACTCATTGAAGCACGCGCCGGCAGGACGATTTCCGAGATTTTCGCCCAGGCAGGCGAGGCGGCCTTCCGGAATGTCGAGGCCCAGGTCGTTGAAGAGTTGAGTCGCATGCGGCAAACGGTCATCGCCACCGGAGGTGGCCTGGGCGCCAATGAAGTTCATCTGGACAGCTTGAAACGGCATGCGCTCGTCGTCTGCCTCTGGGCGTCCCCGCAAGCCATTTGGGCCCGGGTGCATGACCAGAGTCATCGTCCGTTGTTGCAGGGCGCTGAGCCGATGGCAAAGATTCGCGAATTGCTGGCTCAACGGGAACGAAGCTACAAACAAGCGGATGTGCTGGTGAACACAGAGATGCGTTCGATTAAGGAAGTCGCCCATCATGTGCTTCATCAGTTTCATCTGGCTCGGCAATCTTCGCCTCGGTGAAAGCAGAGATTCGTCAGCGCGCTCAGGAACTGGGGTTCGACGCCTGTCACTTTACTACGACCGATCCACCTCAAAACCGCAGGCAATTTCAGCGATGGCTGGCGAACCAGCATCACGGAGAGATGGCTTACCTGCAACGCAACGCCCATAAGCGGGTCCAACCGGGCTTGGTCCTGAGTGGAGCGAAGAGTGTCATTGTGCTGGCCGTCAGTTACGAAACTCAAAGTGCCAAACCTACGGCTCGGGATTCTTCAACGCCTCCCGCTGATGGACTCGCCGACACGCTGCCTGGCCAATCGCCAATCGCCAATCGCCAATCTGCGGGAGTGATCGCGCGATACGCCCGTTTCACGGATTATCACGATGTGCTCGGCCAGCGCCTGCGGGAATTGAGCTCATTTGTGAACCAGATCGGGGGCCAGGGCATCCGCTCCCTTTGGTATGTGGACACGGGCCCGTTTTTGGAACGCGATCTGGCGCAGCGGGCCGGGGTGGGCTTCATCGGCAAACACACGAACCTGATCAGCCGCAAGTTTGGCAACTGGATTTTCCTGGGAGAAATCATCACCACACTCGAACTGGAGCCGGACACGCCCGCAAAAAACCTTTGCGGCTCTTGCACTCGCTGTATGACGGCCTGCCCCACCGATGCCATTACCGCGCCGTTTCAACTCGATGCACGGCGCTGCATTTCCTATCTTACCATTGAACTCAAGAGTTCGATTCCCCTCGAACTGCGTCCTGCCATCGGCAATCGCATTTACGGCTGCGATGATTGTCTGGCAGTTTGCCCCTGGAACAGATTTGCGCGAGACGGAAACCTGATGAAACGGCACGCGCGGCCAGATTTGGCCATACCCGATTTGGTGGAATTACTTTCGCTCGATGAGGCCGCCTTCCAGCGTCGCTTTGCTGGCACGCCAATGCTTCGCACCAAACGGCGTGGCGTCCTGCGTAATGTCTGTGTGGCCCTGGGCAATGTAGGCGATGCCAAGGCGCTGCCGGCCTTGGAGCGATCGGCAAACGACGCCGAACCGCTGATTGCCGAACACGCGCGATGGGCGATGGAGCAAATCAGGAGAAGCCCGCATATGCGGAAGGATGCATAAGTGTGGCCATCACCCTGGGCGGGCGGCATAAAAGTCGTATAACTCCCGGAGGGCATTGCGGAGATTACCGTTGTGCCTGAGAAATAATTCCGCTGTCGGTGGCAGTATTTCCTGCGCGCCGCCGGGTGTGAGCGCTCGAACAATCTCCTCCAGCAAGTCCGGACGGGTGACGCACTCCAGGAACGTGGGCAGCCAGCCGGGCCTATGCGTCGTGATGATGAGCCCAGCCGCTTTGCGACTCTTTATCTTGAACTGTTCCCAGGCCAGGCGATTCAGTTGCTCGGCGCCATCGAATGCAATGATGTCATCCCGTTCAATTGTGGAGAAGAATGTTTGCAAAGAGGCAGATGAGAACCTGGGCATGCTTTGGTGGAGGCGAAACCATTTGGTCTGGAAGCCGCGCGCCCTGAGTGCCGGCTCCAAATCTTCCAGAAGAGTGGTTTTGCCGGAACCTTGGGCTCCGACCAATGCGCCACGATAATCCATGCCGGCCAGGCGCCGCATGAGTTGCTCCCATGTCAGATCGTGCAGGCGATACCGAATGCTCAGAATGCGATCCGAGCTGAATGGGTTGTCGCGCGCTTTCATGGAGACAGGAGCGCGGGCCTTCCTCCCGCCGTCGTTCATCCGTGAGTGCCGTCGCGAGTGGCCGACGCGATGTCCGCGCCTCTATCCAATTTGTGCAACACAATCTCCTCTCCCGACGGCGATATGGCGATCTCCAGCCGCTCTGTTTCCTTTCCCGGCTCGACCACCAGTTCCAATGCCCAGATGAGCGAAATGAGTTTGCCGGAAAAGCTGTAGGGCTCGCTGGGAGCCGCCAAGTGAAAGGGGCGAGCTTCTTCGCGCTTTGGACTGTCAAAGCTCACGGTCTGGACAACTTTCACATCGCTCGTGCCTTTGCCGCGGGTGAACCAAAAGAGCCGGAGCTCAACTGTCCTCAGAGCCTGGTCGAGTTGCCACGCCACGGCGCCGGCGATTTCTTCACCGGGCCGAAACGAAACCCGATGATCACGCGTTGCGATTTTTAAGGTGCTCATAATTGGATCCCAGGCGCGAATGGCGTCGGTAAGACGGTGATCGGAAACTCTTCATTCAGATCGGGGCGCCACTCGACATCCGCTATCAGCCGTATGGCCCAAATGATTTTGTTATTCCCACCTGAGAACGAATGCATTGTGTTTACGGGTAACGTGACCTGGCACGTGCCGGAGCGCATATCGATCCAGTTGGTCATTTGGACAACATCCATAGTCTCGAACACTTCCCTGTCCGTGGAAGTGGTGGTGCCGCGCTGATAGGTGGCTTCTTCGCGGCCTTCCAGAAAAATGCGCAGCTTGCGGATGCTTTGCAGGCTCCCTGATAGTTGCCAGGCCAACTCGACTCTGCCCCCCATCGGCACGACGTTGGTGCTGACGGAAAGGCGTGGCCGTGGATTGAAAAGGGCGACGAAGCAGTAACCGATGCCGCCAATCATCGCCAGACCGGTGGCCACAAAGGGAATCAGAAAAAGAGCGAGAAACCATTTCACCGGACCGCCCTGGCCCGTTCTCCACATCTGGATCACTTGATAAAGAAAGACGGAAACAATCCCGTTCCAGAATACCGCCACAACGATCGTGCCCAACAGCTTTGCGAGAGGAGAGGATTTTGGTTTCAAGGTGACGGGCCCGGCGACACTGTCGTCCGGCAGCGGCACAGGCTTATGGAGGCTTTCCATCGCTGTGCTGCGACGAGCCGCGGCGATTGATACTGCAAACCGTTGCTTTCCGGCCTTCCGAAGATTAGCGAAAACGCCTCCGACACCCACCGTTACAAACGTCAGGGGAATCAAACCAAACCAAAGGCCTTTCGTGAAACCGCGCTCCAACACCGCCTCCGTCGGATCATTTGGGTTCACGAAACAAACGGTCTCCGTTCCCGGCGGATGGCGCCGGACGATGGCTGCTTTACCTTTGTAGCCGCTGGAAGAGCCACCCATGAAGCGATAACGATTGGATTTGTATTCTTTGCCGTTCACTTCATACGCATAAAGGATGTTTACACTGTAGGTGGTGCCGTCCTCACTGTCGTGACTTCGGACTTCACTCGAGATCACTACGCAGGGTGTTTGGTTCCAGTCCTTGGCCTGGAGTATTTTTATAGCGGGACGCACGAAGAACCCGGCAAACGCAGCAGCCCCTGCGACGAAAAAGACGGAGAAGAACAGCGCCACCCAGCGCGGATTGCTTGCCATCGTGACTGTTTCTGAAATCGGCTTTCGCACGGATGGCATGTCCGACTCCGTTTTGCCTCTCCACAGGAAATAGGTTCCGCCCGCGCCGATCAGAATGAAAGGAATCGGGAAAAGAAGACCGAACACCGTCCAAAGACTGGATCGCTCCAGCACCGCCTCGGCGGGATTCTTGGGGTTCACGTAACAGGTCGCGCTGGAATCAGGCGGATACTTGCCAAGCAACCGCTGCGCTTTGGCGTAATCAGGGGAACCGTGGTAACCGATTGCGAATCTGTCCGAGCTGTATTCTTTGCCATGGAAGGAATAGTGATATTGGACCGTGAAGAAGTAGTTCTGGTTCTTTTTCTGTTCGGTCCTGACGTCGCTCAAAAGAACCGTTGCTTTAACCGGCTTCCACGAATGCGTGAGCGCCCTCTGATACGTCTCCCGCGTCAACGCGACGCCCAGAAAAAGTCCGGCCACCAAAAAAACCAAACAGAACAGTGTTCCGAAGATTCTCCCGACGAGACCAACGGGAGCGCCACTTCGAGGACTCAAGGTAAACCGGTCCATGTCGAGGTGTTTCTCAGCAAATTTACGGCCATTTGGCAATAGGAAAGCGGAGCGGCCGAGCATCTGCGTTTGCCGACATCGATTTCTTTCAAACAAAATGATTTGTCTTCCGCAGGCTGAATGTTATTCGTGGAGTCACGTGTGACAACATCGCTACGAAAGTATTCAAATCTCATCCGCGGCGAGCAGATCATGGCCCGCTCCGGGAAGACTTACGAAACTGTCAACCCGGCGGATACGCGGGAGGTGATTGCCCAATATCCGGCTTCCGGAAAGGAGGATGCCGCGGAGGCAGTTGACGCGGCGCAAAAGGCGTTTGGTCCATGGGCGGCGATGACGGCTGTGGCGCGCGGCCGCATTCTGAGCAAGACGTCGCAGATTCTCGAGACACATAAAGGCGAGTTGGCGGAGCTGCTGACGCGCGAAGAAGGCAAGACGATTTCCGAAAGTGCCGGCGAAGTGCAACGTGCCATCGATATTTTTCGGTTCTTCGGTGGATTAAGCTACACGCTCGGCGGGCAGACCCTTCCACACGATATGCCCTGCAATTTGCTTTTTACCATGCGCCAGCCGCTCGGGGTGGTCGGGCTCATCACGCCCTGGAATTTTCCCATTGCCATTCCCGCCTGGAAGATGGCGCCGGCTTTGGTTTCCGGAAACAGTATCGTCATCAAGCCGGCTTCTCAGGCCCCGGCATTGACGTTGGAATTGGCCAAGGCGTTACACGAGGCCGGCTTGCCCAAAGCGGTCTTGAATGTTGTGATCGGCGAAGGACGGGCCGTGGGCGTGGAATTAGCCACCAACCCCGCCGTTGTCGCGCTTTCCTTTACCGGCTCCTACGCGGTTGGCCATCACGTTTACAAACAGCTCGCCGAGCGAATGGCTCGCGCGCAGATGGAAATGGGCGGCAAGAATCCAACCATCGTTTTGGCGGACGCGGATCTTGATTTGGCGGCGACGCTCGTCGCCAAAGCCGGCTTCGGTTTGACCGGCCAGGCTTGCACGGCCACCAGCCGAGTGCTCGTCGAACAAAGTGTATTAGAGCCTTTCACTGAAAAGCTGATTACCAGGGCTCGCGCGCTCAAAGTCGGCAATGGGTTGACGCCCGGGGTGGACATGGGACCGGCGGTCAACCAACAGGAACTCGATGGCAATTGCCAGCACATCGAACAAGCCCTGGCAGAAGGCGCGAAGCTGGCGAGCGGCGGCCGGCGTCTTGACGCTGCCGAGATGGCGCACGGCTTCTTCATTCAACCGACCGTTCTCACCGATGTTACGCCGGCCATGCGTATCGCGCGCGAAGAGGTCTTCGGTCCGGTCGTGGCAGTGATGGCTGTCCAGAATTTCGACGAAGCCTTGACAGTGGCTAATGGACTGGACGTCGGCCTGTCCGCCTCCATTGTCACGCGCGACCTCAAGAAGGCGATGCTTTACGCAGAACGAATCGAGGCCGGCGTGGTGAAAATCAATCAAGTGTCCACCGGTCTCGCCTTGCAGGCCCCTTTTGGCGGTGTCAAAAAATCGAGCAGCGATTCGTTCAAGGAGCAAGGGGCGGGAGCGATTGAGTTCTACACGAAATTAAAGACGGTTTACCTGGATTACTCGGTTTAAAGGATTTTTGAACTGAAATACCTCCATGGCATGGATTCTGTTCCTCCGACCAAAAAATAGACAACTATATACGTATGAAGCTCTGCCGATTTCAAGCTGCTCAAGGCCCTCCGCGCGTCGGTCTGGTTTGTGACGATACAAGCGTATTGGACTTGAGTCCCGCCGGTGTCGAAAATCTGGAACCCTTGCTCGAAGCCGAGGGTTTCTCCAATCATCTGAGTCGCCTCGTTAATCAAACCCAGACCCGCTACGGCCTCCGCAATGTGCGCCTGCTCCCGCCCGTGGAACAACAGGAGGTCTGGGCCGCAGGTGTTACGTATCTGCGCAGCAAAAAGGCGCGCATGGAGGAATCCAGAGGCAGCGCCTCGGCCTACGATAAAGTGTACGAAGCAGAGAGACCTGAACTCTTCTTCAAATCGGTCTCTGAAAAAGTGGTTGCGACCGATGGCGACATCGGTATTCGCAAAGACGCCTCCTGGAGCGTGCCCGAACCGGAACTGGCGTTGGTGATCAATTCCAAGGGCCGCATTGTCGGCTACACCATCGGCAATGACATGAGTTCACGGGACATCGAAGGCGAAAATTTGCTCTACCTGCCGCAAGCCAAAGTCTATGACCGCTCGTGCGCCCTGGGACCGTTTATCAAAGTGGGTGTGACGGAGGCCGAAGCGCGTGCCTGGACGATTCACTTGCGGGTCCAGCGCGGCACCGCAGTGGTGTTTCAGGGTGAAGCGCCCGTGGCTCAAATCAAGCGCCGGCTGGATGACTTGGTGAACTTTCTGTTCCGCAGCCAGAGCTTTCCGCACGGCGCGATCCTTCTGACCGGCACCGGTATCGTGCCGCCGGACGATTTCACTTTGCAGCCGGCCGATATCGTTCGCATCACCATCAACGGCATCGGGGTATTGGAAAACCGAGTGGTTTTGGTTTAAGCGGCCTTCCTGTCAACGGCCTTACTCGTTCGGCGGCACCTGCAACAACTCCTGAGCCGTCCACTGTCTGCCCGCGTGTGACGCAGTCGCGGCGCGAACCTCTTTTACTTTCTCCGGTTTTGCGATGGAGGCGTTATTGCCCCAGTCCTTGTTGAAACGAACATAGCTTATCAATGCCGCCATGTCTTCGTCGTTGAGAATTTCCCGCCAGGGCGGCATCTGCGGATTGTTATACGTCTTGCCGGCGACCTGGATTTCACCGCTCACGGAATCGAGCACGATCCGAATCATGCGGCCGGGCGCGTCGGTCAAAACCCACTCGGAGCCCGCCAGTGGCGGAACGCCCATAGCGGGATTTCCCAAGCCCGTGTCCTGATGACACGGAGCGCACATCGTGCGGAAAACATTTCTCCCTCTCGCTAATATCAAGTCGAGCTCCGATCGTGGATTGGCGCGCTCGACTTGCGCGTACGATTGAAAGGGATCGTAAACCACGGGTGGAAAGCTGCCGGCTTTGCCGCTCACATCCGCGCCATGCTCCATGACATACATGTCGCCCCAATAAAGCAGCACGATGAGCAATCCAATCAGCAAAACCGAAATGGGCCTTTGCTCGGCCGTCGGCTCGGATTCCACGGCGACACCTGTGGACGACACGGAACCTCCGACGGAGACATCCGCAACACCCGAATTGGTCACTGAGAGATTGTCTTTCTGTTTTCGACTCATTTCGGTGAATTTCCTGGCGCCACGTTCGTGGAAACGTTGGTCGACGGCACATTGGTGGAAACTGCATTCGTGGAGACGGCGTTGGTCGATACGGTGTTCGTGGATGCAGCATCGGCTGGAGGGACATTCGTGGCGGCTCCTGGCAAAGGCGCTTCGAACAGAGGGAACTCCGCCTGTTGCCCGAGCATGTAATCCACAAGCGCATAAGCATCCTCGCTCGGGATGGTTGCATGGCCTGGTTTCAGCTCAAACGGCAGCGCCTCCGGAGGCGGTTTTTCGCCCACTTTGAGTTTACGATTCTTGAACAAAAATCTATAGGGCGGCATCATTGATCCCGGCGACATTCGCTTTGGCTCGTAGAGGTGAGCCAGATGCCAGAGGGCGTTGGTCTGGCGCAGGCCGATGTTGGCGAGATCCGGACCGATGCGCAGATTGCCCAGCATCACCGGGTAATCATTGAGATAATCCTGGGCGACCGTGCGGCGATTGCCCCAGCCGCGGTCAAAGTCCGAACCATAACCGCGTGGCCGGACCTGGCGGGTATGGCATTCTGTGCAACCGAGAGAGCGATAAATCTGCTCCCCTTGTTTGGTGACACCAGGGCGGGCGGGATAAACCATGTTGTTCGTGTTCAGGATTTCCTGTCGGCCAATCTTCACCTGCGGCACCAACAACAAACTCCAAAATGAAGCGGCCAGCGTCACAAAGATACCGAGGAACAGGAGCGGGCCGCTGTTCATGAACTCTCCTCCGGTTGCGCGGGGTTATCGCTGCGGACAAGTTCCCATGCCGATCGCCGGTACGGTTCCACCGAACGGCGGAGCACCACAAACAGATTCATCAGCAAAGCTCCCTGGCCAATTAACAGCAGCAGCCAGCCGAGAGTCGAAAGACCGACGAACGGGACTGTGGCTCGAACAAGCCTCACCATGTCCTCTGTCCCCAGGTTCATCTTCAACCCGTGGAGGACACCGCCTGCGCTCAAAGCAACGAATATCAACCCCACGCCGAGGGCCGAGCACCGGAAATGTGTCTTCGTCAGTTTGGGGCAATACCAATCCATTTGCACGAGCCGCGGCACGATGTAGTGAAGGCTTCCCCACAAGACCATTCCGACGAAGCCGAAGAGCGCAAGGTACCGGTGGCCCAGTTCCAGGTACGTGTAATGCGTCGCCACACTGACTTCGCGCGTTCCAAGAACGATCCCTAGAGCCTCGGCGATCAGATAACACCCTGCTCCGAAAACGACAAAACGAAGCGTCATGTCTTCCTTTGCCCTTTGATAATTGCCCGCCAGCGTCAGATGCCAATTGATGGCCACAGAAATCAGAGGGACAATCAGCAGCACGCCAGCGGCGACACTGATGCTGATCATCCAGGCCGGCACGGGGCCCCCGGTCAATTGATTGAGGCCGCTCAGGTTGGCGAAGAAAGCCAGCGTCCAAAAACCGAAAGCAGCCAGCCATCGATTGTAAAGTGGCCGGCCAATGAGCTTCGGAATGAAATAGAAGATGACGGCGAGTCCAATCGATCCGAGCCACAAATGAAGGAAAATGTTTGTGTACCAGGCGTTGACGACCGCCTGCATGACACCGCGAACGGGCTGGATAAGCAGCAGAAAATTGGCTGCCGAATAAATCCACGGAAACCAGAACAAGGCCGCCAGCAAATACCATTGCGACACGTAAAGCGCCGGGTCGCGCCGGAAATGAAACGTCATCACCGCGCAAATGCCAATCAGAGCATAGGCCACGAAGAGAATTACCGAGGCATAGCGAGGCATCTCCAGCCAGTCGAAACCTGTGCCGGCTCCAGCGAGGATTCCCACAAAACCAGTGGTCACGCCCAGGTTCCAAAGCATGCCTGCAATCAGGATGGTGGATTGAAAGAAAAGCCGCGTGCCAGCCAATCGGCAGAGCATCCACAGCAACACACCGATGGCTGTCTGCGATGCGAAGCCGTAGAGCACGGCGTTCATGGCCGCAGGACGAATGCGGCCCAGCGTCAGCCAGGCCGTGTCGGCCAGCACGCCCGGACTGTGGAGTTTGACTGAGGAGAGGAGGAGCAAAAATATTCCGACCAACAGCCAAATCGCGCCACTGACAAACAGGAGGAGCACCGGCACGCGGCATGACGCATCGATCTCCGTCGTTGGCACTCGCGCTTGCGTCGCAATGACGGCCGAAGGACGGGAAGGCTCTGACACAAGCGTTGAAGCAGCGGGCGCAGTCATCGAATAGCAGGGTGAGAGTCCCGCCTGCCCGTGCCCGGCAAACGACCGGTCCTGCGTGATCGGCGCCCCGCCAGCCGGATTATCGGACGCCATTCCGAAACGGCCACGAGCAAGCGCATGGCACGCAGAAAACCGCTAACTGCGATCAGCCAAAAAACACTCATCAGAGATCATTCGTACTTGCTGGGCGTTTCGGGCGCTTTGGGCGGAGGTGGCGGGGCTTCAGCCGCCTTTTCCGCGCGGGCGATCAGATTCGAGCGGGCCGCAGCCGGATTCTGCCATTCCTTAAGAGTCAGTTGCACGGCATTGGAAACGGGCATGCGAACGATGCCCTTGCCCTGGTCCACCCAGCCGTAATTGTTCAGCGCTTCGGTATTGGCAGCGGTGATCTCGGCCAAACCCTTGAGCCGTTCCTGCGCCCGCGCCGTGCCGAGCGGTTGCGGACGCGTGTAGCGCTGCATGGCGTACACCAGCCACGCCACAATCAAGAACGTGCCGGCAATGGCAACGAAGTAGAGGCCGACCGTGCGATTGAGCAATCGATTGCCGTTCATGCCTTTCCTTCGTATTTGGCCACCGCATGCGGCGAGGCCTGTGGATGGTGCAGACCCAGCGCTTCCAGCATGCGCGGATCGCGTTGCGGATAGGGCGGATGACTTCTGAAGTATTTCAGCCAGACCACAACCAAGACACCGAAAATGAACATCAGGCTGCCCACAGTGACAGGGTGAAGCCGAAAGCCGTCTTTGTACAGGACCGGCAGGATGTTGAAGGCGACATCGCAGAAGTGCATCAGCCACGCCCAAACGGCCAGCGGAATCATGACCGCAAGGTTGAGCTTGGCATCAATGCGCAGCAGCGCCAGGAACGGCAGGAAGAAGTGACCGAAGATAATCAACATGCCGATTTCCCACCAGGAACCCTTTTCGCGCTCCAAATACCAGAAAGTCTCCTCCGGCATGTTGGCGTTCCAGATGATGAAGTATTGCGAGAAATGGATATAAGCGTAGAACACGGTGAAGGCAAACCAGAGCACGCCCAAATCGTGGAACTGGCGCGTCGTGGTTACCTTCGCCAGCGGACCCGCGCGCTTCAGCAGCACGGTCATGACATACAACGTGGCCAGCGTCGTCCAAACGCTTTCGGCGAAGTAATAGACGCCATACATGGTTGAGAACCATTGGTGCTCCAGCGATTTGACCCAAAGGATAATCGCCAGCGAGACCGTGATGGCGAAGGCGAAGATGCCCCAGCCGGCATAGAACCGCATCTTGTAGGTGCACTCCGCCGCGCCTGTTTGATCCTGTTTCAACGACCAGTAGCGAAGCCGGTTCGTCAGCAGCCACCATATGAGAAAGAGGCCGATGGAGAGAGCGTACCAGGCCGGTTTGTTGAGGAGCGCTTCCTTGGCGTGGAGGGCATGATCCGCGTGCGCGGGGTTCATCCACGGATAGATCTTTGGCGCCATGATCCCGATCGGAATCCAAAGCACTGCCATGACTGGGAACAGCAGACACGCCATGTGTTCGCACACCCGGCGGATGGGCACCGACCAGCTCGCGTCGAAGAGATGATGGACAAGCACCAGAAACAGGCAGCCAAAACAGATGCTCAGGAAAAAGACGTAAGCCGTGAGGTAAGAGAATCCGAACTGTATCGGGTTCACAAAGGCCCCAATCGCCGCGATGCCTCCGCCGATACCCAACAGCGCCCAAGGCAGGTTTCGCCACCGCGAACCGACGGGGAAGGTCGCGGATTCAGCTCGTGCAATGCCTTCAGGGCTCATAATTATTTGGGCGCTGGCGCCGCTGCGGCTGCGGCGACGTTGGTCTTGGCGCCGGCAGGCGGAGGGCTGGGCAGCCTGGAACGATGGTCGGCTGGCACATCTTCAATTGTCGCCAGGCGGCTGCGTTGCAGGGCTCGCACATAAGCGATAATGGCCCAGCGGTCTTCCACTGGAATAATGCCACCATAAGGACCCATCGTCGTTTTGCCGTAGGTAATGGTGTTGAAAATCTCGCCGTCGGGCTGTTGCACGACCCGTCGGGCTTTAACGTCGTGGAGGTCGGCGACTGTGGCGAGACCAAACCTCTTCACCGTGCTGGTTCCATCACCGGTCGTCCCGTGGCATGGCGCGCAATAGATGTCGTAGCGTTGGTGACCGCGTTTCATGAACTGCTCCGTGATCGGGAACGGATTGGTCTCGACGAAATTGGTGGTGCCGGGGATCCGCCCAGTGTTCACGGCGGCCTCTTCAAACGGATAAACCTGCTTTCCGCCGACGTCGTGCGGCATGACGCGCGCGATCGTTCCGGCCACCGGCAACTGCGAACTCATGCGGTCGGGGAGGAATGGGTTGTGCGTTTGCGGCCGCAGTTTGGGCTGGCGATCCATGTCGGGGAAGATTTCGATGGGCGGCCTTCGGGAAGTGTCGCCACGCTTTCCAGCCACCAGCATCGTGATGATGACGAGCAGGCCGAAGATGAGCAGGAAGTAGCGCATCAGCCTGCCACCTCCTCGATATGCTTGCTGCCGATGTCTGCCAGCAGCTTGCGCGTTGCGTCCGGCGAGTACTTCGCGTCCGCCGTCTCAATCACAACATAGAACCGATCGTGCGTCGCGCGGGCGAAGCGCCGGTTCTTGAGCAAGGGATGGTAGAGCCGGGGCAGGCGGTTGAGGAACAACATGCCGAAGAGCGAGCCGAAGGCCCCCAGCAAGATGGTCAACTCGTAGGATGGGGGAAACGCTCCGTAGGCGCTGAACATCGGCTTACCCCCGACGATGATGGGGTAGTCGTAAGCATTCGTCCACCAGATCAGCAACATGCCCGTCGTGTAACCGGTCACACCACCAAGAAAGGAGAACCAGCCAACTTTGGAATTCTTCATGCCCATGGCCTTGTCCATGCCGTGCACCGGGAAAGGAGTGAAGACATCCCATTGCTGGAACCCGGCGTCGCGGACCCGTTCGGCCGCATGGAGCGTGTCCGCCGCCGTTTCGAACTCGGCCAGCAAACCGTAAATCTGGGGAGCTTCTGCCATGGTCAGTCGAATGTCCCAGGTTTAACCGGAGGGCTCTGAGATTCTCGGGCACGGCTGTCTCTTGACGCAGCGAGAAAAACGGAATCATCCTGCTCCGCGACCTCTGCGTTAAAATTAAAACCGGCTTTCATCAGTCGTGCCCTCCTCCTTTCGCTCCACCGGCTGGATGGTGCGGATCAGCCTGCAGCGTGACCCCTTTGACTTCCGCAATGGCAATCATGGGCAGGAAGCGCATGAACAAAAGGAAGAACGTGAAGAACAAACCGAACGTTCCAATATACGTGCAGGCATCGACCCAGGTCGGCTTGAAGTAACCCCAGTTGCCGGGCAGGAATTCCCGGTGCAACGAGATGACGATGATGACAAAGCGCTCGAACCACATCCCCACGTTGACCAAAATGGAGATGATAAACACGATAACCAGATGATGGCGGATGCGCTTGGACCAGAAGAGTTGCGGCACCACCACATTGCAGATGATCATGATCCAATAACCCCATGCAAACGGCCCAGCCGCCCGATTGATGAACGCGAACCGCTCGTAAGGGTTGCCGCTATACCACGCGATGAAGAACTCCATGCCGTAGGCGTAACCGACGATCGAGCCCGTCGCCAGCGTCACTTTGCACATCAGGTCGATGTGGCGCATCGTGATCACATCCTCCAGCTTGCACATGCTTCGCAGCGGAATGAGCAGCGTCAGCACCATGCCGAACCCGGAGAAAATTGCGCCGGCCACGAAGTAAGGCGGAAAGATGGTCGTGTGCCAGCCGGGAAGCTGGGAAACAGCGAAGTCCAGGGACACGATGGAGTGCACGGAGAGCACGAGCGGTGTGGAAAGGCCGGCCAGGATCAAGTAAGCCTTTTCGTAGTTGCTCCAATGCCGGTTCGAGCCGGTCCAACCCAAAGCGAACAGCCCATACAGAAACTGCCGAATCTTTGTCCTGGCCCGATCCCGCATGACGGCCAGGTCAGGAATCAAACCGACGTACCAGAACAGCACCGACACTGTGAAGTAAGTCGAGACGGCAAAGACGTCCCACATCAGCGGCGAGCGGAACTGCGGCCAGGCCGCGTTCGAAGTCGGGATCGGAAACAGATACCAGTCGTACCACACCCGGCCCACGTGCATGGCGGGGTAAATACCCGCGCACATGACCGCGAAGATCGTCATCGCTTCGGCCGCGCGATTGACCGCCGTTCGCCAACGCTGCCGAAGCAGGAAAAGAATGGCCGAGATGAGCGTGCCCGCGTGTCCAATACCGATCCACCACACGAAGTTGATAATGTCCCAGCCCCACATGACCGGGTGGTTGTTGCCCCACACGCCGATCCCGACCGAGATTTGATAAATGAGCATCGCCCCCAGCATCAGGAAAGCGAGCGAGCTGGGAACAAACGCGCACCACCACCAGAGCGGAGTTTTGCTCTCGACGATCCCGGCGACGCGATCCGAAATCCAACCCAGGCTTCGTTGGTTGGCGACCAGCGGCGGGCGTTGCAGTTCTGGGGGCGGAACTGCCAGTTTCAACTCCGGCGCCGGGACGGTTTCAGCGACTTCGGCCATCAGTGCGCTCCTTTCTTCTCGGTGCCATGACCGGCTTTGCTGTCATGTTCGGCGCCATGTGTTCCATGTTGGTCAAGCGTGTTGCCCTTCCCTTCCCATTCCACGAAGCTTAGCGGCTTCTCGTAATAATCCGGCATCTTTGGATTCGGGTTCCGGACGCGGGCCAGATAAGTCACCCGCGGCTTGGTGAGGAGAAACTCCAGCACGGCGTAATCGCGTTCCTGCTTTTTGAGCTGCGACACTTTGCTGTTCGGGTCTTTGAGATTTCCGAAAACAATCGCTTCGGCCGGACAGGCCTGCTGGCAGGCGGTCTGGAGCGTACCGTCGGGGACTTCGATGTTGGGCGATGCGCCGGCCTTGACCTTCTGCGCGATCTTGGCCTGCTCGATGCGTTGGATGCAGAAGGTGCATTTCTCCATGACGCCACGCATGCGAACGGTGACATCGGGGTTCTTGACCAGCTTAAGCAATTCCCACTCGTCTTCGGGGCGGATGCCAACGTCGCGGTCCTTGAACCATCGGGCCAGCTCCCATTGCCCATCGACCCTGTTCACCAGCGGACTCGTGTAAACGGGACCGACCAGCTTGTCGAGCGGGCGGCGATTGTAATCGAGGTAGTTAAAACGGCGCACTTTGTAAGGACAATTGTTCGAGCAGTATCGCGTGCCGACACACCGATTGTAGGCCATCACGTTCAATCCTTCGTTGTCGTGAACGGTCGCGTTGACCGGACAAACGTTTTCGCACGGGGCCGCCTCGCAGTGCTGGCAAAGCATCGGTTGATTGACAGCCTGCGGATCTTCCACGCTGCCGGTGTAGTAGCGGTCGATGCGAATCCAGTGCATCTCGCGATTTCGGGAAATCTGATCCTTGCCGACGATGGGAACATTGTTCTCGCTCTGGCAGGCCATCACACAGGCGGAGCAGCCGACGCAGGCATTGAGATCAATCGACATGCCCCACCAATGAACGGCCTGCTCTCGAGGGCTTTTCCCTGTGGCATCGGGAATGTCGAGCGGGTTGGGGTAGAGCGGCAGCGGCTGGCCCTTGTCATCTTTCGGCGCTTGTCGCGGCTGGGGCATGTTCATCCCTTTGGCAAAGTTCGGGTGTTGGCGGTATTGCGCCAGCGTTGCCTCGCGGATGATAGGGCGGCCTTCCATCGCCCAATGATTTTGAGTCGTGGACAATTTGTGCGACTTGCCGACAGGCGTGAGCGTCGCCCCTGCCGCGATGTATGGATTCGTGGCAGTGCGAAGGCGGTAGGCGTTGTAACCCGACCCTTTGCCTATGCGGCCAGCGTGGGTCTGTCCGTATCCAAGGGCCAGGCCAATCACGTTGTCCGCCATGCCCGGCTGAATCCACGCCGGGCCTTCCACCTCGCGGCCGTCCAGAGTGATCTTCACCAGCGGCACCTGAAGATTGTTGTTTTCCTTGTCCACGATCACGAGACCCAATTGGTCAGCGGTGTCCTTGCTCAGCAGGACAACGTTCTCCCAGACTATCTTGGTGACCGGGTCAGGCATTTCCTGGAGCCAGCCGTTGTTGGTGTAACGGCCATCATCGACGCGATAGTCGCGGTGAAAAACAACTTCGAGTTTGTCTTTGCCTGGTGGCTGGACCGCAGCGGCCGCCCCGAGCAGCTTGGCCACATTCTCCGGAGAGAATTGAACGGAGACCGGGGGCGCAGGAGCCCCTGGCAGGAAACCGTCGTGAAGGAATCTCTTCCACTTCTCTTCAAAGGCGTCGGCGCCGGCAACCGTCTTGAAAGTATCGCGGACGATGTCATACGCGCGTGTCGCCTCCAATCCGCCAATGCGAGCGAGCACTTCGAGTTCGGTGAGGCCTCCGTAGAGCGGCTCGATGAGCGGCTGAATCGAAACCAATGTCCCGTCGCTGGTGCGGGCGTCACCCCAGGATTCGAGGTAATGGGCGGACGGCAAGTGCCAGGCGCTCGCAGCAAACGTTTCATCTTCGTAGTAGCTGAGCCGGATTACAGTCCTGGCCTTTTTCTGCGTATCCGACCAGTTGAGGTTGGCCGGCGCGGTGTAAACAGGGTTGGACCCAAGGATGACCAGCGTGTCCACCTGGTTTTTATTGAGCGCATCCGCAAGCTCTGTGATTCCGGCAGCATTGGCAGCTGGCGACGGGTGGTACACCACCGTTTGGCCGACGTTCTGCAACGCGGCGTTAAGCACGTTCGCGAGCACGTGTACTGCCGCTGGCTGCCGATAGCCCGCCAGCACGAGCGAAGCGCCCTTGTTTGCAGCCAAATCATTGGCGCACTCCCCAATCCACTCCGGCTTCACACTCGCAGGGAGCGGAAAGCGTTTCGTCAGCGCCTGGACTTCGGCAGACGGAGCAATCTTCTCCGCAATGGCCGCAGCCACGCCCATCACCGCGCTGGGGGCGACACGCAGGCGATGGTCGGCGTTTATCCCCGTCTGAGTCATCAGCCCTTCCACCGCGTAAAGACGATTGCTGCTGTCAGTAGATTTCTCCACTTTGCGGCCCTTGGAGAAACCACGAATGAGTCGCCAGGTCTCCTCTTCGGCGCCAATGAAATCGCAGTCGAGTGAAAGAATGACCTTGGCCTTGTCCAGTTTGAAATAGGGAGTGACGGAGGTCCCCGCCGCCGCGCTGGCCGCCTGGCTGTGGACCTGAAAATCCACCGGCTCGTAAATGAACCAGCGCGCCTTGGGAAATTTCTGAGCGATCATTCCCTGCACACGAGCGCGCGAAGGTGAACTGCTCCGCTCCATCAAAAAGCAAAGCCCTTCGCCACCCGTGCCGGCAAACCGCTTCCCAGTCGAGGCAAGAGCGTCAAAAACTTCTTCGCGAGATACGCTGCTGCCATCCTTTTTGAAATGTTGCGCGCGGTCAGGGTCGTACAGGTTCAAGACCGATGCCTGGGTGAAAGTATCGGTGCCGCCATTGCTGTCCGGATGCTGTGGATTGCCTTCCACCTTGGTGGGCCGTCCGTCGTTCGACCGTGCCAGGAGCGGAACCGCTCCGGTTCGAGTCGGCATGGCCGTGGCATAATATTGCGGCACGCCATGGAGATAGTTTTCCGGCTGTTTGCCGAACGGAAAGATCTTTTCCTCCGGCCGACGACAACCCGTAATCCCCAGGCCGCCCAACAGAAAGGAAGCGGACATGATCTTCACGAAATGCCGCCGTGAAACAGGGTCGGTGAATTCACTCGCTCCTTGCGGAAACTCCCGTTCCACCCATTGCCGGAATTGTGGCGTCTCAGCCAGTTCGTCGAGGCTCCGCCAGTATTTCGGGCCGATATCCGGTTCCGGACAAGGTGGAGGAATCGTTTTCATTGGTAGCCACAGAGGCACAGAGGCACAGAGCATCGCACCGAAGGAGTTTGTAAAATCTTCCCTCCGCGCCTCTGTGTCTCTGTGGCAAAAGTTGTCTTCATCGATGACAGGCGGAGCAGTTCTCCAAACGTTCCACCTTCCATTCCGCCATGGCCTTCTTGCCCCAGTCCTTGGGAAGGTGCTGATGTGGATTCCAGGCCAAGTCTGTGATTTTTTCAGGCGGACGGAGGTTGGGAGCCGGATCGCGATGGCAATCCAGGCAAAAAGCCATGCTCAGGGGCTTGGCGTGATACACTTCGTCCATCTTGTTGATCTCGCCGTGGCAATGGACGCAACTGACGCCGCGGTTCACGTGCACGGAGTGGTTGAAATAAACGTAATCCGGCACTTTGTGAATCTGCACCCAGGGAACGGGCTTCCCCGTGGCCGCGCTCTCACGGACGATGGCCAGCCTCGGATCGTCCTTCAGCACCTGGCTGTGGCAATTCATGCACGTCGAAGCGGCCGGAATGTTTGAATACCACGATTTCTCCACGGCATTGTGACAGTAACGGCAATCCATCCCCAATTGGTCCACGTGCACGGAATGTGGAAACGGGACCGGCTGGATGGGTTGATAACCCACTCGGGTGTATTTCGGAGTGAAGTAGTACCACACGCCCGCCGTGACCGCCGTGGCCAGCAACAGCACCGCGATAATGATCATCCCGGGGAGCCGGTTGGTCCATTTTGGGAAGATCGCTGACATTTCAAATCGTCGCTGCGTCTAAACCACCAAACTAAAAGGCCTTGTTGAGCGAGTTGCGTCTGGTGCAAACAAACGCGAGGATTGTTGCGATTGACCGCGATGCGTCAATTGTTTTTTCGGAGTGGATTTCATCAATTCAACGCATTCAAAGCTCGCCAAAAATTAGAATCTCTTACCGGTCAGGGATTGTTTAGCCCGCGGCAAAAAAGGGTGCAAGCTAGATTGTGAAATTTTTCACGAATTCGGTTTGCTTAATAATAGGAATAAGAACAACTGCGTTAAGGCATTAAAAAGGTTAAAGATCGTTGAATCGTTAAATGGCGTCCTTCGCTGTCCTTTTAACCTCATTTAACCTTTCAACCATTTAACCAACCAAGATGGTGCGCGCGGGGAGACTTGAACTCCCACCCCTTTCGGGACCAGATCCTAAGTCTGGCGCGTCTGCCATTCCGCCACGCGCGCATCATTTTCGCCACAACAGCTTAGGCACTGTTTTGGGTGCGAGCTTGACACTTGCCCATGAAACGCAATGCAACTCTAAGTAGTCGAAATTCAAACTCACGCCGTCACAGATACACCAAGGTTCTCGACAACCGCAAGCATCCGATTCGCGGGCTCTGGCGACGAGGTGACCGGTTTCTCGCCCGGCTCACCGTCGAAGATGACGCCGGGCGCAAGATCGTCAAATGGGTACCGTTGGAAGCGCAAACCGCCAGCCAAGCAGCAGACCTTACGAAAGCAGCCGTGCTCCGAAATAAAAATCGCTGAACGACTCGGCTGCTTGGACTCGGAGGGAATGGAGGAAATGCTGCCGCAGCACCAATCTGCAATCGTGGACGGACTGGATGCCGTTCGCACTGGGCGGTGTTTCATTTGAAATCAGCGATCCCGAAGCGAGTTCCAACGCCACCCGATTCTACTGGGCGGTGTCACCTTGAAATAATACATTGAAGTTCATCGAACTCCACTATCGCTCGCGATGCCGCTCGGCTGCGCCCGTGTGTGCAATCCTCATCAACTTGAGCCGTCCAGCCGTTCCACCATTTCTGGTTTGACTTTCCAATCTGGGAAGTGAGACAACGTCCTCACGACCGAGGATTTTGAATTTTCAGATTTGTCGTGCGACAAAGACTGGTTAGGCTGGACATTGGAGTCTCATAATGATCATTTCGCACCGACACAGGTTTATCTTCATCCATTTGGGGCGGACGGGCGGCCGCAGCCTGACCGTCGAGCTGGAAAAGAATTGCGGACCAGACGATGTCGTTACGCCTGCGGGTGATATTTCGGGCCGCAACCATGTCGGTTGGCACCGCCACATTACCGCACGACGGATTCGCGACCGTCTCGGCCAGCAGATACTTGACGATTATTTCGTATTCACGGTGGAGCGAAATCCGTGGGACAAGCTGCTGTCGAATTACTGGGCCTACAAAGGTTACCTACACGGCGCAGGAGGCAAGACGGAGCAGATTCCCTGGGTGGAGCGTGTCTGGAGAAAGGTTTCGGGATACCCCTGGTCGTTCGATGGCTGGATGAAATACCGCATTTACCGCTCCAAGATTCCGGGATTTCGGCCTCCTTTTCCAAAGGATTACGGCAAGTACACTGATGAAAATGGGAAATTGTTGGTGGACGCCATTTTTCGCTACGAACACTTCAGCAATCAAATCGGCATGCTTGCGGAAAGGCTCGGCTTTCCACTGGTGTTGGATGCCGGGGAGGGACAAAACACGCGGCGCGACCGGCTGCCCTACACCGAGCACTACAAGGATTGGAGCCGCCCCTTTATGGATCGTTACTACGCTGAAGAGATTGCGTTGATGAATTACCGTTTCGGCGAGCCCGTGCCATCCAACGTCGTGGGACTGACCTGAAAAGCATCGGCAGATTTGTCGCCGAACGCGCTTGTCAAAACGAAGTCATCTCTGACTTACATCAAGCGCGGCCGTTGGTGCCCACCTCACGTACGAAGAACAGATTGTTATTACGGCGCCATTGGGGTTGCACGACTTGTTCGGTTTGGTCGTTAGGCCGAATCTCCTCACGCCGGATGCCGCAGCAGTCTATCGAGTCTATCGCTGTGCGGCGCCGCAGTGGGGCGATTTGTGCGGTGCGTTTCATGGTGGGAAGTGGTCGATCGGCCTAACGAACCCTTGGCTTAGGCGGCACAGGATTAACTCTCATCAAACAGTAGGGGCTAAAAGCCAAGCCAGCGCATCCTTTTCAGAATCGAAGACATTCCCCATCAGCCCTCGATTTCTTGCGACCGTGGCCTCAAACTTGTCGGGGTCCATCATTTCAGGTCGCACCACCATTGCCAGCTTCACCGTTGAACGGGCTGCGTCGGCGAAAGCCTCGGCCCATCTGAACCGTTCCCAAATGTCTGGACTTTCATGGCCGGTCCAATTCGTTGTATCGATCAGCAGGTTTCGCATCTTTTGTTCCCGGGAATAATCGATGGCCTGGATGACCTTACCTGCCGCCTCTGCCAAAGGGCCTTGACCCGATAGCCGATAACAGCAGTAGCCCTCCATGACTTCAAAATGCTCTGGAGCTATCATATTTTCCTGTGTTGCTGCAGCGTAACGTCGCTGCTCAGTGACGCGCCGCCAAGAGTGTCCGAACTGGAACCAAAACGCAATCGGCGCGTTCACCGCTGCAGCCTGGTTCGGCTTCATACCCCCGTCTCCTGGACGACGCTGTTGACCACCAACGTCTCTGCCATGCCCTTCGATTACGTGGACTTCGACGTGAAACCTTCCGAAAAGCCGCAGAAGTTCTACCGCGTCCGCCAACAGTGATAAGCTGGCCGAGGAGGCGGACGCTGGATTTGAGGTCGTCCGGGCGATTCAGATCTGTTCCCTCTCCGCCTCGAATGGGGAGAGGGTGAGGTGTCGATTCAGTATTCGGGGTCATTGGTGATCCCGCTCCGTTTTGTCGGTGCTCAATTGATATTCGTCGATCACGAATTGATCACGAATCATCATCCGTTGTAGAACTGAGCCAACCAATGACAAAACAACGTCCAGACCCGAACGACACCTCGCGTGGCACCCCAGGCTTGCCACGAACAAAAAGCGATCAATGCCACCGATTGAATCAACCCTGTCCACCGTTTTTGTCGGACTAGATTCATCAAAAGAACAATCGCGCACGGCCAAAAGAACAATCCCAGGTGACTAAGAAATATTCTAAGAGCGAATCGGATTTGGCCCAGCGGGCTGGCCATCGGTGTTAGCGAGTGAGGCATAAAACGCCAGAGTGGCGCCGTGACCAGCACCATCAAAATCATCAACGCGATGGCGTTGGAAACCCGAATCACCAGCGAATGGGGCATTTTGTCGTCATCTTGGCGGTTTGAGTCATACCAAATCTTTTCGACGGACGAGCGTCGCGTGACCATTTTGAAAGGGGAAAGGACCGCCCGCGCGCAGAAGGCCAGCAATTTCAGTCCGGACATGGTGCGAAGACGGCGTCCGGAAGTGAGCACGCACTCCCACAGTACGACAAACCGGCCTTCGCGCTTCAAGGCCAGGGCGAACCCGCCTTCTTCGGCCCAATAAAGACGTTCGTTGAATCCGCCGGTGGCGTGAAACGCCTCCCGCGTGCAGAACATGAAAGCACCGCCGGTAAATCCTGCGACCTTCGCGAAGATGACGCACAATAACGCGATCAGCCGGCCGTAAAGCGGCACCGGCCCCTCAAGCCATGTTGAAGCGCCTCCGCCCACCGCGCCCTTGTTCATCCATCGAAGTGCGGAAGCTACGGCGCGGGGATTGATCGTCGTATCCGCGTCCACGAAGAACAACCGATCGCCCCGCGCCGCGCGTGCGCCGGAATTACGCGTGGCAGCGATTTGCCGATGCTTGACTGGCAAAACAGTCGCGCTGTGCTGGCGAGCGACTTCCGCTGTGGCCTCGGTGGAGGCATCATCCACGACGATGATCTCATACGGCTGGCCCGTGGCGCGAGCGGACTCATGAATCGCCGGCAACGTGCGACCGAGGCACGCTTGCTCGTTATGCGCAGGAACGATGAATGAAATCATGGGTCGCCGGAGTATTTAACAGAACGTCGGGAATGTGGCACACGGAATTACGCTGGCGCTTGGAAGCGCGCTTTGTGGTCGTGGCGGGCGCAAGCACGCGTTGCTCCCTTCGACATTCGCGCTTTATTGATTCCGAAAACGGAGCCGCAAAATTGTCGCACTTGCGGTTCAATTACATAGTTCAGCTCTTCTCTCGGGGCGAACTCTTACAAACGAGGCACGAACCGGCCAGTTCGCTGCATGTAATTCCGATAGTCGTCACCGAATCTGGCGATGAGATTTCTCTCTTCTTTCCGCGTGCGGATCACGAGCAACAGCACTGCTACGCCGCTGGTGAAGAAGAGGAACCAGTTGGCCGCAGCGAGGGAGTTAGCGAGAAATGCCAATGTCGCCGAGCTGTAAAATGGGTGCCGCACCCAGCGGTAGGGACCGCTGGTGACCAGCGTGTGCTCTTTCCGGGTTACCACGGTGTCGGTCAGGTTTCTGCCCAGGCTGCGGAAGGTCCAGATGAGCAGCAAACCGGCCATCAACCCTAGACCGACACCCATCCAGCGCAGCCATCCTGGCAGAGGCGCAGCCGCCCACGTCATGCTGGCAGGGTTGATGAGGAAAGCGACGAGGCCGAGCATCGCCGAGATGCCAGCCAGCCGCAACGTGATCAGAATGAGGAGCCCTTCCTGCCGCCGGTCGAGCTTTTCCCCCGTTCGCGATCTCAAACGATGCCAGATACCAATCGGCATGAAAACGACGAAGCCGCCAAGGAGGAGCCACCGGAAGAGGTTGTCGTCACTCATCAGATGAATGGTCCATCACGCCAATGAGTTGGCATTCGCCGCCGCGACTTTCCTCCTGCCGAAAGCGCTTCGCTTCGAACCGACTCGGGTTCGTCGTTCGCATACACGCGCCCGTTCTATCAGTTCACTAGAACTTTGGCGAGGGCTTCCAGGCTGGCGGAAATTCAAAGCGCCGTCTCAACGAACTTTTCGGTCCCGCATTTCCGAATCCGGCCATACGCCTTGAGCAACGCCAGGTCATTGGCCGCATCCAACTTCACCACTTTGGCGACGTCGTCCCGCGCCAATCCCCTTGCCCCCTGCGCTGCATCTTAGTAGCGTGCCTCATGCCGGCAAACAATGAACCGCCTGCTGTGATTGCCCGCGCACCGTCGGCGCCGTATGGAGAGGTTTCGTGGGAAAGGATGATTCGAGCCGTGGAAAAAGTACGTCAACGATTGCGCCGTGCCGTCGCTGCTCTGGAAGGGGCGGGAGTGCCTTACGCCGTCGCCGATGGCAACGCTGTGGCCGCGTGGGTTTCGCGGGTGGACGAAGCCGCCGTGCGCAACACCCAGGACGTGGACATCCTCCTGCGCCGCGCCGACCTGCCAGCGGCGATAGCGGCGATGACCCAGGCCGGTTTCATCCACAGGCACACGGCCAGCCTCGACATGTTTCTGGATGGACCCTCCGCCCGCGCCCGCGACGCGGTGCCTGTCGTCTTTGCCGCCGAAAAAGTCCGACCCAATTACATTGCGCCAGCGCCGGATGTGGCCGAGTCCGAAGCCACCGAATCCTTCCGACTCGTGACGTTGGACGCGTTGGTGCGAATGAAACTCACCTCCTATCGCGACAAAGACCGCACGCACCTGCGCGACTTGATTGAAGTCGGCCTGGTGGATGCCTCCTGGTGTCCGCGCCTGCCTGCCGAACTCCGCGCCCGGCTTCAGAGCTTGCTGGATACACCGGAAGGGTGACGATACTGAAACGTGTTCCGCTGGTCGAAGTGAGCTTAACCCGCATTTCTCACCGTGGCGTAGCGGCGTCTCGGCAGAGCGCCGCGCTCTCGGGCACAAGCACGACGGCGCTCTGCCGGAGACTGTCTCAAAAGTCTGTTGCCGTTCGCCCTCACCCTGACGCTCCCCGAGCACAAGCTCCAGAGGAGCGTCATGTTTATAGCATCGAACAAAACAATTTGAGCCCCAGCGGGGCGTCATGTTAACGCGAGAACGGTCATGCAAAAACAATCCGGAGCGTCAGGTTCAATGCCATGCCGCTCCTACGGAGCTCAACGGTGTTTTCTTCGTGTGATTGCTATAAACATGCAGCCCCTCTGGGGCATTAACACCACACCCCGCATGAGTTTTGAGACAGCCTCTGCCGAGACGCCGCTACGGCCCGTCAGTATTTTGAACGAGTGGTGAGATATGCAGGTCAACGCCCCGGATCAGTGACCGCCGCTTCATATCCTTGGCGGATAAACATCGCTCCTTCGTCGGGTTGCTCAGACTTTATCAACCTGCCGTGCTCATCGATCCAGATCAAGGCCGTCAAGTCTCCTGCCTTCAATTCGAATTCGCGCAACTCCAATTTCTTCCCCGAAAGCATCCGCTGGAACCGCCGCTTTCGTTCCAACGAAATCTCGTCGGCCTTCTTGTGAGGAATCAGAATGGGCAGAACTTGTTTGCCGCCTTTCACGTCATCGTAAAAGCGAGTGTAAAGGTTCAGTCCAACCATACCCAGAAACGGAAACACACCCGGCTTCAAGGGGACTTTCCGGGTCTTGCCATCGGGCAAGGTTAATATCGCAGCATCTCCCACGCGCTTGACGCCGGTCTTGTGGATGGGCATCTGCATCCAAACCTCCGACCAATAGCCCTCTCGATCGACAGACATCGTCGTCGCCATTCGTATTTTATCACCTTCTGCAATGCCTTCGCCCTTCTCCTCAAAGGCGCCGCTCTCCTTCCACGTGACAAAATTCGTGAGAATGAGGCTGCCGTTCAGGTAAAGGAGGAAGGCGGCCTGGTCGGTAAACCCCGACACTTTGGCGACCTTCACGGGCTGAGCTTCGACCTTAGGCTGCGCTCCCAACGGCGCGGGCATGGCGAGACCCAGCATCAATAGCAGGCTGCAACGAATGATTTTTCCCATAGGCCATTGACTTTCAACGTCGGTTCAGCCTGCCGCTTCACGGCGTCATAGTTGTGATCGCGGCGGCTTCTCGCGCCCAGCTTCGTCCGTCCGCAAGGCGCGGATTACCTTTTCCAGTTCACGCTCGAAGAGCGTGTGATCCTTTTCCCATGTCGCTCAAATCGGCTCCGCTCAGATCGATTTTCCAAGCAAGTTTAACGTGATTTAGGTCGTACCAGGCATTCCAAGTTTTTACGCCGCGCCTGATCATTTCGACATGCTTGGGATTTGCCACGTTCACCTCACATTCCCAGCGAAGGTAATCCATTCACGACCTTCACTGTCTCCAAACTTACCGTGATGACCTCGCAGATGAGGCGGACGATGTATTCGGGGTCTTCAGCGCGGTTCGGGTCGTTGGCGATGCCGCTGCGTTTTTCGGTGCTCACTTGATACTGGTCAATCACCCATTCGAGCGCGCACCTTGAGTTGCGGAACCTGCCGTTTCAACGACTGCGAGCGGTTTGTTGAGGATACGAGCCAACGGTTCAAAGTGTTTGCGATTCTTGGTCCCGATGGTGTGACCGGGCGGTGCCTCCATGCAGATGAGGGCGTCTCCACAGTTGTAGCATTTCGTCCCTACGAAAGGTTCACCGGGTACCTTGCCGAGTAGATACCTCAATCCCTCAATGCGGTTTACCGTTTCTTTGTCTTTTTCCGAAGGCGCCAACGTCTCCAAACCGGCAGCAACCGATTCCACGTCAGACTTACGGGCTTGGATGAATACCTGAAGCCCGCAGGCGTCCGGCTGCCCGCACTCTCCATCCGGCAATCGCTGATCAACTCGCTGATCTCCACGCGACGCTGGCGACGGCAGGTCGTCGCGGCAGTCGATCTCATTGATCAAGCTGAAGTCACGGTGCATCCGCCGCCATCCGCGCCGAATCCACACACGCAATTTGGCTCGGAGTTCCTCTAGCTTGAGGGCTTCACTAGAAACGCCATCCTCCGCCTCAAGAGCAGCGAAATAATCATCAAAGGCACCCAGCCAGGTGTGCATGCGGTATGGCCGGAATCTTTGCTGGCCAGAATGGGCGGCTTGATGGAGATGGCCAAACGAGTCGAACTCGAACGAATAGTTGTGCAGGGCGATAAGGCTGCGCAGAAAACCGCGTGCTACTTCGAAGATGACATAACGCGAGCACACAGCCGTCCTGTCGGAAGGGAGCACATCCCTGCAAGCGGCCCTTTCTCCGGCGTGGCGGAAGACAAGCCCAATCAGAATACTAGAATCGAGGAAAGCGTCAGCCATGAGGATTACGGAGAGCATCAGGTGCCAGAGAATCAATTTCTGCTGCCTCAAGAACCTCGACAACGCGATCCACCAGTGATTCATCTAGGCGTTTCGCATGTGTAACAAGGCTAAGCGCCGATGAGATGGCCTTTATGACTGTCGTCGGTGTGTCTTTGCCAAGAAATTGGAAGCGAGCAGTTCGAAGTTCCGCCACAATCTCGGAAATCACCGGGGAGCTGCCGATGAATTCCTTTAGCCGTCCCACTTCGGCCCACACGAGCGCGACCTGATGGCCATACTCCACCTCCGCTGGATCCGCAGACGCCGCTTTCTCCGCCCGGCCTTTAAGATCCTGAATGGCGGAGCGGAAGCGCAGCACGGGGCTGCCGACGATACCATATAGGGCCTGTTCCGAATAGCTTCCGACATGCAAACGCTTGGGTCCAAAGACTTCATCACCGAGCTGATCATTTCGACGAACCGCAAATATATCGTAACTGCTGGGGGCAGCGCCACTCGCCTCGACTTGACGCAATGATTCCTGCCGCACAAAGTCATCAAGAGGATTCTTCTTCCCACTATCGAGCAGCGCTTCGATCTGGCGAGAAGCTGGGGTTGGAGTAGGATCTGCCATACGTCATGTGAGATGGGGCGCGAGTTTCGAGAGGATTTCGCGCGTGTGGTTCTCGCGCACGTTCTTCATGAATGCTTCAGCGTCGAATTTCGCCACCTCGACCGGTGCCAATCCGCGGACATCAAGCTGAAAAGTGATGTGCGGAAGCTGTTTGTCTGATTTTGCTTCATCCGGCGCCAGCTTTTCGTGTGGAGTGAGATATAGGATCGCGATCCGAAATTGGCATGCAAGATTGGCAAACAGGAATTCACCTTGAATGGCCTGCCATTGGGACGGTCCAGCCAAGCTGCTCATTTTTGCTTTGGACTCCTCAGGCACAAGCGGCCACATCAGTTTCTGAGCTTCCTCGTCGGAACTACACGGTTTACCAAGCACATAACGGAAACGAAACTCCTTCAACTGGCTAACTTCCAAAACGTCTGTGACGGTTTGAAGGAATCGGGCAGCAGTTGAAGGGAATTCCTGCTGGCCCGGTGCAAGCGTTTGGATAAGGGAAACCGCAATTCCAAAAAACAGCTCGAGATTTGCGCCAGGCAAGACGAAGTCCCGTTGGTCGAGGGAACCGGTCTTGAATGCCAAACCTGGGAGGATCTCTTGAAGACGGCGTGACAAGGTCCCGGAGCGGTCATAGAAGAGGAAACCGTTCGGGTAGGAAAACTCAAAAAGCTGGAATAGCGGAACCATTTCTAATGGAGGATATGTTGCGACGGGGCACTACGCAACTCCCGGCTGCGCGGCTGAAGCTCCGCGAGGCAAGCGCGTCAGTGACCTTCTCGATTGCGGCGGCGATGATGTAACGCCCGGCGAAGTCGAAATACTTCGTCCAATTTCTGTTTAGAAGCATTGTGTCCTTCCCTTGCCGGGTTTTTCAGCCGCTCACCTTGGTAAAGGAAGCAAGGCCCTGATATGGCTATGCGTTGTCGGTGCAAGGTTTGATTATTTATGTACATTCCTGCCATGAGCTTCGCCGAAGTCCTTCAAGAGTTGCCATCCATGACGGTTGAACAGCCCAGCTTCTCATCCGTCGCGCGCTTGAACTCGACGACCCGCCTCTCGGGCCGGAAGATGAAGCTTTGGTGGAGCCCGCCTCACTCCGATTAAGTTAAGCTTTCGGTGATTGGGATGAATTGTCCGCCCTCACCCCAGGCGAGGGGTTCCATTTCGAGCGCTTCTGTCATTTGCGATCCTCTGGGCAAAATCCCGCTTCCGCCGTACCACTTGATGAGCTGCCGGCCGGCTTTAGTTTCAGCCCGAAGGACCAGGGCGGTAACGACACCCTCGACAGCGACGTCAATACGGGCACCGGCCGCACCGATCAATTTGCCATTGCCCTCGGCCAGACCGACACCACGCGCGATGCCGGCATGTTCGGGGTCGGCGCCGGGCCGTTCACCTTCCAAGGGAGCGGTTTCGCGATTCCCGATGGCGTCTCGCTGCGCTCGTTGAGCATTGGCGGTCTCCCGGGTACCATCACGGATGTGAAAGTGATCGTCACCGGTTTGTCGCATACTGATCCCGATGATTTGGATTTCCTGCTCGTCGGTCCAAACGGGACGGCCAACCTGGAATTCTGGTCGGATGCCGGCGGCCTCACGGACCTGAGTGGCGCGACCATTACAGTGGCCGATTCCGGAGCAGCGGCGCTGCCAGATGCCGGCCCGCTCGTCTCCGGGACCACCTACAAGCCTGCGGATTACTCAACTGTCGAGACCGACGCCAACTTCACTGCTTCGACCGGCGGGATCAATCATCCGGCCAGCAACGGATCGGCGACCTTCGCGTCGGCCTTTACCAACCTGTCGGCAAACGGCACCTGGAAATTATACGTGGCCGACGACACCCCATCGGACACCGGCAGCGCCACCGGCTGGAACCTCGTCATCACGGTCCTCGTCTTGCCGACGACCGCGACCGTGGGTGGCAATCAAACGATCTGTTCCGGTAGCACGACTGCGGGCTTGGGCGGCAACACGCCGAGCGTGGGCACGGGCACCTGGACGGTGCGGAGCGGCGGCACGGGAACGTTCAACCCGAACGCGGGTACTCCAAACGCCACCTTCACTCACACCAGCGGCGCGGGCCCGGTCGTGTTGCGGTGGACCATCGCCAACCCGCCGGCCCCGGATTCATTCGCGGAGCTGACGGTCACAATCGCTTCGCCGCCGGCGACGCCAACCATCACGCCGACCCCGTCGAGCGTGTGTGCGAACTCGACGGGCAATCAGGCGAGCGGTCCGGCAGGCGCGACGACTTATTCCTGGACGATCAGCAACGGCGCAATCACCAGCGCGACGAACATTCAAACCATCACTTACACCGCAGGCGCTTCGGGCAATGTCGGATTGACTCTGCGGGTGAGCAACGCGTCCGGTTGCAGAGCGACGAATTCCCTGAACGTGGCGATCAACGCACTGCCGGCGACGCCGACCATTACGCCGACCCCGTCGAGCGTTATCGCGAACTCGAGTGGCAACCAAGCGAGCGGTCCGGCAGGAGCGACAACTTATTCCTGGACGATCAGCAACGGCGCAATCACCAGCGCGACGAACATTCAAACCATCACTTACACCGCAGGCGCTTCGGGCAACGTCGGATTGACGCTGCGGGTGAGCAACGCGGGCGGCTGTTTGGCCACCAACTCGGCCAACGTGCCGATCGTCATCCTGGACTTCGGCGACTCGCCCGCGCCATATCCGACCTTGCTCGTAAACGACGGTGCGCGGCACCTCATCCCCGGGGGCGGCGCGACGCTTTACTTCAGCGCCGTTGCGCCAGACGCGGAAACGGACGGCCAGCCGCATGCCACCGCGCTCGGCGATGACAACGCCGGCACTGACGACGAAGGCGGTGTGACGCTGCCCACCGCATTTCGCGGCGGATTGAGTTCCAACGTCACGGTGAACGTCACCGGCAGCGGCGGTCTGCTCAACGCCTGGATCGATTGGAACCGCGATGGTGATTGGAGCGACGCGGGCGAACAGATCGCCACGAACCTCGCCATGAGCGCCGGCGCGAATGTGGTCTCGGTGCCCGTGCCAGCGACCGCGCCTTCGGGGGGATCGTTTGCGCGCTTTCGCTTGGGCACGCAACCCGGCCTGCTCCCCACCGGCCAGGCCAGCAATGGAGAAGTAGAAGATTACGCCGTCACACTGGTTGCGAACACCGCGCCCGTTGCGGTGAACGACGCAGTGGGCACATTGCAGAACCGTCCCGTGTCCATGGCTGCGACCAAACTAACCTTCAATGACACCGACGCGGACGGCGATGCGCTCGCGGTGACCGCGGTGAGCGCCACCAGCACCAATGGCGGCTCGGTGGTTCTTTCGAGCGGGATGATCACTTACACGCCGCTGCCCGCGCTCGCGGGCCAGGATCGCTTCACCTATACAGTGAGCGACGGCCGTGGCGGCACGGCGCAAGGAACGGTGGTGGTGACGGTGGACTCGACAAACAACCTTTCGGCCAATGTTGTCTTCGGCCCGGTGATCGAAGGCATGGAGTTTGTGGTGCGCTTTGCCGGTTATCCGGGCGAGGAATATACGATTGAATCCGCCGACACCCTGACATCGCCGGTGCCCTGGCAAAAGAAAGTGAACAAGATCGCTCCCACGGACAATACGGCGGGATTTGGGATCGGCGTATTTGAATTTCGCGAGAACAAGGGTGCTGCCACGCAGCGATTCTACCGCACCGTGCATCCAGCCTACTAACCGAAAACGATCTGCCTATGAAAAAACTTGTGAAGCTTTCGCTGCTTTTGGCCGGAGCACTGAGCTGCCAGAATATGTCGGCGGCGTTAGTGAACTTCAGTGGGTCACCAAATGCGCCCATTCCTGACAACAATGCTTCAGGTCTTGCGTTCGGATTCACCGTGACGACGCCGTTCAGTTCCATCGATAGCGTGGTGGTGACGCTATCTATTTCCGGCGGCTACAATGGGGATCTCTATGCCTACCTTTCGCACGGCTCGGGATTTGCCGTGTTGTTGAATCGTGTGGGTGTGACCGGCACCGATCCGCTTGGGTATCCCGACAGCGGCTTCAACGTGACGCTCTCGCCTGGCGGCACCGACATTCACCAGTATCGGACGACGCTGGGTGGCGCCCCCGCCGGTGGAGTAGTGAGCGGAAACTGGGGCGCGGACGGGCGGCTCGTTCCCACCGATGCGACCCGAGCCAACACGCTGGATGTGTTCACCGGCGCCAATCCGAATGGCGCGTGGACCCTGTTTTTCGCGGACCGTTCGGCCGTCGGCATCTCGACACTTAACTCCTGGTCGGTGGGTATTGAAGCCATTCCGGAACCGGCAAATATCGCGCTCGGAATTTTCGGAGTATTGTTCGCCGGCTCGCAGGCGGTGCGACTCTGGTCGCGGCGCAGGACACCGCGAGCGTGAGCAGGACTTTGCCTCAGCAGGCACCAGAAGGGATTGATTAACCCACGCGAACGGGTTGTTGGATGATCATCTCCAACGCCGCCCACTCCGCGCGTTGCACCTGCAACGCTTTCGAATGTTACGCCGGAAAACCAGTTCGGGAAACGAGAGGTTGAAGTACAGACCGGGTTTGGTCAGAACAACAGAGGCCAGCGGGCGAATCGCGGCCCGCAGTTAACTCCGCCAACCCGCCCCAGCGAAATGCCCCAGAGCGCCCCATGGCGGGGCAACCTTTCCCCAAGAGCCACCCTGTCAGCGCGAATTTCGGCAACCGTCTGCGCCGCTGCTTCCGCAATCCGCCGGACACCCATAGGCGCAGCTTGGCATTGTAATCGTCAACAATTTTCATCGCACTCAGAGGGAGTGTTGCGCCTGAGGGAGTCGAAGTCAATTCCGTGGCCGTTTACACCCGCTGCTTCCAAACTCGCTGGTGACGTCTGGCGTGAATGACCCCAATCACCTTGATCGAGGCCGCCTCGACAAAGAAGAATACTTTGTAGGGAAATCGGCGGGTCAGAATCCGCCGCACGTTTTTGTAGAGCACCGCATGATGCAGGGGATGGTCGCCAATATTGCGAAGAGCAGTCTGAACTTCAGCGAGAAACTCCTCGCCCAAGCCGCGCTGCCGTCGTTCGTACCAATCGAAAGCCTCGGTCATGTCCGCCTCGGCTTCCGGCCGGATGATAATCCGGTAGCTCACTTCCGGCGCGAAGTGATGCGAGCGTAAACTTCTTCCCAGGGCGAACCGGCCTGCGGATTGCGATGGTAGGCCGCCAGCCGCTCCTCGATGAGTTGCTTGTCCTCGTCGGTCAGTGGCAGGGACTCGGGCACATCGGCGATAGTGTTCCAGATGTCCTCAACCAACTGGAGCCGCTCGGGCACCGGGAGATCCAACACATCGGCTGCGGTGATCTTGCTCATGGACACCAGGATAACCGCGGGCGCGTGGACGCGCAAGCGAAGGAAGTTTAGCGCGAGTTTCCAAACGCCTGTGTCGCCGACTTCAAAACGGCGGGACGTCGATTCACTTCCAACGTCCGAACGGACCACCCCAGCACGAGTGCATCGTGATAGCTTACGCAGCCTGTACCTCCGGCGTGGATGAAGTCGTGTTGACCACCACCGCCGGATTCGGCCGCGCTGCGCGGCGGCCAATATCCACGACTCGACGGGCGTTGAACCAGGCTTCCACAAATCGGTCGCTGGCTTCGCTGCCGCGAAATTGGATGACGAGATCGTCCAGTTCGGCAAATTTTTCTTCGGTGGCCGCGAACTGGCCGTCTCTTACAAACGAGGCACGAACCGGCCGGTTCGCTGCATGTAATTCCGATAGTCGGCACCGAATCTGGCGATGAGGTTTTGCTCTTCCTTCCGAGTCCGGATCACCAGCAGCAGGAACATCAGCGAGCCGGCGACAAAGAAAAACCAGTTGGCCGCGACGAGGGAGTGGCCGAGGATCACCAACGCAGCCGAAGAGTACAAAGGATGCCGGACCCAGCGGTAAGGACCGGTGGTCACCAGCGTATGCTGCTTCCTCGTCACCACCGTGTCGGTCAGGTTCCTGCCCAGGGTGCGGAACATCCAGACGAGGAGCAATCCGGCGATAGGAACGAGGCCCACACCCGTCCAGCGCAGCCAGACCGGCAGCGGCACAGCAGCCCATGCCATCCAGGCGGAGTTGATGAGATACGCGATCAGGCCGGCCACTCCTGCGAGACCGACGAGTCGCAACGTGATCATGATGAAGAGGCCTTCCTGCCGACGGTCGAGTTTCTCGCCCGTGCGCGCTTTCAGCCGATGATAAATTCCAATCGGCATGAAGATGACGAACCCGGCGAGGAGGATCAGTCGGAATAGTTGGTCGTCGCTCATGTGTGAGTTTCAGATCGAGGCCCTCACGTTGAGGTCGAGCGCTCGCATGACGCCGCTTGTTTATAGTCAGTGTTCTTTGGCTCGTCCAGCAATTCGGTTTCGACTTCCTGAAGGGTGGTTCGTAGGATGCGCGGCGTGGGCGATGTCACCAAAATCCTCGATGCCATTCAAAACGGCGATCCCAAGGCCGCCGAGGAGTTGCTCCCACTCGTTTATGAGGAATTGCGCAAGCTCGCCTTCGTGCGGATGGCGAATGAAAAACCCGGACAAACTTTGCAGCCTACAGCTCTCGTGCACGAGGCCTGGCTGAAGATCGCCGGTGACGGCAACGAGCACTTCGCCAATCGCCGGCATTTCTTCAAGGCGGCCGCCGGAGCGATGCAGCAGATTCTCATCGATATCGCGCGGCGAAAACAGCGGCTCAAACACGGCGCCAACCTGGTCGGCGAAGAACTGCACGAGTCCCGCATCGCCATGTCGGTGCCCTCCGAGGAATTGTTGGCCGTCAACGACGCCCTGGCGGGCCTGACGCTCGAAGATCCCCAGGTCGCGGAAGTGGTTCAGATGCGCTACTTCGTCGGCATGACCGTCCCGGAGATTGCCGCGGCCCTCGGCCTGGCGCCCCGCACCGTGGATCGGCATTGGGCCTTTGCTCGGGCCTGGTTGAAACGCACCATCCGCACCTCGCTTTCCGGCCCGGCGAGTCCGGCCTGAACTAATTTTGGATTCAGTGGCGTGATTGGCACCGGGATCTCGCCTGTGAGGTTGGCAGGCTGATCGGGCCCGATTGAACTATTTGTATCATGACTGAACGAGAAATTTTCTTTGAAGCCCTGGAGATGACCACGCCGGAGGCGCGCGCGGCGTATCTTCAAGGGGCCTGCCGCGGGGATGTCACGCTCCGCCGCAAGGTGGATGAGCTGCTGAAAGAGCATTTTTCCAACGACAGCCTCCTGGCCGGACCTGCCTTGGAGGAAGAGCGGACCGCCGTGGCCGAATCCCCCGCCGGGGAAGCCCCTGCGCAGATGCTGGGCCGCTACAAGCTGCTGGAGAAAATCGGGGAGGGCGGTTTCGGCGAAGTTTGGATGGCCGAGCAACGCGAGCCGGTCAAACGGCGCGTTGCCCTCAAGATCATCAAGTTGGGCATGGACAGCCGGCAGATCGTCGCGCGGTTCGAGGCCGAGCGGCAAGCGCTGGCCATGATGGACCATACCAACATCGCCAGAATTTTCGACGCGGACGTGACCGAAGCTGGGCGGCCCTACTTCGTCATGGAACTGGTGCGCGGGGTCAAGATCACCGATTACTGCGATCAGCACCAGCTTCCCACCCGCGAACGGTTGCGCTTGTTCATCCTGGTCTGCCACGCCATCCAGCACGCGCATCAGAAGGGTATCATTCACCGCGACATCAAACCATCGAACATCCTCGTGACGCTGCACGACGGCGTGCCGGTGCCGAAGGTGATTGATTTCGGCATCGCCAAGGCCACGCAGCAGGAGCTGACGGACAAGACGGTCTTCACGCAGTTCCAGCAGTTCATCGGCACGCCCGCTTACATCAGCCCCGAGCAGGCGGAGATGAGCGGGCTGGACATCGACACGCGGGCGGACATCTACAGCCTGGGCGTGTTGCTCTACGAATTGCTCGTGAGCCAAACGCCCTTTGATGCGAAGGAGATGATGCAGGGCGGCATTGATGCGTTGCGGCAGATCATCCGGGAACGTGAACCGCTGCGCCCCTCGACCAAGCTGAACACATTGGTAGGCGAAGCCCGCACCACGGCGGGCAAACGTCGCCAGACTGACGTGGGGAAGCTTGTGCACCAACTTCAGGGCGACCTGGACTGGATCGCGATGAAGTGCCTGGAGAAAGACCGCACGCGCCGTTACGACACGGCCAACGATATCGCTGCGGACATTCAACGCCACCTCGACAATGAGCCGGTCACCGCCCGGCCACCGAGCGCGGCCTATCGTTTCCAGAAATCGGTTCGCCGGAACAAGATCGCCTTTGTCGCCGGAACGGCCGTCGCGCTGGCGCTGGTGTTTGGTGGGATGGCAAGCACTTGGCAGGCAGTGCGAGCGCGGAAGGCAGAGCGAGCGGCGACGTTGGAACGCAATCGCGCCGAGCAACAAGCCCAACTCGCTGCAGCCGAAGCCACCCGCGCCACAGCGGTCGCCACCGCGGCCCGGCGCTACGCCTACGCCGCCGAAATCAACGTCGCGTTTCAGGCGCTTGCGGAAAGCAATCTGGGCCGCGTTCGCGAATTGCTCGACCGCCAGCAACCAATGTCCGGTGAGGAAGACCTTCGCGGCTTCGAGTGGCGTTATCTCTGGCAGCTTTGTCATGGCGATGAAATCGCCACGTTTCGCGACGAAGGCGCAAACGCCGCGGCTTTTTCTCCGGACGGCAAGTTGTTCGCCTACTCCGGCAATAAAATCATCGTGCGCGAAACAGCGTCGCGGAAAGTCATCGCCACGCTGGACAGCGTCGCCTCGACCCTGTCCTTCGCACCAGGCGGCAAGATGCTCGCCAGCAGTCACGAATCCGGTGTGAAAGTTTGGGACGCGGAGAACTGGGCGGAGCTGCGCTCGTTAGCGGGCACGATGCATCCGGCTCGATTCTCATCTGACGGACGCTGGCTCGTGACGGGCGTGGCCGGGGGTTTTCGCCTGTGGGACACGCAAACATGGGAGGCGGCAGGAACCTGTCCGGGAGCGCCCACGTTCCACTTGCAATCACGCAACGCGGTGGCGTTTTCTCCAGACAGCCAGTTCCTGGTCACGATTGCTTCGGCAGGGCACGCGAGTGGCGACCATCTCCGCGTCTGGCGGTTGCCTGGCCTGGAGGAGCTTCCTTCCCTTCTGTCAGAAACCGAGCCACCCGGTTCGGTGGCATTTTCGGTGGATGGAAAGCACGTCATCGCGGGCCTGTGGGACGGCAGAATCGTCGTTTGGGAATTTGCGTCGCGGAAAGTGGTGGCCACACGGAAAGAACACACCGGTTCGGTCACGGCGGTCGCGGTCGCGCCCGACGGCAAGACATTTGTCACCGCCAGCGCAGATCGGACCGTCAATCTGTGGGACGCGGCTACGTTCCAACACCTGGTGCGGCTGCGCGGGCATGTCGCTGAGGTCGGCTCCGTGGCCATGTCACCGGATGGCCGCACCGTGATGTCCGGCAGCGCCGATGGCACGACGAAACTTTGGAGCGCCGAAACGCGGCATCCGGAAACGGTGCTGGACGGCTACTATTTGGTGGCGGGATTCATCGGCGGCGGACGGCAGTTGCTCGCAGCCAGAATTGACCGCGCATGCCTCTGGACGCCGGAAAGCGGGGCGCGCGTGGAATATCGGATTCCGAACGATCCACCCTTCGTCCTGACCGCGCAAGGAAAAGTGTATGACGTGAAGCCGGACGAACCGCTGGTCGCGCTGGGGCGTAGTGACGGCTCGGTTGAAGTCTGGAATACGAACGGCGCCAAAATAATCACGTGGCAGGCGCACGCTGACACCATCGGCGCGGTCGCTTTTTCTTCAGACGGCCGACGCCTCGCTACCGGCATGACCAAAGGTGAAGTGAAAATCTGGGATTTCGCCACGCGGCGAGAAGGGGCACGGTTCGATCCGATGGACCGCCCGCTGGTTTGTCTGGCGTTCTCGCCTGACGGGAAAAGTCTGGCTGGCTCCGGACATAGCAGCGAGGTCTGGTTGTGGGACGCAGTGACCGGTCGCCAAGTGCTGAAGCTGCCCGGACACGGCATCCTCGTGTTCTCGGTGGCGTTTTCTCCCGATGGCAAGCTGCTGGCCACCTCGTCAACGGACAATCACGCGCGCTTGTGGGAACTGCCTTCCGGCAACCTGCGCGCGACGCTCAAGGGCCACGTCCAAGCTATCACCGGCGTGGTGTTCTCCCCGGATGGCAAGACGCTCGTTACCTGTGGAATGGATCGGAAAGTCAAACTCTGGAACGTCGCCACGCACCAGGAACTAGCGACATTTCCGCTGGGCGGTATGTTCCCGACTCTTGGCATTTCCCCCGATGGCCGAACGCTCGCGGTCGGCAGCTTTCTCGAAGCTCGCATTCAGATTCTGCGCGCGCCATCGTTCGAGGAAATCGCGGCGGCCCAGGCGAAACCAAGGGACGCCCTAATTCCATGACCTCCCGATCGGAGAACGATTGACCCTGTTTCAAAATAAAGTTGCGGTTATCACTGGTGGGGCGTCTGGCATCGGCCAGGCACTATGCGAGGGAGCTGGCCCGCCGAAGGGCGGCAGTCATGGTGGCGGACATCGACTTACAACGAACTGCGCCGCATGGCCGCACACAAGATGGCGGACGAAGCCAAAGCGATTCTCATGGAAGAATTGAAGGAATCACCAACCGATGAGGACTTGCTGAAGCTCCTTCGCACCCTCAATGACTCGAGCCATTGAAGATGCGAAGCGCTCGCACTTCAACTGCGCGAAGAACATGAAGCCAGAAACTCTCATCATCACGGGCCTACATCAGACCATGAAGGTGTTGGTGATCGGCGCATCGGGTGGCGTCGGAAAACACTTGGTGCGCCTCGCCTGCGATCAAGGCCATATCGTCACGGCGCTCGTGCGGCGTGCTGATGGCATCGATTCGCGGGCGCACATCCTGATCGATGACGTGTTGCGGCCGGGTTGTTTCGACGAGCACGTGCGCGGTCACGAAGTTGTGCTGTCGGCGCTCGGCATCAAACGAACCCATCCGGCGAATCCCTGGAGCGCGCTTGCCTCGCCGCCGGATTTTTCCTCGCGCACGGCGGCAATGCTCGTGAAGGCGATGCGGCAGCACTGCCTCGCACGCGTGATCGCCGTGAGCGCGGCGGGCGTCGCGGACAGCGCGGCCCGCATGAATCTCCTGATGAAGTTTTTCGTCGCGAAATCGAACGTCGGCATCGGCTATCGCGATCTCGGAGCAATGGAGCGCGTGTTTGCGGATTCGGGACTTGATTGGTGCTGCCCGCGCCCGACGCGACTCACCCGTGGCCCGCTCACTCGAGGCGTGAAGATCGTGGAGAGCTTCCCGATGACCGCCGGGATTTCACGCGCGGATGTTGCGTGGTGGATGCTGGAGCACGCGGCCCAGCCGATTCGCGAACGTACGCCGATGATCACCGGCGGGTGACCGTGTTACTTATCATGCGAAGCGAAGAATCCAATAGAACGACATGTGGACGACTCTGATCTTCAGCGGGACGGCCGCAATATTCCTGGCCATGACCATCGTCACGCTCTGGCACTTGCGCTGGGTTCGGCGGTTGCCGGCGATGGAAACGTTTACGACGCAGGACCGAACGGCATCATGGGCTGGACCTCCAATTCGTTGCTCCGTTGTCATTGCCGCGCGTGATGAGGAAGCGCGGATTGAACAGACGATGCGTCGTTTGCTCGCGCAACGCGGCGTCGAAGCCGAGTTCATCGTGGTGGATGATCGGTCCACTGACCGGACGAGCGAAATCCTGCGGCGGCTGGCGCAGGAAGACGCACGAGTGCAGGTGAAGCGCGTGGATGTGCTGCCGGAAGGCTGGCTCGGCAAGTGTTACGCCTGCCACGTCGGCGCGAGCGCGGCCACGGGGGATTGGATTCTCTTCACGGATGCGGATTGCTGGCTGAAGTCCGACGTGATCGCGCGCGCCGTGTGGGTTGCCGAACGCGACAGAGCCGACCACGTGACGCTGTCTCCGGGGACTGTGCTGGAAAGCCCTGGCGCCCGGGCGTGGCATCTCCTCTTTCTCACGAGTCTTGTGAACTGGTTCTCCGGCGTTAATCGGGACCGGCCCAGATCCTATCTTGGCCTTGGCGCCTTCAATCTGGTGCGGGCCGCAGCCTATCGGCAATGTGGCGGCTACGAGGCGCTGCGCCTCACGGTGTTGGATGATGTGAAGTTCGGCCTGCTCCTGCGCCGCGCCGGCAAGCGGACTCGCGCCTTTCTCGGCGTGGACGACGTGGAGTGCCACTGGGGCGCCACGGTCTGGAGTATGGTCAAAATCATGGAGAAGAATTACTTTGCCGCGTTGGATTTTCGGCTGTGGTTGGCGTTGTTGGGCAGCGCGTTCATGATTCTCTTCAGCTTCATCGTTGTGTTCGGATTGATGTCCATGACGGCGGCTGGAATCGCGGCCGCACTCTCGCCTCTTTCGTTGATTGTGCCCGCGGCAATTCTGGCGCGCCGGCTGGGCTGGTCATGGCCTTGCGCGGTGTTCATACCATTCATGTTTCCGGTGTTCCTGTATGCCCTGCTCAATTCGACCTTCGTGACACTGCGACAAGGCGGCGTTCGCTGGCGCGACACGTTTTATTCCATCGAGGCCTTGCGCGCTGGTGGTGTGAGGTAAAATCAATGGATGGCGCTGATCCGCACAAATCATGAGCGAAATCACCCGCATCCTCACCGCCATCGAGCAAGGCGACGCCAGAGCCACCGACGAGTTGTTGCCTGTGGTTTTACAACGAACTGCGCCGCGTGGCCTCATACAAGATGTCCAGCGAAACCGCCGGCCACACCCTCCAGCTGACCGCGCTCGTTCACGAAGCGTGGCTCAAGCTGGTGGACTCGCCCTCGCAATCCTGGCAGAACCGCGCGCACTTCTTCGGGTCCGCCGCCGAGGCCATGCGCTGCCAGACAAAGCGGCGCGGATTGATCGCACTTACTCATTAACATGCCTCGCCATGCATGCCCGCCGCCAAAGCGCCAGAGGACTGGCGCAGTCCAAAACCTGGCGGACTTCCCGGCGGCCTCGATAGTCGCGAAGCGTCTTGGACTGCGGTAGTCCTCTACCGCTTTTCCAGGATTGCGAATCGCCCGTGTCGGCAGATACGGTCATTCCATGCCCGCGCCGAAGACTCCATGGCCTCACGCGCCCACTCATCAACTCGCCACGAGCGGCACATTCTTCGTCACCGCCAGCACCTATCTCAAGGCGCATCACTTCCGCGGCGCAGACCGCCTCCGCGTGTTGCATCGCGGCCTGCTCACAGTCGCGCAGGATTACGGCTGGCAACTCGAAGCATGGGCGGTTTTCTCCAACCACTACCATTTCATCGCGCACTCACCCGTGGACAAACCCACCGCCGAGAGCCTCGGTCTGATGTTGAAGACGCTGCATGTGAAAACTTCGGGCTGGGTCAACCGGCTGGACCACGCGCTCGCGCGACAGGTGTGGTTCAACTTCCGGGAAACGCGCTTGAGCTATCCAAGGTCGTATTTCGCGCGACTGAACTACACGCACCAGAACCCGGTGAAACACGGGCTGGTGCCGGTGGCCAATCAATATCCGTGGTGTTCAGCAGCGTGGTTTGAACGAACTGCTTCAGCCGCGCAGGTGAAGACGATCTACCGGTTCAAGACCGACCAACTCCAACTGCCCGACGATTTCGATCCCGCACCGGAATGGTGAGCCAGTGTATGGGGTGATGTGTCGCGAAGCGTCTTGGACTGCGGTAGTCCTCTACCGCTTTTTTCCCACGAGCGCGATGAGGCTGAGAACAAGGCTTCCCGAGCCGTCCATCCCACGCCTGTTGCCAAAGCGCCAGAGGACTGGCGCAGTCCAAAACCTGGCGGACTCACCAGCCGCCTCGGTGGTCGCGAAGCGTCTTGGACTGCGGTAGTCCTCTACCGCTTTTCCCATGGAGCGTGATTCACGTAAGCCCTCAAAAAACATATTTCAAAATCCTTGGCGTGATTGGGCGGGGAAAATCGCCTTGGCCCAGTGACACGACAAAGCTTGGCGGTCGGCCACGAGGCGGACCGGGCCAGGACAAACGAAACCGAACCGGATTCACTCATGAAAACAAAACTTAAGCTTCACCTCCTCCTGCTCACGCTGTTGAGCCTGTCAGGCTTCGCGCACGCGCAAGGCACGGCCATCAGCTACCAAGGGCGGTTGAATGACGGCGGCCTGCCCGCCACGCGTCTCTACGATTTCACCTTCAAGGTGTTTGACGTGGAAGCCGGCGGGGCCGCACTGGCCGGAACCGTCGTCCTCGCCGCCGTGCCGGTCACCAACGGCCTGTTCACCGTCACGCTGGACTTTGGCGCCAGCGTCTTCACCGGCCCGGCGCGCTGGCTGGAAATCGCCGTGCGTACCAACGGCAGCGCGGCGACGGCGGCTTACTCCCTCCTCAGCCCGCGGCAGGCGTTGACACCCTCGCCCTACGCGATCTTCGCCACAACGTCCGGCACGGCGTCAAACGTGGTCAATGGCTCGGTGGTCAAGAGTCTCAACGGCCTAAAAGACAACGTCACGCTGGCGGCGGGACCAAATGTGACGATCACGCCCAGCGGCAACACGCTGACGATTGCTTCGGCCGGGGCTGGCGGAAGCGGCATCTGGTCGGTTTCCAACAACAACGCCTATTACAACGCGGGCAAGGTCGGCATCGGGACGGCCTCACCGCTGGCCTCGTTGGATGTGCTGGGCAATTGGAATGGCGAGCAGGGTGCCCTGAATCTGTTCGGCGACCGACCATCGGTTCGGTTCACGGGCGACGCCGGCAGCGCAAATCAGTCGTGGCTGATGCATCTCGGCGGCGGCCCAGGCGACCTGTTGTTCTATCGCCGAGGAGTAGCGGGACTTTGGTTCCCGGCGCTTACCCTGGCCGCAGCCAACGGCAACGTTGGCATCGGAACAACCGCTCCCGACAGCAAACTAACCGTCTTCACTCCTTCCATCGGCAGCATCCGCGTCGGCATAGAGCATACCGATGGGACGGTCCGCCTCGGCACTTATGCGGTGCCGGGCTTGGGCGGTTTCCTGGGAACGCTGAGCGCCGATCCGCTGAGTTTTTTCTACAATGGTGATTTCGGAAATCCAAACATGACGATTGGCGACGGCTTCGTCTCCATGGCTTCAGGACCGGGATTCGTCACCGTCGGCACTCCCAATGCAGAGTCAGGGATTACGATCAACCGCGACAACTCCCGGGCCGACGTCAGATTTGATGGAAGAACACTTAAGTTAGTCGCCGGTCCCGTTGGCGGACCTCCGGCTTCCACTCGTGGGATAGCCATCAGCACCAACGGCAACGTCGGCATCGGCACAACGACTCCCTCGCGCACGCTCGAGGTGTTTGGCGACTTCCTCGCCCGCGACGTTTCCTGCCGCGTGCTGGAGATCCGCGGCGGAGCGGACCTTGCGGAACCGTTCGCCATGAGTCATAGCGGCGTGGAGCCCGGCAGTGTCGTCGTCATTGACGCGGACTATCCAGGCAAACTCTGCCGCAGCAGCCGGGCCTATGATAACAAGGTTGCCGGCATCGTCAGCGGCGCCAACGGCATCAGGCCCGGCATCCGCATGGTCCAGGAGGACAAACTGGAGGCTGGCGTAAACGTCGCCCTCAGCGGACGGGTTTATGTGCAGGCCGACGCGGCATTTGGCGCGATCAAACCGGGCGACTTGCTCACAACGTCCGAAACGCCCGGCCACGCGATGCGAGCCGCTGATCATGCTCGCGCTCAAGGCGCGATTCTCGGCAAAGCCATGAGCGAGTTGAAGGCAGGCAAGGGCATGGTGCTCGTGCTCGTGACCCTCCAATGATCGGAGTTTGTTTTATGAAACATTCTTCAACCCGTTTTTTTCTGGCCTCGCTTTGCGTCGCAATCCTCGTCGGCGATGCCCTGCGAACATCAGGCGCGCAACCACTCGAGCCGGGGGAAATCCCCGAGTTCTTGCAGAAGCTGGCCCCGCAAGCACCGGGCCGGGCGGCCGGGCAAACACCAGCCGCCGAAGCGCCCCGGATTTCAATGAATAGCCAAGGTTTTGTGCGCTCCATCGGCGCGCCTCCCGGTCAGCACTTTCCGCCGGAACGGGAAATGGCTACGAAATCACCGGAACTGATCGCCCGCAGCTTCATGTTGAACCAAGGGCGTCTGTTCGGAATCCAGGGCCCAAATGGGAGCTACATCACGAAACGCAATCGTGCGAGCAACGGACGCCATTACGTGCGGTTGCAGCAAAGCTATCGGAACATTCCCGTCGTCGCGGCTGAAGTTGTGGTGCAGGTCAACGGCCAGGGTGGAGTGGAAAGCGTCTTGAGTGATCTGGCTACGGAAGTTCAAACCCTCGACACCCACCATGCACCAGTGTTGCCGACGCTATCCACCAACGAAGCCGCAGCCAGAGCGAAGGCGGCATTCCCCGCGGAGTCACCAGCGAAGATGGAAAACACTTCGCCACAACTTGCGATCTTCGCGCCATCGGTTTTGGATGAGCCGGGGAATCCCGTTTTGGTTTGGGACTTGAATGTGTCCTGCGAGACTTTGATTGAGGCCAACGCCCGGGTGCTGGTCGATGCGAAGAACGGACAAATCGTCCGGGTTTGGACTCTGGTTCATCCGGCGCTCAATCGTCAAATCTTCGATGCCAACACCACCACGAACAACCCGGGAACACTCGTTCGTCCGGAAGGCCAGCCCGCAACGGGCATTGTGGATGCGGACAACGCGTACACTTTCCTGGGCGACACGTATAATTTTTACCTGGCGAATCATGGGCGCGATAGTCTGGATGGCAACGGGATGGCACTCAGTGCGACCGTGCGTTATTGCCAGCCGAATGGGACGAACCCACCTTTCTGCCCGCCGCTCGGAACCGCGTTTTACAACAACAACAGAATGTACTTCGGCACCGGTACCGTGGCGGACGATGTCACCGCGCACGAATTGACCCACGGGGTCACTGGCTTCGAGTCTGGTCTGATTTATACGAACGCATCGGGCGCGATCAACGAATCCCTCTCCGACGTCTGGGGCGAGTTCGTGGACCTGAGCAACAGCGGGGGGAACGACGCCACTGGGGTGCGCTGGGACGTGGGTGAGGATTTGCCCGGCGGCCGGATACGAAGCATGAGCTTTCCCACAAATTTCAATCACCCGGATCGTCTGTTCAGTACGTTCTATCAGCAGCCGTCCACGACCAATGACTTTGGCGGCGTTCACAAAAACAGCGGCGTCAACAACAAGCTCTGCTATCTCCTGACGGATGGGGACACCTTCAACGGAGAAAGCATCTACGGAATTGGCATCAACCGCGTGGCCGGGCTTTACTACGAAGTGCAGGTGGATCTGCTGACCTCCGGTGCCGGCTGGCCCGAACTCTACAACGCGTTGACGCAAGCCGCAGTCAACCTCGGCTGGAACACCGCAGACCGGAACAACCTTTATCGCGCCTGTCTCGCCGTGGAGATTGCCACCAACGGGCGGGATCTTTACGTGGACAAAACGAGCGGTTGCCCGACTCCCGCTGGTACACCGTTCTGCCTTTTTAACGTCGGCCCATATTTAACGGTCAGTCAAGGTGTCGCCGGAGCCAATCCTGGGGATGTGCTTCACATCCGAACTGGAAACTACAATGAACCCATGACCGTGAATAAGATCGTCACCATCCAGGCCTACGACGGGGCTGTCACCATCGGACAATGAATCATGACTTGGAGATGAAATTGATCTTCAACACCCACCGCATGAAAACAAACATCCACAAAGCTCTTCTTGTTTCGGCAGTGCTCTTCAGCACGCTGCGAGTGCCAGCGCAATCCTATTCCATTGACTGGCACACCATAGACAGCGGCGGCGGCACGAGCACCGGCGGCGTGTATTCCATGAGCGGCACCATCGGCCAACCCGATGCGGGCGCGATGAGCGGCGGTAATTACTCGCTGTCGGGCGGGTTTTGGGGCGCCATCCAAACGCCCCCGTCAGTCGGCAGCGTGATCATCGAAGTGCGGGTGGTTGGCGGCGAAGTCCGTCTCCGCTTCACCGGCATCCCCGGCCGGACCTACGAGATCGAACGCGCCCGATTCGTCACCGGTCCGTGGCCCGATGTCCTCGCCGTCATCACCATGCCGATCGGCGGCGTCGTTGAGTTCGTGGATAGCACAGGCTTGACCTCCACCCAATCCTTTTACCGAACGAGATTGCGCTAAAAAACACGGGCCATAACGGCGAGCAACGAGCACCTTGGCCAATTGAATCTATGAAGAAGATCGCCCTCATTTGTTTAATCGCCGGAATGACCAACGCCTGGGCCGCCAGCACCATCAACTCCACCGACAAATTCGCCTATGGCGCCAACATCGGTTGGCTCAACGCCGCGGGCGACGTGGCCAACGGCTCCGTCATCGGCGAATACGTCTGCTCCGGCTACATCTGGAGCGCCAACTGCGGCTGGATTCACTTGGGCAGTGGCACGCCGGTCAATGCCATCCGATATCAGAACAACTCGGCCACCGACTTCGGCGTCAACCACGATGGCCTGGGTAATCTCCGCGGTTTTGCCTACGGCGCGAACATCGGCTGGATCAATTTCGAAAACACCGGGGCGCCCAAAGTGGACCTCAACACCGGCAACCTCAGCGGTTCGGTCTGGAGCGCCAACTGCGGGTGGATTAGTCTGAGCAACGCCTTCGCCCACGTGCAGACCGACACACTGCGCATGGGCGCGGATTCCGATGGCGATGGCATTACCGATGCCTGGGAACTCACTTATACCAACACGCTCGCGAGGTTTACGGCTTCCACTGACACGGACGGCGACGGCATGTCCGACCTGAAGGAACACATCGCCGACACCAGCCCGCTCGATCCGAATGACTACTTGCGCATCACGTCTTACTCGGTGCTGTTCGGTGGAGGCAACGAGACCAACACGTTGACGTGGACGACCAAGCCGACGCGCTGTTACCAATTGGATTACCGGACCAACCTGAACGCCGGCACGCCATGGGTGAACGCGCCGGCCGTGTTTGCGCCTGATCCGGGCATGAACACCACGCGGATGCTGACCCTCAGCCCGCCCCTGGCCGAACGGTATTTCCGCATCGAAGCCATCAAACCGCTCTCTCCATGAACCGTACGACCCTCCGCAAGGGTTTGGACTGCGCCAGTCCTCTGGCGCTTTCGACAGTGCGCCCGGTCCAAAAGCGCCAGAGGACTGGCGCAGTCCAAGACGCTGACGCGACCACCGGAACCGCCTCTGGTTCATAGTGCCAACTCACGTCCGATTTTTGGAGGTGTTCCTCTCCATGAAATTCACAAAAAGAAAGAAGCAATGAAACCAATGACCACTTCCAAACTGCTCGCAACGAGCTTCGCTATGACGTTGCTCGCAACTCTCAATCCTCAACTCTCAACCTTCGCCCAAGGCAGCCTCACCCCGCCCGGCCCGCCCGCGCCGACGATGAAAACGCTGGCGCAAATCGAGCCGCGCACACCGATCTCGGCGCTGCCGTTTGCCATCACCCAACGCGGCTCGTATTACCTGGCGACGAACCTGCCCGGCGGGGCCAACGGCGGCATCACCATCAGCGCCAGTGGTGTCACCCTGGACTTGATGGGCTTTGAGTTGGCCGGTGGAACCGGCAGCGGGATCTTGATCAGCGGCAGCCACACCAATATCGCCATCCGCAACGGCACCGTGCGCAGTTGGGGCGGCGATGGGGTAGGTGCTGCCAGCGCAAACAATGGCCAGTATCAAGACTTGCGGCTGTCTGCCAACGGGGGAAATGGTTTGAACTGCGGGCCGAACAGCACGGTGGTCAACTGCACCGCACAAGGCAACGGCAGCGACGGGTTCATTGCCAGCAATGGCAGCACCATCAGCGGCTGCGCGGCCCAGGCTAACACCGGCAACGGGATTTCGGCCGGCCTCGGCAGCATAGTCAACGGCTGCACGGCGGTCACCAACAGCTTGCATGGGATGAGTGTGGGCGACGGCAGCACCGTCAAGGACTGCTCGGCGGTCGCCAACACGTTACATGGGATCAATGCGGGCAGCGGCAGCACGGTCATCGGCTGCACGGCGCGCATCAACCAGCAGCACGGGATCAGTGTGAGCGACGGCAGCACCGTCAAGGACTGCACGGCGCGCAGCAACGGCGCGGACGGGATCTCTACCGCCTTCGACTGCACGGTCACCAGTTGCACCGCCCGCAGAAACGAAAACTCCGGGATCGTCGCCAACACGGGCAACACGGTCAGCGAGTGTACGGTTGCCTTCAATGCCTTCCATGGGATTTCAGTCGAGACAGACTGCCAGGTCCGCCATAATAACTGCCGGCAAAATGGGAGGACGGTCTCCAATGGCTCCGGCATCTACGTCGTGGGCGGTCAGAACCGTATCGACGGCAACAACGTGACGGACAACGACTACGGAATCCAGTGCCTCAATGCAGGCAACATCGTCATCCGCAATACCGCCCGTGCCAACACCGGCGTCAATTATGTATTTTTTTCCAACGCCAACGCCGTCGGGCAGATACTGGGGCCGGCCGTCGGCACCTTCTCGACCAGCGAGGCGTGGGCGAACTTCAACTACTGATGGGGCAAACAGGAAACCGCAGACCCGCCTTCGCCCATTCGGCGGCGCTCAGGGCTGCGGCGGACAAGCACCAATAACCACGAAAGGATTGCGGATTGGTGTCCGATGGTTTGTGGCATCTCGAGGCGTTCACGGTGGATGCATTTATCCTGGAAGGCGCCAAGCTCGTGGACGCGAGCAAAGGGTTCGAGACCGAGAATTAAACCTGGCTTGAAAAACTCAAGCAGCCAGTGCGGGTGGAGGAGCCGGAGCCGGATTCGGCCGCGCGGCGCGACGGCCCGTATCCACCACGCGGCGGGCGTTGAACCAGGCTTCCACAAAAACGTCGCTGCCTTCGCTGCCGCGAAATTGGATGACCAGATCGTCCAGTTCGGCAAATTTTTCTTCCATGGCCGCGAACTGGCCGGGCAAAGCGTCGGTGATGGCCTTGCGCCGGGCGCGGGCGCTGGCGGGCGCGCCAACGGCGGTGCTGTAGTCGGTCCACAGTTGATCCACCTCGGCAAATTTGGCGGCAGTGACGCCGTATTTGTCGCCGGACGCGGGTTGGCCATTGCCGGGAGATTTGGTGAGCGGTTCGGCCAGGTTCAGGACGGTCTCGCCGATGCCGGCCAGCGCGATGGCGCGGGCGTTGCGCAGGTCGCTGGGTGTGAAGTCCACTTTGGCGGCGGCTTCGTCCTCGCCCGTGCTTTTGAGACAGCGAAAGCTGGCGCGGGCAACGGGGTGCAGGGCATTCTCGAACTGCGTCCGCATTCCGCGCAGCGCGTCGGTGGAGCCGCGGATGTTGGCGCTCTGGTCCGCTCCGGCTTTGGCCAAGGTCGCCACCGCCGTGCGCGCGCCGAGCAGACATTCGCTAAAGGCGAGCGGGGGCTTGTTTTGCCAGATGGGTTTGCTTTCGTCCTTGTCCGCAACTGCCAGTGTGGCCTGGAAGCTGCCCAATTTGCTTGTGAGTGTGTCATTCATAAACTCTTGCTTAATTTCGCAGCAAGACAATGGCCACAGCACTGTCGGCGAGAACCTTTCGAGTGGATTGGGCTGCCTGCCGTTTCTTTCCAACCGTTACTTATTGTTTATAAACGAGTTGCGTGCGTTTCCAATTTGCGTGAGTCCGTTCCCAACGCGTCCGAGGGCGTTTCCAAGGAAGCTCATTGCGCACCCAACGCGCCTGAACGTGCTCCCAGCGGGCACGAATTGCCGTACAACCTCCAGCAGTCTCGTCTAAACCGGGTCTCATCGTGGTTGAATCTGTCGGAGCGCGACTCCAATCGTCCGACATGAAGATCCAAGGAACTGCCGCTTCCGTCCAAAAGAGCTTCCTGGCGGTGGAACGAATCCCAGCGCAGATCCAATGGAGATGCGCGAGCTTTCAAACGACAGTCGATTGGCGACTACGCCGGTTTGCCGTGCCTGACGACACGCCAGGAACTAAGAGTGGAACTCAGGGAGAGAAATGCTTCGAAACAATTCTTCGCGCGTTGAGCCGCTGAACCATCCCCCTCCCCTGCCCTGCGGCCGTTCATTGGGCCGGCGTCGAGACTGGTTCGGCCAGCTCCAATACATTCGGCGATCCCTAACCTGCATTAGAGTGATTGCCAAAAGTAATTTCCGGAATGCGAAGTTGATCGGCGTAGCGGCGTCTCGGCAGAGCGCCGCAAACAATGGGAAAAGACGGCGCTCTTCTAAGAAACCACTTTTGGAAAACGTTGTTGAGCCGCAGGTTCTCTCGGCGTCGATTGAGGGCGTTTTCGCTTGGTGTGGGCTGGTTTCTTCCATGTGTAGCCCGCTCGAAGAGTCGGTGGGCGCTGCCGAGACGCCGCTACGGCCATGCAAAGGCAGCCGACGTAAGGAGGCTCTGGTCCCTTCCGCCAACCGGAGTTTTAAAATTCAAGCCTCCTCACGTCGGCTCCTACAAGATCTGGGATGCGCCGTCACTTTACTGAATCAGGCCACGCTTGCGCAGCACTGCCTCCATCGCCTTGTCCATCATCAGATCGGCCAGCGCTTTAGTGGCTTCGTCCAGAGTCGCAAGCGCAGCTTTGAGCTGTTTGGCATCGCCCATCCTGGTTTGCGAGTCTTCCGCCCCCAACACCCGCTCGGTCTCGGCAAGAGCTTGCTGAACTTGCTCCTCATAGCCGGCATCAAGTTCACCGGCACAGGTTGCCAATCCCTTTCGCGTGGCCGCGATCGTTTCCTGCGCGCGAATTTTGGCTTCGATCCATTGGCGAGCGGCCATGTCTTCGAAGGCATGCTCCACTGATTCTTCCACCATCTTCTGAACTTCCGTGTCGTCCACATCGACAGCGGATTTCATTTTCACCACGGTTTGCTTGCCGGTTTTAGTGTCGCGAGCCAAAACGTGAAGGATGCCGTCGGCGTCGATCTCGAATTGCACCCCAACGCGCGGCACGCCTTTGGGGGCGGGTTCAAAATCAAGCGTGAATCGGCCCAGGCTCCAGTTGTCCTTGGCGCGCTCGCGTTCGCCTTGCAGGACGTGAATGAGCATCTCGCGTTGATTATCGACCGCGGTCGTGAACATTTCGCCTGCCTTCACGGGAATGGTGGTGTTGCGGGGAACAATCACGTTCATCAGACCGCCAAACGTCTCGATGCCGAGAGAGAGCGGTGTCACATCAAGCAGCAAAATGTTTTTGAAACCACCGGAGAGTATTTCCGCTTGAATGGCGGCGCCCAGCGCAACCGCTTCGTCGGGGTTCTGCGACGTGTTCAGTTGCGGTCCTTTGCCGCGATGGTACTGGCTGCCGATGCGAATGCTGCCGCGCGTTTCTTCAAATTCCACGCAGCCGAAAAGTTCACTCACGAACTGGCGCACCAGCGGCATGCGCGTCTGAGCGCCCACCAGAATGACTTGATCCAGATCTTTGGGTTCGAGCTTCGCATCCGCCAGGGAACGAAGGCAGTGCGATCGGGTGCGGGCGATAATGTCGCGAGTGAGGTCTTCCAGATCGGCGCGGGTCAGCTTATGGCTGAAGCTGAAGCCCGCTGTCAGAAAGGGCAACGAGACCTCGATCTCCAGTTCAGTGGAAAGTTTGATTTTGGATTGCTCGGCGGCCTCGCGGAGGCGGGACATCATTTGCAAATCGTTGGTCGCATCGGGTCCCCCGGTCTGCTTGATCTTTTCGACCAGGAAATCGATCACCCGTCGATCGAGGTCATCGCCGCCCAAACGGGTGTTGCCGTTGGTGGAGAGCACTTGGAAGACGCCATCGCTGAGTTCGAGGATGGAAAGGTCGAAGGTGCCGCCGCCCAAATCATACACGGCGATCTTTGAATGCTCCTTGAGTTTATCAAGACCGTAGGCCAAGGCGGCGGCAGTCGGTTCATTGACGATGCGTTCGACGGTGAAGCCCGCCAGCTCCCCTGCCCTTTTGGTTGCGTTCCGTTGTGCGTCGTTGAAGTAAGCCGGCACGGTGATGACGGCGCGCGTGACCGCCTCGCCGCAATAGGCTTCGGCGTCGCGCTTCAGTTTTTTCAAAATCTCGGCGGAAAGTTCTTCCGGCGTCCAGTCGCGTTCGTGAATCGCAATGCTCACCGGGCCGCCTTGGGCTTTGATGGCATAAGTCACGAGCATTTCCTCCCGGACAATCTCTGCGCCACGGCGGCCCATGAAGCGCTTCACCGAATAAACCGTTTCGGCAGGCTTAAGCACGCGCACACGGCTGGCTCGGTGGCCGACGATGGGTTCGCTGCCCGGGGCAGGGATGTGGACGACTGACGGGGTCAATCGCTGGCCGTCGGAGTCGGCAATGACCAGCGGGATGCCGGAATCCACGGTGGCCACCAGCGAATTGGTGGTGCCCAAATCAATGCCGACGATCTTGCTCATACATTCGTGGGAGCGTTGAAACGTTAACGGTTGAATGCATCTGAACGCCGCAGGTCCGCTATATCGATTGCCAAAAGTAATTTCCGAAAAGGTGGGCGACGCCCTGCCGGGCGCCGCCGCGGCAAACCGGCAGGTTTGCCCCACCTTTTCGGAAATTACTTTTAGCAATCACTCTAGCCTGCCAGCTTCAGAAACGGTATGATTCGCTTTTCGAGTTCCATTCTTGAAACCTTCAAGACTTCTTCATACTGAATCGCATCCGCCACATCGTACTTGCCCGAGGCCAGACGGCGCAGCGATTTCAAGTGCGCGCCGCAACCAAGCTTTTGACCCAATTCGTGGGCGATGCTTCGCACATAAGTCCCCTTGGTGCATGCAATATGGAAAGCCCCGCAAGGTTCTTCATAATGCGAGAATCGAAAGCGATAGATGTGAATCAATCTGGGTTTGCGCTCCACTTCAATTCCCTGGCGGGCCAGCTTGTAGAGGGGCACGCCGTCCTTCTTGATCGCTGAAACCATCGGGGGCGTTTGCATTTGATCGCCGATGAACGCGGCGGCAGCGTCGTTCAAGTGCTCGACCGTCAGGGGCGGGACCGGCAAAGACGCGATCGATTCGCCATCGGCATCGTAGCTCCTCGTGGTTTCGCCCAACTGGATGGTGCCTTCATAGACCTTGTCGTCGGACATTAGTTTTTCCGAGAGCCTGGTAGCCCGGCCCAGGAGAAGGACCAGCAAGCCGGTGGCGGCGGGATCGAGCGTGCCGGCGTGGCCGACCTTCTTGATCCCGAAGTGGCGGCGAATATTGTCAACCACATCGTGCGAAGTGGGGCCAGCCGGTTTATCGACCAGAAGCGCTCCATCGAAAGGCTCGAAGGCTTCCATGAAAACTCAATGCTTCGAATTGAGCGCCTTCTTTACGGCATTGAGCACGGCATGCTGGATGGAGAGCGGTTTGCCCGCCACGCGCGCGCCGGCTGCGCCGGCATGCCCCCCGCCACCAAACTTCATGGCAATCTCATTCACATCAACCGCTTCACTTTTGGAGCGCAGGCTGATGCGGGTCAGATCCGGTTCCAGTTCTTCAAACAGGCAGGCGACCACGACCGGTTCAATGGCCCGAATATGGTCGATCAATCCCTCGGAATCATCCTCGCCCGCGCCCGTGCGAGCATAATCGGCCTTCTTCAGCCAGAAATAAGCAATGCGGTCGTTATGAGTAAGATGAAAATGATTATAGAGATGCTGCAACAGACGCACTCGCGACAGCGGATAGGACTGGTAAACCTCGTTGCAGACCTTGGCCAGGTCGGCGCCGCGATCCACCAATTTGCCGGCGACATAATACGTATTCGGACGAGTGGTCGGGTATTGAAAGGAACCTGTGTCCGTGGAGATGGCCGTGAAAAGGCAATCGGCGATGGGCGGCGTGATGGCCCAGTTGGCGGAGCGGAGCAGCCGGAAAATCAATTCACCGGTGGAAGGCTGTTTGGCGGCAATCCAGTTGATGTCGGCATAGCGGGTATTGCTTTGGTGGTGATCGATGTTGATGAACAATTTTCGTTTGTGAATGGATTCGCCGACGGTGCCGAGTCGTTCGAAGCTGGCCGCGTCGGTGGCAATCACCAAATCAAACTTGCGGCCTGGCTTGGGCGGCTGCAGGAGCTGATCGGGATCGAGAAAAGCCAGTTTGCGGGGCATGGCGTCTTCATTCCAACAGGTGACCTTCTTGCCCTGATTTTGCAACGCCATGGCCAGACCCAGTTGCGAACCGATGCAATCCCCATCCGGGCGAATGTGCCCGACGACACAAATCGTTTCGCTTTCGCGGATGCCCTCAAGAATGCGCTGGATAATTCGCGAGGCCTTCATGTCGCCGACGAATCACTTTCCAGTTCATTGATGATCGCCAGCACGCGATTGCCGCGCGCGATCGATTCATCGACCACGAAGCGCAATTGCGGGGTGTATTTTAGAATGACCGCCTTGGCGACGAGACCCTGGATGCGAGCGCGATTTTTGTGCAGCATGGCAATGCCGGTGCGTTGCTGTTCGGAATTGCCCAGAATGCCGATGAAAACCGTGGCCACGCGCAAATCACCCGCCACGTCCACATCATTCACCGTCACGAGGCCGGCCTGTTCGACCGGGAGTTCGCGGCGAATCGCTTCGCCAATTTCGCGTTTCAAAAGCTCCCGCACGCGGAGCAGTCGGTGAGATGACATAGCCTGACTCCATCCTGGAATTAAAGTTTGGGAGCGACTTTCTCGATCGTGTAGGACTCAATGGCGTCTCCAGTCTGAAAGTCGTCAAACCCATCAATGCGAATGCCGCATTCCATTCCGGCGCGGACCTCATTGACTTCGTCCTGGAAGCGGCGCAGCGATTGAATGACGCCTTCATAGACGAGGTTTTTGCGGCGCATCACACGCACCTTGCCTTTGACAATGCGGCCACTGCTGATGACGCAACCGGCCACGTTGCCGCCTTTGGACAATTCAAAAAGCTTTCGCACTTCGGCCGCGCCGATGACGTTTTCCTTGAGGATGGGTTCGAGCAAACCAGCCATGGCTTCTTTGACCTCGTCCATCAGTTCATAGATGATGGCGTAGAGTTTGATTTGCACACCTTCACGCTTGGCGATCTCAGGGACGTTGCTGTCAATCTTGGTATGAAAGCCCAGGACGATCGCGTTGGAAGCAGAGGCCAAAAGCACGTCGGACTCGGTGACGGTTCCAACGGCGCTATGAATCACTTCCAGAGAGACTTTGTCGGACTCAATCTTCTTCAGCGCCTCGACAATGGCTTCGACAGAGCCCTGGGTGTCGGCCTTAACGACGACCTTCAACACTTTGGCGGTGGAGGTGGCCAACGTATCAAAGAGGTTCTCCAGCGTCACCTTTCCGCGAGCTTCGGTCGTTTGCTCGCGCACCTCGGCGAAGCGCTTCTCGGCCAGCTGTCGAGCGCTCTTCTCATCGTCCAGCGCGCTAAACTCCAAGCCCGCTTCAGGCACGCCGTCCAGGCCGAGCATTTTGACCGCAACGGAGGGGCCCGCTTCCTTGAGGCGGTTGCCTTCCTCGTTAATCAGCGCGCGAACACGTCCCCAATATTGACCGCAGATAACAATGTCGCCCACGCGCAAGGTCCCTTTGCGGACGAGCACCGTAGCGGTCGGACCGCCCGGAGACAGACCCGATTCGATCACGTTGCCCTTGGCGCGGCGATTGGGATTGGCTTTGAGTTCCAGCAGGTCGGCTTGAAGCAGAATCATGTCGAGCAATTTATCGACTCCCTGCTTCGTCACCGCGGACGCATCGACGAAAATGGTTTCGCCGCCCCAATCGTCCGGCACCAGGCCCTTCTCCTGAAGTTGCTGACGGACTTTCATCGGGTTCGCCGCCGGATGATCGATCTTGTTGACGGCGACCAGAATGGGCACCTTGGCGGCCTTGGCGTGGCTGAGCGCTTCCAACGTTTGTGGCATGACGCCATCGTTGGCTGCGACCACCAGCACGACAATATCGGTGACATTGGCGCCGCGCGCGCGCATGGCGCTGAAGGCGGCATGGCCGGGCGTATCCAGAAAGGTGATTTGCTGCAGCTCGGTCTTGCGTTCCGGATGGGGGAACGAAATCGTGTAAGCGCCGATGTGCTGTGTAATGCCACCCGCTTCGCCGGCTGCGACGTTGGCTTTGCGAATAACGTCCAGCAGCGTCGTCTTGCCGTGGTCAACATGGCCCATGATCGTGACCACAGGCGCGCGCGGCTTCATGTCTTCGGGTTTATCTTCGACGTCCAACTCTACTTCGCGCGGCTGGGCATGGACGATGGCGGCATCCCGCTTTCGCTTTTCGACTTCGAACCGAAAACCGTACTTGGCGCAGAGCCTTTGCGCGACCGTCTCATCGACCGCCTGATTGACCGTGGCAAAGACACCCAACTCCATAAGGTCGGCAATCAATTGAAACGGCTTGCGCTTCAGTTGCTCGGCCAAATCGCGGATAATGATCGGTGGCTTGAGAGTGATGATTTCGCCGGTTTCCGGCGGCACAAACTTGGGCGTTTCCGGAGCAGGAGGCACACCTGGCCGGCCGCCTTGAACGGGAGCGCTCGATCGTTGTCCGGGCTGCGGACGCGCCGGAGGCGTGGGAGTGGCGGGGCGCAGATTGCGTTGCTCGGTTCTGCCACGTTGAAAATCGGGCCGGCCAACAAGACCGGGTCGAGTTGGGGATTTGACTCCGCCCGCCTTGTCTCCGATACGCGGCGAAAACTTCGGGGGCAATTCAATGCGGCCGACCAGTTCACCGATGCGTGGTGGCGGTGGCGGGCGAGGCGCAGGCGGTTCTTCCGGGATGGTTTTTTGGTCTGTTTCCGTGACGACCGGAGGAGCCTCGGCAGCCATGGGAGTCACCTCGGCTTGTGGTTCGATCTTAATCTCGGGGATCGGCGCCGGGGGCTCCGCTGGAGGTGCTGTCACGACTAAAATTGGTTCTGGAACTGGCGGGGGAGAAGGAGGAGGGGCCGGTTTTGCCGGAGTGAAATGGCTTTCCAGGTACTCAGCAGTGATCTTGTCGAGGGAGCTGGAAGGGACGCGCGCGCCGGCAATGCCCAGTTCCTTGGCCTTGGCAATGACTTCCTTGCTTTCGATACCAAGTTTCTTTGCTAAATCGTAAATGCGAACGGGCATAAAATTCTTCGACCACCGTGCTGCTCCGCCACGTCTTCATACGCGGGCCAGACTCGAGATGGTTTCGAACGCTTTCATAACTAACTAGCGACGGATGTCACGCCAACCTTCAGCGACCGCCGGCTTACCTCGGCCTTGGCAGCCTCCATGATGGTTGCCGCCTGATCGCCAATTTGCGGCATTTCCGCCAAATCACTCACATCAACCTGTAACAAAGCCTCCAAGCCAGTCAAACCATTCTTTACCAGCACCTTTGCCTGTTCTTCGGAGATACCAGGAATAGATGCCAAGGCCCGTACGGCCCGAGCCATTTTTTCTTCAAAGCCCATCGTGGCAACATGTTCGGCCTCAATGTCCACCTGCCAGCCAGTCAGCTTGGAAGTCAGACGAGCATTCTGGCCACGCTTGCCGATGGCCAGTGAAAGTTGATCTTCGCTGACCATGATCTTCATGCGTTTCCGTGCTTCATCAATCTCGAAGGCCTTCAGCTTCGCCGGAGCCAGCGCGTTGGTAATGTAATTCTTGACGTTCGGATCCCAGCGGATGATGTCCACCTTCTCGTTGTTCAACTCCCGCACGATGTTTTTGACGCGCTGACCACGCAAGCCGACACAAGCACCCACGGGATCTACTCTTTCATCACGGGTCCATACGGCCAGTTTTGTGCGGAACCCGGGCTCACGGGCAATGCCTTTGACCTCAATCGTGCCATCGTTGATTTCCGATACCTCCAACCGGAAGAGCTTGATAACAAATTGGGGATCAGCGCGGGAAAGGATAATCTCAGGACCATGCGGTCCGTTTTCTACCGCTTTGACGTAACAGCGGATGCGCTCGCCAATCTGGTATTCCTCCGTGGGCACTCGCTCCCGATTGGGCAACAAAGCCTCATATTTGCCCAAATCTACACTCACATCCGAGCGCTCAAACCGCCGTACGGTGCCGCTAACGATGTCGCCCACGCGGTCTTTGAACTCGGCAAAGATCAGATTCTTCTCCGCCCGGCGGATATGTTGCATCAGCGACTGCTTGGCATACTGCGCGGCAATGCGGCCAAAGCCTACCGGTGTCACCTCCACTTCCACTTCCTCACCAATTTGAGCGTCGGCCCTTATACGGCGGGCGTCAAAAACACTGATTTGATCGTGCTTGGAAAGCACCCTGTCGGAGACCATCAATTTCGCAAACGCCTTGATGTCGCCTGATTTCTGGTCAATGGCAACACGCAGTTCGCGCGCCGGACCAACCGCCTTCTTGGCGGCAGATAACAACGCCTCCTGGACGGCAGCCACAAGAATATCGCGGCTAATGCCCTTTTCACGTTCCCAAAACTCCAGGACTGCTAAGAAATCAGCGTTCATAATTCATGCTGCGATTCCCTTGACCCAGGGAATAAAAAAGTCGGCAGAATAATCTCCGACTTCGTCGCGCTGGTGGACCAGCAAACTTTACCGTTCTAAACCAAAAGATAGTTAAGGGTAAAAGGGGAGTCAAGATTCAATTCCTGCGGCTGGCCGCAGTCAGCCGCAGTCTTCCGGGGGTCGCCGCCGGCAAAACCGAGAGCCGAACAAATCCGAGGGACCAGTTTAGAGACCTGTTTGTTTTCTTCAGGTGATCGCTTGAACCTTTCCCAACGGCTTATTAACGGCCCGCAAACTGAGTCTGTAACTTAACCAACGACACAGCGACGAGCATAAAAATGCCTGGGCTGTGGCCACAGCCCAGGCGAATCAATCTGGTTTGTTTGCGAGTTGGCTACTCGGTGTTTTTAACCGGCCTTGTCGCGACTTGGGTGGTGCTGCGAAGCTGCGCCAGTCTTGCATTGACGGACTGTTGGAGCTTGTTACTGGCGGTCAACTCCTGCCTGGCGGCATATAAACGATAGGTTTCCACCGCAGGCCAGGCAAGGAGGGCGGTTAACACCGCGATTCGAATGCAATTTTTGCTTTTCATATTTCTTATTCGGTTCTCAATTCACTGCGCTGCTTGCTAATCGGCACAAACAGCCTTGGATTAAAACAGAATTTGCCGACCGGCCGGAACGTGTGGGATTAAATGGCATCTCAGTGGAGCAAAAAATTCCAGGTGTCGCTCTGAAGTGATTCCAGACTGGGTTCTCAGTAAATACTCGCTTTAAGATCACTCATTCTGGTTTTGCTTCCCTGCCGCCAAACGCCTCGAAAGTGCACTTGACGTTTTCCACGGGACAGGAAAAAAAGAGTCATGCATGCGATGGCCGGCGCTGGCAACGGCAATGTGCCAACGGCGTGAAGACGGCATGGCCCAACAATTGCAATAACCTCGTCACAAGCCGTTCATGGATTTGAACATTGCTCCACCTCTTCCCCGGCGAAAGGATTTTCGCATCGGCATTCTTGGCAGCGGGTTCATTGTCAACGAATGCCATTTGGTCAGCTACCGCAAGGCGGGCTTCAATCCGGTGGCAATTGCTTCGCGCACACCGGCCCATGCTACGAAGGTCGCCGAGCGGCACAAAATCCCGAAGGTATGCGACAGTTATGAACAATTGCTAGACGATCCCAGCATTGAAGTGCTCGACATGGCCGTGCCTCCCAATGCGCAGCTCGGCCTCATCAAGCAAGCCTGCCAGCGGCGCACCGCCAAAGGCATTCTTGCGCAGAAACCGCTGGCCATGAACTATCGCGAAGCCGTCGAAGCCGTGCGCGCCTGCGACGATGCGGGCATCACCCTCGCCGTGAACCAAAACATGCGCTACGACCAATCGGTGCGCGCCGGCAAGACGCTCCTGCAAAACGGAACCATCGGCGAGCCTGTCCTGGCCACCATTGACATGCGCGGTATTCCGCACTGGATGCCATGGCAAGCCGAGCTCGGCTGGGTCACGTTGCGCATCATGTCCATCCACCATCTGGACGCGTTTCGCTTCTGGTTCGGCGATCCCGAACGCGTCTATTGCAGCGTCCGCACCGACCCACGCACAGAATTCCCGCACAGGGACGGCATTTGCACTTACATCCTCGAATACGCGAATGGGCTCAGGTGCGTTTCCATCGACGATACCTGGACGGGCCCCGCTCGGGAGGGATGTCCCAGCGACCTTTATATCCGGTGGCGCATCGAAGGGTTGAATGGATTGGCCATCGGCGACATCGGTTGGTGCCGTGATCCCTACACGACTCCCTCCTCCATCCGCTACGCGACAAAAGGGATGCAAGGGTTTCAATCGCCGGTCTGGCGCGAAAGCTGGTTTCCCGATGCCTTTGCTGGCACGATGGCGCAACTGCTCATTGCTCTGGAAACGAATACCGAGCCGGCCATCAGCGGACGCGATAATCTGAAGACGATGGCACTGGTCGATGCCGCCTATCTGAGCGTTGCTCAGTGCCGCGCCGTGCAGTTAGATGAGATTGAAAGGGCCGCCAATAAGTGAAATCGAGTTCCGTCAGCAGTTCTGCCTACAAAGCGCTCTCCAATCACGTGTATGTGGTCCAGAGCGCGGTTCCAGAGCGAGAGTGATTAAGATTAAAATTACGAATCGTACCCTTCCGCTTAATTCAACTGCAGAAAAGAAGGTTAATCGTGCAAAAGCTTGCGCGGGTCGGCCCGGCCGGCATTCTCGTCCGATGCGAGTCCATTTTTTTGGCGCCGCGCGCACAACGACCGGGTCCATGTACTTGTTCGAGGTCAATCAGCAACGCCTGCTGCTTGAATGCGGCCTCTTCCAGGGTCGCCGCGACGAATCCTTCGAACGCAATCGCAATTTCCCGTTCGATGCCCGGCGGCTGGATGCGGTGATTCTAAGCCACGCTCACATCGACCATTGCGGCAACCTTCCCAATCTCTGCCGCCAGGGATACTCCGGAAACATTTACTGCACCTTCGCCACGCGGGATCTCGCCGCTATTATGCTCGAAGACTCCGCTGAAATTCAGCGCGACGACGCCGAATATGTTTCGAAAAAGCGCGCCAAACAAAATCTTCCGGCGGTCGAACCGCTCTACACGGCTACCGATGCCGAGCAGGCGATGCGGCAGTTTGTGAGCGTGAATTATGATCGCCCCATGCTTGTTGCCGATGGCGTCACGGTCACCTTTCGCGATGCCGGGCACATTCTTGGTTCCGCGCAGGTGATTCTGGACATTCGTGAAGGCGGCCGCGCCTTTCGTTACCTTTTCAGTGGAGACATTGGCCGCGGCGATGACGATATACTCCGCGACCCGCAGCCGGTAAGTGAGGTGGATTACCTGCAGATCGAGGCTACTTACGGCGGACGCGTCCATTCCGCGAAGGCCAACGCCAAAGAAGACGTGGGCCGCCTGATCCGCGAGACAGTCCAACGGAAAGGCAAAGTCATCATCCCCGCTTTCTCCATTGGGCGCACGCAGCAAATTGTTTACACGTTGAACCAACTGACCGAAGAGGGAAAGGTTCCGCGGCTGCCGATTTTTGTGGACAGTCCACTCAGCGTCAATGCCACCGAAGTATTTCGTCTGCATCCGGAATGTTTCAACGACGTGGTTTACCGCTTTCTTCGTGAGCGTGCCAACCCGTTCGGCATGGAGAACCTGACTTATATCCGCGAGCTGGCGCACTCCAAAAAGCTCAACGAGCTGAAAGACTCCGCCATCATCATCAGCGCCTCCGGCATGTGCGAGGCCGGGCGCGTCCGGCACCATCTCAAGAACAACATTGGCGATTCCAACAATTTGATTCTGTTCATCGGCTACTGCGCCGAGCACACGTTGGGCGCGCAAATTCTCGCGGGCAGGAATCCGGTCAACATTTTCGGCGAGCCCCATCAAGTCCGCGCGCAGATTGCATCGATTGATGCGTTTTCGGGCCACGCGGACAGGAATGAGCTTTGCCGCTATGTGGAATCGCTCAGCGGTCGCATCCAAAAGATTTCAGTCATCCATGGGGAGGAGTCGCAATGCCTGGCCTTTGCTGAAACCTTGCGCGGGATGAAGCCGAAAGCCGAAGTGATTGTGCCCCGATATCAGGAGGCCATTGATATTTAGAGCGGTTGTCAGAATTCATTTCCGATTGGCCACCTATTGGACATGCTGCGGGTCGCAGACCCGCGCTCCCGGAGCGCGCCTCTGTGAGGCGCAGCAGCCTTGGCTCTTGGTTTGGCGGAGATTATTATTGGCAATCGCTATAGTGGGAAAACGTTGCGCGTATCGGCCGGTCGCAGGGCGCGTCGAACGTGACCTCCAGCGCTGGCAAAGTCATCCCGCGATCATCCATTGCCCGTGCTTGCGGCACTTCTTGATAAAGGACAGATAGTTCATGCCTGTGAGGACATAGAGTTTGCCGCCTTGAGACCAGCTAATCGTTTTCCAGCCGGCACAGTTCTCAAAATCGGGCAGGCTCGGCGATGGCCGATTGCGCACGGCCTGGCTGTCGATGACAAAAAGGTGCAGATGCTTCATGCCGTCCAGAAAGCAAACAAAGGAGACTTTTTGACCATTCCATTCCAGCACTCGACACCCGTACGCTTGAAATTCTCCCAACCCGGTTGGCAGACCGAGATCGCCATGGCCTTGTTGTTGGGCAAGCCATTGCTGGGCCTCTTTCAAAGTCGCCGTCCTGTGCTCCAGGTGGGGAGAGTTGTCCCAGGAGGCCTCAACGATCTCCGCCCGATAGGCATTGAAATCCGTTGAAGCTCGCTTCAGCCAAAATACACTCAGCGCGACCAACGACACGATCGCCGCCGCCGCTGCCAGCCGAACCGGCCAACCGTGCCATAATGCCGGGGGGGGCATCCTTGACTCGGTCAGCAAAGACGCCTTCAAACCACGCGGCACAGGAATGGCCTTCACAGCTGAAACAAAAGCGGCATCAAAGGAGCGTTGATGGGCAAGCCACCTTGCCAACTCCGGATCTTTGTTTGCTTGCTCCAGCGCCGCGGCAAAGAGCGGGTTGGCCGCGTCTTGTCCGCCCGGCCGATATACTTCCAGAATCGTTTTGGCTTCTTCACTGTTCATACGGTTAGGCTTTTGCATAGCGGGTTAAAATTGTTTCTGCCTTGTCCGCCAGAAGCTTTCGAAGCATCTCTCGCCCCCGGGAGATGCGAGACATGACCGTGCCGATGGGGATGCCCAGAATTTCGGCAATCTGAACATAAGAATGCTCTTCCAGATAAAACAGCGCCAGTGGCGCCCGGTACAGTTCGTCGATTTGCATCAGCGCGTCTTTGGCTTGGGCTCCGTCGATTCTGTTTTGGACAGCCGTGTCGGGGGCACTCGGTTCATCGCGCCCGGAGATGACTTCGATACTGTCGAAACGGGATTCTTCGCGCCGGTTGCGGAGAAATTCACGATACAAGGTGGTGAACAGCCAGGTCTTGGCTTTGGAAGGGTCGCGCAACTGCTGGCCTTTGGCGGCCAGGCGGCAAAACGTCTCCTGCACCAAATCAGAGGCATGTTGCTCATGCCGGCTCAGGCTGAGCGCAAAACGGTATAACGAGGCGTAGTACATCTCCACTAACCACTCATAGTCTGACTCGTCCACGTTCATAAGAATGGTTTCCGGGAACCTTATTCCAAAGCTTCCCACCATTTGGCAGGTCAGGCAAGCCTCTGCCACCGGACGCTATTCTTTGGCTGTCCATCCAGCCGCATTGAACCTGGCTGAGTTCAGCCGGCTTTATGGGTAAGAGCGGGCAGGAAGACGGTTATTCCAAAAGCGTTTTCCCTCCCGCGTTGGCCGGCAGAACGCACCCCGGGATGTTGCTTCACGAATGCGACCGGGAAGCGGTCCAGGAAAGCACACCCGCCAAGGCGCTCCAGATCGCCGGGGCGCTTGATCAGGGCCTGTTGCCCAAACCGGAGTGCGCCCGTGCTCGGGCGCAGAGATGTGAAAAAGCGGGTGGCGCACTGATGAATTACCGAGCGTTCAGGCTGATGAACACTGCTGCGCCCGGCGACGGGCGCACTCCAGCCGGTTTGGGCAACAGGCCCCTCAATCCCGCCTCATCACACCGGCGAACTAGTCTCGAAAATTCTGGAACTGGAGGGTCACTGGAAAATCGTGCGCGCGAACGGCGGCGATAACCCCTTGCAACTCGTCCCTGCTCTTGGCGGCTACACGAATTTCGTTGCCCTGGATCTGGGTCGTTACCTTGAACTTATGATCGCGAATGAACCCCGTGACTTGTTTGGCCACAGGCGCCTCGATGCCCTGTTTTATCTTGATGACCTGTCGGGCGTGGCCCAAAGGGGAAATTTCCGGTTCAGCCTTCTCCACATTTTTCAGGCTTACCTGGCGCCTGGCCAATTTGCCGATCACGATTTCGACCAGCGCGCGGAGCTTGAATTGGTCCGGAGCGGAAAGCTTGATTTCATCTTTTTCGAGAAGAATTTCGGCGTTGCTGTCCTTGAAATCGAAGCGGGTGGCCAATTCCTTTTTGGCCTGGTTGATTGCGTTCTCAAGTTCCATTGAGTTCACCTGGCTGACAATGTCGAAGCTCGGCATGGGAAAATGCTAACCGGTCCGAAGCTCAAAGTCCAACGCCCAAACTCGCTCGCTGTTCCACGCCGCTGCTATAGCGATTGCCAAAAATAATTTCCGACCAAACCAGCAGCCAAGGCTGCTGCGGCTCACAGAGGCGCGCTCCGGCGCGCTCCGGGAGCGCGGGTCTGCGACCCGCAGCATGTCCAATAGGTTGCCAGTCCGAAATGAATTCCGGCAACCGCTGCTAGTTGCCCACGCGCGCCCCAATCGTAGCGAGCTCAGCCAAACGGTCCATGGGCTGATTCGCCGACCACGCCACGCCGCGCAATATCAGCAACCGGAAGAAGGGATCATCGAAGGTCCAGGTGTAATGGCCAAGGATGGAGACGAACACGCGTCCCCTGCCCTGTTCGCGCGTCCAAAGCAGCGGTCTGGGTTTGCCATCCTCCATGCCGCTGGCCAGCAGTTGGATTCTTTTCTCATCACCCACGAGTTGCCAATAGCTCTCATCGATGAAGCTGGCGCGCTCAAAGCCAGCAGCGAGCGGATGCGATTGAAACTCCAGAGCCAGCTCGCCGTGCCGAAAACGCGACCCGCCCCCGCGCCAGGCCAGACCAATCCGTTGGGCAAGTTCCTCGACGTGCTTGTGGCCGTCCACAGCGTAATGCAAATAGACCAGTCCGCCGCCGCGATTCAGAAAGGCATCCAGCTCAGAAGCGCGCTCCGCTGACCACCCGGGATTGTTGGAGTAGAACACAATCACATCGGCCTTCTGGAACTGATCTGCTTTGGGCCAGCCGAATGCGGTGCTCACCTTCACGTCATCTGCCAGCGCCAAGAGCTTCTCCCAGCGCTTTTGCCACAGCGGATAGTCGTGTTCTCCGGGGCCGTGGTCCTTGGGACCGGCGGCCAGAACGACATGCAGCGGTTTCAATTCCTTTGGCGGCGACGCGACCCTTCTTAACAGCGCCTCCACGTCCGCTCGCGATCGCGGCGGCGGTTCACCTTTGATTTCGAGCGGAGCCGGCTCCAGCGGTGAGGTGAGCAGAAAGGTCAGCAAATCTCTCAATTGTTGCGGAGCCAGAGCCTGGACAAGTCCCTCGGGCATGAGTGACAGCGCCGAGGGTTTGAGGGAGGCAATCTGGTTCTTTGGGACGGTTACGGCCTTGCCGGAAACGTCGCCCAGCACGATCTGATCGCGGCTGTCGCTTTGCAGCACACCGGTCAACCCTTCGCCATTTTTCAAGTCCACCTGGTAGGCGATATGGTCGGGATTGATGGTCGCGTTCGGAAAAAGAATGTCTCGCAAGACCGAAGCATAATCCCGGTGAATGAGGTTCGACAGATCGGCGCCGATCTTGCCGCCTTCGCCCCGAACTTGGTGGCATTTGTAACAGCCGACCTGGTCGCCAAAGAAAATTCGTTTGCCGCGCAACCAATGACCTCCGGCTAATTCGGGAATCTGCCGTTCCGTCGCGTCCGGCAGCTTTTCAGGCTTCGGCGCCGCCCAGGGCAGCAACATGCGGCGCAACGGCAGGGCGCGCGGACGCGTATCCGCCGACGTCCACCAGTGCATCCTCCAATCCTGCCATCCTTCGTGGGTGATGAATTTCAATTCGAAAGGCACCAGGCGATCTTTGCGTGGACGCAGCGAAGCGGTCGTGAGGTGCGTGGCGCCATCCCGCGCCGAACTGACCTGGACATTTGTTCCGAGAATTCCTGTCGAACCTGCTTCAGAGGCAAAGCGCAGGAACACTTCCTCATCGGGTTGCTCGTAATCGAGCTTCGATCCCGGCTGCACGGCAGGCTGAAGCATCCGGGCAAGATCAAACTGCCCGCGCACGATGAGCGTGCCGCGTGTTTGGGCGAACTGCCACAACGGCCCGTGTTCCGCGCTCGGTTTGGTCAGTTCACGCGCCACAAACAAATCCACGTGCGGCAGCCAGCCCGTCCAGCGTGTCGCGCCAGCCTTGTCCACCCAGCGGGCTTCCACTCCAGTTAAATCAAAGGCCAGATCCGTGGCTGGTTCTTGTGGCAATTGCTTCTTCGCCTCGTCCGAATCTTGCGGAGCCCCGAAGCGCGGCAGGGTCAGGGCATAGTTCACGGCCATGGTCTGGGGCGTCGTGGTAAGCACGATGGTGCGCCGATCGGCGGTGACATTCGCGGAAAGAATTGGGACTTCGTAGCGCGGCTCGGCGAGTTGGTCCTGGACGACCTGATAGCCGGGACGCAACGTCTCGAAGCGATCGCCGGCCGCCACGTATTTGCCCCGTGTCATGCTCGCCTGTTTGGCCAGATTTCTGAGCTGTGCTTGCTCCAATTGCCGATCGAACGTGATTCGTATCTCCGTAGGCGTCGTCGCCCACGCGAGGACGGGTTGCGGCGCCTCCTTGTGGATGTAGGAAAGTTTATACAGTTTCCCCTGGCCATTCGGCCCGCTCCCCCAATCGGGTTTGCCGCTGTGAACGGCCACCACCAAATCTCCCTGCGGCGACACACACGCGTCGGCAGGTAGCATGTTCAGGCAGGCGATCAACTGGTTTCGAGCAACGTAGCCGGCAGCCGTCGGCACCAGCTTGGTGCGATAGAGTTTGCCGCGCGAATAGCCAGCCACAATCGCATCGCCGCCCCACCACGCCGGGCCGAACACCGGACCGCCATAAACCGCCTCGTTGAAGTTCAGTCCGCAAGTCGATTGATGCTGAGGCGCATAGTCGAAGACACTCGGTTCGTCGATGACCTCGGGCAGATGCTTCGGATGGCGCGGCGGGAAGCCGTAATGCCGGCCGGGCTGAACGTGCAACAATTCGTCCAAAGGATTTCCGTTGGGAAGCCACGTTGCTCCCTCCTGATCGGTGCAAAACAAATCACCGGCACGATTGAAGGCCATCGCCACGGGAAAGCGGATGCCCGTGCAAAGGATTTCCCGCTTCTGGAAATCCGGCCACACTTTCAAAATCGTGCCCCGCTCGTTCTTCAAATCATAGCGCGACTGGCCTGTCCTGCTGTCGCGCAGGTAAGCATCCGCGAAGTTCGCCGAGCCCAGTCCAAAATAAATATTCCCTTGGCGATCCACAGCGACACCGAGGGCGTCCACACCATGCGGTAATTCCTTCCAGCCATCCGCGACAACGATTTCCTGATCGGCAATGTCGTCGCGATTCGTATCCACGATGAGCGCCACCTTTCCTTTGGCGGGCGTAAAGATGCCTTGACCGCGAGCGTAGCCCGGTGGCGTCAACGCCATGCCGATGGGCGCTCTCAAAGTTTCTTTGTCCCAGAACGTCGCCACCGTCTCCTCGGCACCGTCGCCATCGGTGTCCGAGAGGAGATAAATCCGCCCGTTATAGCCCAGCGCGACGAGCTTCCCGTCGGCCCGATACTTGACGTTGTTGACGTTCCCCAGGTCCACGGGCAGTTCGCGCACCGTGAACCCAGGCGCCAGCATTTGCACGGGCGGCGGATTTGACACGCCAACGAGTGGTCTCAATGCTCCCAACGATTCGTCGGAGATCCCAGTGATCAGCGCGGCATATTTCGTCGCCAGATATTTTTCGAGTTGCGCGCGCTCCGTGTCAGCCAGCACCCGGCTATAGATGATGACTTCGGCGATCAGCCCATCGAGAAAACCCTGCGTGTGCGGCGGCTCAAGTGTGTTGGAATAACAGCGCGCGCCAACGGTGATTTCGTCCATCCACAACGTGGAGAGCGTCCGCTCGCGCTGACCCTGCGGCGCGCCGTCCACATGAAGCTTCGTGCCGCCCGCGCCGCCTTCACTCGTTACTGCGATTGCGTGAAAGCTTCCGAAATCAGAAACGTTCTTGAGCAGATCCACCGCGCCGCCAAAGCCGCTCCCTTCCGGATTCAACGAGTCGAATCGTCCGCTGCCCGATGGCCCCATGTCTATCGTCAGTCCCGTGGTGAAATCGTTTCGCCCCGTTTGGTTGATGGCCAGAAAAGCTCTAAAGAAACCCGGATTCGAACGCGCCGCGGCGAAGATGATGATGGTGGCGTTGGTGAAGGATTGCCGCACATTGGCCGCCGAAAGAAAGTCGTCCTTCCCATCAAAACTGATGATAGCGACGTTAGATTGAAGCTTGAGGCGTGGGCGCGCTTCCGGAAGACGCTGGTTCAAATGACGGCCATGTCCCGAACCATCGTGCCAGAAATCAACTGCCCCATTGTTGGCAACTCGGGATAGGTTGAGCGACTCGCGGGCGGTGTTCTCGCGTGAAGCATCCAGCCAAAGTTCCAGGTTGTCCTTCAGCGGCAGACGCGCGTCGGTCCACGCTTCGACTGCGTTCACGCTGGCTGCCTGCGTCAAAATCAACAAAGTCAGGGCCGAAAACGTGAGATTCATGCTGGCCCCGGAGCATAAGCGGCACGGCCTTGTTGCAAAGGAGAAAGTGATTTTTGGGTGAGCGTCCTAATCGCGGCTAAGCCTAATGCCTTCCGCCATCCGCCGTCCCTTGTCCCGGAGGGACGAAAGAAGATCAGGTTTAAGAGCTGGATGTTCTGCCGTCCCTCCGGGACTTGTTTGTATTGTCGGCTCAACCCGGCGTTGAAACGCCGGGCTATTGTCGGATGTCTCTCCGAGACAAATCGCTGCCTGAATTCCCGAAAGGCCATTAGTCCTAAACCAGTTTCTTGTATTCCTTCATGCCGGCGAGTTTTGAGACCAGTTCCTTGACCTTTTGGGACTGGCTCTTGTGGGCCACGAGTGTGGCATCGTCCGTCTGCACGATGATGGAATCGCGCAACCCGACGATCGCGATCGGCGTGCGGTTTTTGACGCGCGCGTCATAAACGACGTTGCGCGCCGCATCCACATGAATGAAGTCGGCCACGGCACAGTTGCCTTCCGGATCTGCCTTGATATGCCGGCTCAGTGCTGTCCACGAACCGAGATCGTCCCAATCAAAATCGCTGTCGGCCACGACCACATTTTGCGCGTGCTCCATCAGCGCGAAGTCAATGGAGATCTTTTTGATGTCCGGATATTCCCGCGCCAGGACCCGGGCAAGCCTGGCGGGCTTGGCAGCCGCCTTGAACCAGCGCTGGCAGGCGGCGGCCATTTCGGGCTGATGCTTTTCCAATCCTTGCGTGATCGTGACAAAGGACCAGATGAACATCCCGGCGTTCCAGCGGTACTGTCCGCTGTTCACATATTCGACGGCTCGTTCCAGGTTCGGTTTTTCAACGAACCGCTCCGCTTTGAAGAAAGTCGTTTTGTATCGTTTCACTCCCTGCGGCGGGGGCAACTCGTTCCCGATCTGGATATAGCCATAGCCTGTGTTCGGCTCGGTCGGCTTGATGCCCAGGGTCACTATCACCTGCCCCCGGCTGGCCAGGTCAAACGAGTCGGAGAGAATCTGCTGGAATTTTTTGGTGTCGGCAACGACGTGGTCGGCGGGAAGCACTGCCATGACACCCGTCGTCGAACGGGCGCCTACCAAGGCCGCGCCCAGAGTCACTGCCGCGCACGTGTCGCGTCCACACGGCTCGGCGATGACATTTTGCCTGGGCAACTTCGGCAGTTGTTTGCGGACTTCGGGCGCCTGCACTTCGTTCGTGATCACCAGAATGTTCTGCGACGGCACAATGGGAAGCACTCGATCCACGGCCTGTTGCAAAAACGACCGATCACCAAGAAGCTTGATCAGTTGCTTGGGTGTCTTCGCGCGGCTGACCGGCCAGAAACGTTCACCGCGGCCCCCCGCCATGATGATGGCGTAACGATCTTTTGTATCTGCTTTGGCTTTCATTGTTTCTTGACTGCGCGGATGAGAGGTTCCACAAACGCCGCCACACGTTGGATTACGTCCGGCTCCTGGCCGCACCTGGCAATTTGGTTGACGATGGCGCTCCCGACCACGACGGCTTCGGCGTCGGCAGCAACGATTCGCGCCTGGTCAGGGTTGGAAATGCCGAAGCCCACCGCGATAGGCAGCTCGGTATGAACGCGAATCTTCGCGGTCATGCTGGCGATGCTCTCTGAAACCTTGTCCTGCATGCCGGTCACCCCTTCGCGCGAGACATAATAAACAAACCCGGTGCCCCGCCTCACGATCAATTCGATCCGTTCGTCGGGTGTGGTGGGCGCCACCAGATAAATCACACACAGCCCCGCCTGGCCCATCACGGCTTCATAATTGTCCGACTCTTCCGGCGGCAGATCCAGCACCAGCAAGCCGTCCACGCCGGATCGAGCCGCGTCCTGCACAAACGTCTTCAGGCCGGCGCGATGCACCAGATTGTAATAGATGTAAAGAACAATGGGGATTTGAGATTCCTTGCGAATGGCAGACACGGTTTCCAAGACTTTCGGCGGCGTGGTGCCGGATTCCAGGCCGCGTTGCGCCGCCAGTTGGTTGACCAAACCGTCGGCAAGCGGGTCGCTGAAAGGCACGCCCAACTCCAGCACGTCCACACCAAGTTTATCAAAAGCCAGAGCCAGCCGGCGTGTGACTTCCAGGTCGGGATCGCCCGCCCCGATGTAAACGATAAACCCCTTGCTTCGCTGCTGGCGCAATCGGGCGAACCGTTCAACGACGCGATTCATTGGCGGTGGAGGATGGCAATTTGAAGATCGAATCTCAAGGAGGGAAACGCGGGGGGCTTTTGGCGATTGACCGCCGGCGTCACCGCTATAATGATTCTTTCATGATCGGGAAAAGCCACGGAAACCGCTTTCCTTGTGACCCGGCTAATATCCAAGATCAAGGAAATCTTTCCTGTTACATATATAGTTAGACGACGTAGGACGCATTACAAAATGCTCGATCTCAAACATCCGCAGACCAAATGGATATTCGATGCCGCCCACGAAGGAGACGCCATTCTCGGTTTCGCCAAGCTCATGACCTTGTTGCCGCCGCAGCGACAACAGTTACTCCCGCGGGTCGCGCGTCCCATTGAGCGCCTGCGCCGTCTGAACCGCGAGCACTTCGATGCCTCCTCCTTTATCGAGCGGGCCATTTCAGACTTAGAGGCTGGATGCAAGTCTATCGCTAGCCTACCGTCCACCGAGAGTCGCTTGGATGGTCGCGGCCCTTGTCCGGTTTGCGGGTCTGCGATCAAGCACTTACCCGAATACTACGACATGACTTATTGCGGACATTGCCTAAAAACGATAGCCGATGCCCGCGAGCGTCTCGCGAGTTCGGAGGGTTTTGGCACGTCGGCCATATGACCAGACCAACGTTCACAAGGTCGAACCAACCGGCTGCAGGCAACGCCGGGATCGCGTCTCGGTTGACAATCGGACATCATTGGCTCGGCATGCCTGAACCGGAACGTTAGGCCACTCCAACGCGCTATGCCACTGCCACTCACAGATCCTCGATGGAGCGAGTTGCGAAGCAGCTACAACGGCACGGAGGATGTCGTCACTTGGCTGACCGAGGCGTATCAGGAGGGCGGCTTGTCCAGCAAGCGTCTCGGCGACCTCATCAACGAGGTTCAGCATCAGGGAGGTACTTCCACCGCGATGTATGCCGTAGCCACTCACCTCATCGCGCTTGCACGTCGAGCCACCCCGGAGGATGCGCTCACTTTGCTGACTCACGCAGGAGTCATCTACGCGAATTCGGACGGCCCGGGTGCTGTCTCATGTCCGGCATTTTTGCAGGAGGAGTTCGTCGCATCAGCTTCAGAGGGAGCGAAGATGCTGTCGCCGCTTCTTCCACTCGCCACGGATTTTGACGCCTACAAGTGGGCGGTGGCAGGACTTGCCGGCTTCATGGGGCATCACAGCTTTGCACGGTTTTTGGATGGCTTGGACTTTTACGAGGGGAAGTTTCACCACATGTTGATTGGCGGTCCATTTCCATCGGAGGTTTGATGAGAGACACAACGACGCGGCAGGGAACGGCGGCATCGCACTCTGGTTGACACCCGCGCGTCTTGTGGCCGGGTTGCTGAGCTTGGGCATTGATCATGCCGCCACTGCATACTACACAAATTCCCGCGGATCGCGTAGGCTGCCGTGTGCTCGATTGGGTCTCAATATGGTGCGTCGGCGCGGCGGCATGGGCCGGCATGATGGTAGTGTCCGCGTCTGCCGCGAAAAAAGAAGAGCGTCCAATGGTCTTCGCCGAGTTTGTGGCGTGGACGGAGAGGTTCTTAAAGGCCGCCGATCCCGCCGCGCGAGCAGCGCTGGAAAAGGAAGGGGACGCACTCGCAGCCAAACGGCGGGTCGTCATGACCAATCTGATGCAGTCCGTCCCGAAACAGGCGTTGGAACTCGCCGTGCCCAACTCCCTTCGCCGACAACTGCCGGCTTCGGTCGCCCAGCACCTCGAACAGCGCGTCAGCGGACGGGGCGACCTGATGGTGCTGGTGATGGATGATTTTGATCGGGGCAAGTCAGAAACGCATCGCACGGTCATGCTCGGCGGACAAACCTATCGCGCCTTTGTGTACGGACGACGTGCTGACCAAACAAGCCTGCAGAATATCCCGCTGCACGGGATTGTCCTCGGCGACCTGATGGCGGTGCACGAAAGTTCTTTCCGGATGCTTGAGCCCGGCGAGAGCGTCGGTCCTCAGACGGCTGTCGGCAACCCCGATATGCGCTGCCCGTTGTGCGGACAGGCCGCCTCCAAGGATGTCGCTGCAGAAGCAGCGGGGAAGATTTATTATTTCGACCAGCGCGCGTGCATTGATGCGGCCACGTTGAAGTGATGGGCACGGTGTGGCCTGCTTCGAAGCCGAGCGGCAAGCCCTGGCCCTGATCGATCATTCGAACATCGCGAAGATCCACATAGTGAAAATAGCCCGGCGTTTCAACGTCGGGTGGAGCGGTTCAAAAACCACCGAGTCCCGGAGTCCCGGAGGGACGAAAGAAGATCAGGTTTAAGAGTTGGATTTTCTGCCGTCCCTCTGGGACTTGTCTGTATTCTCGGCTCAACCCGGCGTTGAAACGCCGGGCTATTGTCGGATGTCCCTCCGGACAAACCCTGCCTGAATTCCCGAAAGGCATTAGGACTAGGGGATTCCCCGGTCGCCCCTCCGTAACCGTACTCAGGATCACTATGGGACTTCCCCTATTCTGACAGACCATGCAGGTGGCGATGTCAGGAAGAACGCGATGCGTAACCGCTCGACACCAAATATGAAACAGAAGCACGTAAAATCATGGGGCGCCCTGGCGGGCGCGGTCGCAACAGGCATTGTCATTACTCGATTATTTTTCGGCCCTCCGTCAGCAACCGAAGTCACTCTCCCCCGAACAGTCGCCGCGGAGACGCAGGTCAGCGAGAGTCTTCAGCAAGCGCTGGCGTCCGCCGATGACGTGTCGTCGCGTCCTCTGGCAGCGCCAGTAAGCCCGCCCGCCAGCACGCCGGATGGTTTCACCGATGACGCTCCGCAGGGCAAAATGTTCGGTCAGTTTCACGGCTGGCTTTCCCGCTATCAACAAGAGACGGACGCGGCGTCCAGAGCGCGCCTCGAAGCCGAGGGCGAAGTGTTTGCCCGGCAGCGGCGCGAAGCGATGTCGCGCTTGATCGCGGAAGACCCGCAGCGCGCCCTGGAAGAAGCGATCACGTTCGCGCAGCGCCAGCAATTGCCCGAGTCCATTACCAAACATCTGGAGCAAACCGTCAGCGGTCGCGGCGATCTTGCCGTGCTCGGCGTGCTGCCGGAACCGGATGCCGAAGGACAGATTGCCGGCATTATCCGCACGGCGCGTCTCAACGGCCAGGATTACCGCGCGTTCGTTTATGGCCGCCGCCTGTCACAGGGGGCAACCGAAAACATTCCGTTGCACGGGATCGCAATTGACGACGCGCTGGCCCTGCACGAAAGCCCGGTGCGCGTGCTCGACGCCGTCGAAGCCTCCGCCCGCGCCACCGAGATCGCCCCGGAAAACGCGCAGTGCCCCGTCTCGAAAAAACCCATTTCCGTCGAAGACGCCGACGCGGTCGTGGACGTGGGTGGACAGATTCGCATCCTGTGCAACGGCGGACACATTGAAGTGCTCGAGGGGGAATTACTGGCGGCGGAAGGGGCGGGTGGCGGCGAAGTCATGACGGCCGGCCCGCTCGACAGTTGGTCACAAGGCACGCGAACACTTCTTTACATCCGCGTGCGGTTTTCCGACCAGGCTTCCGATCCCCAAACGCTGTCGGACGCGCAGACCATGTTGACGAATGTGGACAACTTTTTCCGCGAAGGCTCGTACGAGACGACCACCATCGTGCCGACGATCACGCCGGTTTACATTTTGCCGCACGACACCGCCTATTATGTTTCCAACGACATTTACTCCGTGCGCAGCGACGCGCTCGCGGCCGCGAAAGCGGGCGGCTACGATTCGGTGAACTGGAATCTTGACGCCGTCCGTTACAACGGGGGGCCGGGTTCGTTCTCGGGTGCGGCGTATGTTCACGCGCGCGGCTGCTGGCTCAAGAGTTCCAGCGCTGGTGTCGCCGCGCACGAGTTCGGCCATAATTACGGGCTCTGGCACGCCAATTCCTGGAATCCCACCGACGATTCACCCATCGGGCCGGGCACCTGGCAGGAATACGGCGACAGCTTCGACACGATGGGCGCGGCCGGCGCGGGCGCATATCACTTCAACCCTCGCTACAAGAGCGCTCTCAACTGGATCGCGCCCGACGGTTATCTCACCGCCAGCAACAGCGGCACGTATCGCATCTATGCGCACGATTTCATCACCTCGAGCAATTTCATTCGTGGCCTGCGCGTGCCCCGCACCAGCACGAAGAATTACTGGGTGGACTTCCGCCAAAAATTCACCGGCAACACCTGGCTGATGAACGGCGCGGGCATCCGACGCGCGGATAACGCCAACAACAACAATCCCGGCAGCGAATTGCTCGACACCACGCCGGGATCGCCGGACGGAAAAACCGATTCAGCGCTGTTGATTGGCCGCACGTTTTCGGATTCCAGCGCGGGCGTTCACATCACGCCCATTGGCAAAGGCGGCACGACGCCGCAATCGCTCGATGTCGTCGTCAACATGGGCAGCTTTCCTGGCAACAGCGCGCCGACGCTTGACATCAGCGCCAGCGCGACGGCGGTGCCGACCGGCACGCCTATCACCTTTACCGCGACCGCGAGCGATGCGAACGGCGACACCCTCGCGTATCACTGGGACTTCGACGACAAAACTTACGGACTGAACACAGCGACCCCGACCAAATCGTGGAGCGTTACCGGCGAATACGTTGTGCGCTGCGTGACGTCCGACATGAAAGGCGGCAAGGCCAGCCGCTGGATCGTCATCACGGTCGGTTCGCCTTCGACGTTCCGCATCGGTGGACGCGTGACGGATGTGAGCGGCAATCCGGTGGAAGGCGTGCGCGTTCATAATGGCAAGACCGGTTCGACTTATCGCGGCTGCTTCACGGACTCCGATGGCAATTACTCCATCGTGGGTCTCGCCTCCGGCAGTTACACCGTCGGCGCGGCGTATTACGGCTCTGCCCTCACGCCAGGGGGCTTCTCGAATCCCTTGACCGTGGGACCGAGCAAGACCGGCATCAACTTCTTGGCCGCGCCCAAGACCTACAGCATCAGTGGGCGCGTGACGGATGGCGGGGTGGGTGTAGCCGACGCGCAAGTGAGCGACGGCTTCCGCATAGCGAACAGCAATCCGAACGGCGACTACATCATCAACAACGCGCCCAACGGCTCCTACACGCTCACGGCAACGAAGCCGGGCTACACCTTTACGCCGAGCGGGTTCTCCAATCCCATCACGGTTGCGGACGCGAACGTGACCAGCCTCAACTTCGCCACGCCCACCTATAGCGTGAGCGGCGAAATCACCGGCGTGGCAGCGACGACGCCAGTGACCGTGACTGACGGCTACCGCACCACGACGAGTTTCAAGCAGGGCGGCGGCAGCAATGCGAAAAATGTCTTCACGCTCAGCGGCGTGCCTGCCGGTTCGTGGAACATCCGCGCTCTGCTGTCCGGCTCAAGTTTTGCACCTGCCAATTTCAGCAACCCGCTGACCGTCACTGGCAATACCAGCAGCAGGAATTTCTCGCTCGACGCCATCACAACCTACAGCATCAGCGGCACGATTACTTACAACGGCGCCGGCCTCGCGGGTGTGGCCGTGACCGCCGGGTCGCGCAGTTCAGTCACTGATTCACGCGGAGGCTTTTATATCCACGGCCTCGCCGCCGGCACTTACAATGTCGTCCCTAGCCTGAGCGGATACGGGTTCACGCCCGTGAACACCAGCGCCACGATCAGCGGCGCCAGCGTGAGTGGTCAGAATTTCACAGCGACGCAAATCGTCACGCCGAGCATCACCCTGACCGCATCCGACGCCGACGCTTCCGAATCCGGCGGCAACACCGGCAGTTTCACTGTGACGCGCAGTGGCAGCACTGCCCTGGATATCACGGTATTTTACACCGTCAGCGGCACGGCGACGTCGGGTTCTGATTACGTGGCGCTGTCAGGTTCGGTGACGATTCCATCGGGCGCGAGTAGCGCGAACATCGCCGTTGCGCCGGTGAACGATGCGGCGGCGGAATGCTCCGAAACGGTCGTGGCCGCGCTCGTCCAAAACGCTGCCTACACTATCGCCTTCCCCAACACCGCCACGGTCACGGTCGCAGACGACGACCTGCCAGTCGTGACTGTGGTAGCTGTGGACGCGAGTATCGGGGAAAATAACGCCGGCGCGGCCAGCTTCCGCGTGACGCGCGACGGCTGTTTGAGCGGCGCGCTCACGGTCAGTTACAGTTTGAGCGGGAGCGCAACTTCCAGTTTGGATTATCAAGCGCTGTCTGGCTCGGTCACCATCCCGGCGAGTGCCACTTCCGCCAGCGTCGTCGTGGCGCCGATCAACGATTCCAACAGCGAAGGGGATGAAACGGTCGTCCTTACGCTGGCGAGCGGCGTGAGCTACTCCGCTGGTTCGCCGAACAGCGCCAATATCACGCTTCTGGACGATGAGGCGAATCACGCCCCACTGGTTAACGCCGGCTCGGACCAAACGATCAGCATCCTCGATCTGGCCAATCTGAGCGGCACAGTCACAGACGATGGACTGCCTGGCGGCGGCTTGAGCTATGAGTGGAGCACCATCTCCAGTCCGGGCACAGTGGTCGCGGGCAATCCGAACGCCAAAAACACAACGGCTTCTTTCTCGATGACGGGCGTTTATGTGTTTCGTTTCACTGCCAGTGACGGTGAACTGAGCGCCAGCGATGACGTGATCATCACCGTCACCGCTGCCGACCCCGCAAAAGTGCTGAACGCCATCAACGCAGGCGGACCGGCTTACACCGATGCGCAAGGAATCGTCTATCGCGCGGACACATGGTTCGACGCCGGCGCCGCGAACAGTTCTGCGGCGAGTATCATCGCCACCGCCGACAGCGCGCTTTATCAAACCGAACGCGTTGGGGATTTCTCCTATCACCTTCCCGTTTCCGGCGGCAGCCAGACGTACGTGGTCGCGCTGAAGTTTGCGGAAACGACTGCTACCGCTGCCGGTCAACGTGTGTTCGACGTGCTGGTGGACGGCAGTCTCGCGGTGGATAATCTGGACCTCCATAGCGCCGCCGGCGCGAACACGGCCTTTGATGTGGTGCTGGCGGTGACGACTGCGAGCGATGTTCTGAACATTCAATTCCAGACCGAAACCGGTTCGGCATTGCCCGCGAAGGTCAACGCCATTGTCGTGGGCGCGACGCAGGTGCTTTCGCCAGCTGCGCCCGCGGACCTTACGGCCACCGCCTCGTCAAGCAGCCAGATCGATCTTTTGTGGACAGACAACTCGGCTAACGAGACCAGTTTTCAGATCGAAGTTTCGACCGACGGCGCGACCTTTGCGCCGCTGGCCACTGTCGGCGCCAATGTGACGGCCTTCAGCCACACCGGCCTCAGTCCCGGGTCCACCTATTACTATCGCGTGCGCGCCTGCAACGCCGCCGGCTGCTCGGCCTTTGCGACCGCCAGCGAGCAAACGGGCGACGCGCCGCCGGCTGCGCCGAGCAACCTCGCGGCCAGCGCGCAGGGCGGCAACCGAATCAATCTCTCGTGGGTGGACAATTCCTCCAACGAAGGGGGCTTCCTCATCGAACGGTCCTTGAACGGCGCAACGTTCGAGGTCATTTACACCACTGGCCCGAACGTGACGGCGTATGCCAGCACGGGATTGCAAAACAACACCCGTTATTACTTCCGGGTGCGCGCCTACAATGCCCTCGGCTTCTCGGCCTACTCAAACACTGCCAACGCGCGGACGAAGCAACGCTAGCCGAGCCGCTGCAAGGGTGTCCTGCGGGGTCTTTTGTTTTGCGAGCGCGAGTAGTTGGAGTTCATGCTGTAGCCGTAATGATTCAATGGGAGCGCCCAGGTCTCGTCCGCACGAACCTACAATGACCACCCCCTCACCCCATCCCTCTCCCCCACTGGGGAAGAGGGTGCCCGGAGGGCGGGTGAGGGGGTTGACGGGTTCAGGGGCGCACAAGGGTTCGAGGCGTTCTCTCCCAAGGGCGCGGGTGAGGGCGGTTTGATTTCATTAATTCTTCTGCATCAGTCGATGGGCCGGTTGAACCATTCGCCGGCCCCATAACGCAGGCAAATGAGGTTCCAATCGGCCGCCAAACAGTCCATTCTCCGGTGCGAATGAGCCATTCAACAGCAGCCATCAAAAGCGACGCCTCAATCCTCGCGCGCCACGCGCGCTCTGCGGTTTTATGAGCGAGGTGACCCGCATACTTGACGCGTTGTCGGCCGGCAAAGCGGGTTCGGCCGAGCAACTCCTGCCGCTGGTCTATGAGGAGTTGCGGAGGCTGGCGGCACATCAAATGGCGCGGGAAAGACCCGGCCAGACTCTCCAGGCCACCGCACTGGTTCACGAGGCCTGGTTGCGGCTTGTGGGCGACGAGCGGGAACGGCTCTGGAACAGCCGGACGCATTTCTTCGGCGCTGCCGCCGAAGCCATGCGGCGCATTCTGGTGGAAAACGCCCGGCGCAGGTTCAGCCAGAAGCGCGGCGGCGGGGCGGCGAGGGTTGAACTGGAGGATTTGGAAGTGGCCGCCGAGGCGGATGATGAAAGTCTTTTGTTGGTGCACGAAGGGCTGGAAAAGCTGGCAGCTCACGATGCGCAGGCGGCGGAACTGGTGAAGCTGCGCTTTTTCGCCGGGCTGGAACAGAGGGAGGCGGCTGCGCTCCTGGGGCTTCCGGAACGCAGTGCCGGCCGTCTTTGGGCCTATGCCCGCGCCTGGCTGTTTCGCGAAATCCAAAAGGCCCGCTCCTCATGACAGCGTTGCCGGCAAATTTTTGGCCGGTCCGGCGTCCATTTTGCGCACGATAAGTGCGGGCATTGTGTCGCATGTCCATAACCGCCCATCGCGAGCGTGAGTTGTTCGAGCAGGCCCTTGAGCTTGCAGCAGGCGAGCGCCTTGCTTTTTTGCGGCAGGCGTGCGGCGTGGATGCGGAGCTGTTCCGGCGCATAAGCGAGTTGCTCGAAGCGGAGGTCGCGTCCGGCGGCTTTCTCGGCGGCCCGGCTCGCGAGGCAACGACCGACCTATCCGCTTCCAACCCGCAACAACAGATCGGACGTTATCGGCTGCTCGAACGGCTGGGCGAGGGCGGGTTCGGCGTTGTCTATCTCGCCGAACAGACTGAGCCGGTTCGCCGGCGGGTGGCCTTGAAGATTTTGCGGCCGGGGCTGGAATCCCGTCAGGTCGTGGCGCGATTTCAAGCCGAACGGCAGCTCCTGGCCTTGATGGACCACGCGAACATCGCCCGGGTGTTTGACGCCGGCGCCACTGACGACGAAAAGCCTTTCTTCGTTATGGAACTGGTTCCCGGTTTGTCCCTGACGCGTTTCTGCGACGAGGAACGGCTTTGTGTGCGCGAGCGGTTGGAGTTGTTTGGCGAGGTCTGCGACGCACTCCAGCACGCGCATCAGAAGGGCGTCATTCATCGCGACCTCAAGCCATCGAACGTGCTCGTGACGCGGCAGAACGGGCGCGCGGTGCCGAAGGTCATCGACTTCGGCGTGGCTAAAGCGACAGAGCCAGAGAGCGGCAGCCCGTCCGGCGTCACCCGCGCCTTCGAGCTTCTCGGAACCCCCGCTTATATGAGTCCGGAGCAGGCGCGCTTTTTGGGGCGTGATGTGGACATCCGCACGGACATCTATTCGCTCGGCGTCATGCTCCATGAACTGCTTCTGGGCACAACACCGCTCGACGCGAAGGAACTTGACGCGGTGGAACTCGATGTCTGGCGCCGTCGCATCTGCGAGGAGGAACCGCCTTGTCCTTCGTTGCGCTGGCGTTCCCTGCCCGCCAGTAAACAGACCGAAATTGCCACCGGCCGCAACACGACGCCCACAGCCCTGGCCGGCCAGCTTGCGGGAGATCTTGACTGGATTGTCATGCGTTGTCTTGAAAAGGACCGGGAGCGGCGTTACCCGTCAACGGCCGCTCTGGCAGCGGACATTCGCCGCCACCTGGCCAACGAGCCGGTGGAGGCAGGAGCGCCGGGGCCTTTCTATCGGCTCGGCAAATTTCTGCGCCGCCACCGCCTGGCGGTATCTGCCGCTGCCGCGGTGGTTCTGGCGATGGCCGCGGCCACGGTCATCAGCCTCACGCTGGCCTGGCGCGCCACACGCGCCGAGCACACGGCCCAGGAGCTCCTCGAGAAAGAACAACGCCAGCGGGTGGAGCTGGAGACGCTTCGCCGTCTGGCCGACGAGGAGGCTGCCACCGCGCGGGCTGTGACTCGTTTTCTCAACGAAGACTTGCTCGGCCTTGCGGACCCGGCCCGCGAGCCCGAGCGGGAGTTGTCGCTCCGGGCCGTTCTGGATCGTGCTTCGCGGCAACTGGCCGGCAGCCTGACCAACGAACCGGCCGTGGCCGCCGCCATCCACAAGACTCTTGGCAGCGCTTATCAGAACCTCGCCGTGCATGAGGCCGCGGCCCGCCATTACGAGGCGGCGCGTGAATTGTTCTCTCGAATCCAAGGCCCCGCCGCTCCGGAGACGCTGCACGCGGGGGTCGAAGCCGCGTTTGCCCGGCATCGCGCGGGCGACTCCACCAACGCGCTGCCGTTGGTCGAAGCCGCTGCCGCCATAGCCCGCCAGCGGCTGGGGCGCGCGCACCCGATGGCCATCCATTGCGGCCACCGACTGGCCTGGCTCTATTACAATCTGCAACGGATACCCGACTGGGAGCGTGAGGCGGAGGAAACCTACCAGGACCTGCAGGGCGTCGAGGGGGTCGAGGACGCCGATCTGCTCGGCGTGATGTATCTGGTGGCACGGAAACGCGGGACACTGCGCGGCGGCGTCTTCGAAGCGGGCGAACAGATTTTGCTTCACGCTGCCGGATTGATGCAGGAACGACGCGGCCCGGATCACCCGCTCAACATTCGGGTCAAGATATTCCTGGCCGTCTATTACTACGACCACTGGCGCAACGTGAAGCAAGCGGAAGCGTTGTTCCTGGAGGTGCTCGAATGGCAGCGGCGCGTGCTGGGCGAACGTCACGAACATACGCTGACTACGCTGCGCAATCTCGGACTGCTCTACACCCGTGGCCAGCAACCGAGGGCGGCTCAACGCATGTATCTTCAGGTGCTGGCGTTGCTGCCGGGCGATTCGACCGCTCTCGCTTCGCTGCGCGCGTTGCGCACCAACGCGCCGCTGACCTTCATTCCACCAGCGCCGGCCACGCTCCAATGGCGCGCCACTCGGTCCGAACCCGAGGGCCGCTGGACGGTTCCGCAGTTTGACGATTCCGAGTGGCCGGTTGCGTCCGAAATGACGCCGGGCCTTGCCTGGTGGCGGGGGATGTTTGAACTGCCTTCCTCGCCCGCCGAACCGCTGGTTATTGTCGTGGCTGGCGTGAAGCGCGGCGAGGTCTTTCTTAACGGTGTCGCGGCGGGTCCCGAATTCACCATCGGTTCTGCCAGTGGATATTGGATAGTCTCTTCGACCGACGCCACGCGCGCCTTGCGGGCCGGTCGAAACGTGGTGGCCGTGCGCGTGATGGAGGCCAGCGACACGAGGCCTTTCTCCTTAACGCTGCATCCGTTTCCACCACCGGAGTCCGCAGGAACGGTTCTCCGCTGACATAATTCTAGAGCATTTCAAATAAAACTGTAGCCAGCCAAGCGTTTGTTCGGTAGGGCGACGCTGCGGCGCCGTCTGGCCACGCAGCAGCGCGGCCCTACCCTCCGCATCGGCCACAGAATTTCTGATCAATAAAAAAAGTTGGCCGACCACGCGCGTGCTTTGCGCACGTCTCCTCTGAAAAGCGCCTGTGCGTCCGCCGCAGATGGTAGTTGGCACCGTGCGCAAAAACTGATGAATTGACTAATTAAATTATGAAAACCATCGACCTCGTCTCTCCTCCCGCCGGGTTCAGACCGCAGCCGGCTTGTTACCGGAATTATCCAAGGCTCATTACCGGAACACTTCTGGCATTGGCCACTGTTGGCTCATTAAGCGTCAGCCTCCCCGCCGCCCGCGCCGATGAAACCTGCTCCTCGCCTTACCTTGCGCGCATCGAAGGACAGGAGGAATTCGTCTATGTGTGGACGCTCGGCGTCGAAGGACTTGGTGATGGCTCGGACAAACTTATCACCGTGGATGCGAAACCCGGTTCGTCTAATTACGGCAAGGTCGTCCACAGCCATTCGGTGGAAGGACGCCATGAAGCGCATCACGGCGGTTTCACGGATGACCGTCGTCAACTCTGGCTCTGCGGCCTGGAGAGCAGCAAAATCTTCATCTTTGACGTGTACTCACAGCCAGCCCGGCCGCGCTACGTGAAGACCATTGATAACTTTGAGAAGGTCACTGGAGGCGCAGTGGGTCCGCACGGCGTCTATGCGCTTCCAGGGCGTGTTCTCGTCCCATGTCTCTCCAACGCGAAGGACAAGGGCGGACGCACCGCGCTGGTCGAATACAGCAACGAAGGCGACTACATCGCCACGCACTGGCTGCCGACGAAAGACGCGCCCGGGATCGCCGGCGCGGAATTCGCCGACGGCTACGGCTACGACGCGCGCGTGTTGCCGCGCAAGAACGCGCTGCTCACCACCTCGTTCACGGGTTGGAAGAATTACATGCGCAACTTCGGCGATCTGGCGATGGATGCCGAGGCCATGAAGCAGTTCGGAAGCTCGATGGTGTTGTGGAACTTCCACACCCGCCAGCCGAAGAAAGTTTTCCACGTGCCCGGCGCGCCGCTGGAAATCCGCTGGGCGTGGGGCGAGAAACACAATTACGCCTTCACCGCCACCGCCCTCACCTCGAAGCTCTGGCTCGCCCACGAGGATGAAACGGGCCAATGGCAGGCCAAGGAAGTCGCGACCGTCGGCGGCGAAGGCGGCGTGCTGCCGGTGGACATCAGTCTCAGCGCGGATGACAAAACGCTGTTCGTGGACTGCTTTGGCGACGGCAAGTGCCGCGTGTTCGACGTGTCGAATCCGCATCAGCCCAAACAGATTTACGAGAAGCAAATTGGCCGGCAGGTGAACATGGTGTCGCAAAGTTGGGACGGAAAGCGGCTCTACTTCACCAGTTCGCTCCTGGCGCGCTGGGACAAGGGCGGCGCCGATAACGAACAGTTCCTTCGCGCCTACGCCTGGAACGGCAGTGAGTTGAAGTCCAAATTCGAGTTGGACTTCACTGCGCTCAAGCTGGGCCGCCCGCATCACATGCTCTTCGGCTCGACGAAGATTGGGAAGTAAGACGGCGCATCAGTCATTACCAACTATCCTCAACATCAACCTTCACGCCTATGTTCTGTCCTTATCCCTCGATTTTCGACAAACCCGCCGGCCAGGCCGTGCTCGTTCGTGCCAAGTCCAAGCCAATGCAAGCTTCAAACCCAGGCAGCGGGGATACGATGGACGGCCTCTCCCTGGATGCAACCGGAGCTGGGACGGCCGCGTCGGTATCCTTTCGCGCGCTCTCGATGAAGCTGGACTGCCTCCCAGCACGCGCCCGCCGCGGCGCGCGGCGCCAAATCAAAAATGCCCGAGTGGTGGCGCCATCCGGCACCTGGCGGATACTCAGCCTCCTTCTGCTTGCGGCGGGCTTGCTGTGGTTCGGCGAAGCCTCGGTTGCAAGCGGAGTGGATTCACTTCGCACCCGCGATCACGACTACGAAGCGCCGGTCCCCGGCACCTACACCTTGCCGGTCGTGAAGCGCGCCGCTGATGGCGATGTGCTTGATTCCAATGGCCGCGCCCTCCGCTTGCGCGAGCTGACTCATGGCCGCATCACGGTGCTGAGTTTCATCTACACCCGATGTGCCGCCGCGAAGGCGTGTCCCTACGCAACCGGCGTGTTGAACCAACTCCATCGATGCAGCCAGGAAAACCCTTCGCTGGCCAGGAACATGCGTCTGGTGAGCATGAGCTTCGATCCCGCCGGCGACACCCCGCAGCGGATGGCCGCTTACTCGGGTTGGGCGCGTGAACGCAAGTCGGCCGCCGAATGGCGCTTCATCACGACAAGTTCCCCAGTGGAATTACAGCCCATCCTCGACGCCTACGGCCAGGCCGTGGACCGGAAAAAGAATCCCTTCGACCCGACCGGCCCGCTCAACCATACCCTGCGCGTGTTCCTCATCGACCGCGAAGGGCGCGTTCGCAACATCTACAGCTCCGGCACACTCGACCCGCGCCTGGTGCTTGCGGATGTGCGGACGTTGATGGCGGAGCCGTCCGGTGCGATCTCGTCACAGCTCACAACTCACAATTAATTCGAAAGATGAACACAGAACTGATTCATACCGCTCTCGGCTTCAAACAAGGGGCTTCCATTGCTGTCATCGTGAAAGCGTTCCGGGACGATCCCGCAGCGCGCTGGATGTATCCTGACCCAGCGGACTACTTCAGGAACTTTCCTGAATTTGTTCGAATCTTTGGCGGCAAGGCATTCGACTGTGGAACGGCGGACCATACCGACCACTTTTACGGCGCGGCCCTCTGGCTTCCGCCCGCGACGCAACCCGATGAGGATTCTTTGAGCGTTTTCCTGCAATCGACCGTTGCGCCTTCAAACCAGGCAGCCATGTTTTCAGTCTTCGAGCAGATGGGAGCATTTCATCCTGCCGGGCCGCACTGGTATCTGCCGCTCATTGGGGTGGACCCAGCACAACAAGGTAAAGGGCTCGGCTCGATGCTGCTGGAGCGCGCCCTTCGCCGTTGCGACCGCGACCGTCTCCCGGCGTATCTTGAAGCCACCAGTCCGCGCAATCTGGCGCTCTACGGCCGGCATGGATTCAAGAGCATTGGCAAGATTCAGGCCGGCAGTTCGCCGGACATTGTCCCGATGTTGCGCGAACCGCGACGAGACCAGACAGTTGCGTCCGGCGTGAGAGACCTCTAATCGCCAGCCAAGCTCCAGAGAAACTCCCTCCCGCTGCCACTGGGGAGAGGGATGGGGTTTTGGAATAGCAGGGTCAGATAATGCCTTGCGCGGACGACAGCGGGGAGGGAGGGAGACTTCGCTCCAAAGTTAAGAATGCCGGAAAGTGATCCGCGCCTTGCTCAAATCGTAAGGGGTGATTTCCACATCGACCCGATCACCGACGCTGATGCGGATGAAATTCTTGCGCATCTTTCCTGAGATATGGGCCAGGACCTCATGGCCGTTGGGCAGGGCCACGCGGAACATGGTGCCCGGCAGTACCTGGGTTACCGTTCCCTGCAATGCAATCGGCTCTTCTTTTGCCACGAAACCTATTTTGTTTGCAGTCCCAACCGTTCAACACGCGCGTCCGTCTCTGCGAGGGCGCGCACACTGCCGTCTCTACCCTTTGAAATCAAGCAAACTTTTGGCCTGACTACGATATCCGCGAACCCATCGGCCCATTCTGCTCACCAAAAAACAACTTGGACAACCCTTGTCAAAAAGATAATGTCCGCCTGCGATGAAGAGCAACACTTTGGGCCGCTTGCTGGTAAGTGTCCTGTTCGCATGTGCCGTCCTCGCAGCCTGGGCGTCGGTCCGCCATTTTTTCTCCATGCGGGAGGCCCAGAGGCTGCAGGGGCGTGCGATTGCCATCAACAATATCCGCAATGCAGCTCAGGCTCTGGCCAATGAGGCCCTGGAGTACAGCAAGCGCAATCCGGCGATCGACCCCATCCTGCAACAATTCGACATCAAACCAAAGGCCACCAACGCGCCGGCTCCGGGCGCGGTTGCTCCCCAGTAGCCGATCCAGCATGAATTCTCCTGAATCCGAGTCCCAACTGGTGCACCCAGATCATCGCGCAGGCGTGCCGGGCGCGGTCGAAGATCTACAACGGCGATACGAAAGCCTGCAGAATCTCTTCCACGCCGCGCTGGTGGCGCTGATCATCCTGAGTCTGGGCGTAAGCCTTTTCATCCTTAAGCAAATGAGATTATTGCGCGCGCAATTGGTGGAACAGCGCCCGGCGGTCAGCAGGTTAATCGCCGACTATCAAAAGAACAGCGAACCGCTCATCCGAAAGTTCACCAGCGAGATGGACCGCTTTGCCGTCTCCAACCGCGATTTTCAGCCGATCCTGGAGAAATACCGGCCGGTCTTGAGGGACTATTTGACAAGCCCTGTTCCGCAGCTTCCATCCGCAACGGCGCCTGCTTCAACTCAGGCGCCGAAGCCCTAGCGCGTTTTACCTGCAACCGTAGGCACGGAAGGAAGCCATTCATCGGATTCCTGGCGAGGCGTCCCCCGCCGAGCCGCATTTGAGGATGATGGGATCATGGCGCGGGTATCGAGATACGCCCCCTTTATTTGTTAAAGCGAAAATTCGTCAGGTCGTAATCCTGAATGACATACGTTTTGGTTTCCAGCCGCTGCTTTCCGGCCCGCTTGGCTTCGGTTTCCCCACCGGCCTGAATGAAATCTTCGAACCGAATGATCTCCGCCCGAATGAAGCCTTTTTGGATGTCTGAGTGAATCGTGCCGGCGGCGTCCCAGGCGCTGAGGCCCTTTCGAATCGGCCAGGCCCGGTTCTCTTTGCCGCCGACGGTCAGAAAGCAGATGTAGCCGCTTTCCTGAAACGCGCGCAGCACCATCGGATCGGGATCGTCCACTTCCTGCGGACCTACGACCAGGATCGGTTTGTTGGTGCAAAAGTTGTGAGCGGCCACCGCTTTCATTTCTTCAGCGGGTAATCCAGCAGCGAAAATGAACCGGTCGTCCTCCAGAAGCGCTTTGAGTTTTTCCAGGACGGCTTTCTCTGCTTCGGGGGGATTGCGGCTGAGGCGGATCTCGACCGCTTCCAAATCTTTCAGAATGAGATCGGCACGGCTGTCTTGCGCGACGAGAATGGCATCGGCCTCCAGCAGGCCCTCGTCGCCAAGTAGATCCACCTGCGCGTAGGTCTTCTTCTTGGCTTCAACGAGTTGGTCAGCCTGATCGAGCCTGGGGTCTTTGAGATTTCGCTTTCCAAGGGGCAGACCAGGCATGGCAAACAGCGCAATTTTCATTGGCATTCATTAGGGCGAGCGCAGGAGCGGGTCAAGCTTGGAAGACTTATGATGGCGCTCAAAGGAAGAGCGAGCGCGTCGCTGCCCCAGGAGCCGGGAGGGTGGTACGGGCCGCGGGACCTCGCTTACTTGCGGCTGAAACGGGCCTCAGCACCTGGCTCCAAAGTGTTTTCTTTTGCAACTTTTCCCCTCGAATGGTTTAATGCTCAAAATTATCAGTTTCGCCAGAAACGTAACCAAAGAGATTTGAAATTTTTCGGACGATACTCTTTTAACGCGGAGAACGCAGAGGTTCTCGCAGAGGACGCAGGAACAGACCGGCCGCGTTGGCTTCGCGCCCTCTGCGCAAACCTCTGCGTCCTCTGCGTTTCAAAGCCTTTGGTTGTGTCTGGGAAATCCGGGAGATGTTTTCACCAGATTTCACGAGATTTTCGAAGTCAGAATCTAATGCACGCATCGCAACCTGATTGTCCGTTTGCTCCGACATGAATTCCGTTTCGTCGCTCCTGAAAGTGGGCGTGCCAAGCTTGCTTTTTAGCCATAACCGACTTCGACTGTTTGCCCCGGCGCGAATTATCACGGGCCTGCTGATTCTGCTGGGGCTATCCCAGGAGACAGTCCGTGCGGAAGGCGTAGTCACCAACTGCACGACGGAGGCGTTCCGCGCGGCGCTGACCGGCGGTGGGACGGTAACGTTCACGAATAACTGCAGCCTCACTCTTACTCAAGGCGTCCGCATCGCCAGCGACACCACCATCGACGGCGGCGCCAACAATGTGACGATTAGCGGACCGAGCGCTACAAATGTCGCGGGCGTGCGTCTGTTCCTGGTAAATCCAGGAGTGACCTTGACGCTCTTAAACCTGACGCTCTCCAATGGCCGCCGGACCAATGGCGGGGCGATCTTCAATCAAGGGAATCTGGTGGCCATTGACTGTACGTTCAGCAGCAATAAGGCGAACGGCATCAGCGGCGCGGCCGGAAGCAACGGCTCCAGTGGCGGCGACACCGGTGGTGACGGCAACGCAGGCGGCAACGGCGGGCCTGCTTTGGGCGGCGCGATTTATAATTCAGGCTTTGCCTCGTTCAGCAATTGCACGTTTCATCTCAACACCGCCAGCGGTGGGATCGGCGGCAAGGGTGGCGACGGCGGCAGTGGTGATTTTAGCGGCGGCGACGGGGGTCGGGGTGGCAACGCTGGCCGGGCCCAGGGCGGCGCCATTTATAATCTGGGCGAACTGATCCTGGCGAACTGCGCTTTTGCGCAAAACACGGCAACCGGTGGAGTCGGTGGTGCGGGCGGCACGGGAGGTGGCGGGCCTTTTCCGGGTGCGAATGCCAATGGGGGGGCGGGCGCTGCCGGTTCAGGGGCGGCGATCTTCAACCTCCAAACGGCTGAGATATCAAACTGCGCCTTTAATAACAATCGCGGTGAGGGTGGCAGCAGCGCGGCCGCCAGCACCGCCAGCAATGGTGATGGAAGGGATGGCGTTGCCGGCGGTGGCAGTTTTGGTGGGGGCATCTTCAACTTCGGCCAAGGCTCGATCATAAATTGCACTTTCTTCAAGAACCACGTCACAGGTGGAACGGGCGGCACAGGCGGCCCCGGCGACTTTCTAGGCGGCGATGGCGGCGATGGCGGCACTGCTTCCGGCGGCGGAGTTTATAATTCCGGCAACATCACGGTCACTCACGTCACTCTCTTCGGCGACGGCGCGACCGGCGGCGCAGGTGGAACGAATGGTGCGGCATCTTTTCCCGGAGATAGAGGGGCCACTGGCGCTTCGCAGGGTGGAAACATCGCCAACATCCAGGGTACTTTCGTGCTCCAGAACTCGATCGTGGCCAGCAACACCGGCGGAGGCAATGGATTTGGCGCGATCATCGATTCAAGTGTTAACATCTCTTCGGATGCGACTCTGGGCTTGTCCGCCTTCGGCAGCCGCAACAACACCAATCCCAGACTCGGACCATTCCAGGACAATGGGGGACCGACCAGAACGATGGCCTTGCTGGCCAATAGTCCCGCCATCAACGCGGCAGAAGGAGGTTTTTGTCCGGAGACCGATCAACGAGGGGTAGCCAGACCAGTGGATGACTTCTGCGACGTGGGCGCTTACGAATTCACGGGATCGCCGGTAATCGTCACTCAACCGATCAGTCAAACGGCGACAAATGGCAACCCTGTCACCTTTAGTGTGGCGGCCATTGGAGAGCTTCCCCTGGGTTATCAATGGCGCTTCAATGAGAGCGATATCCCCGGCGCCAGGGGCAGCAGCTACACTATCTCTCGTGTTGAAGCAACTAATGCCGGAAATTATCAGGTGGTCGTAACCAATCGTTTTGGCGAGGACTTTAGCGACGTGGTCACCCTTACCGTCTTCGCGTCTCCATCCATTACCCAACAACCGACCAATCAGACGGTCGTCGAGGGAAGCAGCGTTGAGTTCATTGTTACTGCTGCGGGGGATGCGCCGCTGGGCTACCAGTGGCGCTTTAACGGCACGGACCTTTCCGGCGAGACCAGCGACAGCCTGATGCTTGACAATGTCCAAACTAACCAGGCGGGCTCCTATCAAGTAGTCGTGGCCAATGCGTTCGGTTCCATTACCAGCATGGTCGCGACCCTAACCGTGACCATGGCATCCGGCGCTCCTGTCATTACCGTCCCGCCAGCCAGCGTGACGACGACTAACGACAGCCCGGTGACGTTCTCCGTTACGGCTACGGGTACCGTGCCATTGAGTTATCAATGGTCGTTCAACGGCACACCCATTCCCGGCGCCACCAACAGCAGCTATTCGCTCGCCGCTGTCCAACCCGCTGATTCCGGCACCTACGAGGTGGTCGTCAGCAATTCAATCGGCGAGGCCAGCGCCGAAGCTACTTTGACCATTCTAGACACGCCTCCTCCGACGTTTGAGATCTCCGGGCGGGTTGTGTTTGGAGCGGCGGGCCTGAGCGACATCCCCGTCAGCGTCGGCACCAATACCACCTTGACGGATACGAACGGGAACTACATCTTCTCCAGCCTCGCACCCGGGACTTACTTCGTCATTCCATCCTCTGACTGTTATGAATTTGATCCACCTTTCGATCAACTCACGGTTGGTCCCAGCACGAATAGCGTAACCTTCGTCGCCGCTCGCACGGGTGGGTTTTCCATCAGTGGCCACATCACGGATGGCGTCCAGGGTATCAACGGGGTGACCGTCAGAGCGGGCACGAACACGACTACGACCGGCAGTGACGGAAGCTATATTTTTGCCTCCCTTTGCCCCGGCACGTACCCGGTGGCCCCTACACGCGGAGGATATCTGTTCGATCCGCCTTCGCGTGACGTCCCTATTGGACCGAATGCCAGCGAGATCGATTTTACAGGCCAGCTCGTTTACAACATCCGGGGCCGCGTCCTGCTTGACAGTGGCGGCTTGAGTGGCGTCACCGTCATGGCCGGTGATAACAGCGCCACGACTGACAACGACGGTTTTTATATCCTTTCCGGCCTTTCTGCCGGCGACTATTCCGTGGTGGCTTCCCAGCCCTGCTATGAATTCGATCCGCTCGCCACTGCCGTGACCCTGGGTCCGGGCGTCAACGACGTGAATTTCGCGGCCTCCGCTGTGTCCTTCACCATCAGTGGCCGCGTAACCGACGGGACAAACGGCCTGACCGGCGTGACGGTCGTCGCGGGAAACAGCGAGACCCTGACAGATACCAACGGCGGCTACGCGCTCTCCAACCTCTGTGCCGGCACTTATTCTGTCGAGCCCAGCCTCAGCGGATATGGGTTTACATTTGTTTCGGTCACTGTCGGGCCGAGCACCAACGGAGTGGACTTCATCGCCAGCCCGCTGTTTACCATCAGTGGCAGGGTCACCCGTTGTGGGCAGGGCGTCTCGGGGGTAAGGGTAAGCTCGGATGTGGGTGGGTCGGCTACGACCGGTTCAGAGGGTTTGTACCAATTGAACGTCCAGCTTCCGGCGGGCACTTATTCCGTATTCACGCGAAACTCGGCAGAGGCAACGTTCTATCCCACCAACCGCATCGTCGTTCTGGGGCCAAATGCCACGGGCGTGGACTTTTTCGACGGCATTCCCTGCATTAATTCCATCCGCCTCATCGATGGCGGGCGCGTGGAACTGTCCCTCTCGACTGCCCCCGGCCAGATTTATAGCCTGGAGGCCTCCACCAATTTGATGAGCTGGGACGTTGTTTTCACCACCAACGGTCCGGCCAACGGGATGCTGCAATTCATCGATGCCAGCAACCTGCCATCACGCTTTTACCGCGCCGTCTCCCCGTAAGAACCAACCGCATCGATTCTCGAAGTCGCAGAAAGCTCGCTGACCGACGATGTGGATTGTGGAGAAGCGCTTCCTACAGTGCCCCGCCTTCTCAACCTCACCTCCGGCTTCCGCCAGATCCTGACGACCGCGGTTGCGCCGGGGCTGAAGATGGCCTCTGAGATTGTGCTGGGGCTGAAGATGGCCTCTGATAATACTGCAGCCCACCCGAACCATGATGATGATGCCCCCCACCATGATAATAGTGCCCACCGTGATGATAGTACCCCCGATAATAAAAATAAGGTGCGCCATAATAAGGCCCGTAATAATAGGGATAATACGGCGGCCAGTAGCCCGGATATCCATACACCGGTCCGCCGGGAACGTAGGTGGGTTGCGCTGGCGGTTGTTGATTCATATCGAAATAAACACGTTCCGGAATACGGTCCTGGGGCCCGAACCACCGGCCTGTCCCGAACCACCGCGTCTGCGCAAACTGATTCGTGGTCACCGGCAAAGCCCGGACGACATAGAAATCAGAGCCGAAATCGTGAAATGTCCCGTCGGGATCCCCAAAAATCTTCAGCGTCAGCGGCGTGTTTCCCAACACTTCCCCGTTCGCCTCAATTCGGGCGCCGGGTTCCGAAGCCTCGATCGAGACGCTATAAGCCATGGTGCCACCAGGGCCGGGCTCCGCACCGGGCGGCAAACTCTGACACCCCGCCAGCACTGCCGCCACGACCAAGGGTGTCGCTACAGTTACGATCTTTCTCATGCTCAATTAGAATCACTCAGGAGGGGGAAATTCACAACCCAAAGTTAACCGACTTTTGCGGTCCATGTGAGCCATCACCTCTACCCTGGCACGTTGGGTTTGGGGATGGTGCGTGTGTCGAGGGCCTGTTGCTCAATCTCGGCTGCGATGTTCGGGGAGGGCGAGGCTGGGGCGAGGCTCCCGACGAGCCCTGTTTCGCCCGCGATTTTTGATCGGGCGCATATCAGAAAATGAACATTTGCAAACCTGATCAGAACCAAGCCTCAGCCGGCTGCTCGGGCCGAGCTCCGCCAGGAGCGATATCTTTGTAGAGTATGGACCCAAAGAAGAGCCCAAGCCCCGTTAGGGGGAATGGCGCTTAATTAGCATGACGTTTTTGTGCAATGCTCCTGCGGTCGCTGCGAGAGGGTCGGTCTTTTTGCTGATGGCGAGGGTGT